>CAADHZ010000027.1_pt1 | contig 545984 bp, 510 predicted proteins | sample 2381281 | NCBI WGS metagenome assembly CAADHZ01 (sample SAMEA5147515, study PRJEB30075) | plant metagenome | biome: Evergreen rainforest; feature: Forest; material: Leaf | place: Madagascar | collected 2016-11 | reverse complement strand
TCGACCTGCTGCGAGCCCGCGCCCACCTTGCTGACCGAGTCTTCGATCAGGCCCTTGATTTCCTTGGCCGCCTGCGCGCTGCGCTGCGCCAGCGAGCGCACTTCGCCCGCCACCACCGCGAAGCCCTTGCCCTGTTCGCCGGCGCGGGCGGCTTCCACCGCCGCGTTCAGCGCCAGGATGTTGGTCTGGAACGCAATGCCGTCGATGACCGACACGATTTCCGAGATCTTCTTCGAGCTGGCGGAGATGGCCTGCATCGTGCCGACCACTTCCGACACGGCCGCGCCACCGCGATGCGCGACCTCCATGCTGCTGGCAGCCAGCTGGTTGGCCTGGCGGGCATTGTCGGCGTTCTGGCGCACGGTGCCGGCCAACTCTTCCATGCTGGCGGCAGTTTCTTCCAGCGAGGCGGCCTGCTGCTCGGTGCGGCTGCTCAGGTCGGTGTTGCCGGCCGAGATCTCACGCGCGCCCACGTTGATTTCATCCACGCCATGGCGCACGGCAGCCACGGTGCGGGTCAGGCTTTCCTGCATGCGGCGCAGCGCGGCGAACAGCTGGCCGATTTCGTTGTTGGAGCGATTGTCCACGCGCTGCGTCAGGTCGCCCGCCGCGATGCGGTCGAACAAATGGCCGGCGCGCACCAGCGGCTTGACGATCACGCGGCCGAACACGACGCGCATCAGGATCATCAGCAGGATCGCCAGCACGACCGAGGCGCCCACGGCAGCCAAGCCGATCTGGAAGTTGCGCTGGGCTTGTTCGGCGATCTTGGCCTGCTCGCGGTCGATGTAGTCCGAGAAGGCGCGAATGGCCTCGACGAATGCCGCGCTGCGCGGCGTGCCGTACTGCGTGTTGACCATGTAGAAGGTCGAATAGTCCTGGCTGGCCAGGGCCTCCACCATCGTGTCGACGCCATCGTCCAGGTAAGCGCGGTAGCGGCGCACCAGGTTCATGGACACCTGGCGGCCCGCCTCGTCTTCCAGCATGTTCTTCTGGAAATCGCTAAAGCTTTCGCGCACGGAATCCAGGCGCTTCTTCGCGTCATTGAGCGCGTTCGTGGCGTCTTGCGCGGTGGCCATGCCGGCGCCGGATTCCTGCTGGAAACGTGCCGCGACCATCAGGCCCACGCGGGCCTCAAGCATGTTGCTGTTGATCACCTGCACCTGGTTGTAACGCTGGGTCAGGCTGGCCTGGTAGTTCAGGTCCTTGGCGTTCTGGTCCAGGAAGAAGGCAGCCAATGCGCCCACGCCCGCGATCATCAGCGTGAACAGGCCCAGCACCAGCATGATCAGGGAGCCGACACGCACGTCACGCAAACTCCCCCGGCGTGTCTTGGCCGCGACGGGCTTCTTGGCCTTGGCGTTCCGCTTCTCGGGGGCTGGCGTATGTTCTGCGTGCGTTGTCATGATTTTCTCCGCTTGGCCGTTGCCGGAATGGCATGCCCCGCCGCTCGCGCGGCGCGGATCCCCTCCGGCGCAGTGCTGGACTTTAGTTGTAGGCTCCGGTGCCCAGCAGTTTCTGACGCTGCCATGGCTCCAGGAGGATATTGTTGGTATCGACCAGCCTGATGAGTCGACCGTCAGGGCCGAAAAGCAGCATGGCTTCCTTGCGGTGGTACAGACCGTCGGTCACGAAACTGACCTTGAAAGCCCAGCGGGCAAGGCTGGTGCCATCCCCCTGGGAATAGATATCGGCAGGCTGTCCGCCCAGCGCAACCTTGGCGTCGAAGAGCGTGCTCTGCCCCGGTGTCAGCGTGCCCAGCGCCGACTCGTCGAAGTTGTGGCCTGTGGTGGAGCAGGCCGCCAACGTCAGGACGGCCAGGCTGGCAAGGCAACGCGCGAGCGTGGGCAGCAGACGGCGCATGATCAGAACGACTCCCAATCGTCTTCCGCGGGCTGGTGACGGCGCGTGGCTGACGGGCGCAACATCGGTTCGGCGGCGGGCGGCGCCTCACGGCGCGCGGCAGGACGTTCGGTGCTGGCAGCGGGCGTGGCGGCATGGCTGGCGGCGGCACCCGCCGCCGGCTTGCTGCGCCCTGCGCGCGGCGTGAGCGGCTGTGCTGCCGGCTTCGCGCCAGCCGAGGCGGAATGGCCCGTGGTGGCGGGACGCACGGCAGCCGGACGCGCGGCGGCAGGCGCCGCTGTCGCGGACGGCAGCGCGACGGGACGCTTGCGCGGCGGTTGTGCAGGCGGCTGTTCGGGTTCGGCCGGAGCCGGAGCCGCGACGGCGGCGGGCTTGTGCTCCGGCGGGCGTTCGTTGCTGACGCCCACGCGCGGCGCCTGGCGCGACGCACCGATCTGGCGGCTGCGCACGTCGATGACTTCGCCACCGCCCTGCACGCGGAACACGGCCACGGCTTCGGCAAGCTTGACCGCCTGCTCCTGCAGCGAGCCCGCGGCGGCGGCGGCTTCTTCCACCAGCGCGGCGTTCTGTTGCGTCACTTCGTCCATCTGCGTGACCGCACGGTTCACCTGCTCGATGCCGGTCGACTGCTCTTGCGAGGCCGCCGAGATCTCGCCCATGATGTCCGTCACGCGCTTGACCGACTGCACGATCTCCTGCATGGTCGCGCCAGCGCGTTCGACCTGCTGCGAGCCCGCGCCCACCTTGCTGACCGAGTCTTCGATCAGGCCCTTGATTTCCTTGGCCGCCTGCGCGCTGCGCTGCGCCAGCGAGCGCACTTCGCCCGCCACCACCGCGAAGCCCTTGCCCTGCTCGCCCGCACGCGCGGCTTCCACCGCCGCGTTCAGCGCCAGGATGTTGGTCTGGAACGCAATGCCGTCGATGACCGACACGATTTCCGAGATCTTCTTCGAGCTGGCGGAGATTTCCTGCATCGTGCCGACCACTTCCGACACGGCCGAACCGCCGCGCTGGGCGACTTCCATGCTGCTGGCAGCCAGCTGGTTGGCCTGGCGGGCATTGTCGGCGTTCTGGCGCACGGTGCCGGCCAACTCTTCCATGCTGGCGGCAGTTTCTTCCAGCGAGGCGGCCTGCTGCTCGGTGCGGCTGCTCAGGTCGGTGTTGCCGGCCGAGATTTCACGCGCGCCCACGTTGATTTCATCCACGCCCGTGCGCACGGCCGTCACGGTGCGCGTCAGGCTTTCCTGCATGCGGCGCAGCGCGGCGAACAGCTGGCCGATTTCATTGTTGGAACGCGCTTCCACGCGCTGCGTCAGGTCGCCTGCGGCAATGCGGTCGAACAGGTTGCCCGCGCGCTGCAGCGGACGAAGCAGCTGGCGGTTCAGGAACATGTACGAGCCCACGATGCTCAGCACGATAAGCACCGCCAGCGCCACCAGCACGATGTCCATCATCCGGGCACGCTGCTCCGACGCGGCGACGAAGCTGTCGCTGCGCCCGTTGGCGTAGGTTTCGAAGGCGTCCAGCGAACGGATCAGCGCGGCGCTGGCCTGCGTGGCGTCCTGCGTCTTGATCTGCAGGTATTTTGCCTGGTCATTGGCCGCCGCGGCCTGGCCCATGTTCTCCACCGACGCGGCATAGGCAGCGAAATCGCGCGCCAGCGCGGTCTCGACCTGCCTGGCGTTTTCCGTCAGCTTGGGCGAGCCTTGATAGCTGGCGAAACTCTTGCGCGCGTCGGCCAGCAGCGTGGTGGCCGCCTGGGCTTCGGTGCGCGCGGTCTCCGCGCTGATGGCGTTGATCGAGGAGTCGATGCGGATCACCGCGCGCAGCACGCCGACATAGGCCTTGCGCACGTCCTGGAGCTGATGCAGCGACACGCGCTCCAGGTTCTTGATGTCCGCACTGCCACCCTTGACGCTGTACCAGCCCAATACCGTGACGCCCAGCGCCAGAATGGACATGAACGACAGAACCAGCAGCAGGCCGGTCCGGACTTTGAGGTTGGAGAACATGGTTGCTTCGACGCGCCTTAGGGAAAGTCCGCCTCTCGAGGGCGGACTGGACTGGATACGGCAGGAATCAGTTCTGGGTGGCGAAAAGGCTGGTGTTCTGGATCTTGCGGAAGGCCAGCGTGGCAGCTTCCAGCGCGGCCTGGCGCAGGGTGAGCTGCGACGACGCGGAGTAGTAATCCACGTTTTCCAGGCTGGACAGCTGTTCCTTGTAGTTCAGGTTGCGCAGGTTGCCATTGGCATCCAGCGAGTCCAGCTCGGCCATGCGCGTGCCGCCCGCGGCGCGCACGGTCAGGATGTTGTCGTAGTTGACGGCCAGGCGCTGCGACACCGACGCCAGCACGTTGTTCAGACGGGCCTGGGCGACGGGGTCACCGTCGGCCGGCGTTTCCAGGGCCTTGATGACATCATCCAGCGACTTGAACAGATCCACGTCGGCGTTCTGGACTTGATCCGCCCGGAAGCTGTCGCCGGCCACCGGCGTGCCGGTCAACTTGATGTTCACACCGCCCAGGTCGAGCGTGCCGCCGCCGGTGTAGGCGACGGGCGCACCCGTCGTCTCGGCATTCGTGGCGGGATCGATCACGGTGACCGTGTATTCCAGGGGATCGCCCGCGAAGTCCACGCGGAAGTTCATGCCGGCGTTGGCATGCGTGGGGTCGGTCACCTGCGGCGTGCTGATCAGGCCCGTGCCGTTGTTGGCGGCGTTGGACGAGGTCAGGTAGATCTGCGATCCCGGCGAGGCACGGTTGAAGATGTCCGAACCGACGTGGGCGCTGTCCATCTGGCGGGTCTGGTCGACCTGGATGAGACGCGAGCCGGTGTCGCCGTGATAGGTCACCACGCCGGTCGCCTCGTCGAGCGAGTACGGCTGGGTGTCGCCACGATGGCCCGAGAACAGGTACTGGCCGTTGCCGTCGGTGGCATTGGCCTGCGACAGCAGGTTCTCGCGGGCAACGCGCAGCACGTTGGCGAGCGAGGCGCGGTCGGTATCGGTATAGATGTTGCCTGCCTGGACGATCGTCGTGCGGACATCCTGCATCGCGCGCGTCACCGAATCCAGCGTGTTTTCCGCCAGCGCCAGATTCTGGTTGGCCACGTTGCGATTGGTCGCGTAACGCAGGTTCATCGACTCGGTCTGAGCGATGTTGATCGTCTGCGACGACGCCAGGGGATCGTCAGCCGGCGACACCAGGCGGCGGCCCGTGCCGATCTGCTGGAACAGATGCATCAGGTCGGACTGCTGGGCATTCATCGTGTCGATGCCGGTACGGAACAATTGAGTCGTGCTGATACGCATGATGGCTGGCCAGTGATCTGAATGACGCGATAAAGGGAGAGACGTGTCGGTCCGGGGGTCGGCTGAGCGGCCGCTTAGCTGCGCAGGCCCAGCAGGGTGTCGAACAACTGGCTGCCCACGTCGATGAGACGGGACGCCGCGCGATACTGCTGCTGGTAGCGATCCAGGTTGACGTACTCTTCGTCCAGGTTGACACCCGAATACGCCTGCTGGGCAGCGTAGTTCTGCGTGATCAGGTTGCTCTGCGCCTTGGCGGCGGTGGCGTTCTGCTGCGTCTGCACACCCACCTTGTTCACGATCTGCGCGAAGGCTTCGTTGATGTTCAACGTGCCGTTGCCCAGGATCTTCTTGGTCTGCAGTTCCGACAGCGCCAGGGCGTTCTTGCCGTTGGCCGAACCGCCCTCGGCATCCGCGGCGGCGATCTTGGCGGGATCCGTAATGGCCAGCCCCAGGTCGGCGGCGGCATTGCGCGTGGGCTGGACCACCCAGCTGTCGCCGGGTTGCGGCACGCCGGCCCCCAGCGTGAACTGCAGGCCGTCAATCAGTTGGGGCGGCGTGGCGCTCAGCGCCGAGCCGTCGCCCGAATACATGGGCGTGTTTTCCGGCAGGCGCGTGATGTGATAGTTCGCGCCATCGTAGCTGACCTTGTAGTCCTTGCCGGTCAGCGCGTTGGCGTCGGCGAAGGCCACCTGCACCTCCTGGCTGCCCGCGTTGTTGGCATTGGTCTTGACGGTGGGGATGCCCAGCGAGAAGAAATCGCCGCCGGCGATACCGTTGGCGTCCAGGCCCTGGCGATGCTGCGCGTTGTAAGCCGACGCCAGGCCCACGGCCATGCGGCCCAGGTCGTTCTGGATGACGTCCAGCGATTCGGCACGGTACTTCAGCAGGCCGCCCAACTGGCCGCCGTCGAGCATGCCATCCTGCAGCTCGACCGTGATCGTCTGGCCCGCGGTGCCAGGCGTGGTGAACGCCACGACGGTGCGCGAGGGGTCGTCGGCCGAGGCGACGGCCTGCAGCGGGTACTGCTTGCCGCCCGACAGCACGGCCTGGCCGTTGCCGATGGTCAGGTTGAAGTTGTCGCCCTGCTCCGACACGTTGACCTTGGCCAGGATGTTCAACTCGGCGACCAGCTGGTCGCGCTGGTCATACAGGTCGTTGGGCGGCTGGCCGTTGGACGACGCCTTGGCCGTGGTGATCTGCTTGTTCAGGTCCTCGATGCGCGCGACATAGCTGTTGATCTGGTCGACGGTCGTGGAAATCTGGGTGTTCAGGCCTTCGCGCTGGTTCTGCAGGAAGCGGTTGGCCTCATTGATCTGGGTGACCAGATTGTTGGCCTGTCCGATCATTTCCTGGCGGGCGGCGGGGTCGGCGGGCGCCGACGCCACGGCTTGCGTGCCTTCGAAGAATTTCTGCAGGGCAGGCGCCACGCCCACGGTGCGGTCGGCCAGCAGGTTGTTGACCTGCGCGATCTGGCCACCGAAAGACAGCAGCGCCGATCCGTGCGACTGGGCGGAGGTCAGCTGGCGATACAGGAAACCGTCGTACGAACGCTGGACCGTGTCGACCAGCACGCCGCGGCCAAAGAAGCCGGCGCTGGTGGCGGTGCCGCCAGCAGTCGAGACCATCACGCGCTGGCGGTTGTAGCCCTCGGTGTCGGCATTGGCGATGTTGTGGCCGGTGGTATTCAGGCGAGCCTGCGAGGCGGTCAAGCCGGAAAGTCCGAGGTTGTACAGGTTCATGTTGCGATCGCTCTGTGCAGAATGGGGGGCGTATCCGTGGCGTGCCCGGGAAAAACGGGCCTCAGGCAATTAACGGCAAAGATTCGGACTTATTTAGTCTCCGGCCTTACCAAAAATGACGATTTCCAAAACCGGCACGGTCCTAGACCGAGCCGCCGAACTGCCCCATGACGCCGATCAGCTTGTCCGCGTAGTTGGGGTCGGTGGCATAACCCGCCTGCTGGATGCGCCAGGCTGCCTCGACTTCGTTGCGCGCCTGCGTCACGCGCTCGTAGCGCGGGCTGTTGCCGATGAGGCGGGCATAGTCCGAGAATGCCTCTTCATAGGAGCCATAGGCACGGAAGGCCTGCACCATCTTCTGGGGCTTGCCGTCGACATATTCCGTCGTGACCACTTCGGCCACCTTGCCGGTCCAGCCACCCGTGGCCTTGATACCGAAGACGTTGTAGCTGGGACGTCCATCGCTGTGCAGGATCTCGCGCCTGCCCCAACCCGACTCCAGGGCAGCCTGGCCCAGGATCAGGCGGGCCGGCACGCCCGAGGCGTTGGCGGCGCGGCGCGCCGGCTCCGCCATGCGGTTGACGAAATCCACCACATGGGAAGGCGCGCCCGAAGGCGGCTTCACCGGCTCGGCTTCCGCCGGGCGGCCGCCGCGCGAGAGGCGATCGATCATCGCGGCGACGTCGCCGCGCACGTTGGGGCCTTGCGAGGTGTCCACGCCCAGCCGGGAAGTCAGGCCAGGCAGGCGGGAATTGTTGACTTCGGGCGCCAGCAACGGCGCAGTGTCCAGGGCGGCGTCAGGCGCCCCACCCTGGTTCGCGCGGATCTGCTGCAGGATGGCCTGGGCCAGGCCGATGCCAGGCGATGCCAGCTCCAGCGCCAGCTGCTCGTCGGCCATGGACTGGGCCAGCCGCGTCTGATCGCTGTCGAACATGCCGTCGCGCGGCGTCGCCTCGCGCATGCGCTTGATCATCATCTGCAGGAAGAGCGCCTCGAACTGGCGGGCGACCTCTTTCTGCTGCTCGCTCTTGGGGCCGCCCTCGCGCGTGACCTGGTGCTTCAGGCTGTCCAGGCTGCGCGAGTCGAAGGCCAGGGGCTGGCCGGCGGTAGGCAGGGCGTTGTATTGCGGCATGGCCATGACGGTGCGATCCCTTAGATGATCTCGAGATCGGCCCGCAGGGCGCCGGCGCTCTTCATGGCCTGAAGGATGGAAAGCAGATCCTGCGGCGTGGCACCCAGTGCATTCAAGGCGCGGACGACGTCAGCCAGGTTCGCGCTGGTCTGCACGCGCTGCAGACCGCCGCCTTCCTGGCGCAGTTCGATCTGGGTGTTCGGCACCACCACGGTCTGGCCGCCGCCAAAGGGCGTATCCGGCTGGCTGACCTGGTTCTCGCGGTTGATGATGACCGACAGGTTGCCGTGGGCAATGGCGGCCTCTTCGATCATGACAGTGCGGTTCATGACCACCGAACCGGTACGGGCGTTGATGATGACCTTGGCGCCGATGGGCGCGCGGGTGACCTGGAGGTTCTCGACGCGGGACAGGAAGGCCGTCTGCTGCGCGGGATCCAGCGGTCCGCGGATGGCGACGACCCGCGCGTCCAGGGCCTGGGCGGTATTCGCGCCGAACTGGCGGTTCAGCGCGTCGACGGCGTTCTGCGTCGTGCCGAAATCGTTGGTGTTCATTTCAAGGTAGATCAGGCCATCGCGCGAGATCGTCGTGGGCACCGAGCGCTCGATGATGGCGCCATTGCTGATGCGCCCGCCGTTCAGCTGGTTGACCTGCACGCTGGAACCGCCGGCCTCGGCGCCCGCGCCGCCCACCAGCAGGTTGCCCTGTGCAATGGCGTAGACCTGGCCATCGGCGCCCTTCAAGGGGGTCATGAGCAGCGTGCCGCCACGCAGGCTCTTGGCGTTACCCATGGACGACACCACCACGTCCACGGTCTGTCCGGGACGCGCAAAGGCAGGCAGCGACGCCGTGACCATGACCGCGGCCACGTTCTTCAGCTGCATGTTGGAGCCTTGCGGCACCGTGATGCCCAGCTGCGACAGCATGTTGGTCAGGCTTTGTTGCGTGAACGGCGTCTGGCGCACCTGGTCGCCGCTGCCGTCCAGCCCCACCACCAGGCCGTAGCCCAGCAGCTGGTTGGCGCGCACGCCCTGGATCGAGGCCAGGTCCTTCAGGCGCTCGGCTTGCGCCAGTCCCGGCAGGACCGCCACGGCAAGCAGGCAAGCCAGCGCAGCCAGCTTGCGAGACAGAGAGAGAGCGGTCGGCATCGGGAAAGTCATGGATCAGAACGGCGAGATATTCAGGAAGAAACGCTGCAGCCAGCCCATGGTCTGGACTTCGTCCATGGTGCCCTTGCTGCGGTATTCGATGCGTGCGTCGGCCACCTGGATGGACGACACGGTGCCGGCGCCCGTGATGGAACGCGGATCGACGACACCCGAGAAGCGCACGTACTCGCTGCCACGGTTGATGGCGATCTGCTTTTCGCCGGCGACCTGCAGGTTGCCGTTGGGCAGCACGCCGATCACCGTGGTGGTGATGGTGCCGGTAAACGTGTTGTTCGCGCTGCTGTTGCCCGTGCCGGCGGCCGTGTTCGCACCCGAGAAATCGGCGTTCTGCTGGGCGCCCAGCCAGCTGGGCGCAATGGCCGGCACCGCGTTCAGGCCCAGCGTGGCGGCGCCCGTACGATTGGTGTTGGTGGCGACGGCCTTGGCGGCGTTCATCCGCTCGTTCAGCACGATGGTCACCACATCGCCCGCGTTGCGAGGACGGCGGTCCTCGAAGAGCGGATAGTTGCCGTAGACGATGGGCTGGTAGATGGAGCCGTTGGGCACCGCGGCCGGCATGACCGGCGGCGGCGGCGGCGCCGTCAAGGGGCCGGTCACGATGGGCTCGGGCGGAATCAGCGCGCAGCCGGCCGCCAGCGACAAGGTCGCCATCGCCACCGCCACGCGCGCGAACGAACGAATGATCATATCTGCGCCAGGCGAGCCAGCATCTGGTCGGAGGTTTGCACGGCCTTGCTGTTCATTTCGTAGGCACGCTGGGTCGTGATCATGTTGACCAGCTCTTCCGCCACGTTGACGTTCGAGGTTTCGACGTATTCGTGCATCAGCAGGCCGGCGCCATCCAGGCCGGGTTGCAGCGCGTTGGCGGGCCCCGAGGAGTCGGTCTCGACGTACAGGTTCTCGCCCATGCTTTGCAGGCCGGTCGGATTGATGAAGGTCGACACCTGCAGCTGGCCGATCTGGACGCTGGTGCCGGCGGCGCCGGGCTGGGTCACGGACACCACGCCGTCGCGGGCGATGGTGACCTTCAGCGCGTTGTCGGGCACGTTGATGGGCGGCTGGATGACATAGCCGCCGGCCGTGGTCAGCTGGCCGTTCTGGTCGACCTGCAGCGCGCCGTCACGCGTGTAGGCCAGCGTGCCGTCGGGCATTTCGACTTCGAAGAAGCCCTTGCCCTGGATCGCCACGTCCAGTTCGCCGCCGGCCTTCAGGTCGCCCTGGGTGTGGATGCGCTGCGTGGCAACCGTGCGCACGCCGGTACCGACCTGCAGGCCCGAAGGCAGCTGGTTGGCGGGACCGACCTGGGCGCCGGGCTGGCGCAGGGTCTGGTACATCAGGTCCTCGAACACGGCGCGCGTGCGCTTGAAGCCGTTCGTGCTGACGTTGGCCAGGTTGTTGGAAATGACGTCCATCTGGGTCTGCTGGGTTTCCAGACCGGTCTTCGAGATCCAGAGCGAACGGATCATGGCGGTGCTCCTGGGCCCGGCGCCTGGGGCGCCCGGCGGTTGGGGTTGTCTTGACGCTTGATTTACTGACTGGCGGAAAGGATGCCGTTCGCGCGCGACGCGTTCTCGCTGGCGCTCGAGATCACCTTCATCTGCATTTCATAGCGGCGGGCGTTGTCGATCATGCCGACCATCGATTCCACCGTGTTCACGTTGCTGCCTTCCAGGCCGCCCGAGATGACCCGAACGAGCGGATCCTGGGGCAGCGGCGGCGCCGGCTGGCCGTTGACCGCGGGGCGGCGGAACAGGCCGTCGTCGCCACGCACCAGCTCGGCCGCGGGCGGGTTGACCAGCTTCAACTGGCCGATCTGCTGGATGTCGGCAGGCGGGTCGCCCGCGCCCAGCGCGGTGATCGTGCCATCGCCCGCGATGGTCAGCTCGGCGCCTTCCGGCACCGCGATGACGGCGTTGTCGGCCGACAGCACCGGCTGGCCGCGCGAGTTCTGCAGCAGGCCGTTGGCGCCGACGACCAGCGCGCCGTTACGGGTATAGGCCTCGCCCTGGGGCGTCTGCACCGCCAGCCAGCCCTCGCCTTCCAGCGCCACGTCCGTCGAGCGGCCGGTCAGATTGACCGAGCCCAGGGTGGCGTTGAAGCCCGGCGTGTTGGCCACGGTGGAAATCCGCGTGCCCAGGCTGCCGTCGCCGACGATGGGAACGGCACGATACATGGCGAACTGCTCGCGGAAGCCCGTGGTATTCGCGTTGGCCATGTTGTTGCTGATCACGGACTGCTGTTCCAGCGTCCTTGCGGCACCATTCATGGCCGTGTAGATGATGCGATCCATGGCGATTAGCGGATCTGCATCAGGGTCTGCAGAACCTGATCCTGGGTCTTGATCGTCTGCGAGTTCGCCTGGTAGGTGCGCTGCGCGATGATCATGTTGACCAGTTCCTGGCTCATGTCGACGTTGGAGGCCTCGAGCGCCTGGCCCTTCAGCAGCGACATGCCGTTGCTGCCCGGCACGCCCAGCGTGGCCTGGCCCGATGCCGAGGTTTCCGTCCAGGCATTGCCGCCGACGGGCTGCAGGCCCTGCAGGTTGTTGAAGTTGGCCAGCACGATCGTGCCGACTTCCATGGTCTGGCCGTTCGTGTAGTTGGCCACCAGCGAACCGTTGGTGCCGATGGAGATGCTGGCGAACTGGCCGGTGGCGTAGCCGTCGGGCTGGATGTTGTAGCGCAGGTCACCGCCGAACTGGGTGGTGCCGGTGTAGTCCAGCGCGATCTGCAGCGGCTCGGCGGGCGAATCCACGCCGCCCGGCGCGTTGTAGGTGATGTTCGTGACCGGGGCGCTGGTCAGCACGCCGCTCTGGTTGAAGGTCATCTGGACCGGACCGCCGCCCGCGGGCACGTCCATGGCCTGGCCGTCCATGTAGTAATAGGCGTCCCATTCGCTGGAGGTCCCGGCGGTACCTTCGCGCTTGACCATGTACTGGACCAGCTGGTGGGCGTTGCCCAGCGAGTCGTAGACGGTCGACGGGACGCGGTGCGTGTAGCTGGCGGGGTTGTTCGGATCGAAGGGCGTGGCGACGACGGCCGGCACGGCGGGCGTGTAGGCCTGGTAACCCGGCTGGGCGGCCAGCGTGCCGGAGGTGATCGCGCCACCGGCGCCGATCACGATGCTGCCGCCGTTGTAGTTGCCGGCGGGAGGCGCGGTCACCCAGCTGACGGTGTTGCCGACCTGCGAGAACTGATAGACCGTGCCGTCCAGCTCCACTTCACCCGGCACGGCAGGCGTGCCCGGGGTGCCGGTCAGGCTGATGACGGGGCTGTTGGCATCCAGGTTGATGCCCATGCGCTCGGCACGCGTGGTTGCCTGCGGGGCGATGTTGCCGGTGGGAACGGTCAGTTCCACCGGGTCCATGCCCACGCCGCCCACAGGATAGCCCGTGAGACGCTGGCCCTGGGCGTTGGTGATGTAGTTGTCCTTGTCGGCGAAGAACTCACCGTTACGGGAGTACAGCACCTGGCCGCTGGCGTTGACCACGCGGAAGAAGCCCTTGGCGCCATCGATCGCGATGTCGAACTGGCCACCGGTGGTCGAGACGTTGCCCACGGTGAAGCGCTGGTTGACGGCGGCCACCTGGGTGCCCAGGCCCACGCGCGAGCTGGCGTAGACGTCGGCGAAGCTGATGCCCGAGGCCTTGAAGCCCACGGTGCCGGAGTTGGCGATGTTGTTGCCGATCACATCCAGGTTCTGCGAGGCGGCATTCAAGCCGCTAAGTCCTTGTCCGAAACCCATGTCGTACCTCGTTCGTGAGAGTGTGTGCGTTAGCTCGGCGGACGCGGCGCGTCCGCCAGGTGTTTAGAGAATCTTGCGGATGTCCAGCAGGCTGGTCTTGCCGTTCAGGCCCATGTCCAGGCGCAGGCCTTCGGCGGTATAGGCCACGCTGCCCACGTTGCCGTAGGTCAGCGCGCCCACCGTCACGGCCTCGCCGTCGGCGTCCTTGGCGGCAACCTTGAAGGTGTACTTGCCGTCCGGCAGCGCGATGCCCGTGTCGTCCTTGCCATCCCAGGACATCTGGTAGATGCCCACTTCCTGGGGATCGGTGATTTCGATGGTCCGCACGGCCTTGCCGCCGGCGTCCAGGACGGTGACGGTGACCGAGGCAGCCGGGCTGATGACATCCAGGCCGAAAGGCGTGGCTTCGCGGGTGGTGCCGTCGGCGGCCGTGCCCAGCGAGATCTTGTCGCCCGGAAACAGGACGTTCTTGCCGATCAGGCCGGCGGCCTGGATCGACTGCGACACATCGACCTGGCCCGACAGCGCGAGCAGGGTATTGTTCAGCTGGGTGATGCCGTTAACCGTGGAAAGCTGGGCGATCTGCGAGGTGATCTGCGCGTTGTCCATGGGGTTGAGCGGATCCTGGTTCTGCATCTGCGTGACGAGCAGCGTCAGGAAACGGTCCTGGGTTTCATCGATGAGGCTCTTCGATGCGGCATTGGCCGACTGGAAGGCGGCCGAGGTGTTTTGCGTGCTGGTGGTGGTGTTGACAGCGGTTGCCATGGCGATCCCTCTGGGCGTTGCGTGCTTACTGTCCGATGGTCAGCGTGCGCTGCATCAGGCTCTTGGCGGTGTTGACCACCTCGACGTTGGCCTGATACGAGCGCGAGGCGGAGATCATGTTGACGGTCTCGGCGACCACGTCGACGTTGGGCATGGTCACGTAGCCGTCGTTGTTGGCGAACGGATGCTTGGGGTCGTAGACCAGGCGGGGCGGCGCGGGATCGTTGACCACCGCCGCGACGTTCACGCCGCCGATCTCGGTGCCCAGGTTCTGGCCCGGGGTGGGCGCCAGCTGGAAAACCACCTGGCGCGCCTGGTAGGGCTGGCCATCAGGCCCTGCCACGCTGTCGGCGTTGGCCATGTTGCTGGCCGAGACGTTCATGCGCTGCGACTGGGCCGCCATGGCCGAACCGGCGATCTGGAAGATGTTGATCAGGGACATGTACTTGGATTCCTGGTGTCGTCGGCGCGGCTTACTGCTGCTGCAGCACGTTCATCAAGCCTCGGATCCGGCCGGACAGGACGGTCAGGCTGGTCTGGTACTTGAGGGTGTTGTCGGCGAAATTGACGCGTTCCACGTCCATGTCCACCGTATTGCCGTCCAGGCTGGGCTGCAGCGGCTGGCGGTATTGCAGGAAAGTCGGGTCCGGCGTGGCCGCCTTCGCGGGAATGTGGCGCGACGAGGTCAGCGACAGGTGCGTGTCGGGCAGGCTGCGGTTGCCGATGGCATCCTGCAGGGTCTGCGCGAAATCGAAATCGCGCGCCTTGTAGTTGGGCGTGTCCGAGTTCGCAATATTGGAAGACAGCACCTCCTGGCGCTCGGCACGCAGGCCGATCGCGCGCTGCGCGAAGGAGAATTCCTGGCTGAGACGGTCGATCATCGGGAAAGAGAATCCTTGTTCGGCAAGAGCGGACACGGCACACAGGCCGGTCCGCCATACGCCATGAATAATAGGTTCCAGCCCCCGGCCACAATTACCCAAACAAGGCGACCTTTTTCAGTTAATTCCGGTATTGGGCTGTAGCACGGACTTCTACAATGCCTTCCATGCACCTGCCCTTGCCTCGCCTGTTTGCCCTTGCCTGCTTCGCCAGCCTGCTGGCGCTTGGCGCCGGGCGCGCGCAGGCGGCCGACCAGGATGCGGCGCAAGTCGCCACCGTGGCCGAGCAGTTCCTGCGCCAACAGCTTGCCCACCTGCCCGGTGAGCCCGAGATCGGGCTGGAAGCCGTGCGCACCGACAAACAGCCAGCCTGCGAAGCGCTCTCCGCCTTCCTGCCCTCGGGCGCGCGCCTGCGGTCGCGGATGGCCGTCGGCATCCGTTGCGCCGGACCGAAGCCCTGGACCCTCTACGTCCAGGCCACGGTCAGCGTGCCCGGCACCTATTTCGTCGCCGCCCGCGCCCTGCCGCTGGGCCACACCATCAGCGAATCGAACCTGTCTCCGCGCGCCGGCGACCTGCTCAACCTGGCGCCGGGCACCATCGTGCACCCTGCCCAGGCAGTCGGCTACATCACCAGCCAGCGCGTCGGCGCTGGGCAGGCCCTGCGCGCCAGCAGCCTGCGCCACGCCCAATCGGTGCTGCGCGGCCACACCGTCCGCGTCCAGGCGCGCGGCCCGGGCTTCATGGTTTCCAGCGAAGGCCAGGCCCTGGAAAATGCCGCGCCGGGCAACCAGGTGCAGGTCCGGACCCCGAACGGCCAGATCGTGATCGGTGTGGTGCAGGACGCCGGCACGGTGGAAATCCAGCTATGACCCCTTCCCGTGCCGCTACGCCAGGACTGGCAGGGCCCGTTTCCACCCAGATAAAAACCCGCGGGATCCGCTTTGTCACGCCCGGACAACAGACCGGCGACAAAAAAAGCAAGGACGGACTAAAGTTACGGCTTGGATGGTCGTTACCGGCAACAGGACCTGTTTCGCCGTCCCATCCGAGGTCCAGCGGAGAACCCTTTTGAAAGTCAATTCCAACCCGGCTCATGCCACGGCTTCGCCCGCCGCACCCGCCACGCGCAGCGACGCCGCCCCGCTGCCCTCGGGCGCCGCGCAATCGAGCAGCAGTGCCAAAGTGGCATTGAGCAGCACGTCGCGCACGCTCCTGGCCCTGCAGAACGGGGAAACGGATATCGACGTGGCAAAGGTGGCCGCCATTCGCGAAGCCATCGCCCGGGGTGACATCAAGATCGACACCGGCAAGATCGCCGACGGCCTGCTCGCCAGCGCCCAGGAACTGCTGCGCTAACGCAGCGGTTTCCGCTCTGACGTCGTCCGTCCGGCATCGCGCCCCTTCACCGCCAAGGAACCCGCCCCATGCCCTCCCCGACCGACGACCTGCGCACTCTCCTGCTGGCCGAGACGGCCGCCGTCCAGAAATTCGCCAAACTGCTCCAGACCGAGTCCGACGCCCTGACGGAACAGGGTCTGTTCGACCAGTTGCCCGACCTTACCGCTGAAAAGAATCTGCTTGCCCAGGAATTGGGCGAGCTGGCCGTCCACCGCAACGCAGCCCTGCGGACGCTGGGTTTCGGCGCCGACCACGCCGGCACGCAGGCAGCGGCCCAGGCCCATCCGGAGATCGCCCCGATCTGGGAAACGCTGCTCGCCCACTCCGCCGAAGCGCGCGACCTGAATCTGCAGAACGGCACGCTGATCGACACCCATCTGCAGCACGTCCGCCTGTCGCTGGACGCATTGGGCGTCGTCACGGGCGCGAACCAGCAGCTCTACAACGCCCAGGGCCGCGCCAGTGGACTGCCGTCCGGCAAGAGCCTCGCCACGGGTTGAATGCAACACCGAATGCCCCAAAGGAAAACGGCCCATCCAGGGCCGTTTTCCTTTTTGCCTGCCAGCAACGCCAGGGTCATCAGCCCCTGGCTGCCTGACTGAGTTCCGTCAACGCATACAGCTTGAGCAACCCCGACACCAGTTGCCTGTCGGTCAGGTTGCCCTGCCCCTCGGCCATGTGCGCCAGTACCCTGCGCAAGGATTGCGCCCCGGCAGCGTTGCGCACCTGCCAGGCTGCCGCGCCCAACTGACCGGCCACGAGCGCCCAGGCGATCCAGCGGTCGACCCCGGTGTGGCAGGCATCGAGCGATTGCCAGGCCTGCACCATCAGTCGGTGGCCTGCCTTGCTTTCCTCTTGCAGGACCAGCCAGCGCGCCAGTTCATCGGTGCCCGCCTCCCCCTCCTCGAGGTTGGCAAGACCGTGGTATTGCGCCAGCACCTTGCCCTGTGCGTCGATGCGGCGGGCCGAGATATAGCGGCACGTCTTGCTGGCGCCACGGCGCGCGCCCAGCGAGACCGCCGCCTCGGCCACCCACAGCGCATCGGCGACCCCTTGCGCAGAAGCGCCCAACATGCCGCCCGCTTGCGAGGCAGACAGGGTCTGGACGCCATCCAGGCGCGCGGGCACGGGACGATGCGTCAGGGTCTTCGAAATGGCCTGCGCCGTCGTGGGACACGCTTCGTGTTCCAGCTTGCGCGCGCCGGTGCAGCGCGCCAGCCAAAGCGCATCGGCATTGCGCAGCAGCTCGGGCGTCAACGCCGTGTCGGCATCGAAAAGGTGGACCGTCGGCAACTGCGGCAACTGCAACGCGAACCAGGCCACCCGGCTGGCGGCGTCAGCCGACCCGGCGGGCGCCCACGACGCGATACTGCCCTGCGGCAATTCCAGCTGCTGCAGCGGCGCGGCCAGCGCCACGCCCTGGTCGCTCAGCGCAAGACTGGCGCAGAGATAGGCGCCGGCGCCGTCCTTGCCGACGGCCACCCGCGTGCGGGCATGCGACACCAGCAGATAGCGGTGGCAAGTCTTGGGATAGGCTTTTTCCAGCAGGGTAACCTGGGGCTGGACCAGCGCGTCCGGCGCCAACGCGGCGTCGGCCTGCTGCTGACGCAGCAGCACCGCGCGTGCCTGGACGCTGGCGATTTCACGATCCAGCCAGGCCAGGCCCGCGTCGAGTTCGTTGGCCGCCAGCCCGCCACGCGGACCGCTGATGGCGGCCATCAGCAGTTGACGGGTGCGCGCCTGCTGGCGCGCGTCCTGGACGCTGCCCCCCGCGCCGGGCTGATTCGCCGACCACAAGGCGCTCAAATCGGCGTCGGTCGGGGTATACAGGGCGGCGGCGTCGCCTTGCGCGCCCAGCGCCTGGTTCACCAGGTCGATGGCGCGCGGCACCGTCAGGTGCTCGGGCACCTTCTGGCCATGCGAGACATATTGGATGGGCAGGCGATGCCGGATGGCGGTATCCAGCGCGGCGCCGATGCGCGAGGCCTCGTCCAGCTTGGTGATGATGCAGCCCGCCACATCGTCGCCCGCGCCGCTGCGATAGGCATGCGCCACTTCGTCCAGGGTGTCACCCTGGCTGGCGGCGTTCAGCACCAGCAGCTTGCGCACCGGCATGCCGGCGTTGCACAGCATGGCGGCCTGTTCCGCCACCAGCCGATCGCGCTGGCTGATGCCCACGTTGTCGATCAGCACGATGCGCCGCTCACCCATGTCGCGCAGCACCCGCTGCAGGCCATCGGCGTCCTGCACGGACAGCACGGGCACGCCCATCAACTTGCCGTAGATCTGCAACTGCTCGTGCGCCCCGATACGGTAGGTATCGGTGGTGATCATCAGCACCCGGTCCGCGCCTTCGCGCAACACGCAACGCGCAGCCAGCTTGGCCAGCGTGGTCGTCTTGCCCACGCCGGTGGGGCCCACGAGCGCGAATACGCCGCCCTGCCCCAGCAGGTCGTCTTCGTGGCGCAGCACGGGCAGATGCGTGATCAGTTCCTTGCGCGCCCATTCCAGCGCGTACTCATGGCCCAGGCCCTCGGGCAGGCGCTGCAGCATGGCGCGCACCAGCGCCGTGCTGAAACCGGCCTCCAGCAGGCGGCGGAACAGCGCGGCAGCCACCGGCGTACGGCGCAGGTGCTGGCCCCAGGCCAGTCCCTGCATGCGGTTTTCCATTTCGCCGCGCAAGGCGCTGATGGCGCCCAGCACTTCCGCGGCGCCGAGGGGCGGCGCGGACGGCGGCGCGACGGGCGCGGGCTGGGCAGCGGCAGGCCGGGGCCTGTCTTGCGGAACATCCTGGGAGACCGCGGCAGGCAGCTCGGCCGCCGTTGCTTCGGCTTCGGCCATGGCCGTGGGATCCCCGGCCATGACTTCGACGCCGCCATTGATGCGGCGGTTGGAGACGATCAGGGCATCCGGACCCAGCGCCATGCGCACCTGGCGCATCACTTCCCGGCTGGTGGCCCCGACAAAACGGCTGAGATTCATCGCGCACCCGCTCCGACGATGGTGGTGATACGGACGATGCGCTCATCAGGCAGCTCGGCATTGGACAGGACGCCCATTTGCGGCATGTGATGGCGCAGGAAACGAGACAGCGGCGCGCGCAGCGGCGGAGACACCAGCAGGACGGGCGGATCGCCGGCGGCTTCCTGACGCTGGATCGCGGCGGAGGTTTCGCGCAGCAGCGTCTCGGCCAGGCCGGGCTCCAGCGCGCCGCTGGTGGACAAGGCCTGGTTCAGCACGCGCTCGAGCTTGGCATCCAGGCCGATGGCGCGCAATTCGCCTTCGCCGGGAAACCATTGCTGCGTGATGGCACGGCCCAGTGCGCGGCGCGTGAGCGCCAGCAGTTCCTGCACATCCGGCAGGCCGCCCACCGCAGCGCCGGCCGACAGGCGCGGCGCGTGCTCGGAAATCGTGTCGAGGATCGTACGCATGTCGCGGATCGGCACTTCCTCCTCGAGCAGGCCCTGCAGCAGTTTCTGCACCGTGGTGAGGCTGACCGTCTTGGGCACGAGGTCCTCGATGAGTTTCGGCGCTTCACGGCCGACGCGGTCGAGCAGCTGCTGGACTTCCTGGCGCCCCAGCAGGCCCGCGCCATGTCGATGCAGCAGGTGGTTCAGGTGCGTGGCAATGACAGTGCCGGAATCGACCACGGTGTAGCCCGCGACCTGCGCGCGGTCGCGCTGGGACGCGTCGATCCAGATGGCGGGCAGGCCGAAGGCCGGATCGGTGGTCGGCGTGCCGGGCAGCTTGGACGTGACGCCGCCCGGATCGATGGCCAGCCATTGACCCGGGGCCGCCGTGCCCTGCCCGATCTCCACGCCAGACAGCAGGATGCGGTAATCATTCGGCTTGAGCTCCAGGTTGTCGCGGATGTGCACGACCGGCGGCAGGAAGCCGACCTCCTGGGCGAATTTCTTGCGCAGGCTGCGGATGCGATGCAGCAGCTCGCCGTTCTGGCCGTGATCGACCAGGGGGATCAGGCGATAGCCCACCTCCAGGCCCAGCGGATCGACCATCGACACGTCATCCCAGCTGGCCTCGGCCGCGGCGGCATCGGCCGCGACCTGCACGTGCGCGGGGGTTTCCGCGGCGCTGACCTTGGCGGCGGCCTGGCGTTTCTGGATTTGCCAGCCCCCCCAGCCCATCAGGCCGGCCAGCGCCAGGAAGGCGACGTGCGGCATGCCCGGGATCAGGCCCATGATGCCTACGATGGCGGCGGTGATGAACAGCACGTTCGGGTTGGCGAACAGTTGGCCGACCATCTGCTGGCCCACGTCCTGGTCGGTCGCCACGCGGGACACGACCACGCCCGCTGCCGTCGAGATGATCAGCGCCGGGATCTGGGCCACCAGGCCGTCACCGATGGTCAACAGGGTATAGACCCGACCGGCCTCGCCGAAGCTCAGGTCGTGCTGCGCCACGCCGACGACCAGTCCGCCGATCACGTTGATGACCATGATGAGCAGGCCAGCCACCGCGTCGCCGCGCACGAACTTGCTGGCGCCGTCCATCGAACCGTAGAACTCGGCTTCCTGGGAGATTTCGTTGCGCCGCCGCCGGGCATCCTCTTCGCCGATCAGGCCGGCGTTCAGGTCGGCGTCGATGGCCATCTGCTTACCCGGCATGGCGTCCAGCGTGAAGCGCGCGCCGACTTCCGCGATACGGCCCGCGCCCTTGGTGATCACGATGAAGTTGATGATCACGAGGATGACGAAGACGATGATGCCGACCGCGAAATTGCCGCCCACCAGGAAGTGGCCAAAGGCCTCGATCACCTGGCCGGCAGCGTCCGGGCCATTGTGGCCGTGCAGCAGCACCACGCGGGTGGAAGCCACGTTCAGCGCCAGGCGCAGCAGCGTGGCGAACAGCAGCACGGCCGGGAACGCCGCGAAATCCAGCGGCCGCTTGGTGAACATCGCCACTAGCAGGATCATCACCGACAACGAGATGTTGAACGTGAACAGCAGGTCCAGGATGAACGTCGGCAACGGCAGGATCATCATGGACAGGACCATGATGATCAGGATGGGGCCCGCGAGCAATCGGGCGTGCTGCGCCCCGTTGTTCTTGATCAGGCCGAGAAAGGCATTCATGAGGCTCAAGCTCCTTGCGTGGCCCGATCCGCCAGGGGATCGAGCTCACGGGGGACGGACAGGCCGGTCGGTTCGACAGGAACGACCTTGCCTTCGCCGGAACGCCAGGCCCGCAACTGGAACACCCAGGCAAGCACTTCGGCGACGGCGGAATACAAAGCGGCTGGAATTTCCTGTTCCAGCTCGACGTGACGGTGCAGCGCCCGCGCCAGGGCCGGGGCCTCCAGCAGGGGCACGCGGTGTTCGGCGGCGATCTCGCGGATCCGGGCGGCAATGGCGCCCGTGCCCTTGGCCACCACCCTGGGCGCGCCCGTGCCGCCTTCGCGGTACTGCAGCGCCACGGCGTAGTGCGTGGGGTTGGTGACGACCACGTCGGCCTGCGGCACGGCGCTCATCATGCGGCGGCGGGCCATCTGGCGCTGCAGTTGCTTGATCTGCGCCTTGACGTGCGGATCGCCTTCGCTTTCCTTGTATTCCTGGCGCAGGTCCTCCTTGGACATGCGCAACTTCTTGAAGTGGCTGAAGATCTGCCACGGCGCGTCCAGCACCACGATGATCAGCAGCGAGGCGACGATCAGCGTGCAGGAGATCAGGATGAGCCGGATCGCGCGCGACATCGCCTCCGTGGGCGCCGCGTTCATCAGCACGAGCATGTCGTCGTGCGAGGACCAGATGACCCAGATGCCGATCCCGCCGATCAGCGCCGCCTTGGACACCGTCTTGAACAACTCGATGATGGTGTTCATCGAGAAGATGCGGGCCAGGCCCTTGATCGGATTCATCCGGCCGAACTTGGGCTCGAGCGCCTTGGTCGACAGCAGCAGCCCCCCCATGGCGACAGTGCCAAGGACCGCGGTGACCGCCAGCACGCCGAAGATGGGGACCAGCATCATCAGGGCCTGGAGCACGCTGTTGACGATGGTGGCCAGCGTCGCGCCCGGATCGGTGACCACCCGGCCATCGAAGGTCAGGCTGGTGCGCATGACCCCGCGCAGGTTGTTGTACATGGCGCCGCCGCCGATCCACAGCATGGAGACGCCCGCGACCAGCATCAGGAACGTCACCAGCTCCCGCGAGCGCGCAACCTGCCCTTCCTCACGCGCCTTTTCCAGGCGCCGCTGTGAGGCGGGTTCGGTTTTTTCAAGATCGCTGTCGTCAGCCATGCAAGCGGGATGCGGCGGTTTCGGGATATCCGGCCCGGCCGGCCAAACGCCGGACAGGCGAGCGCCGGCCAAGATGGCCTGCCGGCATTCTAGAAGCGCCGACTTGGCGCCGAATCCGCAAGAAACCGGGAATAGAGGGCGCTATTCCCCGCAACCCCGCAGGGGCTGCTGGAAAGGCGATCCGGCCATCTTCGCCGGTCCGCCCTTCCACCGCCTGGGCTCAGAAACCCAGGCTCTCCAGCAGGTCGTCGACCTGGTCCTGGCTGGTAACGATGTCCACCTTGCCCTGGGGATTGATCTGGGGACCATTGAGCAGGCTGTTGGCTTCCTCGCGGCGATCAGCCGGGACATTGTCGATCAGCACCTGCAGCAGTTCGCGTTCAATCGTGCCGATCACGCCCATCATGCGCATGATCACCTGGCCGGTCAGGTCCTGGAAGTCCTGGGCCATGATGATTTCCATCAAGTGGGCCTGGGTTTCCTGCGTGCGGACAGGCACGTCCTGCAGGAACGCGCGCGTATCGTTGACCAGTTCGCGCGCCTCGGGCAGGTCCTTGGGTGCATCGAACCACTCCTGCCAGCGTTGGTCCAGCGCAACAGCGCCGCGCTGCATGCTCTCCTGCAGGGGGCGAGCCGTTTCCGACGCGTTGATGGCGCGATGGGCGGCCTGCTCCGTCATGCGGGCGACGTAGTGCAGGCGGTCACGTGCGTCGGGAATCGCCTGGGCGGCGTCCTTGATGGCCTGGTCCAGCCCGAGTTCGCGCATGCTGTCTCGCAGCGTGCGGGTCAGGTGCCCGATGCGGACGATCAGGTCATCGGAGGCTTGGAACTGGGACGTAGGCTGCTGCTCGACTGTCATGATTGGCCCCTGCTCACTTACCGAGCTTTTCGAAGATCTTGGTCAGTTTTTCCTCGAGCGTGGCAGCCGTGAAGGGCTTGACCACGTAACCGCTCGCACCGGCCTGGGCGGCGGCGACGATGTTTTCCTTCTTCGCCTCGGCGGTCACCATCAGCACGGGCAGCGATGCCAGCGCGGGATCGGCGCGGATCTGCTTGAGCATTTCCAGGCCATCCAGGTTGGGCATGTTCCAGTCCGACACGACGAACTGGAAACCGCCATTGCGCAGCTTTTCCAGGCCGATGGCGCCATCCTCGGCTTCATCGACGTTCTCGAATCCGAGTTCCTTGAGGAGGTTGCGCACGATGCGGCGCATCGTGGGGAAATCATCCACCACGAGGATCTTCAGGTTCTTGTCTACCATTACAGCTCCAGATAAAGCGTTTGTTCGATTGTGAGGACTGCGGTGTGGCCCGCTGCGGGACAGCCCGCCTGGTACAGCTTGTTCCGATGACGCCCGTATCAGACCCGATGGGCGCGTTCGCCCAGGTTGCTCAGGCGAGCAAGAATGCGTTCACTCATGTTGCCCAGCGGCACGACCTCGTCGGCGGCGCCCAGCGCGATGGCCTCGCGCGGCATGCCGAAGACGACGCAACTGGCCTCGTCCTGGGCCAGCGTCTGCGCACCGGCGCGCTTCAAGGACAGCAGGCCGTTGGCGCCATCCTTGCCCATGCCGGTCAGGATAACCCCGATCGCGTTCTTGCCCGCGGTCGCCGCGGCGGACTCGAACAACACGTCCACCGACGGGCGATGACGGTTCACCGGCGGACCGGCTTCCAGCTCGATCACATAGTTGGCGCCGCTGCGCGCGAGCTTCAGGTGCATCTCGCCGCCCGGCGCCAGGTACACATGGCCGGGCAGCACGCGTTCGCCATGGACCGCCTCGGAGACCGTCACGGCGCACAGGGAATCGAGCCGCTGCGCGAACGAACGCGTGAAACCGGCAGGCATGTGCTGGGTGATCAGGATGGCGGGGCTGTCCGGCGGCAAGGGCTGCAGGACGTCCTTGATGGCTTCCGTGCCTCCGGTGGAGGCGCCGATGACGACGATCTTTTCCGTACTGGCAAGCGGGCGCGTCAGCCGCGCGGGCGCGGGCGTGGAAGCCGAAGCCGCCGCTTGCGGGCGCAGGCGCGCGCGCGAGGTCGCGCGGATCTTGTCGGCGATGAGCTCGGAATACTCCATCAGCCCGTCACGAATGCCCAGGCGCGGCTTGGTGATGAAGTCCACCGCGCCCAGCTCCAGCGCACGCAAGGTGATCTCGGAACCGCGCTCGGTCAGCGAGGACACCATCAACACGGGCATCGGACGCAGGCGCATCAGGCGCTCGAGGAAGTCCAGGCCGTCCATGCGCGGCATTTCCACGTCCAGCGTCAACACGTCAGGGTTGTGCTGCTTGATGAGCTCGCGCGCAACCAGCGGATCGGGGGCCGTGGCGACCACCTCCATATCGGGCTGGCCGTTGATGATCTCGGTCATCAGGCCACGCACCAGTGCCGAATCGTCGACGCAGAGAACTCGAATCTTGCTCATGGACGCTACTGGAAAAGGGGACGCACGACCGGCCGTCCCGATGGGATCAATGGGAAACGCACTCGTACACGGTTTGGCCGCGCAACCGGAAACTCTGGCTGATGTAGGTGAAATTCTCGGAGTGTCCGGCAAACAGCAAACCGCCCGGCTTGAGCAAGGGCGCGAAACGGGCCAGGATCGCCGCCTGGGTGGGCTTGTCGAAATAGATCATGACGTTGCGGCAAAAGATCACGTCGAAGGGGCCACGCACGTCCCAGCTGGGCGCCAGCAGGTTCAGCGGCGCAAAACTGACGAGATCGGCCACCTCGGGACGCACCCGCACCATGCCGGCATTCTGCCCGCGCCCCTTCAGGAAGAAGCGTTGCAGGCGCGCCGGCGACATCTTGTCCACGCGGTCCGCGGTGTAGACGGCGCGTTCGGCCTTCTGCAGCACCTGGGTGTCGATGTCGGTGGCCAGCACCGTCGCCTGCGACGCCCTCGCCCCCAGCGACTCGTGCAAGGTGATGGCGATGGAATAAGGCTCTTCACCCGTGGAGGCCGCGCAGCACCAGACCGAAATCGGCGCCTGCCGGGTGCGTACGAAATCCGCCAGGATGGGGAAATGATGGGACTCGCGGAAGAACGCCGTCAGGTTGGTCGTCAAGGCATTGACGAACTCTTCCCACTCGGGCGCGCTGTCGGCGTGCTCCAGGCTGTCCAGGTAGGTGCTGAAGCTGTGCTGCGACAGGCTGCGCAGGCGGCGCGCAAGACGGCTGTACACCATCTCGCGCTTGTGCTCGCCCAGCGAAATGCCGGCACGCCGATAGATCATGCGGCGCACCCGGTCGAAATCGGCCTGGCGGAACTCGAACTGCTTTTCCGCCTGGAAGCCGCCAGAGGGCGCGACGTGGTCCATGGAAATCCGGACGTCTGGGATCAGGCGGCGACGCGCTCGACCAGCGCCATTTCGTCGCTGGTCATGAGCTTCTCGATGTCGACCAGGATCAGCATGCGGTCATCCACGGTGCCCAGGCCGGTCAGGTACTCGGTCGAGAGCGTGGCGCCGAACTCGGGCGCCGGGCGGACCTGCGCGGTCGACAGCATCAGCACATCGGACACGCCGTCGACGACGATGCCGACCACCCGGTGGGCCAGGTTCAGGATGATGACGACGGTCTGCTCGTTGTACTCGACCTTGCCCAGGTTGAACTTGATGCGCAGGTCGACGATGGGAACGATGATGCCACGCAGGTTGGTGACGCCCTTGATGAAGGGGGGCACGTTGGCGATGCGCGTCACCGTCGCGGCGTCATAGCCGCGGATTTCCTGGACCTTCAGGATGTCGATGCCGTATTCCTCTTCGCCCAGCGTGAACACCAGGAATTCGCTTCCGACGTCTTCGCCGCGGCCCGCCACTTGATGGGGGTTGTTCATGGTTGATTCTCCGTCAATTCAGAATGGCATCGGCCTGCGACCACTTCTCGCGGTTCGCACGGGCCAGCGCGAATACGTCGACGATCAGCGCAACGCTGCCGTCGCCCAGGATGGTGGCGGCCGAAATGCCGGGCACCTTCCGGTAGTTGGATTCGAGGTTCTTCACCACGACCTGGTGCTGGCCGACCAGATGGTCCACCAGCAGCGCGAACCGGCGCTCCTCGGCCTGCATGATCACGGCGATGGCCTGGGTGGGATCGGTCTGGGCGCTCGGCACCGAGAAGATCTTGTGCAGCTCGACCAGCGGCAGGTATTCGCCGCGCACGTGGATCACGCGCTCGTTGCCGGCCACGGAGTGGATCTGGTCCTGCACGGGCTGCAGCGACTCGGTCACGTGGCTGAGCGGCAGGATGAAGGTTTCCTCGCCCACGCACACCGACATGCCGTCCAGGATGGCCAGCGTGAGCGGCAGCACGATACGGGTCGTGGTGCCCTGCCCAGCCCGCGAGCTGAGCTGCACGTGGCCGCCCATCGCCTGGATGTTGCGGCGCACGACGTCCATGCCCACGCCGCGGCCCGAGATGTCAGTGACTTTCTCGGCGGTGGAAAAGCCGGGCGCGAAAATCAGCTGCCAGACTTCGTCATCGGGGGTGTTCTCGGTGACCGGCAGGCCTTGCGAGATCGCCTTGCGCAGGATCTTCTCGCGATTCAGGCCGGCGCCGTCATCGCGCACTTCGATCACGATGTTGCCGCCGTTATGCTGGGCAGACAGCACCAGCTTGCCCACCGGGCTCTTGCCGGACGCCACGCGCACGTCGGGCGCCTCGATGCCGTGGTCCAGGCTGTTGCGCACCAGGTGGGTCAGCGGATCGATGATGCGCTCGATCAGGCTCTTGTCCAGCTCGGTGGCGCGGCCCAGGGTTTCCAGCTCGATCTGCTTGCCGGTCTTGGAAGAGATGTCGCGCACCACGCGCGGGAAGCGGCTGAAGACGTAGTCCATCGGCATCATGCGGATGGACATCACGGCTTCCTGCAGGTCGCGCGCATTGCGCTCGAGCTGCTCCATGCCGTTCAGCAGGCGGTCATGCACCACCGGGTCCAGCGTCGAGCCGGTCTGGGCCAGCATGGCCTGGGTGATCACCAGCTCGCCCACCAGGTTGATGATCTGGTCGACTTTCTCTACGCCGACGCGGATGGAGGTGGATTCCTTGTCTGCATGCGCGGCGGCCGTATTGGCGGCGCGGGCAGGCGCCGGCGCAGGCGCTGCCGCGGCGGGAGCAGCCGGGGCCGGTGCAGGCGCGGCGGCGGCGGCAGGCGGGGCAACGGGCGCGGCGGCGGCGCTGAACTCGGCGGCAGCCTGGGCGAAATCATCGATCTGGCTTTCAGCCGCGGCGGGCGGCGCTGCCTCGGTGATGACGATCTGCTGCGCGTCGACGATGAAGCAGCACACGGCTTCCAGGTCGTCGTTGGTGCAGGAGGTTTCCATCCACACCGACAGCACGCCCTGCTCCGCCTGTTGCTTCAGCACGGTGCCGAGGTGGCCCAGTTCTTCAGCCAGAGACTGCTGGTCACGCTCGGAAGCACCGCGGATTTCAACACGCAGGCTGCGCTGGCCGCCCGCGGCAGGCGCAGCCGCCGGGGTGGCCGCGACAGGTGCCGCGGCGGGAACCGGTGCCGCGGCGGGAGCGGGCGCCGGTGCAGCCTCGCCCTTGTGCTCCAGCGCGATCTGGCGCAACACGGCGCAGATCCGCTCGTAGGCAGCCTGGTCGGGCTCGCCCGACGCCCGGTAGGCATCCAGCTGGCCTTTGAGCACGTCCTTGGTTTCCAGGAAGGTATCGATCATGTCCGTCCGCAGGGCCATCTCACCGCGCCGGATTGCATCGAGCAGATTCTCGAGCAAGTGCGTGGTGTCGGCGAGCATGCCAAAGCAGCCAAAAGTCGCGGCGCCACCCTTGATGGAGTGCGCGGCGCGAAAAATGGCGTTGAGTTGTTCGATATCGGGCGATTGCGCGTCGAGCGTGAGCAGCAACTGCTCCATCTCGGCGAGCAGTTCGTCCGCCTCGTCAAAGAAGGTTTCGTAGAACTGACTGAGATCCACACCGGCACTCATGGTCGGGCCGCCTTGTCCTCAAGAGGAAGTTGATGTGCCAGCGTACGCGCAACGAGCTCGACCAGCATCTGGGGGTCCAGGGGTTTGCTGAGCCACGCGCCGACGTTCAAGCCGCGCGTGACTTCCTGCAAGGTATCTGCATCTTCGGTGGTCAGCACGATCACCGGCGTCTGGACGGTCTCTGGACGCGCGCGCAGGCCGCGGATGAGATCCAGCCCCGACTGCGGCGACATGTTCCAGTCCGTGACCACCAGGTCCACGGGCTCGCGCGCGGCCACATCCAGCGCGGCGCCGCCATCGGCGGCGGCAAAGACCGTCCAGCCAGACTGCTCGAGCGCGCTCTGGACAATCATCCTCATCGTCACCGAATCATCGGCGACCAGTATCCTTGCTGCCATCTTCGTCCTATCGTGCCTGCTCGCCTCCGGGCGCCGGGACCGGCGCAGGTGCCGGGGTCGGCGCAGGGGCCTGCTGCGTGTCAGCAGCGCCGCCGGCGGCATCGATCAATTCCTGCACCGCATCCATCGCGCTGCCGGACCCAGCGCCACCCGTGCCCACTTCGGCCACGGAGGCGCCCTCGCTTTCGATCTGCCGCTCGGTGCGCTGATTCAGCACCACCAGACTGATTCGACGGTTAACGGCAGCGTACGGGTCGTCTTTAACCAGGCTCATGCTGGAAGACAGGCCCATGACGCGCATGACCTTGCTTTCGTTCATACCGCCCGCCACCAGCTCCTTGCGGGAAGCATTGGCGCGATCGGCGGACAGTTCCCAGTTGCTGTAGGCGCGCTCGCCCTGGGCGTACTGCACGGCATCGGTATGGCCGGCCAGGCTGACGCGGTTGGGCAACTGGTTCAACGCAGGCCCCAGCTCGCGCAGGATGTCCCGCATGTAAGGCTGGACCTGCGCACTGCCGGTGGCGAACATCGGACGGTTCTGGCTGTCGATGATCTGGATGCGCAACCCTTCCGTCGTCATGTCCAGCAGCAACTGCGGGCGGAAGTTCTTCAGGACCGGATTGGTCTCGATCAGGTTCTCGAGATTCTGGCGCAGGACCTCCAGGCGGCGGCGGTCACGGCGCTCGCCTTCGCTTTGCGCCTCGACACGGCGGCCATCGGCGCGGCGCACATCCCCCACGTCACGAATGGGATCGGCGCCGCCACCCGGCACGGGGCTGGGATTGGCGCTGCCATCGGGGCCGCCCACCAGCGCGACCTTCAGCGGCATCTTGAAATAGTCGGCGATGCCCTTCAACTGCTCGCGCGGCACGATGGAGATCAGCCACAGCACGAGGAAGAAGGCCATCATCGCCGTGATGAAGTCGGCGTAGGCGATCTTCCAGCTGCCGCCATGGTGGCCATGACCGCCATGGCCCTTCTTGCGGCGGATGACGATCCGATGGTTGCTGTTATGCGTATTCATGGCCCCGATCAGCCCTTGCTGCCCTGGCCCTTGGTCTGCTTCACGTGCTCTTCAAGCTCGGAGAAGGACGGACGCACCATCGTGAAGAGCACCTTGCGGCCGAACTCCACGGCCAGTTGCGGCGGATAGCCGTTCATGCTGGCCAGCAGCGTGGTCTTCACGCACTCGAGGATCTTCAGCGTTTCGGTGGCACGGCGCTCCACGCGCGAGGCCAGCGGCCCCACGAAGCCGTAGGCAAGCAGAATGCCCAGGAAGGTGCCGACCATGGCCTTGGAGATCAGGTCGCCCAGGATGGCGGGCGGCTGGTCGACGGCGGCCAGCGCCTTGATCACGCCCAGCACCGCGGCCACGATACCGAAAGCCGGCAGCGCATCGGCCGACGCCCGCAGGGCCTCGGCAGGCACGGCCTGCTCATGGCGGTAGGTGTCGATTTCCTCGTCCATGAGCGTTTCGATCTCGAAGGGGCTCATGTTGCCGCTGATCATGATGCGCATGTAGTCCGTGATGAACTCCATGAGCTTCTCGTCCTTGGTGATGCCAGGATACTCGGCGAAGATGGGGCTGGCGCCCGGGTCCTCGATGTGCGATTCGATCGCCATCAGGCCTTCGCGGCGAGCCTTGTTCAGCAACACATACAGAAGCGCCATCAGCTCCATGTAGCTGGCCTTGCTGTAGGGCGAGCCCTTCAGCGTGTTGGGCAAGGCCTTGCCCACGAGCTTGAGCGACTTGGCGCTGTTGCCGGCCAGGAAGGCCCCCACAGCCGCGCCGCCGATCAGCGTGAGTTCGAGCGGCTGATACAGCGCGCCCAGGTGACCGCCCAGTCCGGCGAAGCTGCCGAACACAGCAACCAGGACAATGATGTATCCGATGACGATTAGCACACGACCCTCTGCCTAGAATTAACACGCAATCGCCCAGAATGATCTCCTCTAAGCCCGGTTTGGAAAACCGGGTTCAAAGGGGCTTTTTCGTGGCTTTTTGGCCTTATCGGCCACGGAGAGGGATGACGCTCAGGCCTGCCGAGCGTCAGCGCCCGTCCCGACCAGCTGCCGGGCGGCCCGCTCGCGCGCGGCGGCACGGGTCTTGCCGGCCCGGGGAGGCGGACGGCAGATGGCGCAGACGAAGTCCGATTGCGGATCGTGCGCATGGGCGACGAAATTGCCGCCGCACTGCGTGCACTGGGACAGCTGCAGCATGCCGCTGTCGAAGAAACGCACCAGCATCCACGCACGCGTGAAGCTCAGCACGGGCTCGGCCTTGTCTTCCACCGCCGCGTGCTCAAGGTACAGGCGATACGCATCGATGGCCGCATGCACGCCCTTGCTGGGCGTGCGCTCGACCATGAAGCGGTAAACGTTATAGAACAGCGACGAGTGGATGTTCGGCAGCCAGGTCATGAACCAGTCCACCGAGAAAGGCAGCATGCCCTTGGGAGGGGAGCACCCGCGGATCTCGCGATAGAGACGGGCCAGCCGATCATGGCTGAGGCTGGTTTCAGCCTCGAGCACCTGAAGCCGCGCGCCCAATTCGATCATCGCGCTGGCGAGACGAATTTCGTCGGCTTCTTTCGTTACGCTTTTACTGGCCATGGCAATCAGGAATCCGAAGTGTCAGCTGAGTGCTTCAACCGGCTGCTTGGCCAACAGGATGGTGGCATGGGCCTGCTGCAGCGCGCCGCCAAGCACATCGTGCGTGAGCGCGGACAGGAGACTGTAATCGTCGAAACGGAAACGGCACAGCAGGGAGCTGGACCCCGCGAGCTTGACCAGTTGAGCCGGCGACAGGCGCATCATGATGTCGGCGACTTCGTTACTGAATCCAAGTCGGAAGATGGCGGCGGAGTAGTCATCTCGCAGCATACGCTGGGCGAGCAGGAGATAGGACAGGTTAACTTCGCGGATGTCACTTAGCAGCGCGTTTTCGGCCATTTTCATTGCTTGTCCCAGTAAGGAAGGTGAAGCCAGGTCGTAAAAGTGGTCATCCGGCGACCCCACGTCCGCAGCGGAAAACCCTTATTTGATGCTAAATGTAGCAATTATCATTGCAATTGATGCAATGTAGCACATTACGTATCATTTTCCTCACAAAATATGACAACTATTGTGCACTGCGCGTTGAAACTTTTTTTATCGAAATAATTAGATACCAGCATAACTGCCATTTTCCCAGGAGAACACGCAATCCCTTGAACAAGCGCAAAAAAACTTGCGTGATCGCGCTATGTTTCTTGTTGCACGAACGACACAATTGCAGGGTCAACAATCCTGCCCTCCCTATGTACGACGCGGAAGACCGACTCGTAGCCCTGCACGCACCCATGGTGCGGCGCCTGGCGCTGCAATTGCTCGCCCGCCTGCCCGCCAGTGTCGAGCTGGATGACCTCATCCAATCCGGCATGATCGGACTGCTGGACGCCGCACGCCGCTACCGCGCGCTGCCGGAGGCGCAGTTCGAGACCTATGCCACCGCCCGCATCCGTGGGGCCATGCTGGACGAACTGCGCAGCCAGGACTGGCTCCCCCGCAGCGTCCGCGCCAAGGCCCGCCGCATCGAGCAGGCCATCCAGAAGCTCGAACAGGCGCTGGGCCGCCCTCCCCTTGAAGCCGAGATCGCCCAGGCGCTGGATCTTCCGCTGCCCGAATACCGCGACCTGCTGAACGACGCCCAGGGCATGCAGGTCGTGCACTATGAAGACTTCGGCCGCGACAGCGAGGGCGACTCCGACTGGCATGACCGCGCCGCGCCGGCCGACGCCGAGGCCGACCCGCTGGCCCGCATGCTGACCGGCGACCTGCGCAACGCCCTCATGGCCGCCATCGATACCCTGCCCGACCGCGAGAAACTGCTGTTGTCGCTGTATTACGAGCAGGACCTGAACCTGAAGGAAATCGGCGCAGTCATGGGCGTGACCGAGGGCCGGGTCTGCCAGCTCCGCACCCAGGCCACCGCCCGCATCCGCGCCAAGCTGGCCGAACGCGCCTGGCGCGAAATGCCGCAACACCTGAGCGCCACCCAGGTCATCTAGGCCGCCCGGCCCCCGCCCATGCAGGGCCAATCCCGGCGTTTCACCCGGGTAATGAAAAAAACCGAAAAATTTTCGATAAACGCCTAAAGCCCAGGATCGGCCTGCCGTTACCCGGGACATCGGTTCAGATTGGCGGCCCCTCCGGATGCCGCTGAAGCGATACGCAGGGCGGCCTTGCTGCCCGGTTTGAAAAAGCCTTCTCTCTTGGGAGCCCATCATGGCTGCTGTTATCAATACCAACTACCTGGCTCTGGTTGCTCAGAACAACCTGAACAAGTCGCAATCCTCGCTGGGCACCGCCATCGAGCGCCTGTCCTCCGGCTACCGCATCAACAGCGCCAAGGATGACGCCGCCGGCCTGGCCATCGCCAACCGCTTCACGTCGAACGTCCGTGGCCTGACCCAGGCTGCTCGTAACGCCAACGACGGCATCTCGCTGGCTCAAACGACCGAAGGCGCCACCGGCGAAATCACGACCCACCTGCAGCGCATCCGCGAACTGTCGCTGCAAGCCGCCAACGGCACGTACTCCTCCAAGGACCTGGCTTCGATGCAAGCCGAAGTCGAACAGCGCCTGGAAGACATCGACCGTATCAGCCAGCAAACCGACTTCAACGGCGTGAAGGTTCTGTCGGAAGACACCAGCCTGACGCTGCAAGTCGGCGCCCGTGACGGCGAAACCATCACCCTGAACCTGAAGGAAATCAGCGTCTCGACCCTGAGCCTGGACACCTTCAGCATCGCTGGTCCCTCGGGCACCACGACCGCCTACGGCAGCGGCGCTTCGGTCTCGGGCCGCAACTCGGCTGGCGAACGCGTCGAAGTCGGTTCGGGCACCACGTCCCTGACCTTCTCGAACGCCACCGCCGGCGGCGGCACGTTCTCGGCTGCCAACCTGGTGCAAGACACCCGCGGCAACTGGTACGTGTCGAACGGCGCCACCGGCGACGCCGCTCGCTACTACGCTGCTGACATCCGCGTGACGGACGCCACCCAAGACGCCAACATTACCGGCGCCGCTGGCCTGCCCACCGCCACCGTCACCTTCGACAGCTCGAAGGAACTGCGCGTTGCCAGCACCAACCCGCTGGCCGCCGTCGACACCGCACTGAACACCGTCGACACGCTGCGTAGCGACCTGGGCGCGATCCAGAACCGTCTGGAATCGACCGTCTCGAACCTGAACAGCATCGTCAACAACCTGACCGCCTCGCGTTCGCGCATCGAAGATGCCGACTACGCCGTGGAAGTCTCGAACATGACGAAGAACCAGATCCTGCAACAGGCTGGCACCTCGGTTCTGGCCCAAGCCAACCAAGTGCCGCAAACCGTTCTGTCGCTGCTGGGCTAATCCCCACGGCGCCAGTGCGCGGGAAGGCCTTCGGGCCCTCCCGGCAGGCTCAAAGCCCACCCTTCGGGGTGGGCTTTTTACGTTTCAGGCCACGGTTTGCCGCGCAAGCCCCTCCAGGGTCGCCGGGAATCCGCAAGAAATACGGCTGCTTTCTCGCTTTCACCGGGCCATTGCGGGGCGCGGGCTTCGTTTAGCCTGCTGGCACGCTCAAATTCGTCCCGTCATCATTTCCATGTCCCGGTCCTCCCGCCCCACTCCTCCTGCCACCGTCTCGGCCGCCGTCATCGCCGGCTTCACTCTCCAGCAGGCCAAGGCACGTACCCGCAGCCATCCACAGGATGCCCTTGCGTGGAAAAGCCTGGGTTACCACCAGTACCGCAACGGCGAGATCGACCAGGGACGAGCCAATCTGCAGCGCTCGCTGGCCCTGGACGACCAGCACGCCGACACGCATGCCATGCTCGGCCTGCTGGAACAGCAACAGGGCGATGACGAACTGGCGCGCAATCACTTCTCCCGGGCGCTCAAGCTGTCCCCCAACTCGACCGAAGCCAATCTTGGCATGTCCGACGTCCATGCCAAGGCGGGCGGCTATGACCAGGCGATGGCCTGCCTGGACCGCCTGTCTCCCCAGGCGGCCGACGGCCTGCCCGCGCTGACGCGCAGGGGCCCGCTGCTGTTCAGCAAGCACCGCTATGGCGACGCCGAGGCACTGTTCCGCAAGCTGACGGAACGACAACCCAATCAACCGGAGCACTGGAACAGCCTGGGCAATGCCCTGCGCGCCCTGGGCCGCCTGGACGAGGCTTACGTCTGCTACGACCGGGCCACGACCCTGCTGCCGACCGACCCGGTACCGCGTTCGAACTACCTGACCTCGCTGCACTACGACCCCAAGGCGTCCGTCGACACCATCCTGAAGGCAAGCCAGGCCTGGGGCGCCATGTTCACGCCCACCAAAGCGGTCGTCCGTCCGTCGCCCGCCGACAAGTCCGCCAATCGCGTCCTGCGCATCGGCATGATCTCCGACGGTTTCCGCCAGCATCCCGTGGGCGCCATGACGACGCCCGCCCTGGTGCACCTGGGCCGCTATGGCATCGAACTGCATGCCTACACGACCAGCAATGTGGTGGATGCCATCACCAAGCGCATCATGGGTGCGTGCGCGTCGTGGCAGCCCATCTCTCACATGAGCGACGAGGCGCTGGCCCAGCGGATACGCGAAGACCGGATCGACATCCTGATCGACCTCTCGGGCCACAACACGGGCACGCGCATGCGCGCGCTGACCCTGGAGCCCGCCCCGGTGCTGGTGAAATGGGTGGGCGGCCTGATCGGCACGACCGGCGTGAAGGCCATCGACTACCTGATCAGCGACCGCGTCGAATCGCCCCCTGGCAGCGACGCCCAATACACCGAGAAGCTCATCCGCATGCCGGATGACTACATCTGCTACCTGCCACCCGCCAACGTGCCGCCGGTCGCGCCCCTGCCCGCGCTGCGCAACGGCTACATCACGTTCGGCTGCTTCAACAACCCGACCAAGATCAATCCCGAGCTGCTGGGCCAGTGGGCCTTCCTGATGCACCAGGTGCCGAACTCCCGCCTGCTGCTCAAGGGCGGGCAATTCGAAAGCCTGCACCTGCGCGAGCAGATCACGCAGACGATGGCCGGCCACGGCATCGATGCATCGCGCGTGCGCATGGACGGCCACTCGCGTCACGTCGACCTGCTGGCCACCTACAACGAGGTGGACGTCGCGCTGGACCCCTGGCCCTACTCCGGCGGCCTGACCACCTGCGAAGCCATGCTGATGGGCGTGCCCGTGGTGACCCTGCCCGGCCCGACATTCGCCGGCCGCCACTCGGCCACCCACCTGGTCAACGCCGGCATGCCCGAGCTGGTCGTGGACGACTGGGACGCCTATCGCGCCCGCGTGCTGGAGCTGGTGGGCGACCTGCAAAGCCTGTCCACGATCCGCAGCCACCTGCGCGACATCCTGCTGCAATCGCCCGTCTGCGACGGCGAGCGCTTCGCCGTGAACCTGGCCAACGCCCTGCGCGCCATCTGGCAGCGCTATACCGAAGGCAAGGCGCCCGCCGCGCTGGTGCTGGACGCCGAAGGCGTACCGTACTTCGAGGACGAGGCCGGCCCGACCGACATCCAGCATCCGGCCATCGCTTCTGAAGATCCGAGCTTCCAGTGGCAGTTCCAGGGCAAGATCATCGCCATCGACAACGGTGGCAACCTGGTCTCGCGCGCCAACGTGCAGAAGATGCTCAAGCGGCGCACGCTGGAGCTGGTGGTGTTCGACCCGGCCAGCAATGCGGCCAACTCGCCCGCCACGCAGCAACCCGACCTGCACTACTACGCCAACATGAGCCTGGGTGACGGCAAGCCCGCCACCCTGTTCGCCTGCCTGGATGCCACACAGAGCGGCTCGCTCGAGCCCCTGCCCGCCGACGGCCCGGGCGCGCCCACCGGCGTGCTGGCCCGGCTGCCCCTGAACACCGTCGCGCTGGACCGCATCAACGGCCTGCCCAGCCTGGACTGGCTGGTGCTGGACGCCTATAACGACAGCGCCGCCATCCTGGACAACGGCGCGCGCGTGCTGGCCAATGCGCTCATCATCGAAGCCCGGGTCAGCTTCCAGCCCACGCATGCGCGCCAGCCGAACCTGGCCGAACTGCAGCACTGGGCCAGCCACCACGGCTTCCAGCTGTACCGCCTGCACGACATGGCGCACGCGCATCCATCGAAGCATCCGGGCATGCAGGGCCTGCAAGCCACCGCCACCCTGCACGCCGACGCGCTGTTCATTCCCGGCAAGGCGCGCCTGCAGGCGCTGGACACGAATGCCCGCACGAAGCTGGCTTTCCTGCTGCACGGCATCTATGGCCTGGAAGACATTGCCTACGAGGTGCTGTCGCCCCTGCCGGAAAGCGGCCGGTTCCTGGACGACGTGCATGTCGCCAAGGTGCTGGGCGCCAACAGTGACGCCTTCACGCTGAACAACGTGCGGTCGGTGCCCGAGGCCGAAAGCATCGCCGAGGTGGTCGGCCACATGGGCGCCTGGAGCGACGCCGCGCTGGATGCACTGATCAACCGGGGCAAGGCGGCCCGTGACCGGGACGGCGCCAACAACACCGCGCACTTCGTGCAGACCCATGCCCTGCTGGCCAAGGGCGGCAAGGCGGCGCCCGCCGAACTGCGGATCGACCCGTCACTGCTGGCGCGCCTGACCGACATGGGCTGGCGCCACAAGGCCGCGCTGTACGCGCACTGGTTCGACAGCGCCAGGCGCTATACCGAACGTCCCGACGCGAAGATCAGCGCCGTGCTGATCTCGAACCGCTACAAGCCGGAAATCGTCGAAACCGCCAGGATCCTGCGCGCGCAGAAGCAAGGCGAGATCGAGATCCTCTTCGTCAACAACGGCGCGCCGGCGGAAGACTTCGCCGCGTTGGTGCCGTTCCTGGACGTGTGGGTCGAGTTGAACGGCAACTCGGGCGCCTACCTGGCGCGCAACCTGGGCGCTGTCTTTGCCAAGGCGCCCATCCTGTTCTTCGTGGAAGACGACGGCATCCCGCAGGACGGCTTCGTCGACGCCCACCTGGCCGTGCACGCCTCGCACCAGCCCGTGTGCCTGCGCGGCGTCTATACCCCCCGCACTCCGGGCTCGGAATGCCCGCCGCACTACCGCCTGGGCGACCAGATCATGGCCGCCCCGCCCATCCTGGAGGGCAATGCCTCGTTCAACACCCAGGCCTTCGTGGCGCTGGGCGGCTGGGGCGACTATGTCCTGTTCGGCCACGGCGGCTTCGAGTTCTCGCGCCGCCTGGAACAGGCCGGCGTGCCGGCCGACAAGCAGCTCTACACGCCGGATTCGGTGCTGCTGCACGATTACCTGCGCGGCGACGACCACCGCAAGGAGAAGTTCTCGAAGCAGCAAGCCTCGCACCTGCTGCTTCAGGCGGGCAGCCGCTGGAACGGCCGGGCGGCGGCGGGTCGAGCCTGCCATGCAGCGGAGATTCTCCAGGCGCTCGGCGCGCCAGCCGCACTTCTTCCCCGGACGGCTGCCGCCACCTCCACGCTTGCGTCCTCCACTGTGCCCCCAATCCCCGTCGTGCGCACGGCAGCCGCGCTGCGTTGCGGTACACACAAGGTACGCACGTTGGTCGCCGTGCCGCTCTACAACGAAGAGAAATACGTCGAACAGACGATTCAGTCACTGAAAGCACAAGATGCCGACGGCGTGCACTTTCTGCTCGGTGACAACGCGTCCACGGACAGGACCCTGGAGATCGCTCAGGACGCCATCAGCGGCGATGCCCGATTCGAAATCCTCGGCCACGCTGAAAACGTGGGGGCCTTCAACAACTTCCGCTTCCTGCTGGAGCAGACTCGGTCGGACTACTTCATGTGGCTGGGCGGCCACGACTACCTGTCGTCCAACTACCTGAGCCTGGCGACCCGGTTGCTGGATACGGAGCCGGACGTCTCGATGGCTTGCGGAACCCCCTTCCGCGTGCAGGACGGCAACACCAGCCCCCTGGGCGAAGCCATCTATGACTTCAGCGACCCGCACCCGCTCAAGCGGTACCTGAAGTCAGTCACGCAACTGGTGAACTGCACCATCGTCCAATCGCTGTTCCGCCGCAGTCAGGCCAGCGACCTGGAACTGCGCGAAGTGTTGTCCTGGGACAAGATATTCATCAGCCACCTGCTGTGGAAGGGGCGGCTGGCCTACCTGGAAGACGCCAAGTATTTCCGGCGCTATTTCCAGGAGCGGGTCAGTACCGCTTCTGAACGCATCACCGGCAAGAAAGAAAAACTCGAGCGTGGCCCGTTCCGTGAGTATTACCGCGACGACCTCAATGTGCTTGCACGCGAGACGCTCGCGCCCGCCGAACTCGCACGCATACAAGAACAGGTCGAGAACTACCTGATCGACCGCTACCGTCACTATTGATCCGCAGGACCTGGCGCGCCGGGTCCTGCAAGCACGCATTACCCAGACAGGCAAACACCATGAAAGCAGTCATCCTGGCTGGCGGATTGGGCACCCGGATCTCCGAGGAGTCCTATCTCAAGCCCAAGCCCATGATCGAGATCGGCGGCAAGCCGATCCTGTGGCACATCATGAAGACGTATTCCCACCACGGGATCAACGACTTCGTGATCTGCTGCGGCTACAAGGGCTACGTGATCAAGGAATACTTCGCCAATTACTTCCTGCACATGTCGGACGTCACCTTCGACATGACGCGCAACAGCATGACGGTGCACCACCGCTATGTCGAGCCCTGGCAGGTCACGCTGGTGGACACCGGTGAAAACACGCTGACGGGCGGTCGCCTGAAGCGCGTGCGCAAGCACCTGGGCGACGAGCCGTTCTGCTTCACCTATGGCGATGGCGTGTCGGACATCGACATCAGCGCCCTCACCGCCTTCCACGCCAGCCACGGCAAGCTGGCCACGGTCACGGCCATCCAGCCGCCCGGCCGCTATGGCGCGCTGGGCATCGAGGGCGACCGGGTCAGCAGCTTCCAGGAGAAGCCCGCGGGTGACGGCGCCTGGATCAACGGCGGCTATTTCGTGCTGGACCCGGCCGTGATCGACCGCATCGAGGGCGACCAGACGAGCTGGGAATCCGAGCCCCTCATCGCGCTGGCCGCCGAGCAGCAGCTGATGGTCCACAAGCACGCGGGCTTCTGGCAAGCCATGGACACGCTGCGCGACAAGAACCAGTTGGAAGCGCTGTGGACGCAAGGCACCCCGCCATGGAAGGTCTGGGCGTGAGGCAATTCCAGGGCCGCTATGCCGGCAAGCGCGTGCTGCTGACCGGCCACACCGGCTTCAAGGGCAGCTGGCTGGCGTGCTGGCTGGCGCAGCTGGGCGCGGAAGTCACCGGCTATGCGCTGGACCCGGCCGCCACGCCCAATCACTGGGACCTGCTGGCCGCGCCCGCCACCGATATCCGCGGCGACGTGCGCGAACTGTCCCCCCTGATGGACGCCTTCGCCCGCTCCCGGCCCGAGGTGGTGTTCCACCTGGCCGCGCAGACGCTGGTGCGCCAGTCCTATGGCGACCCGCTCAACAGCTGGTCCAGCAATGTCATGGGCACGGCCAACGTGCTGGAGGCCTGCCGCCGCACGCCCGGCGTGCGCGCGGTGGTCGTCATCACGACGGACAAGGTCTATGCCAACCGCGAATGGCCCTGGGGCTACCGCGAGAACGACACGCTGGGCGGCCACGATCCGTACAGCGCCTCGAAGGCCGCCTGCGAGATGGTGGTCGACAGCTACCGCAAGGCCTTCTGGCATGCGCCGGACGCGCCCCTGGTGGCCAGCGCGCGCGCCGGCAACGTCATCGGCGGCGGCGACTGGGCGGCCGACCGCCTGGTGCCCGACCTGGTGCGCGCGGTGACCGCGGGCGTACCGCTGGAGATCCGGCATCCGCAGGCCACGCGGCCCTGGCAGCACGTGCTGGAATGCCTGTCGGGTTACCTGATGCTGGGCGAGCGCCTGCTGGCTGGCGATCGCGCCTGCGCCGACGCGTGGAATTTCGGCCCGGCCCACGCGGACAACCGCCGGGTCGGCGACATCCTGGCCGCGCTGGCGCGCCATTGGCCCGAACTGCGCTGGCAGGCCGGGCCACCGAGCCCCCTGCACGAGGCCGGCCTGCTGCAGCTGGACTGCGCGCGCGCGCACAGCGTCCTGGGCTGGCAGCCCGTGCTGGGCCTGGACGAGGCGCTGGCGCTGACGGCGCAATGGTATCGCCACCATCACGCCACCGGCCAAGCCCAGACGCGCGCCCAGCTCGATCATTACCTGGCCGCCGCGCAGGCGGCCGGCGCCCGCTGGATCACGCCGTGAACGTCACGCCCACCCCGATCGCAGGCGTCATGCTGGTGGAGACGCCCTTGCGCGAAGACCATCGCGGCGCTTTCGGGCGGCTGTATTGCGACCGCGAACTGGCCGACCTTGCCGGCACGCGCCGCATCGTCCAGATCAACCAGTCGCGCACCCGGGAAGCCGGCGCCGTGCGCGGCCTGCACTTCCAGCACGCCCCCCACGCCGAAATGAAGTTCGTACGCTGCCTGCGCGGCCGCGTCTGGGACGTGGCCGTGGACCTGCGCGCGGGCTCGTCCACCTTCCTGCGCTGGCACGCCCAGGAACTGCGGGCCGACCGGCACGCCATGCTGGTGATCCCGGAAGGCTGCGCCCACGGTTTCCAGGTGCTGGAAGCCGACAGCGAGCTGCTGTACCTGCACACGGCGCACTATGACCCCGACGCCGAGGGCGGACTGCGCCACGACGACCCCCGCCTGGCCATTGCCTGGCCGCTGCCCGTGGCGGACCTGTCCGAGCGCGACCGCGCCCACCCCCTGCTCTCTCCTGATTTCGCCGGACTCGACGTATGAAATGCCGTCATTGCGGAACCGACCTGCACCAGACCTTCGTGGACCTGGGCACCGCGCCGCCCTCGAATGCCTATCTGCGCGCGGATGAACTGTCCGCGCCCGAGACCTACTATCCGCTGAAGGTGAAGGTCTGCCATCACTGCTGGCTGGTGCAGACCGAGGACTACGCCGAGGCCGATGCGCTGTTCTCCAAGGACTACGCCTATTTCTCGTCGACCTCGTCGAGCTGGCTGGCGCATGCTCGCCATTACGCGCAGGCCATGACCCAGCGGCTGGCCCTCGGCGCCGACGACCTTGTCATCGAGCTGGCCTCCAACGACGGCTATCTGCTGCGCAATTTCGTGGAAGCGGGCATTCCCTGCCTGGGCATCGAACCCACCGACAGCACGGCGCAAGCCGCGCAAGCCCTGGGCATTCCGGTGTTACGCGAGTTCTTCGGCGAGGCCCTGGGCAGGCGCCTGGCCGCCGAAGGCCGCCAGGCAGACCTCATCGCCGGCAACAACGTCTATGCGCACGTGCCCGACATCAACGACTTCACGCGGGGCATCCAGGCCGCGCTGAAACCGGGCGGCACGGTGACGCTGGAATTCCCGCACCTGCTGCAACTGATCACGCACGCGCAGTTCGACACCATCTATCACGAGCACTTCTCGTACCTGTCGCTGTACACCGTGGCGCGCATCTTCGCGGCCGCCGGCCTGCGCGTGTGCGACGTGGAGGAACTACCCACCCACGGCGGCAGCCTGCGGGTATACGGTTGCCATGCCGATGACGCGCGCGCCGACACGGCGGCCGTGGCCAACGTCCTGGCCCGCGAGGCCGAGGCCGGCCTGCAGGATGCCCAGGTCTATGCCGACTTCCAGGCGCGCGTGGAAGCCATCAAGGACAATTTCCTGGACTTCCTGATCGCGCAGAAACGCGCAGGCAAGCGCGTGGCGGCGTATGGCGCCGCCGCCAAGGGCAACACCCTGCTGAACTATGCGGGCGTGAAGCCCGACCTGCTGCCGCTGGTGTGCGATGCGGCCCAGGCCAAGCAGGACAAGTTCCTGCCGGGCAGCCGCATTCCCGTGCGCGCGCCCGCGGCGCTGGCCGAGTTCAAGCCCGACCTGGTGGTGATCTTTCCCTGGAACATCGCCCAAGAGATCGTTGCCCACCATGCCTATATCGAGGCATGGGGCGGACGCTTCGTCACCGTCGTGCCAAGGCTGGAGATCCGATGACGGCAACCCAGGGCACGGCATCCCACTACACCATCCTGGGTGCCACGGGATTCGTCGGCTCGCACCTGCTGCGCCACCTGCGCCAAACCGGACAGGCCTGCCTTGCACCGGGACGCGACGAAGACCCCGCCCTGCTGGGCGACCTTGGTCACGTGATCTATTGCATCGGCCTCACCGCCGATTTCCGCCAGCGCCCGCTGGACACCGTCGACGCGCATGTGTGCGTACTGCGCCGGCTGCTGGCCAAGGCGACCTTCACCTCGCTGACGTATCTGTCCAGCACACGGGTCTATGCGAATGCATCGGACACGCGCGAATCAGCCAGCCTGCTGGTGAATCCCAACGAGGCGGGAAACCTGTACAACCTCTCCAAACTGACCGGCGAAGCATTGTGCCTGCATGGCGGCCGCCCGCATGCGCGGGTGGTGCGCCTGTCGAACGTCATCGGCCCTCGTGCTGATCCCGACACCTTCATTGATCAGTTGCTCGCCGAAGGCGCGCGTACTGGCGCCGTGCACCTGCGCACGGCATTGGCGTCACGCAAGGACTACATCCACATCGACGACGTGGTGGCGCTGCTTGCGCGCATCGCGCGCTCGCAGCAGGGCGGCATCCTCAACGTGGCAAGCGGACAGGGCACCAGCAACGCCGAGATCCTGGAGATCCTGTCGCGCGAAGCCGGGTATGTCTGCACTGCCGACGAAGACGCGCCCGCGTGGCAATTCTCGCCCATCGACATCACCCGCCTGCAAGAGACGTACGGCTTCCGGCCGCGCGACTTCCAGGAATATTTCCCCTCATTCATCCAGAGCCAGAGCTCGTAAAGGATCATCGTGACCTACCTCGAAACGACGCCGGGCGCCGCCCCCGACTACCGCGAAGAGAAGCGCCAACGCATCGCCAGCTTCGCCAACGACGCCGAATTCCGCGCGCTGGCGGAAACCTGGCGCGTCAAGGCGCTGGAACGCAAGTACATGAACAACTTCTCCTGGCTTGGCCGGCCGCTGATCCAGCTCCCCACGGATGCCATGGCGATACAGGAGATCATCTGGGCAACCAAACCCGATCTCGTCATCGAAACCGGCGTGGCACACGGCGGCTCTCTCGTCATGTCTGCGTCCATCCTGGAAATGCTGGGCCATGGCCAGGTGCTGGGCATCGACATCGACATCCGCCCCCACAACCGCGAAGCCATCACCTCGCATCCGCTGGCACACCGGATCTCGCTGCTCGAAGGCTCGAGCGTCGACCCGGCCCTGGTCGCGCAGGTCCAGGCCCAGGCACAGGGCAAGCGCGTCCTGGTTTTCCTCGATTCCAACCATACTCATGAGCACGTGCTGGCGGAGCTGAACGCCTACGCGCACCTGGTGGCGGTCGATAGCTACGTGGTCGTGTTCGACACGTTCGTGGAAGACCTGCCCGACGAATACGTCTGGACCGACCGTCCCTGGAGCAAGGGCAACAACCCCAAGACCGCCGTCTGGGAATGGCTCAAGTCGCACCCTGAATTCCAGATCGACAAATCCATCGAGGACAAGCTGCTGGTCACGTCGGCGCCCGATGGATTCCTGCGCCGCATCGCCTGATCACGTTGACTCCCATCCCCTGCCAGCAGGCCCGATCATGATCTCAATCCACGACAGCGCGCGCGTCTCCAAGCTTGCGGATATCGAAGATTCGGTACGCGGCACTCGCATCCTCATCGGCGCGCGCAGCGTCGTGGATGCCTTTGTCAAGATCAAGCCCGCAGGCGGCACAGGAGACATCCTGATCGGCGAGGACTGCGTCATCAACGCCGGCTGCGTGCTGTATTCAGGGCATGGCATCTCGATGGGCGACCGGGTCGCCATTGCCGCCAACTGCACCCTGGCGCCGACCAACCATGAGTTCGCCGACGCCAGCAAGCCCATCCGGTCGCAAGGTTTCCGCCCCAGCAAGGGCGGCGTCCGGATAGGCGATGATGCATGGATAGGCGCCAATTGCGTCCTCTTGGACGGCGCCGACATCGGCGAGGGGGCCGTCATTGGCGCGGGATCGGTCGTGCGCGGCAAGGTCGAGCCGTATACCGTCCACGCGGGCAACCCGCTGCGGCAGCTCGGCACGCGACAGCCGCTTTCCGACTGATCGACTAGGACACCAGGCCTGCGCGCCCAGGTGCAGGCCTGGTGTCCCTGTGGCGTGTCAGGCCTGCCGGCACATCTTTGCTTCGACGGCAAGCGCCAACCCCAGCAGGCGCCTGTCATGCCCGCCCGACGCGGCCAGGCTGATCCCCACCGGCGCCTCGCCGGGCACATGCGCCGGCACTGACACCGCGCAGCCATCCAGGAAGTTGATGAAAGTGGGATTGCGCAGTATCAGCGCATTGAAGTGGAAGTACGCGGCCTCGTCGCGCACCAGCTCCGCCAGCGGCGGCGCCACGACGGGCACCGTAGGCATCAGCAAGGCATCGTACGACGCGATGCGCGCCGTCACGCGGGCAATCCATTGCTTGCGCGCCGCCAGCAGGTCGATGAAGTCGGCGGCGCTTTGCTCGCTGCCGCGTCGGATGCGCGACACCACGCGCGGATCGTAGCGGTCTTCCGCCCGGGCGATCAGGCCGCGATGCCAGGCCCAGGCCTCGGCGGCGGTGAAGCCGCCCTTGGCATTGATGTCGGCCACCTCGGCCAATTCGGACAATGCGATCTCCGTGACCTGCGCGCCGGCCTGGCGCAAAGTGGCGCAGGCGCGTTCGAACACGCGGCCCACCGTAACGTCCATGCCGTCCAGCACCTTGGTGGTGGGCACGGCCAGGCGCAGACCCGCCAGCGGCAGGGCCTGCGGCAGATCCTCCCAGGACTCGCCCGCCATCACCGCATCCAGCAAGGCGCAGCAGGCAACCGAAGGCGCGATGGGGCCCAGGGAATCAAGGTGGGCAGACAGCGGCAGCACGCCGTCCATCGGCACCCGCCGCGCGGTGGGCTTGAACCCCGTCAAGCCACACAAGGCTGCCGGAATCCGCACCGAGCCGCCGGTATCGGAACCGATACCGGCCAACGCCATGCCGTCGGTGACCGACACCGCCGCGCCGGACGAGGAGCCACCGGGGATGCGGCCCGTGGCGCGGTCCCAGGCGTTCAGCGGCGTACCGTAGTGCGGGTTGATGCCCAGGCCGGAGTACGCGAACTCGGTCATGTTGGTGCGCCCGATCACGATGGCGCCCGCGGCCTGCAGGCGTTCCACGACCAGCGCGGTACGCGTGGCAGGGGGCGCCTCGGCCAGCACGACGGAACCGGCACGCGTGTTGCGCCCCGCGATGTCGAACAGGTCCTTCACCGAAATGGGCAGGCCTTCCAGCGGCGAGCGTGCCAGGCCCCTGGCGCGGAGAAGATCGGAGGCCTGCGCCGCCGCGCGGGCGGCGTCGGCATGGATTTCGGTATAGACGCGCGCGCCTTCACCTGCCGGATGCTGCGCGCGCGCCAGCGCGGCATCGACCAGGCTTTGGGCGGTCTCGTGGCCGGATTGGAGGGTCAGGGCAGCTTGGGCAAGGGTCGGCATGATGTGAACAGGCTCGGTGCAAGGAAAGCGGGAAGCACGCGTATCATGTCAGCTTTTCGCCCGCGCAGCAGCGTACTGCCGGCAGCAATACCCTCAGGAGACTCGCCATGACCCGGCCCGGCGCCGACGGCTCCGCCGGCCCTGCCCCCCGCCACACGCTGCCCGCGGGCCGCCTGATGGTGGGCATTGCCGTGCTTTACGCGTCGATGTGGTGCCTCTCCACGCTTGATGCAAGCAGCAAGTGGGTCCTGGCCGCGGGGGTACCCGTGCTGGTGGTCGCGTGGTTCCGCTATGTCGCCCACCTGCTGCTGGTGGCCGGCCTGCTGGTGCCGATGCGCGGCTGGCGTATCCTGCGGCCCAAGCGGGTGCAGGACCAGATCCTGCGCGGCGGCACCATGCTGTGCGCCACCCTGATGTTCTTCCTGACCCTGCGCCGCCTGCCCCAGGCCGAAGCCACGGCCATCATCTTCCTGGCCCCGCTCATCGTGCTGGCCACGGCCCCCTGGCTGCTGAAGGAAAAACCGCAGCTCTCGCGCTGGATCGCGGCCGCCGTCGGCTTCGCCGGGGTCATGATCGTGGTGCGGCCGGGATCGGGCCTGGACCCGCTGGGCGTCGTGCTGGGGCTCATCACCGCGGTGTTCTTCGCCGCCCAGTTCATCGCCACCCGGCGCGTGGCCAACGAGGACCCCTTCACGACCCTCATCTGGAGCGGCGCGGTCGGCGCCCTCGGCCTGACCGCGATCCTGCCCTTCGTGCTGCCGCCCGCCATGCCCGTTCTGGCCAACCTGGGCCTGTGGGAGTGGGTGGTCATGCTGTCTACCGGCGTGTCCGGCGCGCTGGGCCACCTGCTGCAGATCCAGGCGTATCGCAACGCGCCCGCCTCGGTGCTGGCGCCGCTGGTGTACCTGCAGATCACCTGTGCCGCCACGCTGGGCTGGCTGATCTGGGGGCAATTCCCCGGGCCGCTGACCTGGCTGGGCATCGCCATCACCTGTGGCAGCGGCGCGGGCATCGCGCTGTATGAATGGCGGCGCAACCGCCTGGCGCGGGCGGCGGCCTCCACCTGATCTTGCCCTGTCAGGCTGGGCGCGAGACCCTGCCCGCGTGGCTCAAACCGGCGCGGCTACCGGTTCGACCACCTTCCCCGCCTGCAACACCAGTTGCTGGTCGCAGCGCGCGGCCAGCGCGGGATCGTGGGTGACCAGCACCAGCGTGGCGCCCTGCTCGCGATGCAGGGCGAACATCTGGTCGATGATCGCCTCGCCGTTGGCCGCATCGAGGCTGCCCGTGGGCTCATCCGCGAACAGCAGCGCCGGGCGCACCACGAAGGCTCGCGCCAGCGAGACGCGCTGCTGCTCGCCGCCGGACAAGGTGCGCGGATAGTGATGCAGGCGCGCCCCCAGGCCCACGCGTCCCAGCATGGCCTCGGCCGCTGCACGTGCCGGTTGCCCCGCGAGCTCGAGCGGCAGCATGACGTTTTCCAGCGCCGTCAGATTCGGCAACAACTGGAAGGACTGGAATACGAAACCGACCTGGCGGGCGCGCAGCCCCGCACGGCCGTCCTCGTCCAGCGAAAACAGGTCCTGGCCGTTCAGGCTGATGCTGCCCGCGCTGGGAACATCCAGGCCGGCCAGCAGTCCCAACAGCGTCGATTTGCCGGACCCCGAGCTGCCCGTGATGGCCACGGCGGCGCCGACGGGAACCGTAAAATCGATGCCGTCCAGGATGACCAGCTCGCCCGAGGCGTCCTGGACCCGCTTGCTGACGCCACGCGCCTCGATTGCCACGTGGTTCGCCACTTTCTTACTGGGATTCATCATGCTTGTCCGTTTGTTGTCCTGCCTGACCCTGGTCTGCGCCCCGCTGCTGGCGGCCCAGGCTCAGACCGCCGCGCCGGCCAGTGGTTCCGAGTCCGGTTCCGGCATTGCGCCCCGCATCCTCATCATAGGCGACAGCCTGAGCGCCGAATATGGCCTGTCGCGGGGCAGCGGCTGGGTCACCTTGCTGGAAAAGCGCCTGGCCGAGTCCCACCCGGGCGCGCGGGTGGCCAATGCCAGCATCAGCGGCGACACCACCAGCGGCGGCGTCAGCCGGCTGCCGGGGCAGTTGAAGACCCACCAGCCGACTATCGTGATCCTGGAGCTGGGCGCCAATGACGCCCTGCGCGGCCTGTCGCTGGACATGACCGAGAAGAACCTGCGCACCATGACCCGTGCTGCACGCGACGCGGGCGCCACCGTCATCATCGCCGGCATGCAGATCCCGCCCAACTACGGCAGGCAATATACCGACCGCTTCCGCGACGTGTTCCCGCTGGTCGCCAAAAGCGAAAAAGCCGAGCTGATCCCGTTTTTCCTGGATGGCATGGCGGCCGACCGCGCGATGTTCCAGGCCGATGGCCTGCACCCGACGGAAGCGGCGCAACCGGCGATCCTGGAAAATGTCTGGGAGGTGCTGGGGCCGGTGCTGAAGCAGCCGAGCTCGTGATCGCCCGGCAGGCGCTGCGCGATGGACTCACTACCGCTGCGCCATGACGGGCTGTCCCCCTCCCGCAAAGCCACCGCAAAAAACAAACGCCCGCGATGCGGGCGTTTGTTTTTTTGCTGCCGGCAATACTGCCGGCAGCCTGCGATCAGTTCGTCTGGGCTTCGCCTTCGACGGCAGCCTTGGCAGCGGGCAGCACGCGCACGTCGTAGCGCTGGCGCAGTTGCTGGATCACGGCCTGCTGTTCGGCCTGGCCCCAGGCCTGGCTGATCTGCTCGCGCAGCGCGGCCTGCTGCTGGGGCGTCACGGTGCCGGCCTCGACCTTCTCCAGGCGGGTGATGACGAAATTGCCGCCATCGGCCGCACCGGCGTAAGCGGGCAAGGTGGCGCTGGGCAGGCGCATCACGGCCTCCAGGGCCTGGCGCGACAACGCGCCCGGATCCTGGCGGCTGACGGTGACCGGCTGGCCGAACCCTTCCGGCGCATCGCCGACGGGCGCGGCCTTGAGCTCGGCCAGCGCGGCTTCGCCAGCCTTGCGAGCGGCTTCGCCAGCACGCTCGTCCACCAGACGGTCACGGATGGAAGCCGACACCTTTTCCAGCGGCGGCACTTGGGCGGGCGTAAGCGCACCGGCGCGCACCGCAACCAGTTGACCGGCAGACAGCTCCATCACGCGGGAATTCTGCTTGTCACGCAGGACTTCCTGCGAGAACAGCGCTTCGCGCACGCGAGGATCGTTCAGCAGGTTGACGTCCTTGCTGGCGCTGGCGGCATCGGCGCCGGCACCCGCGGCGTCAAGCAGGCCCGTACGGGTGATGCCCGAGGCCTTGCGCACCTGCACGCGCAGCGCATCGGCCGCCGGTTGCAGGCTGTCGCCCTGACCCGCGGCGTTGGTGAACTGCTTGGCCAGTTCGGAGAAGCGCGTGCCTGCCTGCTGCTTCTTGATTTCAGTGACGATCTGCTCGCGCACGTCGGCCAGCGGCTTGACGTCCGCGGCCTGCAGTTCGGTCAGGCGGATGACGTGGAAACCGAAGTTGCTTTGCACCACGCCGGAGACTTCGCCCTGCTTCAGGCCGTAGATGGCCTTCTCGACCGGCTCGACCAGCATGTTGCGGCTGACCCAGCCCAGGTCGCCGCCGGACGCGGCCGAACCCGAATCCTGGGAGTTCTTGCGCGCCAGCTCGGCGAAGCTGTCAGGGTTGGCGGCGGCTTCCTTGGCCAGGCTTTCGGCCTTGGCGCGGGCGGCGTCACGCGTGGCCTGGTCGGCGCTGGCCGGCGCCTCGATCAGGATGTGGCTGGCACGGCGGCGCTCTTCGCGGCCGAAGCGGCTGGCATTGTTCTTGTAGTAGTCGGCGATGTCGGCATCGCTGACCGTGATGCCCTGCGTGGCGACGGCTTCGTCCAGCACCACGTATTCGGCGCTGACGTGCTCGGGCACTTCCAGTTCCTTGCCGTTGGCGTCGTACCAGGTCTTCACGTCGGCGTCGCTGACCGTGATGTCCTTGCGGAAAGCGTCGGCGCTGAAGGCGCGCAGGCGCAGCGTACGCTGTTCAGACAGGGCAGCCTGCACCGACGCCAGCACGACCTCGGGCACATAGGACGACACGCCGACCGGCTCCAGCACCTGGGCCGTGGCCAGGTCGCGGCGCAGGCCGGCCTCGAACATGGCGGGCGTCAGGCCTTGTCCAGCCAGGGCTTCGCGATAGCGCTCGGCCGAGAAACGGCCATCGACCTGCACCGCCGGGATCGTGGCGATCGTGCGGCGCAGCGTCTCGTCGGACACCGAATAGCGGCCTTCGACGGCGGCGGTGGCGACGACGCGCTGGTCGATCAGCTGGTCCAGCAGGCGCTGGCGGACCTGGGGCGTATCGACGAGCGCCGGATCGAACTGGCCGCCCAGCATGGCACGGTATTGCTCCAGCTGGTTGGTATGCACGCGGCTGAATTCCTGCGCCGTGACGGGCTCGCCCTTGACGCTGGCCAGCTCGGTGTCCCGGGTACTCATGCTGGTGTAGCTTTCGAGCCCGAAGAACACGAACGACGGCACGACCAGCAGGAACAGGAGGAACATCGTCACGCGACGATGGGTGCGAATGAACTCGAACATGGGGTATCCGGACTGGGCCGCTTGGCGTGTCGAAGGAAGTGCGACACACGCTGCGGCAAGATGAAAAAAGGCGAGCCGGACTCGCCTCGCATCCACGAAACCCCTGGCGCGACGGGCCGGGGCGCGGAAAGTTTATCACTATGTGAAGGGAGGGAAAGGGGGAAGGGAAAGCGGCGCGCCGGGCCCCTGCGGTATCCTTGTGCGTGCCAGCCCCCCTTTTCGCCCTCCCGCCCGCTCGCATGAAGACGCTCGCTCCCTGGCCTTACCCCCGCCTGGCCGCCCATCGTGGCGGCGGACGGCTCGCGCCGGAAAACACGCTGGCGGCCATGCGCACCGGCCTGGCGCACGGGTTCCGCATGGCCGAGTACGACGTGAAGCTCAGCCACGACGACGTGCCGGTACTGCTGCACGACGACACGCTGGATCGCACCACGGACGGCCGCGGCCCTGCCGCCGAGCGCACGCACGGCGAACTGGCGCGGCTGGACGCTGGCAGCTGGCACTCCGCGCCCTACGCGGGCGAACCCATTCCCACGCTGCGCGCGGTGGCCCGCTACACCCAGGCCAACCAGATCGCCAGCAATGTCGAGATCAAGCCCTGCCCGGGCCGGGAGGCCGTCACGGGCGCGCGCGTGACACAAGCCGTGCGCGAACTCTGGCACGGCGCGGCCACGCCGCCGCTCATCTCCTCGTTCTCGGAAGCGGCCCTGGCCGAATCCGCGCGCGTGGCGCCCCAACTGCCCCGGGCGCTGCTGCTGGAAGGTCCCCTGCCCGGCGACTGGCTGGCGCGCCTGGCCCGACACGATTGCATCGCCCTGCACATGGACCAGCGCCACGTGGACGCCGAGGTCGCGCGGCAGGTGCGCGAAGCCGGCTACCGCCTGGGCGCCTGGACCGTCAACGACCTGGCCCGCGCGGATGCGCTGCGCGCGTGGCAGACCGACCTCATCTTCACGGACGAGCTTGCGCTCATCCGTCCCGACTGATTTCCCCGACTCTTTCCTTTACCGCCCGCCCTCCGGGCCATCGACGACCTTGTTCAGCTATCGCCACGCCTTCCATGCCGGCAACCACGCCGACGTCCTCAAGCACGCCATGCTCGTGCACATGCTCGACCACCTGGGCCGCAAGGATGCCCCCTACTGGGTGATCGACACCCACGCGGGCGCGGGCCTCTATGCCCTGGATGGCGAATGGGCCAACAAGAAAGGCGAGTTCCTGGACGGCATCGCCCGCCTGTGGCCGCGCCACGACCTGCCGCCCATGCTGGCCGACTACATCGAGCAGGTGGCGGCCCTGAACCCGGACGGCGCGCTGCGCCACTATCCTGGCTCGCCCTGGCTGGCGCTGGCCGCCTTGCGCGATCGCGACCGCCTGCGGCTCTTCGAGCTGCATCCGTCCGAGGCCAGCGTGTTGGGGGGCAACCTGCAGAAGCTGGACCGCCGTCAATTGCGCCAGACGACCCTGTATGCCGCCGACGGCTTCGAGGGCATGAAGTCGCTGCTGCCCCCGCCCACCCGGCGTGGCATGGTGGTCATCGACCCGCCCTATGAAGACAAGCGAGACTACCGCCGCGTGCAGGACGCCGTGCGCGAAGGCCTGAAACGCTTCGCCACGGGCACCTTCGTGGTCTGGTATCCCCTGGTGTCGCGGCGAGAATCGCAGGAACTGCCGCGCCAGCTGTCCAAGCTGCCGGTGGAAAACTGGCTGAACGCCACGCTGACCGTGCGCAAGCCCTCGTCGGATGGCCTGGGCCTGTACGGCAGCGGCATGTATGTGGCCAACCCGCCCTGGACCCTGCAGGCGGCATTGCGCGAGACGCTGCCCTGGCTGGCCAGGGAGCTGGCCCAGGATGACCGGGCCGGGTATACGCTGGACGGCAAACAGAAATAAGGCTGTCGCCGTCCCCTGAATGAAAAAGACCGGGTGCGCGCACCCGGTCTTCTTCTTGGCAGCCTGTGCCCGCCTGGACGGCAGGCGCCAGCTCAATGCGCCGCCGGGCCCTGCGCGTCCTCCTCCGCCTGCCGATCCGACAGGCGCCTGACCTTGAAGGTCTTCAGCACCACGACGAAGAACACCGGCACGAAGAAGATCGCCAGGAAGGTGGCGCTGAGCATGCCGCCGATGACCCCGGTGCCGATGGCGTTCTGGCTGCCCGAGCCCGCGCCGGTGGAAATGGCCAGCGGGACCACGCCCAGGATGAAGGCCATCGAGGTCATCAGGATGGGACGCAGCCGCTGGCGCGCGGCATGCAGCGCGGCCTCGGCCAGGCTGGCCCCTTCCTCGTAGTGGGCCTTGGCGAATTCCACGATCAGGATCGCGTTCTTCGCCGCCAGGCCAATCGTAGTGAGGAGGCCCACCTGGAAGTAGACGTCGTTGGACAGCCCACGCATCAGGGTGGCCGCCAGCGCCCCCAGGATGCCCAGCGGCACCACCAGCATCACGGAAGTCGGGATGGACCAGCTTTCATACAGCGCGGCCAGGCACAGGAACACCACGATCAGCGAGATGGCGTACAACGCGGGCGCCTGCGCACCCGACAGGCGCTCTTCGAAGGACAGTCCCGTCCACTCGAAGCCCGTGCCGCCCGGCAGCCTGCCCGCCAGTTCCTCCATGGCGGCCATGGCGTCGCCAGAACTGTAGCCCGGGGCGGGTTCGCCCTGGATCTGGTAGCTGGGCACGCCGTTGTAGCGGCCCAGCTTCTGCGGCCCGTAGGTCCACTCGGCCGTGGCGAAGGCCGAGAACGGCACCATGCCGCCCTCGGCATTGCGCACGTACCACTTCTCCAGGTCTTCCGGCAGCATGCGGGCCGCGGCCTCGCCCTGCACGAAGACGCGCTTGACGCGGCCACGGTCGATGAAGTCGTTGATGTAGGACGAGCCCCAGGCCACCGAGATCGTGCTGTTGACGTCGGCGATCGACACACCCAGCGCGCGGATGCGCTCACGGTCGATGTTCAGCTGGTATTGCGGCGCGTCCTCGATGCCGTTGGCGCGCACCGAGCGCAGCGCCGGATGCTTGCCGGCCTCCTGCAGCAACTGGTTGCGCGCGGCCAGGAAGGCCTGGTGGCCGATGCCCGCCCGGTCCTGCAGCTGGAAGTCGAAGCCCGAGGCATTGCCCAGTTCCATCACCGCAGGCGGCGTGAAGGCCACCACCTGCGCATCCTTCACCTGCGACGCCCCGTAGGCGATGATGCGGCCCGCCACGGCGCTGGCGCGCATGGCGTCGCCCGAACGGTCCTTCCAGTCGCGCAGGCGCACGAACATGATGGCCGCGTTCTGGCCACGGCCCGCGAAGTTGAAGCCCGTGACCTCGAAGACGGACAGCACGGCATCCTTCTCTTCCGTCAGGATCCAGTCGCGCACCTGGTCGACCACCTGCTGCGTGCGCTCCGACGTGGCGCCGGCGGGCGCCGCCACCTGCACATAGACGATGCCCTGGTCTTCGCCCGGCAGGAAGGACGTGGGGATGCGCGTGAAGAGCCAGGCCATGACCAGCGTCAGCAGCACGAAGAGGAGCATGACGCGGCCGGAACGCTTGATCAGGCGCGACACGCCGCTGACATAGCGGTCGTTGCCGCGGTCGAAGGTGCGATTGAACCAGCCGAAGAAGCCCCGCTTGGCGCCGTGATGGCCCTTGGGGATGGGCTTGAGCATGGTCGCGCAGAGCGCGGGCGTCAGCACGATGGCGACCACCACCGACAGCACCATGGACGAGACGATGGTGATGGAGAACTGGCGGTAGATGACGCCCGTGGACCCGCCGAAGAAGGCCATGGGCACGAACACGGCCGACAGCACCATGGCGATGCCGACCAGCGCGCCGGTGATCTGTCCCATCGATTTTCGCGTGGCGGCCTTGGGTGACAGCCCTTCCTCCGCCATCACCCGCTCGACGTTCTCCACCACCACGATGGCATCGTCCACCAACAGCCCGATGGCCAGCACCATGCCGAACATGGTCAGGGTGTTGATGGAGTAGCCGAAGGCGGCCAGCACCCCGAAGGTGCCCAGCAGCACCACCGGCACGGCGATGGTGGGGATCAGCGTGGCCCGCAGGTTCTGCAGGAACAGGTACATCACCAGGAACACCAGCAGCACGGCCTCGGCCAGCGTCTGGAACACGCCCTGGATCGACAGCTTCACGAAGGGCGTGGTGTCGTAGGGATACACCACGTCCAGGCCGGTCGGGAAGAAAGGCCGCAGCGTGTCGATGGTGGCGCGCACGGCGTCCGCCGTATCCAGCGCGTTGGCGCCGGGGGCCAGCCGGATGGCCAGGCCGGCAGCCGGACGGCCGTTGTATTGGCTGTTGATGGCGTAGTTCTGGCCGCCCAGTTCGACCCGGGCCACGTCACGGATGCGAACCTGCGAGCCGTCGCGGTTCACGTGCAGCAGGATGGCGCCGAACTCCTCGGGCGTCTGCAGCCGCGACGGGCCGATGATGGTGGCGTTCAACTGCTGGCCCACCGCCGCGGGCAGGCCGCCCAGCTGGCCGGACGACACCTGCACGTTCTGCTCGCGGATCGCGGCGGTCACGTCGCTGACGGCCAGGCCGAAGTTGCTGAGCTTGTCCGGGTCCAGCCAGATCCGCATGGCGTACGGCGCGCCGAACAGCTGGAAGTCGCCCACGCCATCGGTGCGGCTGATGGGATCCTGCACGCTCGAGGCCACGTAGTCGGCGATGTCCTGGCGCGTCAGCGAACCGTCGGTGGACACGAAGCCCGCCACGATCAGGAAGTTGCGCGTGGCCTTGGTGACCCGCAGGCCCTGCTGCTGCACTTCCTGCGGCAGCAGCGGCATGGCCAGTTGCAGCTTGTTCTGCACCTGCACCTGGGCCGTGTCGGCGTTGGTGCCTTGCGAGAAGGTCAGCTGGATTTCCATGCTGCCGTCCGAATTGCTGGACGAAGACATGTATTCCAGCCGGTCGATGCCGTTCATCTGCTGCTCGATCACCTGCACCACGGTGTCCTGCACGGTCTGCGCGGACGCGCCCGGATAGGACACCTGGATGCTGATCGAAGGCGGCGCGATGTTCGGGTACTGCGACACCGGCAGCGTGGTGATCGACAGCGCGCCCGCCATCATCAGGACGATGGCGATCACCCAGGCGAAGACGGGCCGGTCGATGAAGAACTTTGCCATGCGCGCGCTCCGCTCAGTTCGCCGCGGGCGCAGTTGCCGGCGCGGCAGCGGGCGCCGCGGCGCCGGCCTGGGCCGGGCTCGCCTGCCTGGCGGGCACGGCACTGGCCTTGGCGCCGGGGCGCACGCGCTGCACGCCTTCGACGATCACGCGGTCGCCCGCGACCAGACCCTGGGTGACCAGCCACTTGTCGCCAATGGCGCGATCCGTCCGCAGCACGCGCAGCTCGACCGTGTTCTCGGCATTCAGCACCAGCGCCGTGGGCTCGCCGCGCTGGTTGCGCGTGACGCCTTGTTGCGGCACCAGCAGGCCCTGCTCGTCCACGCCCTGTTGCAGGCGCGCGTGCACGAACATGCCGGGCAGCAGGCGGCGCTTGGGATTCGGGAAGACCGCGCGCAGCGTGACGGAGCCCGTGCCCGGGTCCACCGTCACTTCCGAGAACTGCAGGTGGCCTTTCTGTTCATAGACGCTGCCATCGGGCAGGCGCAGCGACACTTCGGCCTGGCCCGACGCTCCGCCCTTCAGGCGGCCCGAGGCCAGCGCATCCTGCAAGGCCAGGCGCTGCACGCTGGATTGCGTGACGTCGACATAGATGGGATCGATCTGCTGCACAGTGGCCAGGGCATTGGCCTGGTTGGCGGTGACGAGCGCGCCTTCGGTCACGCTGGAGCGGCCGATGATGCCGTCGATGGGCGACAGCACGCGCGTGTAGACCGTGTTGATGCGCGCCGTTTCGAGCGCCGCGCGGGCCGACTGCACGTCGGCGTTGGCCTGGTCGCGCGCGGCGATGGCGTCGTCGAAGGTCTGCTTGCTGACGGCATTGCTGGCCACCAGCGGCTTGTAGCGGTCGGCCAGCAGCGCGGCCGATTTCGCGGAGGCCTGCGCGCGCGCCAGCGCCGCCCGGCGGCTGTCCAGCTCGGCCTGGTACAGCGCGGGGTCGATCTGATAAAGCTGCTCGCCCGCCTTGACCGTGCCGCCTTCCTCGAACAAGCGCTTCTTCACGATGCCGTTGACCTGGGGGCGCACTTCGGCGATGCGCGTGGGCGTGGTGCGCCCCGGCAATTCGGCCGACAGGGCCACCGACTCGGTCTGCAGGGTCACGACGCCGACTTCGGGCGTGGACGCCTGGGGCGTCTCGGGCGCGGTCTTGCCGCAGGCAGCCAGGCCCAGCAGGACCGTCGTCAGTGCCGCGACGCGGCAGGTGATGTTCTTCATGGGAGGCGCGGAATGGAGGAAAAGCGGAAGCCGGCGCACCACGGGAGCGGACATGCCGGCCTGTCGGACGAAAGATTTGCTGCAGCGCAAAAACGAAGCGCGTATTGTGCGCTTTTTCTTTGCCTAGTCAAAGAGTCTGGCGGAACAAGAGAGTTCCGCAATCAGGACAATTATTTCAGCCGCCTGCCCAGGGAAATCCCGCAGGTCGCGGGCGAACCCCTGGCAAATCAGTCCTTTGCCGGACCGCGGCGCACACCGGCGACGGGACGGCGTGGCGCCGTCCTGGCTGCCGGCCGGCCCGCGCCTTCGCGCTTGAAGGGCGCGGCAGGCGGGGAGAATGCCGGCGCGCGGGGACGCGGCGCGGGCCTGGCGGCCACGGGCCCATCGAACTTCTCATCGGGGCGCAGGTAGCGCCACTGCCCCACCGGCAGGTCGCCCAGCACCACATTGCCAATGCGCACGCGCTTCAGGCCGATGACCTTCAGTCCCACCAGTTCGCACATGCGGCGGATCTGGCGCTTGCGGCCTTCGCGCAGCACGAAGCGCAACTGGTCGTCGTTCTGCCAGGACACCTGGGCGGGACGCAATGCGCGGCCATCCAGCGTCAGCCCGTGATTGAGCAGCGCCAGGCCATCGGCACCCAGCTTTCCCTGCACGCGCACGAGGTATTCCTTGTCGACGTCGGAGTCCTCGCCGATCAGCGTGCGCGCCACCGCGCCGTTCTGGGTCAGCACCAGGAGGCCCGTGGAATCGATGTCCAGGCGCCCGGCAGGCGCCAGGCCGCGCAGGTGGGCACGGTCGAAGGCTGGACCGGCCGCGCCGCCGCGCCACTGGTTCTGCGGCGTGACCAGCACGACGGCAGGCTCGTAGCCGTCCTCGGCCTGTCCCGACACATAGCCCACCGGCTTGTGCAGCAGCACGGTCATGCGCGCGGCCTGCTGGGCCTGCGCGCCGCGCTCCAGCGTGATGGCCTGCGAAGGAAAGGCGCGCGCGCCCAGTTCGGACACGACCACGCCGTCGACCTTGACCCAGCCGCGTTCGATATAGCCGTCGGCTTCGCGGCGGGAACACAGTCCGCGTTCGGACATGAGCTTGGAGATGCGTACTTTTTCCATGGAATGCCTGGGAAACAATGGTCGAATGTTAACCCCACCCGGCGGACCGAAAGCCACCCCGCTCCCGGCGCCCGGGGCGTTTCGTCCATAATGGCACCCCCACGCCGCGCCTTCGGCTTGCTGCCCCCCGAGGGGGCGCTTTTGCCTTGGGGCGGCCCGGCGGCAAAAGGCACCCCATGAATCAGGCATCGCAACACTCTCGGGGCTGGCGCGCTAGCCCAGCCCCTTCCTGGACATCCCTGCAACACCATTGGCTGCTGCGCCCCGGCGCGCTCACCGCCGGCCTGCGCCAGCTGGGGCACGTCGAGCTGCGCGTGCTGGCCGAGTATCCCGCCGGCCTGGCGCCCGACGAAGCGCCAGGCCTGCGTCGCGCGCCACGCAGCGCGGTGTGGGTGCGCGAAGTCGCCATGGCCGTCGATGGCATCGACAGCGTGGTGGCGCGCAGCGTCACGCCGCTGGCGGCATCGCATGCCACCTGGCAAGGCGTGCGGCGGCTACGCACGCGGCCGCTGGCCGACATGCTGTATCACGACCGCAGCATCGCGCGCTCCCCCTTCCAGGTGGCGCGCCTGACACCCGCGCAAGCCATCCACGGGGTGGCGCTGCCGCTGGCCGGCGCCGATGCGCACGAACCCGGCGACCTGCCCCGCCTGCTGGCGCGGCGGTCGGTGTTCTGGCGCCACGGCCAGCCGCTGATGGTGGCCGAGTGCTTCCTGCCGGCGTTCTGGGAACTGGCGCTGCCCCGTTGATCCCGCCGGGACAGCGGCAGGCAGATCAGCAACCGACCGCGTAGCCGTCCTTGCGATGGTCGGACGCGGCCAGGTAGCCGCCGCCGTCCAGGCGCATGGCCATCTGCGCGCAACCGAACTCCATGTCGAAGCGCGGCGCCACCTGCACCGGATGGCCCAGCGCCTTCAGGCCTTCCACCGCCTCGGCCGGCATGTTCCACTCCACCGCCACGCCGTGGTTGTCGTCCTTCACGCGCCAGCGCGGCGCGTCGCTGGCCGCTTGCGGGTTCTGGCCTTGGTCGGCCAGGCGGCAGGTCATCTGCACATGGCCTTGCGCCTGCATCGATCCCCCCATGACGCCCAGCGTGGCATAGGGCTGGCCGCCGCGCATCAGGAAACCCGGGATGATCGTGTGGAAAGGCCGCTTGCCCGGCGCCACCACATTCGGGTGGCCGGCCTTGTTGCTGAAGCCCCAACCGCGGTTATGCAGCGCGATGCCGCGTCCGGGCACCACGACGCCGGACCCGAAACCCTTGAAGTTCGACTGGATGAAGGACACCATCATGCCCTTGCTGTCGGCCGTGGTCAGGTAGACCGTGCCGCCCGAATGCGGCTGGCCGGGACGCGCATCGCTGGCGCGCGACGGGTCGATGCGCTTGGCGCGCTCGGCCAGATAGCCCTTGTCCAGCAGGTCGCCGGCACGCACCGACGTCATCGCGTCGGGGTCTGCCACGTAGGCCTGCATGTCGGCGAAGGCCAGTTTCATGGCCTCCATCTGCAGGTGGAGGCCCTGCGCCGCGTCCCGCTCCCCAGGATCCACGCCCAGGCTGTCCAGCATGCCCAGCGCCATCAGTGCGCCGATGCCCTGCCCGCTCGGGCCGATTTCCAGCAGTTCCAGGTCGCGATAGCCCATGCGGATGGGATCGACCCAGTTCGATTCGTGCGCGGCCAGGTCGGCCTCGGTGATCAGGCCGCCGGTGGCGCGCGCATGCGCGACAATGGCCGCGGCCAGCTCACCGTGATAGAACGACTCACCTCGCGTGCGGGCGATCTCGCGCAGCGTATCGGCCTGGCCGGGGCACACGAAACGCTCGCCCGGCAGCGGCGCGCGTCCACGCGGCGCGAAGGCGTCGGCGAAGCCCGGCTGCGGCGACAATTCCGCCACCTGCTCCTGCCACTGGCGATGCACGGTATGCGACACCAGGAAGCCGTCATGCGCATAACGGATCGCGGGCTCGAAGAGATCCTCGAACGGCAGCGAGCCGAACTTCTCCCAGACCATCCGCCAGGCCGACACGGCGCCCGGCACCGTCACGGCATCCCAGCCCCGGAACGGCATGCCGGGCAGGTCCTTGAACCGCTCGTGCGTCCAGGCCTTGGGCGCGCGCCCGCTGGCGTTCAGGCCATGCATACGCGTCCCATCCCAGATCAGCGCGAAGGCGTCGCCGCCGATGCCGTTCATGCAGGGCTCGACCACCGTCAGCGCGATGGCGGTGGCCAGCGCGGCATCGACGGCGTTGCCGCCGCGTTGCAGCATCTGCAGGCCCGCGGCGCTGGCCAGGGGCTGCGAGGTGCTCACGACGTTGTCGGCCAGGACCGGCATGCGTTGCGAGGGATAGGGAAACGACCAGAAATCGGTCGGTTGCGTAGGCATGGTCATCCTCCAGGGTTCCTATAGGTATAACGGGATTATGGTTTGTTCTGGGACACGCCGGCCGCCTTGACCACGTCGCCCCAGAAAACATGCTCCTGCTTGATCGCCGCCCCCAGCTCGGGGCCCGGCGCATAGTGCAGCTCCGCGCCCTGCGCCGCCAGTGAGGCTTTCAGGTCAGGCTGGGCCAGCGCCTTTTCCAGGGCGGCGGCCACGGTGTCGATCACGGCTTGCGGCGTGCCGCGCGGCGCGACGAGGCCGAACAGGTTGTTGGCCTCCACCCCCTGCACGCCCGCCTCGGCCAGCGTCGGCACGTCGGGCAGCAGGCTGACGCGCTGGCTGGATGCCACGGCCAGGAACTTCAGCTTGCCGGCGGTCACCAGCGGCATCGAGCCCGGAATGCTGTCGAACATCATCACGGAAGAGCCATTCACCACGTCGGGCAAGGCCTGTGAACTGCCCTTGTAGGGCACATGCACCAGGTCCAGCTTGGCCTTCATGGCGAACAGCTCGGACTCCAGGTGCGACAGCGTGCCCGTGCCCTGCGAGGCGAAGTTGTACTTCCCCGGCGTGGCGGCGATGTGCTTGACCAGGTCGCCCACGCTGGACACCGGCAAGGAACTCGGCACCACGAGCGCATGCGGCACGTAGCCCACGCTGCCGATGGGCGTGAAGTCGTCGATCAGGCTCACCTTCTGGTCGGCATAGACCGACGCCGCAATGGCCTGGTTGGTGACGGCCGCCAGATACAGCGTGTAGCCGTCGGCAGGCGCGCGCGCCGCGGCTGTCAGGCCGATGGCCCCGCCCGCGCCGGGACGGTTCTCGACCACCACCGACTGCCCCAGCGCCGCCGACAGTTTCTGGCCGACGGCACGCGCCAGCACATCGGTGGCCCCGGCGGGCGGGAAGGAAATGAGGAGCTGCACGGGTTTTTCTGGATAGGCTGCTTGCGCGCCTGCTGCAAGCCCCAATGCCAAGGTCAGGGCGCAGACGCTACGTACGACGGATTGCATGTTGTTTTCCCCAAGAGTGGTTATGAATCGGCAAACGCCTTTGCTGCCCCTTCCAACCTCGCTCCTTCCCCCGTGCGTTCGATGCCTTTTTGCCGCCGGGCCGCCCCAAGGCAAAAACCGCCCCTTGGGGGGCAGCAAGCCGAAGGCGCGGCGTGGGGGCGCTTTTTCCTGCGCTGGCCCGATACGGCCGGGGGTTCCCGCAACGGCTTCGCCGCCATGGGAAGCGGATAAGGTACGCCTGTGGTTCAATCAAATCAATTTGCTTTCTTTCCGGCATTCAATAAAAAAACTTATGAATACCCTGCGCTTCTTCCGCACCTTCCTGGCGGTGGCCCGGCACGGCTCGTATACCGAGGCAGGCGAGCACGTGGGCCTGACGCAGGCGGCGGTCAGCTTCCAGATGCGCGCGCTGGAAAACGAACTGGGCCGCAAGCTGTTCGAACGCAGCGGCCGGCTGGCCGTGCTGACCGCCGCCGGCCACGAGCTGGTGCCCGAGGCCATCGGCCTGCTGGACCACTACGAGCGCCTGCGCGGCGGCCGCGCCGCCGATGGCCGCCTGGCCGGCGCCGTGTCGCTGGGCGCCATCGTCTCGTGCATGGCAACGCTCTCCCAGGTCGTGTCGGCCTTGAAGCAGCAGCACCGCGACCTGGACGTGCGCGTGTTCTCCGGCAAGGCCGAAGACCTGGCCCACAGCGTCGAAGCGGGCGAGCTGGATGCCGCGCTCGTGGTGGAGCCGCGCCACGCCAGCGCAGCGCTGCGCTGGACGCCGCTCTATGACGAACCGCTGGTCGTCATCGCGCCCGCGTCCCTGCCGGTGCGGCGCGCGCGCGACGCCGTGGCGCGCAGCCCCTTCCTGCGTTTCGACCGCAACGAACTGACCGGCAGGCTGGTGGAGCAGACGCTGCACCGCCTGCAATGGCCGGTGAACGAGTTCCTGGAACTGAACGCCATCGAGACGCTGGTGGAACTGGTCCGGCAGGAGGTGGGCGTCACGCTGCTGCCCAAGCTGAACCGCGCCAGCTGGCACGCCGACCCGGCGCTGACACTGCTGCCGCTGCCCGCCCAGGCGCGCAACGCGGCCCGGGCCATCGGCATGATCGAACGCATGGGCCACGGCCGCCAGGACGTGACCGCCGCGCTGCTGGCGCTGTGCGCGCAGCGTTTCGGCGGGAGATAACGGCCGGGCAATAAAAAACGCACGCGTCCCCGCGTGCGTTCTTCACTGGCGCCCGGCTGGGCAGCGCAGCCTTACAGCGCCGCGTCGCCCGACTCGCCCGTGCGGATGCGGATGGCCTGCTCGACGGGCGTGACGAAGATCTTGCCGTCGCCGATCTTGCCGGTGCGCGCCGCGCGCACGATGGCTTCGATGGCCTGCTCGACCAGTTCATCGGCCAGCACGACCTCCACACGGATCTTGGGCAGGAAGTCCACCACGTATTCCGCGCCGCGATACAGCTCGGTATGGCCCTTCTGGCGGCCAAACCCCTTGACCTCGGTGACGGTCAGGCCGCTGACGCCCACTTCGGCCAGCGCTTCGCGCACTTCGTCGAGCTTGAACGGTTTGATGATGGCGGTAACTTGCTTCACGATGCACGTGTCCTTCAGGAGGTTTGTTTTTCTCGGAATCCGTTGACGAGAGGATAGCGCCAATCCCGGCCGAACGCGCGCGGCGTGATGCGCGGCCCGGGCGGCGCCTGGCGGCGCTTGTATTCATTGATGCGCAAAAGCCGCAACACCTGCTCCACCGCGTCGGCCGGCAGTCCGGCCGCCACGATATCGGCGCCCGACTCGTTCTCTTCCATGTGCCGGCGCAGGATCTCGTCCAGGATGTCGTAAGGCGGCAGGCTGTCCTGGTCGGTCTGGTCCGGACGCAGCTCGGCCGAGGGCGGGCGCGTGATGATGCGGGTGGGAATGACGTCGCCCACCGTGTTGCGCCAGCTTGCCAGGCGGTACACCAACGTCTTGGGCACGTCCTTGATCACCGCGAAGCCGCCGGCCATGTCGCCGTACAGCGTGCAATAGCCCGTGGCCATTTCCGACTTGTTGCCAGTCGTCAGCACCATCCAGCCGGTCTTGTTCGACAGCGCCATCAGCAGCGTGCCGCGCGCGCGCGCCTGCAGGTTCTCTTCCGTGGCATCCACGGGCAGACCCGCGAACAGCGGCGCCAGGCCCGCCTCGAACTGGTCCACGATGGGACCGATGGCGATGTCGTCATGCCGCACCCCCAGCCGGCGCGCCATCTCGGCGGCATCCGTCGTGGAAATGTCGGCGGTATAGCGCGAGGGCATCATCACCGTGCGCACGCGGTCCGCGCCCAGCGCGTCCACGGCCACGGCCAGCACCACTGCGGAATCGATCCCGCCCGACAGGCCGATGATGGCGCCCTGGAATCCGTTCTTGCCCAGGTAATCACGCACACCCAGCTTCAGCGCGCCCCAGACGCGCGCCTCCAGCGGCAGCGCCTCCACCGCGGGCGTGGGCGCATCCGGCGCGTCTTGCACGCCGCCCTCGGCGGTCACCGTCAGCACGCGCAGCGCTTCCTCGAAATCGGGCAGGCGCGCGGCCAGCCGGCCCGAGGCATCGCAGGCGAACGACGCGCCGTCGAAGATCAGCTCGTCCTGCCCGCCCACCGCATTGGCATACAGCACCGCGCAACCCGTGTCGCGCACGCAGCGCGCCACCACGTCGGCGCGCAGGCGCTGCTTGCCGACATTGAAAGGCGAGGCATTGGGCACCAGCAGCACGCGCGCGCCCTGCTCCGCCGCGGCGCGCGGCGCGGTCTCGAACCAGATGTCTTCACAGATGGTGACGCCCAGCTTCACGCCCTTGACCTCGAAGACCAGCGGCGCGCCATCGGACGTGAAGTAGCGCTGCTCGTCGAAGACGGCGTAGTTTGGCAACTCACGCTTGCCGTACACGCCCAGGCAGTCGCCCTGGTGCAGCACGGAAGCAGCGTTGTAGAGGTGGCCGGCGCGGAGCACCGGATGGCCCACCACGACGTACAGGCCCTTCAGCGCGGCCAGGTCGCGCCGCAGCGCGTCCAGCGCCTGGCCCGCCTGCGCGATGAACTGCGGCCGCAGCAGCAGGTCTTCGGGCGGATAGCCCGTCAGCGACAGCTCGGTGGTCAGCAGCACGTCGGCGCCCTGGGCATGGGCCTGGCGGGCGGCGTCCAGGATCCTGGTGGCATTGCCGGCCAGGTCTCCGACACGGACGTTGAGTTGGGCGATCGCGACCCGCGCGGCGGTCATGGGCGGCTTCCGGTGTTGGGGAAAGGGGAACCGGGGATTATTGCATGGGCCCAGGCCTCTCGATCGCTAGGGCGCCCGATGCCCCTCCACCAACGCCTCCACCCCGCCATCCCTTCCCACCCGCTCAGCCATCCCCGCAGCAAAATCAAACCCCGACGGCGCCTGGTACAGCCGCAAGCCCAGCTCCGGCAGGATCGCCAGCAGGTGGTCGAAGATGTCCCCCTGTATCCGTTCATACTCCACCCAGGCGGTCTTGTTGGCGAAGCAGTACACCTCCACCGGTATGCCGTTCGCATCCGGCTCCATCATCCGCACCAGCATCAGCATTTCCTTGTGCAGCTCGGGATTGCCCTTCAGGTACGCCAGCGCATAGGCCCGGAACGTGCCGATGTTCGTCAGCCGCCGCCGATTCGCCGGCAAGGCCGCATCCTCGCCCAATGACTGGTTGGTCTGCTCGATATCGGTCTGCTTGCCTTTCAGGTAATCGTGCAGCAGGCGAAAACGCATCAGCGAATCGCGCTCGTCGTCGCGCAGGAAACGCACGCTGGCCGCGTCGATGCGCAAGGTGCGCTTGATGCGGCGCCCGCCCGATTCGAACATCTGGCGCCAATTGCGATAGCTTTCCGAGAACAGCTTGTAGGTGGGCACGGTGGTGACGGTCTTGTCCCAGTTCTGCACCTTCACCGTGTGCAGGGCGATATCGATGACGAAACCATCGGCGCCGGCCTGGGGCATCTCGATCCAGTCGCCGATGCGCAGCATGTCGTTGGAAGTAAGCTGGGTGCTGGCCACCAGCGACAGCAGCGTGTCCTTGAACACCAGCAGCAGCACCGCCGACAGGGCGCCCAGGCCGGAGATCATGAGCAACGGCGAGCGATCGACCAGGATGGACACGACCAGCACGACGCAGACCACCAGCACCGCGATCTTGCCCAGCTGGATGTAGCCCTTGATGGAGCGGGTCTGCGCCCGGGTGGTGGCGGCGTAGGTATCCTGCGCGGCGCTCAGCACGCTGCGCAGGGCCATCAGGATGTAGACCCAGGCAATGGACAGGCCGATGCGGGAAACGGCCTCGAGCAGGCCCTCACGGGCATGGGGAATGAGCGGTGCGCCATAGGCCACCACCAGGAAGGGCACGGCGTACCAGAGGCGGTGATAGGCCCGGCGGCGGCGCAAGGCCTCGTCCCAGTCCTGTTTGTCGCTCAGCACCAGCAGCCGGTGCGCCACGTAGAGCACGGCGCGGGCCACCAGCCACTGGACGGCGAACGCCCCGAGCACCAGCGCCAGGATGCCCAGCAGGGTCTGTATCCAGGGCTGCTGGGGCAGATGGGCCGCCACCGGGGCGGCCAGTTCGGCAAGAGTGTCTTCCATTCCTGGGGCGGGCGCGGCGGGCCCGGCATCTGATAGGGGACGGAGGATTATCGTCCATCTATAATCCGTCCACCATGTCCAATACTCCCTCCTCCCCGCAAGACCAGTTCGCCAACAAGGCCCAAGCCTGGTCCGCCCGGTTCTCGGAACCGGTATCCGATCTCGTCAAGCGCTATACGGCCTCGGTCGACTTCGACAAGCGCCTGGCCCGCTTCGACATCCAGGGCTCGCTCGCCCACGCCGAGATGCTGTCCGCAGTGGGGGTGATCTCGGCCCAGGACCGCGCCGACATCGAGCGCGGCATGACCCAGATCCTGGGCGAAATCGAGCGCGGCGAGTTCCAGTGGCTGCTGGACCTGGAAGACGTGCACCTGAACATCGAGAAGCGCCTGGTGGAACTGGTCGGCGACGCCGGCAAGCGCCTGCACACAGGCCGTTCGCGCAATGACCAGGTGGCCACCGACATCCGCCTGTGGCTGCGCGCCGAGATCGACACCGCCATCGACCTGCTGGGCCAACTGCGCCGCGCGCTGGCCCAGGTGGCGCTGACCCATGCCGACACCATCCTGCCGGGCTTCACGCACCTGCAGGTGGCCCAACCCGTCACCTTCGGCCATCACCTGCTGGCCTATGCCGAGATGTTCGGCCGCGACGCCGAGCGCCTGGCGGACTGCCGCAAGCGCGTGAACCGCCTGCCGCTGGGCGCCGCCGCGCTGGCCGGCACCAGCTACCCCATCGACCGCGAGCGCGTGGCCGCGACGCTGTCCTTCGACGGCGTATGCCGCAACTCGCTGGACGCCGTGTCCGACCGTGACTTCGCCATCGAGTTCTGCGCCGCCAGCGCGCTGATCATGACGCACGTGTCGCGCCTGTCGGAAGAACTGGTGCTGTGGATGAGCCCGCGCGTGGGCTTCATCGACCTGGCCGACCGCTACTGCACCGGCAGTTCGATCATGCCGCAGAAGAAGAACCCCGACGTGCCCGAGCTGGCGCGCGGCAAGACCGGCCGCGTGAACGGCCACCTGGTGGCGCTGCTGACCCTGATGAAAGGCCAGCCGCTGGCCTACAACAAGGACAACCAGGAAGACAAGGAAGGCCTTTTCGACACCGCCGACACCATCCGCGACACGCTCACGATCTTCGTGGACATGGCCGCCGGCATCACGGTGAAGCAGGACGCCATGCGCGCGGCCGCCCGCCAGGGTTTCGCCACCGCCACCGACCTGGCCGACTACCTGGTCAAGCGTGGCCTGCCCTTCCGCGACGCCCACGAAACCGTGGCGCATGCCGTGCGGGCCTGCGAGGAACGCGGCTGCGACCTGGCGGACCTGAGCACCGCTGAATTGCAGGCCTTCCACCCGTCCATCGAGGACGACATCCACCAGGTCCTGACGCTGGAAGGCTCGGTGGCGTCGCGCTCGCACATCGGCGGCACCGCCCCCGAGCGCGTGCGCATCGAGGCGCAGCGCATCCTGGACGGGGCCTGATCACGGCCTTGAACACACATCGCGCAACGTAAAAAGGGCAGCCCCGCGGGGCTGCCCTTTTTACTGCGCCTGACCAGGCCGGCCAGCAAGCCTTACTCGAACACCGCGATCGACTCCACGTGCCCGGTATGCGGGAACATGTTGACCACGCCCGCGCTGCGCAGTTTGTAGCCGCCTTCGTGCACGAGGATGGCCGCGTCACGCGCCAGCGTGGACGGGCTACAGGACACATAGACGATGCGGCGCGGCCGCTCTTCCGGCGCCAGCAGCGCCAGCGCCTGCGACACGGCATGGGCACCCTCACGGGGCGGGTCGATCAGCATGCGGTCGAAGTGGCCCAGGTCGCGCAGCCATTGCACATCCACCTCGAAGAGGTTCAGCGTGGCAAAACGCGTGCGGCCATCCAGGCCGTGACGCGCCGCGGCTTCCAGCGCGCGATCGGTCAGGGTCTTGCTGCCTTCGATGCCGACGACCTCGCGGGCCTGCGTGGCCAGCGGCAGCGTGAAGTTGCCCAGGCCGCAAAAGAGATCCGCCACGCGGTCTTCAGGCTGCACGTCCAGCAGGGTCAGCGCGCGCGAGACCAGCGCCTGGTTGATGTAGGGATTGACCTGCGTGAAGTCGGTGGGCCGGTACGGCATGCGCAGGCCGAACTCGGGCAGGCGATAGGACAGGATGTCGTCGTCGGCCGGATCCAGCGGCTTGACCGTCTCGGGGCCCTTCGATTGCAGCCACCACGAGATGCCGTGCTCGGCCGCGAAAGCGCGCAGCTTGGCGATGTCGTCGTCCGTCAGCGGCTCCAGGTGGCGCAGCACCAGCACCACGGCGGCATCGCCCACGGCGACCTCGATCTGCGGCATGCGTTGCGGCGCCGACATGACCGTGATGAGCGCGCGCAGCGGCATCAGCAGCGCCGCCACCTTGGGCGGCAGCACATGACAGGTCCGCATGTCGGCAACATAGCTGCTCTTGCGCTCGTGGAAGCCCACCAGCACGCCGCCCTTCTTGGGCACCACGCGCACCGACAGGCGGGCGCGGAAGCGATAGCCCCAGGTGGGACCGTGCAGCGGCGGCAGCATGCGCGCGGGCGAGAGGTTGCCCACATGCTGGAAGCAGTCTTCCAGCGCGCGCTGCTTGATGGCGACCTGGGCGGTGGGCTCCAGGTGCTGCATGGCACAGCCGCCACAGACGCCGAAATGCGGGCAGCGCGGTTCGACGCGCTGCGACGAGGCGCGGCGCACGGTGTCCACGCGGGCGATTTCGTACGAAGGCTTGCGGCGCACGGTGGTGGCCGTCACGCGTTCGCCGGGCAAGGCGCCTTCGACGAAGATGACCTTGCCGTCACGGCGGGCGATGCCCCGGGCCTCGAGGTCCAGGGATTCGATGCTGAGGAGTTCTTCCACGGGTGTTAAGTCGCGTCGCGGACGCGATCCAGAAATCGGGCAAAGCGGGCATTGTAGAAGAAGCCGGGGCAGGTCTCACATGGCCATGCTTCCCGGGGGGCACCGGGGCGGCGCAGCAGCCAGTCCCGGAACAGGCTAGCCAGGGCTTGCCCGCCGACGCAGCCGTGATCACAATGGCCAGGATCGGGTACTGGCGGGAGGCCGCCCGAACAACGGAAAGGAAACCCATGCCTGCCACCAGGATAGACACCCGACGGGGATGGATCGGCGAACGACGCCTGGCCGTCATCGAAGCCGTCCAGCGCGCGCTCCAGCAAGGCTTGAAGATCCCGGAAGACGATCGCTGCATCAGCCTGGCTGAACATGACGCCGATGCCATGATCGTTCCCCGGGGCAAGGGGCCGGCCTACTCGGTCATCGAGATCAAGCTCTTCTCCGGGCGCTCGACCGAGGCCAAACGGCGCTTGTATGCCGCCATGACGGACGAGCTGTCGGCCCTGGGCGTGCCGAAGCACGACATCAAGATCATTCTTGTCGAAATCGACCCCGTGAACTGGGGGCTCAGGGGATTGCCCGCCAGCGACATCGATCTCGGTTTCAAGATAGACGTGTGAGCGAACGCCCCGGCTGCATCGCGGCCCGGCGACAAAAACCCCACGCCGCGCCTTCGGCTTGCTGCCCCCCGAGGGGGCCGCTTTTTGGCTTGGGACGGCCCGGCAACAAAAAAAAGCGGGCTGCCCGAAGACAGCCCGCTCCGCCTGGTGGAAGGAAAAACCGGCACCCCTACCGGCCCTTCCCCCACCGGGCTATCGCCTGGAGGCGAGGTGAAACCTTGTGCGCCTAGAAGGCGCGCGAGACCGAGAGCACGGCGCCCAGGCGGCCCGACTCCTTGCCCTTCTTGGTCGGCAACCAGTTGTCGTCGGTGGCGCCCACGGCAGCCAGGCCCACCACCCAGCCGTTCAGGTCCTTGGTGACGCCCAGCTTGTAGTCCACGTAGTGGCCGATGCTATCGCCGTTCATGTCGACCTGGTTCTTGAGCTTCTGGTAGCCCACGTGCGCACCCAGGCCCCAGCCGTTGCCCAGGTCGAAGTTGGCGGCGGCATCCAGGTACCAGGTGCCCTTGCTGTCAGGCGTGTTGAAGAAGTCGGTGGGGGTGTAGGAATACTTCAGGCTGAAGACGTCGTAGCTGAAGCCCACGTACAGGTCGGTGTTCTTGAAGTTGCCGCCCTTGCCATCGATGGGCGTGGTGTCCGAGCCGGGGTACCAGTACTGCAGCACGCCGACGTCCAGCCCCAGCCCGCCGCCCAGTTCGCCGCGCCAGCCGCCGTAGAAGTCCATTTCCAGGTTGGCTTCATTGAACACGTTGTCGGCGACGTTGGAGTTCCAGTTGCCGACATAGAAACCCGAGATGTGGGCGATGTCGAAACCGGCCTGCACGGCGGGACGGAAATTGGTCTGCGAATAGCCACGGAAACGGTAGTCATTGGCAATCGTTGCGTTGCCGGTCAAGCTGAAGCCCGAGCCCAGGTCGGTCTCGGCAAGGCTGGGCGCAGCAAAACCCGCGGCCAGAACGGCGGTGAGCGAGGAGGCAAGCAGCGTCTTCTTCATGATGGGTTCCTGGATGGCAGGGAAAAGGCAAAAGGGAGTTTTCCGCCCCGCCCGCTACCGGCGGATCTGCCGGTGTGATGGGGTTCAACTTTGCTTAAGCACGTTTCGTGCCAACCTGGAACGCAGGGTCTGTCATCGCTGGTAATACTCTGCGCCGACCTGACACGCCAGGGTTCCAGCACCACCGTGGTGCGCAGCGCTGGCGCGCACGCGGCTGCACGCTTCAAAATGGGGAAAACAACAGGGCGGCGCACCGCAATGCTTCGGTGCGCCGCCCAGACGGGACAAGCGGGATCCGGCGGAATTGCCGGCAATCAGTCGGGCATCAGCCCTGGTTGGCGGGCGCGCGGCGCTTGCCGTGCTCGGCGTGGCGCTGCTTCACGAACTCGGTCACCTTGCCTTGCTGCGTGGCATCCAGGCTGTCCCAGAGGGCAAGCCACTGCTTCTGGACGCCTTCGGCCTGCGCGCGGAACTTGTCGCGCTGCGACTCGCGCGCCTGGACCAGCGCACGCGGATCGAGCTTGCCGGCCTGCAGTTGCGCATCCAGTGTGGCACGGCCGGCCTGGCGGTCTTCGCGCATGGCCTGGTGCAAGGTGCGCTGGGCATCACGCGCCTCGGTCAGATGCTTCTGTTGCGCATCGTTCAGCGCCAAGCCATCCAGGACGGGCTTGGGCACCGGGCCCAGGCCAGGAATCCAGGCGGCGTCGCGGTGCTGCTTGCCAGCGTGGTGGCGGCCTTCCTTGCCGGGTTTGCCTGCCTTGCCATCATGGCGCGATGCCTCGGCCGACCTGGCTTTGGTTTGCGTGGCGGGGGCAGCATCGGTCGCGGCCAGGGCCGAGCCGGAGAACGCGGCGGCCACGGCCAGGGTCAGGCCAGCGAGGGTTGCGGATCGGTTCATGGCGTCACTCCTTGTGTGTTAGGACGTGAACGCATTGTGGGCGCGGGGCGATTTCGCTTGGATTACGCGAAAAGCGAGAATGCTTCAGGCGATTACGCCCTGCCCCGCGCTGTCTGGCGCCTTCATGCCCAGGCGGCCAGGTATTCCTTCCAGTGCGGCGCATCGCTGGCGGCCAGCGTATCGCGCACCAGCGCGATCTCGGCGTCATAGGCCTGCTGGTCGAGTTCGCCGCGCAGGAAGCGGAAGCGGCAATACACCAGCCAGGTGTTGACGACGTCGGTCTCGCAGTAGGCTCGCACCTCGTCGGCGCGGCCATCGTTCCATGCCGGCCAGACCTGGCTGCCGTCCATGCCCAGCTTGCCGGGGAAGCCGCAGAGCTTGGCCAGCTGGTCCAGCGGCGCATTGGCGCGGCCGTTGTACTTGGCCAGCAGGTCCATCAGGTCGATGTGCCGGTTGTGATAGCGCGAGATGTAGTTGTTGTAGCGGAAGTCCCGGTCGTCATCGCCCGTGTCCCAATACCGGGGCGCGGGCACGCCGTGGATGAGGCTGCGGTAGTGCAGCACGGGCAGGTCGAAGCCCGACCCGTTCCAGCTGACCAGCCGCGGCGTGTAGCGCTCGATGGTCTTGAAGAAACCCGAGATCAGCGTGGATTCGGGATCGCCGGGCTGGCCCAGCGTGCGCACGCGAAAGCCCTGGTCGTCGCGGAAGACGCAACCGATGACGGCGATCTTCTGCAGGTGCAGCGGCAGGAAGTCGCTGCCCGTGGCTTCGCGGCGCGCCGCGAAGGCGCGTTCGGCAACCTCCAGGTCAGGGACGTCGTCGCCCCAGTCGTGCAGCTTGCGCAGCCCTTCGACGTCGGGCAGCGTCTCCAGGTCGAAGACCAGCGTCGGGGTCATCGCGGCGGCAGGTAGCGCAGCGGGTCGACCGGCGTGCCCTGGCGGCGCACTTCGAAGTGCAGGCGCGGCGAGGTGGTGTCGGTCTGGCCCATTTCGGCGATCTTGGCGCCGCGCTTCACATCCTGGCCGCTCTTGACCAGCAGCGAGCGGTTGTGCGCATACGCGGTGATGAAGCCGTTCTGGTGATTGATGATGATCAGCTCACCCAGGCCGCGCACGCCATTGCCGCTGTACATGACCTTGCCGTCGGCGGCCGCCGTGACCGGGTCGCCCGGCTTGCCGGCGATGTCGATGCCCTTGGTGGTGGCGCTGAAGTTCTGGATGATCTGGCCCGATGCGGGCCAGGCCCAGTTGACGAGCGAGGCATCCGCCGCGCGCGGCGCAGGCTTGGCGGGTTCGGACGCAGGCGTGGCCGTGGCCGGCTGCGCCGGCTGCTCCGTGGCGGCAGGCGCCTCGCCCACGGGCTCGAGCGGGCGGCTTTCGATCTTGCCCGGCGCGGTGGACGCCGCGCCGACCTGCGTGGCGCCCGTGCCGGGCCGAGGCGCCGAGCCGCCGCTGGACAGTTGCAGCACCTGGCCGATGCGCAGGTGATTGCGGTCGGCGATGTTGTTCCAGCGGGCCAGGTCGTCGACGCTGACATTGTTGTTGCGCGCGATCTGGTTGAGCGTGTCGCGCGGCTTGACCACATAGGTGGCGCCCGATGAGGGCGGGGCCTGCGTTTCCGTGGGGGCCTGCTGCTTGGTGATGTCCACCACGGGCGCGCGTTGCTGCGAGGCGCAGCCTGCAAGCAGCATCACGCCGGCCATCAAGGCCAGCAGACCGGGGCGGCCAGACAGGGCCGCGCCACGGGAAACCAAGGATCCGGTCAGTTGAGACTGCCCGACGAGCATACGATTCTCCTGTTTGCTCATGATTGTATTCCGGCCCGCAGGGGCACGAATCTGACGGCTTCCAATTCCGTGCGTTTCCAGGTGGAAACGTCCGTCCGTTCTATCAGCACCAGGCGTTGTTGCACCGTGCCTTCGGGCGCGATGAGACGGCCGCCCACGGCCAGTTGTTCCAACAGCGCCCTGGGAATTTCGATGCCTGCGGCCGCCACAACGATAGCATCGAACGGCGCGGCCCCGGGCACGCCCGCCATGCCGTCTCCAAAAGAGAGTTTTACCCGGTGCAGACGCAGCCGGCGCAGGCGGTCGCGCGTGCCGTCATAGAGCCCGCGCACGCGCTCGATGGCATAGACCTCGCGTATCAGCTGGGCCAGCACGGCGGCCTGGTAGCCGCAACCCGCGCCGACCTCCAGCACGCGCTGCGGCGCGCGGTCGCGCAGGACCGCGCTGATCATGTGGGCCACGACCCACGGCTGGGAGATCGTCTGGCCGAAGCCGATGGGCAGCGCCGCGTCTTCGTAGGCACGGCTGGCCAGCGCCTCGTCGACGAAATGATGGCGCGGCACGGCCATCATGGCGTTCAGCACACGCTCGTCGGCAATGCCTTGCTGGCGCAGGCGCTGGACCATGGCCGCGCGCATGCGGTCGGAATTCAGGCCCAGGTTGCCGGGCATGCCCTGCACCGACACCGAAGGCGGCACGGCCGCGGGACGACCCGTGGCCGGCGCCAGGATGCGGGTGTTGCTGTTGCTGGTCGTGATGCCGCGCGCGGGGCTGGCCACCGGCGCATTGCGCGGGCCGATGCCGATGCCCGGCTTGCTCCAGAACGATGGATCGGGGGAACGCTTGTTGCTCATAGCGGCCCTGCCCAGCCGCGCACCTCGGCCAGCTGTTCGTGATGCGTCAGGTCCAGGCGCAGCGGCGTGATGGACACCGCGCCCTCGGCGGTGGCATGGAAATCGGTGCCCGGCGTGGCATCCAGGGCATTGCCCACCGGACCGATCCAGTAGACCGTCTCGCCATAGGGGCTGGTCATGCGCACGACCGGCTCGGAGGGATGGCGCTTGCCCAGCCGGGTGACGCGGATGTCACCCATGTCTTCGATGGGCAGGTTGGGGATGTTGACGTTCAGCAGGATGGGCGCGGCCAGCGGACTGGCCAACTGGCGCTCGACCACCCGGCGCGCGACGGCCGCGGCGGCGTCGATGTGCTGCCAGCCCTTGTTGACCTGCGAAAAGGCGATGGCGGGAATGCCGAAGAGATAGCCTTCCGTGGCTGCGGCGACCGTGCCCGAATAAAGCGTGTCGTCGCCCATGTTGGCGCCGTTGTTGATGCCCGAGACGATCAGGTCGGGCCGGTGCTCGAGGATGCCCGTGAGCGCGACGTGCACGCAGTCGGATGGCGTGCCGTTCACATAGATGAAGCCGTTGGCGGCGGTGCGCACGGCCAGCGGGCGATTCAGGGTGAGCGAGTTGGACGCGCCGCTGTGATTGGTTTCCGGCGCCACCACCGTGATCTCGCCCAGGTCGCGCAGGGCGTCCGCCAGGGCCTGCAGGCCAGGCGCGGTGTATCCGTCGTCGTTGGAAACCAGAATATGCATGCGTCGTCCAGGAAACGGCGCCGCCCTCCTGCACAGAGGGCGCGCCGGCAAAAAAACGTGACCGAACGCGGCAGATTGTACCTTTCCCGCCACGCCCCAAAGCGCCAAACAACGACGGTAGAATGCGACCACTTCGCATCCCCCGCCATTTCCATGACCACCACCGATACCCTGCCCCTGCTTCTGCTGGTTCTCGCCGCCGCCTACCTGGTGGGGTCCGTCCCCTTCGCCGTGGTCGTCAGCCGCCTGATGGGGCTGCAGGATCCGCGCAGCTATGGCTCCGGCAACCCCGGCGCCACGAACGTGTTGCGCACGGGCAACAAGCTGGCAGCCGCCCTCACCCTGGTGGGCGACGCGGCAAAGGGCTGGCTGGCGGTCTGGGCGGTGGAAACCTGGGGGCCGGCCCACGGCCTGGGCTCGGTGGCGCTGGCGCTCACGGCACTGGCCGTCTTCCTGGGCCACCTGTATCCGGTGTTCCTGCGTTTCAAGGGCGGCAAGGGTGTCGCCACCGCGCTGGGCGTGCTGCTGGCCATCCAGCCCTGGCTGGCGCTGGCCACGGCACTGACCTGGCTGGTGGTGGCCGTGTGCTTCCGCTACTCCTCGCTGGCCGCACTGGTGGCCGCGCTGTTTGCACCGGTGTATTACCTGTTCGGCTCGGGCATCGTCTGGTACGCAGCGCGGCCCGTGGCGGCTGCCATCGCCGTCATCGGCCTGCTGCTGATCTGGCGCCACCGCGGGAATATCTCGCGCCTGATGGACGGAACGGAAGGACGTATCGGCGGAAAGAAGAAGGATCCGCAGGGCTGATCGCCCCGCGGTCCCGTCGGCCCGGGCAGGTCAGGCGGATATCTCGGCCAGGTCCCAGCGCGGCCGCACCGAGAACGCATGCTCGGTCGCCTGCGGTGCCTTGGGATCGAACAAGCCGGCGTTGACCCGCTGCGCGGCCGCGAACGCGATCATGGCGCCGTTGTCGGTGCACAGCGACAGCGGCGGGAAGAAGGCCTCGGCCTTCAGCGGGCGCAAGGCCAGCGCCAGGCGCTCGCGCAGCTTCAGGTTCGCGCCCACCCCGCCCGCCACCACGATGCGCTTGAGTCCCGTGCGTTTCAGCGCCTGGGCTGCCTTGGCCACCAGCACGTCGACGATGGCGTCCTGCGTGGCGGCGGCCAGGTCGGCCGCCAGCGCCGGCGTGTCGCCGCCCTGCTCGCGCGCCGTCTTCAGGCGCGTCAACACTGCGGTCTTCAGGCCGCTGAAGCTGAAATCGAGGTTGCCGCTGTGCAACATGGGCCTGGGCAGGCTGTGGCGCGACGCGTCGCCGTGGTTGGCCAGCGCGGCCAGTGCGGGCCCGCCCGGATAGCCCAGGCCCAGCAGCTTGGCGGTCTTGTCGAAGGCTTCGCCCGCCGCGTCGTCCAGGGTTTCGCCCAGCAGTTCATAGCGCCCCACCCCGTCCACCCGCATCAGCTGGGTGTGCCCGCCCGAGACCAGCAAGGCGATGAAGGGAAACGCCGGGGTGGGCTGCGCCAGCAGGGGCGACAGCAGGTGGCCCTCCAGGTGATGGATGGGAATGGCCGGCAGCCCGCGGGCCCAGGCCAGCGACTGGGCGAAGCTTGCCCCCACCAGCAGCGCGCCAGCCAGGCCCGGCCCGGCCGTATAGGCCACGGCGCCGACGTCGTCCAGCGTCAGGCCGGCCTCGGCCAGCACTTCGCGCGCCAGCGGCAACACCCGCCGGATGTGGTCGCGCGAGGCCAGTTCCGGCACCACGCCGCCGAAATCGGCGTGCATGGCGACCTGGGTGTGGAGGGCGTGCGACAACAGGCCGCGCTCGGTACAGACCGCCGCCACGCCGGTTTCGTCGCAAGAACTTTCAAAACCTAGAATAATCATGGCCGGAATTTTACCTTTCGCGGGGAACCCCCATGTTCGAGAAGCTGTTCAAACTGCGCGATCACAACACGACGCCGCGCACCGAGGCCGTCGCCGGGCTGACGACCTTCCTGACGATGTCCTACATCATCTTCGTCAACCCGGACATCCTGTCGAGCACGGGCATGGACCGCGACGCGGTGTTCGTCGCCACCTGCCTGGCCGCGGCGCTGGGTTCGCTGATCATGGCGCTGCTGGCCAACTGGCCCATCGGCATGGCGCCGGGCATGGGACTGAACGCCTTCTTCGCCTTCACGGTGGTCGGCACCATGGGCTATTCCTGGCAACAGGCGCTGGGGGCCGTGTTCATCTCGGGCGTCATCTTCCTGATCCTGACCGTCACGCAGGTGCGCACGTGGCTGATCCAGGGCATCCCGAAATCGCTGCGCAGCGCCATTGCCGCGGGCATCGGGCTGTTCCTGGCCATCATCGCGCTCAGCAACGCCGGCATCGTGGTGGACCACCCCGCCACCAAGGTCACGCTGGGCGACCTGCGCGAACCGGGTCCGTTGTTCGCCATCCTGGGCTTCTTCATCATTGCCGCGCTGGACGCCCTGCGCGTGCGCGGCGCCATCCTGATCGGCATCCTGGCAGTCACGGCGCTGTCCATGCTGCTGGGCTTCAACACCTTCAAGGGGGTGTTCGCGCCGCCGCCCAGCATCATGCCCACCTTCATGCAGCTGGACATCATGGGCGTGCTGCAGACGGGTTTCCTGCACGTGATCCTGGTGTTCGTGCTGGTGGAAGTGTTCGACGCCACGGGCACGCTGATTGGCGTGGCGCGCCGCGCGGGCCTGGTGCGTGACGGCGAGGCCCAGCGCCTGGGCCGCCCGCTGATGGCCGACAGCACCGCCATCGTCGCGGGCTCGATGCTGGGCACCAGCAGCACCACCGCCTTCGTGGAAAGCGCTTCGGGCGTGCAGGCGGGCGGGCGTACCGGCATGACCGCCCTGGTGGTGGCCGGCCTCTTCCTGGCCGCCCTGTTCATCTCGCCGCTGGCGGGCTCGGTGCCGGCCTATGCCACGGCGCCCGCGCTGCTCTACGTGGCCGGCCTCATGATGCGCGAGCTGATCGACATCGACTGGCACGACGTGACGGAAGCCACGCCAGCCGCGCTGACCGCGCTGGTCATGCCCTTCACCTATTCGATCGCCAACGGCCTGGCTTTCGGCTTCATCAGCTACGTGGTGCTGAAGGCCGCGACCGGCAAGGCCAGGGAGGTGCATCCAGCGATGTGGCTGGTGGCCGCGCTGTTCGTGATCCGCTACGCCTTCTTCCCCGAATGACGGGCGCAGGCATGCTGCGGCTGGAAAACCTGGGCAGGCGCCATGGCGACCATGTCGTCTTCGAAGGGCTGACGCACACGTTCGGCCCCGGCTGCGTGGCGCTGTGCGAGGAAGAAAGCACAGGCAAAACCAGCCTGCTGGAGATCATCGCGGGTGTCCTCAAACCGGACGCCGGCGACGTATGGATCGATGGACACTCCCTGCGCCAGGCGCCGCAACAGGCACTGGATCGCCTGGCCTACGTGCCCGACAACTGCCTGGTGGCGCCCACGCAGACGGGACGTGACATGCTGGTCCAGGCCGCTGCCGCGAAGCAGGTCGCCCTGGATGATGCCGTGCTCGGGCTGGCGGACGCGCTGGGCCTGGCGCCGCACCTGCACAAGCGTTTCGAGCAGATGTCCACGGGCACGCGCCGCAAGGTCTTCCTGACGGCCGCCGCACTGGGCGATCCGGCCGTGGTCGTCGCGGACGGCCCCAGCAATGGCCTGGATGCGCAGGGGCGCAGCGTGCTGGCCGAGGTCTTCAGGCGGTGGGGGCAGGACCGGGTCGTGCTGTTCGCCAGCCATGACCCCGACCTGGTGCGGGCCTGCGGGGCGAAGGCGGTCGAGGTGGGATCGCTGCGATAGCGATGTGGCGGCGAGCCGTCTCTACAACACTTCCCAGCCGCCCTTCCCCCGCGTCAGGTCCGTCGCCAGCGCCTCGGCGGCGGCCAGGCCATCCAGCGGCACGGCCAGCGTCAGCCACGCGCCCTCGGCGGTGAAGTCCTCCTGGTCGATCCTGGCACCGGCCTGCGCCATGCGGGCCTTGAAACGGGCCAGGTCGGCGTAATCACAATGGCAGCGGGCGCGCGCCAGCGCCACCTGCGTGATCTTCGGCGCGGCGCGCAGGCATTGCGCCGCGCAGCCGCCATAGGCGCGCATCAGGCCGCCCGCGCCCAGCTTGATGCCGCCGAACCAGCGCACCACCAGCACCGCCACGCCGTCCAGGCCCTGGCCGTCGATGGCAAGCAGGATGGGCTTGCCGGCCGTGCCCGTGGGCTCGCCATCGTCGTTGTAGCGGTATTGCTGCCCCAGGCGGTAGGCCCAGCAGTTGTGGGTGGCGCCGGGGTCGCCATGCTGCGCGAAGAAGGCCATGGCCTCCTCCACGCTCTCGATGGGCGCGGCCCAGACCAGGAACCGGCTCTTGCGGATGTCTTCCTGCAGCGTGTGGGGAGCTGCCAGGGTGATTCTGTCGGTCATGCGCAATGCGCGGCACGGCAAGCCTCAGGCTTGCCGCCGTGCCGGTCCGGCTGCGTGACGGATGGCACGGCAGGCGCGAACAACGATCAGCCCTGCTCGCGCGAAGCCAGGAACTCTTCGTAGTTGCCGCGGTAATCCACGACCTTGCCATCGCCCGCCACTTCGAAGATGCGCGTGGCCAGGCCCGAGACGAACTCGCGGTCATGCGACACGAAGACGAGCGTGCCTTCGAATTTCTCAAGCGCGAATTGCAGCGACTCGATCGATTCCATGTCCAGGTGGTTGGTCGGCTCGTCCATCAGCAGGACGTTGTGGCGGCCCAGCATCAGGCGGCCGAAGCTCATGCGGTTCTTCTCGCCGCCGGACAGCACGCGCACGGCCTTCGAGATGTCGTCGCTGGAGAACAGCAGGCGGCCCAGCACCGAGCGCATGGCCTGGTCGTCGTCGCCCGGCTGGCGGTACGCGGTCATCCAGTCGAACAGGTTGTCGTCGGAATTGAACTGGTCGGAAACGTCCTGGGCCATGTAGCCCTTGTCCGCGTTCTCGGACCACTTCACCTCGCCGCGGTCGGGCGCCAGGTCGCCGGCCAGCAGGCGCAGCAGCGTGGTCTTGCCGACGCCGTTGGCGCCGATGATGGCGATCTTCTCACCGGCCTCGACCATGGCCGAGAAGTTGGTGATGATGGGGCGGTCGTAGGCCTTCGAGATGGCTTCGACGTGGACCGCCTGGCGGTGCATGACCTTGTTCTGCTCGAAGCGGATGAAGGGGTTCTGGCGCGAGGACGGCTTGACCTCGACGGCCTCGGCCTTGATGCGGTCGATCTGCTTCAGGCGCGAGGTGGCCTGGCGGGCCTTGGACTTGTTGGCCGAGAAGCGGCGCACGAAGTCCTGCAGCTCGATGATGCGTTCCTTGGCCTTGGCATTGGACGCCGTGACACGCTCGCGCGCCTGCGTCGAGGCCAGCATGTAGTCGTCGTAGTTGCCCGGATAGACGCGCAGTTCGCGATAGTCCAGGTCGGCCATGTGCGTGCACACTTCGTTCAGGAAGTGGCGGTCGTGGCTGATGATGATCATCGTGCTCTGGTAGCCGTTGAGCACGTTCTCGAGCCAGCGGATGGTGTTGATGTCCAGGTTGTTGGTGGGTTCGTCCAGCAACAGCACGTCGGGGTTCGAGAACAGCGCCTGCGCCAGCAGCACGCGCAGCTTCCAGCCCGGCGCGATCTCGCGCATCGGCAGTTGGTGCTGCTCGACCGGGATTTCCAGGCCCAGCAGCAGTTCGCCGGCGCGGGCCTCGGCCGTGTAGCCGTCGTATTCGGCGAACTTGGCCTCGAGGTCGGCGGCCCTCATGTAGTCGTCTTCGGACGCCTCTGGGTTCGCGTAGATCGCGTCGCGCTCCGCCATGGCTTCCCACATTTCGGTGTGGCCCATCATGACGACGTCCAGCACGCGCATGTCTTCGTAGGCGAACTGGTCCTGGCGCAGCTTGCCCAAGCGCACGCCCGGCTCCAGCGAAACGTTGCCCGAACTGGACTCCAGGTCGCCGCCGATGATCTTCATGAACGTCGACTTGCCCGAGCCGTTGGCACCGATCAGGCCATAGCGGTTGCCCTCCCCGAACTTGACGGAGACGTTCTCGAAAAGGGGTTTGGGACCGAACTGGATGGTGAGATTGGCGGTAGAGATCACGATGGTAAAAGAGGAAAATCCATGTAACGGGCGGCGTGCCCAAGCCGTCAGTGTAACGCGGGCGTTGCGCGCTCCCAACTGGTGTAACCGATGTGCCTATTCGGCCCTATCCGGGACCTGCCCGCGTGCTATACCCCCTTCTGCCGGCCCATGAATTGGCGGCAGAAGGAGAATGGCCATGTTCAAGACCCTGGAGCTCGTGGTTGGCCACCGTACCGCGACCGTCTGGATGAATCGCGCCGAACAGCGCAACGCCCTGAACGGTCCGATGATTGAAGAACTGGTGCAGGCCTTCGCCGGCCTGAGCCAGGACGACACCGTCCGCGCCATCGTGCTGGCCGGACGCGGCTCCGCCTTTTGCGCGGGCGCCGACCTGACCTGGCTCCACGCAGGCACGCCCGCCGAGGCGGAGAACCCGAACGACGTGGAGGCCATGAAGACGTTGTTGCGCACCGTCCACGCCTGCCCGAAGCCGGTGCTGGCCCGCATCCACGGCGCGTGCATCGGGGTGGGCATGGGGCTGGCGGCGGCGTGCGACATCGCGATTGCCGCGCGCACGGCCTCCTTCGGCCAACCCGAGACCCGCCTGGGCCTGATGCCTGCCTTGACCGCGCCTTATGTGGTGAAGGCCATGATGCCGCGCGCGGCGCAGCGCTGGCTGCTGACCGGAGAGGCCTTCGGCGCCGAAGAGGCCCGCCGTATCGGTTTCGTGCACGACGTGTGCAATCCGGCGGAGCTGGATCCACGCATCGACGCCCTGCTGGGCAGCTTCGTGATGGCGAGTTCGCAGGCCGTCAGGGCCACCAAGGCCCTCCTGCGCACGCTGTCGGATGCGGAAGACCTGGGGCCAGGCCGCAACGCCGACAGGGCGTTCTAGGCGGCCGCAGAGGCCGGGGCCCTGCCCCGGCCGGCGTCAGTGGGCGTGATCCTCGCCAGGCGCGTGGCCCGGCCCATGGTCATGGCCGCAGGCATCGCAGTGGCCGTGTGCCGCGTGGTCCTGCGCGTGGCCGTGATCCTGCCCATGGTCATGGTGGTGCTCATGCAGCACCAGGTAAGCCATGCCATCTTCCGTCGCCAGGCCCACTTTCGCGCCGATGGGCAGCGTGGCCTTGGTGGGCACGTGGCCATAAGGCAGGCCCGTCACCACCGGCACCTTCACCACGCCGCGCAGCCACGCCACGACGGCGTCCATGTCGTAACCCTGATCGTGCGGCGCCAGCTTGTAGTCGGTGAAGCGGCCCAGCACGATGGCCTTCTGCCTGGCCAGGATGCCCGCGTGCAGCAGTTGCGTCAGCATGCGCTCCACACGGTAGGGATGCTCGCCCACGTCTTCCAGCACCAGGATGCCGCCCCGGACCTTGGGAAGATAGGGCGTGCCCACCAGCGAGGCGACGATGGCCAGGTTGCCGCCCCACAGCACGCCGCGGCAGTCCACGGCGTCGGCGCCGGGCGCCTCGAAGCTCAGGATCTCCAGTTCGCCGCGCATCGTCTCAGCGAACAGGTCCGGCGTCAGCGCATCCAGCTTGCGGCCGCCGAAATCGGCGCAGGCGCACGGCCCCGTATAGCTGACCGCGCCCGTCTGCGCGAGCAGGGCCAGGTTGAAGGCGGTGAAATCGCTGTGGCCCACGAAACGCTTGCCGCTGTCCGCGATGGCCTGCCAATCCAGCAGGTGCAAGAGGCGCGACAGGCCATAGCCGCCGCGCGTGGCCATGACGATGGGCAGCTTCTGCTTGATGGCGCGCGTGAAGGCGGCGGCGCGCTGCGCGTCGGTGCCGGCGAAGCGCTGGTCCACCGCCAACGCGGTGCGATCGACGGCAGTGCGAAAACCCATCTCGCCCAGCCGCTCGCACGCGAGCGCCAGGGCCGCTGGCTCACGCACGGCGCCAGACGGCGAGATCATGTAGATGCCGCGGTAATCGGCCGGGGTCGGATGGATGTGGCTGGGGCAGTTGTCGGCGCGCTTGGCCCTGCCCTTGCTCTCGGTTTTGCTCATGAAGAAATATCCTGGTCGTCGTCCACGGCGGGCGCCGTGGGGGCGGAAGGCTTGCGGCGGCGTTCGCGGAAGAAGTCGCGCAGCAGCTCGCCGCAACGCGCTTCCAGCACGCCGCCTTCGTAACGGGTCTGGTGATTGAGCTGGCGCACGCCCCCGACGTCCAGGACGCTGCCGCAGCAGCCCGTCTTGGGATCGGCGGCGCCGTAGACCACGCGCGCCAGGCGCGCGTGCAGCATGGCGCCCATGCACATGGCGCAAGGCTCCAGCGTGACGTACAGCGTGGCGCCGGGCAGCCGGTAGTTGCCGGCCTGCCGCGCGGCGGCGCGCAGCGCGACGATCTCCGCGTGGGCCGTGGGATCGCTGTCGACGATGACGCGGTTGTGGCCGGTGGCCACGAGCTCGCCCTGCGCATCGACCAGCACCGCGCCCACAGGCACTTCGCCGATATCCCAGGCCTGCTGCGCCGCGCGCAGGGCCAGGTCCATGCAGGCTTCGTCGGCGGCCCGCGTGGCGGCAGCGCCAGCGGCCTGCGGGACCAGCGTGTCAGCCACGGTACACACGCGACTTCAGCGCGATGCGCCCGGCCAGGCTGGTGACTGCCTCTTCCAGCCATTGATAGAGCTCGGCATCGTCGTCGTAGCGCGCCTGGTTCAGGTTCGACACGCGGCCATCCTCGATGAAGCCCCATGCCCGGCTGCGCTTGTCGCGGTGCTTGCGGTCCCACACGCCGAAGGCGAAGCCACCGGCGCGGCGGATGACCGAGAAACACGGGATGTCGGTGTAGCCGTCGCCCACGAAGATCATCTGCTCGAACGGGATGCGCAGACGGTCTTCGGGCACCTTGCGATTGACCTCGAAAGGTTTGCCCACGTAGGCCGGGCCGATGATGCCCTTCTGGATGTGGAAGAGATAACGGGTCTTGTCGGTGAAGCTGACGATGCGGCGCGGGAAGACGATTCCGCCGGCGTCGTCGTAGGTGAACTCGGAGGCCCAGATCTCGGTGAACTCGTGCGCGATGGGCGTGGCGCGCACCACGTCGCCGATGCCGCTGGAGATCAGGTAGAACTCGAGCTGCACCTGCGGATGCGCCTGGCGTACGGCCTGGCGCAGGCGCGAGAACAGCGTGGGCACGCCGTCATGCAGGGGCAGCGACTGGCCCCAGGCACGCAGGCGCTCGCGCGTGATGCGGCCGTGGCTGCCTTCGCGCGAGAGCTCGATCATGCGGTGGAGATAGGCCGGGACGGGATCCCAGTCCTGGGCGAGCAGCGGGTCGACCTGGTCTTTCCAGAAGCTCGCGGTGTCGACGCCCATGCTGTCGAGAAAACCCGAGGTGCTGTCGGGCGCCAGCGTGTCGTCGAAATCGAAGATCAGGGCAATGACATCGGACATGGGCGCGCCACAGGCAGGAAGGAAGGCGCCATTGTACTGGGCGCCCGCCCCGCCGCCTGGGTAGCGCGGGCCATCCCCCGTGCACCGCCGGGTGCGCGGGGGCCGGGATCAACGGACGTTGGTGCCGGGCGCGCCGGGGGTGCCCATGGGAGCGGGGGTCTGGTAGCCCTGGGTGGGCGGGGCCGGCGGCTGGTAAGCCGGCGGGGGCGATTGGTAGGCCGGGGGCGGCGTCTGGTACGTGGGCGCCGGGTTATTGCCGGTGGCGGGCGGCACCGGCATGGGCGCCGGCGCCGTGGCAGGCGCCGAGGTGCCCGGGGCGTGATAGACCGGCGGCGGATTGCCGGCGGCCGGGGCCGCGCCAGGCGCCGGCACCGTGATCGTGCGTTCGCGCAGGACGCCGCCGCCCGGCACGCTGCCGTGGACCTGGGTGTCAGGCGACTTCATGGTCGCCTCGCAGGACGCGCGATCCGCCGCGGGCAGGTTCTGGCAGCGGCGCACGGCGTTCTGCTGGCGCTGTTCGGGCGTCGTCTGGACGTTCGGGCGGGGCGACTCGGTGCGCACCGCGCCCGCTTCCCGCAGGCAGGTGGCGCGATCCTGGCCGGTGGTGCCGCTGTTGCAGGCAGCCACGTCGCGCTGGTATTGCTGTTGGCGCGCCGAATCGGCGGCCAGGGCCGGGCCGGCGGCCGTGGCCGAGATCAGCAGCGCGGCGGCGCACAAGGCGAAGCCGCGGCGCGCGGGCTTGCGTTGGGGCATCTGGTCGAGGGTATTCCGCATGGCGTATCTCCTATCCAACCCATCGTGGGCGGGGCTGTTGCGCCAGCCTTGCCGTTGCCTGCGCGAAAGACCGCGCCGGCCGCCGCAGGGCTGGGTGGAAACCCATTATGCGGGCCCCGCCCGGGGCTCGGCCACCGCCTGCTTACGTCTGGCAAGAACTCTTTCCAATCCCTACCGCGCCCGCGGGGACGTGCCCCATCTGGAGACGATTGTCACAGGCGCTTGCGCGCCAACCGTCGTTCAGGCGCGCCGGCGGCGCCGCGGTCCCGCCACGCAGGCAATGGCCAGGATCAGCCCCGACATCACCGCGATCATGCCGGCGGCGCTGACGCTGTCGGGCGAACCGAACAGCATCGGCCCGTAGGCGGCCAGGAAAAAGCCCGCCAGCGAGGAGAGGGCCGCGAACGCCACGCTCCAGCCGATCTGCGCCCCCAGCTTGTCCGTCATGAGGCGGGCCGCCGCGGCCGGGCAGATGAACATGGCGACCACCAGGATGGCCCCCACCGCCTCGAAGGCCGCGACCGCGCTGACCGCCACCATGACCAGCAGCAGGAAGCCCGTCAGGCCCGGCCTGGCGCCCACGCTGGCGGCGAAATCGGCGTCGAAGGTGCCCAGCACCAGTTCGCGCCGGCGATGGAACAGGAACAGCGCCACCACCAGCAGCACGACGGCCAGGCGCGGCAACTGCACCGGCAGCTCGGCCAGCACGGCGGGATCCAGCAGGTCGCCCCAGTCGATGGCGGCCAGCCAGATGAGGCTTTCCAGGTTGCCGTACAGCACGTGCTCGACGTCCAGGTGCACGGCGCTGGCGCGTGAGCGCTCCAGCCACAGCACGCCGGCGGCGAACAGCGCCGTGAAGACCACGCCCATGGCCGCGCCGGATTCGATGCGCCCCAGCTTGCGGATGGCCTCGATGAGCCCCACCGCCAGCACCGCGGCAATTGCCGCGCCCGCCAGCATGGGACCGGTGCTGACCGTGCCGGTGACCAGGAACGCGCCCACCACCCCCGGCAGCACGACGTGGCTGACCGCATCGCCGATCAGGCTTTGCCGGCGCAGCACCAGGAAATTGCCCAGCAGCGCGCACACCACGCTGGCCAGGAGGCCGATGAGCGCGGGGGTCAGGCTCAGGCCCAGGAAGTCGGCCAGCATCATCGCGCCGCCTCCAGCTTGCGCTCGAGATCAGCCAGCGTATCGGGCGGCAGCACCTCGCGGATGGGCAGCACGCGCTGGTACAGCCCTGCCGAGACGCTGCCGGGGCTGTCGCGCCGGTATTGCATCCACAAGGCCTCGTCGCGCGCGGCCTGCGCGGCGGCGATGGCGCCCGCTTCCGTGGCGACGCCGTCGCGCCGGATGTGCCCGGCCCGGCGCAGCACCCGCAAGGTCAGGCCGTCATAGATGGGTTCGCCCCGCCCGATGGCCAGCAGGCCTTGGCGCCGGTGCACCCGCAGGCGAAAAGCGTAATAGCGCACGGCCACGGCCAGCAGGCCACGGCTGGGCGCCAGCAGCATCGACACGGCGAAGATGCTGAACAGCGTCAGCACGATGAGCGAGCCCGTCGGCAGGCCCCGCGCGGTGGAAGACAGCGCGGCACCCACGTAGCCGCCCACCGCGCCCAGGCCCGCGGCGATGGGCACCATGCGGTGCACGCGCTCGGTCCAGAAACGCGCGGCAACGGCCGGGATGATGGTGAGCGCCACGCTCAGCACCAGCCCCACGACCTTCAGGCCGGTGACGACGACGGCCAGCAGCACCAGCGACAGGGCGAGATCCGCACGGCGCACGTTCACACCCGAGACCTCGGCATAGTCGGCGTCGAACGCCACCAGGGCAAAGCGCCGGCGCAGCAGGAAGATGGCCAGGGCCGTGACCGCCGCCATCACGGCGATGAGCACGGCCTCGCTGCGCAGCATGCCCGCGGCCGACCCCAGCAGATAGGAGCCCAGGCCCGCCTGGCTGCCGGTGCGCATGACCTGGATGACGGTCAGCAGCACGACGCCAGCGCCGAAAAACACGGACAGCACGGCGCCGATGGCCGCATCCTCGCGCAGCCGGGTGCGGCCGACGATGGCGCCCACCGCCAGCATGCCCAGCGTGGCGGAAATGGCCGCGCCCAGCATCAGGCCTGGCATCCAGCGGCCATTGCCGGTCCATACCGCCATGACGATGAAGGCCAGCGCCAGGCCCGGCAGCGTGGCATGGCCCATGGCGTCGCTGACCAGCGAACGGCGGCGCAACAGCACGAAGGCGCCCACCGCGCCGCCGGCCGCGCCCAGCAAGGCGGCACCCAAGGTGACCAACGCGGTGTTGTAGCCGGCCTGCATCAGCAAGGCGGACAGGAAGGCCTGCATGGTGTCAGTCCTGTCGGGCGGAAGCGTCAGTTGCAGCCACGGCCGCCGAGTCGTGCGCCTCGGCCAGCCGGTCGATCTGCACGCCCGCCAGGCGGCCGCCGTAGGCGTCCTGCAGGTTGTCGGCGGTGAAGGCCTCGCGCACCGGGCCGGCCGCCACGCGCTGCACGTTCAGCAGCAGCACGTGGTCGAAATATTCCGGCACCGTGGCCAGGTCGTGATGCACGCACAGCACCGTCTTGCCGGAACGGTTCAGCGTGCGCAGCACGCTGATCAGCGCGCGTTCGGTGGCGGCGTCCACACCGGCGAAGGGTTCGTCCAGCACATAGAGATCGGCGTCCTGCACCAGGGCGCGCGCCAGGAAGATGCGTTGCTGCTGGCCACCCGACAGCCGCCCGATCTGGCGGTCGGCGAACTCGCGCATGCCCACCTGCTCCAGGCAGGCGGCGATGCGCGCCTTGTGGCCTGCCTGCAGGAAGCCCCACGGGCTGAGCTGCCGGTAAAGCCCCATGGCCACGACGTCGAAGGCCGTGGCGGGGAATTCCCAGTCGACGCTGGCGCGCTGGGGCACATAAGCCACCCGGTGGCGATTGGCCGCGAACGGCAGCCCGAACAGGCTGACCTCGCCGGATACCCGCGGAATGATGTCCAGCGCGGCCTTGAGCAGCGTGGACTTGCCCGCGCCGTTGGGTCCCACGATGACGCTCATGGCACCGGCCGGCACCACGTGGTCGATGGAGAACAGCACGGTCTTGCCGTCATAGCTGACGGTGAGGCCGCTGAGCGACAGCGCGGGCGGCGGCGCGCCGGCGTCGCGGGAAGGCGCGGGAGGCTTGGCTCTGGGCATGCCGATCATTTCTTGCAGGGCGCCACGCCCGCGGGGGGCTGGCCGGCGTCGCCGCCCAGCGCGCAGGCGATGGTCGAGACGTTGTGGGCGATCATGCCCAGATAGGTGCCTTCGGGCGTATCCGGCGCGCCCATCGCGTCGGAATACAGCTCGCCGCCCACCCTGACCGTGTGGCCGCGGGCGGCCGCGCCTTCCACCAGGGCGCGCACGTTGCGCTCGGACACGGACGATTCGACGAAGATGGCGCCGATCTGGCGCTTGGCCAGTTCGCCCACCAGGCGTTCGACCTGGTGCAGGCTGGCTTCGCTTTCCGTGGAAATGCCCTGGATGCCCAGCACTTCGTAGCCATAGGCGCGGCCGAAATAGCGGAAGGCGTCATGCGCGGTCACCAGTACGCGCCCCTTGGGCGGCACGCTTTCCAGCACCTTGCGCGAATAATCGTCCAGCTCGTCCAGTTTCAGCTGGTAGGCGCGCGCATTGGCCTCGAAGACGGCCCGGCTGGCCGGCTCGGCGTCGATCAGCGCGTCGCGCGCGGCCTGGACCACCCGCTCCCACAGGGACGGATCCATCCAGACGTGAGGGTCGTAACGATCGGGGTAATCCTCGTCGGCCAGCAGGTCGGCGCGCGGCAGCGCGGTTTCCGCCAACGCCACGACACGCTGGCGGCGGGCCAGGTCGTGCATGAGCTTTTCCAGCTGGGCTTCCAGGTTCAGCCCGTGCCACACCACCAGGTCGGCGCGCGTCAGCCGGCCGATGTCCGAGCGCGTCTGGCGGTAGGTGTGCGGGTCGACGCCCGGCCCCATCAGGGTCGTCACGCTGACCCGTTCGCCGCCCACGGCCTTGATCGCATCGCCCAGCATGCCGGTGGTGGCGACGACGTCCAGCGGCTCGCCCGAGGGCTGCGCCCGCGCCGGCAGGGCCGTGACGAGCAGTACCGCCAGCACCGCGGCCAGCGCGCCCAGCCAGGCCTGGCCTGTCCGCCTCGGCCGGCCGAAGGCGGTCGCCGCGCCTGCCCGTGTTTGCGTGCCTGGGTGTGCCGATACGTCCATGCCCCTGATCATGCCTGCCATCCGTGTTGTCAAATCACCTTAATGATAAGGGTTTGCGTTTGATCACAGGGAATGCCCTTGTGTCGTGCAGGCCTATGACGCCGCGCAACGGGCTTGAGAGGCGCAAGACGTTGCGCTACTCTGGCTCGCCCGTGCGCTGCGGGCGCTGGCGGGCCCCGCCCCGGAGACACGAATCATGACGCCGTCCACGCCCTCTTCCCCCGTCACGCGCCCGGCGGCCCTGCTGCCTTACGGGGTGCGCATCGAGATGGGTGCCGGGGCCGACCCGCAAGCCGTCGAAGCCGAGGCCCGCGCGCTGCTGGCAGCGCTGTCCACCGAAGACTGCACCGACATCCTCCACGAGGCGGGCGGCGTACTGCGCCTGGTCTTGTCGGCCGACGCCACGGCGCGCTGGGCGCCAGGCCTGGACACCACCGGCCTGGTGGACGCCCTGGGACTGGACACCCACGCCCGCGAAGCCGATCTGGACCGCGAGATCCTGCTCGCCCTGCTGCTGGCGCCCGTGCCGCTGGCCTATCCCAGCGTGGCGGAACTGGCCTCGGCCATCCGCATCCGGCGCTACACGGTGCAGGCCGCCCGCAAGACGGCGCTGGCCTTCGACACCGAGGCAGCCGAGCGCCCCGAAGACTGCTGGACCTATTCCGAGGCCACCGGCTTCGTGCTGCGCCCGGGCGCCGACCTGATCGACGCGCTGCGCAAGGCCACCCAGCCCGACGCCACCGGCAAGCTATATGCGTTCTCTTGCTATCGCGCCACCGAATACGTCACGCTGCTGGGCATTGCCCAGGAGCTGCAAGACACCAATCCGCCGCTCTATCGCCGCCTGCAACGCCAGTGGGAGCAGCGCGCCATCATGTCCGGCCTTTTCCACGACGTCTTCCTGCGCGAGTACGGCTCGCTGCAGGCCCCCTTGCCCTCGCGCTATTACGTTCCCGGCGACCGCCTCTGGTTCCGCAACCCGGACGAAGCGTCGGCCAATGCCGAAGGCTACGAGGGGTCGTGGGTGGTCTACGTGGGCGAAGGCCGCTATACGAATTTCTGGAAGCGCGACCAGCCCTTCACGCTGGTGTCCAAGTGCCTCGAGATCTACCACTGGCGCGATGCCACCTATGAGAACGACCGCGGCCAGTTGCGCGTGAACGACGACGAGGTGGATCGCCGCGTGCACCAGACCCAGCAGGATCCCCAGGCCGTGCAGGCCATCCTGGCGCGCATGCTGCGCATCCGCGACCCGCAAGGCGTCTACGCCGAAGGCGGCTGCATCGATGCGACGCGGGAATGCGCGCGCTGGGTGCGTCCCGGCAGCGCGGACCTCGCGCTGCCTTGAGCGGCCTCCCCCGGCGCTGCCCCTGAGACTGGCCCCCTGGCGGCAACCGCCAGGGCCTCTACCGCCACGCGGCCATCTCCGGCTGCTATGCTGCGACGCTGGCCGCGCCAGATGCCGGCCTCCATCGTCCGGCTGGCGGGCCGCTGGAGTTCCCAACACTATGAATATGAAGCGCTTTTCCAAATATTTCTTGCGCGGCCTGATCGCCATCCTGCCCCTGGCGCTCACGGTCTACCTGCTGGTCCTGCTGGTGGCATGGCTCGAGTCCACCGCCATGACCCTGCTCAGCCCCTTCATCGGCAGCTTCTACGTGCCTGGCATGGGCCTCGTGCTCGGCATCCTGGGCATCTTCGCGCTGGGTGCCCTGCTCTCGGGCGCGCGCGTCCAGAAGGTCATGACCTATGTGGAAATGCCCTTCACCACGGTGCCCGTGGTCAAGAGCATCTACTCCTCGCTGAAGAGCTTCGCCGATTACTTCTCGCCGCGCGGCAAACAGGACGGCCCTGCCCAGCAGGTGGTGCTGCTGCGCCTGCCTGACCAGCCGCTGGAGGTGGTGGGCCTGGTCACCCGCCACGGCGTGGACGGCCTGCCCGAAGGCTTCCTGCAGGACGACCGGGTGGCCGTCTATCTGCCCATGGGTTACATGATCGGCGGCTATACCGTGTTCGTGCCGCGCAGCTGGGTGCACCCCATCGCGATGTCGGTCGAGGAAGCGATGCGCTCCTCGCTGATCGCGTGGATGTCGCGCAGCACCGATCCGCTGCGTCCCGGGCCGGCCGAGACGCCGGCTGCCGCGGCCGTCGTGCCGCCGGCGGCGGCCACCGCGACGGACACCGCGGCCCCGCCCGCCGCGGCCGACGGCGAGGCCGACGCCGAGGACGCCAGCACGGTGGCCCGGCAGGAACCGCCCCAGGAGCCCCGCGCATGAAGCTGCGCATGGCCAGGAACTCCATCTTCGCGATCCTGCTGCGCTCGGCGTGGTGGATCAGCGCCGCCATCGCCGCGGCCATCGTCATCGCCGCCAACGCGCTGCTGCCGCCCCAATACTTCGGCTTCGGCGCCTTCGCGGCTTTCCCCTTCGTGATCATCGCCGGCATCGCGCTCTACAAGCAGCTGCAACGGCCGTCCGAGGCGCGCGTGGCGGAAATCGAGAACGCCGCCCGTGCCATGAGCTGGCAGACGTTCTCGCAAGCCCTGGCCGATGCCTTCACGCGTGACGGCAGCCAGGTCGAGACCCTGAACGGCGATCCACGGGCCGATTTCGCCCTGACCCGCAACGGACGCCGTGCCGTGGTCGCCGCACGCCGCTGGAAGGCGTCGCGCACCGGCCTGGAAGCGTTGCGCGAGCTGGTGGCGGCCCGCGAGGCCCACGCGGCGCATGAGTGCATCTATGTCGCGATGGGCGACCTCAGCGAACAGGCGGCGCGCTACGCCAAGCAGGAGCAGGTCCACCTGCTGCAGGGCCCTGAACTGGCGCGGCTGGCGCCCAAGTTCGCGCAGGCGCGCTGAGCCCTGCCCCTGGGCGGGGACGGCATGCCCGGCGCTGCCGGTGCGATAATCGCATCCCGCCCTTCCCCCTATTGCTGGAGACTGCTGTGAGCCGCATCGACGATGCCTTGCACGACCACGAGGTCGGCCAGGCCGACGCCACCCTGGACACCACCCGCATCGACGACGTGCGCATCAGCGCCGTGCGTCCGCTGATCTCGCCCGCCCTGCTGCAGGACGAGCTGCCCATCTCGGCCAACGTCCAGGCCCTGGTCGAGCGCAGCCGCGCCGAGATCTCCGACGTGTTGCATGGCCGGGATGACCGGCTGGTGGTCGTCGTGGGGCCCTGCTCCATCCACGACCATGGCCAGGCCATGGACTATGCGCGGCTCCTGAAGCAGGCCGCGCAGACCCTGTCCGACGACCTCGTCCTGATCATGCGCGTCTACTTCGAGAAGCCGCGCACGACCGTGGGCTGGAAGGGCTACATCAACGATCCGCGCCTGGACGGCAGCTTCCGCATCAACGAAGGCCTGCGCCGCGCGCGCGAACTGCTGCTGGAAATCGGCGAACTGGGCCTGCCTGCCGGCACCGAGTTCCTGGACCTGCTGAGCCCGCAATACATCGCCGACCTGATCGCCTGGGGCGCCATCGGCGCGCGCACCACGGAAAGCCAGAGCCATCGCCAGTTGTCGTCGGGTCTGAGCACGCCGCTCGGCTTCAAGAACGGCACCGACGGCGGCGTGCAGGTGGCGTCCGACGCCATCGTGGCCGCCCGGGCCCCGCACGCCTTCATGGGCATGACCAAGATGGGCATGGCGGCCATCTTCGAAACGCGCGGCAACGACGACACGCACGTCATCCTGCGCGGCGGCAAGTCGGGCCCCAACTTCGACCGTGCCAGCATCGACGCCTGCTGTGCCGTGCTGGCCAAGGCCGGCCTGCGCGAACAGGTCATGGTCGATTGCTCGCACGCGAACTCCAACAAGTCGCACGCGCGCCAGGTGAACGTGGCCGATGACATCGCCGCGCAGATGTCGGCGGGCGACCGCCGCATCGTCGGCGTGATGATCGAGAGCCACCTGGAGGAAGGCCGCCAGGACCAGCGCCCCGGCGAGCCGCTCAAGCACGGCGTGTCGATCACCGATGCCTGCCTGAGCTGGGCCCAGACCGAGCCCGTGCTGCAGACGCTGGCCGCTGCGGTCCGTGAACGGCGGAAGGCTGCCTGATACGGGCTGGACTTCCCAAGCAAAACAGGACGCCACGGCGTCCTGTTTTGCATTGCGCCGAGCGCGTCAGGCCTGGCCGCCCCGCGCCTCCGACAGCGCAATGGTCAGGTGCTGCACCTTCTTCTTCAACTGGTCACGCTCGTCGGTCAGCTCGGCCACGCGGTGTTTCAGCTGCGCGATCTCGATCTGCTCGGGCGTGGCGTCGGGCGGCAGTTCCAGCGGTTCCGGGGCGGGCTTGGGCGGCAGGCGCGACTCCCGCACCTGGCGCGCAGCCTGGCGCAGTTCCTTCTTGCCGCCCGCCACCGCCGCCACCTGCTGCTCGCCCGGCAGGCTGGCCACTGCCGCCGCGGCGTTGATGGAGATGACGCCCGACTTCACCGCGTCGACCAGCTCGGGCGCGGCGGTCTTGCGGATTTTCTCGATCTGGCCGAGCGTGTTGCTGCTGATGCGCGCGGCACGCGCCAGGGCCTCGCGGCTGATGGCGGGCGCGCTGGCGACGGGCGAGGGATCGAAGGCCGGTCCCGGGTCCGCAGGCGGCGCGGACGCATCGGCGTCAACGGCAGGCTCCTCGCGCGCGCGCTCGGAAAGAATCTCCTTCTTGCGCAAGGCCAGCACGCCGCGCTGGAAGTCAGACACGCTGCGGCGGCCCAGGTGGTTGTCGATCATCCACAGGTGCACGTCTTCCATGCTCTTGAAGCGCGTATTCTGCACGGTCTGGAACGCAATGCCATGCTTCTGGCAGATGCCGTAGCGGTTGTGGCCATCGACCAGGAGGTCGCCCCACAGCACCAGCGCGTCCCGGCAGCCCTCGTCCAGCAGACTGCGCTCGAGTGCAGCGTATTCGTCTTCGGTGAGCGGGTCGATGTAGCTGCGCAGCGATTCGTCGATTCGAATGGTCGTCATGGGAATGCCCGGGAAATACCAATGAGTAAGAAGACCAGCGTGCCGGCCAACCCGTAATGATGACACGAACATTTTGTTAACCCCTTGGTGGGCAGGGACTTCCCGGACGCGATTGCCCCGCGCGGCTAAGATGGCGCCGGCTGTCCCGTTCAGTGGGACGGCAGCAGACTCACCCCGCCACGCGGGCTGGGCAGCAAGACCGCGTGGCGGGGCGCAGACCTTGCCACTTCCAAGACGGTCGGGAGGAGACTCAGCCATGGAACGGACGTCCGCGGAACCCTTCCATTTCAATGACCGAGTAGACCTTGCTTATGAAGAAAATCCTCAAAACCCTCGTGGGTCTCGTCGCCCTGCTGGCGCTGGCCGTGGGCCTGTTCCTTTATTGGCCGTTGCACGAGCGCTCGGTGCCACCCGCCGAGAACGCCGAACCCGTCGATGCCGTGCTGATCGGCGGCGGCATCATGAGCGTCACGCTGGCCACCTATCTGCAGGAACTCGAGCCTGAGTGGCAACTGCACCTGTTCGAGCGCCTGGACGGCGTGGCGATGGAAAGCTCCGACGGCTGGAACAACGCCGGCACGGGCCACTCCGGCTTCGCCGAACTGAACTACACCCCCGAACGCGCCGACGGCTCCATCGAGACCGCCCGCGCCGTGGGCATCGCCGAACAGTTCGAGGTCTCGCGCCAGTTCTGGGCCCACCAGGTCCAGCAAGGGCTCATGCAGACGCCGTCTGACTTCATCAATCCGACGCCGCACATGAGCTTCGTGTGGGGCGACGAGAACATCGCGTACCTGCGCAAGCGCCACGAAGCGCTGATCAAGAACCCGCTTTTCTACGGCATGCAGTATTCGGAAGATGCCGCGCAGATCGCCCAGTGGGCGCCCGTGATGATGGAAGGCCGTGATCCCAAGCAGCGCATCGCCGCCACCTACATGCCGCTGGGCACGGACGTGAACTTCGGCGTGATCACGCGCCAGCTGACCCAGGCCCTGCAGAAGAAACCCAACTTCCACCTGCACCTGGGAAATGAAGTGCGCGCGCTGCGCCAGAATGCCGACAAGACCTGGAACGTCACGGTCTACGACCTGAAGGCCGGCAAGGAGCGCACCGTGCGCTCGCGCTTCGTCTTCATCGGCGCGGGCGGCGCCTCGCTCAAGCTGCTGCAGCTGTCGGGCATCCCCGAAGCGCAGGACTATGCCGGCTTCCCGGTGGGCGGCCAGTTCCTGGCCTTCGAATCGCCGGCCATCGCCGACCGCCACGACGTGAAGGCCTACGGCAAGGCCGAAAGCGGTTCGCCCCCCATGTCGGTGCCGCATCTTGACGCGCGCAAGCTCGACGGCAAGCCCGTGGTGCTGTTCGGGCCGTTCGCGCTCTTCAGCACCAAGTTCCTGAAGGAAGGCTCGTGGTTCGACCTGTTCTCGTCGGTCAACCACGACAACGTCGCCGGCATGCTGCGCGTCGGTTCGGAAAACCTGGACCTGGTGCGCTACCTGGCGCAACAGGCGCAGCTGTCCGACGAGGCCCGCCACGCCGAACTGGTGAAGTACTTCCCGCAGGCCAAGCGCGAGGACTGGCGCCTGGTGACGGCAGGCCAGCGCGTGCAGGTCATCAAGCGCGATCCGGAGAAAGGCGCCATCCTGCAGTTCGGCACGGAAATCGTGACCGACAAGGACGGCACCATCGCGGCGCTGCTGGGCGCCTCGCCCGGCGCATCGACCTCGCCGCCCATCATGCTGCAACTGCTGGCGAAATCCTTTCCCAAGGAAATGGCCGACGGCTGGCAGGCCCGCCTGAAGGAAATCATTCCTTCGTATGGCCGCAAGCTCAACGACAGCCCCGCGCTGACCAACGAGATCCGCCGCCAGACCAGCCAGTCGCTGCAACTGCCCTACCTGGACGTGCCGCAGGACCTGAGCACGGCCAGCGCACCGGTGGTGACGCCGGCGCAACCCGCCGCGCCCCGGCCTGCCGCCGACCAAGCCGGCCCGCAAGCCGTGCCGCGCACGGGCAATGCCAACGCGGAAATGCAGGCGCTGTAAAAAGATAGTCGCCCAAGCGAACAGGCCGCGTCATGCGGCCTTTTTGCTTGGCGTCGCGCCCCGGGACCACAGGCCCGGGGCGCGACGGACGGGTGATGCAGCGTCAGCTGCCCACCACGCCGCCGTCTTCCTTCCAGATCACCACCGTGGACGAACGCGGACGTCCGCCCGTGGCTTCCGGCCACTTCGAGAACGCCAGCGGATCGACCTCGGGGTCGGGCAGGCCCGCGGCGCGGGGATGCTGGCCGTACTCGCCCGGGTGCTGCACGTTCACGAAGACATACTTGTGATCCGGCGTCCACGTGATGCCCGTGATTTCGCAGCCCGACGGGCCGACCAGGAAACGGCGGATCTCGCCGTTGCCGGCGCCCGCTTGCGGATCGGCCACCAGCATCTGGTTGTTGCCCTGGCCAGCATAGCGGCCGGTGTTGGAGTAGTTGCCGTCGGTCTGGATCCAGAGGCGGCCATACTTGTCGAAAGCCAGGCCGTCCGGGCTGTTGAAGGTGTTGTCCGCCGTGATGTTGGCCGAGCCGGCCACCAGGCCGTCACCCGCGTTGGGGTTGCCGGCCAGCACGAACAGGTCCCATTCGAAGGTCAGGGCGGCGGCATCGTTGCCGGTCTCGCGCCAACGCACGATCTGACCGTAGACGTTGTTCGCACGCGGGTTGGCGTCGTCTTCCGCGCCGGCGGCGCGGCCGCTGTTGTTGGTCAGGGTGCAATAGACCTCGCCCGTCTGAGGATGCACCGTGACCCACTCGGGACGGTCCATGGGCGTGGCGCCCGCGGCGTCGGCGGCCAGGCGGGTGTGGACCAGCAGCTCGCCGATGTCGGCGAAGTCGTCGGCCAGCGTGCCGCCCGCCGTCTTCGGCGTGTCCAGGCGCAACGGGATCCAGCGGCCGGTGCCCATCATATCGCCCGTGGCTGCGCCTTCCTCGAACACGGCAACGTAGAGCGTGCCGGTTTCCAGCAGGTTGCGGTTCAGGTTCGGCGTGGCGGCGTCGTACTTGCCGTCGGACACGAACTTGTAGATGTAGTCGTTGGCCTGGTCATCGCCCATGTAGACGACGACGCGGCTGTCGGCGGCCAGGGTCTGCGCGGCGTTCTCGTGCTTGATGCGACCCAGCGCGGTGCGCTTCTTGGGGGTGGAGTTCGAATCGAAGGGATCGATTTCGACGATCCAGCCGAAGCGGTTCGATTCGTTCGGCGTCTGGACATAGTCGAAACGCGTATCGTGGTCTTCCCAGCGATAGCCGCTGGTGGTGGCGCTCAGGCCGTAGCGGCGCTGGCTGGCATCGCGCGCATCGGCGCCGGTGGTGGTGCCGAAATAGCCATTGAAGTTCTCTTCGCAGGTCAGATACGTGCCCCACAGGGTGTAGCCGTTGCCGCAGTTGTTGACCGTGCCGAAGGACAGCGTGCCGGTCGGGTCGGCCGCCGTCTGCACCAGCGGGTGGCCGGCCACGGGGCCGGTCAGCAGCATGGGCGTATTCAGGTGAATGCGGCGGTTGTACGTGGAGGGGATGACCACTTGCCAGTTGCCGTCGACCAGCCGCACGTGCGCGACCGACACGCCGTGGGCGTGCTGACCCTTGCGGATCTGTTCGAGATCCCAGCCCGCGCCACCCGGCACCACCGTGGGCGGATAGAAGAACTCGGGGTTCAGGTACTCGTGGTTCATCACCAGCAGGCCTTCGGTGCTGGTCTCGCCGTCCAGCGGGAAGAAGTGCATGCCGTCATGGTTGTCGCCGAATTGCAGCGTTTGCTCGGCAGCGGTATTGGTGGCGTCGGCTTTCCAGGCGGCAGCCGCATTCACCAGCGGATCGCCCCAGCGACAGAACACGGCGGAGCGATAGCCGGCGGGCACGACGATGTCGTCGCCCGTGCTGGCGGGGATGGCCTGGAAACCCAGCAGGGGCGCATCGGGCGTGGGCGTTTCGGGCGGCTCTTCGCCAGGCGCCGGCGCGTCGTCATTGTCGCTGCTGCTACAGGCGCTCAGTCCCATGCCGAAGAAGCCGACAGCCCCAAGGCCCAGGCCGGTTTTGAGGAAGCCGCGGCGAGCCTGCGCGCGTGCCACGATCTCATTGAAGGTCGTGTTGCCAGAAGCATTGGTGGGGATGTTCTCGGGATCGATGAGGGGCATGGTTCACCTTCTTGAAATAGAAAAATGGAGCTGGGCGAGCATCCCGCTTTCCAGGCCTGCCGCCAATGAGGCAGGGGAGTCAGGAGATGGCGCGACGATGCTAAGCACCGCAAATGACGTACGGATGACGCTTTCGAAAGCAGTCTGTAAGGAAATGCAGTGACGACGACTCCCTTGCATTTCCACAGCCAGCCGCAACAACACTGAAACAAGAGGCCAGGAGAATCCCGCTTTCTTTCAGCCCCCTTTCACCTTCAGAACACATGTCCCTCCCCTCCCGGTTCCGCCTGACGCGCTGCGCCCACGCCGTCGCTGCCTGCTCGCTCGCCCTGACCCTCGCCGCTTGCGGCAGCTCGAACGACGACGAGCCGGCCAGCACGCCGCCTGCCGTCGAGCCGACGCCAACGCCGGTGCCCACGCCAGTGCCCACGCCCTCAAGCGTGAAACTGTCCCTGCTGTCGCGCTACCAGTCGGGCGAATTCGGCGTGAGCGCCGCCGAAATCCCCGCCTACGACGCCGCCAGCAAGCGCGCCTTCGTGGTCAATGCCCGCAAGGGTTCCGTCGATGTGCTGGACATGAGCGATGCCGCCGCGCCCAGGCACCTGGGCGAAATCGACGCCTCGGCCGTCGCCGCCGGCGCCGAAGTCAACAGCGTGGCCGTGAAGGACGGCGTGGTCGCCCTGGCCATCCAGGCCGCCGACAAGACCGACCCCGGATTCGTGGGCTTCTACCGTGCCGACACGCTGGCCCCGCTGACCCACGTGGTCGTGGGCGCCCTGCCCGACAACCTGGTGTTCACGCCCGATGGCAAGACCGTGCTGGTCGCCAACGAAGGCGAACCCAGCGATGACTACCAGCGCGATCCGGAAGGCTCGATCAGCATCATCGACGTGAGCAACATCGCCCGTCCCGGCGTGCGCACCGCGCGCTTCGCCGCCTGGGACAGCAAGGAACAGGAACTGCGCGACCAGGGCGTACGCATCTTCGGACCGAGAGCGAGCGCGTCGAAGGACCTGGAGCCCGAGTACATCGCGGTCTCGGCCGACAGCAAGACGGCCTGGGCCACCCTGCAGGAAAACAACGCCCTGGCGCGCATCGACATCGAGACCGCCACCGTCACCGCGATCCTGCCGTTGGGCTTCAAGGACCACGGCGTGGCCGGCAACGGCATGGACACCAACGACGAGGACCAGGTCATCGACATCCGCGAGCGTCCGGGCGTGATGGGCATGTACATGCCCGACGCCATGGCCGCCTACGACGTGTCGGGCAAGACCTTCCTCGTCACCGCCAACGAAGGCGATGCGCGCGCCTGGGGCGAGGACATGCCGGCTTACTGGGGCACGTCCGCCACGCCGGGCGATGTCAACCTGGGCTTCGTGGAAGAGTTCCGCGTGAAGCATCTGGTGCACAACAGCGGCTTCGCCCGCCGCCGTGGCGACGACCTGCCCCCGCAGTTGGACGCGCTCGCCACGCGCGCACTGCTGAATCCTGCCACCTTCGGCTATTGCGGCGCCATGACCATCGCCTCGGGCGGCACGTCCACCACCAGCGGCGATTGCCGCGAGGACGAAGAACTCGGCCGCCTGAACGTCACCTGGACGATGGGCTATCGCGCCGACGCCACCGGCGCCCCCGTGAAGTTCAACGCCACCGGCGCCGAAGACCCTGCCGGCACGCTGTTGATGTACGACAAGCTCTACAGCTTCGGCGCCCGCTCATTCGCCATCTGGGACGAGGACGGCAAGAAGGTCTGGGAATCGGGCGACCAGTTCGAACGCTTCCTGGCTTCCGACGCGTGCCAGCTGGGTGCGGCACGCAACATCCCCTGCAAGACCTACTTCAACAGCGGCCACGATGAAGGCGGCGCGATGGACAGCCGCAGCGATGCCAAGGGTCCGGAACCCGAAGGCATCGAACTGGGCCGCCTGGGCGACAAGACCTTCGCCTTCATCGGCCTGGAGCGCATGGGCGGCGTCATGGTCTACGACGTGAGCACGCCCACGGCGCCGGTCTTCGTCGACTACTTCAACACCCGCGAAGACTGGGACACCGCGGACCCCAGCACCGTCCTGTCGACGGTCGGCGACCTCGGTCCGGAAGGCCTGAAGTTCATCTCGCCCCCGGAGTCGCCCACGGGTGAAGCCCTGCTGGTGGTCGGCAATGAAGTCAGCGGCACGACCGCGATCTACACGGTCGGTCAGCTGTTCGAGGACAGCGGCGACACGGCGGCGCACGCGCAGTAAGCCTCGTCATGACTGCGGCGCTTGCGGCCTGGCCGCAAGCGAAAACGCCCCGTCCAATGGACAGGGCGTTTTGCATTCTGGCGATGCAGGAAGAACGCGCTCAGCGCTGGACCGGCACGAACCCTGGCGAAGACAGCGCGGGCGCGGCCGGTGCCTGCACGCGCTGCGTGGCGCCATCCGCCGACAGCACGACGCCGTCGGCCTCCACGCGCGCCAAGGTCACGCCCTGGGCCAAGGGCTGGCCCACCCGATAGGCCTGGGGCGGCTGGCCGTCGACACGCAGCACCGCGGTGCCACGCTCGCCGGCAGAGATGAGGCCGACGATGACGACCTTGATGGCGGACGATGCCGACGCGCCGAACCACTGCGCCAGCGGCGCGATGTCGCTGCGCGCGGGCGGTGGCGCGGTCAGGCCGGGCGGCAAGGCCTGGGGCTTGGGCGCGAGCAGCAGCGCCCCCCAGACGCCGACGCCGGCGGCGCAGGCAAGCATGGCGCCACGGCGGGCGAGTGTTATGAAATTGAAATACATGGGAAGCGCGGTCCGGCCGCAACAATGCGGCGTTCTACATATGGCTGTCACAACGGAGGCCGATGATAGCCGGGTCTCGTGACAATTGAGTGTTTATCTGTCCGCACTTTGCCAAAGCTCGCGCAGATCGCAACGCTTGCATCAACGGGCTTTGCCACGCTGCCTCCCCCTTGGGCCCCTGCCAGCAAAAAGACAGGTGACATACATATGACTGTCACAAAAGAGCCGCATCATAGCCACGGTTCATGACAGTCCGACGTATGTGTTGTGACAGTCATGCCTCGCTTCCCGGGACCGCCGCCCAACGCGTGCAGCCTGCCAGCATCGCTTCCATCCGTATCGCTTCAACCCCCGCCATTGATGTCTATTCCCTCCCGATCCCTCCCCGCCTCCGCCCTGTCCCGCTCGCGCCGCGCCTTTCGCGCCGGACACGCCTGTCGCCAGCGCGGCTTCTCTCTCATCGAGATCATGGTGGTGGTGGTCATCATGGGCATCCTGGCCGCGCTGGTCGTGCCCAACCTGCTTGACCGGCCCGACCAGGCGCGCGCCGTCGCGGCCCGCCAGGACATCGCCAGCATCGCGCAGGCGCTCAAGCTCTACCGGCTGGACAATGGCCGCTACCCCAGCTCCGAACAAGGCCTGCGCGCGCTCGTGGAGCGTCCCGCCAACGGCGCGAACAACTGGCGCAATTATCTTGAACGCCTGCCCAACGATCCTTGGGGCCAGCCTTATCAGTACCTGAGCCCCGGCGTGCATGGCGAGTTCGATGTGTTCTCGCTGGGCGCCGACAGCCAGCCTGGCGGAGACGGCGCCGATGCCGACATCGGTTCCTGGATGCTCTGACCGGCGCGTTCGCCGCCCGCTCGGGCGACAGTCCGGTTTCTCGCTGATCGAGCTGCTCGTCGTGATCGCCATCATCGGCATCGCGACGGCGGCAGTCGGTCTGGCCGCCTTCCCGCCCAATGTCTCCGCGCTGCGCCGCGATGCCGACCGCCTGGTCCAGCTGTTCGCGGTCGCGCAGGCCGAAGCGCGCGCGGGCGGACGCCCGATCGTCTGGGAGCCCCGTGAACAGGACTACCGCTTCCGCCGACGCGCCGACTGGCGCCCCAACAGCGCACACGATGCCATTACCCAAGCCATGCCCGATGATCTCTTCGAACGCGACCAGGCCTTGCGCCCGCGCGCCTGGGAGGCAGGCAGCGTGCAGGTGACCCTGGGCCCCGCACGCGCAGCGGTCTTCAACAGCGAATGGATCGCCGACCCGCTGCGCATCCAGCTGAGCGACGGATCACGGCAGATCGCCATCGTGCGCGATGCCGCCGGCCGCTACGAGGTGCAGCAATGACGCCGCGCCTGGCCATGCCCACTGCCAACCTGGGCGCCATGGCGCAGCAGGGCTTCAGCCTGATCGAGGTGCTGGTCGCGCTGGCCATCGTCGCGGTGGCGCTGGCGGCATGCATGCGCGCCACCGGACAGATGGCCGACACGCACGCGCAATTGCGCAACCGTTCCCTGGCATTGGTGTCGGCCGAGAACGTGCTGGCCGAACTGCGCGCCACCCGCACCTATCCTGCATTGGGTAGCCAGCGCGCGCCCTGCCCGCAAGGCGCGCTGGTCCTCGTCTGCGAACGCGAAGTGTCGGGCACCGCCAACAATGCATTCCGGCAAGTCACCGTGCGCGTGACCGAGGGACCCGACGGCCCCCTGCTGGCGGAACTGCGCAGCCTGGCGTCGGCATGGCCATGACGCCGCGAGCGCCCCAAGGCGGCTTCACGCTGGTCGAGGTGCTGGTCGCCCTGCTCCTCATGGCCGTGCTCAGCCTCGTTTCGTGGCGCGGGCTGGACAGCGTGACCAGCATCCGCGAACACCTCGAGCGCGACGGCGAGCGCGATGAAGCCATCCTGCGCGCGCTCGGCCAGCTGGAGCGCGACGTACGCATGCGCGCGCCCGATCACGTGCTGGATGGCGGTGCGCTGGCAAGCGCCGCGGTGGGACCGCGCCTGCTGCCGCCCGCCGTGGCGCTGGCGCAGGCCGGCCAATCCTGGCGCCTGGACGTCGTGCGCACGCCCGCCGAAGGCGAAGGCGCCTGGCAGCGCGTGCAATGGTGGCAGCAGGACGGCGTGTTGCGCCGCGCCGCGCCGCCCGCCAGCGACGCCTACCCGCTGCCCGATCCTGAATCCGTCCCGAGCCAGCCCGTGCTGGCCGGCGTGACCGGCTTCTCCGTGCGCGCCTATATTCCTGGCCGCGGCTGGATGGCCCTGCCCCAGTCCGCCAACCAGGCCGCGCAAGCGGCCAGCGGCCTCGAGTTCACATTGCGCCTGGCGGCCAATGGCCAGCCGCCGCAGGAATACCGCCGCGTGGTGTCGCTGCCATGAAGCGCCTGCGCTCGCACCTGCCCTCCTTCGCCCGGGCGCCGGGCCCGGTCCCGGTTGCGGCGCGCCAGGCCGGCATGGCGGTCATCAGCGCCCTGCTGGTGGTGGCGGCCGTCTCGCTCATCGCCGCAGGCATGATCGACCGCCAGGCCACGCGCGTGCGCACGCTGGAAAGCGAGCAGGCACGCGTGCAGGCGCGCTGGCTGCTGTCAGGCGGCATGGACTGGGCCCGCGCCACCTTGCGCGGCGAAGCCCGGCGCAGCAGCGTCACGCACAACGGCCAGCTGTGGGCCACGCCCATCACCGACCTGCGCATCAGCGAGGAAGGCGCGGCGCGCCAGGCCGTGTTCTCGGGGCGTGCCGAAGACGAACAAGGCAAGTTCAACCTGCAGAACCTGGCGCGCGACGGCCAGGTCCTGCCCGAACAGGTGCAGGCCTTGAGCCGCCTGCTGCAATCCCTGCGCCTGCCCGCCGAGCTGGCGCCGCGCATCGCCGAGCGCATGGCGCGCGCGCAATCCCGCCCGGCGTCGTCCAGGACGGACGGCGAATCCGGCGCCGCGCAAACCGATGGCGATGCCGATTCCGGCACGGACACCGGCACGCCAAGCCCGTCGGGCGGCCGGGTCGGCACGGCGCTCGCGCCCGGCCTGCGCAGCATCGACGACCTGCGCGGCATGCGCGGGCTGGACGAAAGCGCCCTGACCGCGCTCACCCCTTACCTGACGGTGCTGCCCGCGCGCACCGCCATCAACGTGAACACCGCGCCCGCCGAAGTACTGGCCACGCTGTCGCCCGCGCTATCGCTGTCGCTGGCCATGAGCGTGGCCGACCAGCGCGACCGCGGACAGACATTCAACAACCGCGCGGATTTCATCAACCGCCTGGCCAACCCCGAGATCGAGATCGGCAGCGATGCCGTGGCCGTGGACAGCGACTGGTTCGCCGTCTTCGGCACGGTCCGGCTGGACCGCGCCACGGTGGATATGCGCGCGCTGCTGCAACGCGACGGACAGAACATGCCGCGCGTCATCTGGATGATGGAGGTCCTTTGAAAACCGTGATGCGACTGGCCTTGCCGCCCCTGGGCTCGCTGGCTGCCGCCACGCCCGTCGCCTATGCGCTGCTGGGCCGCGACCGGCGCGTGCTGCGCGCCGACGCGCTGCCGCTGGAAGAACTGGCGCCGCTGGCGCGCGGCCATCGCCTGGAAGCCGTGCTGCATCCCGCCGACACCGTCGTCACCGACCTGGTCGTGCCGCCGGTGCCGCGCCGCCAGATGGCGACCGCGGTCGCCGCGATGATCGAGCCCCTGACGCTGTCCTCTGTCCAGGACCTGGCGGTGGGCCACACCGCGCGCGAAGCGGACGGCCGCGTGGCGGTCGCGTGGACCGACAAGACACAGTTGGCCCGCGCCTGGCGCCAACTGAGCGACGCCGGCCTGTCCGTGCATGAGCTGCTGCCCACCGCCGCCGTGCTGCCCGATGACGACGCGCATCCCGAGCTGCCCTTGCGCCTGCCCGCCGATGCCCGCTGGCAAGGCGCCGCGCGGCGCTGGTCGCTGGCGCTGCCCGCGTTGCGGCCGGCGGCGGCGCCCCTCACGCGCTGGCACGGCCCGCTGCGCTGGGCCGCTGCCGCGGCGGTGATCTGGCTGGTCGGGCTCAATCTTCATGCCTCCCAGTTGCGCCAGGAAGCCGCGCAACTGCGCACGGCCATGCAGCAACAGGTGCGCCAGGCCTTTCCCGACATCCCGGTGGTGGTCGACCCCTTGAAGCAGGCCACGCAACGGCGCGACAGCCTGCGCGCCGCACAGGGCACCGCCAGCGAGAACGACTTCCTGCCCCTGGCGCTCTCCGCCGCCAAGCTGCTGCCACCCGACGCCCAGCGGCTGGCGGGCTTGCGCTATGACAAGGGCACGCTGGACCTGACGCTGCTGGACGACCAGGGCGAAACCGCCGCCCCCGATGCCGCCCCGGTCAAGCAGGCCGCCGCGCTGGGGCTGGCGCTGTCGCGCACGGAATCCGGCTGGCGCATCGCCCGTGCCGGCGGTGGGGCAGGCACCCAACACGCGGGCGGCAACGGCGCGCCACGCATCCAGATCCAGCAAGGAGGCCGCCCATGAACAGCAAGCTGTCAGGCCGCCTGGCCGCCAAGCTGCCCGTGCTGCCGCCCGCCTGGCGCCAGCGCTGGCATGCCGCCCGCGACAAGGCGGCTGCCCGGTGGCGCCAGTTGACCTCGCGCGAGCAGGCCCTGCTGGCCGCGCTGGGCGCGATCCTGCTGCTGGCCCTGGTGGTGCAGCTGGCCGTGCGCCCGGCCTTGAACGACATCGCCCGCAGCAACACCGAGCTGCCGCACCTGCGCGCCCAGGCCGCGCAGGTGGACGCCGTGGTGCAGGAAGCCCGGGCGCTGCAAGGCGCCGTGCGCGGCCGCATCCCGCCCGCCGAACTGGGCAGCGAACTGGCGGCCAGCCTCGCGCAGGCCGGCCTGAATGGCGAGCATGCGGTGGCAGCCGTCGCGGACGGCGCGGCCCCCGCCTGGGACCTGCGTGTCTCCGAGGTCTCCGCCGCCGCGCTCTTCAACTGGCTGGCCACTGCCCCCGCCCAGTTCCGGCTGTCCTTGCAATCAGGCGAGCTTGCACGTTCCGAAGACGCGGCCGGCAAGCCCGTGGCCGCGCGCCTGACGGGCACGCTGCGCCTGGTGGCGACGGGGGAAGGCTCGTGATGCGCCGGCTCCTCATGCCCCTGGCCGCGCTGCTGGTCGCGCTGTGCGCCGCGCTGGCCGTGCTGCCGGCACGCTGGATGATGGCCTGGGTGCCCGAGACCCTGCCTTTCGCGCTGGTGGATGCCTCGGGCAGCCTCTGGCGCGGCCAGGCCCTGGTCGCCGTGGGCCCGCCCGGCCAGCGCCGCACGCTGCCCGATCCGCTGCAATGGCGCTGGACGCTCGCGTCCGGCTGGCAGCCCGCGATGGCCGTCACGCATCCCTGGCTGGCAGGTCCGCTGCAGTTGCGCCCGACAGTCTCGGGCATGGCGGTCTCGGCCCAGACGCTGCGCCTGCCCGCCACCACGCTGATGGCGGCCGGCGCGCCGCTCAATACCCTCTCGCCCGGCGGCGAACTGCGCGCCAGCTGGCCTGCCCAGATGCTGCGCGCGCGTCCCGCCGCGGGCCCGCTGCTCACGCTGGATTGGCGCGATGCCTCGTCGGCCCGCGTGCGCATCCAGCCGCTGGGCAGCTACCGCGCGCAGGTCAGCGCGCAGGAGGACGGCGCCATCGCGCTGAAGATCAACACCTTGAACGGCCCCCTGCGCGTGGAGGCCGAAGGCGCCTTGACGCGCGGGCGACTTTCCCGATTCGCCGGCACCGCCCAGGCTGCCCCCGATAGCGCCCCCGCCACCCGCGAGGCGCTCGCGCCGCTGCTGGGCCTCGTCGGCCCGAGCAGGAATGGCGTCACCCAACTGAGACTTCATTGAGTACCGACAGCATGATGCCCATGCGTGCCCCGCACCTCTCCCGCTCCCTGCAACCGGCGCCGCGCCGCGCCCCGCTGGCGCTCGCCCTGGCCAGCGCCCTGCTGCTACTGGCCGGCTGCGCCACCGACAAGCAGCAGCGTCCGGCGCCCATGGCGCTGCCCGACTCCCCGCTGGTACGCGCCACCACCGATGGCGGCACGCCCGCCACGGTATCGGGCGTGAGCGGCGCCCCGGTGCGCATGCAGGAAGCGCCGCGCCAGCGCGACCTCGGTCCGCTGCGCGTGCGCAATGAACCCACCCGCGCCGTTGCGGCAGCCGAAGCGGCCGGCGCCCAGGACAGCGGCGAGCGCGTCACGCTGAACTTCGTCGAGGCCGACCTGCCCGCCGTCGTGCGCGCCCTGGCCCGCTTCACCGGCCGCAACTTCATCGTCGATCCGCGCGTGAAGGGCCAGCTGACGCTGGTTTCCGAAGCCCCCGTCACCTCCCGCACGGCCTACGACATGCTGGTGGCCGCCTTGCGCATGCAGGGCTTCGCCATCGCGGAATCGGACGGCATCAGCCGCGTGGTGCCCGAGGCGGACGCCAAGCTGCTGGGCGGCGTCGTCACCGACGGCAGCAGCGGCCCCACCGGCAGCGGCGGCCTGGTCACGCGCGTGTTCGCCTTGCAGTATGAAAACGCGGCAAACCTGGTGCCCGTGCTGCGCCCCATGATCGCGCCCAGCAACCCGATCAACGCCTACCCCAACAACAACACCCTGGTCGTGACCGACTATGCGGACAACATGGCGCGCATCGCCCAGGTCATCGCCGGGATCGATACGCCGGCGTCGCTGAACGCCGACATCATCCCCGTGAACCACGGCGTGGCCAGCGACATCGCGGTGCTGGTGGGCCAGTTGCTGGACGCCCCCCAGGGCGCTGCCGGCAACGATGCCTCGCAACGCGTGACCGTCATCGCCGATCCGCGCAGCAACAGCGTGCTGGTGCGCGCCAGCAGCCCGGCGCGGGCGCAGCTCGCGCGCGAGCTGGTGCGCCGCATGGACAGCCCCAACACGCGCCCCGGCAACCTGCACGTGGTCTATCTGCGCAACGCCCAGGCGGTGAAGCTGGCCGAAGTGCTGCGCGGCACGCTGACGGGCCAGAGCGGCAACCCGACCGGCGGTGAGTCCAGCCTGGGCAGCGGCGGCGGCAGCGCGGGCGGCGCTTTCGGCAGCAGCAACCGCAACACCGGCACGAACAACGCCTCCACCGCACGCAATGGCATGGGCGGCGCTTTCGGCGACAGCAACACCAGCGGCGCCATGGGCGGCAGCGGCCAGCTGGGCGGCGGCAACACCACCCAGTCGGTGGCGTTCTCCGCCGGCGGCGCCACCGTGCAGGCCGACCCCACCACCAACACGCTCATCATCTCCGCGCCCGAACCGCTCTATCGCAGCCTGCGCGAAGTCATCGACCAGCTCGACCAGCGCCGCGCGCAGGTGCTGGTCGAAACCCTGATCGTGGAAATTTCCAGCGAGAACGCGGCGGAATTCGGCATCCAGTGGATGACGGGCGGCGGCGGCCTGGACGGCAATGGCACCTCCTTCATCGGCGGCGCGAACTTCGGCGGCACCGGGCTCAACCCCAACGCCGGCACGACCATCGACGCGCTGGGCGCCGGCCTGAGCCTGGGCGTGGTGCGCGGCACGGTCAACGTGCTGGGCCAGCAGATCGTCAACCTGGGCGTGCTGGCCACCGCGCTGCAGCGCGTCTCGGGCACGAACATCCTCTCCACGCCCAACCTGCTGACGCTGGACAACGAACAGGCCAGCATCATCGTCGGCCGCACCGTGCCCTTCGTCACGGGCTCCTACGTCACCAACTCGGGCGACGGCGCGGGCAATCCCTTCCAGACCATCGAACGCGAAGACGTCGGCCTGACGCTGCGCCTGCGTCCGCAGATTTCCGAAGGCGGCACCGTCAAGCTCGATCTCTACCAGGAAGTGAGCAGCATCGACGAGGCCGTGCAGTCGACCGCCGGCATCATCACGCGCAAGCGCGCGCTGGAAACCAGCGTGCTGGTCGACAACGGCCAGATCATCGTGCTGGGCGGCCTGCTGGAAGACACCAGCAGCGACAGCACGCAATCGGTGCCCCTGCTGGGCGACCTGCCGCTCATCGGCTCGCTGTTCCGCTACGACCGCCGCCAGCGCTCGAAGACCAACCTGATGATCTTCCTGCGCCCGCACATCGTGCGCTCCGCCCAGGACAGCAGCCGCGTCTCGCTGGATCGCTACGACTACATGCGCCGCCTGCAGGACAACGCACGCCCGGAAAGCCACTTCGCGCTGCCCGACACGGATACGCCGCAACTGCCCGCGCTGGACGACAAGGGCCAGCCCGTGTCGCTGGACCTGCGCCCCGAGAACGTCGACGACACGCTGCGCCACGGCACGCCGCCCGCCACGGCGGAAACCGTCGAGCGCCATGCCGCGCCGGTGCAGCCGCCCGTGCCCGCCGCCCCGGCCGGCGGCCCGCCCCGCATCGCCAGCGCGGCGGCCGAGGACGTGCCGCAGGACGGTCCCGCGCGCGTGCTGGAAGTGGCCAACGCCGCCACGCCGGAAGAGGCGCAGGGCATCGTCAAGCGCATCCGCGCCACCGGCCTGAACGCCTACACGCAGGTCGCGCCGGGCGGGACAGGCACGCTGGTGCGCACCCGCGTGGCCAACAACGAATCCGTGCAGGCAGCCCAGGCGCTGCTGCGCGGCCTGGGCTATAACGCCCAGCCGCTGTAAGGAGACAGGGATGCAGGCCTCGAACTCGCTGCCCTATGCCTGGGCGCGCGCGCAGCGCGCGCTGCTCTCTGTGCGGCCGGACGGCATCTGGCTGACCTTCAGCCCGCGCACGCCCAAGTGGGCGCGCGCCGAGGCCATGCGCTGCAACCCCCAGGCGCAGGTGCGTGAAGCGCCCGACGAGGAACTGGAAACCCTGCTGGCCGCGGCCTATGCCGGCAACGGCGATGCGGCGACGGTCATGGACACGGCCCAGAACGAGATCGACCTGGACCGCCTGCTGCAGGACATGCCAGACGTGACCGACCTGCTGGACGCACAGGACGACGCGCCCATCATCCGCATGATCAACGCGCTCTTCACGCAAGCCGCGCGCGACGGCGCCAGCGATATCCACATCGAGGCCTTCGAGACGCACTCGGTGGTGCGCTACCGCGTCGACGGCACGCTGCGCGACGTGGTCAGCCCGCGCCGCGCGCTGCACAATGCATTGATCTCCCGCATCAAGATCATGGCCAACCTGGACATCGCCGAGAAGCGCCTGCCCCAGGACGGCCGCATTGCCCTGCGCGTGGGCGGCCGCCCCATCGACGTGCGGGTGTCGACCCTGCCCACGGGCCACGGCGAACGCGCCGTGCTGCGCCTGCTGGACAAGGAAGCCGGCCGCCTGCAACTGGAAAGGCTGGGCATGGCGCCGGACATCCTGGGCCAGCTGGACCGGCTGGTGCGCCAGCCCCACGGCATCGTGCTGGTGACCGGCCCGACAGGCAGCGGCAAGACCACCACCCTCTATGCCTCGCTGGCGCGGCTGGATGCCACCACCAGCAACATCCTGACGGTCGAGGATCCGATCGAATACGACCTGCCCGGCATCGGCCAGACCCAGGTCAACTCGCGCATCGACATGTCTTTCGCCCTGGCCCTGCGCGCCATCCTGCGCCAGGACCCGGACGTCATCATGATCGGCGAGATCCGCGACCTGGAAACCGCACAGATCGCCGTGCAGGCGTCGCTGACGGGCCACCTGGTGCTGGCCACGCTGCACACCAACGATTCGGTCTCGGCGCTGACGCGCCTGACTGACATGGGTGTCGAGCCCTTCCTGCTGTCGTCCTCGCTGCTCGGCGTGCTGGCCCAGCGCCTGGTGCGCAAGCTCTGCCCGCATTGCCGCGAGACCACCGCCACGCCCGACGGCTCGCCGGCCTGGCGCGCCGTGGGCTGCGAACGCTGCAATCACACCGGCTATTCGGGCCGCACGGGTATCCACGAACTCTTCGTCATCGACGAAAACCTGCGCGGGCTCATCCACGCCGACGCGGGCGAACCCGCGCTGCGCGAAGCCGCGCGCGCCAACGGGATGCGCACGCTGCGCGAAGACGGCGAACGCTGGGTGCGCGAAGGCCTGACCTCGCAAGAGGAAGTCATCCGCGCCACGCGCGACGCCTGAGCCCGGACAGGAGACCGCCATGCCGTCCTTTCATTACGAAGCCGTCGATGCCGCGGGCAAGCGCGAACGCGGTCTCGTCGACGCCGATTCCGACCGCGGCGCGCGCGGCGTCCTGCGCGGCCGCGGCCTGGTGCCGCTGTCGGTCAAGGAAGCCGGCCGCACCCGCGCGGGCGTGCAGGGCCGTTTCGGGCCCAAGCTGTCCGACGCGGACCTGGGCTGGCTGACGCGCCAGCTGTCGGGCCTGCTGGCCGCCGGCCTGTCGCTGGACGCGGCGCTCTCGGCGACGCTGGACCAGTCGGAAAAACGCCACGTGGCCCACGCCCTGGCGGCCGTCCGCGCGGACGTGCGCGCCGGCCACCGCCTGCAGGACGCGCTGGGCGCCCGCCCGCGCGACTTCCCCGAGATCTATCGGGCGCTGGTGGCGGCCGGCGAGGAATCCGGCGACCTCGCCCGCGTGATGGAGAAGCTGGCCGACTACATCGAGGAACGCAACGCCTTGCGCGGCAAGGTGATGACGGCCTTCATCTATCCCGCCATCGTGGCGGTGGTGTCCGTCTGCATCGTGTTCTTCCTGCTGGGCTACGTGGTGCCGCAGGTGGTGGGCGCCTTCGCCCACACCAAGCAGCAATTGCCGCTGCTGACCCGCATGATGATGGGCGCCAGCAGCCTGGTGCGCGACTGGGGCGTGATCGCAGCGGTGGCGCTGGCCCTGGCCGTGACGCTGTGGCGGCTGCGGCTGCGCGCGCCGGCGGCGCGGCTGGCGTGGCACGCCAAGCTGCTGAAGCTGCCGGTGTTCGGCCGCTTCGAACTGGGCGTGAACGCGGCGCGCTTCGCGTCGACGCTGGCGATCCTGGGCGGCAGCGGCGTGTCGCTGCTGCGGGCACTGGACGCGGCGCGCGACACGCTGACGAACGTGCGCCTGCGCGCCGCCGTGACCGACGCCACCAGCCGCGTACGCGAGGGCGCGGCACTGGCCGCCTCGCTGCAAACCCAGCAGGTCTTTCCGCCCCTGCTGGTCCACCTGATCGCCAGCGGCGAACGGACCGGGGACATGCCGCCGATGCTGGAGCGCGCGGCGGGAACCTTGTCGCGCGACCTGGAGCGACGGGCGATGGCGATGACGGCGATGCTGGAGCCGCTGATGATCCTGATCATGGGCGGAGTCGTGCTGGTGATCGTGCTGGCGGTGATGATGCCGATCATCGAGATGAACCAGATGATCAAGTAGAGACGCTGCTGGAGGGGGCTTGATTGGATTCGGGGGCGTTGGCTTGGGTTGTCATGCGCCGCTGGGTTGAGGGTTATGCGCCGCTGGGTTGACGGCTGGTGCAGCGCTAGGTTGACGGTTTGTGCACCGCTTCGTTGACGGCCGCCGAGGGTGGTCGCGCCGTCGGTCGCCTGCCGCGTGGTGGGGCGCCCACAGCGCCCCGCCCCCCGCAGAAGGCGCCCGCCGTCCCGCCCACCCTCGACGTCCTGCAATGTTGTGTTCTGGACCTTGGGTAGCCACCTTGGTCCTGCTCGCATTCTTGCCTTCTGCTCGCTGCCTGCCCGAAGATCTTGGCTTGCCGCTGGCCGGAGGGCGCCCACAGCGCCCTCCGGTCAGCATTCGGGAAAGCAATAGGGCAGCTTTTGGGAGAGTGGGGGCGAGAGGTGGAGGGGGGAGGCAGCGCGCTTCGGGCTACGGGCGCCGCTTGGCCTTGTTGCCTGCTTGGGGAGGCTGCTCCACCACCGCCACCAATTTGCCGAAGCCGCCAGGCTCATCATGCGTCTCGGTGCCTCTGCCCGCGCAAGACTCCCGCCATTCAGTCACGACAATGGAGCAACACCTCCAAGCAGACAACGCAGCCTGACGGGGGCCCCCGCCCGAAGTGCGATGCCCCCCACCTCCACTCCCCTTCCCCCCTCTCTCAAAAGCTGCCCCTATTGCTTTTCCGAATGCTGACCAATGGGCGCTGTGGGCGCCCATTGGTCAGCGGCAAGCCGAGATCTTCGGGCGGGCAGCGAGCGCAGGCAAGAATGCGAGCAGGACTCCGGCGGCTGACTCCGGTACACACCACTCCACCGCAGGACGTCGAGGGTGGGCGGGACGGCGGGCGCCTTCTGCGGGGGGCGGGGCGCTGTGGGCGCCCCACCACGCGGCAGGCGGCCGACGGCACGACCACCCTCGGCGGCCGTCAACCTGGCGGTGCACAACACAAGCCATCAACCCAGCGGCGCATGACCGTCGACCTAGCAGCACACACCCCCAAACCTGGCAAATTCCACCCCATTGACCTGCGTCAATACCCCCTACCTCCCCCTCCCTTATTGTTCCGTCAACGGCCCCCGGTCCGGTTTGGCGCCCCCCCTTAAACGCCATGCCGGGCCGGTCAGGCCGTGCCAACCCCGAGGCGCAGCAAGCGCGCTTCTCTCCTCCGCCGCCTGCCGCGGCCCAAGGACTCTCAATGCAGACACTCGACGCCCGCATCGCCAGCTTCCTGGAGGACAACCATGTGCTTTCCCTGGCCACCTGCTGGGCCGGCAAGCCCTGGGCCGCCAACGGTTTCTATCTTTACGACGACGCCGACACCAGCCTCATCATCCAGGCCGCGCACGACACCTGGCATGGCGGCACCTTGCCGCTGAATCCCAGCGTGGCGGGCTGCATTGCCGGGCAGGCGCTGTCCGTCGATGACATCCTGGGTGTGCAGTTCTCGGGCACGGCCCGGCTCATCCCCGTGGAAGAACTCGAAAGCGCCCAGCGCGCCTTCTATTGCCGCTTCCCCTCGGCCATCGCGATGGCGGCGCCGCTATGGCGTATCGCGCTGAACCATCTGAAGCTGACCGACAACCGGTTGCTCGGCTTCGGCGGCAAACTGGTGTGGCGCCGCGAAGCCGTCGCGGCCTGACGCCCCGCCCTCACGTGCCAGGCGGCGCGGCAGCACCAGGCTGACCCGCAGCCCGCCCTGGCCATCCTGGCCGCCGGCATTGGCGGCAAGCACCTCGCCGCCATGCGCGCGTGCGCAGGCCTGCACGATGCTCAGGCCCAGGCCTGCGCCGCCGCCCGTCGGCACCGCGCTGCGCACCCGGTAGAACGGCTGGAAGATGCGTGCCAGTTCCGCCTCGGGCACGCCCGGGCCCGCATCCAGGATTTCCACCCGCGCACGGTCGGCGTCGGCCGACAGGGACACCTGCACCAGCCCGTCCTGCCGGCTGTGCCGGATGGCATTGCGCAGGATGTTCTCGACGGCGCTTTCCAGGCTGGCGTGATCGCCGCGCATCGGCACCGCGTCCGCCGCATGCCAGGCAATCCGCACGCCCCGCGCAGAGGCCTCGAAGCGGCCGTTTTCCACGACCTGGTCGACGATCTCGGAGAGGTCCACGGCATCGGCCGGCAGCGTCATGCCGCCCAGGCGGGCCAGGCGCAAGGTGTTGCCCACCAGCTCGTCCAGCCGTTCGCCTTCGCGCGCGATCCGGTCCAGCTGCAGGTCCAGCGTGCCGTCCTTGCGCCGCGCCAGCTCCACCGACAACTGCAGGCGCGCAAGCGGCGAACGCAGTTCATGCGCCACGTTGCGCAGCAAGGCCTCGTGGGCCTGCACGAAATCCTGCATGCGCTCGGCCATGGCGTCGAAATCGCGCGACAGTTGGCCCAGCGCGTCGCCGCGGCCGCTCAAGGCGGCGGGCGTCCGGGCATCGAGCCTGCCCACGGCAAGAAGGCGCGCGGCGTGCTGGATGCCTTGCACCGGCTTGTTCACGGCCCGCGCCAGCAGCCAGCACAAGGGCGCCGTCACGACCAGCGCAATGGCGATGAGCGCCACCAGCACCTGCCAGGCGCCCAGGGCATCCCATTGCGAGGCATCGTAAGGCTGGAACACCACGCGCACCGACTCGCCCGACGGCAGCACCACGGATTGCGGCTCCCACCACGACAGGCGCACGGCATCGGGGCTGGAAGGCGCGGCGTAATAGGCCATGCCGCGCAGCGCATCGCTGGCATAGCTTTCCGGCGTGCTGTCCAGCAGGTCACGCACGCGCAAGGGAATCTCCCGGCCCAGCAGGTCCTGGCCGTTCTCGCCCACCAGGTAGATGCGCAAGGCGGAATAGCGGCGGTCCATGGCCTGGACCCAGCGCCGCAAGCCGGTCTCCCCTTCAAGGCGCGCCAGCTGGCTGGCGTCCTGCATCAGGTTGGCCGGACTCAGGCGGTCCAGCGAGGTGACGCGCTGCCAGGCAACGGACGCCGTCAGCGCGACGCCCACCGCCACGATCGCGGCCATGCCCAACCAGAACGCCAGGAAGCTGCGCCAGAACATGGCGCTCAGGGCACCGAGGGGCAGGCCAGCACGTAGCCCTGCCCGCGCACGTTGCGCAAGGTCAGCGGCGCATCGTCGGCTGTCAAGTCGAGTTTCTTGCGCAGGCTGCTGATGTGGGTCTCGACGCTGCGGTCATACGGCCCGGGCGCGCGGCCCAGTGCGTAAAGCCCGATGCGCTCGCGCGAGACGATCTGCCCCAGCGAGCGCAGGAGCAGTTCCAGGATGCGCTGCTCGGCGCCGGTGAGCTCCACCGCGGTCTCGCCTAGGCGCGTGCGGCCGCTGGCCGGATCCATCGACAGGGCGCCGGCCGTCAGCAGGCCAGGCTGCCGCGCCTGGCTGTCCGCCACGCTGGAACGGCGCAGCACGGCGTGGATACGCGCCTTCAGTTCACGCGGACTGAAAGGCTTGGCCAGGTAATCGTCGGCGCCCAGCTCCAGCCCCAGCACCCTGTCGGTTTCCGACCCATGGGCCGTGAACATGATCACGGGTTTGTGCGACGCGCCACGGTAGCGGCGTAATAGATCCAGGCCATTGGCGTCGGGCAGCATCAGGTCCAGCAAGGCGATATCGAAGTCCTGCTGGGCAAGCAGTTCGCGTGCGCGGGCGCCCGTGTGGGCCAGCGACACCACGTAGTTGTCGGGTTCGAGGTACTCGCACAGCATCTGCGCCAACTCGACGTCGTCATCCACGAGCAGCACCCGCCGCTTCTCGTCGGCGGAAGGAGGAAAGGGAGTCATGCGGGCCATCCTCCACGCGCGGCGTGCAAGGCAGCGCCAGAGTCAAGAAATGCAAAGAACATCAAAGTATGGGCAAGAGGTGTTGCTGAGGCATTTTGGGGCAATTCTAATATGAGAATTGTTTTCATTCATATTCAGAAACGGCTTTGGCAGACGGTGCCAGCACAGCCTCGACAGTACGGAGAAGCTCGAATCATGCAGCCCCAGGCAACACATCACATTTCTCGCGTCCCGCGGCGCACCAGGCTTGCCGCGGCACTGTGCCTGCTTGGCACTGGCAGCGCTTTCTCCAGCGCGCTGGCACAGTCGCAAGCTGTCGCCGTGCAGACGCTGGACAATGTGGTCGTGACCGCCTCCGGGCACGCGCAGGCCATCCAGGATGCGCCCGCCTCCATCAGCGTCATCACCCGCGATGATCTCGACAAGAAATTCTATCGCGATGTGCACGACGCACTGGCCGATGTGCCGGGCGTGATCGTGGATGGCGGTGGCGATCGCCAGGAAATCCTGCTGCGCGGCATGGGCTCGCAATACACCTTGATCCTGATCGACGGCAAGCGCCAGAACTCTCGTGAGACGCGCACCAACTCCGACGGCGCTGGCGTCGAAGGCGGCTGGACCCCTCCCCTGTCGGCCATCGAGCGCATCGAGGTCGTCCGCGGCCCGATGTCCTCGCTGTATGGCTCCGATGCCATGGGTGGCGTCATCAACATCATCACGCGCAAGGTCCCCACCGAGTGGTCGGGTGAAATCCGCACCGATGTGACGATCCAGGAGAACAATCGGTCGGGCGATATCTACCAGGGCAACTTCTACCTGGGCGGCCCTATCAAGACCGACCTGCTGGGACTGCAGGTCTACGGCCAATACACCCAGCGCGACGAAGACCGCATCATCGGTGGCTTCCGTGACCGCCGCGCAACCAGCGCCACCGCCAAGCTCGCACTGACGCCGACGCGCGACGACGACATCGTCCTGCAGGCCACCACCGGACGCCAGAAGCGGGAAGAAACGCCTGGCAAGACCCTCGAGGCCACTGGCGCGCTGTCGCTGAACGACTACCGCGAGGAAAAGTACTCGCTCTCGCACACAGGCCGCTGGGGCAAGGCAGTCTCGGACAGCTACGTGCAACACGAGACCTTCGACAACCGCTCGCGCCAGATGAAGATCAAGAACTTCGAGGCGCAATCGAGTTGGTCGCTGCCTCTGGGCGACCATATGCTGACCGTCGGCGCCAACTATCTGGAGCAGAAGCTGGATGATCAGACCGGCAACCAGTTGCGCACCGGCATCACCAACGTCGAACGCTACCAATGGGCGCTCTTCGCCGAGAACGAGTGGCAGATGACCGACAGCTTCGCACTGACGGCGGGCTTGCGCATGGATGACGACGAGAATTTCGGCACCCACTACAGCCCCCGCGTGTATGGCGTGTGGCACCTCGCCGACCGCTGGACGCTGAAAGGCGGCGTCTCCACCGGCTTCCGCGCCCCCAACCTGCGCCAGACCGTCGCGGGCTGGGGCCAGGTGAGTCGCGGTGGCAACATGTACGGCAACCCCGACCTGAAGCCCGAAAAGTCGGTCACGCAAGAGATCGGCCTGAACTATGACGACGGCGCGGGCTTGAATGCCGGCCTGACGCTATTCAACAACGACTTCAAGGACAAGATCACCCGCGTGACTTGCCCGGCGACGCAATGCACGGATGGTCCCAACCAATTCGGGCGCGACCCCACCACCTACGAAAACGTCGATGACGCGATCTCGCGCGGCGTGGAAGCCAGCCTGGGCTGGGATCTGTCGGCCGCCTGGTCGGTGAAGAGCAGCTATACCTATACGAAGTCGGAACAGAAGTCCGGCCAGTACAAAGGTCAGCCTTTGAACCAATTGCCCCGCCACATCTTTACCACCTCGCTGAACTGGCAAGCCACGGAAGGACTGCAGACCTGGGCACGCGTCACCTATCGCGGCCGTGAGAGCCAGCCCATCACCCAGGCATCTTCGAGCACCATCGTGGCGCCTTCCTACACGTTCTTCGATCTGGGCGCATCCTACGCCATGACCGAACGCGTGACGGCCTATGCCGGCATCTACAACCTTTTCGACAAGACGGTCACCAACGACGATTACGGCTATGTGGAAGACGGACGCCGCTATTGGCTCGGTCTGGGCGTGAAGTTCTGATTCATCGATTTGAAACAGTTCGGCGCCGCTCGTCTTGCGCGGGTGGCGCCACCCATGATGTGATGCGCGTCTTGTCATCAGGATTGTCCATCCGCCGCACATGCTTCGCCTGGCACGACCGTTACGTTTCCTCCGCAGCACAAGGAGTTCCATCCCAATGTCCACCCCTTCCCTTTCCGTCCAGCGCTGGACGCGCGGCGCGGCCACGCTCGCCCTGAGCCTGTGCGCAACCTTCGCCCATGCCGACACCCAGCAGGTCAAGCACGCCCGCGGCACCACCGCCGTCGCGTCGCCGCCCGCCAAGGTCATCTCCATGGACGTGGCCTCGCTGGACACGCTGAATGCCCTGGGCGTGAACGTCGCCGGCGTGCCCGTCGCCAGGTTCCCGCCCCGCCTGTCGCGCTACGAGACCGACCAGGTGCTGCGCACCGGCACGCTCTTCGAGCCCAACTACGAAGTCATCCACGCCGCCAAGCCCGACCTCGTCATCGTGGGCGGCCGTTCGGCCGAGAAGTACCCGGACGTGGCACGCATCGCCCCCACCATCGACCTGACCGTCGACCAGAAGGACCTCGTGGGCAGCGTGCTGCGCAACACCGACACGCTGGCCAGGCTGTTCCACAAGGAAGCCGAAGGCGCGGCCCTGTCCAGGCAGCTGCAGGAGGCCATCGCCGGCCTGAAGCAGCGCGCGGCGGGCGCCGGCACCGGCCTCATCGTGCTGACCACCGGCGGCAAGATGAGCGCCTATGGCCTCGGCTCGCGTTTCGGCGTCATCCATGACGCCTACGGTTTCCCGCCGGCCGTGCGCGACCTGAACACGGCCAACCACGGCCAGGCCATCTCCTTCGAGTTCATCGCCAAGACCAATCCCGACTGGCTGCTGGTCATCGACCGCGACGCCGCCATCGGCCGCGAAGGGGTCGCCGCCAACAAGTACCTGGACAATGAACTGGTGCGCCGCACCACCGCCTGGAAGAAGAAGCAGGTGATCTACCTCGACAGCACCAACTGGTACCTGCTGGGCAATGCCAGCGTCCCTGCCATGCTCTCCAACATCAAGCAGATCGTCGACGCCCTCGATGCCGCCAAGTAGTGCCCCACTGGCCGCTGCGCCATCCGCGCGGCTGGCCAACCCTGCGTGGTTGTTCGGCCTGGTGGCGTTGCTGCTGGGCCTTTGCGTCATCAGCGTGGGCATCGGCGCCGGCGACCTCTCCTGGCCCGCGCTGCGCGATGACCTCCTGGCCGGGCGGCTGGACTCCGACGCCTGGCAATTGCTGCTGATCAGCCGGGTGCCCCGCACCCTGGCGCTGCTGTTGGCCGGCGTCTCGCTCGCCGTCGCGGGCATGATGATGCAGATGCTCGTGCGCAACCGCTATGTCGAACCCTCGACCGCGGGCACCATGGAGTCGGCCGCGCTGGGCATGCTGACCGTCGCGCTGCTGGCGCCCGGCCTGCCCGTGGTCGGCAAGATGCTCGTCGCCACGGCCTTCGCCATGGCGGGCACGCTGCTGTTCCTGGGCATCCTGCGCCGCGTGCCGCTGCGCTCGCCGTTCATGGTGCCGCTGGTGGGCCTGGTGCTGGGCGGCGTGGTGGAAGCCACCACCACCTTCTTCGCCTACCGCTATGAAATGCTGCAGTCCCTGCGCGCCTGGACCGTGGGCGATTTCTCGGGCGTGCTGCGCGGCCGCTACGAACTGCTGTGGATCGGCCTGGGCCTGTCCTGTGCCGCCATGCTCGCCGCCGACCGCTACACCGTGGTCGGCATGGGCCGCGACTTCACCACCAACCTGGGCCTGAACCACCGCAAGCTGCTGCTGACCGGCCTGCTCATCGTCTCGGCCATCGCGGCGGTCGTGGTGGTGACCGTGGGCAGCATTCCCTTCCTGGGCCTCATCGTGCCGAACGCGGTCAGCATGCTGCTGGGCGACAACGTGCGGCGCTCGGTGCCCTGGGTGGCGCTGCTGGGCGGCGGCTTCGTGCTGGCCTGCGATATCCTGGGCCGGCTGGTGCACTTCCCCTATGAAATCCCCATCGGCACCGTGGTGGGCATCGTCGGCAGCGCCCTCTTCCTGACCCTGCTGCTCAACCGCCGGACCCGCGCCGGCTGAGCCCGCGACGACGCACCGTGACCGCAAGCCTGATATCCCTTCTTCCCCGCGCCTCGCGCCTGACCGCCCCCTGGCGGCTGGCGCTGCTTGCGCTGGCCGCGGCCGGCGCCATCACCGCGTTCATGACGCTGGGCGCCAACGGCAACTGGGGCTTCGTGCTGCCCTTTCGCAGCGGCAAGCTGGCCGGCATGCTGCTGGTGGCCTACGCCATCGCCGTCTCGTCGGTGCTGTTCCAGACGATCACGCACAACCGCATCCTGACACCCTCCATCATGGGTTTCGACGCGATGTACGTGCTCATCCAGACCATCCTGGTCTTCGGCCTCGGCCTGGAGTTGAACGGCAAGGGCGCGCCGCCCGTGGCGAAGTTCCTGGCCGAGGTCGCGCTCATGACGGCCTTTGCCTGCCTGCTGTTCCGCTGGCTCTTCACCGGCGCCGCCCACAGCCTGCACCGCGTGATGCTGGTGGGCATCGTGTTCGGCCTGCTGTTCCGCAGCCTGTCCTCGTTCATGATGCGGCTCATCGACCCGAACGAGTTCCTGGTGCTGCAGGACCGCATGTTCGCCAGCTTCAACAGCATCCAGACCGAGCTGCTGGGCGCCTCGGCGGTGGCCGTGGCGGGCGCGTCGCTGGTGGCCTGGCGCCTGCGCCATCGCTACGACGTGCTGGCCATGGGCCGCGACGTCGCCATCAACCTGGGCGTGGACTATCGCCGCACGCTCATGCTGACGCTGGCGCTCATCGCCGTCATGGTGTCCGTGTCCACCGCGCTGGTCGGACCCGTCACGTTCTTCGGCCTGCTCGTCAGCAACCTGGCCTATCACCTGATGGGCTCGGACCGGCATCGCCTGGTCGTGCCCGCCGCGGTGCTGCTGGGCGTCGTCATGCTGGTGGGCGGCCAGGCGCTGCTCGAGCGCGTCATGGGATTGAGCGTACCCGTCAGCGTCGTCATTGAATTCCTGGGCGGACTCGTCTTCCTCGCCCTCGTCACCCGTAGATTGCGCCGATGATCGAAGTCAAGCAACTCAGCAAACGCTATGAAGACACCGTCGTGGTCGACGGCGTCACGCTCACCATTCCCGCGAAAGGCCTGACCGCCATCATCGGCCCGAACGGCGCGGGCAAGTCCACGCTGCTGTCCATGATCAGCCGCCTGCTGCCCATGAGCGAAGGCCGGGTCAGCGTCGACGGCCTGGACGTCACGCGCTGCGACAGCCGCGAGCTGGCGCGCCGCCTGGCCATCCTGCGCCAGGACAACCACCTGCCGCTACGCCTGACGGTGCGGGACCTCGTGGGCTTCGGCCGTTATCCGCACAGCGGCGGACGGCTGACGCTGGACGACAAGACGCACATCGACCGGGCCATCGACTACCTGTCGCTGGGGCCGCTGGCCGACCGCTACCTGGACGAGCTGTCCGGCGGCCAGCGCCAGCGCGCGTTCGTGGCGATGGTGCTGTGCCAGGACACCGACTACGTCCTGCTGGACGAGCCGCTGAACAACCTGGACATGCGCCACGCCGTGGCCATGATGCAGCTGCTCAGGCGCGCCGCCCGCGAGTTGGGCAAGACCGTGTTGGTGGTGCTGCACGACATCAACTTCGCGTCGTGCTATGCCGACCGCATCATCGCCATGCGCGACGGCAAGCTGGCCTATCACGGCACGCCCGACGAGATCATCCAGCCCCCAGTGTTGCGCGAGCTTTACCAGATGGACATCGCCGTCCACGAACTGGGCGGCCAGCGCATCTGCGTCTATTTCTGAAGCGCGCTGCCCGCCAGCGTGGCCGGTGACGCGGCAGGCGGCAGGCCGGGCGCGCGGGCCCATGCCAGCGCGTCCTCCAGGCGGTCATCGCCCCAGAACATTTCCTCTCCCACGAAGAACGACGGCGCGCCGAACACGCCCCGCCGGGCCGCCGCTTCGGTCTGGGCCTTCAGCGCCGCCTTGGCGGGCGCCTCGCCCGCCTGTTCGAGCAGCGTGGAGGGCAACCCCAGCGCCTGGAGCACCGCCGCGATGACCGCTGGAGACTGGATATCGCGATCGTGCACGAAGTTCTCGCGGAACACTGCCTCGCAGAAAGGCCGGCACCACGCCTCGTCCTGCCCCTGGATGGCGATGCGCGCGGCCAGCAGGCCCAGGCGCGGTACGGCGCTGGGCTGCCGGTACGGCACCCCGAAACGCGTGGCGCGGCGCACGACGTCGCGCAGCATGTAGAGGCCCTTGCTCGGATAGAGTCGGAACGGCGTGTCATCCCAGCCCTGGGCCTTGAAGATGGGCCCCAGCATGAAGGGCCGCAAGACCACCGTCACACCCGCCTGCGCAGCCAGTGGCCCTCCACGCACCAAGGACAGATAGCTGTAGGGACTGGCGAAATCGAACCACATTTCAATCGTGGCCGAGGGACGCGACGCGGGATCGGGGTGAACCATGAACGCTCCTGAAGACAGTGGCGGGAGACAGGCGGCAAGCCTTTGATCTTACGCCCGGCAAGGCCTCCTCCCTGCCTGGGAAAGACAGGAATGATATGATCCATATACGATTCATATAAAGGCGTATTCCATGGGCATCGTAAACATCGACGATGAGCTGCACGACCAACTCCGCAAAGCCAGCGCCGTGGCCTGCCGTTCCATCAACGCGCAAGCCGCGTTCTGGATCAAGATCGGCATGCTGAGCGAAATGAACCCCACGCTGAGCTTCAACGAGATCGTGCGCCGCGAGTTGCGCGCGGCCGGCGTCGACGCGCAGGCGCTCACCGGCGCCCCGGCATGAGCAAGCGGCCGGAGGAAATCGCCCTGATGGCGGAATCGGGCAGGCTGCTGGCGGAAGTTTTCACCTACCTGGACACCCTGCCGCTCATCGGCATGTCGACCCTGCAGGTCAACAATATGGTGGACCGCTACATCACGGACACGCTGCAGGCCCGGCCGGCCAGCAAGGGGCAGTACGGCTATGCCCATGCGCTCAATTCCTCGCGCAACCAGGTCGTCTGCCACGGCGTGCCATCGGCCACCGAGATCCTGCGCAACGGCGACATCGTCAACTTCGACATTACGCTGGAGAAGCACGGCTACATCGCCGATTCCAGCAAGACCTACCTGGTCGGCGAGGTCTCGCCCGCCGCCCGGCGGCTGGTGCAGATCACCTACGAAGCCATGTGGAAAGGCATCCAGGCGGTGCGCCCCGGCGCGCGCCTGGGCGACATCGGCCACGCCATCGAGCAGCATGCCAGGCGCAACGGTTATTCCGTCGTGCAGGAATACTGCGGGCACGGCATCGGCCGCGAGATGCACGAGTCGCCGCAGATCCTGCACTGGGGCAAGCCGCGCACCGGCCAGGCCTTGCGCGAAGGCATGACCTTCACCATCGAGCCCATGATCAACCAGGGCCGCCGCGAGGTCGAGACCGAGGACGATGGCTGGACGGTGGTCACCCGCGACGGCAAACTCTCGGCCCAGTTCGAGCACACGGTGGCCGTCACGGCGGACGGGGTCCGGGTGCTGACGCTGCGGCCGGGGGAAAAGCCCTTGCGCTGAAGGGCGGCGCGGACGCGCGCCGGCGCATGGAACATTGGCGGGCATGACGCGTCTGAACCAGAACACCGTCACAGAGCGACCCGCCATGCCCGTCCCAGCCCTCCTCCGCCCGTGCCGTGCCCGCGCACCGCTGATGCGCAAGGCCCTGGCGCTCGTCGCCACGGCCACCCTGCTGACATCGGGCGCATCCTCCGCGCGTGCCGCCGACGCCGTATCCGCCACGCCCCTGGACACCTTGCTGGCGCAGGCCTGCGCGCTGGCGCCGCTGGAAACGGTCATCGTCGCCCGCGAGGGGCAGGTGCTTGCGGAACGCGGCTGCCGCAAGCATCGCACCACCGAACCCACCAACATCAAGTCTGCCTCCAAGTTGGTCATGTCCGCGCTGGTGGGCATCGCCATCGACAAGGGCGTGCTGACGGGCACCGAGCAGCGCGTGGCGCCGCTGCTGGCTTCCGCGCTGCCGCCCGACCCCGACCCGCGCCTGCAGGCGCTGACGATCGGCCACCTGCTGTCCATGCAGGCCGGGCTGGGCTCGACATCCGGCGCGAACTATGGCGCCTGGGTCGCCAGCCGCAACTGGGTGCGCGCGGCGCTGGCGCGTCCCTTCGAGGACGAGCCGGGCGGCCGGATGATCTACTCCACCGGCTCGACGCACCTGCTGTCGGCCATCCTGACGCGCCAGAGCGGGCGCTCGTCCCTGCAGTTGGCGCGCGACTGGCTGGGACCGCTGGAGGGCTTCGAGATCACCAGCTGGACCCGCGATCCGCAAGGCATTCCGCTGGGCGGCAATGAAATGGCCATGAGCCCGCGCTCGCTGCTGGCCTTCGGCGAACTGTATCGCCGCGGCGGGGTCAACGCCTCCGGCGAGCGCCTGCTCTCGCAGGCCTGGATCGACGCCTCGTGGCAACCACGCACGCAATCGCCCTGGACCGGCGACGGCCATGGCTATGCCTGGTTCCTGACGCGTATCGCGGGCGAAGACGTGCGCTACGGCTGGGGCTATGGCGGGCAGATGCTCTATGTCGTGCCCAGGCTGGGCATGACCGCCGTCATGACCTCGGACGCGCGCAGCGCCTCGGCCCGCAACGGCCACCGCGGCGACCTGCACCGGTTGCTGGGCCAGATCATCGCGTCGGTCGACGACGCGCCGCCGACGCGATCGACGCATCGTCGGCCTTGAACGAAAAAAAACGCCAGCGGCGCAACGCGCCGAGGCGGCCAGGCGGGAGCATGAGCCTCCCCCCCAATCCCGCGCCCGCCATCGGACGGGCACGGTCCATGCCAGGCAATGCTCAGAAGCGGTAGCCGACGGCGATCGTGGGCACCCACGGATCGATCTTGGCGGTGCCGATCTTCTGGCCGTTGAGCTTCACGTCGGTCGAGATGTCGATGTAGCGCAGGCTGGCGTTGAAGAACCAGTTCTTGTCGATCATCACGTCGGCGCCGATCTGGGCGGCGAAGCCCCAGGAATCGGACAGGCTGACCTTGCTGCCTTGCAGCGCGCCCACGGCCTTGGTGTCGAAGAAGTTCGTGTAGTTCAGGCCGATGCCCACGTAAGGCTGCACGCGCGACTCAGGCAGGAAGTGCCACTGCACCGTCAGGGTGGGCGGCAGTTGCTTGCTTTCGACGATCTTGCCGTTCACGGCGCCCGAGCCGTGCACATCGTGCTTGAAGGGAACGGCGGCCAGCAATTCGATCCCGACGTTGCGCGTGGCCATGTAGGTCAGGCTCAGGCTGGGACGCGTGGAGCTGTCCGCATCCAGATTGATCGCGCCGTTCAGCGCGCTGCCGTTGTCCGACTTCGGACGCACCTGCGTGACGCCAGCCTTGAGCAGCCAATCGCCTGCCTCGTGCGCCTGAACGGGCGCCATGGTCAGGCCGGTGGCCAGCAGACTGGCGGCAATCAGGCCAGCGCGTACGGAGGAATTCATGGTCTTCTCCAAAGGGAATATGTCGAAGCCATACTGTCTCAGCCGCCCCGCGGTCCCGCCTTGCGGCATATCAAGCCGCGCCGGTTTGCCCCGCCGGGCGCACGCCGCCTAGAATGCCGGGTTGCGCCAGCACCACAGCGCCCCTGTTTTGCGCGGCATTCATCATCCCCCGCAGTCCTGCCTTGCGCGCCCCCGCGCCGGAGATTACCGTGTCCAAAGACGTCGACGCCATGAAGAACTTCCTTGCCAGCCTGGGCCTGCCCTGGACGCCCGGCAAGACGCAACGCGCCGAGCTGAAGGCCAGCTATCGCATCGGCAACACGCGCCCGCTGACGGTGGAACGCACCACCGTCGAATTCAACTGCGACGAGAACCGTCCCCGTATCTGGGTGCCCGAGTTCGCGCGCACCAGCTTCCACGTCTGGTTCGAAGCGCCGCAGCAGTCGTTCGACTTCGCCCCGAACGGCACCATGCTGAAGATCCGCAACACCGCCCACGGCAATGCCGGCGCGTACACCGTGGGCCTGAAGCCGCTGTAACGCACGCACGCGGTCACGCCGCACGCCGGGCGCGGCGGGAAAAGCGCCCAGCGCCGTGGCCCTGCCCCACAAAGCAAAACCCCCGGCGGTTTCCCGTCGGGGGTCTGGCGCCGTCAACGAGGACGGCGATCATCCGGCGAGGCGGCAGAGCCGCCTGGGGTTCTTACAGAACCTGGATGTTGGTAGCGGTCGGGCCCTTGGCGCCTTGACCCACTTCGTAGCTGACGCGCTGGTTTTCTTCCAGGGTCTTGAAGCCGTTGGTCTGGATTTCCGAGAAGTGCGCGAACAGGTCCTTGCCGCCTTCATCGGGGGTGATGAAACCATAACCCTTTTCGGCGTTGAACCACTTGACGATACCGTTAGCCATCTTAATTCCTTAAATGTTGTGAAAAACCGGGCTGAATGCCCAATACGCCAGACGATCAAGGAAGAGATTGGCCACAGCAATTACACCAGTGACGGCGACAACCTGAACTAACCGCGTCGCTTGAAAGATCTTTGCAGCGCGCAGTGTATGCGCGGCTTGGGGCACTGGTCAAACACCCCCAGCCAGGGTGGTCTAAAATCCCGTGACCGAAGGGCCGAAACTCGCACCGCCCCCCTCTTTTTATCCCCGGACATTCCCCTACTACACACCCCAATGGCCGTATTCACCGCTGTTTCCGACGACGACGCCCGCGCACTGCTAAACCGTTACAACCTGGGAGAATTGGTTTCTCTTCGCGGCATCACGGCCGGCATCGAAAACACCAACTTCTTCCTGCACACCACGCGCGGCGAATACGTCCTGACCCTGTTCGAGGTGCTGACAGCGGAACAACTGCCGTTCTATATCGAGCTGATGCACCACCTGGCCGAGCGTGGCATTCCCGTGCCGCAGCCCCAGACGCTGAAGGACGGCACCCGCCTGACCAGCCTGAACGGCAAGCCCGCGGCCATCGTCACGCGCCTGCCCGGCGGCTATGAGCCCGCGCCCGGCCCCGACCACTGCGCGCTGGCTGGCGCCACGCTGGCCCGAGCCCACCTGGCCGGCCAGGACTTCGGCATCCGCCAGCCCAACCTGCGCGGCCTTTCCTGGTGGGAAAGCACCACCCCGCAAGTCTTGCCTTTCCTTGATGCTGGTCAAGCCGAGCTGCTCCAGGCCACGCTGGCCGAACAGCGCACGCTGGCGGCCACGCCGGCCTGGCAGGGCCTGCCCCAAGGCCCGGGCCACTGCGACCTGTTCCGCGACAACGTGCTCTTTGCCGGCACCTTCGAATCGCCCCGCATGGGTGGCTTCATCGACTTCTACTTCGCGGGCTGGGACACCTGGCTCTTCGACGTGGCCGTGTCGGTGAACGACTGGTGCATCGTGCGCGAGACCGGCGCCTTCGACCTGCCCTGCCTGCACGCCTGGCTGAAGGCCTATGCCGGGATCCGCCCCTTCACCGACGCCGAGCGCCAGGCCTGGCCCGCGATGCTGCGCGGCGCGGCCCTGCGCTTCTGGCTGTCACGGCTGTTTGACTACCATCGTCCCCGCCCCGCGCAAACGCTCAAGCCGCACGATCCGCGCCACTTCGAGCGCGTGCTGCGCGCGCGCCAGGGCCAGGACCTGCCGCAGCTGCCCTGAGCCTCCAACGCCTCAAAGACGCCTCACCCTGACGACGCCACCACACATGCAAGCACTTTCCCTTCCCGTCTCCGCAGGCTGGTACTGGGTGCGCGCCGGCTACGCGCTCTTCGCCAGCCAGCCCATGCCCTGGTTCACCTGGGCCATGTGCATCAGCCTCTTCCTGATGCTGGCCAGCTTCACGCCGCCCATCGGCCCCATCTTCTTCGTCGGCCTCATGCCCACCGTCACGGTCATGACGCTGTCGGCCGCGCGCTTCGCCGAATCCGGCCAGAAGCTCGTGCCCGCCATGTGGACGCATCCGCTCAAGCGGCCGGGCATCTTCAAGCGCCTGAGCGGCATCGGTGCGCTGTACGTGGGCCTGAGCCTGCTGGCTGGCCTCATCGCTTTCGTCCCCTTCCTGGGCGAGCTGACGACCGCCATGGAAGCGGTGGTGGCAGCCGACGGCAACGCCGTCGCCGAAGTCACCCTGCTGCTGGATGCGATGCGCACGCCGCTCATCATCTTCGCGGTGCTCTACGTGCTGGTGGCCACGCTCTTCTGGTTCACGCCGCCCCTGGTGGCGCTGAACGACGTGCCGCTGCGCCAGGCCCTGTTCTTCTCCCTCCTGGCCTGCTGGCGCAACAAGTGGGCCTTCGCCATCTATGGCATCGTCTGGGGCGGCGTCTTCCTGGCCATCGACCTGCTGGGCACGCTGCTGACCGGCATCGGCCTGTCCTCGCAACTGGTGGGCATGCTGCAGGTACCGCTGAACATCATCCTGGGCGCCGTGCTGTATTGCAGCTTCTATGCCAACTACACCACGGTGTTCGGCATCGAACGCGCGCAGGCGCAGGACCCGCTATAGCAGGTCCTCGGCGCGCATCGGGAGCGTCCGCAGCCGGCGCCCCGTGGCGTGGAAGATCGCGTTGGCGATCGCCGCTGCCACGCCCACCATCGCCACCTCGCCGATACCCTTCACGCCGGCCTCGTTCAGCAGCGGGTCCGGCCGGTCGATGAAACCGACGTCGATCTCCCCGATATCGGCATTCACCGGCAGGACATACTCGGCCAGGTCGTTGTTCAGCACACCGCCATGGCGCGGATCGACCTCGGCGGCCTCGCGCAGCGCGGCGCCTATCCCCCACACCACCCCGCCCCGCACCTGGCTGGCGGCCGTGCGAGGACTGACCACCCGGCCACAATCGACCACGCTGACCACCCTGGGCACGCGGATGCGGCGCGTGCCCGGCTCGATACGCACTTCCACGAAGTGCGCGACATGGCTGAAACTCACGAACGCCGGATAGTCCGGGCCGCCCGCGGCGGGCAGCCCCCGCTGCAGGCGCTGGAACACCGCGTCCGGCTGGCCAGGCGCCTGCAGGCGCACTTCGACTTCGATATGCGGACGCCGCCAACGCGCCAGCATCTGGTGCAGATTGCCGTGTACAGGCCGGCCGTCGCGCAGGGCGTCGAAGCGGGCCTGCAAGGCCTGGGCCGCCTGCCTCACCACCGGCACGGTGCTTGCCGTGCCCCACGACCCCGCCGTCAGGTGTTGCGGCACGGCGCCCGGGTCGCCGATGACGATCTCGACCCGGTCCGGGTCGATGGCCAGCCCTTCCGTCAGGGCGGCAAAGATGGCGGTGCGTATGCCTTGCCCCATTTCGTGGCCGCTGACCGACAGGCGTGTGCTGCCGTCGGCGCGCACCCGCAGGCGGGCAATCGACGGCGACATGGCCGCCTTGTAGGCGCCCACCGCGACGCCCCAGCCGATGCGCGTGCCGTCGGCGGCACGCATCGACGCAGGGGCCGTGCCGCGCCGTTCCCAGCCAAAACGCCGCGCGCCCTCTTCCAGGCAGGCCTTCAGGAACCGTGAGGAAAAGGGATGCCCCGTGACCGGGTCACGCACGGCATCGTTCGCCAACCGGAACGCCAAGGGGTCTCGCCCCGCGGCATGGGCCAGTTCATCCATCGCGCTTTCGAAGGCGAACGCCGCCGGCTGCTCGAATGGCGCGCGCATGAAGCCCGGCGTCTGCACATCCGTGCGCACCAGCCTGACGCTGCTTTCATAATTGGGCGTGTCGTAGAGGCGCGCGGTCAGCTCGCTGAAGTTCGCGGCGAAGGTATCCTCGCGGCCGTTCTGCATGTCGGCCTCGTGGCTGGCGGCCACCAGTCGCCCCTCTGCATCCGCGCCCAGGCGGACCCTGTGGCGGCTGGCCGGACGAAAGCTCGAGGTGTGGAAAAGCTGGGCGCGGGGCATGACCAGCTTCACCGGGCGGTCCAGCAACATGGCGGCGCGCGCGACCAGGACCGTCTGGCCCTGCAGGGAATTCTTCTGGCCGAAACCGCCACCAAGATAGGGACTCTTGACCTCGACCCGGGCCGGGTCCAGGCCCAGCGCCGCCGCCACGCCAAATTTCAGCGCGCCGGAGTTCTGCGTGCCCTCGTGCAGGGTCAGCGTGCCATCCTGCCACGCGGCGGTGGTCGAGATGAGCTCCATCGGGTTCTGGCATTGCAGTGGCGACAGGTACTCACCTTCGACACGGAACGCGGCCGTCGCCAGCGCGGCCCTGGTATCGCCACGCGTGTGCGTGGGTGTCGCCTCGAGCGTCTGCGCCAGGGGGGATTCCATCACGGCGCCGAAAGGCATTTCCTCGTACTCGACCCGGACCCGCGCCGCGGCGTCGCTCGCAATGGCGAGACTTTCCGCGACCACCAGCGCTATCGGTTCTCCGCGGTGCACCAGCCTGTCGGACAGCATCGGCTGGTGGCCCTGGAACGCATAACCGCCCCGCATCAAGAAGCCCGGCGATTTGACGCCCTCGAAGTCGTGCCAGGTGAGGACGGCCAGCACGCCCTTGACGGCCCGGGCGGCCGCGAGATCGAACGACACGATGCGCCCGCGCACGATGCGCGAGGGCACCGTCATGGCATGGGCCATGCGCGCCAACGGCACATCCGCGGCAAACCGGGTCTTGCCCAGCACCTTGTCGCGCGCATCGACCCGGGCGCGGTCGGGATACGTGGCCGTCGTCATGCCTGCTCTCCTGCCTGGCTGCCGCGTTCGGCAGCGATCATCAATGCATCGGCGACAACCTCTGCGCCAAGCGCGATCTTGAATCCGTTGTGGCGGCCCGGGCGGGCCTGGGCAAAGGCGATGACGCCAGCCTGCCGCGCCGCCGCGCGATCCAGCGGTTTTCCCGCCAGCGCACGCTCGGCGGCGGGCACGCGCCAGGGACGGGTCGCGACGCCGCCCAGCGCGATACGCGCCTGCGTCACGACGCCGCCGTCCAGTTCCAGCGCCACCGCGGCGGATACCGTCGCAAAGGCATAGGACTCGCGATCACGGATCTTGTGATACGAGGAGGCCCTGCCCAACTGCCCGCGCTGCCCCAGCGGCACCCGGATGCGCAGGATCATCTCGTCAGGCGCCAGCACGGTTTCCAGTTGCGGCGTCTGTTGCGGCAAGCGGTGCAGCCCGGCAACCGGCACGCGACGCACGCCGCCGGGGCCCGCCACGTCCAGGCTGGCATCCAGCGCCACCAGCGCCACGGCCCAGTCGCCCGGATAGACCGCGATGCAGGACGGGCTGCCGCCGAACAGCGCGTGGCCACGATCCAGCCCCTCTTGTGCCGCGCAGCCGCTGCCCGGCGCACGCTTGTTGCAGGGATAGGCCGGCCCATTGCGGAAATAGGCGCAACGGGTACGTTGCAGGAGATTGCCCCCCAGCGTCGCCATGTTGCGCAGTTGCTGGGAAGCCGCCTTCGACAGGGACTCGGCCAACACCGGCGCCCGCTGTTGCACGAGGGGATGCGCGGCCGCGTCGCCCATGGTCGCCAGGGCGCCGAAGACCAGTTCGCCGCCTGCTTCGCCGATCTCGGCCAGGCCTGCCACGCCGGTCACGTCGATCACGTGCGCCGGCGTTTCGAGGCCGAGCTTCATCAGGTCATACAGCGTGGTGCCGCCGGCCAGGATGCGCGCGCCCGTGCGCGCCTGCTCGGCCAGGACATCCTCGTGGGTGGCGGCCCGGGTATAGGCGAATGGCTGCATCAGGTCGCCTCCATGTTGGCCGCGGCATCCTGGATGGCCGTCACGATGCCGGCGTAGGCGCCGCAACGGCACAGGTTGCCGCTCATGGACTCCCGGATGTCCGCCGCACAGCTGGCATGCCCGTCGCGCACGCAGGCGACCGCCGCCATGATCTGCCCCGGCGTGCAATAACCGCACTGAAGCGCGTCATGATCGATGAAGGCCTGCTGCATGGGATGCAACGTGCCAGCCTCGGGCGCGAGCCCTTCTATGGTCAGCACCGAGCGCCCCTGCATCTTGGCCGCCAGCGTCAGGCAAGCCACCACGCGCCGGCCATCGACGTGCACCGTACAGGCGCCGCACTGGCCGTGGTCGCAGCCCTTCTTGGCGCCGGTCAGCCCGAGCTGCTCGCGCAGCACATCCAGCAGCGAACTGCGCGTATCGATCAGCACGTCCACCGGCAGTCCGTTGACCTGCAGCCGCAGGGGAACGTCCTGTCCCGGCCTTGCTTCCGCCTGCGGCGACGCGGCGGCGCCTGATGTGCCGGAGAGGCCGATGCCGGTGACGGATACCCCCGTGACGGCCACGCCGCCCCGCAGGATGTCCCGCCGCGTGAACGACAGTGTCTCGCCTGGGTCCCTGGATGCGCATGCAAGTCTGGTCATGGTTTTCCTTTGTTCGAGTCTTCGCCCCAGCCCTGGATCCGAGTACCGGGAAGCGTCTTGAAAATCTTAGCCAAGGCATCCCTTGTGCAGCCGTCGGATGCGCTAAATTAGGGCCGATCAGCGTGTTAAGCAGAGCTTTGCAATGCCCCCTCCCCTACGCCTGGACAGCCTGGAAATCTTCGGTGACGTCGTACGGCACGGCGGCTTTCGCGCTGCCGCCGCCAGCCGGGGCGTCTCGTCATCGGCCATCAGCCAGTCCATCAACGCGCTGGAAGAAGCGCTGGGCATCCGCCTGCTGCACCGGACCACGCGCAGCGTCGCGCCCACGGAGGCCGGCGAGCACCTGCTGCATTTGCTGACGCCCGCGCTGCAGGACATCCGGGTGGCCGTGGACGGCCTGAACCAATTCCGCGAAAACCCCTCGGGCACGCTGCGCATCAATGCCCCCGGCCCCGCCGTCGATCACGTCCTGTGCCCCCTGGCCTTCCAGTTCATGCAGACGCATCCCGACGTCAACATCGAACTGATCAGCGATGCCGCCATCGTGGACATCGTCGAGCAAGGCTTCGACGCGGGCGTGCGCTTCGGCAACCAGCTGGCGCAGGACATGATCGCCATGCCGCTGGGGCCGCGCCTGCACTACGCCATCGTGGCCTCGCCGGCATACCTGCAAGCGCACGGCACGCCCGAACAGCCCGGCGACCTGCTGGCGCATGAATGCATCCGGCGGCGCTTTCCTGGCGGCACGCTCGTCACCTGGAAATTCGCCAAGGACGGCGAGACGCTGGAAATCGTGCCCAAGGGGCGCCTGACGCTGAGTTCGGCCCAGCAGGAACTGCAGGCCGCGCTGGCGGGTGCCGGCATCGCGCACACCCTCGATGACTACGTCCACGCGCACGTGGCGGCAGGCAGCCTGGTCGAAGTCCTGCTCGACTGGAGGCAGACCCTGCCCAGCTGGTATCTGTATTACCCCAGCCGGCGGCACACCAGCGCCGCCATGCGCGCCTTCCTGGGTTTCATCCGCGACTACCCGTGGCCATGAGCCGTCAGCCCTGGATCCTCAACACCTCGTGCACCGTGCTGGCGTGGTCGCCACCGACACGCGTGCCGCCGCCGAACACGTGGATGCGATTGCCCAGCGTGGCCGCCCCCAGGCCGTGCCGCGGCGTGGGCAGCGCAGGCAGCGCGGCCCAACTGTCGCGCTTGGGCTCATAGACCCAGGCCTCGGCGAACACCTTCTGCTCGGGCACCCATTGCTCACCACCGAACGCATACAGACGGCCATCCAGGACCGCCGCCGCCAGGCCGCCTTGCGCCTGCGGCATGGGTGCGCGCGAGGTCCAGCGGTCCCGGGCCGGGTCATAGACCTCCAGCGCAGGCACATTCACCTGCCGCAGCGAGCCATCGGCCTGCTTGATGGCCTGGCGTCCGCCCACCACATACAGGCGCCCATCGATCACCGCCGCCGCCGCGCTGTTGCGGGCGGTGGGCGCGGGGGCAATGGCGGACCAGCGGCCCTGGGCCGGGTCGAACACCACGCCTTGCGTCGTATCCGCGTGTGCGTTGAAGTGGCGCGCGCCGTCATGCTCGCGGATGCGTCCGCCCACCAGATACACCCGGCTGCCGATGGCGGCGCACACGCCCTCGGCCGACGGATACGGCAGCGGCACACCGTCGGTCCAACGGTCGGCGTCCGGCTCGTAGACATAGGTCGAGGCCTCGGCGCGCCAATTGGGAAAGCCGCCGCTGAAGCCCCCCACGCCGTAGATCAGCCCACCGGCGGTGGCCAGCGCGATGTGGTGGCGGGCCGCTGGCAAGGTGGCCAGGCGGGTCCAGCGGTCCGCGGCGGGGTCATAGGACTCGAAATGCGCCGAGTAGCCCGTGTTGGGGTTCAGCAAGCCCCCGGCCACGTAGATGCGGCTGTTCAGCACCGTGGGGTAAAGCTCCTGGCGGGCCAGGGAGGCCGCGGCGGCGGTGGTCCATTGCGGCGCGCTGGCCTGGGCCTGGGCGTGGCGGGCGAAAGGCAGCGCGGCCAGGGCGGCGGTGATCCGCAGGATGTCGCGTCGTTGCATGGGGGTCTCTCTGACAGTTGCTTGAACGAATGTTAGGGAGCGCCTGGGGCGGCGACTAGCCAGGCAGGGCTGATCAGGCTGGTTAGCCTGGTTAAGCAATGGGTGGGATGGCACGCCGGATTGCAGCCTGCAGGCGGGCGATGCCGCCCTGCGCGTGGTCGAGCGCCCCCACCCGCAGCTCGACCACGCTGGCGGCGCGCAGGCACGCGGCGAACCGCCAGGGTTTCAAAGCGGGGATGACACGCAGCACCCGCCCTTCCCGATCCACGAACGCCACGCAGATGGCATCACGCAACCCCAGCGTGTGGATGGCACGGCAGGGGCGGATCCACAGCCCATGATGCTGGTCGGGCGGCGGCTGGCCGAACCAGCCCGCCAGCCGCTGGGGGAAGGAGACGGCCCGGATGAGGCGCAAGGGGGGTGGCGCACGCATCAGAACGATGCCTGCAGCAGGCGATAGCCGATCGGAAACCCCAACACCAGGAAGGTGCAGGGGAAGATGCACAGGATGAGCGGCGCCAGCATTTTCACTGGCGCCTCCAGCGCCTGCTGTTCCGCGCGCAGCAGACGCTCGGCGCGCAGCCGCTCGGCCTGTGCCCGCAACACCGGCCCCAGGTTCATGCCCAGGCTGTCGGCTTGCGCGATGGCGGAAGCCAAGGCATGCAGCGACGGCAAGCCGCTGCGCTGTGCCAGGGCCCGCAAGGCGGCCACGCGCGACATGCCCGCACGGACGTCTGCCAGCACGTCGCCCAGGCCATCACGCAAGGGGCCCGCCGCGCCACGCTCCACCGCTTGCTGCAAGGCGCCCTGCACGTTGAGCCCGGCCTCCATGCACAAGGTCATCATGTCCAGCAGGAACGGCAACTCCCGCCCCATGCGTCGCGCGCGTTCCCGCCGGCGAGCGCCCAGCCAGGCGCCCGGCACAAGCGCCGCCACGATGCCCAGTCCCAGCGCCACCCAGGCCATGCGCGACGACACGGCGTCCAGCCAGATCGCGATCAGCGACACGACGCCTGCGCCGACACAGGCTGCCAACACCTGCGCCGCCGCCACATGGCCAGGACGCAGCGCGCCGCCGTAGCCTGCACGCGCGATCGCCTCGGCCAGGATGGCACGGCGGCGCCAGCCCACCAGGCCGTGCAGCGCCGGCTCGGCAGCCTGCAACCAGGGCCAGGCCCAGCGCCATGGCCAGGGCAGCCGCGCTTCGCCCGCAGGCAGCGACAGGCTGCGCGTCCAGGGCCGCAAGACCAGCAGCACCACGCAGCCCACGGCGCACGCCGCCGCTCCCATGCTCAGCCACGTCAGCATCCCGCGCCCTCGATCGCAACACCTGACGCCATGTCATACCTCGATGCGCATCACGCGCCGGATCATCCACACGCCCACCACTTCGAGCAGGACGATCAGCGCCAGGACACCCCAGCCTGCCGGTGTTTGCCACATGGCCCGCATCGCCTCGGGCTCCAGGCGCTGCAAGGCCAGGCCGATGACCAGCGGCAAGGCCCCCACCACCCAGGCCTGCAGGCGTCCCTGTGCCGTCAATGCATGGATGCGGCGGTGGATGAGCAGGCGGGCACGCAGGTTGGCGGCAATGCGTTCCAGCGCATCGGCCAGGTTGCCGCCCGTGCGCGTCGCGATGCGCAAGGCGGCGCACATGAGCCCCGCCGACTCGGTCGGCATGCGGCTGTGCAGGTTGCTCAGGCAGGCGTCCAGCGACACGCCCATGCGCTGCTCGCGCATCAGCAAGGCGAACTCCTGGGAAAGCGGCGCCTGGCTCTCTTCCATGAGCGAGCGCAAGGCCACCGGCAGGCTGGCGCCCGCGCGCAAGGACCAGGCAAGCGCCAGCAGGGCATCGGGCAACTGCGTGTCGAAACGCGCCAGGCGCTGATGGCGCGCACGCCCGGCCAGCCAGCGCGGCAACAGCAAGCCCAGCCCGCCGCACGACAAGGCCACCGTCACACTGCCGCTCAGCAGATACGCCGCTGCCACCGCCGCCGCGCAAAGCGCAACGGTCAATAGCCAAAGCTGGCCCGGGTCGACGAACACGAAGAACTCATCCAGCCGCCAGCGGGCCTCTTCGGTGAACGCGTCGCGATACCCCTCCCATCCGTGCTTGAGCCAGCGCGAGGCCCAGCAGGCCAGCAGTCCCGCCGCCAGCCCGGCGCTGAGCAGGGCGAGGGTCAGCATGCCGCAGCCTCCACACGCCCCGGACCCGCATACGCAAGGGAGCCGCCGTCCATTGCCGCGGTCTCGGCCGAGAACAGGCGAGCGTCGCAGGCCAGGCCTTGTTCGCGCCATTCGTCGAAGAACGACGGCACCAGGCCGCAAGCCTGGAAGCCCTGCGACCTGCGGTCATAACGGAACAGTTCCTGCAGCTGGATGCGGCCGCTTTCGATGCCGGTGACCTCGACGATGGCACTGACCAGGCGCCTGCCCGACGGCAGGCGCGTCTGCTGCACCACGACGTCGATGCTGGCCGCGATGTGCTCGCGCACCGCCTGCAAGGGCAAGGCCATGCCCGCCATCAGGATCATGGTCTCCAGCCGGGCCAGCGCGTCACGCGGGCTGTTGGCGTGCAGGGTCGTCAACGAGCCTTCATGGCCGGTGTTCATGGCTGCCAGCATGTCGAAGGCCTCGGCGCCACGGCACTCGCCCACGATGATGCGGTCGGGGCGCATGCGCAGCGCGTTGCGCACCAGGTCCCGGATCGTGACCGCGCCCTTGCCCTCGAGGTTGGGAGGCCGGGCTTCCAGGGAAACCAGGTGCCCGTGCAGCAACTTCAGCTCCGCGGCATCCTCGATGGTGACGATCCGCTCGCCTTCCGGCACGCAATGCGACAGTACGTTCAGCAACGTGGTCTTGCCCGACCCCGTGCCGCCCGCCACGACCAGGTTCTTGCGGCGGGCCACGCACAAGGACAGGAAGCTCGCCATCCGGGCATCGAGCGCGCCACCGGCCAGCAGGTCCTGCAAGCCCGGCCGGCGGACGGGAAACTTGCGCAGCGTCAGCGCGGCGCCTTTCAGCGCGACCGGCGGGATCACCGCATGCACGCGGGAGCCATCCGGCAGCCGGGCATCGACCAGCGGGGAGCTCTCATCGATCCGGCGTCCCAAGGGAGCCACGATTTTCTCTATGACGCCCAGCAAGGACTGCTCGCTGCTGAAGAAAGCCTCGTGCGGCTGCAAGGTGCCCGCGCGCTCGACGAAGATCTCGTCGTAGCGGTTCACCATGACTTCCGTGATGGCGGGATCGCCCAGCAGGGGCTCCAGCGGCCCCAGGCCTATGGTTTCATCCAGCACCTCGCCAGGCACGCCCGGCGCAATCAGGGCGCCCGCCGCCACCCGCTGGGCGACGATCTGCGCCAGCAGCTGGCTGGCCTCGGTGCGCAGCATGGCATCGGACATGTTTGCGACGTCCCGCCGCCGCAGGTCGAGCGCGTGCAGCAGCGCCGCGCGCAACTCCTGCCTCAAGGCCGCGTGCAAGGCGCGAGTGCCGGCCGCGGCATCGGCCATGCTGGCGCTTCCTTGAGGCAACTCGGGGGCTTGCGGCAGGATACCCGGCACGACGGCGTCAGTCCCCCACACAGCGCCCCCATCCACGTCCCCGTTCTGCTCGGTCGCCGCCAGCCCCCCCTCGTTTCCCTGCGGCATCACCGACAACGCGTGCGGCACGGTTTCCCTGGCCGGGGCAGCGGACTCCCCCTGCTCCACGACCTCCACCTCGAACAGGCAGGATCCGATCAGTACCTGATCGCGGCGCGCAATCGGCGCGAACTGGGCCACCCGGCGTCCATTGACGTGGGTGCCCGCCAGCGACCCGAGGTCCTCCAGCACGACGCCCGCCTCGCTTCGGCTCAGCCGGGCGTGCAGGCGCGCCACGCGCCAGTGACGCAGGCGGATCGCGCAGGAGGGATCGCGCCCGATCGTGGCGGGAGACGCGACGCACAGGGTGTGCCGGCTACCGTCCTGGAAGTGCTGGTGAATCCTCAACATGGCATGACTCCTAGCGCAAGCGCGCGTCCTGGCCGGACCATTGGGTCCCCGGCCCTGTATAGGGATTCCAGCCTGGACGGTCTTCGGCCGGGCGCAGCTCGGTATTGAGCCTGGCGGGCCCGGGAAACGCGTCTTGCAGCGCCTCCCGTCCCAACCTGACGCGTTCGGCGAGATCCGGATGCGAGGCCGACACGACGATCGGCGTGACGAAGATCGCCAGTTCGGTTTCGCGGCGCTGGAAGCGCTCTGAACGAAAGAGCGCGCCCAGGATGGGCAGGCTGCCCAGCCCCGGCACGGCATGCCGCTCGCGGGACTGCTCCCGCGAAAGGAAACCTCCCAGCACCAGCGTCTGCCCCGATCGCACGTTGAATTCCGTGGCCGCGCGGCGCGTGGTCAAGGCGGGACCGGAAGGCGTCGTCATGGCGGCATCGACCGCGCTGACCTCGACATCGATGCGCGAGCGGACCGTGCCGCTGCGATCCACCTGCGGCGTGATCTGCAAGGACACGCCATAAGGCTTGAAAACGGTATTGCTGCGCCCGTCCTGGTCGGTGCTGACATAAGGCACCTCGCCACCCGCCAGGAAGCTGGCCGTGGCGCCGCTGCGCGCCAGCAACTGGGGCTGCGCCAGGATGACCGCTTCGCCGCTTTGGGCAAGCGCGTGCAGACGCGCCGGCAACATGGCATCGACCCCGAAGTAGCCCCGCGCCGATGACGCGGGGAAAGGCGCGGGCAACACGACCTCTCCGGGCCGTTCGAGCAAGCGCGATCCGCCCGCCTCCCAGGCCACGCCCGCCTGGATGCCGCCCAGGCTGGCCGCATCCCAACGCAGGCCCAGCTCCTGCAGGCGCGCGGTGGGGATCTCGATGACCTGCACGTCCAGCATCACCATGCGATCCCAGCCGACCCGGCTGGTGAAGTCGACGATCTCGGGATAACGCTGCGCCAGCGCGGCGATGCGTGCCTGATCGGAATCGGAAAGATCCTCGCCCTCGATGACGATCTTTTCCCCCACCGTCTTGCTGCGCGCGCCGGGCACGCGGGCCAGCAGGGCATCGAGCTCACGCTGCACGCGCCGCATGCCGGCGGGCGCGACCTCCACCGTATAGGCCTGCCTGCTGCCCTGGCCGCTCCAGATGTGCAGGGACGTCGTGCCTGACTGGCGCCCGAACACCACCACTTCGCGGCCGTCGGCGGTGACCGCGCTCAGCACGTCGCCTTGTCCGACCGTCACGCGGCGCACGCCAGGCACATCCAGCACGCGGGTTTCACCCACCTGCAGCGACAGGGCCTGCGTGTCCGCGGCGGGCCCACCCTGGGCGGCCGCTCCCTGCATGCTCCACAGCGCAAGCAGGCTCGCCACGCATCCCTGCCACGCATGCCTGGGCAATCGGCGCATCATGGCCTGCCCGTCCCGGACGACGGCATTTCCCCGGGCCAGTCCGCAAGCGGCAAGGCCGCGTCCAGCGCCCCCATGGCGTCGCCATAGATCACCACGGGCACGGGCGGCGGCGCGGGCGGCCGGGGCATCCCCAGCACGCGGGCCAGGCCGCCCCGCGCGCCCGCCGCGGCGGGCGCGGCGTCCCTGGCATGCCGCAACAGGGCGGTCAGCTCACCTTCCTGGCGGGCCGCCAGCACACGGACGGCGTCGTCCGGGCTCAGGTCCAGTGTCAGCGTGCCGCTCTCGCTGCCAGGACCTGGCATATCGGAAAGCAGCCAATCCCCCACCGCCAGCACGCGCGCGGCCTGCAGCAGGGGCATGGTGACGCGCCGGTCATCGTGGTCGAAGGCCACGTAGATATCGAGCGCATCGCCCGGCGCCAGCAAGCCGCCCGGCAGCCGAAGATCGTCACGCGTCAGCGTCAGGGCGCGGCGGCCCGGTGCCAGCATCGCAGACAGGGCATTGGGCGTTTCATCCGCCAGATGCGCCCACAGCACGGCATCGCCACCCGGCACGCCGTGTGCCAGGGTCCGTCCTTCCAAGGCACCCAGGGCTTGCGCCGGCAACGCCGCCGCCGGCACCGCGTCCGCGGGAAAATCCCGCAATGCCAGATGCGAGGCATCCAGCCGCAAGCCTGGCATCAGGTCCTGGTCTGCCACGATGCGCGCGACCCACTCGCGCCGGTTCTGCGCCTCGATCCGGGCAACCGTGCCCTGGATGTGGGCACGAGCCGCCCAGGCTGCCACGCCCGCGGCAGCGATCGCCAGCAACAACAGGACGACGCTGCGCGCATGCCGCGGGGCGGTGACTGGCCAGCGCATCATGGCGCCCCCTCCGCCGGGGCCATGACCGCCACATAGCCGCTGCCCCCCTCATGGGCCACGGCCACGACGGTCAGGGCCATGCCGGACCGCCGCCAATGATCGACCTCGGCGGAAGACACGCCCGTGCCCCCCTGCAGCGGCATCCATCCCGCGCCTGCCAGCGATTCGCGCACGTCGGCCAGGCTGCCTGGCAAGGGCCGGGGGTCGCGATACACGAATGCCACGCGTTCGCCTTCCTCTTGCCGCTGCAACAGGGCCAACCGTCCCGGCATGCCTGCTATCCCCAGGCTGCTGTCGCACTGGCCCGTCAGGCTCATGCCGGACACCTGTCCGACGGCGTGCTTGCCCCGCCCCGACAACTGGACCATCCAGTGCATGGGCGCGGCATACCAGGCCAGCGTGGCCAGGCCAGGCGTGATGAAGAGGTCGGCCCCCGCCGGCGCCTGCGCCCGCCACGCGGAAAGCAAGCCATCCACGGAGCGGCGTGCCAGGAAGGCTTGGCGCCACAGGGACTTTCCCTGCCAACATTGCGTCATGGCTGGCTGGACCTCGCTATCCGCCGGCAAGGCCAGGCGCGTCGCCCCCGCTTGCAGCACCGGCGCGGCGGCAGCGATGCCGGGAAGCGCCGCCGCCAGGCAAAGCAGCCCTGTCGAAGCCAGCCCTTTCCGGCCCGATGCGCGTGCATGACGGCTGGACGTTTTCCTGCTCAGGCCCCTCATCCTCCGCTCCCTCCGCCGCGTCGCAGCACCGCCTGTGGCACCGCGCCACGCCAAGGTTGCAGCCAATCGAAATCGGGTTGCGGCCGCCCCCACGGACGATCCACGCGCCGCATGACGTCGGCCACGCGCCGACCCTGCTGCGCCGTCAGATTGGCGGCAAAGCCCCACCCCAGCGCGGAATCCGCGATTCTTGCCTGCGCCAAGGCATCGGAGCCGCTGTGCGCGGCGCCCGTCAGCAGCCAGGTCTCTCGCCGCAAGGTCGTGGCAGCCTGGGGCAGGAATCCGCCTCGCGCGCCCAGCAAGGGCTGGAATGTCGCGGTGGCAGCGCTGCGCAGCAGCCCGGCGTCCGCGGCCTGCCATTCCTCACGCAAGCGGCGAGCATGCGGATGGTCCCCGCCAGCCTGGGCGTCATTGCCGAGCGGCGCGAGGCGTGACGCCGCTGCCTGGGTCACGAGCGCCGCTCCCTGCCAGGAGGACGCATCGACGGCGACGGCAGCGGGACGCTGGGTGTCCTGCCTGGCTGCCGCCAGGAAAGCCAGATGCCGCGACGCATCCTGCGCCACGCTGCCGGCCCGCAAGCCCTGGCCTGTCCACGTGACACCCACCCACAGGAGCGCCAGCAGTGGCAGCATGGCCAGGCCCTCTGCAAGGGCTTGCCCTTCCTGGCGCAATGCATGGCCGCTCATGTCGGCTCCCCGCTTTCACGCAGCCTGGCCTGCCAATAAGGGTGAAACAGGTTGGGCAATTCATGACGGCCGTCCGCACGCCGGCCGGGACGCAGGAAGTCGGTCTGGGCCGCGCTGTGAACCGTCACGGCAGACACGCCGCCCGCGCCTTTGCCCGGCACGGACAACACCACCCGCAAGCCGAAGGACAGGCTTTGCGCGCCATCGCCCTGGCGCCGCAGGTCCGTGAAACCCGGCAGCCCCCGCGCCGCCCAGCGGCTGCCGCGCAAGACCGCATAGGAATTCGCCAGGCGGTTGTCGCGGCCATCCAGCAGGCCCCAATCGGTTGCCGCCCTGACCCAGCGCCAGAAATCCTGTTCGGAGAAATCCTGCGGAGGATCATCATGGAACACGAAGCCGGGCGGCTCGCCATCGCGCACCGATACACGCCCCCAGCCCATGGCGTATTCGCGGAAATAGCAACCGATGCGGCGGTTGCTGCGCAAGGCGTGGAACGACAGCGTGTCGTGCGCCTGCCAGCGGCCGTCCAGCCCGAACCGGGTGTCTCCGCGGCGGCGCAACTCATGGCGCAGCCACGGACATTGCCTGGACACCGGCCAGGGGTTGCGGGCGGTGTCATTCCTGGCTTTCAGGAAGCCATAGGGTGACACCGCGAGCTCGACCATCGCCCGCAGGTCGCCACGCGGCGACGCGCCATGGTGCACCAGCTTGCCTGGCAAGGTGTCGTCGTTGACGGTGAATGAAGGCTCGCCTGCCGTCGCGGCATAGTTCGCCGCGAGCACGGCCGCGATGGCGGCGTCTCGCGCGCGCCCCAGGTCATTGGCGACAGCATGGCGTGCCTGCTCCAGGATGACATGCACGGTTTCCTCGTGTCGCGCCTGGGCCTGGGCAAAGCCGCCCCCGGGCTGGCTCAGGCTGCCGAAGGAACGCGCCGCGCGCGCGGCGGAATACCCGGTTGCATGGGACGGCCCGAACAGCATGCCGATCAGCACCGACGGCGGGTTTCCCCTGCCGCCACGTTCCGCCTGCGCCGCGCCGAACTGCGCCCAGCTTGCCAGGGTCGCGAGATGCGCCATGGCGACCTGGTGGGCCACCTGCGCGCGATTCATCGTGGCCAGCAGGTTCAGGCCGCGGGCCTGCACCACCGCGCCGCTGTAGGCCGCCGCATCCGCGGCGTGCGTGAGCTGCGTGCGCGCCGCGGCGGTCGTGCCCACCTCGTGCAGATGACGCCACATGACGGCAATGGCAGCCGCCAGCAACAAGGCCAGCGGCAGGGCCTGGCCAGCCATGCGGTCCATGCGCGCGCGCATGGCGATCACTTGCCGTTGCCGGTGAAGGACTTGAGCGTGCGCTCGCTGGTCTGGCGTGCGGCCGAGCCGGCCGCCTGGGCAGCGGCACGCGATTGGGCCGTGCCGTCTTCCCCCGCCAGCTCACGGGCCATGGCCGCGGTCTGCGAGCGGACGACCTGGCCGAAGAGTTGATAGACCGCGATGGCCGCCACCGCGATGAGGGCGACGACGATGATGTACTCGGTCATCCCCTGGCCGGACTGGCGGCGGCGGGCATGAACAAAAGGATGCAGCTGGACTGAGGTCATGATGGGCTCCCGTTGCACGGTATGTGCAGGAGCCAGTCTGGCCGTGCCAAGCCCGGCGCGCCATGCGCGAAAGCCGTGATGGGTGGGAACGTCCGGCCTTCGCGCCTACCTCGTCCCCCTCGTGCCCGGCGGCATCAATACATCGTCGCCTTCACCCGCCCGGGCAAGGCCGCGTCGTACGCCTTCCCGTCGATCTCCGCCTGGCTCAAGTCCTGCAGGATCGTCCCGGTGCTCGGCAGCGCCGTCCGCGCAATCTGCACTGCCGGATCCCAGAGCCTGGCGCGCAGCACCGCGCGCGAGCACTGGAAGAACACCTTTTCCACGTGCACGACCAGGACCGACAAGGGCAGCTTGCCCGCCACCGCGAAGCGCGCCAGCAAGCCGGGATCCGTGGTAATCACCGCCCGCCCATTCACCCGCAGCGTTTCGCCCACACCGGGAATCAGGAACAGCAGGGCCACGCGCGGGTCGTGCACGATGTTGCGCAGGCTGTCGATGCGGTTGTTGCCGCGGCGGTCGGGCAGCAGCAGCGTCCTGTCGTCGTGGAGGTGCACGAAGCCCGCGGGGTCGCCCCGGGGCGAGACATCCAGGCCGTCAGGGCCCTGGGTCGCCAGGGCCACGAAGGGCGCGGCCTTCACGAAGGCCTGGTAATGCGGATGCAGATAGTCGATCTCTTTCCTGATCGATGCGGCGGCGGGGCTGCCGTACAAGGCCTCCAATGCGGCCAGGTCCGTGACTGGGTGGGCGCTGCCCGGTGGCGGTGGTGTTTCACTCACGATGGCTCATCCTTCCTGAATCCGTCCTGCCTGACGGTGAGCCATCATATCCGGCAGGCACGCCTCCTGGCCCGCGTGGCAGCTTGAGCGAAAAGCCCCGGGCAGGACATCCGGGCTATCCTCCCTGCCTGAAGCCAAGCACGCAAAGGAGCCCCATGACACTCGGATTCATCGGCACCGGCACCATCGCCGAAGCCATCATCGACGGGTTGGCCGGCACGGCGCACCCGGTCTCCGCCATCCTCGTCTCGCCGCGCAATGCGGACATCGCGGCGCGGCTGGCCGAACGCCACGCGCACGTGCGCATCGCCGACGGCAATCAGGCCGTCATCGATGGCGCCGACACGGTGTTCCTGGCCGTTCGCCCCCAGATCGCCGCCGAGGTGCTGGGTGCGCTGCGCTTTCGCGCTGGGCAGCAGGTCGTGAGCCTGATCGCGGCGACGTCCGCCGAGACCCTGCGCGGCTGGGTAGGACCGGACGTGACGCTGACGCAGGCCATTCCCCTGCCCTTCGTCGCCCAGCAGCAGGGCGTGACGGCGGTGTTTCCGCCCACGCCGCAGGTCATGGCCCTGTTCGACGCGCTGGGCACGGCGGTCCCCATTTCGACCCAGGCGGAGTACGAACTGGCGGGCGTGGGCAGCGCCTTGATGGGTACGTTCTTCGGCTTGCTGGAGACGGCCTCGGACTGGCTGGCCGGGCAAGGCATGGCGCCCGAGGCCGCCCGCAGCTATGTCGAATCCCTGGTGGGCAGCGTGACGGACGTGGCGCGCCGGCACCCGGACCGCGAGCTGTCGGTGCTGCGCGCCGACCATTCGACGGCGGGCGGCATCAACGAACAGCTGCACGCGCAGTTCACGGCGCAAGGCGGATCGACAGCGCTGGCACATGCCATGCAATCGGTCCTGGCCCGCATCAGCGGACAGGGGACGAGCCCGGAACGCTAAACGGGATCTACACAACCGCGATGGCGCGGCCCATCAGGCAGGCTGCGACAAACCATCGCCAGCAGGCCTGGCGAACCGGAGGCGACTGCTGCCTGGTCTGCTCGGCAGCAACACGGTTCGCCAACGCAAACGCCGCCCGAAGGCGGCGTTTCCACGAACGAAGAGGCCGTGCCGCTCAGACGATCTGCACGCGCAGTTCGCCCAGGCCATCGACCTTGCCGACCAGCACGTCGCCCTGCACCACGGCGCCCACGCCTTCCGGCGTGCCCGTGAAGATCAGGTCGCCAGGCGCCAGTTCGAACAGGCCCGACAGATAGGCGATGGTCTCGGGAATGTTCCAGATCAGCTGGTCGATATCGCTGACCTGGCGGCGCGTGCCGTTGACGTCCAGCGTGATGGCCGCCTTGTCGATGACACCGGTGGCCGAGACCGGATGGATGGGGCCGATGGGGCCGCTCAGGTCGAAACCCTTGGCGGTTTCCCACGGACGGCCCTGCTTCTTGGCATCGGCCTGCAGGTCGCGACGGGTCATGTCCAGGCCCAGTGCGTAGCCCCAGACGTGCGCTTGCGCCTGGTCGACGGGAATGTCCTTGCCGCCCTTGCCGATCGCGACCACCAGCTCCATTTCGTAGTGCAGGTTGGACGTCTTGGGGGGGTAAGGCATCTTGCCCGTCTCGCCTTGCGGCACGGCCAGGATCGCATCGGCCGGCTTCGAGAAGAAGAACGGGTCTTCACGGCCGGTGAAGCCCATTTCCTTCGCGTGCTCGGCATAGTTGCGGCCCACGCAGTACACGCGGCGCACCGGGAAACGCTTGTCGCTGCCCGCGACGGGCACCGACACCTGCTGAACTGAATCAATGACGAAAGCCATGCTGCCTGTCTCCTCCGGGTCTTCTATCGCTGGATGCTGTCGATTACTTGTTGGCGGCCTGGTAGGCCGCGACGCTTTTCTGGACTTCGGCACGGGCTTCATCGAGGCCGCCCCAGCCCTTGACCTTCACCCACTTGCCCTTCTCGAGATCCTTGTAGTGCTCGAAGAAGTGCTGGATGCGGGCCAGGTCTTCGGCCGGCAGGTCTTCCGGACGCTTGATGTCGCGGTACACCGGGTAGAGCTTGTCGACCGGCAGGGCGATCAGCTTGGCGTCGCCGCCGCCTTCGTCGTCCATGTGCAGGATGCCCAGCGGACGGCAGCGGATGACCGCGCCGATGGCGACCGGGAACGGGGTGATGACCAGCACGTCGGCGGGGTCGCCATCGTCGGACAGGGTCTGCGGGATGTAGCCGTAGTTGCACGGATAGTGCATGGCGGTCAGCATGAAGCGGTCAACGAAAACGGCGCCCGTTTCCTTGTCCACTTCGTATTTCACCGGATTCGCATTGGCGGGAATTTCGATGATGACGTTGAATTCGTCGGGCAGGTTCTTGCCAGCGGCGACACGATCAAGACTCATTGTTCGACCTTGTATATATCAGGGTAAGGGGATTCAGTTCTTGGGCGAGGACCAGGACGCGCCGGACGCGCCACCCTGCCCCGGCTTGCCCTCCGCGGGCGCGTGGTCGTCGCCATCGTCGAAGTTCACACCCGGGATGGGCGCGCTGTCGAAGTACTCGTCCAGGTCGTCGTCCAGGCGGCGCACCGGCGCCGTGGCGGGCGCGGCCGCGCCGGCCTCGCCATGCGTGCGCGCATCGGGATCGAGCACGTAGTCGGCCGCGCTCGCGGCCTCCAGGGGCTCGGGCTCTGGCAGCGCTTCGGGCAACTCCGACGGCACGGGCTCGGCCAGGTAGTAGTCCATGCCTTCGGCGTCCAGGCCCAGCGGGTCGGCGCCCGTGTCGGCGGCCGGCAGCGAGCCGTCGGAAGCCAGCACCGGCAGCGGCATGCCGGCGACAGTCGCCAGGCGCCAGTGACGCGTGGCATCCGAGGGACGATCCAGGCGGTCGTACAGGATGCCCAGCAAGGCATGGCTGCGCGGATCGTTACGGTACTTCAGGCTGCGCAGCAGGTAGCGCTCGGCCGGACCCCAGATCTGACCGGCCAGGCACAGCATGCCCAGCGCACACAGCAGGTCGGGATCATTCGGGTTGCGCGCCAGCCATTCCTCGGCCTTGGCCAGGCGGCGCTTGACCTGGGCGGGCTCGCAGCGCGCATAGGCCAGCACCAGGCGCGTGTCCTGCTTCTCGGCAATGGCGGCTTCCAGCGCGCGGGCGGCTTCGTCGGGCTGTTCATCGGCCTCGAAACGCACGGCGGCGGCCAGCGCCACTTCGGGCAATGCGCGCTCGTCGCTCTTCAGGTCCTTCCAGACGGCACGCCAGGCGTCGCCAGAGCCGGCGGCCCGCAAGCGCGCCGCGGCCGCGCCTTCGAGCAGCACGCGGCCCTCGGCGGCGGGCAGCACGCCACGGCGCAACAGGCTGCGCGACAGCGAGAAGGTCTGTTCGTCATGGCCCAGCGCACTGTGGGCGCGCAGCAGCAGGCGTTGCGTGTGCAGGTGGCGGGCGCCGCCGTCCTGCAGCGGCGTCAAGAGCGCCAGCGCCTCTTCGGCCTTGCCCTGCTCCAGCAGCATGTCGGCGGCGACGGTGGCCACGGCTTCGTTCAGGCCCGCATCGACATCGGCGTGGTCACGCGCCTGGGCCAGCAGTTCGTCGCGGCGGCTGAACTCGGCCAGCGCATGCGCGGCGCGCGCGGCCGACAACGCCGCCACCACCTTGCGGTTCTGCGCGCGCGTCTGGCCCAGCAGGCGGGTCAGGTCTTTCTCGGCATGGGCGTAACGGCCTTCCAGGAAACCGATCCAGCCGCGCTCCAGCAGCTCATGGTCGCGCACCTGGGCACGGCGGCCACGCCAGGCACGCACCCGGCTGGGAATGGACAGCAGCCAGGCCAGCAGCCGCAGGCCGATGTACAGCGCCAGGAAGGCGCCGACGATCAGCAGGACGGCGAAGGTCAGCGACACCTGGATGCGCCAGGGCTGAACCAGGATGAGTACATTGCCTTCGTGTTCGCGCAGGAACACGGCCAGCGCGACGGCCACGGCGGCCAGCAACAGCGTCCAGAACCACGTACGCATGCTTATTCTCCGCGGGCCGCGCCGTTGCCGGCGGCTCGCACGGCTTCGAGTGCGCTCAGGCTGTCGGCGAGGTCAGGCACGCTGACCGCGATGCGGGTGGCCGCCAGTTCGCGCGCCAGGCGCTGTGCCTGCTGGGTATCGGCCGAATGGGTGTCGAACTGGCCAGCCAGCGCGCGCTCCACGGTGTCCAGTTCGCTCGTCCAGACATCGGACTGGCGCATCAGCAGCGACAGTTGCGCGGTCAGGAGACGCATGCGCAGGTTGCCGCGTAGTTGCGCGCCCTGGTCGGGCGACAGCAGCAGCGCGTCGGGATTGCCCACGCGCTGGATGCTGATGAGATCGCCGAACTCGCCGCCCAGCGTGCGCAAGGCCTGGCCCCACCACAGGCCCATTTCGGCACGGGTGCGCTGCCACCACGGCGCATCGGCCGCGATGTCGGGCTCGCTGCGGCCCGCCACGGGCGGACCGGGCTCACGCGAGGAAATCGGCGCGCTGGTGACCTCGGGCGCGGCGGCGTCGGGCACCAGCAGCGGGGCCCGGCCAACCAGGTCGATCAGCCGGTCGATGCGGCCCGACACGGCGGGCACGTCGACCAGCGGCACGGCGCGCAGGCGATCGAGGTCGCCATTCACGGCCTGCTGCAGGGAAGCCAAGCGCGGACGGTCGGCACGCGCCAGGCGGGCCTGCACCGTTTCCATCGCGACGATGGCATTGCTGACGTTGCCGGCAAGACGCAGTTGCTGGCTGGCCAGCGCCAGCATGCGTTCCACGTCGTTCAGCAGCACGGCGTCGCCGGCGGAGCTGTCGCTGAAGCTTTGCCAGGTCTGTTCCAGCGAGTCGAACTGGGTCTGCGCGTCCTGCACGGCCGTTTCCAGGCCGGCCAGGCGCGAGCCTTGCGTCTGCGCCAGCGTGATGGCCTGGCGCGCATCGTTGCGGGCCTGGTTCAACTGGCTGGTGAGGGTATCGAGGCGCGCGGCGATTTCACGCGTGGTGCGCTCGGACTGCTGGCGTTGATACCAGAGCGCGGCGGCCATGGCGACCACCAGCACGCCCAGGATCAGCAGCATGAAGACCAGTCCGGACGAGGACTTGCGCACGGGCGCGGGCTTCTTGCCGGCAGGCGGTGAAGCAGGCGCGGCAGGCGGCGGGGGCGGCGGCACGGGGGCCGTGCTGGCTGGCGTAGGGCTCGGCACGGACGGCTTGGCGCCCGGAGTCGTATCTGGAGTCTTGTCAGTCATGTCGCGATTGTAGTCGTTGCGGCCATCCAACGGCGCACGGCCAGACGCCATGCGCCCCGCGCATCAGGCCCACCTTCAGTTCTGCTGGGGAAACGCCCGGGCAAGCGCTTCGTCGGCAGGCATGCTGATTTGTACCATCGCCCGCGAGGCCTCGTCATGTCCGATGGTATCAGCGGCGTATCGCCGCCACAGATCGGCCAGGCGCGGGTGCACGGTGACGCCGGGGCAGGCCGCGAACCAGGCCTGCAGGCCCGCCTGTTCGAGCTGCCGGGTGACGGCTTGCAGGCTCTCGGCACTGGTGATGAGCCAGTGCGCGGCCTGGCCGTCGCGGGCAGCCTCGTGCAGGCGCGCCAGGGCCCCGGGGGACCAGGTTTCCGGCTGTCGCGCATAGACGGCGCAGATGTCCACCTGCACGCCCTGCCCGGCCAACTGCTCGGCCAGCCAGTCCCGCCCTTCGGTGCCGCGCACGATCAGCACGCGGCGCGAGGCCGGGCGGGCGCGCAAGACCTCCCACAAGGCCTCGGAATCCTGGGAGGCGCCCTCGGCGGGCTGCAGCAGCACCGCGCCGGCCGGCCACCGCGGCACGGCGCGCAGCGCGGCTGCGCTGGCCTCTCCCACGACGGCGGCCGCCGTGGCGGCAGGCCACACGGGTGTGCCGGGTGTCTGTGCAAGGGAAGAGAAGTAATGCCTTACGGCATTGCCGCTGACGAAAACGACCACGTCGTAATCGGCGGGCCGCGGCAAGGGCTGGGGCACCAGCGGCACGATGCGCAGCGCGGGCAGCGCCAGCGTCTCCCAGCCTTGCGCGCGCAGGCGCTCGGCCAGCGCCTCGTTGCGCCCTGCCGGACGGGTCAGCACGGCCAGGCGCGACGCCTGCATGCTCAGGCGTCCGGCGACGAGGGTTCGATCAGGCCGGCAAGCAGGCGGTCGGCGCCCTGCTCGACCAGGGTGCGGGCCGCCGCCTCGCCCAGGGCCTGCGCCTGGGCCACGGGGCCATTCCCCTCGGCGCGCAGGATGGCCCGGCCATCGGGCGATGCCACCAGGGCTCGCAGGTGCAACTGCCCGGCCTCGCATTCCGCGTAGGCCGCCAGCGGCACCTGGCAGGAACCGCCCAGGGCCCGAGACACCGCGCGCTCGGCAAGCGCGCAGGCGGTCGTCTCGGCGCAGGCCAGCGGCGCCAGCCAGGCGCGCAGGTCATCGCGGGTCTCCAGGACTTCGATGCCCAGCGCGCCCTGCCCCGCGGCCGGCAGGCTGTCTTCGGGAGAAAGACGGCCAGCGATGCGATGGCCCAGGCCCAGGCGCTCCAGGCCCGCTGCGGCCAGCACGATGGCGTCGTACTCGCCCGCGTCGAGCTTGCCCAGCCGGGTGTCGAGATTGCCGCGCAGCGGCCGCACGACCAGGCCAGGATGGCGGGCGCGCAGTTGCGCCTCGCGGCGCAGGCTGGACGTGCCGACAACGGCCCCATCGTGCAGCTCGGCCAGCGAGGCATGGCGCGGGGACACCAGCGCATCGCGCGGGTCGGCGCGCTGCAGCACGGCGGTCAGGGAGAAAGGAGAATGCAGATCGACCGGCACGTCCTTCAGGGAGTGCACGGCGAGATCCGCGCGGCCGTCCAGCAGGGCTGTTTCCAGCTCCTTGATGAAGAGGCCTTTGCCGCCCACCTTGGACAGGGTGCGGTCGAGAATCTGGTCACCACGGGTCGTGAGATTGAGCAGCTCGACCTCGCAGTTCGGATACAGCTTCAGCAGGCGATCCCGCACGTGCTCGGCTTGCCACAGGGCAAGCCGGCTCGCGCGGGTCGCAATAACCAAGCGTGACGGGTCTGGCAATGCTGGCACGGACACGGCTTCTGTTCTGGCGATCAGATCAGGAACTGGGCCGCGACGGCGACGGCGATGCCGATCACCGCCAGCACGAGCAAGCCTCCCAACAGGCTAAGACCAGTTTCGGCTTGGTGGGGCTGGGAGGACTTGCGCAGACTCATGACTCAGGCTTCCGTGACGGCGGTTTTCTTGCGGCTAGCCAGGTAGCGGCCCAGGAGGACCACCAGCACGGCGCCGATGACTTCAGCCGTCAATTTGACCACAAGCGGCTGAACGCCGAAGTTGCGCTCGATCATGATATCGGTGATCAGCATGCCGCCGGCGATCCAGCCCAGCAGTGCAGCGCCGAAAGTCACGACCAGCGGGAAGCGGTCGATCAGCTTCAGGACCAGCGTGCTGCCCCAGATGATGATGGGCACGCTCACGACCAGACCGAAGATCACCAGGCCCAGCTGGTGGTCGGCGTGGGCGTTCTGCGCCGCGCCGGCGATGGCGATGACGTTGTCCAGGCTCATCACGAAGTCGGCCACGATGATGGTCTTGATGGCCGCAAGGATGGAAGACCCGCCCTTGATGTTGTCGTGATGGTCATCTTCCGGAATCAGCAGCTTCACGCCGATCCACACCAGCAGCAATGCGCCGACGATCTTCAGGAACGGGATGGTCAGCAGCGTCAGCGCGAAGAAGATCAGGATGACGCGCAGGATGATGGCGCCCGCCGTCCCCCACAGAATGCCCTGCATGCGCTGCTTGGGCGCCAGGTTGCGGCACGCTAGCGCGATCACAACGGCGTTGTCGCCCCCCAGCAGGATGTCGATCAGGATGATCTGGAACACTGCTGCCCAGCTCAGGGTCTGGAAAAACTCTAGCACTTTGAACTCCCCCTACGGCTTTGGAAAAAAACGGCGGCGCCGGGAATTTGGCGCCTCTCGCTATGTCGAGGCCGAGGATTGTAGTTCAGCTTTCATTCAGCCTTCGACTTTCTGCTTATTTTTAAGGAAAACCCTAGCAAGCCCCAGCACCAATAGCGCACCCACCACACCCGAAGCCAGCGACAGCGTGTGATGCGAGATGCCCAGCATGGCATCGAAGCGATGCAGCGGCGCGTCCAGCGCGGGGTCGCCGACGAACATCTCGCCCGCCACGAAGCCCAGTAGCGCGGCGCCGACCCAGACGATGAGCGGGAAGCGATCGATGATCTTGAGCAGCAGCGAGCTGCCGAAGATGACCAGCGGGATGCTGATGGCAAGGCCCACCACCAGCAGTGTCGTGTCGCCCATGGCGGCGGCGGCCACGGCCACCACGTTGTCCAGGCTCATCACCAGGTCCGCCACCATGATGGTGCGGATCGCCGTCCACAGCGTGCCCTGCTTGGCGCCGCCGCCCTCTTCCTCGCCTTCGGGCATGAGCAGACTCACGCCGATATAGACCAGCAGGATGGCACCCACGACCTTCAGCCACGGCAGCAGCAGCAACTGGGCGGCCACCAGCGTCAGCACGATCCGCATGATGATGGCGGCGGCCGAGCCCGCCACGATGGCGGTGCGTTGCTGGTGTTGTGGCAATGCGCGCGCGGCCAACGCGATGACGACGGCGTTGTCGCCGGACAGCAGGATGTTGACCCAGATGATCTGGATCAGGGCGATCCAGAAAGCGGTGGAAGACAGTTCCATTTTCCCTCGGTTCCAATATATAGGTATGGGCAGACGCAAAGGCGCGTGGTTGCCGGACGTCCATCGCCTTGCGCGAGCCGAGGGTGGCGATTGTTGCGGACGGAATGATTGTGTCGTTCTTGTGTCGACTTTCCTGTCATTGTAGTTTCAGGCAGCTTTCCCCACCTGACGTTTGCTTGAATGCGGAAAACGTGAAAAGGCCCGTGGGGCCTGGGCGGCACGGCATCGGTACCCATGACGACAGGACGTGCGCTGAAAACAAAACACCCCGCCAGACAGGCATGCGCCTGCTTGGCGGGGTGGGGATCGTGCCTGGCGCCGTGACCCGACGCGCCTGCTGGCGCGCCGGTCACGGCAAGCCCGTGCCTGTTACAGCACCGACTTCAGCAGCTTGCCCATTTCGGACGGATCGCGCGTGGTGCGGATGCCGCAAGCTTCCATGGCGGACAGCTTGGCGTCGGCGGTGTCGGCACCACCCGAGATCAGCGCGCCGGCGTGGCCCATGCGCTTTCCGGGAGGCGCGGTGACGCCGGCGATGAAGCCGACCACCGGCTTCTTCATGTTGTCCTTCGCCCACTCGGCGGCGGCCACTTCGTCCGGGCCGCCGATTTCGCCGATCATGATGACGGCGTCGGTGTCGGGATCGTCATTGAAGAGCTTCAGGACGTCGACGTGCTTCAGGCCGTTGATGGGGTCGCCACCGATACCGACGGCGCTGGATTGGCCCAGGCCCAGGTTGGTGACTTGCGCCACGGCTTCGTACGTCAGGGTGCCCGAACGGCTGACGATGCCGATGCGGCCCTTGCGGTGGATGTGGCCGGGCATGATGCCGATCTTGATTTCGTCGGGCGTGATCAGGCCGGGGCAGTTCGGGCCCAGCAGCAGGGTCTTGCTGCCCTTGGCCTTCATGCGGTTCTTCACTTCCAGCATGTCACGGACGGGGATGCCTTCGGTGATGCAGATGACCAGGTCCAGTTCGGCCTCGACGGCTTCCCAGATGGCGGCGGCAGCGCCCGCGGGCGGCACGTAGATCACCGACACGGTGGCGCCGGTGTCGGCCTTGGCGTCCTTGACGGTGGCGAAAATGGGCACGCCTTCGAAGTCCTCGCCGGCCTTCTTGGGGTTCACGCCGGCCACGAACGCGTTCTTGCCGTTCGCGTATTCACGGCACATGCGAGTGTGGAACTGACCCGTCTTACCCGTGATGCCCTGGGTAATGACCTTGGTGTCCTTGTTGATGAGAATCGACATTTACAGTTTCCTTGGCTAATTCTTACTTGGCGGCGGCAACGACTTTGGTGGCGGCTTCGGCCATCGTGTCGGCGCTGATGATCGGCAGGCCGGACTCGGCCAGCATCTTCTTGCCCAGCTCTTCGTTCGTGCCCTTCATGCGCACGACCAGCGGCACGCTCAGGTTCACGGCCTTGCACGCGGTGATCACGCCTTCGGCGATCACGTCGCAGCGCATGATGCCGCCGAAGATGTTGACCAGGATCGCCTTCACGCTTTCGTTCTTCAGCATGATCTTGAAGGCTTCGGTGACCTTCTCGGCCGTGGCGCCACCGCCGACGTCCAGGAAGTTCGCGGGCTCGCCGCCGAACAGCTTGATGGTGTCCATCGTGGCCATGGCCAGGCCGGCGCCGTTCACCAGGCAGCCGATGTTGCCGTCGAGCTGGATGTAGGCCAGGTCGAACTTGCTGGCTTCGATTTCAGCCGGATCTTCTTCGTCCAGGTCGCGGTAGGCCACGATTTCGGGGTGGCGGAACAGCGCGTTCGAGTCGAAGTTGAACTTGGCGTCCAGGGCAATGATGTTGCCCTTGCCGTCACGGTTCAGCGGGTTGATTTCGACCAGCGAGGCGTCGGTGTCCATGTAGCACTTGTAGAGCTTCTGGAACACGTCCACGGCCTGGGCGGTCGAGTCGGCGGGCAGGCCGATCGCGTCGGCGATCTTCTTGGCTTGCTCGGCCGACAGGCCGGTCAGCGGATCGACGAATTCGGTGATGATCTTCTCGGGGGTGGCGTGGGCCACTTCCTCGATGTCCATGCCGCCTTCGCTGGAGGCGATGAAGGCGACCTGCTGCGTGCCGCGGTCGGTGACCAGCGAGACGTAGTATTCCTTCTGGATGTCAGCGCCGTCTTCGATGTACAGGCGGTTGACCTTCTGGCCTTGCGGGCCGGTCTGGTGCGTGATCAGCTGCATGCCCAGGATTTCCGAGGCCAGCTTGCGCACGTCGTCCAGCGAACGGGCCAGCTTCACGCCGCCGCCCTTGCCGCGGCCACCCGCGTGGATTTGCGCCTTGACGACCCAGACCGGTCCACCCAGCTTTTCAGCGGCAGCCACGGCTTCGTCGACGGAAAATGCGGGGATGCCGCGCGGCACGGGAACGCCGAACTGCTTTAGAAGTTCCTTGCCTTGGTACTCGTGGATTTTCATGTGTTACCTGTCTGTCAGAAGGAGAGTGAAAAGCAAAAGAGCGGCCCCCATCGCCTAGCCCGTGGGCTCGACGTACCAGCGGGGATAGTGTTCCTTGACCATGGGCCCATCCAGGCGCAAGGCATGGCAGCCGCCCAGCTGGAAGGGACGCACGTCCTCGGGTTGGGGTTCTGTCCGGCGCCGATTCGCCATGGTCTGCACCGCCACCGTGGGCAGCACGGCGGCAAGTTCGGTCATGTGCGTACAGCCTGCCTCGCGGCTGAAGCGCTCCTTGACCCGCTGGCGAAAGCCGCGCAGCAGGTTCAGGCCGACCAGGCCGTCATAGGAGGGTTCGATGGCGGAGCAGCCTGTGCCATAGGGCGCCGCATCGTAGGCGGCCTCGGCGGCAAGCACGTTGAAATCGGCGTCGATGGTGATCCGCAGGTGCATGTCGTGCACGGGATCGCCTGCCTTGTGCAGGCCTTTCCTGCCGGGGAAGTCGTACGACTTCACGTCTGTCATCTGGGCTTCCAGATCCCAGAGCCCATCGTCACGGCCAAATGCCTCGACGCGCACGCAACGCGTGTGCAGCGGCTGGCGACTGGCGGTGGAGGGCGAAAGCGGCATGACGAACGCGGGCGGCGGTGGGCGGACCTGTAAGCTGAAACGATGAGTGTTGCGGAGCAACAAAGCACAAAAGTATAGCTCAGCCTAATGAACACCCCATGTCCCGCCAACCCGCGCGCAGCAAGGATTCGGGTTTACCCGAACCCCTGCCCCTGCCGCCCTCAGGCCGCCTGGCGCAGTTGGCGCGCGGCCTCGACCATGCTGGCCAGCGCGGCCTCGGTCTCGGGCCAGGCGCGCGTCTTCAGCCCGCAGTCCGGATTCACCCACAGGCGTTCCTTGGGCAGGCGCGAGGCGGCCTTCTTCATGAGCCCCACCATCCAGTCCACCTCGGGCACGTTCGGCGAGTGGATGTCGTACACCCCGGGTCCGATGTCGTTCGGATAGCTGAAGTCCTCGAAGGCTTCCAGCAGCTCCATGTTCGAGCGCGACGTTTCGATGGTGATCACGTCGGCATCCATCGCCGCGATCGACGCGATGATGTCGTTGAACTCGGAATAGCACATATGGGTGTGGATCTGCGTGTCGTCCCGCACACCCGCCGTCGACAGGCGGAAGCAATCCACCGCCCAGTCGAGATACGCCCGCCAGTCGTCACGGCGCAACGGCAGGCCTTCGCGGAAGGCCGGCTCGTCGATCTGGATGACGCGGATGCCCGCCTGCTCCAGGTCCACCACTTCGTCGCGCAGCGCCAACGCCAGCTGGCGGCAGGTTTCCTGGCGCGGCTGGTCGTCCCGCACGAAGGACCACTGCAGGATGGTGACCGGGCCCGTCAGCATGCCCTTCATCGGCTTGCTGGTCAGCGACTGCGCATAGGCGGACCAGCCCACGGTCATCGGCGCCGGGCGGGCCACGTCGCCGAAGATGATGGGCGGCTTCACGCAACGCGAACCATAGCTCTGCACCCAGCCGTTCTGCGTGAAGGCGAAGCCCGCCAGGAGTTCGCCGAAATACTCGACCATGTCGTTGCGCTCGGGTTCGCCGTGCACCAGCACGTCCAGGCCCGCCTTTTCCTGGAAGCGCACCACGCGCTCGATCTCGGCGCGGATGGCCTCCTCATAGGCCGCGTCGCCCAGGGCGCCCGACTTCCAGTCACGGCGCAGGCCGCGGATCTCGGCCGTCTGCGGGAAGGAACCGATGGTGGTGGTGGGATAGGCCGGCAGCGACAGCGCTGCCTGCTGGGCGGCGATACGCTCGGCGAAGGGTGCCCGGTCACGCGAAACCGCCTGGGTCTTTGCCAGCCGGGCCGCCACGGCCGGATTGTGGATGCGCGGCGACTGGCGGCGCGCGGCCAGGGCATCGCGCTGCGCCGCCAGCGCCCGCTGGGCAGCGGGATCCGGCGATCCGCCCAGCGCGCGGGCCAGCAGGCTCAGTTCGTCCAGCTTCTGCGTGGCAAAGGAAAGCCAGCCGCGCAGCTCGGCGTCCAGGCCGCTTTCCTTGGCCAAGTCCACCGGCACGTGCAGCAGCGAGCACGAGGGCGCGACCCACAGCCGCTCGCCCAGGGCTGCGGCGGCAGGCGCCAGCAGCGCTTGCGCCGCATCCAGGTCGGCGCGCCAGATGTTGCGGCCATTGATGACGCCCGCCGACAGGACCTTGTCCTTGCCCAGCGCAGCCAGCACGGGCTGGAGTTGGTCCGGCGCGCGCACCAGGTCCACGTGCAGGCCCGCCACCGGCAGCGCCGCCGCCCATTGCAGGTTGTCGCGCAGGCCGCCGAAATACGTCGCCAGCAGGAGCTTCACCGGGCTGGCGGCCAGGCGGGCATACACCGCCTGGAAAGCCTGCTTCCACGCCGGCGGCAGGTCCAGCACCAGGACGGGCTCGTCGACCTGCACCCAGGCCACGCCCAGCTTGGCCAGGCGGGCCAGCACGTCTTCATAGACAGGCAGCAGCGCCTCCAGCAGCGCCAACTTGCCTTCGTCGCCCGCGCCCGCGCCAAAGCTGTCGCCCTTGCCCAGCCACAGCCAGGTCAGCGGCCCGGGAATGACGGGCTTCACGTCATGGCCCAGGGCCTGCGCCTCGCGCACCTGGTCGAACAGGCTTTCCCGCGCAATGCGGAAGGTCTGGCCCGGCGTCAGTTCGGGGACGATGTAGTGGTAGTTCGTATCGAACCACTTGGTCATCTCGCAAGCCGCTGCCGGGGTGCCCGTGGGCGCGCGGCCCCGGCCCATGCGGAACAAGGTGTCCAGCGACACGGGCGCGCCCTCCGGCTGGCCGAAGCGGGCGGGCACGGCGCCCAGCGTGGTCGTCCACTCCAGGATCTGGTCGTACCAGGCGAAGTCGCCCACCGGCACGTGCGCCACGCCGGCGCTGGCCTGCACCTGCCAATGGCGGGCGCGCAATTCGCGGCCCACGTTTTCCAGCGCAGCAGCATCCTGCTTGCCTGCCCAATAGGCCTCCACCGCATGCTTCAGCTCACGCTGCACGCCGATGCGGGGGAAGCCCAGATTATGAATGGTCGTCATGGTGAGTCCGCCTTTTCGCAAAGAATTTTCAATCAGTGCGATATTGTCAGCGGACCATCCCATGAATCAAAATCAAATTTTGCATGAAATGATTGAGGAAATTTCATAACATATAGACTTCTGACCCCGGCGCATATCGCCAGGGCCCCTCTTCCCTGCCGCCGCGCCCGCCGCCCTTTCCCATGCTTGAAATTCGCCACCTGGAAACTCTGGCCGCCATCCGTGACGGCGGCAGCCTGCTCGAGGCCGCCGAGCGGCTGCACCTGACGCAATCGGCGCTGTCGCATCAATTGCGCGAACTGGAGTCACGCCTGGGCACGCCCTTGCTGAACCGCCGCACGCGTCCCGCGCGCCTGACCACCGCGGGCCTGCGCGTGCTGGCCCTGGCCGATGAGGTGCTGCCCCGCATCCGCGCCACGGAACGGGAACTGCAACGCCTGGCAGCCGGCCGCACGGGCAGGCTGCACCTGGCCATCGAATGCCACTCGTGCTTCCAGTGGCTGATGCCTGCGCTGGATACCTTCCGCGGCCAATGGCCCGAGGTCAGCATGGACCTCTCCGCCGCGTTCTCCTTCGCCCCCCTGCCCGCCCTGGTACGCGGCGACCTGGACCTCGTCATCACCTCCGACCCCCAGCCGCTGGAAGCCGTGGAGTACATCCCGCTTTTTCGCTATGAAGTAGTGCTGGCCGTGGCCCAGGCCAATCCGCTGGCGGGCAGCAAGTTCATTGATCCGGCGCAACTGGCCGACCAGGTGCTCATCACCTATCCGGTGGACAAGCAGCGCCTGGATGTCTTCACGCAGTTCCTGGACCCGGCGGACGTCGAGCCCGCCAGCATCCGCCGTGCGGAACTCACGCCCATCATTGCCCAACTGGTGGCCAGCAACCGCGGCGTTGCGGCGCTGCCCAATTGGGCGTTGACCGAGTATCTGGACCAAGGCTGGATGAACGTGGTGCACCTGGGTCCCCAAGGCGTCTGGTGCACGCTGCATGCCGCCGTGCGGACGGAAGATGCGCAGGCGTCCTATATCCAGGACTTCCTGAACATTGCCCGGGAGGGCTGCTTCAAGACCCTGGCGGGTATCAAGTCGGTGCGGGGATAGCGCTACAGCGCGTCGTCGTCCAGACCGCTGCCTTTCAGGATCTTGCTGATGATGCCCGCGCCAAACCCGCGCGCGGCCAGGAAGCGCGCCTGCCGCGCGTATTCCGTGGGGGTGGTGGCGGGCTTGTCGGCATAACGCTTGGCCCAGACCTGCCGGGCGCGTTCATATTCCGTGGATTGCAGTTCCGCCCGCAAGGTGTCGACCAACTGGGCATCCACGCCATTGCGGCGCAGCTCCTGCACGATGCGCGCGGTGCCCTGGCGCTCGCCGCGCCGCTGCACGATGCTTTGTGCATAACGGGTATCCGACAGCCAGCCTTCCTTGGCCAGGCTGTCGAGCACGCTTTCGATTTCTTCGGGGTCGTCGCTGTGGCGGGCCAGCTTGCGGCCCAGTTCCTGGCGGCCATGCTCACGGCGCGACAGGAAATCGACGGCCCGGGCCTTCAGGGAGGGCCCTCGGCGCGCGGACCCACGCGCCGAGGGATTTTCGCCACTGCCGGAATGCTCGGACTGTTCGTCCGCGATTCCCTGCACTGACGCTTCGTCCTGCGTGCCCGCTCGCCCGGATCGAGCGTGACGGGCACCAGGGCCTGAAGGCTTGCGGGTCCCCCAGGAGGACATCAGTCCTCTTCGGAGCCGGCCGTGGCCGCCACGACACCGGCGGCACGCTCGGCCACGCCCATCTGGGCACGGACCTTGTTCTCGATCTCGAAGGCCAGCGCCGGACGCTCACGCAGGTATTCGCGCACGTTGTCCTTGCCTTGGCCGATGCGGTCGCCGTTGTAGCTGTACCAGGCGCCCGACTTCTCGACCACGCCGGCTTGCACGCCCAGGTCGATGATCTCGCCTTCGCGCGAGATGCCCGCGCCGTACATGATGTCGAACTCGGCTTGCTTGAAAGGCGGTGCCACCTTGTTCTTGACGACCTTCACGCGCGTTTCGTTGCCGACCACTTCCTCGCCACGCTTGATGGAACCGGTGCGGCGGATGTCCAGGCGCACGGACGAGTAGAACTTCAGCGCGTTGCCGCCGGTGGTGGTTTCGGGGTTGCCGAACATGACGCCGATCTTCATGCGGATCTGGTTGATGAAGATGACCATGCAGTTCGTGCGCTTGATGGTGGCCGTGAGCTTGCGCAGCGCCTGGCTCATGAGGCGGGCTTGCAAGCCGGGCAGCGAGTCGCCCATTTCGCCTTCGATTTCAGCCTTGGGCACCAGGGCCGCCACCGAGTCGATGACGATCAGGTCGACCGAGCCCGAGCGCACCAGCGCGTCGGTGATTTCCAGCGCCTGTTCGCCCGTGTCCGGCTGCGAGATCAGCAGCTCGGTGAGCTTCACGCCCAGCTTGGAGGCGTACTGCACGTCGAGCGCGTGCTCGGCGTCGACGAAGGCGCAGGTGCCGCCCACTTTCTGCATTTCCGCGATGACCTGCAGGGTCAACGTGGTCTTGCCCGACGATTCCGGGCCGTAGATTTCGACCACGCGGCCGCGCGGCAGGCCGCCGACGCCCAGGGCGATGTCCAGGCCCAGCGAGCCGGTGGAGACGACCTGAATGTCGTGCTCGACCTCGTTGCCGCCGTACAGCATGATCGAGCCCTTGCCGAACTGCTTTTCGATCTGCGACAGCGCAGCGGCCAGCGCCTTGGATTTTTCCGCCGCGGCGGCCTTGCTCTGTTTGTCGTCCATGTACGAGTCCTTGATGGTGATCGGTCTGCCCGGCGCTGCGCGCTTCGAGCTGTCCCGGAGGGTTCCTGCGGCGGGCCCTGCCGGGCGCCACCGTCTTTCCTTGCGGGGCATTATGGCATCGGATTGTACTGGATAAAAGCACAGTGCGGAGGTTTTTTTCCACCCTCCCGGCCCTTGCCCCATCCCCGCGTTATCCCCTGTGTCCAAGCGGCCCGCCCCTGTGACAGAATCGGTTCCGAGAGACAAGACACTGGCGGTGAGCGGGCCCAGACCCGGCGCCGTCCGGTCCCGGGCGCGCCGCCGCCATGCCGGCCGCCCTCCTAACCGCGGCACTCCGGCCATGCGCATACTCATCGCAGAAGACGACAGCATCCTGGCCGACGGCCTGTCCCGCTCGCTGCGCCGCAACGGCTATGCCGTCGACAGCCTGCACGACGGCCTGGCCACCGACTCCGCGCTGGCCGCGCAAGCCTTCGACCTCCTCATCCTGGACCTCGGCCTGCCGCACCTGCCTGGCCTGGAAGTGCTGCGCCGCCTGCGCGCGCGCAACTCGCACCTGCCCGTCCTGATCCTGACCGCCGCCGACAGCGTCGAGCAGCGCGTCAAGGGCCTGGACCTGGGCGCCGACGACTACATGGCCAAGCCTTTCTCGCTGTCCGAGCTGGAAGCCCGCGTGCGTGCCCTGACCCGCCGTGGCGCGGGCGGCGGCGCCACGGTGCTGCGCCATGGGCGCCTCGTCTTCGACCAGACCGGGCGCGTGGCCCAGGTCGACGGCCACACGCTCGACCTCTCGGCGCGCGAGGTCAGCCTGCTCGAAATCCTGCTCACCCGCGCCGGGCGCATGGTCAGCAAGAACCAGATCGTCGATCACCTCTGCGAATGGGGCGAGGAGGTCAGCTCCAACGCCATCGAGGTCTACATCCATCGCCTGCGCAAGAAGCTCGAGCCCAGCGACGTGAAGATCGCCACCGTGCGCGGGCTGGGCTACTGCCTGGAACGCGACGCCGCCATCGATCGCAACAACGGCGGAGACCTCCGTGGCACGGATCAGCCAGCAACCGCCCACTGAGCCCGCAACCCCCTCCGAAGCCCTGAACCAGGAAGCGCTGGACATCATCCAGCGCGGCAGCGCCGGCCCGAACTTCGCGCCCGCCCACCGGTCGCTGCTGGGCGAGATCCTGGACTGGATGCTCGCCCCCCTCTTCCTGCTGTGGCCCATGAGCGTGGCGATCACCTACGTGGTGGCGCAGAACATCGCCAACGTGCCTTATGACCGCACGCTGGCCAACACCTTGCGCGTGCTGGCGGCGCAGGTCATCGTCGAAAACGGCGAGACACGCCTGGACATGACGCCCGCGGCCCGGCGCCTGCTGCGCACCGACGAGGACGACAGCGTCTTCTGGCTGGTGCAGGACGACAGGGGACAGATACTGGGCGGCGACCGTGAACTGCCGCTGCCCGCCTTGGGCACGCCTTCGCGGCCCGGCGAGGTGCTGTACCGCGACGACACGCTGCGCGACTTCGGCATCCGCCAGGCCTACATCTGGATGGAACCCGCCTCGCCCGGGGCGCGGCCCGTGCTGCTGACCGTGGCCGAGACGCTGGAGAAGCGCGAACAGCTGGCCAACGACATCATCAAGGGCGTGATCATTCCGCAGTTCGTGGTCCTGCCGATCGCGGTGCTGCTGGTCTGGTTCGGCCTGTCGCGCGGCATCGCGCCGCTCAACGCGCTGCAGCAACGCCTGCGCGCGCGCCGTCCCGACGACCTGTCGCCCCTGGACGAAAACGCCGCCCCGTCGGAAATCGCGCCCCTGGTGGGCGCGGTCAATGACCTGCTGGCGCGCCTGTCGGCCACCATCCAGGCCCAGCGCCGCTTCGTCGCGGATGCCGCGCACCAGCTGAAGACCCCGCTGGCAGGCCTGCGCACGCAGGCCGAGCTGGCGCTGCGCGACGCCACGCCGGAGGAAATGCAGTTCAGCCTGCGGCAGCTCGTGACCGGCTCCGAACACGCCACGCGGCTGGTCAACCAGTTGCTGTTGCTGGCGAATGCCGAGAATGCCGACGCGCTGCCCATGGCGGAGGTCGACCTGAGCGCGCTGGCGCAGGAGCAGGCCCAGCACTGGGTGCCGCAGGCGATGCTGGCGGGCATCGACCTCGGCTTCGAAGGCCCCGACACGCGCGTGCCGGTCCTGGGCAACGCGCTGCTGCTGGCCGAATTGCTGAACAACCTGATCGACAACGCCTTGCGCTATACCCCGGCAGGCGGCCACGTCACGGTGCGCATCCGCGACGGCCGCAGCCAGGCCGTGCTGGAAGTGGATGACACCGGACCGGGCATCGCCCCCGGCGAGCGGGAACGCGTATTCGACCGCTTCTATCGCGTCCTCGGCACCGGTGTGAACGGCAGCGGCCTGGGCCTGGCCATCGTGCGCGAAATCGCCCAGCGCCACCAGGCCCACGTCGGCATCATCGACAACCCCTACCTGGACGCCGGCGCGACCGGCACCTGCGTGCGCCTGACGCTGGCACGCTTGCGGCCAGCCTCCGCCTATCTGTCCGGTGACGGCGGCCTCCCGGATCGGGACTATCCCTGAGCCCCGAGGGAAAAGACACAAATAATTACACAATTAAGATTCAAGTAAGGGTTCCGTCAGATAGACGTCAGTCTTCGCGCCTACCTTGTAACGGCCCCGATCCCCGGGGTTGCACAGCCCCCACCACAAGGGAACGCTGACCTGCTGCGCCTGAATGTGAGCCGTTCCGTCCCGGGAAGGGCTCACATCCGGAACACAGCAGAGCGGCGATAAAAGCCTCCACGCTGCGCCATCGGCCCGCCACCCCGCAAGGGGCCAAGCATGCCCAGGCCCAGTCAGGCGGCACTCCATGCTGGCCAATAACGAGGAGACATCATGAACACTGCCGTTCCCGCAGCCGGCGCCAAGGCGCCAATGACCAGGGAGGAAAAGCGCGTCATTCTCGCGTCTTCACTGGGCACCGTTTTCGAGTGGTACGACTTCTATCTTTACGGGTCGCTCGCCGCGATCATCGCGGTTCACTTCTTCTCCGGGGTCAACCCCACCGCGGGCTTCATCTTCGCCCTCCTCGCCTTTGCCGCCGGCTTCGCCGTGCGTCCCTTCGGCGCCCTCGTGTTCGGCCGCCTGGGTGACCTGGTCGGGCGCAAGTACACGTTCCTCGTCACCATCGTGCTGATGGGCGCCTCGACCTTCCTGGTCGGCGTCCTGCCCACCTACGAATCCATCGGCATGATCGCCCCGATCATCCTCATCATCCTGCGCCTGCTGCAAGGCCTGGCGCTGGGCGGCGAGTATGGCGGCGCCGCCACCTACGTGGCCGAGCACGCGCCGCACGGCCGCCGCGGCTTCTTCACCAGCTGGATCCAGACCACCGCCACGATGGGCCTGTTCCTGTCGCTGCTGGTGATCCTGGGCGTGCGCACCGCGCTCGGCGAGGAAGCCTTCCGAGCCTGGGGCTGGCGCATTCCGTTCCTGATCTCGATCGTGCTGCTGGCGGTCTCGGTCTGGATCCGGATGCAGCTGAACGAGTCGCCCGCCTTCAAGAAGATGAAGGAAGAAGGCAAGGGGTCGAAGTCGCCGCTGAAGGAATCCTTCGGCCAATGGGCCAACCTGAAGCTCGTGCTGCTGGCCCTCTTCGGCCTCGCGGCCGGCCAGGCGGTCGTCTGGTACACGGGCCAGTTCTATGCCCTCTTCTTCCTGACCCAGACGCTCAAGGTGGAAGCCAACTCGGCCAACATCATGATCGCGATCGCGCTGCTGCTGGCCACCCCCTTCTTCGTGTTCTGGGGCTGGCTCTCGGACAAGATCGGCCGCAAGCCGATCATCCTGGCAGGCTGCCTGATCGCCGCACTAACCTACTTCCCGATCTTCAAGGCCATCACGCACTACGCCAACCCGGCGCTGGAGCGTGCCCAGGCGGAAGCACCGGTGACGGTGATCGCGGACCCCGCCGCGTGCTCGTTCCAGTTCAACCCGGTGGGCACCTCGTCGTTCACCAGCTCCTGCGACATCGTCAAGTCGTTCCTGGCGCGCAACTCGGTGAACTACGACAACCAAGCGGCGCCCGCAGGCACAGTGGCCAAGGTGCGCATCGGCAAGGACGAGTTCGAATCGTTCGAAGGCGCCGGCATGGACAAGGCAGCCTTCACCGCCCGCTCGGCCGAGCTGAACAAGTCCCTGACCCAGTCCATCCGTGACCACGGCTATCCCGCAGGCGCGAATCCGGCCGAAGTCAACAAGCCCATGGTCGTATTCTTCCTCTTCATCCTGGTGTTGTACGTTACGATGGTCTACGGCCCCATCGCCGCCATGCTGGTGGAGATGTTCCCGACCCGGATCCGCTACACCTCGATGAGCCTGCCGTATCACATCGGTAATGGCTGGTTCGGCGGCTTCCTGCCCCCGGTGGCCTTTGCAGTCGTGGCGGCAACCGGTAACATCTACGATGGCTTGTGGTACCCGATCATCATCGCCTTGATGACCCTGGTGGTAGGCGCCCTTTTCGTGCGCGAAACCAAGGACAACGACATCAACGCGTAAATCGACGGTCCCCCGCCGGGTGGCACTGCTGCGCCCATCCGGCTTTCAGGCCCCCTTTTCCTGAAAAGGGGGCTTTTTTTGGCCCTGGCATGTTTTGCGGACAAGTTGCATCCAATGGGATTTTCACGAGACCGCATATGGGCCTGACCGCCGCGCCGCTGTTCAGGCGGAATTCAGACGCGCGGCAGTAGACTTCGTTCCAGAGACATGCACCGAAACCCCGGTTGCCACGAATGATCCCCAAGGTGGGAACCGGTAGCATCTGTTCTCTGGCACCTTTGTCGCGTCCCCGCGAGCCTTTATATGCGCGGCATCGTGTGTTCCCCCTGACGGCCTGGCTGGATTCAGCCGGGCCGCTTTTTTTTGGTGTGGGGTAGGTCCCCCCCCGAGGCGCTGCGCGCCTCCCCCCAGGGGGGCGACGCTGGCGGACCGGCGAAGCCGGCTCCGCTGCGTCCCCGCTTCCTGAGGTACTTGCCTGCTCCTGCATGATCTCGGCTGACCGCTTTGGAGCACCGCTGTCAGCGGTTGTTGCGGAAGTGTCCTGGGGGGCGGCTGCCGGCTCGTTATAGAATCTTCCCTTTTGCCCAGCGCCTGCCATGTGGTTCAAGAATCTCAAGACTTATCGCCTTACCTCCGCCTGGAAACTGTCCGCTGAAGAGTTGGAGGCCAAGCTTGCGCCTGCGGCCTTCGTGTCGGGCAACGCCCTGGAAATGCAGACGCTGGGCTGGGTGCCCGTGCGTGAGGACGGTCCCCTGGTGCATTCGGTAGGCGGCCAGATGCTGCTGTCGCTGCGCACGGAAAAGAAGCTGTTGCCCACGACCGTGGTCAACCAGGTTGCCAAGGCGCGCGCCCAGGAACTGGAAGCGCAGCAAGGCTTCAAACCGGGCCGCAAGCAGATGAAGGACCTGAAGGAACAGGTTTTCGATGAGCTGCTGCCGCGCGCCTTCAGCATCACGCGCGACACCCGCGTGTGGATCAATCCCACGGGCCGCTGGCTCGTCATCGATGCGGCGGCTTCGGCCAAGGCCGATGAAGTGCTGGGCCTGCTCGCCAAGTCCGTCGACCCCTTCCCGATCGAGCCGCTCTACGTCGAGATCTCGCCCGCCGCGGCAATGACGGGCTGGCTGGCCAGCGACGAGGCGCCGTCGAACTTCACCATCGACCAGGACACCGAGCTGAGCGCCGGCGGCGACAGCCGCGCGGCCGTGCGCTACGTGAAGCACACGCCCGAACCCGACGACCTGCGCCGCCACATCGCCTCGGGTAAGCAGTGCACCAAGCTTGCCCTGACCTGGGCTGACCGCGTCTCCTTCGTGCTCACCGAAGGGCTGGACGTCAAGCGCGTCGCACCGCTCGACGTGCTGAAGGAAAACACCGACTCGGCGGGGCTTGCCGAAGACCAGCGCTTCGACACCGACATGGCGCTCATGACCGGGGAGCTCACCAAGATGCTGGACGATCTGGTCGAGGCCCTGGGCGGCGAAAAGAAAGTCTGACGCCGGGCGCCCGTGCACGACGAAAAAAAACCGGCGTGAATCGCCGGTTTTTCCATGGGTGCCGGTCAGGCAGGGGGCGGTAAGGCCCCCTTTTGCCTCAGAGCTTTTCCTCGCCCTCGGACTGCAGGCCCTGCCAGGCGCAGCCTTGCCAGCTGCGGCCATCCGCCTGCAGGCGCGCGGCCCACGCATAACGCGCGTCGGCCATCGTGCTCTGGCAACCTTCCTTGTTCAGCACCAACTCGAAATCGGCGCCGCGATACACCAGCTGCTGCCCCACGATCTCGGGCTTGACATAGGCGTAGGTGCGCGAAGGCTCACCTTCGGGCTTGAAACGAATGCCGGACGTCGTCACGCCGAAAGCCCAGAACGGCTCCTGGCCGTGGGCCACCCAGACGAAGCCATCCAGGGGCTCTTCGCAACCCGGCCCTTCCGTATGCATGCGCTCGACGCTCACCAGCTCGACGCCCTGCGGGCCACGGCGGCCCCAGCCGTCCAGGAAGTAGCTGTCGGTGCCCGGCGCGAATGCATCCAGCTCGCTGCGCAGAGGCGTCTGCAAGGCGGAAGGCGCAGTCTGTCCACACAGCGTCCAGCCCTGTGTCTTGCTGTAGGCGCCACGCAGGCGCTCCACGGGCTCCTGGCTTGCGCTGGGAACCTCTGGCGGCGGCGGGGGCGTGACGCCTGAAGGCACCGAGCCGCCAGTGGTGGGCGCCGGCGCGGGCGCCTGGGTGGCGCAGCCAGCCAGCACGAGCAAACTGGTGGCGATGAAACTGGCTCGCAGCATGAAGAACTCCCTCTTTCCCATATCTGTAACAGCCCCGATTCTAGCCGCCTCGTTTGACGCGGCAGGTATGGTGTCCTGTCAGCTTGTAACCGCATGCTGGGATGGGGGAAGGCCGCAAGCTACGACCAAGGGGGGCACGCCAAAACAAAAACCCGGCCAGAAGCCGGGTTTTTCCTGCTGTGCGCGGCTTGCGCCGCAGCCCGAAGGCTTACACCAGCTGGATGTTCTTGGCGCTGGGGCCCTTGGGGCCAGCACCGACTTCGTAGCTCACGCGCTGGTTTTCTTCCAGCGACTTGAAACCCTCGACGCGGATTTCCGAGTAGTGAGCGAACAGGTCCTTGCCGCCTTCATCGGGAACGATGAAGCCGAAACCCTTTTCGGGATTGAACCACTTGACGATACCGGTTGCCATGATGTTTTTGCTTCCTTGAATTATGTAGACGCGAGCCTGAAAAGTGCCAGAACGATCAAGGAAGGGAAGGAGAACAACCGACGTACCAACTAGGGCGACTGGTGCACCGAAAACCGCGTCGCTTGACGATCTGCCCGCGAACTATGACGGTGAAAAGCAACAACGTCAACCCCCCGGATAAGATAATTACCCCTGGGTATTGACACCAGCGACGCCCGATGGGTTGGCGGCTGGCAAGGCATCCACCACCTGGCAACCATATTCGACCGCCGCATGGATGGCCTCGCGCGGACTATGCCGGCCCTGCCCGTCGGAAAACGCAGGCACTTCGCACTCGATACCAGGCTCATCAGACAAGTCGGCGCGCATGATGCGCAGGCTTGCACGGAACGTCACGCCATCCAGGCCCCCGTCCGACCCGGACAGGACTCGCTCGACGTTCGCCGACAGTCGGTACCCCTTGTAGACATAGTGGTTCGGAAGCATAGGGGCCCCTAGGGAAAAGGACAGCATACCTCCGGAACAAGACAACTGTACGTCCGCACTTCCCCTTGCTTGAGACTAGCGCCGAAAGCTGCTCATTGCTCCATCTGTCAGAACAAAAAGGCAGCAGCACGACGCAATTCGTCTATCTGACGCAACGCTGGCACTGCCAGACAGGCCTCATGCACGCGGCGAACGCCTGCTGTGCCACGGGAAGCGGTCCCCTCCCGCTGGTATAGTCTGCTGCGCAAGCGGACGGGGCGCAGGGCGCCGGACCGCAACTTCTTTCAGGCAGGACACGCATGGACATCGTCAGTACCAAGATCGCCGACGCCCGGGGCGGCGTTGCACTGGAAAGCACCGTGGAAGGCCACGTGATCAGCACCTACGTCGTCATCAGCGAAGCCGACCTCAACGCCCTCGCGGAAATCGTGCCGGCCGAACAATTCGAAAGCGATGCGCAGATCCATGCGGCCGCCGTCAACAACGTGGACCAGGCCTACGACCAGGTGGGCGAGGTGCTGGAGAACATGGATCCGGGCGACGTGGCCGTGTTCCTGTGCTCGGAAGTCGAGACCTACGATGCCGCGCTCGACGTGCTGGGCTACGACGGCGACCGCACGCCGGCCGGCCTGAACTGAGGCATGACAGGCGCGGGCTGCCCGTGGCCCGCCCTTTTCTGCTGCCGGACCCTCAACGCGCGGCGACCCGCGCCCTGAGGTCATCCAGCACGGGCACCATCGCCAATACGCACAGCAGCGCGGCCAGGGGCAGCGTGGCGATGAACCCCGCATGCTTGAACCCCCAGGCGCCGGCCAGCCCTCCCACGAAGAACAGGGCCACCAGCGCGCTCAGCACCCGCAGCTTGCCGCGGTTGGCGCGCACCATCGTCGCTTCGTCTCCTCGCGCAACGTTCCAGTAAAACAACTTGCCCAACTCGATGCCGATGTCCGTGACCATGCCGGTGATGTGCGTGGTGCGGATCTCGGACCGCGACACCTTGGTCACCATCGCGTTCTGCAAACCCATGATGAAGCACAGCAGCAGCACCGTCGCGGGCAGGAACAACTGACGGAAGGTATCCAGGTTGCCGCCCAGCAGGCCGAAGGTCAGCAGCAAGCCCGCCTCCAGCATCAGTGGCAAGGCATACTCACTGTGCAAGCCGGCGCGACGCGCCCAGTTGACGAGCAGGGCGCACACGGCGGCGCCAGCAATGAAGGAAGCCAGCGCCAGGCCCCCCGCCATGAATAGCGTCACCGCGCCCAGCGCCAGGTGATCGGCCATGGCGGACACGATGCCGGACATGTGAGAGGTGTAATGCTGGACCGCCAGGAAGCCGCCCGCGTTGGCCGCGCCGGCCACGAAGGTCAGGTAATAGGCCAGATGCCGATTGGCCTCGGGGCTGCGCTCACTCGCGGTGAGACTGCGCAGATAGGAAAGGGACATAGGGCGAGCCACCTCTTGCCCGGGCCTGACGGCTTGCCGGATGCGGGCATTCTACGCCCAAGGCTGCATGCTATCCTCGCACCACCTTCACCGGCCCGGAACCTGGCAAGCGGACCGCAACGATGAACGCTCCCACGCCCCCCTCCTTCCCTGCGCCTGCCGGCCGCCAGGTTCCTGTGCCACCAGGAAGACACCCGGCTCCATTTCCGGCGCGTGCGCATCGTCCACGCGGACCGCGCATGGCGCGTGCAGGGGTGAAATGACGACCGCCAGGCCACCGCTGGCCCATGCGCTCGTGGTGGCCGCCACCCTGCTGGCCGGCGCCTGCCCCACCCCCGCGCTGGCTGGCGACGCCACGCCGCTGGAACGCGCGATCATGGCAAGCGATGTCGACGCCTTGCGGCAGGCGCTTGCCCAGGCCACGCCCTCGGACACCGACACGGCGCGGCCCCGGCCGCTGCTGATGCGGGCCATCACCCGGCTGGACGCCGCGCCGCCTGCCGCGCGCGAGCCCGCCCGCGACATCATCCGTGTCTTCGTCGCGCAGGCCAGGGGGCCCCTGGCAGAGCCGTTCCAGAGCGTGTTCGGCGGCCCGATCGGAATGCCCACGACGTGGATCGCCCGCATCGCCGGCGAACGCGATTTCGCGCTTGAATTGGTGGGCATCGCGCCCGTCGAGTCCCGCTGCGCGCTCCTGGTCGACATGGCGAGGGACGGCCACGACGGACAATGGGAAAACGCCACGGCGGGCCTGGCCCTCGTGCCTGCGCCGCAACGCGCCTCGCCGGCCTGCCGCGCGCTTTTCGATGTCGCCGTCCCGCACGCGCGGGGCGGCCGCATCGAGCGGCTCGACGTCTTGTTTTCCGCGGGCCTGCGGCCCGCGCCGGCGCAAGCCGTCGCGCTGCTGCAAGCCTTGCCGGCGCAAGACGCTGCCAAGCCCCTGCTCGCGCGGCTGGTGGCGCAAACCCCTCTCGATGCACCGCTGGATCACGCGGCGCATTGGACGCAAACGCCTCAGCCTCCCACACTGTTCGCCTTCCTGCTCAAGGTCTCCTTGCAGCGCATCGGCAGTCCGCTGCAGGCCATGCTGGCCGAGACGCCGGCGTGGCAGGCGGCGCTCTCTGCCCACGCGCCGCACCCACAGGCATGCACCCAGGAGAATGTCAGCGAGGCCGCCGGCGCCTGGCGCGCCACCGTGCCGCCGGACCTGTCCGCGGGCCCGGCGACGCCCGACCCCGTGCGCATCCAGCGGCAGGCAGCCACCCGCTGGCTGGTGACGCACTGCGATGCCACGCGCATCGCAGCACTGCCCTGGCCGCAGATCATCGGCCAGGGCGGCGGTGATCTCGCCACCGTGGCGCTGGCGCGCCACGTCCCGCTGACCGATCCCGTCGCGGCATTCGAGGCGGCGGCTTGCGTGGGCGATGCCGAGTTGTCCTTGAGGCTGCTGGAACAGGTGGCGCCGGACCAGGCGCTGGCGCGCTACCTGGGCTGCCTGCCGCCCTTGGAGGACGAGGCAAGCCCGGCGGCGCCGCGCGCCGTGCTGTCCGCCGTGCTGGCGCGGGGCGCCGACCCCCAGGCGCGCCTGGCCGGCGCGACGCCACTGGCGATCGCCGCCGCCTTCGACCGTGACGACGTCGCGCGGGACCTGAGGCAAGCTGGCGCGACCGACCAGGCCATGTCCGGCGAGGCGGGCGAATTCTGGCTGGCCCGACGGCTGCTCATGGCCGCCGGACTCGCCACGCCCAGCCTGCCCTACCAGGAAGAGGCAGGCGCTGAGACGTGGCGCTCTCCCTCGCAGGCCCTCCACCTGGATGGCAGCGACATGCCGCAATACGCAATCTGGGAATCGTGCGGCGGCGTGAACTGCGACATGGCCGTCCTGCGACGTGCCGGCAAGCGGTGGCAGGTCATCCTACGGGAGGCGGGCGGACTGGAAACGCTTGCCACGCGCCATGAAGGCTGGCTGGACCTGCGCGTTCACGTACGGGCGGCGGCTGGCCTGTACCGGCACACCCGCTATCGGCACGATGGCGCCCTTTACCGGGCAGCGGCTTGCGAGGAGACGGATTATTCGGCGGGCGACGGCGAACCCGTCATCCGCGAGGTGGCGTGCGAAGCGCCCCGGACGGAATGACCCGTCCTGCCATAGGTTGACACATACCTGACGGTATCCGTAGCGGCGCTACGGACTCAACACCCGATGAACCTCATCGGGTGTTTTGCATTGTAGAGACAGGTGCGGGCGTTCGGCGTTGTAGATATCGACAGGCTGGCGGACCATCGTTCTGGCTTGTTCGAGATCTGCTGGCCGTTGCAGCAGGAACTCACCCTTGTGGATGCCATTGACCCGCTCGGCCAGCGCATTCTGGTAGCGGTCGTAGCCGTCGGTCATCGAGCATCGGATACCATGGCGCCGATGCAGGCGCTGGTAATGCTCCGAGCAGTATTGGATGCCCCGGTCCGAGTGGTGCACCAGCGGCTGCGTCGATCGGCGCGAGCGCAGCGCCATCTCCAGCGCACGCCGCACGCCCTCGTCTGCAAGCTATCGTGCACGTGATAGCCCACGATCTTGCGTGAGTAGGCATCGGTCACCAAGCCCCGATACGTGCAGCGATCCGCCGTGGGCAGATACGTGATGTCGGCCACCCAGACCTGCTCGGGCGCTGTCGGCACCACCGGGCCGGGGGCACAGCTTGCAGAGGCCGCGGCGATGCATTGATGCGCGCGAGGCAGTCCACAATAACCTGTCGCCATTTCCACCAACGAGGTGGCTTTGCTTTATGGCCATTGACGTATGACTCAAACCCCCCCCTCCGAACGCACACTGCTAATCGACGGCGCCCGCATCGAGGGAATAGCGGACTTCTATGCTGAAATCAATCGCGTCTTCATGGCGCAGGAAGACTGGGAACTGGGCGCCAGCCTAGATGCCTTGGACGACATGCTCTATGGAGGGTATGGCGCCGCGAAAGGCAATGCGCCGGTAAGGCTGCGCTGGCTGAATGCCGAGCGCAGCCGTGCAAGGCTGGGGATCGGCGCCACACGTGCCCACTACCTCGATAAATTGGCCCGCCCTGACACCTTCAACCACCAGCACTGGCTGGGAGCGCTGCATGCCTTGGAGGCCGGCCACGGTCCCACGTACTTCGAGCAAATCTGTCGGGTCATGGCCAGCCATCCTCGCTTCACGCTTGAACTGGCTTGAGCAGTCGCCACGTGACTCAACAGCACATATAAGCGCTGGCGCTTACACCGCCGTCTCCGCCAACCACTGCCCATCGTCCGCACCAGCGGCCATGCGCAGCGCAGAATCATGGGCGCGTACGGTCATCAACAAGAACGGGACAGTCTGCGCCCGCCAGGCCCAAGGCGAAACCCGCCGCGACCAGCGCATCGCGCCACACCATCTCAGCTACGAGGCCGTCGCCCACTTCGTCGGTCCGAGGCTCGCGCCAATAGCGGCGCGAGGAAACGCCATCCAGTACTTGCCTCAGACCGCGGCGGTGACGATGATCTCGATGAGGATCGCCGGGTCGGCCATGTCGACCTGGCACGTCGCCCGGGCGGGCGCCGCGCCCTCGGGCAGCCAGGCCTCCCAGACGGCATTCATGTCCTTGAAGTCGCGGGAAAGATCCTTCAGCCAGATCTGCGCGCTCAGGATCCGAGATTTGTTCGACCCGACCGTCTGCAGCGTCTGTTCGATATCCGCAAGCGCCTCGGCGGCCTGTTGCCGAAGACCGCCGGCATAGTCTTTCGCCACCGAGCCGGCCAAGTAAGCCACGCCGTTGTGGACGACGACATGCGACATCCGGGCATTCGTATCGATTCGTTGGATATCGGTGTTCATGCTGTTTACCTTGTAAGAGTTGCCGATTCAACGGCGAATTCGTCCGGAACGGACACTGGAGATGGGTGCAGTGGGCTGCTGCGCAGGCTTTGCCTGGTGGCTTGGTCGTAGGCATGCCCCAATTGCAGCACGCCGAAGTCGGCATGATTGCGACCGATGATTTGCAGGCCGGCTGCCTGGCCACGTGCATTGAACCCCGCCGGCACGCTCAGTGCGGGCAACCCCGCCATGGTCGGCCCCACGACGACCTCCATCCATCGATGGTATGTGTCCATCTCGACACCGTCGATGGCGCGGGGCCAATGCGTCTCGGCGTCGAACGCATACACTTGCGTGCTCGGCAGCACGAGGTACTCGTACTGCTCGAACAAGCGAGCCAACGCATTGCACCAACGCGTTCTCGCGATCGACGCCCGCGCCACGTCCATCGCTGTCAAGGCCAAGCCCCGCTCGATCTCCCAGATGGCCTCCGGCTTCAACTGGGCACGTGTCTGCGCGTTTTCATAGAGAGCGCCGTAGGTGGCCGCCACACCGTAGCTGCGCAACACCAGCCAGGCCTGCCACAGGTCGTCCATGGAGAAGTCGATGGCGACGTCCTCGATCTCGCACCCCAGCGCCGTGAATCCGGCCAGCGCGCGGCGACTGTGGTCCATCAAGCCCGGCTCTGTGGCCAGATATCCCTCGTAGTCGCCCAACCAGGCGATTCTGCAACCCCGGAAGTCGCGCGCTAGACCGTCGATCGTTGCCTGCAAGGGCTCCTTGATCGACAGCGGCGCGCGAGCATCGTAGCCCGACTGCACCGCCAGCAACTGCAGCATGTCCGGGATATTGCGCGCCATCGGTCCCTCGGTGCTGAGCTGCTGCGAAAAGCAGTCAGCCGCCGGTCCGAAAGGCACCCGGCCATAGGATGGACGCAGGCCGAAGATGTTGTTGTAGGCGGCGGGAATGCGCAGCGATCCCATCTGGTCGCTGCCATCGGCCACCGGCAGCATGTGCAAGGCCACCGCCACGGCTGCCCCGCCACTGCTGCCCCCTGAGGTCAGGCGCGGATCCAGGGCATTCCTGGTGGCGCCGAACACCGTGTTGTAGGTTTGCGCGCCCAGTCCGAACTCCGGCACATTGCTGCGCCCGACAAAAATCGACCCGACGGCACGCATGCGGGCGTATACGATGGAATCGGCTGTGGGCGTGTGCGCGCGATAGATAGGAGACCCCTTGGTGCTGGCCATGCCTGCCACCGCCCCCAGGTCCTTGGGCGCTTGCGGAAAGCCATGCATCCAGCCGCGATCGATGCCCGCAGCCAGTTCAGCGTCCAAGGCCGCAGCTTCTCGCAGCAGTATTTCCTCGTCGCGCAGGCTGACCAGCGCATTTACCGTGCCGTTATGGCGTTCGATCTGCGCCAGGTAGGCGGACATGACTTCCACGCAAGACACTTTGCGCGCGTGTATCAGACGCGACAGCTCCGTCGCGTCCAGGTTGATGATGTGCGTCAAGACTTGCTCCGTCATTCGATCTTGATGTTCGCGCGCTCGATGACGTTCTTGAGCCGGGCCTGCTGGGCCTCGATCAGCGGGAGCACAGCCTCGCCTTTCATGTAAACGTCTTCGATGCCATTGGCGAGCAGGGCCTGCTTGATCTCGGGCAGCGCCATGACGGCCTCGACTTCCTTGCCCAATCGTTTGACGATTGCGTCCGGCGTGCCTTTGGGCGCTGCGATGGCAAACCAGGTATAGAAATCATAGTCAGCAAAGCCCGCGGACTCGACCGTCGGCGTGCCAGGCAATTGCGCCGACGGCTGGCTGCTGGTCACAGCCAGTGGAACGACCTTGTTCCCTTTGATCATGGGGAGCGCAGCCGTCAGGGTGTCGAAGCTCAGCGGGATTTGATTGCCGATCAGGTCACTCATGCCGGGGGCACTGCCCTTGTAGGGTACGTGTACCAGGGAAATCCCAGCCTGATAGGCCAACGCCTCGCCCGCCAAGTGAGGCATGGACCCGTTGCCGAAAGAGGCATATGCCAAAATGCCGGGTTTACTCTTCGCCTCGGCCACAACGTCCGACAACGTGCTAAAGCCGGTTTTCGGATTGGTCATCAACACCAGCGGCATTTGGCCCGTGTATGCAACGTACTCGAAGTCCTGAGCCTTGTAGGGGAGCGACCGGTAGAGCAGCGGATTGACGTTGAACGTCGAGGCGCCGCTGATGAGCAGCGTGTAGCCATCCGGTTTGGATCTTGCGACGAAAGCCGTGCCGATCGAGGTGTTGGCGCCGGGCTTGTTGTCGACGATCACGCTTTGGCCCAGGCGGCCTTGCAGTTTTTCCGCGATCAGCCGGGCAATCACGCTGTTCGAACCGCCGGCTGCGGCAGGCACGACCAGCGTAATGGGGCGTGCGGGGTAGGATGCCTCTTGCGCCTGTACGGATAGCGCGCAGCAAAGCAAGGGAACGGCCATTGCAAACGACGGGAAGATACGCATGGGATGCCCTTTGATGCGTGAGGTGGGATGGAAAACACGAATGGGCGGCGCGCCAGGGATCGCAGATCCATCACAGCAGGCCGAAACGACACATTTTCAATATCATTTACCGCAATGCAATTCATAATACCGAAAATAATTTGCCCACGCCAAGCCCCGATGCACCGGTGTTTTCCCGCTTGTCAGTTGCGGGGAAGTGGAGTAAATGATGATTGAAGATCACCGCGCGCGCGTCCAGGCTTTGGACAAAGCCCTGGACGTGCTGGAAGCCTTCGATGCACAGACACCAGATCTGCGTGCCAGCGAGATTTCGCGGATCACCGGCATGGGCAAGAGCGGCACGCAGCGCACGGTGCACACGCTGCAGCGTTGCGGCTACCTCAAGCGGGATCCCAAATCCAGCGCCCTCTCGCTGTCCCCTCGATGCGCGATTCTTGCGAACAGCTACCTTCGAGGCAGCCGCCTCATCGACCTCGCGATGGTGCATCTCGTTGCGCTCAGCGCAAAAACCGGCCTCCGGACCGACCTCTGGGCGCCGATCGACGACGACGTCATCAACATTGCGCGGGTGCCTGCGCAGGCCACCACCGCGGCGCTCGCCCCGATCGGGGAGCGCAGGAAAGCGGCCGGCTCCGCCATGGGGCGCGTCATCCAGGCAGGCTTGCAGGCCGAAGCGGCGCTGGACGAGGCGCCGGCGGATTCAAGGCCAGCGGCCGAATTGCATTGCCTGGATCTGGGCGAGACCACGCCCCGCGAGGCCACATTCGCAGCGGCAGTGACCGGTGCCGACGGACGATGCATCGCTGCGGTTTCCGTCTCTGGCCCCACCCGCGGCTTCGCCACGGAGGAACAACGCCAGCGCATCGTCGAGGCGGTCACGGACACGGCGCAGTTACTCTGCGACCTGCGCATCGACACCTGGGCGCGCACCTTTGTCCAGACCGTCCAGCCGCCCATGCCGGAGATGGTCGAAAGCACTGACGACGACCCGCTGTTCATCTCGTCCGTGGCGCGCGGCCTGCGCACGCTGGAAGCGTTTTGTGATGGCCCGATAGAACAGACGCTGACCAGTCTGCGCCGCGCCACCGGGTATCCCACTCCGACCCTGCAGCGATTGCTCGCAACCCTGGCGACACGCGGCTACGTGGACCGGAATACGCGCCACAAGACCTTCCGGCTTTCGGTGCGCACCCTGGACTTGGTCTTCAAGATGCAGATGGGCGATCACGCCCTCAAAAGCATCTGGCCCCGTCTCTTGCGCCTGCGAAACGAGAGCGGCCTGCGATGCACGTATTGCGTCCGGGATGGCGTCAACACCATCCATCTGCTGCACGTTCAGAGCAGTCCCCAGGCCGATTTCCGCACAGCCCACCTGGGCCGCCGATTGCCGGCGGTCAGCAACTCCGGCGGACTCGCCTTGCTCTCTAGCCTGGAGGAGGCGGCGCTCGATCGTTTGCTGGAAGGCTACGTCGTGCAGCCGATCACGGATCACACCACGACCGACATGCGTCTCATCCGGGAAGAGATCCGCAAGACACGCGTGCGCGGCTACGCGTATACCGACGAACAGTCGATCGCCCACGACACCAACATTGCCGCGCCGGTATTCCAGGGCCAACAGGCCGTCGGCGCCTTGGTGGTTTCAGCTCCCAAGGCCGACTGGAGCGTCGAGCGGCTGGAACGGGAGATGGTGCCGCTCCTGCTCAAGTACGCTCGCGACCCCGCGTAGACGGATGCGCCGGCTTTGCGGTCCGCATCGCCGCAAGATCCCGCTAGACGCCGCCTTGCGGGGAGGCAAGGTCGGCGAGCTCCGAACAGACCCAGAGCACCACGGCGTCCTCGTCGCCCGTGGACACCAGGGCATGTCCCATGCCGCTGTCGTAGTAGACGCTGTCGCCGGGCTCGAGCGCCAGCGGCTCATAGAACGCCGAATGAAGGGTCACGCACCCGCTCACGAGGTAGATGAACTCTTCGCCGCGGTGCGTCGGCAGGCCGGCAAACTCCTTGACACTGCGCGCCTTGACGACCGTGATCAGGGGCAGGAAGGCCTTGCCGGAAACGTCCGCGCACAGGGCTCGATAATCGTACTGGGGAGTCGTATGGCGCGGGCCCTCTCCCGCGCGGGTGATCCCTCGGCGGCCGATTGGCGTATCCGCCAGGGACGAAGAAAACAGCGCCGCAGGCTCTACGCCCAGTCCCGACGCCAGGGCGACAATCCGCTCATAGGTCGGGGAGAGCTGGCCGTTCTCGATTTTCGACAAGGCGGACTGGGATATTCCGGTCCGATCCGCCAACTGCTGCAGCGTGAGCGCGCCGCGCTTGCGCAAGGCGCGCACTTTTTGGGCAATCACGCTCAATGGCACTTGCGCGCCCCCCTCGACAGACACGCACGCCACGCGTGCAGCCCTTTGCCGGGGCCGGCCCCCATCTGACGCGGCGGCCAACGACCGGACGCCGCGCCAGCGCAGGCATCTTCGTCAAACTCATCCCGTCGTCGCATAAACCGGCTTTCCGCTCCCGTAGGCAAGGCATTGATTTTCTCATAGGCCGGCGCCGCTTCCCAGGCAGGCAGCGGTTCACGCGCAGGCGGCCTGCCCGGTCAGCCTGCCGGGTAAGCGAGCGAACCGATGGCGACCCGTGCGGCGGCCAGATCCCAGGCAGCCGTGCCCACGCTCTTGAGCACAACGGGCCCGGACTCGGCACCGTTGATCAACGCATCGGCCAGCGGGCGAACACGGCACCAGTCTATGTTCGCCCTAATGAGATCGCCTGCCTCATGGCGAGCGCCGTCCACATCGTCCGCGTAGAGGACGCTTTGCAGTATCGCGGGACCGAGTTCTGCCATGTCGGGTTTGAACGCGCCGACGCCGATCACGAGCCGCTCGCGGGAGGGAGCCTCGTCATACACCACTTCCTTGCTGGTCGTCACCGTGACGACGACTTCCACCGAAGCCGGGATGGCAGCCGGGCACGGAGCGATCCTTGCCTCACCTTGCCGATGGGCGTTGCAAAAATCTAGCTCTTCCTCGCGGCTACGACCCCGCACGAGTATCTCGCAGCCGGGATACAACGCCTGGAAACCCGCCACATGGTAGGACGCTTGCGTGCCTGTACCGATGATCAGAGTTTGGCCGGGGGTTCGTTGGAGGAATGTCTGAACGGCAAGCAGCGAGATCCCTGCCGTGCGTCTTCCGGTCACTTCCGGTCCGTCGAGAAACAGGATCGGTTTGCCGGTCTGGGCGTCGCAGACCGTGACAACGCCCTGGATCGTCGGCATGCCCCTCTGCAGGTTTGCCGGCTGCACGTTCACCAGCTTGTGGATGCTGATGTCCGGGGCGCTTGCCGGCATGCTCAGGGAGATGCCGTCGCCGTGCAGGGGCACCCCGATACGCTCAGGGCTGTGGACCAGGCCTTCGCCATTCTCCCTGACCGTTTTCCCCAGGGACCGGACGAGTTCATCGAAGGGAATCAGGGCTGCCGTTTCTTCGCGGGTAAAGAAACGCGCCGGCCCGTCCAGGATTCCACGGGGAAGCGGTACAGTCAACATGAGAGATCCAATAGGAATGGAAAACAAGAAACTACAAAACTAGAATTCCATGCATTCTAAGATAAAAATATTCGTATAGGAATAAAAATATCGGGAAATGTTCCAAAAAAGGGCGGCGCATGGCCCTCGCTGCTGGAGCGTGACGGGGCCTGGCCGGTCGGCGACCTCTCTGTACGAGTCCCTCCTGCCCCAAGCAACCCGTCCACGGCATACCCGGCTGCCCGGCTGTTTCATCGGCGTGGACGTCTTCTGCGCGGGCCTGGCTAGCCGTCTTGCCGGCAAGTGGGCTGAGCCTGGCAGCCAAACATTGATGACGCAATGCGTGGATCGCAACCTTGATGAGCAGGAAACAAAAAAGCCGCTTTCAGGTTTCCCTTCGAGCGGCTTTCTTGCAAGGCAACTGGCGTTGCCGAATTTGGTTGCGGGGGCAGGATTTGAACCTACGACCTTCGGGTTATGAGCCCGACGAGCTGCCAGACTGCTCCACCCCGCGTCTGAGAAAAGAAGTATACATCAAATTGAAATACCTTGCTGGGCGACCGGGTGGAACACGCCATCGGTCGACCCGACGGCTGCGGCATATATCAGCCGGCGCCTGCCAATGGCTGCCCCGCCGGCTGGCGCCAGACCCGCGCCATCCCCGCCACGATCAGCATGGTGAGCAGCACCCTGCCCACCAGCACGATCCAGAAATCGGCGCCCAGCGCGATCATGAGCAGCGTGTCCTCGATGAGCGAATGCGACAGTGACAGCCAGCTCAGGGCCAGCAGGCGCGTGCGCGGCGAATAGCCTTCGCGTGCCGCAGCCTCGATGATGAGTGCGCCGCCGTACGTGAGCCCGAGCAGCACGCCCACGGTCGTCACCGGGGCCACCCGCGCCTCCAGGCCCGATACCCGCAGCACCGGCACCATCAGCGCGGTGATGCGCCGGGTCAGGCCGATGCGCTCGAACACGTCCAGCAACACCAGCAAGGCCACGATGATGAGATAGGTGGTGCCCAGCGACACCAGCGTGCCCTGCGCCCAGGCCAGGTGATCCTGGGCGGCGCGCTCGCCCGCCCCCGAGCCTTGCAACCAGGCCAGCGTGGCCGGTTGCTGCAGGATATCCAGCGCGGCGCACAGCCAGGACACTGCCGCGCCATACAGGGCCGCCGTCCCGACACGCAGGGCACTGGTGAACCAGAAGCTGGCGCCGGCACGGCGCACGATGGCCTGCTCGACGGGAATCGCATGGGCGAACAGCATCATGGCCGCCAGCGCGCTCAGTTGCGCGACGGTCAGGTCCATGACGGCCGCCAGGCCGATCAGCGCGCCCAGGCCGGCGTAGATGCCCGCCACCAGGCACGCCATCCAGACCAGGCCTGCCTCGGGCGGCAGATTGAACACCTGCATGATGGGCGCCAGGGCCTGCCCCGCCAGTTGCACCAGCCCCAGCGCTTCCCCGACTCGGACCGCGATCAGCACCGGAAGCATGACCTTGAGCAGGGTCAGGAACAGGCGCAAGCTGCGGCGGCACAGGCCGGAGAGATAGGCGGGCATGAAGGGAAAAGGCGCAGGAAAGAGAGGCGGCGCAACAGCGGAAATGGGCGCGCCGGGCAATCGCACACTGTACTCCAGCCCAGCCGGGCTGGCATCCGTGTGCGAGGGATATGTCGCAAGCGTCCGACACAGGGCCTGCCGCAGTCGTATGATAGGAGGCTACGCGCGCCAGTCGACGCGCGTCCCCTTTTCCTAGCGGTGACTTGCGACCATGTTAGACGTATCCGGCAGCCTTTCCGTCCCTTCCGTTCTCGATGCGGACGCGCCCTCCCCGGCTGCCACCTCCCCCTACCTGAGCGCACCGGTGGTGCGCCCGCTGAGCGAGATACTGCCCGACGACCCCCTGCTCATGATGGGCGCCGGCCCCGTGCCCATCCCCGATGCCGTGGCGCGCGCCAACTCGGTGGTCATCAACCACCTGGGCACCACCATGTCCACCATCATCACCCAGGTCAAGGAGATGGCGCGCTACGTCTTCCAGACCCGTTCGAACTGGGTGCTGGGCGTCGCGGGCCCAGGCTCGGCCGCCATGGAAATGGCCATCAGCAACCTGGTGCGTCCGCAAAGCAAGGTGCTGTGCGTGGTCAACGGGTTCTTCAGCGCGCGCATGGCCGAAATGAGCCGGCGCCTGAACGCCGATGTCGCCATCCTGGAAATCGACGGCCACCGCGCCGCCACGCTGGACGAGGTCGAGGCCGCCCTCCTGGCCCACCGGCCCGAGTGCCTGACCATCGTGCAGGGCGAGACCTCCAACACCGTCTTCAACCGCGAGCTGCCCGCCATCGCCAGGCTCGCCAAGCGCCATGGCTGTCTCGTCATCGTCGACGCCGTCTGCACGCTGAGCACCATGCCGCTGGACATGGACACCTGGCAGATCGACGCCGTCATCACCGGCGGCCAGAAAGGCCTGTCCTCGATCCCCGGCGTCTCGCTGATCGCTTTCTCCGACGAAGCCTGGGAGCGCATCGCGCAACGCACCGACAGCAACAGCCACTGGTGCCTGGACGCACGCCTGGCCACCAACTTCTGGCACAAGGGGTCGTACCACTACACCGCGCCGGTCTCGGGCGTGCTGGCCTTGCACGAGGCCCTGCGCCTGGTCTGCGCCGAAACCCTGCCTGCCCGCTTCGAACGCCATGCCCGCTGCTCGCTGGCCTTGCAGCAGAGCATCGAGGCCATGGGCCTGCAGCTGTTCGCCCCCACGGCTTCGCGCCTGAATTCGGTGGTGGGCATCGAGGTGCCCCGCGCGCTGGACAACGGCCAGGTGTGCGCGCACATCTCCGAGCGCTATCACGTCGAGATTTCTGGCTCTTTCGGCTTGCCCGTGGTGCGCATCGGCCAGATGGGTGAACAATGCCGCTCGCACAACCTCTTCCGCACGGTGCACGCGCTGGGGTCCACCATGCGCGACCTGGGTGTGAAGGTCGACCTGCCCACCAGCATGGCGGCACTGGAAAAAGGCCTGCAGATCCCGGCCCACCGCGGCATCGCGCCCGGCGCGATCTGAGGCACTGCCTGGCCCGGGTTCACCGGGCCGGCGCGCGCCCTGCCTGGACATGCATTCAGGCGGGCGCGCCCTCTTCTTCAGCATCCTCGGCGGGCGCCGCTCGCACCACGATGCGCGTGCCGTCACAATCCACGATCTGCCCCGCGCGGATCTTCGCGGTCTTGCGCGACTCGATCTCGCCTCCCACCCGCACACGGCCCTCGGCCACCCACTGCTTGCCCTCGCCGCCGCTGGTGCACAGGCCGGCCAGCTTGAGCAGTTGATTGACTTCGATGTAATCGCCTTGAAGCGTGAATTCGATGAGGGGCATGCGCAGGACAGGAAAAATGGGAAAGCGCGCGTCAGCGGCGCGCGTGGAGACGGCGCGCCATCAGGGATGCGCAGAAGGCAATGACGAGGGTGAACAGCAGCGCCGCACAGGCCAGCAGCGGCGCATAGGACGCGGCCCCTTGCGGGCCGCTGGCATGGGCCAATCCGTAGGCCCCGGCCGCCGAGACGACGGCCAGCACGGCACAGGCCCGCAGGCTGGCGCCCACCGTGCGTGCGCGCCCGGCCAGGGCGCCGCCAAGCATGGCAGCCACCACCACGGCCACCATGCCAAGAAAGAGGAATTCGAGCGTGTCGGTCGCCATGTGCGGGAAGCATCCGGAAAAGGTCCGGCTATTCTAGTCCGACCCGGCCCCGCCTCCCTTCCCGGCACGACGTCCCGCAAGCGCGGGCGCCGGACCGCGAGATCCGGCGCCCTGCCAGGACGGCTACTGGCTTAGCGCGTTTCGCGCGCGGTCAGCCACTCGGCCGGCGCCAGCGGCCGGGACACCACGCGGATTTCGCTGATGTCGCCCAGGAAGCCATTCGAGGGCGGGCCGGCATCCCAGAAACCCGCGCCCACGTACCAGGGCTCATCCAGCGTCGCCAGGCCGCTGCCATCCACGGCGTTGCGCAACACCGGCGCACCTTCCACGTACATCGTGGTGGCCCGCGTGACGGGGTCGTTGACGATGGCGATGTGCAGCCAGGTATCCAGCATGATCTCGCCAGACCAGTTGGTGCGCGAGGCCTTGTTGTCCTGGGTCGCCACTTCCCATTGCACTTCCCGCAGGTTGGAGATCGCGAACTGCAGGGGCGGCGACTGCGGCCCGCCACTGAAGCCGGGAATGTTCCCGCGCCGCCCGCCTCGGGTCATGATGTTCATCCAGGCATTGGTGTCAGCAGTCCAGCCCTTGTCCAGCTTGACGAAGGCTTCCACCGTATAGCCGCTGTCGAAGGTCTCGGCATTCAAGGGCGCGCCCGCGGCGGTATGGAAATAACTCAGGCGTGGCGCGCCGCTGGCATTGCGGAACGACACGCTGCCGGGGCTGGCGGACAGGAAATGCTTGTCGCCGACCCACTGCAGGTCGCCCAATTGCGCGGTGTTCGCCGGCGGCACGTTCAGCGCGCCGCGCGTCAGGTCGTTGCCGTTGCCGGACAAATCCGCCACCGTGGCGCCGTCGGCCACGGCATTGCCGGCCGCGCCCACGAAGCGCCAATGCGCCAGTGTCTCGGCGACCTTCGGATAGTCGTCGGCATCGGCTGCCGGCGTGCGCACCGGCGGCTCCAGGTCCTGGAAGTTGCCCAGCACCAGGGCCGTGGCCGCTTCGGCCAGCGGCAGGTTGCTGGGCTCGGCCGCGGCGAATTCGGGATTGAAGCGCGCGAAACGCTGCGCAAAATTCATCTCGATCTCGAACTGCTCGTTGGGTCCCGTCAGCATCGCCTGGTCGAACTCGTTGAGCTTGTCCGCGGGCTTCTGCGGCACCCAGGGCGAGAAGGACAGCGCCTTGATGCGATTGCCCGTCAGGTCGAACTCATAGAAGCGCATCAGGCCGTTGCCGCCCTGGTACGCCATCTGGAAGTCGACCACCATCTGCTCGACCGCATTGCCGAAATCGTTCAGCTTCGTCAGGTGCGCCGTGCCATGGAAGTGGCCGTTCAGCGTCATGAAGATCTGGTCGTTGTCGCGGATCAGCTTGTCCCACAGCATCAGGCCGTAAGGCGTTTCCAGCGGGCTCACGCCATCGCGGTCGATGTTCAGCAGGTCGTGATTGACCAGGATGGCGGGCAGCGTCGGATGATCGCGCAGCACCTGGCGGGCCCAGGCCAGCGCCGCATCCGAGGCGCGCCACGACATGGACAGCACCAGGAAGCGCTGACCTTCGGCGGTGAAGATGTGATATTCGTGGAAGCCGCTGCCGTCGCGTTGCCCGAAAGTTGGCTGGGCGGCGGCGCGCGCGGCGCTGAACCACTGCAGATAAGGCTCGGTGGCCAGGTTGCGATCCTCATCGGTGCCGTTGACGGGGTCATCGCCATAGCCGACAGGATGGCTCACGTCATGGTTGCCGGCCAGGATCGAATACGGCACGCCGCCGTCTTCCAGCACCTTCATCGCCGCATCCGCCACTTCCCACTCGGCCTGCACGCTTGCGCGGTCCACGATATCACCCACGTGGATCACGAACGGCACCTTCAGCGCCTGGGCGTTGTCCACGATCCATTGCGTCTGCGCGCGGAACGGTTCGCTGCCATACAGCGCATCGAACTGATTGCCGGTGTCCACCGTGGAATAACGGGAATAGAACTGCGTGTCCGGCAGCACCGCCAGACCAAAACTCGAGATGCGGCCATCCTCAACCGGCGTTTCCGGATCGGGCTGAGGCTCGCCCGGCGTTCCCGTTGGGGGATCGTCGTTATCGCTGCCGCCACACGCGCTCAGCAGCCCGGCCGCCCCCATCGACGGCAGCAGCCACGAACTGGCGCCCAGTTTCAACAGGGCACGGCGCAGGGGATTGACGGTAACGGCGAGCGTCGCGGAGGACGACGCGGCAGGCGACATGCGTGCGTCTTGCTGCGCATCGGATGCCTGCGGTTCGACGCGAGCAGCTTCGTTTCGATTGACGGGACGGCGGGACACGGAACTCTCCAAACAGGAAAGCCCAGGATTCTGAACGCCGAAGAAGACGCCTTAATGACTGAAAATGCCGTACTGAAATGAAAAGATCACAGATTATGCCGTTTCAAACAATGGCACGCCATTTGCCTGAAATACGATTGGGCATGAGGGCGACTCCAGCGCTTGCGCCCTCACGCCCACCAGGCTCAGTAGCCGGAACGGCTCCGGGCCGGCATCGGCCGCTGCGGGGTCTTGGACACCATCACGGGCGCAGGCTTGAGCCCACCCGCACGCTGGCGCAACCACTCGGCAACCTGACGGCCGCGGGTAAAGATGTACGCCACCAGCATCAACCAGCAAACCGCGAGCACCGCGAACTCAGTCAAGGGATCCATGATCGTCTCCGGGTCGTAGAGGGGAAAGTCTGACGAGGGAAGCGATCTGACCAAGCAGCTCGCTTGCTACGTAGACTACGGACAAACCCCGGCCAATCGTGGATTTCCGGGGCTTTGTTGCACAAATGGGGATTTTGTCGGGAGGCTGTTGCAGCACGGGATTTTTTCCCAAACCCGCATGAACAGGCGCTTCCCAAGCAGCGAGGCATGAACTTGCCCGGGTCACCGCTTACAGTCGCCGGTCCGGATTTTCTCCATCCGGCCTCGTCAATCCAGCTTGATCTTGTAGCCCAAATGGCTGCCCTCGAAGCCCAATCGCTCATAGAAGCGATGCGCATCCACGCGGCGCCTGTCCGTCGTCAGCTGGACCAGCTTGCACCCTCGCGCACGGCAGGTCTCGATGGCCCAGCGCAGGAAGGCAGCCCCCACGCCGCTCCCGCGTCGCGCGGAAGACACATGGACCGCTTCGATCTGGCCACGCCAGGCCCCGCCGCGGGAGAGGCCCGGGATGAAGGTCAATTGGAGCGTGCCCACGATCTCCCCCTCTTCCTCGGCAACCGCAAGAAGCTGGTTCGGATCCGCATCGATCGCCTGATAGGCCTGCACATAGGCTTCCGGGCCCACCTGGATGCCCGCCTGGCGGGCCGCACTGATCGGATCCTCGCCCAGCAGGGCGACGATGGCGGCCACATCGGCTTGGGCGGCCCGGCGAAAGAGGGTCGTAGGCATTGCAGATCCAGCATCGTCAGGGAACGGGCCCACATTCCACCATAAAAAGGATCGCTGTCGGGGCAGGACGGAAACGAGTTATGATACGTTATATCATCATAATATCTACCCACCCAGACACCCCATGCGCTCCTGTTGACCCCATTCCTGCTCAAGGAGCCTCGCATGAAAGTCCTTTCCTCCCTGAAAGATGCCAAGACACGCCATCGTGATTGCCAGGTGGTGCGCCGACGCGGCCGCATCTACGTGATCTGCAAGAGCAACCCGCGCTTCAAGGCGCGCCAGGGTGGCGCAAAGAACCGCCGCACCGGCTAGGCTGGTCCTCAACCGCTGCCCTCCGATTCCCGCTCGCGCCCATGGCGCCACAGCCGGATTGCCTCGTTCCGGCAGCCAGGCATTGCGGCGGGAGCGACCCAGAACGTCCGAATGCTCGACTTCACCTTACAATCCGCTTGCTGGATTGCAATGAATCGCAATGAATCGGCGACCCCGTATTTCGAGAAACCGCATAGGACAATAATGAACTCGACCAAAACTCTCCTGGCCGCAGGGCTGGCTCTTCTCATGGCTGGCTGCGGAACTGTCGGCAATGCCGTGGTATCCGATGACGAACTTGCACGCAAGGCCGCGTTTGCGTTGGACACCACCGCCGATAAGGTCACCGTGTCGGACCGTACGGCCGAAGTGTCGGGTGCCATCAACTACGTGGCCACGACGCGTGGCCGTAAGCATCAGTGCTACATCACATCGATGATGGGTGCGGTGAATTCGAGTGCCGTTTGTTCCGGTGCCAACTCGGTCAACACCTCAGGCAAGTGCAATGACCTGCAGCGGGCCGCGGGGCAGTGCCGCTGACCCTCGGGAACACCCTGCGCAATGTCCTCTCGCCAGCCCCGTCGCTGGCAGGGTCTGCTGAGGACGCGCAGGCAATCCCCCGAAAAAGCAAACAGCCGCCATTGCTGGCGGCTGTAGGGGCCTGACTTAACAGGCCTTTTTTGGTAGGCCCCCCGAGAGTCGAACTCGGCACCAACGGATTATGAGTCCGCTGCTCTAACCAGGCATGAGCTAGAGGCCCGATGTAGCGGTTTACTGGCCTTCCAGGAAGCTCTTGAGCTTGTCGGCGCGGCTGGGGTGACGCAGCTTGCGCAGTGCCTTGGCTTCTATTTGGCGAATGCGTTCACGCGTGACGTCGAACTGCTTGCCCACTTCTTCCAGGGTCTGGTCGGTGCTCATTTCGATGCCGAAACGCATGCGCAGGACCTTGGCTTCGCGCGGGGTCAGCGAGTCCAGCACTTCCTTGACGACGTCGCGCATGGAGCCGTGCAGCGCCGCATCCGAGGGCGCCAGCGTGGCGGTGTCCTCGATGAAGTCGCCCAGGTGCGAGTCGTCGTCGTCGCCGATGGGCGTTTCCATCGAGATCGGTTCCTTGGCGATCTTCAGGATCTTGCGGATCTTGTCTTCCGGCATGTCCATCTTGGCGGCCAGCGTCGCGGGATCCGGCTCGGCGCCGGTTTCCTGCAGGATCTGGCGGCTGATCCGGTTCATCTTGTTGATCGTTTCGATCATGTGGACCGGGATACGGATGGTGCGCGCCTGGTCGGCGATGGAGCGCGTGATGGCCTGGCGGATCCACCACGTGGCATAGGTCGAGAACTTGTAGCCGCGACGGTATTCGAACTTGTCCACGGCCTTCATCAGGCCGATGTTGCCTTCCTGGATCAGGTCAAGGAACTGCAGGCCGCGGTTGGTGTACTTCTTGGCGATCGAGATCACCAGGCGCAGGTTGGCCTCGGTCATTTCGCGCTTGGCCTTGCGAGCCTTGGCTTCGCCGGTGGCCATGCGCTTGTTGACTTCCTTCAGGTCCTTCAGCGGCAGCACGACGCGCGACTGCAGGTCGATCAGCTTCTGCTGCAGCTCGTGCACGGCAGGCACGTGACGCTCCAGCGTGGCCGAATAGTCGTGGCCGGCGGCAACTTCGCCGTCGACCCAGGCCAGGTCGGTTTCGTGGCCAGGGAAGACCTTGATGAAGTGGCTGCGCGGCATGCCGGCGCGATCCACGCAGGTGTGCAGCACGGCGCGCTCCAGCTGGCGGACTTCCTCCACCTGGCTGCGCAGCGTGTCGGCCAGGCGCTCCACCATCTTGGCGGTGAAGCGGATGCCCATCATTTCGTTCTGGATGGCTTCCTGCGCCTCGATGTAGGTGGCCGACTTGTAGCCATCGCGCTCGTAGGCCTTGCGCATGGTGTCGAACCACTTGCTGACGTCGTCGAACTTCTTCAGGCCCTTGACGCGCAGGTCTTCCAGCTGGCGGCTGCTCATGCCGCCGGCGGGACCGTCGTCATCGCTGTCGTCGCTGACACCGGCGCCGGCGTATTCTTCGCCATCTTCCGGATCCACCAGGCCGTCGACGACTTCGTCGATCTGGGCGGTGCCTTCACGCACGCGGCCGATATGGGTGATGATCTCGTTGATGGTGGTGGGACAAGCCGAAATGGCCATGACCATGTGCTTCAGGCCGTCTTCGATACGCTTGGCGATCTCGATTTCACCTTCGCGTGTCAGCAGCTCGACCGAGCCCATTTCACGCATGTACATGCGCACGGGATCGGTGGTGCGGCCGAAGTCGGAGTCCACGGTGGTCAGCGCGGCCTCGGCCTCGTCCTCGACGTCGTCGTCGGTGGCGGCCACGGGCGCGTTTTCGCTCATCAGCAGCGTTTCGGCATCGGGCGCCTGGTCGTAGACCGAGATGCCCATGTCGCTGAAGGTGCTGATGATGCCGTCGATGGCCTCGGCATCGACCAGGTCATCGGGCAGGTGATCGTTGATTTCACCATAGGTGAGGTAGCCGCGGTCCTTGCCCAGCTTGATCAGCTGCTTCAGGCGGTTGCGGCGCGCCTCGTATTCCTCGGGCGACACCGGACCGCGCGCGATCAGGTCCTTCGGGTCGGCCTTGCCGCGCTTGCCGCGCTTGGCCGGCTTGAAATCCGGCACGACTTCGCCTTCGCCGTCGTTATCGCCGCCGTCATCGAAATCGCCATCGCCGTTGTTGTTGCCGGCCGAGGCATTCTTCGAGGGGCGGCCAGGGCGACGGCCCGTGCCGGTGGGACGTGCCACCATTTCGGTCAGCTTTTCCTCGGCGCGCGCGGCGTCGGCCGAACCGGCCTTGGCGCGCGTCGTCTTCGCGGCGGCCTTGGCGGGGGCGGCAGTCTTGGCGGCAGCCTTCTTGGCAGGCGCCGCGGTCTTGGCCGCGGCCTTCGCGGCGACCTTCACGGAAGCCTTGACGGCAGGCTTTTCCGCAGCACGCACGACCGGGCGCGCGGCCTTCTTGGGCGCGCCCTGGGACACGTCGGCGGCCACCTGTTCAGGCGCGTTGTTTGCGGGGGAGTTCTTGCCGTTGGACTGGATCATATTCGCTTCCGTGGCCAGGAATATCAGCCACATTACCTATGGAGTGCTGCCCGTGCAACACGGACAGACCTGAAGATGCTCACTGCGCGTTGTCATGCGCGTTGTCTGCGCTTTCCACTGCAGTTGTACTGATGGCTGCCGGGCAAACCGCGACCGGACAGCACTTTGGCTTGCTTCGGAGAAACAAGCGGACAGTTTCCCGTCCGCGAAACCCTTTATTTTACCGCATTTAGCGTGCGGAAGACTTATTTAGCACCGTAATACGCTGTGACAGCTCCAGGTAGTGCGCCTTGGCCGCCGGATCGGCCAGGCCACCGCGCACCAGCTCGGACTGCTCTATCCGCAGCGCATCCAGTTCGATGCGCCGCAACGCGTCTTCCCATTCGACCTGGGGCTCGGGCAGCTCCGCCTGGGCCATCACGTCGGCCAGGGCCTGCTGCAACACCAGCGCCAGGTCGGAATCGGGCTCCGCGGCCTGCAGGAGCGCCCCCAGATGACGCGCCCCGCTTGCCTGCGCCAGCACCACGAGATCCCGCACAAGGTGTAGATGGGGGCCCTTGTCCAGAACTTCAAGCTGCTGCTCCCCCATCTCGTCCACCAGCTCCGGATGCGAAAGCAGCAGGCGCAACAACCGCTTGGCCAGGCTGGTGACGGGCCGGCGTCCGGGGGGCGGCGCCAGGCTGGGCGGACCTTCGTCCCGCCCCCTGCCCTTGCCCTTCCACTCGCCGCGGTCCTTGCGATCGCCGAAATTCCTGCGGCCGCCGCCGCCCTTGCCGTAGCCCTGCCCTTGCTGGGCCTGGCCGCCTCCGTACCCTGAAGACGATCCCGCATCGGGATAGCCGCCGTAATACCCTTCGTCGCCTGCACTGTCGGCAGGCTGCCAGCCCATGTCGGGGTCGTCCGGCACCACCATGCCGCCCTCCCAGGGCGGCGGCAGTTCGCCGTGATCGCCAGCCCCCTGCCCCGCGGGCGGCGCAGGGGCAGCCGGCGCCGACGGCCGGCCGGGCGCAGGCTTGGCCCCAGGCCCCGGGCCGGCAGCAGCGAGAATCCCCGCCAGTTCATCCGACGTCAACAGCACCTGCCTGGCAAGCTCATGCTGCAACTGCAGGCGCAAGGTGCCTTCCGGCACCGCCAGCAGCAGCGGCTTGGCCTCATGCACGCATGCCGCACGGCCCTCCACCTCCGACAGGTCATGCCGCGACGCCAGCTCATCGAGCAGGAAACGCGACAGGGCAACCGCCTCGTCCAGGCAGGCCCGGAACGCTTCCGGCCCGAACGCCCTCACATAGGAATCGGGGTCGTGGTCGTCGGGCAGGAACAGGAAGCGGATCGAAATATCGTCCCGCAACAGCGGCAGGCAAGCCTGCAACGCCCGCCAGGCGGCGCGCCGCCCAGCCTTGTCACCATCGAAGCTGAACACCACCTTGTCGCTGGCGCGCAGCAGCTTCTGCACGTGCGTGGGCGTGGTGGCCGTGCCCAGCGTGGCCACGGCATTGCCCACGCCCTGCTGGGCCAGGCCCACCACGTCCATGTAGCCCTCGACCACCACGACCTGGCCTTCGCTGCGCACCGCCAGCCGCCCTTCCCAGAGGCCATACAGCTCATTGCCCTTGGAAAAGATGGGCGTTTCGGGCGAATTCAGGTACTTGGGCTCGCCCTTGCCGATCACCCGGCCGCCAAAACCGATGAGGTGCCCCCGCGCATTGCGGATGGGGAACATCACCCGATCACGGAAGCGGTCGTAGCGGCGCCCGTCCTCGGACTCGATGACGAGACCCGCCTCGACCAGCAAGGGGTCGTCATAGCGCGGAAAGACCTTGGCCAGCCCCTGCCGGTCGGCGTCAGCCCACCCCAGCCCGAACTGGGCCGCGATGGTGCCGGTCAAGCCGCGCTCCTGCAGATACCGAATGGCCGCGGGCGACTGCTTGAGCGACTTGCGATAGTGGGCCAGCGCCATTTCCAGCATCTGGCTGTGGCGCGACACTTCCTCGCGCCGGCGCGCGTCTTCCGCCTGCTGGCGAGGGCTGCGGTTTTCCTCGGGAACGGACAGGCCGACCGTCGAGGCCAGCGAACGAACCGCTTCAGGGAAACTGGCCCCCGTGTGCTCCATCAGGAATGTGATGGCGCTACCATGCGCGCCGCAGCCAAAGCAGTGATAAAACTGTTTGACGGGACTGACGGTAAACGACGGGGATTTTTCGTTGTGGAAGGGGCAGAGGCCAAGCAGGTTGGCCCCGCCCTTGCGCAACTGGACGTAGCGCCCGACGACTTCAGCGATGTCGACCCGGGCGAGTAACTCCTGGATGAATGAATCAGGAATCAATCCTGATCACCCAGGAATCAATACAGGCGCGGAGGCAGCTGTTGGCTACGGATACGCTTGTAGTGGCGCTTCACCGCGGCAGCAGCCTTGCGCTTGCGCTCGGCGGTGGGCTTTTCGTAGAACTCGCGCGAACGCAGCTCGGTCAGCAGACCGGTCTTTTCGATCGTGCGCTTGAAGCGACGCAGGGCGGCCTCAAACGGCTCGTTTTCTTTCAGACGGACAATAGGCATGTAAGTGCTTTGCTCTGGGTTTGTGTTCTGAACAGTGTGCAGGGGCCTTCCAGCGGAACCTTGGAATCGCTTGGCTATTTGCTTGGCAAGTCAGCTTTGCAAATCAGTTTCGCAACAGGCGCCAGGCAAAAAACCCGCACACGGGAAAATGTCATGAATGCGGCCGGATGCGACATGCCTCCGACCTTTCCCTGACTAAGATTTCAGGCAATCATGGATTCTAGCACCAAAATGCCGAAAATCAAGCAAAATCAACCGCGAACGCCCTTGCGCATCCAGGCCTCGAGCTGATCCGGACGCAGGCTGTCGTAATCCTCGAAGGGCTGGTGGATCCAGGGATTGGAGTCCAGGCGATCCACGTAATAGTCGGGAATCGCCTGGGAATGGCCTTTCCACCACAGCACGGCGCTCTTCATCTCGGTAATGCCCGGGAATTGGCGGTGCAGGTGCTCACGCACCCGGTTGAAGGTCAGGCCCGTATCCACCATGTCGTCGACCAGCAACACGCGGCCGGACAGCGTGCCGCGCGTGATGGTGATGAACTGCGCAATGTCGAGCTCGCCCTGCTGCGTGCCGGCCGCCTCGCGATAGCTGCTGGTGGCCAGAATGCCCAGCGGCACGTCGTAGATGCGGGACAGGACGTCCCCCACCCGCACCCCGCCACGCGCCAGGCAGACGATCTGGTCGAAGCGCCAGCCCGACTGGTAGACATTGAGCGCCAGGGTCTCGATGAGGCGGTGGTATTGCTCCCACGATACCCACAGGTCGCGGTCGGTGCTGGGCGGCAGGCTCAAGGGCGATCTCCGTTTGCGTCAGGAACGACTCAGGACTTGAAGGGGTGACGCAGCAGGATCGTTTCGTTGCGATCCGGGCCGGTGGACACCATGTCGATGCCGACACCGCTGACCTCGGCCATGCGCTCCAGATAGCGGCGCGCATTGGCGGGCAGCTTGTCGAACTCGGTGACGCCGACGGTGGACTCCGTCCAGCCGGGCAGCTCCTCGAACACGGGTTCGACGCGGCCGACGGCAGCGGCGCCATACGGCAGCGTGTCATGGAACTGGCCGTCCATGCGATAGCCCACGCCCAGCTGCAGCGTTTCCAGGCCATCGAGCACGTCCAGCTTGGTGATGCACAGGCCGGAGATGCCGTTCAGGCGCACCGAGCGCTTGAGCGCGGCGCCATCGAACCAGCCGCAACGGCGCGGACGGCCGGTGACCGACCCGAATTCCTTGCCCACGGAGGCCAGGTGCGCGCCCACGTCGTTCATCAGTTCGGTGGGGAACGGACCCGAGCCCACGCGCGTGGCATAGGCCTTGGTGATGCCCAGCACGTGGTGCAGGGTCTGCGGACCGACGCCAGCGCCGGCCGCGGCGGCGCCCGCCACGCAGTTGCTGCTGGTGACATAGGGATAGGTGCCGTGGTCGATGTCCAGCAGCGCGCCCTGCGCGCCTTCGAACAGCAGGTTCTGGCCGGCTTGCTGGGCGGCATACAGGTTGTTCGACACATCACGCACCATCGGGGCGATGGCAGGCGCCAGCGCCATGGCCTGGTCGCGCACCTCGTCGGCGGAAACTGCCTTGGCGCCCAGGTATTGGGTCAGCACGAAGTTGTGATAATCCAGCGCCTCGGCGAGCTTTTCGTCGAAGGTGGCGGCGTCGAACAGGTCCTGCACGCGCAGCGCGCGCCGAGCTACCTTGTCTTCATAGGCCGGGCCGATGCCACGGCCGGTCGTGCCGATCTTGGCATCGCCACGACGCGACTCGCGCGCCTGGTCCACGGCCACGTGATACGGCAGGATCAGCGGGCAGGCTTCCGAGATCTGCAGGCGCGAACGCACGTCCAGGCCGGCAGCCTCGAGCTCGCCGATTTCCTTCAGCAGCGCCTCGGGCGACAGGACCACACCGTTGCCGATGTAGCAGGTCACGCCCGGGTGCATGATGCCCGAGGGGATCAGGCGCAGAATGGTCTTCTGGCCATTGATCCAGAGGGTGTGGCCGGCATTGTGGCCACCTTGGAAGCGGACCACGCCCTGGGCCGATTCGGCCAGCCAGTCCACGATTTTGCCTTTGCCTTCGTCACCCCACTGGGTGCCGATCACCACAACGTTCTTGCTCATTGTCGCCAACGATGAAAAAGTCCACGGAATTCCGTATTGACCGCCCAGCGCGCGCGCCCGAAGGCACGCCCCGAGGACGGAGCGAGAAACAGCTTGCTTGAAGCGCTACAGCGTCCGCAACGTCCAGGCGCCATCCTTCAGCGCCAATTCGCGATCGCAGACGAATTCGTCTTGATCATGCTCATGGCCGGGCAGGTTCTGCACGACCACTTCTCCCGCGGCCCGCAAGGACCGCAAGGCCTGCACCAAGGCAGGATCCTGTCCCCACGGCGCGCGGATGGCACGCGAAGGCGCCGCCGGCGGCAGGCCGGCTGCCAGCTTGCGCAGGTCCAGACTGAAGCCGGTGGCCGGCCGCGCACGCCCGAAGGCGCGGCTGACGTCGTCATAGCGGCCGCCGCGCACCAGCGCGTCGTGCCAACCTTCCGCGTAGATCGAGAACGTGACGCCGGAGTGGTAGCCATAGCCCCCCACATCGGCCAGGTCCACGCCCACGCTCACGCCATCCAGCGCGGCGATGAGCTGGCCCAGCGCATCCAGCGCGGCCGCCACGCCTGGCAGCAGGGGCAGCTCCTGGCGCGCACGGGCGAGCACGTCGGCGCCGCCATACAGGTCGGGCAGCTTGCGCAAGGCCTGCCAGGTCTCGGCACGCACCCCTTCCACGCGCCCGGACAACTCGACCAGGGCCGGGACATCCTTGTCGCGCAGAATGGCATAGATCGTTTCGGCATGCGCCGCGGCGCCCGCATCGGCATCCAGGATGGCGCGCACCAGGCCCGGATGACAGAGATCCAGGCGGGGCTCGCGCACCCCTGCCAGGCGGGCGCTTTCCAGGGCCAGCTGAAGCACCTCGATGTCGGCCTCGAAGCCGGCATGGCCATAGATTTCCGCGCCGATCTGCAGCAGCTCACGGCTGGACAGCAGGCCCGCCGGACGCGCGTGCAGCACGGTGCCGCAATAGCAAAGGCGCGTGACACCGGCACGGTTCAGCAAGTGGGCGTCGATGCGCGTGACCTGGGTGGTCATGTCCGCGCGCACGCCCAGCGTGCGGCCGGACAACTGGTCCACCAGCTTGCAGGTGCTGAGATTCAGGTCGCCGCCCGTGCCGGAGAGCAACGAATCGATGTATTCGACCAGCGGCGGCGCAACCATCTCGAAACCGTAGGTACGGTAGAGATCAAGCAGCTTGCGTCGCAGTTCCTCGATGCGCCGGGCCTCGGCGGGAAGCGTGTCCGCCAGACCTTCCGGCAGCAGCCAGTTGCCTATCATTGATTGCCTGGAATAAATCAAAAACGCAATAAAAAAGCGGCTTGGGGTGTAAGCCCCAAGCCGCCGCATATTCGGCAAGCCGTAGTGTTCTCTAGCTTACGGGATATTGTACCCGTTTTGACTCATCGCGCCACCCCGGGGCAATACCCTGGTGGCGGCGCGTGGGATCAGCGTTGCGCGCCCGCCTGCGCCGGCGTACCGGGCGCGCCCTGGGCGGACTTCATGAAGCGGAAGAACTCCGACGAGGGGTCCACGACCAGGATGTCGTCCGAGCCCGAGAATGCCGCACGATACCCTTCTAGGCTCTTGTAGAAGCTGTAGAACTGCGGGTCACGGCCAAAGGCCTCGGCGTACAACTGGCTGGCGCGGGCATCGCCCTGGCCCATGGTGGCCTGTGCCTTGGCATTGGCTTCGGCGATGATCTCCTCGCGCTGGCGGTCGGCCTCGGCGCGGATCTTTTCACTTTCCGCGGCACCGATGGAGCGCAGCTCGTTGGCCACGCGCGTACGCTCGGCCTCCATGCGGCGATAGACCGATTCGGAGATTTCCGGCGCGAACTCGATGCGCTTCAGGCGCACGTCCACGACCTCGACACCCAGCGGCTCGGCACGGCGAGCCACGTTGGTCAGGATCTCGGACATGATCTTGTCGCGCTCCTTGGACACCACGTCGCTGACGGTGCGCACGTTGACCGAGGCGTTCAGCGCGTCGCGGATCTGGGCCTGCAGGCGTTCCTGGGTGGCACGCTCATTGCCGCCGAAGGTGACGTAATACAGGCGCGGATCGACGATACGCCACTTCACGTAGGAGTCGATGAGCAGGTTCTTCTTTTCGGAAGTCTGGATGCGCTCGGCATCGGGCGACTCGATGGTCTGGATGCGCTTGTCCAGCGTCACCACGTTCTGGAACGGGGGCGGCGCCTTGAAGTACAGGCCGGGTTCGCTGATGACCTGGCGGACTTCACCCAGTGCGAACACCAGGGCGTAGTCGCGCTCGCGCACGATGAACATGCAGGAAGACAGCGCTGCCAGGACGATCAGCAGGATGACGGCGATGGGAGTGAAACGTTGCATGGTCAGCCTCCCCTCAGCGTACCGCGCGATCGCGCGTCAAGGTGTTGGCGCCGGCGCCGGTCTGCCCGACGGTGGGGCGCGGCATGGCGGGGACGGCAGGCTGGCTGGCGCCAGGCAGGCTGGAAGGCGCGTTGGTGGTGGGCGCGTTCTTGCCTGCATCCTTGCCCGATTGCTGGACGATCTTGTCCAGAGGCAGGTAGATCATGTTGTTACCGTTCTGCGTGTCGACCATGACCTTGCTGGCATTCTGGAACACCTGCTGCATGGTCTCGAGATACATGCGCTCGCGCATGAGGGAAGGCGCCTTCTGGTATTCGGCCACGATGCTGGTGAAGCGCGCGGCGTCACCGGTTGCATCGCCGACGACCTTGGCGCGGTAACCCTCGGCCTGCTCGAGCATGCGCGAGGCCTGGCCTCGTGCCAGCGGCACGACCTGATTGGCGTAGGCCTGGCCTTCGTTGATCTGGCGCTCGCGATCCTGGCCGGCCTTGACCGCGTCGTCGAAGGCTGCCTGCACCTGCTCGGGCGGCTGCACGTTCTGGATGGCGACCGTGCTGACCTGGATGCCCGTGCGATAGCGGTCGAGGATCTGCTGCATGAGGTTCTGCACCTCGCCCGCGACCTGCGTACGGCCTTCGTACAGGACGAAGTCCATGCGCTGCTTGCCGACGATCTCACGCATGGCGGTTTCGGACGCCTGGCGCACCGACTCGTCGGGGTCGCGCATGTTGAACAGGTAGTCCGGCGCGCCGTCGGCGCGCAGGCGGTACTGCACCACGAACTGCATGTCGACGATGTTCTCGTCGTCGGTCAGCATCAGCGATTCGGGCATGACCTTGTTGCGCGAGCTGCCGCGGAAGCCCACTTCGAACGTGCGCAGTTGCGACACGTTGACGGCTTCATGGCTCTGGATGGGATACGGCAGGCGCCACTGGAAACCCGCGGGTGCCGTGGTCTTGTACTTGCCGAACTGGGTCACGACGGCGACCTGGCCTTCCTGCACGATGAAGAAGCCGCTGGCGAGCCAGACCGCCAGCGCGATGCCGGCGATGAGACCGACGCCGATGCGGGTGCCGCGCGGCGACGGCGAGAAACCGCCGCCACCGGGATTGTTGTTGCGCCCGCCGCCCTTGCGGCCGAACAGGCCGCTGATGCGCTGGTTGAAATCGCGCCAGACTTCGTCGAGGTCAGGCGGGCCGTCCCCTTTCTGGGGGCGGCGCGGCGGCTGCGAGCCGCCATTGTTGCCCCGGCCCCAGCCGGGATCATTCAGATTGAACAGTTTGGTGAATGGACGCATTGTTTCCTGCGGTTGTGCCGACCTGTGCAATTGCCCCGCGCAACGCCTCTAGGCCAGCGCGCTCAACGGCGCTTACGAATACTCGCGCAATCGTACCATGTGCGTCCCTGTCAACCCGGGGCTCCAATCCCGCCGCGTCTATCTTGTTATAGACCAGTATGCGGGGAATATCCGCGGCACCGATTTCGACCAGTACCTTGTCGACTTCGGCGATCTGCTCATCGCGCTGCGGGCTGGAGGCATCGACCACGTGCAGCAGCAGGTCGGCGTGCACGGTTTCCTCCAGCGTGGCGCGGAAGGCGGCGATCAGCGTCGTGGGCAGGTCGCGGATGAAGCCCACGGTGTCCGACAGCGTCACCTGCCCTGCCCCTTCGATCCAGATGCGCCGCGTGGTGGTGTCCAGCGTGGCGAAAAGCTGGTCGGCCGCATAGGCGCCGGCGCGCGTCAGCGCGTTGAAAAGCGTCGATTTTCCCGCGTTGGTGTAGCCCACCAGCGACACCGACAGGTGGCTGCCACGCTCGCGCGCGCGCCGCTGGGTCTGGCGCTGGCGCTGCACCTTGTCCAGGCGCTCGCGCAGGACGCGCACCTTGGCGCCGATCATGCGGCGGTCCATTTCCAACTGGGACTCGCCGGGCCCGCGCATGCCGATGCCGCCGCGCTGCCGCTCCAAGTGGGACCACAGGCGCGTCAGGCGCGTGGACAAGTGCTGCAGCTGGGCGAGCTCGACCTGCAGCTTGCCTTCATGGCTCTTGGCGCGCAGCGCGAAGATGTCCAGGATCAGCGCCACGCGGTCGACCACGCGCAGGTTCAGCTTGCGTTCGAGGTTGCGCTGCTGCGCCGGCGACAAGGCCTGGTCGAACAGCACGATGTCGGCCTCCTCGGCCTGGCTGATGGCGATGGCCTCTTCCAGCTTGCCGGTGCCGATGAAATAGGCCGCATCGGGCCGGGACCGGCGCACGGTCAGCGTGGCGACGACCTCGGCCCCGGCGCCCTTGGCCAGCATGGCGAATTCCTCGGCGTGGGGCAGGAAGTCCGGATTCCCCAGGTCGACGCTGATAATCAATGCGCGCATGGCGCCCTCCTCATTGCGGCGTCCTTGTCGCGCAAGGCACGGCGCAGGACAGTCTTGTTATGCAAACAATCCCCCCAGAATACTGCGGCCCCATCCGGGTTGCGGTGGAGCCGGCTTTGCCGGTCCACCCGCAACGCCCCCTTGAGGGGGGGAGGCGCGCAGCGCCTCGGGGGGTGAGAACAACAACGCCCGCCTGCACGAAAACGTGCGGCGGGCGCAAGGCACTGCGGTCAGGGCGGGAGACGGCCGGAACTTACTCAGCAGGCGTATCAACCTGGAAATTGACCGCGCGCGCAGGCACGACGGTGGAAATGGCGTGTTTATAGACCATCTGCGTCACGGTGTTGCGCAGCAGGACGACATATTGGTCGAACGATTCGATCTGGCCTTGCAGCTTGATGCCGTTGACCAGATAGATGGAAACCGGAACGTGTTCCTTACGCAGGGTGTTCAGAAACGGGTCTTGCAGTGTTTGCCCTTTATTGCTCATTGGCCAGGCTCCATGTGTTGTTTTTGGGGGTAAGGCACGGATACCTGCACTCTACAGGGTTTTCCCGCACATCGCCAGTTTGAGCGCGCCACGGGAAGACAGTTCCCGTGAGCCGTCGAACCGGCCGCAAAGCCGCGTCAGGAGAGGATCTGCGCCAGTGCGTCGAGGAGCGTCCGGCACTCGGCGTCGGTACCGACGGTGATCCTCAGGAATTGGTCTATACGGGGACGGGAGAAGTGGCGCACGATGATGCCGCGCTCGCGCAACGCCGCCGACAGGGCCGCGGCATCGCGCCCCGGGTGGCGGGCGAACACGAAATTGGCCGCCGAGGGCAGCACCTCGAAACCCGCCTGCCGCAAGCCGGCAACCAGCGTCTCGCGGCTGTCGATGACGGTCTGGCAGGTCCGTGCCAGATAATCCGTGTCCTCGATGGCCGCCATCGCGCCCGCCAGCGCCAGGCGGTCCAGCGGGTAGGAGTTGAAACTGTTCTTGACCCGGTCGAGCGCCTCGAGCAGCGCCGGCTGGCCAATGGCATAGCCGACCCGCAAGCCGGCCAGGCCGCGCGACTTGGAAAGCGTCTGGACCACGAGCAGGTTCGGGTACTGCGCCACCAGGGGCACGGCGGACTCCGCCCCGAAATCGACGTAGGCCTCGTCGATGACCACGACCGCGTCGGGATTGCCCGCCACGATGCGCTCGACCTCGGCGCGCGTCAGGGCGCGGCCCGTCGGGGCATTGGGATTGGGCAGGATGATGGCGCCGGCCGAGCCCGCCTCGCCCGGCAGGTAGTCCGCCGGGTCGATGCTGAAATCATCGGCCAGCGGCACGCTGCGCGACGTGATGCCGTACAGGCCGCAATACACCGGATAGAAGCTGTAGCTGATGTCCGGAAACCACAGCGGACGCTCGTGGCGCAGCAGGCCCATGAAGGCGTGCGCCAACACTTCGTCGGATCCGTTGCCCACGAAGACGTGGTCGGCCGGCACGCCATAGTGCCTGCCGAGGGTCTCGCGCAGCGCGCTGGCGCCCGGATCGGGATACAGACGCAGGCTGTCATCGGCCGCCGCCTGGATGGCGGCAATGGCGCGCGGCGAGGGGCCATAGGGCAGCTCGTTGGTGTTGAGCTTGACCAGGTTCTGCAGCTTGGGCTGCTCGCCCGGCACATAGGGCGACAGGCCGTGGACCACGGCGCTCCAAAAGCGACTCATGGATCAGTTGTCGACGTAGGGGTTGTGGGAGGACTTGAATTCGATGCGCAGGGGCGTGCCCGCCAGCTTGAAGGCTTCGCGGAAACGCGTTTCCAGGTAGCGGCGGTACGAGTCCGGAATGGCGTCCAGTGCGCTGCCGTGCACGATGATGCGCGGGGGGTTCTGGCCGCCCTGGTGCGCATAGCGCAGCTTTGGACGGAAGATGCCCTTGCGGGGCGGCTGCTGCTGCTCGACGGCGGCCTGCAGCTCGCGCGTGAGCTTGGGCGTGGACAGTTTGGCGAAGGCCGCGGCGTGCGCGGCGTCGACGGACTTCAGCACGGCATTGACGCCCTGCCCCTTCAACGCCGAGATCGTGTGCATGCGCGCGAACGACAGGAAGCGCAGCTTGCGTTCGAATTCGCGCACGATGCGTTCGCGGCGCTCGTCGTCCAGGCCGTCCCACTTGTTGATGCCCACCACCAGCGCCCTGCCCGTCTCCAGGATGAAGCCGGCGATGTGGGCGTCCTGCTCGGAGACTTCCTGCTGGGCATCCAGCATCAGCAGCACGACGTTGCTGGCCTCGATGGCCTGCAGGGTCTTGATGACCGAGAATTTTTCGACCGCCTCGAAGACCTTGCCGCGCTTGCGCAGGCCCGCGGTATCGATGAGCGTGTAATCCCGTCCGCCACGCTGGAAGTCGATCTCGATGGCGTCGCGGGTGGTGCCGGGCATGTCGAAGGCGATGACACGCTCTTCGCCCAGCAGCGTATTGATGAGCGTGGACTTGCCCACGTTCGGACGTCCGACGATGGCCAGCTTGATGCGGTGCGCCACCGGCGCCTCGGGGACGTCCTCGGCCTGCGGATCCGCATCGGGGTCGAAGCCTGGATCGGCGTCGCCGAAATCATCGTCCTCGTCGGACACCGGCGCGGGCGCTTCGCCCAGGCCTTCCAGCGCCATCTCTATCAGTTCCACGATGCCGTCGCCGTGCGCGGCCGAGATGGCCAGCGGCTGGCCCAAGCCAAGCTCGTGGAATTCGGAGATGGCCGCGTTGTGCGCCATGCCTTCGGCCTTGTTCACCGCCAGCAGCACGCGCTGGCTGTTGCGGCGCAGTTGCCGGGCGATCTCGTGGTCATGGGCATTGACGCCCGCGCGGGCATCGACCAGGAAGATCACCGCGTCGGCCTCGGCAATGGCCTGCTGCGTCTGGCGGGCCATCTGCAGCAGGATGCCGGTTTTTGCCACCGGCTCGAAGCCGCCGGTGTCGATGGCGATGAAGGGCTTTTCGCCCACGCGCCCCTCGCCATAGTGACGATCGCGCGTCAGGCCGGAAAAATCGGCCACCAAGGCGGAGCGCGAGCGCGTCAGGCGGTTGAACAGTGTGGACTTGCCCACGTTGGGGCGGCCCACGAGGGCGACGACGGGTTTCAGGGACACAGCGGTATCGATCAGTTGACGGAAATCATGACCAGGTCGCCGTTGCCGGTTTGCACCAGCACACCTTGCGACGTGGCCTGCAGGGGCGCCTGGATGGCACCGCCGCCCACGGACACGCGGGCGAGCAGGTGGCCATCTTCACGGGCCAGGAAGTGGACGTAGCCATCATAGTCGCCCAGCGCGACGGCGCGGCCAAGGACGGCCGGCGAGCTCAGGCGGCGGTTGCGCAGGGCTTCCTGCTTCCAGATGTTGCCGCCGTTGTCCAGCGCGAAACCATGCACCACGCTGGTGTGGTCGGGCACGTACAGGAAGCGGTCATCCAGCGCCAGGCCGACGCTGCTGGAGAAGTCGCGCGCCCATTGCGGACGGCCGCCGGCGGAAACGTCGAAGCAGACGACACGGCCCTGGTAGGCGACGGCGCACAGCAGCCGGCCGGCCACGCGCGGCACGCCGACCACGTCGGTCACGCGCTCGAGGTCGCTCGAGCCCTTGGGCGTGGCGACCGTGCCTTCCCACTGGACATTGCCCGTGGAAGCCTGGACGGCGAACATCTTGCCGCCGGGCATGCCCGCGATGACCATGCCTTCGGCCAGGATCATCTGCGCGCTGCTGCGCAGGGCCAGCGCGGGGCCGGGACGCTGCACGTTCCAGAGACGCTCGCCGCTGTCGGCGTTGAAGGCCTGGATGCGATAGTCGCCGCTGCGCACGATGACCAGGCCATAGCCCACCACGGGCGGCACGGTCACTTCGCTGGTGGCACGGCTGCGCCACTTTTCCTTGCCGGTGTCGTCGAAGGCGACGACTTCGCCCTTGGGCGTGGCAACCGCGGTGGTGACACCGTCGCTGCCGGCGCCGGCGGTCAGGTCGCCGTCGACGCGGGTGCGCCAGACCTCGCGGCCCGTCAGCAGGTCGTACTTGCCGACATACCCATTGGCCGAGGCCGCGTACACCGCGCTGTCCACCACCGTGGGCGACAGGCCGATGCCGCCGCCGCTGCCGATGGAGGTGCGCCACGCCACCTGCGCGGACGCGCCGGGAGCGTAGTCGGTGAGGTCGGCCGGGTCGTAGCGGCCGTCATCGCTGGCGAACAGGCCGCAACCTGCCAGCGACAGCGCGGCGGTGACGCAGAAAGCGGCGCGCGCGGCGCGCAGGAAGTTCAGGTTCAGCATCTCAAGCTCCGCCCAGGGCGTCGATTTTCAGTTGCAGCGCGGCCGTGAGCGGGCTGCCCGGCTCGAGCGACTTCACGGCGCTGTCCCAGGCGGCGCGGGCTTCCTCGCGCTTGCCTTGCGCGGCCAGCACGTCGCCGCGGCGGTCGGCGTACAGCGCCGCGAAACCCGGGGGCACGTCATTCAGTTGCGCCAGGGCCGCATCGTATTCCTTCTGGTCCAGCAGCAGGCCGGCCAGGCGCAGGCGGGCCACGCCCTGCAGCGTGGTGTCCTTGGCCTGGGCCAGCCATTCCAGTTGCTCACGCGCGCCAGCCACGTCCTTGCGCTCGGCCAGCGCGTGGGCGGCCAGCAGCGCGCCGCGGCCGGCGTAAGGCGTGCCGGGGAAGTCGTCGCGCAGCGTGGCGCTGGCGGCCTTGATGCGCGCAGCGGCGTCATCGCCCTGCTGTCCGGCCGCTTCCTGCAGCGCCTCGAAATAGCCCATGGCCTGGGTGGCGCGGTGCGCCTCGTACCAGCGCCAGCCCTGCCAGCCGGCCAGGCTGGCCATCACCACCAGCAGGGCGGCCGAGACGGCCAGGCCGTAGCGGGCCCACCAGGCCTTGAGGGAGTCGAGTTTTTCCTGTTCGTCCAGATCGTATGCCATGCCACTACACCTTGAATTTCAAAAAAAGCCCCCACGCTGCGCCTTCGGCTTGCTGCCCCCCTAGGGGGCGCTTTTTGCCTTGGGGCGGCCCGGCAGCAAAACATTGGCCAACTCCGCGAACGGAACCTGCTGCTGCCCGCTGCCTTCCTGCTGCGTGCTGCGCAACCACTTGACGCTGGCCACCTGGGCGGCCAGCTCGTCGGCGCCAAGAATAACCGCAACCTGGGCGCCGCTTGCGTCGGCGCGCTTGAACTGGGACTTGAAACCGCTGCTGCCGGCATGCACGACGACCCGCAGGCCGGCGTCGCGCAGCTGTTCGCCCAGCCTGGCAGCCTGGCGCTGGCCGGCCTCGTCCTGGTGGACGATGTAGACGTCGCACTCGGGCCGGGCCTCGGGCGCCTCGCCCTGGGACCAGAGGTCCAGCAGGCGTTCCACGCCGATGGCAAAGCCGACGGCAGGCGCGGGCTTGCCGCCCAGCAGTTCGATGAGGCCGTCGTAGCGGCCGCCGCCGCAGACGGTGCCCTGGGCGCCCAGCCTGTCGGTGACCCACTCGAACACGGTGAGGTTGTAGTAGTCCAGGCCGCGGACCAGGCGCGGGTTCATGCGATAGGCGATGCCGGCGTCGTCGAGGCGGTCGCAGACGCCCTGCAGGTGCGCGCGCGAGGCCTCGCCCAGGAAGTCGGACAGGCGCGGCGCGCTGTCGGCCATGGCCTGCATGGCCGGATTCTTGGTATCCAGCACGCGCAGGGGATTGGTGTACATGCGCCGCTGGCCGTCCTCGTCGAGGATGTCGCGGTGCTGCTCCAGGTGCGCGATGAGCGCTTCCCGGTGGCGGGCGCGCTCTTCGGGCTGGCCCAGGGAATTCAATTCCAGCCGGATGTCGGTCAGGCCCAACTGGCGCCACAGGCGGGCCAGCATGACGATCATCTCGGCATCGACATCGGGACCGGCAAAGCCCAGGGCCTCGACGTCGATCTGGTGGAACTGGCGATAGCGGCCGCGCTGCGGGCGCTCGTGGCGGAACACCGGACCCATGGCATAGACGCGCTGCGGCCGGTCATAGAGCAGGTTGTGCTCGATGGCCGCGCGCACCATGCCGGCGGTGAACTCGGGACGCATGGTGAGCGATTCGCCATTCAGCGAGTCGGTGAAGGAGTACATCTCCTTCTCGACGATGTCGGTCACCTCGCCGATGCCGCGCGTGAAGAGGCGCGTGTGCTCGAGCACCGGCGCGCGCATGTTGCGGTAGCCGTAGGACTGGAGCCAGTCGCGCACGATGGCCTCGAACTGCTCCCAGCGGGCGCCCGCCTCGGGAAGAATGTCGTTCATGCCGCGGATGGCGGCGAGTTTCTGGAAAGCCTGGGTCATTGTTTGTTGTCCGTGGCGCTGAGCGTGTCTCGCGCGCGCGGCGGCCAGTTTACTTGCTTCTGACAGATTGCTGCAGGGACGCAGGGGACGAACGCCTCCTGCGTCCAAGGGTCGGACCGGAAAGCCGCCCGCGGGTTCAGTCCTGGACCACGAGAGGGGCGCCATACCGGCGCGCCACGTAGTTCTCGACGATGGCCTGGAATTCCTGGGCGATGTGGTCGCCCTTGAGCGTGACCGTGCGCTCGCCGTCGACGAACACCGGCGCCGAGGGGATCTCGCCGGTGCCGGGCAGGCTGATGCCGATGTCGGCATGGCGGCTTTCGCCGGGACCGTTCACGACACAGCCCATGACCGCGACGTTCATGGACTCGACGCCCGGATACTGCTCGCGCCAGATGGGCATCTGGCGGCGCAGGAAGGACTGGATGTCGTCGGCCAGTTCCTGGAAGAAAGTGCTGCTGGTGCGTCCGCAACCCGGGCACGCCACGACCATGGGCGTGAACGCGCGCAGCCCCATGGTCTGCAGGATTTCCTGTCCGACCACGACTTCGCGGGTGCGGTCGCCGCCCGGCTCGGGGGTGAGCGAGATGCGGATGGTGTCGCCGATGCCTTCCTGCAGCAGCACGCCCAGGGCGGCGGTGGACGCCACGATGCCCTTGCTGCCCATGCCGGCTTCGGTCAGGCCCAGGTGCAGCGGGTAGTCGCAACGGGATGACAGGTCGCGATAGACCGCGATCAGGTCCTGGACATGGCTGACCTTGCAGGACAGCACGATCCTGTCGCCGCCCAGGCCCAGCGCCTCGGCGCGCCGGGCATTGGTGATGGCCGACACCACCAGCGCCTCGCGCATGACGGCCTGGGCCGGCCAGGGCTGCGCGCGGCGACTGTTCTCGTCCATCATGCGCGCCATCAGCTCGTGGTCCAGGCTGCCCCAGTTCACGCCGATACGCACCGGCTTGTCGTAGCGGGCAGCCACTTCGATCATCTGGGCGAAATTGTCGTCGCGCTTCTTGCCCCCGCCCATGTTGCCCGGGTTGATCCGGTACTTGGACAAGGCCTGCGCGCACTCGGGAAACTGCGTGAGCAGCTTGTGGCCGTTGTAGTGGAAATCGCCCACCAGCGGCACCGGCACGCCCATGCGGTCGAGCTGCTCGCGGATGGCCGGCACTTCCTTGGCGGCCTCGGGCGTGTTCACCGTGATGCGCACCAGCTCGGAGCCCGCCAGGGCAAGGTCCTTGACCTGGATGGCCGTATCGATGGCCAGCGCGGTGTCGGTGTTGGTCATCGACTGCACCACCACCGGCGAGGAACCGCCGATGGTGACGACGCGGTCACCCCAGGTGACTGCCACGGCGCGGGTGGCGTGACGGCCCAGCGGACCGACGGGCGCGGGCTGGGGCTCGGCGCAGGGAATCAGGGTGTCTTGCATGATGCGTGGTTCCGGACGAAGACCCGATGGCCGCGGCAAGTGTTCACGCGGCAATCCGGTCGTGGCGGGCTCAGTTGCCGCCGGCGGCGGGCGTCGTGCCCAGGCCGAACGACGACAGCCATTGCGTGGGCAGCCAGCCCTGCCAGAAAGCGTAACCCAGGCCAGCCAGGAGCAGCAGGACGATCAGGCCCAGCCAGAGGCCGGAGCCCGACCCCTGCCGCTCTTCGGCAGGCGTGGCGGTATGGACATGATTGATGGAACGCGCCAGGCCCGCCGCGGTGCCGCCCAGGTAGGGCTCGAGCGCCGCCGTGAGCGCATCGGGGTCGGCGCCCAGCAGGCGGGAATAGTTGCGCACCAGCCCGCGCAGCGACACGCCGCTGGGCAGGTCCTTCCAGCGCTCTTCCTCGAGGGCCGAGATCTGGCGGGCGGAGAATTTCAGGCGGCGGGACACTTCTTCCAGCGACAGGCCCTTGGCCTGGCGCAAGGCGCGCAGCGCGGGCCCCACCGACGCGGAGGCCGCCACGCTGGAAGCCGACGCCGCAGGCTGCCCACTGGCACCCACGGCCTGCGCGCGCGCAGGGGCCGGAACTGCGGCGGTATCCAGCTTCATGCGCGGAGCTCCACGATAGGAATGGCGTTCTTGCGGGTGGACAGGCGTTCGGTGATGCGGGTGCGATCCTTCACATCCCCGGCCAACTGGCCGCAGGCGGCGTCGATGTCGTCGCCGCGCGTCTTGCGCACGGTGGTCAGCACGTCGGCGTCCATCAGGCGCTGCGCGAACTGCTTCACGCGCGCCGCGGGCGAGCGCTTGAGCCCCGACTGCGGGAAGGGGTTGAAAGGGATCAGGTTGAGCTTGCAACGGACCTGGCGCGCGATGCGCACCAGTTCGCGGGCATGCGCGTCGGAGTCATTGACGCCGTCGAGCATGCAGTATTCGAAAGTGATGAAATCACGCGGCGCGTGTTCGAGGTAGCGCTCGCAGGCGGCCAGCAGCTCGGCCAGCGGGTACTTGCGGTTCAGCGGCACGAGATCGTCGCGCAGCGCGTCGTTGGGCGCGTGCAGCGAGACGGCCAGCGCCACCGGGCAATCGCGGCCCAGCTTGTCCATCATGGGCACCACGCCGGACGTGGACACCGTGACGCGGCGGCGCGACAGGCCATAGGCGTTGTCGTCGAGCATGAGGCGCAGCGCCGCCAGCACGGGCTCGTAGTTGAGCAGGGGTTCGCCCATGCCCATCATGACCACGTTGCTGATCAGCTTGGCGGGCGCATCGGCCTGGCCGGCGCCGGCCAGGCGCGCGGAGCCCGAGTCGTCGGACAGGGTCCGGCGGGCATGCCACAGCTGGCCGATGATTTCGGCGGTCGTCAGGTTCCGGTTGAACCCCTGATGGCCGGTGGAACAGAAGCGGCAGGCCACGGTACAGCCGGCCTGGCTGGAAATGCACAATGTGCCCCGGTCGTCCTCGGGAATGAAGACGGTCTCGATGGCATTGCCCTGCCCCACGTCGAACAACCACTTGCGGGTGCCGTCGGTGGAGCGTTGCTCGGTGAGCACGGGCGGGGTGGCGATCTCGGCCTGGCCGGCGAGCTGGGCGCGGAAATCGCGCGCCAAGTCGCTCATGGCGTCGAAGTCGCCCACGCCACGCTGGTGCACCCACCGCATCAACTGCTTGGCGCGAAACGGCTTCCCCCCCCACTGTCCGACGAGGTCGGCAAGCGCGGCGGAATCGAGTCCAAGCAGGTTGACGGAGGGGGCGGCAGTCATGGCGCGGGGGACCGGGTCCGGTGGCTTAGCGGCCGTGGACGTCGATCTGGGGGAAGAAGAAAGCGACTTCGACGGCGGCGGTTTCGGGGGCGTCCGAACCGTGCACGGCGTTGGCGTCGATGCTGTCGGCGAAGTCGGCGCGGATGGTGCCCTTCTCTGCCTTCTTGGGGTCCGTGGCGCCCATCAGGTCACGGTTCTTCAGGATGGCGTTCTCGCCTTCCAGGACTTGCACGAACACGGGGCCCGAGATCATGAAGTCGACCAGGTCCTTGAAGAAAGGACGGGCGCTGTGCACGGCGTAGAAGCGCTCGGCTTCGGCGCGCGACAGTTGGGTCAGGCGGGCAGCCACGACCTTCAGGCCGGCTTGTTCGAAGCGGGACACGATCTGGCCGATGACGTTCTTGGCGACGGCGTCGGGCTTGATGATCGAGAGGGTGCGCTCAATAGTGGACATGCTGGAAAACTCCGGTTTCTTCAATGGTTTGCTCAGCGGGCTGAGCAGCGAACTTGTCGGCGGGTCCGCCGAGTGATTTTTGCTGGACAAAGCTGGCGGGCAACACACGGACAACACCGCGGGCAGCACTTTTCCCGGCAACTTTGTTTGACCTGAATTTGTTGAATGAATTCAGACACTTCGCGAATATTTTCACTAACCCGGAATTCTAGCATGCCAAGGCTTCAATCCATATCTCTTAGAATTGCGGGTTCGCCTCATGGCGCGAGCACCGGGCGCGGCGGCTTTTGCCCCGCATTTCGCCCCGCCCGCCGCCACGCCGGCCCTTATTCGACAGCCCCATCACCCCGGAATTCCCGTTCATGACTGCCCCCGCCTCCGCCGATACGCCCGAACTGTCCAAGAGCTTCGAACCCGCCGAGCTCGAGTCGCGCTGGTACGCCGAGTGGGAGCGCCGGGGTTACTTCAAGGCCGGCCAGCACGTACAACCCGCCGATGGCGGCGTCGCCGCGCCCTACGCCATCCAGTTTCCCCCGCCCAACGTGACGGGCACCCTGCACATGGGCCACGCCTTCAACCAGACCATCATGGACGGGCTGGTGCGCTACCACCGCATGAAGGGTGACGACACGGTCTTCGTGCCCGGCACCGACCATGCCGGCATCGCCACGCAGATCGTGGTCGAGCGCCAGCTGGACGCCCAGAAGGTCTCGCGCCACGACCTGGGCCGCGAGGCCTTCGTCGAGAAGGTCTGGGCGTGGAAGGAACAGTCCGGCAGCACCATCACCAGCCAGGTGCGCCGCCTGGGCGCCTCAGCCGACTGGCCGCGCGAATACTTCACCATGGACGAGCGCATGTCGCGCGGCGTCGTGGAAACCTTCGTGCGCCTGTACCGCGAAGGCCTGATCTATCGCGGCAAGCGCCTGGTGAACTGGGATCCCAAGCTGCTCACCGCCGTGTCCGACCTGGAAGTGGTGTCGGAAGAGACCGACGGCTTCCTGTGGCACATCGAATACCCCTTTGTCGACGGACCGCAGACGATCACCGACAAGGACGGCAACACGGTCACGCTGCGCGGCATGACGATCGCCACCACGCGCCCGGAAACCATGCTGGCCGACGGCGCACTGTGCGTGCATCCCGACGACGAGCGCTATCGCCATCTGGTCGGCAAGCAGGTCGAGCTGCCGCTGTGCGACCGCAACATCCCGATCATTGCCGACGACTTCGTCGACCCGGCCTTCGGCACGGGCTGCGTCAAGATCACCGGCGCGCACGACTTCAACGACTATGCCTGCGCGCAGCGCCACAAGCTGCCGCTCATCGTGATCTTCACGCTGGACGCGCACGTCAACGAGAACGGCCCCGAGGCCTTCCGCGGCCTGGAACGCTACGAGGCCCGCAAGGCCGTGGTGGCGGCGCTGGAAGCCGGCGGCTACCTGGTCAAGATCGAGCCGCACAAGATGATGCAGCCCAAGGGCGACCGCACCGGCGTGGTGCTGGAACCCATGCTGACCGACCAGTGGTTCGTCGGCATGAGCCAGCCCGCGCCCGCCGGCACGCGCCACGCCGGCCGCAGCATCACGGAAGTCGCGCTGGAAGTGGTCCGCAACGGCGACGTGACCTTCTATCCCGAGAACTGGACCACCATCTACAACCAGTGGCTGGAAAACATCCAGGACTGGTGCATTTCGCGCCAGCTGTGGTGGGGCCACCAGATCCCGGCCTGGCACGCGGCCGCCGGCCAGGTGTTCGTGGCGCACGACGAGGCGGAAGCCATCGCACAGGCCCGCGCCGCCGGCGTGGACGGCCCGCTCACGCGCGATGCCGACGTGCTGGACACCTGGTTCTCGTCCGCGCTGGTGCCCTTCACCACGATGGGCTGGCCCGACGAAACGCCCGACCTGGCGCGCTACCTGCCCTCCAGCGTGCTGGTCACCGGCTTCGACATCATCTTCTTCTGGGTCGCGCGCATGGTCTTCATGAGCACGCACCTGACCGGCCAGGTGCCGTTCCGCCATGTCTACGTGCACGGTCTCATCCGCGACGCCGACGGCCAGAAGATGAGCAAGTCCAAGGGCAACACCCTGGACCCCGTGGACCTGATCGATGGCATCGACCTCGAAAGCCTGGTGGCCAAGCGCACCTACGGCCTGATGAACCCCAAGCAGGCCGGCGACATCGAGAAGAAGACGCGCCGCCAGTTCCCCGACGGCATTCCCGCCTTCGGCACCGACGCGCTGCGCTTCACCATGGCCGCCTATGCCACGCTGGGCCGCAACATCAACTTCGATCTCAAGCGCTGCGAGGGTTACCGCAACTTCTGCAACAAGCTGTGGAACGCCACGCGCTTCGTGCTGATGAACACCGAAGGCCACGCCGATGCGGCCCGGCAGCCGAATCCGGCGGATCTGTCCTTCGCCGATCGCTGGATCGTGAGCCAGCTGCAGCGCCTGGAAATGGAAGTGGCCAAGGGCTTTGACGACTACCGTTTCGACAACATCGCCAACGCCCTGTATCGCTTCGTGTGGGACGAGTATTGCGACTGGTACCTGGAACTGGCCAAGGTGCAATTGCAGCGCGGCACGCCGGGCCAGCAGCAGGCCACGCGCCGCACGCTGATCCGCGTGCTGGAAGTGGTGCTGCGCCTGGCGCACCCGGTCATTCCGTTCATCACGGAAGAACTGTGGCAGAAGGTCTCGGTGGTGGCAGGCGTGCGCGCCGCCGACGCCGCCGGCAGTGTCAGCGTGCAGCCCTATCCGGTGGCCAACCCGGGGGCACTGGACGAGGCCGCCGAAGCCGACGTCGCGGCGCTCAAGCGCCAGGTCGACGCCGTGCGCGCGCTGCGCAGCGAGATGGGCCTGTCGCCCGCCGAGCGCGTGCCGCTGCTGGCGGAAGGCGATGCGGAAACGCTGACCCGCAACGCCCCTTACCTGGCCGCGCTCGCGCGCCTGGCCAAGGTGGACGTCGTGGCGACGCTGCCCGACCTGGGCGCGCCGGTGCAAGTCGTGGACCAGGCCCGCCTGATGCTGCACGTCGAAATCGACGTGGCGGCGGAAACCGCGCGCCTGGACAAGGAAATCGCACGCCTGGAAGGCGAGATCACCCGAGCCAACGCCAAGCTCTCGAACGCCAGTTTCGTCGAGCGTGCGCCGGCCGCGGTGGTCGAACAGGAAAAGGCGCGCCTGGCGCAGTTCAGCGAAACGCTGGGCATGGTGCGGGCGCAACGGGCCAAGCTGGCTGCCTAGACAGGCGCCTGCCGCGTGGCGCCCGGGCGGGCGCCACGCATGAATGAATGGGAGTGCGGCGTTGCGGATATTGCTGGTCGAGGATGACGCGCTATTGGGCGATGGCCTGCGCGCGGGATTGCTGCAAGGCGGCGCCAACCTGGTGGATTGGGCCAGCGATGCCGCGGCCGCGCGCCTGGCCCTGACCGATCATGCCTACACGGCGGTCCTGCTGGACCTGGGCCTGCCCGACCGCTCGGGCCACAGCGTGCTGGAGTCCATGCGTGCACGGCTGGACCCCACGCCCGTGCTCGTCATCAGCGCGCATGACCACCTGAGCGAGCGGCTGAAGGCCTTGGACGCCGGGGCGGACGACTACCTGGTCAAGCCCTTTCCGCTGGACGAGCTGTTGGCGCGGCTGCGTGCCGTCCTGCGGCGTAGCACCGGCACGGTCCTGCCGCTGCTCAGTTATCGCGACGTCGCCATCGAGACCGCCACGCGCAGCGTGACGCGCGAGGGCACGCCGGTGGCGCTGAGCCTGCACGAATACCTCACCCTGCAGGCCCTGATGCAACGCCAGGGCCACACGCTGACGCGCCACCAGCTGGAGGACGCCGTCTACGGCGATCACGGCACCATCGAAAGCAACACGATCGCCGTCTACATCCATCAGCTGCGGCGCAAGCTGGGCGACGACCTCATCGTCACCGTCCACGGCTACGGCTACCGGCTGGGCGAGGCCACCGCGTGAACTCCCTCGGCAAGCGGCTCTTCCTGACGTTCATGCTGATCCTGGTGGTCTTCAGCGTGATCAGCCGGATCGAGTGGATGCACGAGTACACCCGCGCCGAAACCGGCCTGTGGGACCAGTCGCTGAAGGATGTCGCCAGCCAGATCGTCATGTCCACGCCCAGGCGCCTGACACAGACCGCCGCCAGTCCCGGCGGGCCCGAGAACTATCGCCTGGCCGCCGACCCGCCCTATCTCTTCAAGGGCGACGAACTCTCGTTCCAGATCTGGGATCTGCATCGCAATGTGCTGCTGATGCGCTCGCCCGGCTCGCCGCCGTCGGCCTTGCGGCCAGATTTCGGCCTGGGGTTCAGCGACATCCACCTGGGCGAGGAAAACTGGCGGGTCTATTCGATCTCGGATGCCGAAGGCCTGATCCAGGTGCAGGTCGCCAAGAGCCAGACCCAGTTGCGCGCCGAATTCCGCGACCTGCTGAAACGCAGCATGCGCATGACGCTGCTGTTCGTCGTGGCCATGACCGGCGCGGTGTGGTTCGTGCTGCGCCGCACGCTGCGTCCGCTGAACACGCTGCGCCAGGACATCCTGGCCCGGCCTGCGCTGGACCTGACGCCCCTGCCCCACGCCAACCTGCCCGAAGAGCTGCAGCCGCTCATCGATGCGATCAATCGCCTGCTGGCGCGGCTGGACGAAGCCGTGCAGAACGAAAAGCGCTTCGTCGCGGACGCCGCGCACGAGCTGCGCACGCCGCTGGCCGTCCTGGCCAGCCATGCCGAAGTGGCCCGCCAGGCGGACAACCCGGCCGCCACGCGCGAAGCGCTGGACAAGCTGCAGCAAGGCATTGCCCGCAGCGCCCGGCTGGCCGAGCAACTGCTGGACCAGGCGCGCCTGGACGCCCTGCACGATGCCCAGCTGACCGAGACCGTGGCGCTGGACCGCGTGATCCACGTCATGGCGCGGGAGTTCGAAAGCGAGGCACGCGCCAAGCAGTTGCAATTGAAGCTGGACGTGGCGCCCTGCCGCATCCGCGGCGACGTCGACGCGCTGGGGGTGCTGGTGGGCAACCTGCTGGATAACGCCCTCCGCCACGGCCACGTGGGCGGGCGCATCGAAGTGCGCTGCCATCCCGCCCCGCTCGGCGGCGTGACGCTGTCGGTGGCCGACAACGGCCCCGGCGTGCCGACCGACGAACACGAGAAGATCTTCGACCGCTTCTATCGGGTGCCGGGCAACCGTGAGCGCGGCAGCGGCATCGGGCTGTCGCTGGTGGCCCGGGTGGCCGCCCTGCACGGCGCCACGCGCCTGTGCGGCAGCGGCCTGGATGGACGGGGCTTCCAGGTGACCATCACCTTCCCTGCCCTGGCCGGGCCCCAGCCCACCCAGGAGACCTGAATTGCGCCCCGTCGATCTCGCCAGACTGCTGTTCCTGGCCGCGCTCTGGGGCAGCAGCTTCATCTTCCTGCGTGCGGCAGCGCCCTACCTGGGCACCGTGCCGTCGGCCTTTTTCCGTGTTTCGCTGGGCATGCTGGGCCTGCTGGCCGTGGTGCTGTCGCTGCGCGTGCCCCTGCGCTTCCACGGCAAGCTGCGCCACGCCCTGCTGCTGGGCGTGCTCAGCTCGGCCGCGCCCTTCCTCATGTACGCCTTCGCCGCCCAGCGCCTGCCGGCAGGCTACAGCGCCATTTTCAATGCCATGACGCCACTCATGGGCGTGCTGATCGGCGCGCTGTGCTTCGGCGAGCGTGCCACGCTGGCGCGCCTGGCCGGGGTCTGCGTGGGATTGATGGGCGTGGCGGTGCTGACGCAGGCCGGCCCCGTGGCGGTGGAGGCCCGCATGCTGGCGGGCGTGGGCGCCTGCCTGGTGGCCACCCTGTGCTATGCGTTGGGCGGCTTCATGACCCGCCGCTGGATCACCGAGCGCGGCGGGCTCGACAACCGCCTGATGGCATTGGGCAGCCAGGTCGGCGCCGTGCTGGCGCTGCTGCCCTTCATGTTGCACGCCAGCCTGGGCGATGCGCCGCCGGGCTGGCTGGACGCGCCGCTGAATGCCTGGCTGGCCATGCTGGGACTCGGCCTGCTGTGCACGTCCTATGCCTACATCGTGTTCTTTCGCCTGCTGGCGGACATCGGGCCGCTGAAGGCCACCACGGTGACCTTCATCATCCCGATATTCGGCGTGCTGTGGGACTGGCTGATCTTCGACGAACCTGTGACGCTGGCCCATCTGGGCAGCACGGGCCTGATCGCCGTGGCCTTGTGGCTGGTCCTGCGAGGCAGCCCGCAAGTGGCCGCGGCGTCGGCCGCCGCGGAAAGGAAGGACTGAAAAGCGCGCGTCTGCGGTGAGCCGGGACGAACGCGCGCGCGTTCAGTGTTCAGGAAGCGGAGGTATCCGCCTGGGCAGACACGTCGCGCAACGCCGCCAGGACGCGCTCGTCTTCCTTGCTCAACTCCCCGCGCTGGCGCGCCTGTTCGATGAGCTCCGGGCGGCGCGCGGCAGTCAACGCCAGGGATTGATCGCGCCGCCAGCGCTGGATGCGAGCGTGATGCCCGGACATCAGGGACGCCGGCACGGCCAGGGACGCATGGACTTCGGGACGCGTGTAATGCGGGCTGTCGAGCAGGCCCGACACATTGCGGTGGAAGGAATCCTGCAAGGCGGACTCCGCATCGTTCAGCACGCCGGGCAAGAGCCGCACCGTGGCGTCGATCATGGCCATGGCGGCCAGTTCGCCGCCAGACAGCACGAAATCGCCCAAGGACCATTCCTCATCGACGCAGCGGTCGATGAAGCGCTGGTCCACGCCTTCGTAGCGGCCGCAGACCAGGATCAGGCCGCCGCCTTGCGCCAGCTCGCCCGCGGCCGCCTGGTCGAAGCGGCGGCCGGTGGGAGACAGCAAGGCCACGCGGGCGGGCGGCGCGCCCGTGGCGGCACGGTCGGCGCGCACGGCGGCCAGGGTGTCTTCCAAGGGCTGGGCAAGCATGACCATGCCGGGTCCGCCGCCATAGGGACGGTCGTCCACGGTGCGGTGAACGTCATGCGTGTAGTCGCGTGGATTCCAGGCGCGCAAGGCCCAGCGGCCCTGCGCGTGCCCGCGCCCCGTCACGCCGAGGTCGCGGACGACCCCGAACATATCGGGAAACAGCGTAAGCACGTCGAAGCGCATGGCAAAGGCGCGGGCGAAGCCGCGCGTCAGGAGGCCCTAGTCGAGGTCGGCCGGCCAGTTCGTGTCGATGCGGCGTGCGCCGAGGTCGACATTGAGCACGTGAGCGTTCACGAACGGCACGAGAAGCGAGCGTTGGCGCCCCTTGGACGACAACACCGGGGACGGCTCGGCTTCACCCTGGACTGCCTGCAGGCAGGCGATGTCCAGCAGCGCATGCGCGCCGTTTTCGGTTACCGCATCCACCCGGCCCAGCAGCACGGGCGCATCGGCGTCGTCGACGCCATAGACCATGCAGCCGACCAGGTCGACCCAGTAATACTCGTCATCATCCGGCGCCGGGAAAGCGGACCGCGGCACGAAGACGCTGGTGCCGCGCAAGGCTTCGGCCTCATCGCGATCGACCAACCCTTCCAGCGCAGCCACGACCGTGGCGCCCTGGGGACGGGAGGTTTTCACGCCGACGAGCCGCAGATCGGCAGGCACGCTGCCTGGTGCGTCACGCGAGGCGGCAAGCGGAGACTGACGTCCCAGCCACCATTGCCTTGCGGCCAGCAGCACCTCGGCCTGGGCAGAGTGCGGCTGCACCTTGACCATGCCACGGACGCCATAGGCTGACGTAATGCGCCCCAGCTCGACGAGATCGTCGGGCCTGGCGTTTTGCGTAGTGCTCATTCAGTCCCGCCCACGATCAGTGCGGCGGTAACCCCCGATCCAGGCCATCGCGGAGCCGGCTTTGCCGGCCCGCCAGTGGCGCCCCCTTGGCAGGGAAGCGCGACAGCGCCCCGGGGGTGGGCCATCACGCTGCAGCCGAAACCTTGGCCGAGTAGTCCTTGACCAGGCGAGCAACGGCCGGCGACAGCTGGGCGCCGGTGTCGGTCCAGTGCTTGACGCGGTCCAGCGCCAGGCGCAGACGTTCTTCGTTTTCGTTGGCGACGGGGTTGTAGAAACCCACGCGCTCGATGAAGCGGCCATCGCGACGGTTGCGCGAATCAGCTGCCACTACGTTGTAAAACGGTCGCTTCTTGGACCCACCGCGGGCCAGGCGAATCACCACCATAGGTAATTCCTTGAAAATGTTGAGAAAAGCCAGTTAGGATAGCACCCAACCAGAAGGATTGGCAACAAAAAGCCTTCGTTGCCGTAAAAATGTTGTAGCCGCAGTGTACTTCAGGGCCTTCCACGCGGGAAAACACCGGACGAAACCCGGAGGTCAGCGCCGCTCCAGGTAATGCAGGACGCGGGCGCCGACCGCCTGCTGCAACAGCAGCGTGTTGCCGGTCTGGCGGGAAAAGGCCTGGAAGTCCTTGACCGCGTTGCGATCCGTGGTCAGCACTTTCAGCACCTGCCCGCTCTCCAGCTGGGCCAGGGCTTTCTTGGCGCGCAGGATGGGCAAGGGGCAGGTCAGGCCGCAGGCATCCACCACCAGGTGGTGCATGGGGGGCTCTACGGCACCGTCAGGCGTTTCGTTTTCACTCATGGGTGTCTTGGGCGCCTCGGGCGCCGGCCCGCGACGGAACAGCCGACGCAGGCCAATGATCATAGCCGTTCCTGAACCCACTGGCGGACGCTGTCGACTGCCGCGGGCAAGGCCGCGAGATCGACGCCCCCTCCCATGGCCATGTCGGGGCGGCCGCCCCCCTTGCCGCCGATCTGGCCGGCGACGTGCCCGACCAGTTCACCGGCCTTGACGCGTCCGACCAGCTCGGGCGTGACGCCACCCACCACGCTGATCTTGCCATCGGGGCCACCGGCAGCCAGCAGCACCACGGCAGGCTTCAGGCGATCCTTGATCTGGTCGACCATGCCGCGCAGGGCCTTGGGATCGACGTCCTTGACCACCGCGGCCAACAGCTTGGCGCCCCCCAGGTCCACGGCGGCGCTGGCGGCCAGGTCGTTGCCGGCGCTGGCGGCGAGCTTGGCACGCGCCTGCTCCAGGTCCTTCTCCAAGGCGCGCACCTGCTCCTGCACCTGGGCGATGCGCTCGGGCAGCTCGGCAGGCTGGGTCTTCAAGGCGCCCGCGGCACGCGCCAGCGTGGCGTTCAGGTTCTGGACCCACTTCAGGGCGTTGTCGCCCGTGATGGCCTCGACGCGCCGCACGCCGGCGGCCACGCCGCCTTCGCCCACGATCTTGAAGAGACCGATGTCACCGGTGCGGACCACGTGGGTGCCACCGCACAGCTCGCGCGAGCTGCCGATGTCCAGCACGCGCACGCTGTCGCCATATTTTTCGCCGAAGAGCGCCATGGCGCCTTCCTGCACGGCGTCATCGAAGGCCATGACACGGGCCTGCACGGGGGCGTTGGCCAGCACCTCGGCGTTGACGATGCGCTCGACCTCGGCGATCTGATCGGCCGTCATGGGCGCATCGTGCGCGAAGTCGAACCGGGTCTTGTCAGGGTCGACCAGCGAACCGCGCTGCTGCACGTGGCCGCCCAGCACTTCGCGCAAGGCCTTGTGCATCAGGTGGGTGGCCGAGTGATTGCGTACCGTGCGCGCGCGGCGCTCGACGTCGACCTGTGCAGCCAGGCTGTCGCCCACGGACAGCGTGCCGGACTCCAGCACGCCGTGATGGCCGAAAACGCCCGCCTGGATCTTCTGGGTGTCGTTGACGACGAAACGCACGCCATCGGCCTGCAGCACGCCCGCATCGCCCACCTGGCCGCCGGACTCGGCGTAGAAAGGCGTGGCGTCCAGCACCACGATGGCTTCCTGGCCGGCCCGCACGGTCTGCGCGGCGGTGCCGCCGACGTACAGCGCGACGACGCGCGCGTCGCCCGACAGCGTGTCGTAGCCGTCGAAGCGGGTTTGCACGCCGTCATAGGACAGGCCTTCGGCTGCCTTGAACTTGCCGGCGGCACGGGCCTGCTCGCGCTGGCGGTCCATGGCGGTCTCGAAACCGTCGAGGTCGACCTCCACGCCACGTTCGCGGCAGATGTCGGCCGTGAGGTCGACCGGGAAACCGTAGGTGTCGTAGAGCGTGAAGAGCGTCGTGCCTTCGACACGGCCGCCCTGCTCGACCTTGGAAAGCGCGGCTTCGAGGATCTTCATGCCGTGTTCCAGCGTTTCGCCGAAACGCTCCTCTTCCTGCTTGAGCACCTGCGCGACGCGGCTGGCGGCCTGCTCGAGTTCAGGGTAGGCCGCGCCCATTTCCTGCACGAGGTCGGGCACCAGGCGGTGGAAGAAGGGTTTGGATTGGCCCAGCTTGTAGCCGTGGCGAAGCGCCCGGCGCACGATGCGGCGCAGCACGTAGCCGCGGCCTTCGTTGCTGGGGATGACGCCGTCGACGATCAGGAACGCGCAGGCGCGGATGTGGTCGGCGATGACCTTCAGCGAATTCTCGTGCAGGTCCTGGCAGCCGGTTTCCCGCGAGGCGGCGGCGATGAGCTTCTGGAACAGGTCGATTTCGTAGTTGGAGTGCACGCCCTGCAGCACGGCGGCAATGCGCTCCAGGCCCATGCCGGTGTCGACACAGGGCTTGGGCAGCGGCGTGAGCGTGCCGGAAGCGTCGCGCTCGAACTGCATGAACACCAGGTTCCAGACCTCGATGTAGCGGTCGCCGTCTTCCTCGGGCGATCCGGGCGGGCCGCCCCAGACGTCGGGACCGTGATCGAAGAAGATCTCGGTGCAGGGTCCGCAGGGGCCGGTCTCGGCCATCTGCCAGAAATTGTCGGAGGCGTAGCGGGCGCCCTTGTTGTCGCCGATGCGGATGATGCGCTCGGCCGGCACGCCCACTTCCTTGGCCCAGATGTCATAGGCCTCGTCGTCTTCCTGGTAGACGGTGACCCAGAGCTTCTCGGCCGGCAGCTGATAGACCTTGGTCAACAGTTCCCAGGCGTACCGGATGGCATCGTGCTTGAAATAGTCGCCGAAGCTGAAGTTGCCCAGCATCTCGAAGAACGTGTGATGCCGCGCGGTGTAGCCCACGTTTTCCAGGTCGTTGTGCTTGCCGCCGGCGCGCACGCTGCGCTGGGCCGACGTGGCGCGGCGATAGGGACGGCTCTCCTTGCCGGTGAACACGTCCTTGAACTGGACCATGCCGGAGTTGGTGAAGAGCAGCGTCGGGTCGTTGCCGGGCACCAGCGACGACGAGGGCACGATGGTGTGGCCCTGGGACTGGAAGAACTGCAGGAATTTCTGGCGGATTTCGGAAACTTTCATCGCGATGCGGGCCGGGTAGGGGCGAATCTTTGATTATAGAGCCAGTGCCCCCACAGGGGCCCGAACATCAAGGCATGCAGACATAGGTGTGATAGACCTGGAAGTCCTCGTCATGAAAACCGCCCCGGGTCTGGGCCACCGGATAAGGGAGAAAACCCACGGGGCACGAACAGGCGCCGGTCACGGGATTGGGTTTGAACCCGCCCCCTGTCACGCAATGGCCCGACGACGCCATCAGGAACATGCCGCCGAAACCTCCTCCCTGCAGGCGCCAAGTCCCTTGCTGGCACGCCAGCAGCGCGCCAGACACGTCGCGTGCCACCAGGCCCGCCGAAGAACAGGGGGAGCCCGGGACGGCCTGGGCCTCCAGCATCAGGTATTCACCGCTGGAAAGCCGCCCGTGGCTGCGTACCCCTGCACCGGAGATCGCGCCGAGCGCAACGATCTCCCCGCCTTGTACCTGGCCGGCGATCCGCAGGTCGCCCCGGCCGGTCATCCTTCCGTCGACGAGCAGGTCCGCCCCGCCATGGATCGCGCCGGCCACCGTCAGCGGCCCCTGCAGGTCAGGATCACGGGTGTCCCGCCGGCGAACGTAAGGATCGTCCACCAGGGGCGCTCCCCTGGCGTGCAATGCGACCGTGCCCACCGGCAGCGCCGCCAGGCCGGGGGCGGGTGGGTTGGGCAACGCGAAATTCGCACCGCGAAGCTGTCCGGGCGCCTGGGGATGGATGGCGCCAGCCAGCCCCCGCGCAGCCAGCAGGACGCCACCGATGCGCCCGACGTCTTCGGATGCCCGCCCCTCCGCACCCGACACCGGCGTATGCAGCAACAGGTCGATCCGGCACTGCGACCCGGGACAAGCCTGGCTGCGCAACAGCTCCAGCCTGGCAGGCGCCCCCCAGGCCGACCGCTCGGGAAATCCGGCTTCCAGATGGCCCAGGGCCTTGAGCGTGGCCACGGGCAGTTGGGCCAGCCCGGTCAGCGCCGGCGAGAGCGGCTGGCCGGCCTCGCCCCGTTCTGCGCGCTCGATCTCGCGCACGACGGGCGCCGCGGCCGCATGCAGCGCCACCAGCCAGGTGCCCACCGACTCGGCAGCCGCGTCGTCTAGCCTGGCCACCCAGGCGCTGGCCGCCCAGACGGCCACCAATGCCGACAGGGCGGCCGCCACCGCCAGCTCCAGCAAGGAAAAGCCCCGCTGGCGCGCAACCGGGGCAGGCCGCCGCCCGGCGAGCGGAAAGCTAGCGGAAGACAAAGGAAAACGCATTGCTGTCTCCGTCGCTGCAGGCTGCCTGGGCAAGCACCGCGCTGTAGGCGATCCGGGGATTGACGAGGTCGCTCTTGAGCAAGGTCGTGCCCTTGTCGCTGGACACCGAGACCTGCTCGGCCAGCCGTTGCAAAATGGATGCCAGCGCCGGACACGCCGCGTCATTGACCTCGCCCAGCCGAAGGACGAAGGCATCGCCCGCGCCGTTCTCGGGCGCCAGCGTGACGACGCCGTCGCCGCCCCGGCCGCTGCCGCCCAGGCCATGCGCCACCTGGGCGCCATCGCCCTCGCCTGCCACGGACAGCACGCCGGAACGCTGGAAGTTCTGGCCGAGCAGGCGGGTGCCCACGCCCGCGTATGGACCGCTACCGGCGCCCTGCGCGCCGACCTTCAGCCTCAACACGAAACGCTGCAGTTCCTCGGCCACGCGCGGGACGCGGTTCTCGATGACGTAGGCATTGACCGCAGGCACCCCCACCACTGCGATGAGCAGGATGATGGCCGTGACGATGGAGACCTCGATGAGGGAAAAACCGCCTTGGCTGGCTGCCCGGGCGCGCGCGTGGCCTCGGGCGAGAGGCAGGGATGGGCGCGGCAATCGGAAAATGGTGCAAGACATCGGGAAATCTCCAGAAGCACAGGAAAACCAGGGGCAGCGTCGCCGGTCCTCACCGACCAGCGTGGTGGATCATCATGGCGCGGCGCAGGTCGTCGATGACGGCGTAGTGCCACGCTGCCAGGGCCAGCAGGCCGGCCAGCGCGCCCAGCAGCAAGACCCAGCGCCACGCCTGCGCCTGGCCCGACAGGCGCCGCAACGCCTGCGTCCTGAGCCGCTCGGTGGCTCGCCGCAGGCCCGTGTCCATGCCGTGCGCATCGATCATGTCCTGCAGGAAACCGCCCAACTGGGGATCGAAGAGTCCGGTATCGAAGACATCCGCGCCGGTCCAACCCGCATCCAGGCGATCGCCCACGCGCTGCGCCTGCCAGGCCGCCCACACCCCGGAACTGCCCGCGACCCGGGCCAGCGCGTCGCGCAAGGCCATGACCCGATGGCCCTGGGGGCGCAGCAGCAGCGCAAGCAGCAACAGGAAACGCATGCCCTGGAAGTCGCGATACAGCGACCACGGCGCGTGGCGGTCGAGCACGGTGCGCAGGTGGCCGGTGTGCCGTGGCAGGCTCAGCACGAAGCCGGCCAACACGACGCACAGGCCGGACAGGCACGCTGGCAGCCACGCTTGCAGCCAAACCGAGAACTGCTGGAACGCCTGCGCAGTGGGGCCGTGGAGGTCCTGCGGCACGCCCTGGAACGTGCGCCACAGGCGTGGCGCCGTGTAGTGCGGCACGGCCGCCAGCATGCCGGCCAGCACGCACAGCGCCACGACGCCTGCGGCCAGCGTCTGGCGCAAGGTGCGGCGGGCGCCCTCGACGAGCCGCGTGGCATCGGCCAGGTCGCGCAGCGCTTGCACCAGCGCCGCCGCCCCCGCTTGCTGGGCCGTGCGCAGCAGGAGCAGGTCTTCCTCGGGGAAGACGCCGGACCAGACCTCGAACAGGTCGCCGCCGCCAGTCTCGCAGCGCCGCGCCCACTCCGCGGAGAGCCGCGCACGCAGGGGATTGCCTCGCCGCGCGGCATCGCCACGGAACAGCGCAAGCAGCGTCTTGCCGCCCACGCCCGCGGCCATGCGTTCGGCCAGGTATTCGTAGTAATCCGCCCGCTCCCGGCGCAACCGCCGGCAGGCATGGAACCAGGCGGTGCGATGCGCCAGCGCCGCGATGGCATGCCGCCAACCCGCCGCGCTCATCGCCCGCGCTCCCAGGCCGGCACGTGATCGAAGGGCCGGAACCGGGCTTCGACGTCGCGCGGATCCACCCAACCTTGCAAGGCCTTGTACAAGCCGCAGGCCATCGCGCTTTTCCCGCTCATGTCGGGACTGTCGAAAGCCGCGCGCCGGCTGGCCGCGACATGCCTCGCCAGGCCCAGGTTGTCGCGGGCACGGATGAGTCGCAGGCACTCCGGATCCGCGTCGGGCTCGACGAACTCGGCAACCACCGTGCGCCCGCGCGTGCCAGCCAGCCCTGGCAGTTGCCCCGGCGCGCATTGGGGGCAGCCCGCGGGATTACGCACCCGCATTCCTGCGCAGTCCACGCCGTAGGCGGACTCGATGCCGCCCACCCAGCCACGCCAGTCCCGCGTGTCGCGCCGATCAGCGCCCAGGCTGTCGAGCGGCAGCGCGCACGCCTGGCACAAGGCGGGCAGCAGGGCCTGGTAGCCCAGCAGCTTGAGCACGCCCGGGGTGGCCAGGAAATCGCGTGCGATGCCGATGAAATCCGATGCCAGGCGTTCGGCGACCAGCACCGCCGAACCCGCGTGCGTGGTGGTGTAGACGCTGACGCCCGAGCCCGCCAGGTCCATGAAGGCGCGTCCGGTCTGCACATCCCGGATTTCCCCGATCATCAGGTCGTTCATGGCGCTGCGCTTCAAGGTGCGCAACTTGGCGTCGAAAACGGTGGCCTCGGGCGTTTCCAGGTCGCGGCCGACCGTGTTCTGCAGCGCGCCCGGGATCAGGTATTCCACCGGGTCTTCCAGGGTAATGACCTTGCGGGTCTCGGGGATGGTGCGCATCATGCCCGCGAGCGTGGTGGATTTGCCGGACCCGACCACGCCCGCCAGCACCACCGCGCCGCCTTCCACCCGGCACGCCCGGGCCAGGATGTCGACCTGGCCGGGCAGATAGCCCAGGCCTGCCAGGTCCGCCGTGGCGACGGTATCGTCCAGGCGCACGATGCGCAGGCACACGGACGGCCCGGCATCCGTGGCAAGAGAGGCCCAGCGCAGCATGACGTGCCGGCCCGCGGCCTGGTGCCAGATCCGGCCCTGCTGTTCGATGGCCGGGTCGAAGACCGAACCGTTGCCGCCCTGCACTTCCATCCACGCGACCGACAGGATTTCCCTGAGCGTCGCGGTTGGCATGCGGGCATAGCAATCGGGCGAGACGTAGCGGCCCGCGACCGTGTAGCGCACCTGCGACTCGGCGTGCCGCGTGCGCACGTTCAGGTGGATGTCGCTGGCATGCGCCCGGACACCCCAGGCCACGATTTCCGCGAACGCGTGCGACAGGGCCGAGCGCTGCGGGTCCGCCAGCACCTGCCGCCGGCTGTTCAGGGTGTCGCTGCGCACGCGGCGGCTGGCCAGCGCCAGCAGGAGCGTCGCGGGCAGGATGACACACACCGGGTCGGCCAGGCGATAGCCGCGCTGCTGCAACTGCCGCGCCAGCTCCCAGGCGGCATCCGAGCGCGCCTCGTCCTGCACCGCGAAGATCACCGCGCTGCCATCCTCGCGCCGCGCCGGACAGAGCTTGCCCGCCAGGCCGGCAAGATCGAAGTCGTCGCAGAGCACCCGGTCGAGCGGCGGCGTCATGCGCGCCAGATCGTCCTGCCCCGACAGCGCGACACAACGCGGGGGCGCCACGGCTGGCGGCACAGGCATCAGCATGCGCGCGCGGCTCATGAGGCCTCCGCACGTGCCAGGCACAGGGCATGGACCACGTCATCGCGTGCCCGCACACGCACGCACTCTCCGTCGATGGAGAGCAGGCGCAACCCTTGCGGCGCTGCGCCGCCACCGCCCGCTCGCAGGACGACCCGCCGCCCCTCGCTGAGCAGCTCTGCCTGCAATTGCCTGCCCACGCCGTAGATGGCAGCCAGGCGCAAGGCCGGCGTGTCGGGCTTTCCGCCGGCGGACGCCATGCCCCCACGGGGTGGCTCGCCTGGCGCCTGCCACTGGCCGCGCCGTTGCGCCAGCGCGGCCTCCAGGTCCAGGCGAACCAGGTCCTGGACGGTTGGCGCCTGCGACCAGACCCGCTGGCCGTCCGGCGGCGCCGGCGCATCCTGGACGGCTGTGCCGGACGGCATCGCCCTTGCGGCGCCGGCCGGCGGGGATGCCAGGGGCTCGTCCGCCCATGCCTGCGGCAAGGCCAGCACGCCTGCCAGCAATACGACCGGCCATGCCGGCGACGGTCCTCGCGGATCAATGCTTTTCATACAAGACTCCTTGCAAGCGCACGGTGGCGCGGCGCGCGGCCAGGGCCGCGTCGGAGGGGTGCTGCACCTGCAGTTGCAGGCTCTGCCAGGCGGCCGCCACCTCCCAGTCCTGCAGCAAGGCATAGGCGTACAGCGGCCCCTCGACCGTCAATTGACGCGTGCCGACGGCGGGCCAGTCCTCCGGCCAGGTCAACGCCGCCCCCTGCGCATCCGCGGGTGGCGCCAGCGGCAAGACCTGCCAGGCATCCAGGCGGATGGCGGAAAACAGCCTTGCGTGGCGCTGCAGGCGGCTGGCCAGCACCAGCTCGGTGTCGCGGGCGCTGCCCAGGCGCCGCCAGGGCACGCCGGCGCCGTCATGCGCCACGACCCAGGTGAGCCTTGCACCATCGAGCAGGTCGAAATGCACGGCCCAGCCTGGCGGCGCCACCGCCACCAGATCGAGATTGCGGCCCAGCGTCCCCCGCGCATAGCGCGCCTGGCAATGCCAGCCATCGTGCCTTGGCAGGCATTGCGCATCGCGCAGGAACCACCCCGTCACCGAGGCAGGCAAAGCGCGCAAGGCGCCCAGGGCTCGCGCCAACGCCGCAGGTCCATGCCAGGGCACGCCGGCCGCGTGCCTGTCCAGCGCATCGGCCCAGGCTTGCGCCGGGTCCACCGCCATCGTGCCGACCCGCGCTGGCTCGGCGGACCGCAAGGCGCGCCACCCGAACGCCAGGGCAAGCGACGTTCCCGCCAGCCCTGCCAGCGCGCGGCGCCGCGGCGACACCACGGGCAGGAGACGCGCCGCGTCTCCTGCCGCGGCAAACACCTGGGCGGCTTCCAGCGGTTGCCATCCCCCCTCCATCGGCACATTGCCGAAGCGCGCCAGCCCCGGATACCGGGCCTCCAGTGCGTCGAGCGCGGCATCCGCCGACGCGCGCGAATCATGGACACGGTCACTGTCCGCCAGGACAGCGCCGGCATGCCACGCCGACAGCCAGACGCACCCTGCATCCAGTGCCAGCAGCACCATCCCGGACGGCGTTCCCGCTGCCAGGCGCGCGGCCACGGCCGCCGACAACCACGCTTCCCGTCGGCGCGCACGCGGGCGCCGCAGCCGGGCGCAGCCCACGCTCGCGCCCTGCCCTGCCGACCAGACGTAATGACTGGCACGCAAGCTGCGGGCACGCGCCAGGGCCAGCCGGGGCACGTCCCGCCCCAGCAGCGGCTGCCAATCCAGCCCGAAGACCAGGACACGACCCTGGGCGCGAGCGGTCCGCAACGGACTGCCGGCCTCGGCCGATTCGAGTTGCCACGGCATGGCTAGAACCCCTCCTCGACCTCGGCGCTCACCATCACCAGCGTGGTGGCGCGCTGCCCCGACAGCCGATCACGCCCCCCTGCCAGCAGGGGCCAGCCCTCCAGGGGCCGGCTGCGCTGGGCATCGTCCTGGCTACGGTCAAAGCCTGCGATGATCATGGCCTGCCCGGGCCGCAGGGCCACCTGCTGCACGGTGCCCGAACCATCGACGGTCAGTTGCTGGATGCGCACCTGGTTTTCCTCGGCGCCCAGGGTGACGGTCTGCAGCGGCTGCGCCACCGTGCTGTCGTAAGACACCGACAACAGGATCTGCCCGTCCGCCTGCGCGTCAGGCAGCAGGGTCAGGAACGTGCCGGTGGTCTCCTGTTTCTGCGTGACGGACACCGACGGCAAGGCGCTGCCCAGCGGCGCGCCGACGATGGCCCCGCCCGAGGCGGTCTGCGCCTGGTCGATATAGGAAAAGGTGGTGCGCACCGCGTGCGTGACCGGCCGGCGATTCAGCGTATAGACCGGCACCCTGGTATGGCGCAGCACCGTGCCCATCCTGGCCAGCGCGCTGACCAGGGCTTGCGAGCCTTCCGCGCCACCGCCCACCAGGGCGGCTCCCAGGCTCGCCCCCTCCGTGACCGAGCCGCTGGCGGCGCCCGCCAGCGAGGCCGCCGCGCGGCCGCTGCGATGCAGCACCTGCCAGTCGATGCCGCCTTCGTTCTGCCGATCCGCGATGAGCGTGACCTCTTCGAACACGAGCCGCACGCGGCGCGTCAGGTTGCGGTTCTCGGTTTCGAGAAACCGCGCGACCCGATCCAGCGCATCGCGGGTATCGGTGACGATGACGGACCCTGCGCCACCGGCAGGCGCGGCGATCACGCCGGCGCGCGACAGGAAGGGTTCGATGCGACGCGTGAGCGCGGCCAGTCCGTCGGGCTCACCCGCGGTCAATGCGGTGCTGGATGCGCTTTCGAAACCGCCCGGCTCGTCCTGCCCCCGCCGTCCCAGCCGCGCGTCGGCCCGCGCATCCAGGCTCAACAAACGCACGTCGAACACTCGCGTTTCCACGCGAAAGAATTCGACTACGCCCTCGCGATAGCGCCAGTGCACGCCCAGCCGCCACGACAGGGCGTCCAGCACGTCGGGCAGCGGACGCGGTCCATCGCCGAAGCTGGCCTGTGTCGGCAAGGCCACCACGGGCGCCCCGGTTGCGCCTGCCGCCAGCCTTGGCAGGAACTGCTCCTGCGGCAGCAAGGCATCCGGCTGGACGCGCACCGGGAGGCCCGTTGCGCGTGAAATCCGCTCGGCCAGCACGAGCAGGTTGGCCTGTCCGTCGGCAAACAGCAGCGTGGTATTGACGTCACGGCGCAACGCGGCAGGCAGGGTCACCTCGCGCGCCAGCGGCTGGGCGCGGCCGGCCAGCCAGGCGCGCGCCACGTGCTGTCCGCCGCGCCGCAACGCGGTGTCGGTCACGCTGCGCGCGAAGGCATCGTGACCGGCGCGCAGCGTTTCCTGGCGCCGTTCGCCGTCGAGCAGACGTTCGTCCAGGCGCTGCACCAATGCGCACGCCGACAGGCCTTGCCATGCGCCCAGCAACAGCAGGCCGCGGCACACGCGCGACACGCTTGCCGTGCTCATGCCGCGCCCTCCCCGACAGGCGCCGTCCGGTCGCAGGCCTCGCGCAGGCTGACGACCCGCAACACGCGATTGGCATAAAAGCAGGGCTGCAAGGGCTGGTCGCCCAGCTCGGTGGCGCGCAGCAATTCGCTGACGGCGGCTTCGTAGCCCTCGGAAAACGAGGCCGTGCCCGCCAGCGGGATATCGACCGCCACCGTCCAGTGCTCGGGCTCGAACGTCCATCCCGCCTGGCGGGACCAGTCGCGCAACACCGCACGCATCGTGCCCTGCGCGGGAGAAGCGTCGTAGCGCAAGGAAGACGGCGTGATGGGAGGGGGTTGCGCGGGCAGGCCAGACGCGGCGGCAGGCGGCGCATCGACAGGCAACAGTTCAACAGGCACGGCCTGCGGCGCCTGCGCCACGGGCAAGACATCCCGCTCCACACCACGCGCCGGCGCCCGCCCGCCTTCCTGTCCCGCCCCCAGGTACTGCGCGCGCGCCACCGCCGAGCCGCCGCGCATCAGCAGCGCAGGCCACACCCCGCGCACCACCACATAGGGATCGCGGGACTGGTAGGGCAAGGCACGTTCACCTTGCGCGCTTTGCGCGAACAAGGCCGGCACGGCCTGCCCGGGCGCGAATTGCAGCCAGGTGTCCTGGCCATCGTGAAAGACCTGCTGCGGCGCCAGCGCGCGCTCGCCCGACAGGCGCCAGTTGAAGTCGTAGCGTGCCGCCGCGGGCGGTGTCCAGGCAGGCCCCGTGGGCGTGGCCAGGCACCCTGCCAGCAATGGCGGCAGACAGAGCAGGAAGACGGATCGCGTCATGGTTCACCTTGCAGCGGAAATCGAATCACGGCTGCATGGTGGCCCGGCGCACCGCCTCCGAAAAGCGTGGCTAGTCCCGACGGATCTCGCGAACACAGGGGCCGGGGCGGCCCGGCGGCAAAAAAGCCCCCACGCCGCGCCTTCGGCTTGCTGCCCCCCAAGGGGGCCGCTTTTTGCCTTGGGGCGGCCCGGCGGCAAAAAAAACCGGCCCCGAAGGGCCGGCTGGATCAGGCGCGATACCTTGCAGGCATCAGCGGCGCATCGCCGCTTCCGCCTTTTCGGATGCCACGTTCAGCGCGCGCATCGGCGGCACGTCGCCGGACAGCGCGGTCTGCAGTTCGGCGTTGAAGATCTGCTCGACCTGCGGATAGTTGGCCAGGCGGAAGCCGCGCGCCGACGCCGCCGGCGTGGCACGGACCGATTCGACCACGGCTTGCGCGCCGGGAACGCGGTTGTAGAACGAGACGTCGGCCGCGCGGAAGGCAGCGTCGGTCAAGGGCAGGAAGCCCGTGTTCTGGTGCCACTGCGCCGCCACGACCGGCTTGGCGAGGTAGGCCAGGAAGGCCATCGTGGCCTTGTCCTCGTCGCGGGGGTGGCCTGCCACGGCCCACAGCGCCGACCCGCTGACGAAGGGTCGGCCGGGCTGCTTGGCGACTTGCGAGTAGTAAGGCAGAGGCGTCACGCCGAAAGGCACCTTGCCCGCCAGGATGCTGCCCAGCGCGCCCGAGCCCGCCGTCAGCACGCCGCACTGGCCCTTGGCGAACAGCGCATCGGCGCGGTCGTCGTCGGTGTGCTCGGTCAGCAGCAGCGAACGCTTCCAGCTCACCATCAGCGACAGGTGGCGCATGTACAGCGAGTCGAAGTTGAACTTGGGCGTGCCCTTGTCCAGGCCGTTGTTCGCGCTCGTGTACAGGCGGTTGTTCATGGGCGCCAGGTTTTCCAGGTGCACCGAGACTTGCTGGCTGGTCGCGTACGGGCAGTTGAGATCCGTGTTGTCGCGCAGTTTCAGCAGGTCGGCCTGCAGGTCGTTCCAGGTGCGCGAAGGCGCCTTCGGGTCCAGGCCCGCCTTCTTGTAGGCATCCAGGTTGTAGAACATGACCGGGATCTCGGCCATCCAGGGGAAGGCGAGCAGTCGGCCACGGTTGTCGCGCACGAAGCTCGAGGTCTGCGGCAGGAACCAACCCAGGTCCTTGATGGGATAGTCGTCCAGCAGGCGGTACAGCGGCAGGATGGACTTGTGCTCGGCGATGACGTCGGGCGAGTGGTTGTCCTCGATCTGCACCAGGTGCGGGCCCTTCTTGGCGGCGACGGCACGGGTGGCCGCGTCGCGCAGATTCGCCTGGCTGTCGAAGCCCTTCAGCACCACGCGCACATCCTTCTGGTCGCGGTTGAATTGCTTGACGATCTTTTCCAGCTGGTCCTTGTTGGCCGGACTCAGGGTGTGCCAGACCTGCACGTCGGTGGCGGCCATGGCCTGCGCCGACACACCGGCCAGGCCGAGGACCAGCGCGTGCCCGGCGGCGCGCACGATGCGGGGAACGCCCGCGCTTTGCATCATGTTCATAGCGTCTGTCTACAAGCCAATAAAGGGAAACTCGGGTTCGGGCCGGCGTCCATCCACGATGTCCGCCAAGGCCTTCCCCGAGCCGACGCCCATGGTCCAGCCTAGCGTCCCATGCCCGGTGTTCAGGTACAGGTTGGGAACGCGGGTGCGGCCGATCAGGGGCACGTTGGAAGGCGTGGCCGGGCGCAGGCCCGACCAGTAAGCGGCGCGCCCGATGTCGAGCGCGCCGGGAAACAGCTCGCCGGCCAGTTGCGCGAGCATCTGGCAGCGAGCGGGATTGAGGGCCCGGGAATAACCCGCGAACTCGGCCGTGCCGGCCATGCGCAAGCGGTCGCCCAGGCGGCTGATGACGACCTTGTTGCCGCTGTCGGTCAGGCTGACCGAGGGCGCCGCATCGGGGTCCAGCACCGGGAAGGTGGCGGAATAGCCCTTGGCCGGATAGACCGGGCAGGACACGCCCAGCGGGCGCACCAGGGCCGGCGTGAAGCTGCCCGCCGCGGCCACGTAGGCATCCGCCTTCAGCAGGCCGTAGCGGCCGTCGGCGCCGATGAACTCGACCCCGCTGACCCGGCCGCCTTCGGTATGCAGGCGGGTGGCCTGGGTGGAGAACAGGAACTCGACGCCTGCGTCGGCGGCACGTTCGGCCAGGGCCACGGTGAAGCGGTGCACGTCGCCGCTTTCGTCCTCGGGCGTGTAGTCCGCGCCGACCAGGCGATGGCGGTATGCCGCCAGCGCGGGCTCGATGCGCACGGCCTCGTCGGCGCTGATGGCGCGCCGGTCCACGCCGAATTCGCGCATCATGCCGGCGGCGCGTTGCGAGGCTTCGAACTGGGCAGGGTCGCGATAGATGTTCAGGATGCCGCGCGAGAGCTGGTCGTAGTCGATGTCCAGCGCGGCGCGCATTTGGCGCAGGATGCCGCGGCTGTATTCCGCCATGGACACCAGCGCACGGATATTGGGGGCCAGCCGCGAAGGCAGGCATTCACGCAGGAAGGCCAGGCCCCACTGCCATTGGCGCCAGTCCGCCTGGGGGCGGAACAGCAACGGCGCGTCGTCGCGCAGCATCCAGCGCAGCAGCTTCAGGGGCGCCTGGGGATTGGCCCAGGGCTCGGCATAGGAAACGGAAATCTGGCCGCCGTTGGCCAGGCTGGTTTCCTGGGCGGGGCCGGCGGCCCGGTCGAGCACGACCACGTCGTGGCCAGCCTGCCGCAACCACCAGGCACTGGATGTGCCGAGGATGCCGCTGCCCAAAACCGCGATTTTCATTCCAGATTGGCTCCAGGCCCGGGCCTGCCGGGGCGCGCCTGCCCGGCACGATGCCTGGCTTGGCGGCCGCGCGGGCGCGGGCGATCACGCAGTTTAACGCGGCCTGCGCGCCCGCCCAAAGCACTCCGTGCGCGGCGGGCGCCGCCCGGGAGCGGCCGCGCAACAATCCACCGGCATCCCCCTGGAGGTCAGCCCTTCAGGGCAGCCACGTCGGCTTCGGAGGTAAAGGCATCGGCGAAGAACGCCTCTTCGGGCAACTGGCAGCGCGCGCCGAAATCGCGGCGGGCCGCATCGACCATGAGCGGCGTCCCGCAGGCATAAACCTGCCAGCCCGACAGGTCTGGCAGGTCCTGCATGACCGCTTCGTGCACGAAGCCCGTGCGGCCCGTCCAATTGTCCTCGGGCAGGGCCTGGGACACCACCGGGATGTACTGGAAGTCGGGGATCTGGGCGGCCCAGCCTTCGGCCAGCGCGTGCATGTAGAGATCCTGGGGACGGCGGCCGCCCCAGTACAGGCGCACCGGGCGGCGGATGCCGGCCAGCTGCATGTGCTCGACGATCGCCTTGACCGGCGCGAAGCCCGTGCCGCTGGCCAGCAGGACGATGGGCGCGTCGCTGTCCTCGCGCAGGAAGAACGAGCCCAGCGGCCCTTCCAGGCGCATGATCTCGCGCTCCTTCATCTGCGTGGCGCCGGCGCCGAACACGTGGTCGGTGAACACCCCCCCAGGCAGGTGGCGGATGTGCAGTTCCAGCGGGCCGCCCGTGCCCGGGGGGCTGGCCATGGAATAGCTGCGGCGGCGGCCATCCTTCAGGATGACCTCGATGTACTGGCCGGCGTAATAGCGGAACGGCTCGGTCGCGGGCAATTGCAGCGTCAGCACCGTCACGTCGGGCGCGGCGCGCTCGAGCGTCATGACGCGGGCGGGCAGCTTGCGGATCTGGATGTCGCTGGCGAGCCGCACTTCCTTGGATTCCAGCACCATGTCCGAACGCGCATGCGCCTGGCAGAAAAGCGTGTAGCCCTGCGCGATTTCCTCCGTCGAGAGGATCTGGGCGGGCGTGCCGCCGGCCTCGAAATCGCCCGACACCACCTTGCCCTTGCAGGTGGAACATGCGCCATTGCGGCAGCTGTAGGGCAGGACGATGCCCGCGGCAAGCGCGGCGTCCAGCAGCGTCTGGCCGGCGTCGGCGGTGAAGGTGTGCTGGCTGGGAAGGACGGTAACCTGGAAGCTCATGGCAGTGACGGGGGGCTGGTCAGTCGAAGTCCCCGCGCACCGCGCGGGGCATGAAGGGCGACAGCCAGACGGGCCGCCACCCGAGCCGAGGTCAGTCCTCGAACTTGCGGATTTCCTTGATGCGGTTCTGCTCGTCCACCAGGATCACCCGGGGCTTGTGCGTGGCCACCTGCGCTTCGGACATGGGACCGTAGGTGCAGATGATCATCAGGTCGCCCACCTGGGCGCGCCGGGCGGCGGCGCCATTCAGCGAAATCTTGCCGCTGCCGCGTTCGGCCTTGATGATATAGGTGTCGAAGCGCTCGCCGTTGGTCACGTTATACAGCTCGATGCGCTCGAACTCGCGCATGTCGGCGGCGTCCAGCAGGTCGGGATCGATGCCGCAGGAACCTTCGTAGTGCAGGTCGGCTTCCGTGACGGTAACGCGGTGCAGCTTCGCACGCAGCATAATGCGTTGCATGATATGGAATTTCGCTCGTTTCAGGTGAGAAGGCCGACATTCTATAGTTTTTGGCTTGCGCCCATGGCCGCGATGCCTATGCGCGCCGCCGGGCCCAGGGGGCGGACGGCCCAGCCAGGCCGGCGCCAAAAACGAAACCGGCCCCACGAGGGGGCCGGCCGTGGCATCGCCCATGGGCGATGCCGGGTCATGCAGGCATCAGCGCACCGACTTCAGCGTGTCCAGCGGCGTCAGCGCCGAAAAGCTCGACCGCGTGGCGATGTGCTCGGGACGCGGCGCCAGCCCATACTTGGGTGAATTCAACGTGTTCTCCATGCTGTTGTAGACCATGAAGACGTTGGCGCGCGGCCACGGCGAAATGTTGCTGTTCGAGCCATGCATGGTGTTGCAGTCGAAAAACACCACCGAGCCCGCCTTGGCGGTCATGGGCTTGATGCCGCCCTGCTCCACCAGCAGTTGCAGGCTCACCGGATCCGGCACGCCATACTCCTGCTTCTTCAGCGAGTCCTTGTAGTGGTTCTCCGGCGTCTCGCCCACGCAAGAGATGAACTGGTGGTGCGAACCCGGCACCAGCATCAGCGGGCCGTTGCAGGCATTGTTGTCGGTCAGCAGCACCGAGCAGCTCAGCGCGCGCATGTTGGGCATGCCGTCTTCCACGTGCCAGGTCTCGAAGTCCGAGTGCCAGTAGAACTCCTTGCCCTTGAACCCTGGCTTCAGGTTCACGCGGGACTGGTGCATGTACACCTCGGAGCCCAGGATCTGGCGCGCCACGTGGATGAGACGCGGGTCGCGCGCCAGCTTCAGGATGACGGGGCTGAGCACGTGCACCATGAAGATGGACCGCACCACGTCGCTGTTGCGCTCGGTGATCGACTCCTCGCGGCGGATGATGGCGGGGTCGCGCGTCATGCGCTCGGCCTCGGCCAGCAACGCCGCCACTTCCTTTTCCGAGAAGACGTCTTCCAGCAACAGGAAACCGTCACGCTCATAGGCATCCAGCTGCTCGCGCTTCAGGGCATCGGCATAGTCGCCGTTGCCATGCACCACCGGATCCTGCCGGGCGATGATGGCCGAACCGCGGTCGGTCCGTGACGCGTAGGGATCTTTCGCAGGACTAATCATGAATCCTCCTTCGAATCAGGCGGCCTGGTCTTCGACGATCGGGTACACACCCTTTTCGTCGTGCACCTCCAGGCCGGTAAGCGGGGGGTTGAACACGCAGATCACGCGCAAGGGTTCCTTGCCGCCGCGCAGCCAGTGCTCATCGTTCTTGTCCAGCGCGTAGACCACGCCAGGTTCCAGCTTGTATTTCTTGCCATCGGCAATCGTCTCGATCTCGCCGTCGCCCTCGACGACCCACACGGCTTCCAGGTGGTTCTGGTAGTGGATGTGGGTCTGGCCGCCCGGGAAGATCGTCGTCTCGTGGAAAGAGAAGCCCATGCCGTCCTTCTTCAACAGCACGCGGCGGCTCATCCACGTATCGGTCTTGACTTCGTTTTCCGTGCCGATCACGTCTTTCACGTTACGTACGATCATCGTGCCTTACCTCCGAATTTCAGGACGCGGGCGCCTTGTTGCCCGCTCTCGGCCAGCGCCTCGCCGACGCTGCGCTCGATCACTTCCAGGCCGCGCGTGAGCAGCTCGTCCTCGATGGTGAGGGCCGGCAGCAGCTTCAGCACTTCGTCCTGCGCGCCCGAGGTCTCGATCACCAGGCCCTGCTCGAAAGCCTTGCTGGCGATGCGCCCGGCGAGCGAGGGATCGCCGTTGGTCACCAGGCCCTGGATCAGGCCGCGGCCACGCACGGCCAGGCCGGCGTTGGGATAGCTGTGCACCACGTTTTCCAGCCAGTCGCGCACCATGCGCTCCTTGCGCTGGATTTCGGTGGAGAACGCATCGCTGGTCCAGTAGGTGTCGAGCGCGGCGGTGGCCGTCACGAAGGCCAGGTTGTTGCCGCGGAAGGTGCCGCTGTGCGCGCCGGGCTTCCAGATGTCGAGCTCGGGCTTCATCAGCACCAGCGACATCGGCAGGCCATAGCCCGACAGCGACTTCGACAGCGTGATGATGTCGGGACGGATGCCGGCCGACTCGAAGCTGAAGAAGCTGCCGGTACGGCCGCAACCGACCTGGATGTCATCGACGATCAGCAGCATGTCGTGACGGCGGCAGAGCTTTTCCAGTTCCTTGATCCAGCGCAGCGTGGCGACGTTCACGCCACCTTCGCCCTGGACGGTCTCGACGATCACGGCAGCGGGCTTGTCCAACCCGCTGCTGGGATCCTCGAGCATGCGCTCGATGCACGCAATGCTGTCGACATCGGGACCGAAGTAGCCGTCATAGGGCATGAAGCTGGTGTTGGCCAGCGCCACGCCGGCGGCATTGCGGAACTTGGCGTTCGCGGTCACGGCCAGCGAACCGCCGCTCACGCCGTGGAAACCGTGCGTGAACGAAATGATGTTCTGGCGGCCCTTGACCTGGCGCGCGATCTTCAGCGCGGCTTCCACGGCGTTGGTGCCGGTGGGGCCGGTGAACTGCAGCGTGTATTGCCAGTTGCGCGGCTTGAGCAGCACGCGCTCGACCGTTTCCAGGAACTGCTTCTTGGCGCTGGTGGCCATGTCCAGGCCATGCACCACGCCATCGGACTCGACGTACTCGACCAGCTTTTCCTTGAAGACAGGATTGTTGTGGCCGTAATTCAGGGTGCCAGCCCCGCTGAAGAAGTCGATATATTCGTTGCGGTTCTCGTCGATCAGCACCGAGCCCCTGGCCTGGTTGAAGATCACCGGGAAGGATCGGATGTAGCCGCGCACTTCGGACTCCATGCGATCAAAAATTTTCAAATCCATATCTTTCTCCCTCTTAGAGTTTGGGTACCTGCGTACGTACTTCGAGGCATGGCGTCTCTGCCTGCCCCGGGGTGATGGCTAACCCCGATCTCTCCTCCCAGCCTCGCTGGAAACGTCGAACGGACCTATCCGCAACAGCTCTTCATCTTCATGCCCTTGCCCGCCGAAGAGGCTTGCGGGAAAGAGTGGCGATTCGGCGACCGAAGTGCCGAGACGCCGGGCCAGGCCCGCGAACATGCGCCGCGAAGCCTGGTTGTCGGGACCGACCGTGGTCTCGACATGACGGATACCGGCCAACGCGGGCCGGGCCAGCAGATGCGAGAGCATCTGGCCGCCCAGGCCGTGGCCGCGGGCCCGCTCGTGCACCGCCACCTGCCAGACGAACAAGGTGTCGTCGCGGCCGGGCGGCACATAGGCGGAAATGAACCCATCGAGCGCGCCATCGCGCTCGGCCATCACGCACGTGCCGGCATGGTGTTCACACAGCAGCAGGTAGGCGTAGACGGAATTCAGGTCCAGCGGCGGGCTGGCCTGGATCAATGCGTGGATAGCCGCGCCATCCTCACGCCGCGGCGGTCGCAGCGCGTGGGCCGCCACCGGCGCCAGCGTCATGGCTTCGCTCATACGACCAGCCCCGATTCGGGCGGCGCGCCATGCGTGGGCACGTCCAGGATGGGCGAGCCGTGGTCGGCCTGCGCCTCGCCCGCGGGCGACTCGGCTTCCATGAGGTCGACGATGCGCTCGAGCGACAGCGTGATCGTGGCCTGCTCCAGTTCCGGCAGCGCGTTGAGCGAATCCGCCAGACGCTTCTGCAACGGCGAAGGCGCCTCGCGAGCCAGGGCGTCGCCCGCGGCCGTGGCACGCACGAAGACGATGCGGCGGTCTTCGCGGCCCCGCTCGCGGGTGATCAGGCCCTTGTCCTCCAGGCGATCCAGGATGCCGACCACCGTGCTCGGGCTCAGGTGCATTTCGCGGCTGAGCGCCGTCGCGGTGAGCGGCCCCCCGGCGGCCAGGATGGCGCGCAGGCAGATGAGCTGCGGCGCCGTGATCTGGCTGCATGCGGCCAGCTGGCGCGAGTGCAGCGCAACAGAACGCGTGATGCGGCGCAGCGCGCGCAGGATCCGCAGGTCGTATTGCTGCGGCGACGGCGTGGGTGCCGACTGCTGTGTTGTGACAGAATCATTCATAACCAAACCAATTCAATAAGATTAATTAGTGCACGAATAATTTGAGGCCCATGCTACCGGTGCCACTCTAGGCTGTCAACCTTCCACCCGGACGCAAATCCCTTGTAAATACAGTGGCCTGGCGGGTTTTCCCCTAAGCAGGAAAACGTATGTTTTTTTTATTTAGTTCCATGTACCATCTGTTTCAAAACATCAATGCAAGGGGAAAGCGCCATGGCCGCCATGTCGGCACAGGAGCGCCTGCAACAGGGCTACGCGGGCTATACGCCCGAGTTGCAACGTGCCGCTCGCTGGATCATTTCGCACCCGGCCGAAGCCGGGCTGTGGTCCATGCGCAGGCAGGCCGAGGCCGTCAATGTCTCGCCCGCGACCATGCTGCGGCTGGCGCGTGCCGCCGGCTACGACGGCTATGACGCACTGCGGCAAGCCTGCCAGCAGGCGCTGGCCCGCAAGGCGAACACCACCTTGCGCGAACGCGCGGCCGCCCTGCAGGCCGGACCTGAACTGGACGGCCACGCCGCCCTGACCGGCTTGCAGGTCGACGCCCTGCGCTCGGTGCAACAGGCCAATTCGCTGGCGCAACTGGACGCCGCCGCCCAGACGATGCTGCAGTCGCGGCTGGTGGGCTTCCTGGGCACGCGCTCCAGCTTCGGCATCGCCTTCCAGATGCGCTACGCCTATCAGCTCGTGCGCAGCAACGGCATTCTCATCGACGGGCTGGGCGCCATGCAGGCCGAGGCGGCCGACGTGCTGCAGGCCGGCGACGCGCTGGTCGTGATCTCGCAAGCCCCCTACCCCGCGCTGACGGTCCAGCTGGCCACCGAACTCAGCGCGCGCGGCGTGGCCCTCATCGCACTCACCGACAGTCCGCTTGCGCCCTACACCGCCCAGGCACGCCACACCCTGGTCTTCACGCCGCCCGACACCGGCCAGGCGCAAGGACGGCCCGGCTCCTTCTTCCACACCACGGCGGGCCTGCTGGGGCTGGCCGAACACCTGGTGGCGCGCCTGGCCGCGCGTGGCGGCCCCGAGGTGCTGACGCGCCTGTCCGCCGTCGAGACCCGCCTGCGCGCGCGCCGCGCCTACTGGCGCGCCACGCCGGAGGCCGGCGAACGCCAGCACACGAACGCGGCGCATGCCGCCTCCCCCTCCCTTTCCTCCGACGCGCCCTTTTCCGACACGCCATGACCGACACCCGAGTCTTCCACCGCTCCTTACGCCACACCCCGCCCACCGCCGTGCGCGGTGACGGCGTCTGGCTCTTCGACAGCAACGGCCGCGCCTATCTGGACGGCTCGGGCGGCGCCGCGGTGTCGTGCCTGGGCCACAATCATCCCGAAGTGCGCGCCGCGATGCATGCGCAGATCGATGCGCTGGCCTATGCGCACACGGGCTTCTTCACGACGGAAGTCGCGGAACGGCTGGCCGAGCGCCTGGTGGCCGAGGCGCCCGCGGGCACCAGCCACGCCTATTTCGTGTCGGGCGGCTCCGAAGCCATCGAGGCCGCGCTGAAAATGGCGCGCCAATACGCCGTCGAGACCGGCCAGCCCCAGCGCCAATACCTGGTCGCGCGGCGCCAGAGCTATCACGGCAACACGCTGGGCGCCCTGGCCGTGGGCGGCAATGCCTGGCGGCGCGCGCAATTCGCGCCGCTGCTGGTCGATGTGACGCATGTCTCGCCCTGCTATGAATATCGCGACCGCCACGAAGGCGAGTCCGTCGCGCAGTACGTGGACCGGCTGGGCCAGGAACTGGAGGACACCTTCCAGCGCCTGGGCCCGGACAAGGTGCTCGCCTTCGTCGCCGAGCCCGTGGTGGGCGCGACGCTGGGCGCGGTGCCTGCCGTGCAGGGCTATTTCCGCCGCATGCGGGAAATCTGCGACCGTCACGGCGTACTGCTCATCGCCGACGAGGTCATGTGCGGCATGGGCCGCAGCGGCACGCGCTATGCCATCGAGCAGGAGGGCATCACGCCCGATCTCATCACCATCGCCAAGGGCCTGGGCGGCGGCTACCAGCCCATCGGCGCGGTCATGGCGCAAGGACACATCGTCGACGCCATGGCCCGGGGCAGCGGTTTCTTCCAGCATGGCCACACTTATCTCGGCCACGCCACGGCCTGCGCCGCCGCGCTGGCGGTACAGGAAATCATTGCGCGCGACGACCTGCTGGCGCGCGTGCGCCGCCAGGGCGAAGGCCTGATGGCGCGCCTGCAGGCCAGACTGGGCGAGCATCCGAACGTGGGCGACCTGCGCGGACGTGGTCTTTTCCAGGGCGTGGAGCTGGTGGCGGACCGCGCCACGCGCGCCCCCTTCGATCCGGCCCGCCAGCTGCATGCGCGCGTCAAGCGCGCGGCCATGGCGCGCGGCCTCATGTGCTACCCGATGGGCGGCACGATCGACGGACGACAAGGCGACCACATCCTGCTCGCGCCGCCTTTCATCATCAGCGACGATGAGCTGGATCAGCTGGTGGATCGCCTCGCCGGCGCCATCGACGACGCCCTGCAGGCGCAATGACACCGACAGGTTTGCAGGCCAGCCGTTCATGCGTGCAAACGCGGGGTCGCGCGCGCACGCCGACACGGCTTATCATCTCGACCGCCGGCCCGGGGCCGGCACACAACGGGGAAAACCCATAAAAGGAGTTAGTCATGCGTCACTTCGCAACCAAACACCTGGGCAATAAAGGGCTCATGCTCGGCACCGCCGCCGCGCTCGCCGCGGCGCTGGCCGCACCGCTGCCGGCCGCCGCGCAGCAGAAATTCGTCAGCATCGGCACGGGCGGCGTCACCGGCGTCTACTACGCCGCGGGCGGCGCCATCTGCCGCCTGGTCAACAAGGACCGCGCGCAACATGGCCTGCGCTGCTCGGTGGAGTCCACCGGAGGCTCGGTGTTCAACGTGAACACGATCAAGGCGGGCGAGCTCGACCTGGGCGTGGTGCAATCCGACGTGGGCTACAACGCCTATGAAGGCCAGGGCCAGTTCAAGGACGGCGGCGCCTACAAGAAGCTGCGCTCCGTGTTCTCCATCCACCCCGAGCCCTTCACCGTGGTGGTGCGCAAGGAAGCGGGCGTGAAGACCTTCGACGACCTCAAGGGCAAGCGCTTCAACGTCGGCAACCCCGGTTCGGGCACCCGCGCCTCGCTGGAACAGCTGATCGCCGCCAAGGGCTGGACGCTGAAGGACTTCGCGCTGGCCGGTGAACTGCGCCCCGACGAGCACGGCGCCGCGCTGTGCGACGGCAAGATCGACGGCTTCTTCTATGGCGTGGGCCATCCCTCGGCCAACATCCAGGACCCGACCACCAGCTGCGGCGCGCAACTCGCGTCCATCACCGGTCCGGCCGTGGAAGAGCTGCTGAAGAAGTACAGCTACTACGCCAAGGCCATCATTCCGGGCGGCCTGTACCCGAACAATCCCAACGACGTCGAAACCTACGGCGTGACGGCTACCTTCGTGACCTCGGAAGACGTGCCCGCCGAGTCGGTCTACGTGATCGTGAAGGCCGTGTTCGAGAACTTCAACGACTTCAAGAAGCTGCACCCCGCCTTCGGCAACCTCAAGCCCGAAGACATGGTGAAGAACGGCCTGTCGGCGCCGCTGCATCCTGGCGCCGAGAAGTACTTCAAGGAAAAGGGCCTGCTGTAAGCCGGGCGGCCGGATCGCCGGCTCCTTGCTTACCCTGCCGCCGGCCCGCGCCGGCGGCGTCCTGCCCCTGCTGCCTGTCACGACGGCGGCGCGACGTGCGCCGCCGCCAGGCGCGCACGCGTTCGCTGCACCCTTGCGGCCCCGTGCCCGTCCCCTGCTTTCCGGAAGTGTTCATCATGAGTCAACCCGTCACACCCAGCGCGGAACTCGAGCAACTGGTGGCCGATGTCGACCGCGGCGGCCGCAAGGCCGGCGGCCTGGCCGGCGCCGTGCTCGCCCTCGGCGCCCTGTTCTGGTCGTTGTTCCAGCTCTGGTACGCCTCGCCCCTGCCCTTCTCGCTGGGCCTGGGCATCTTCAACGACACCGAGGCGCGTGCCCTTCACCTGGGCATCGCGATGTTCCTGGGCTACCTGGCCTATCCCATCACGAAGTCCTCGCCGCGCGACCGCATGCCGCTCTATGACTGGCTGCTGGCCATCGCCGCCGGTTTCTGCGGCGCCTATCTTTTCCTCTTCTACAACGACCTCGCGCAACGTCCGGGCCAGCCCACCGCCATGGACGTGGCGATGGCCGCCGTGGGCCTGACGCTGCTGCTGGAAGTCACGCGCCGCGCGCTGGGCCTGCCCATGACGATCCTGGGCGCCATCTTCATCCTGTACGTCTTCGCCGGCCCCTGGCTGCCCGACGTGCTGGCGCACCGCGGCGCCTCGCTGGAACGCCTCGTCTCGCACATGTGGCTGACCACGGAAGGCGTCTATGGCGTGGCCCTGGGCGTGTCGGTGTCCTACATCTTCATCTTCGTGCTGCTGGGCTCGCTGCTGGACAAGAGCGGCGCCGGCAACTATATGATGCAGGTGTCGTTCGCCCTGCTGGGCCACCTGCGCGGCGGTCCCGCCAAGGTGGCCGTGGTGTCCTCGGCCGTCAACGGGCTGGTCTCGGCCTCGTCGGTGGCCAACGTGGTCACGGGCGGCATCTTCACCATCCCCCTGATGAAGAAGGCGGGCTACGGCGGCATACGCGCCGGCGCCATCGAGACCGCCTCTTCGGTGAACGGCCAGATCATGCCGCCCGTCATGGGCGCGGCCGCCTTCCTGATGATCGAGTACGTCGGCATTCCCTACACCGACATCATCCGCCACGCCATCCTGCCAGCCAGCATCTCGTACATCGCGCTCTTCTACATCGTGCACCTGGAAGCGCTCAAGCTCGGCATCCAGCCGATGATGAGCGCGGGCAAGCCGCGCACCCTGCTGCAGAAGCTGGCAGGCTTGGGCATGGGCATCTCGGGCACGCTCATCGTCATGGGCGGGGTCTACTGGATCGGCGTGGGCGTGCAGCAGATCGCGGGCGCCGCGGCCATGTGGATCCTGCTGGCCATGCTGGCGGCCTTGAACGTGTGGCTGCTGCGCATGGCGGCGCGCCATCCCGACCTGCCCACCGACATCAGCATCACCAATCCGCAACGGCCCGAGACCTGGCCGACGGTGCGGGCGGGCCTGCACTTCCTGATCCCCATCGGCGTGCTGGTGTGGTGCCTGAGCGTCGAAGAGCTGTCGGCCGGCCTGTCGGCGTTCTGGGCGGTCGTCGCGATGCTGGTGCAGATGGTCACGCAACGTCCCCTGATCGCCTGGTTCCGCAAGCAGGACTCGGCCCCGGCCTGGCGCCAGGGCGCGACCGACGCGATGCTGGGCCTGGAGGACGGCGCACGCAACATGATCGGCATCGCCATCGCCTGCGGCACTGCCGGCCTCATCGTGGGCGGCATCACGCTGACCGGCCTGGGCCTGCGCATGACGGCCTTCGTGGAACTGGTCTCCATGGGCAACGTCCTGCTCATGCTGATCTTCACGGCCGCGGTCTGCCTGGTCCTGGGCCTGGGCATGCCCACCACCGCGAACTACATCCTGATGGCCACGCTGATGGCGCCGGTCATCGTGGAGCTGGGCGCGCAGAGCGGGCTCATCATCCCGCTCATCGCCGTGCACATGTTCGTCTTCTACTACGGAATCATGGCGGACATCACACCTCCCGTGGGCCTGGCGACCTTCGCCGCGGCGGCGATTTCGGGGGAGGACCCCATCAAGACCGGCATCCAGGGCGTGACCTACGCCATGCGCACGGCGGTGCTGCCCTTCATGTTCGTCTTCAACCCGCTGCTGCTGTTGATCGACGTGGAAGGCTGGTGGGAGCTGACCCTGGTGGTGACGGGCGCCACGCTGGCCTCGCTCGCCTTCTCGGCCGCCACCATGCGCTGGATGCGCATCCGCTGCACCCTCGTGGAAATGCTGCTGCTCTTCCTCGTGACGTTCATGCTGTTCCGCCCGGACTGGTTCATGAGCCACCTGGCGCCCAAGCACGCGCCGCGGCCCGCGGCGGAAATCCTCGCCACGGCGGCGGCCTTGCCTGAAAACGCGCGCCTGGTCGCCGTCATCGAAGGCATGAACCTGGAAGGCGACGACCTGCGCAAGACCGTCGCCTTGCGGTTGCCAGCCTTGCCCGAAGGCGACACCGCGCAAGGCGATGCCGCGGGCATGAAGCGGCTTGCCCTGGCAGGCGTCGGCGTCATGTCGTTGGGCGACATGGTCCAGGTGTCGAACGTGCGCTTCGGCAGCGCGGCCGCCAAGGCCAGTTGGGAACAGGGCTGGGACGTGGTGGAAGTGAAGATACCCAACCCCGACCGCCCGTCGGAGTTCTGGGTCTTCGTGCCCGCCCTGCTGATCCTGGCAGGCATCTGGGCGGCGCAAGGACGACGGATGAAAACCGTCTGAGCCGCCTTGCCTGATTGACCACGCTTGGGGCGCCTTCGGGCGCCCCACGTGCATGGCCAGGCCATCAGAACCGCGTGCGCAAGGTCAACGCGACGCTGCGCGGCTCTCCGTAGAAGTTGTAGTTGCTCAGGGTGCCCACCCGCGCGTAATAGCGCCGGTCCAGCAGGTTGTTCACCGACAGCGCCAGCATCGTGTCGGCGTCGACGCGATAGCCCAGTTGCGTGTTGACGATGGCATAGCCATGTCCTTCACGCACGCCGCTGACGCCCGTGCCCTGCACGGCGCTGCTCACCTGCAGGCCCAGGCTGGCCTGCCAGGGCGTGCCGGCGAAACGCTGCGTGCCATACAGCTTGACCGCATGGCGCGGCTCGAACAACGAGAACGTCGCGCCGGCCTGGTTCCGGTCCACCACATAGCTGCTGGTCAGATAGGCGTAGCCCGCCGTCAGTTGCAGACCGTCCAGCGGGCTGCCGCTGACCTCGACCTCCCCGCCCTTGACCTCGACCTCCCCCGCTTGCAGGAAGAACCCGGGATTGGCCGGATCGGCGAACGAGCGATTGACATCGCGCGTGCGGAAGACAGCCGCGCTGAACTGCAGACGTCCGCCGTTCAGATCGCCTTTCACGCCCAGCTCCACCTGCTTGCCCTCACGCGGATCCAGCGCCTTGCCGCTGAGGTCCCGCTGCGATTGCGGCATGAAGATTTCCGAATAGCTGGCATAGGCCGACAAGCGTGGGCTCAAGCGGTACACGATGCCTGCATGCGGCGTGACCTGGCCGCTTTCCCGTGTGTTCTCGACCCAGTCCGTGCGTACCGACGGCGCCACGGAACGGCTGCGCGTGGCATAGCGGCTGACGCGCGCGCCCAGCACGACGGTCATCGGGTCGGTGACGGACAGGCGCAATTGGCCATACATGCCACTTTGGCGGGTTTCGTACCCCGAGCCGCGCACATGGGGTTCGACGCTGCTCGCGGGTACGCTGCCCGGATCCCCGATGGGCACGTTGTAGATATCCGAGCTTGCGCCGTACAAAGTCTCGCCACGATAGCGCTCGCTGTTGTAGCCCAGCGTCGCCTCGTGGCGCCTGCCCAGCAAGGCGAACGGGCCGGTGGCATAGGCATCGACCGCCACGCGGCTGGACTCGTCATCCCAACCTCGGCGGGAATACCGCGCGATAGTGCCGGTGGCTGGGTTCACGCCTGCCGAGGGAGTACCGTCCAGCAGACGCCAATCCCGTTCAGCACGGCTTGCCTGCAACACCATGCGCCAGCCGTTGGCCAGACGATGCTCGGCCTGCGCGCCCAGCATGCGGGTGCGCGTGTCGTATCGGCTCCAGGGCGCCATGGGATTGGTCGAGCGCCGTACGTCCAGCTGGCGCCCGTCCGTATAGGCCGGCAGCCCCAGGAACGGATCGGTCTTGTCGTCCTGGTCTGCCACATAGAGGGAGAAAGAGGTGGCCGGGCTCAGGTCGTAGTCCAGGGTGGCGTAGACGAAGCGCTTCCTGTTGTTCGCGCCCGCGTAATGGAAATTCCGCTCCTGCAAGGAAGCCGCGACGCGCCCGCGCAACGAACCGCTGGCGTTCAGCGGCGCGCCCAGGTCGACCTCGCCACGGCGATTGGCCCACGAGCCGTAGCTGACGGCGGCCGACCCGCCGAACTCGGCGGGCGCGCGCTTGCGCACGAAGTTCACCGTGCCGCCCGGCTGACCCGACCCCAGGAACAGGCCGGCCGGCCCTCTCAGCACCTCGATGCGATCGAACATGGCCAGGTCGAACTGCTGGGTGGCGTTCAGGCTGCCGTTCGCCGGCACGCCATCCAGGCTCGGCTCCAGGAAGTAGCCGCGCGACCGGATCTGATACGTGGCGCCATCCCAGGGCGTCACCGTCACGCCCGTGACCTGGGCCAACGCGTCTTCGGCGCGAACCAGGTTCTGGTCATCCATGCGCTGGCGCGTGATCACGCTGACGGAATTCGGTATCTCGCGCACGGGCACGGCCGCCTTGCCACCCACCGTTGCCAGCGGCGCGTCATACCTGCCCGTGCCTTCGCTCGTCGCATCGGCAGGCCGGGTCCCGGTGACGGTCACCGGCCGCAAGGTGGCCGCAGCGCCTTGCGTGGCGCGGTCCGCGACCTCCTCGGCCAGGGACACGGGGGCATACGGCGCGGTACTGGCCACCAGGCTGGCGGCAAGCCAGTGACGCAAGGAGCCTGGGGCGGCGCGGCGGTGCACGCGCCTTGTCGTGCCGGCGCGAAAAGTCGGGGGCATGGAAAGTCCGGAAAGAGAGGAAAAGCCCAGGACAGCGCGGCCTGGGAGCAGGAAAAAATCGTGCAAACTTCAATTTTTTATTATGTTATATCATTTCATTGTTGTTGATGCGCCACCCGGCAGCCCACGCCCTGCTTGCCTCTTTTCCTTTTCCCAGGACTGCCATGATCCGCAAGAATCCCCGGGGCGACCTGCCTCGGATCCACCCCAGCGCCTTCGTCGACCCCACCGCCATCCTGTGCGGACTGGTCATCGTCGAGGAGAACGTCTTCATCGGCCCCTATGCCGTGATCCGGGCCGATGAAATGGACGCCGAAAACCGCATCGAGCCCATCGTCATCGGCGCGCATTCGAACATCCAGGACGGCGTCGTCATCCACTCGAAGTCCGGCGCCAGGGTCCTCATCGGCCAGCGCACCTCCATCGCCCACCGGGCGATCGTCCACGGCCCCTGCACGGTCGGCAGCGGCGTCTTCGTCGGCTTCAACAGCGTGCTGTTCAACTGCACCGTCGGCGACCGCTGCGTCGTGCGCTACAACGCCGTCGTCGACGGCGTGTGCCTGCCGCCGGGCTTCCATGTCCGCTCCACCGAACGCATCGGCCCCGACACCGACCTGCTGGCGCTGCCGCAGGTGTCGGCCGACGCCAGCGAGTTCTCCGAGGATGTCGCCCGCACCAACAACGAACTGGTGCTGGGCTACAAGCGCATCCAGAACGAGTTCTAGGCCGGCGGAAGGAGAGCATCGCCATGGCACGCAACACCCTGGACGCAGCCAGGCGCCTGGCCCTGCGCCACGCGGACCTGCTGGTGCAAGGCGGCACGGTCATCACGCCCAACGGGCCCGAACACATCGACATCGCCTGCGTGGGCGGCCGCATCGTCGCGCTGGGCCCACTGCGCGGCGCCTGGCGTGCGGACGACACGCTGGATGCCACGGGCCTGCACGTCCTGCCCGGCGTCATCGACAGCCAGGTGCATTTCCGCGAACCCGGCCTCACCCACAAGGAAACCCTGGAGGCCGGCACGCGTGGCGCGGTGCTGGGCGGCGTCACCGCCATCTTCGAAATGCCCAACACCCATCCGCTGACCTTGTCCGCGGAGGACCTGCAGGCCAAGCTGGTTATCGCCAGGGGCCGCGCCTGGTGCGACCACGCCTTCTATATCGGCGGGTCGGCCGCGAACGCCGAACGGCTTGCCGACCTGGAGAACCTGCCGGGTTGCGCGGGCGTGAAGGTTTTCATGGGCAGCTCCTTCGGCGACCTGCTTGCCGATGACGTCACGGTCCTGCGCCGCATCCTGCGTCACGGCGGCAGGCGGCTGGCCGTGCACGCCGAGGACGAGGCCCGCCTGCGCGAACGCAGGCCCATCGTCGAACGCAGCCGCGATGTGCGTCAGCACCCCCACTGGCGCGACGAGATCAGCGCGCTGCGTGCAACCGAGCGCATCGTGGCATTGGCGGCCCAGGCGGGACGCCGCCTGCATGTGCTGCACGTGTCCACGGCAGAGGAAATGCGCTTCCTGGCCGCGCACAGGCAGCGCGTCACCGTCGAGGTGACGCCGCAGCACCTGACCTTGCGCGCGCCTGACTGCTATGAACGCCTGGGCACCCTCGCCCAGATGAATCCGCCGATCCGCGAGCCGCGACACCAGGAAGCGCTGTGGCGAGGCATCCGTGACGGCACGGTGGACGTCATCGGCAGCGACCATGCGCCGCACACGCGCGAGGAAAAAGCCAGGCCCTATCCGCAATCCCCCAGCGGCATGACCGGCGTGCAGACCCTGCTGCCCCTCATGCTGGATCACGTCCACCACGGCCGCCTGAGCCTGCAACGCCTGGTGGACCTGACCAGCGCCGGCCCCGCGCGCGTCTTCGGCATCGAAGGCAAGGGCCGTATCGCGCTGGGTTTCGATGCAGACCTGAGCATCGTCGACCTGGCCGCCCGCCGCGACATCCACGACGCCTGGATTGCCAGCGTCAGCGGCTGGACGCCGTATGACGGCATGGCCGTCATGGGCTGGCCCATCCATACCGTCGTGCGGGGCCGCGCGGTGGTGCGCGACGAGGCGCTGGCAAGCGCCCGGGCGACGGGCGAGCCGATCCGCTTCCTGGAAACCCGGCCCGCCGTGCCGGGCTGAGCGGGATCACGTCGGCCCGGTCAGCCCGCCCGCAAGGGCTTACTGCGCGGCCGGCAGCACCGGCGACAGCACCGCCTGCTTGACCCGCACATCCAGCTGCCTGCCCTTGCGCGCCCGCTTGCCCACATAGGTCTCCAGCGTGGCGCCCGCCAGCACGTCCTCGGTTTCCTTGTTGCGGTAGATGCCCGAGGCGCGCAGGCCGAGCGTGCCGATGGGCACGACCTGCGACAAGGTGTCCGGCGCATCCACGCCGATCAGCACGGTGCCGCGGCCGCCGCCCGACAGGCGCTTGACCTCGTCCAGGCCGAACACCAGCAGGCGTCCCTTGGCGGTGAGCAGCGCCAGCTGCCGGGCGCCCTCGAAGCAGGGCGACGGACGCAGCAGCGCGTCGCCCTCTTCCAGCGACACGAACTGCTTGCCCGCGCGCTGGCGCGTGGCCATGTCCGACAGCTTCGCCGCAAAGCCATAACCGCCCTGCGTGGCCATGAGCCACAGGCTGTCCGGCGCCGCCGCGATCATGTGCACGATGCGCGCGCCCGCCTCCAGCTCGATCATGCTGGTGATCGGCGCGCCATCGCCGCGCGCGGACGGCAGCGTGGACACCGCCACCGAATACACGCGCCCACGGTCCGAGATGGCGATCAGCGTGTCGGTGGTGCGGCACGGGAAGGCGCCATACAGGTCGTCGCCCGACTTGAAGCCGAACTGCGAGGGATCATGGCCGTGGCCCTGGCGGGCGCGCAGCCAGCCCTTCTGCGACACGATGACCGTGACGGGCTCGTCGACCACCTTGGTTTCCATGACGGCGCGCTCGGCCGTCTCGATGAGCGTGCGGCGCTCGTCGCCGTATTGCTTGGCGTCGGCCTCGATCTCCTTGACCATCGTGCGCTTCAAGGCATTCGGATCGTCCAGCAGCACCTGCAGCTTCTCGCGCTCGGCGCGCTTGTCGGCCAGTTCCTGCTCGATCTTGAAGCCTTCCAGGCGCGCCAGCTGGCGCAGGCGCATTTCCAGGATGTCCTCGGCCTGGCGCTCGGTCAGCGAGAAACGCGTCATCAGCGCGGCGCGCGGCTCGTCCGACTCGCGGATGGTCTGGATGACCTCGTCCACGTTCAGGTAGACCACCATGCGGCCTTCCAGCACGTGGATGCGGTCCAGCACCTTGTCCAGGCGATGGCGCGTGCGGCGCACCACGGTTTCCGTGCGGAACGCCAGCCACTCGGTCAGGATCTCGCGCAGGCCCTTCTGGCGCGGGCGGCCATCGGTGCCGATGCACACCAGGTTGACCGGCGCGCTGCTTTCCATGCTGGTCTGCGCCAGCAGGGCATTGACGAATTCGTCGCGGTCCACGCGCGAGGTCTTGGGCTCGAACACCAGGCGCACGGCAGCGTCCTTGCCCGACTCGTCGCGCACGGCGTCCAGCAGGCCCAGCATCAAGGCCTTGGCCTGCTGCTGCTCGGGCGTCAGCACCTTCTTGCCGGTCTTGATCTTGGGATTGGTGATTTCCTCGATCTCTTCCAGCACCTTCTGGCACGAGGCGCCAGGCGGCAACTCGTGCACCACCAGTTGCCACTGGCCGCGCGCCATTTCCTCGAACTGCCAGCGCGCGCGCGCCTTCAGCGACCCACGGCCGGAAGCATAGATCTGCGCGATATCCGCGGGCGCCGTGATGATCTGCCCGCCGCCCGCGAAATCGGGCCCCGGCACCAGCGCATGCAGCTCGCTGTCGGGCAGCTTGGGATTGCGCAGCAGCGCCACGCAGGCCTGGGCGACCTCGCGCAGGTTGTGCGCGGGAATCTCGGTGGCCATGCCGACCGCGATGCCCGAGGCGCCGTTCAGCAGCATGACCGGCAGGCGCGCGGGCAGCATGTGGGGCTCCTGCTGGCTGCCGTCGTAGTTCGGGCCGAAATCGACCGTGCCTTCGTCCAGCTCGTCCAGCAACAGGCGGGCGAACGGCGTCAGGCGCGCTTCCGTGTATCGCATGGCGGCGGCGTTGTCGCCGTCGCGCGAACCGAAGTTGCCGTGGCCGTCGATGAGCGGATAGCGCAGGCTGAAGTTCTGCGCCATGCGCACCAGCGCGTCATAGGCGGCCTGGTCGCCGTGCGGATGGTACTTGCCCAGCACGTCACCGACCACGCGCGCGGCCTTCACCGGCTTGGCGCCCGAGGCCAGCCCCATGGACTGCATGGCGTACAGGATGCGGCGCTGCACCGGCTTCTGGCCGTCGCCCACGTCCGGCAGCGCGCGTCCGCGCACCACCGATACGGCGTAATCCAGGTAGGCCTGTTCGGCGTACCGGCCCAGCGTGATGGCCGCTTCGCCGCCGTCGGCGTCGAAGAGACCGGCTTGGTTGTCTTCACTCATATGCGTCAGATATCCAGTTCAGCGAGGTTGCCTTTCTCTTCGATCCAGCTGCGGCGCTGGGCCGACTCGCCCTTGCCCATCAGCATGTCGAACATGCGCGTCGTTTCCAGCGCGTCCATCTCGCCATAGCCCACCGGCAGCAGGCGCCGGGTGTCGGGATTCATGGTGGTTTCCCACAGCTGCACGGGGCTCATTTCCCCCAGGCCCTTGAAGCGGCTGATGCTCCAGGCGCCTTCGCGCACGCCTTCCTTGCGCAGCTTGTCCTGCACGGCCTCGAGCTCGCCCTGGTCCAGGCAGTAGAGCTTGCGCGCCGGACGCTTGCCCTGCGCCGGCACGTCCACGCGGAACAGCGGCGGACGCGCCACATAGACATGGCCGCGTTCGACCAGGCGCGGGAAATGGCGGTAGAACAGCGTGAGCAACAGCACCTGGATGTGCGAGCCGTCGACGTCCGCGTCCGACAGGATGCAGATGCGGCCATAGCGCAGGCCCGAGAGATCCACCTCCTGGTCGGGACCGTGCGGATCGACGCCGATGGCCACCGAGATGTCGTGGATCTCGTTGTTGGCGAAGAGCCGGTCGCGGTCGACTTCCCAGGCATTGAGCACCTTGCCGCGCAGCGGCAGGATGGCCTGGAATTCCTTGTCGCGGCCCATCTTGGCGGAACCGCCTGCCGAGTCGCCCTCCACCAGGAACACTTCGGTGCGCGTGGCGTCGCTGGACTCGCAATCGGTCAGCTTGCCCGGCAGCACGGCCACGCCCGAACTCTTCTTCTTTTCCACCTTCTGGGCAGAGCGCGCGCGCGCCTGGGCCTGGCGGATGGCGAGCTCGGCCAGCTTGCGGCCGTACTCCACGTTCGAGTTCAGCCACAGGTCCAGGGCCGTCTTGGCAAAGCCGCTGACCAGGCGCACCGCGTCGCGGCTGTTCAGCTTTTCCTTGATCTGGCCCTGGAACTGCGGATCCAGCACCTTGGCCGACAGCACGAAGCTGGCGCGGGCGAACACGTCCTCGGGCAGCAGCTTCACGCCCTTGGGCAGCAGGCTGTGCAGCTCGGCGAAGCCTTTCACGGCGGCGAACAGCCCTTCGCGCAAGCCCGCCTCGTGGGTGCCGCCGGCAGGCGTCGGGATGAGGTTCACGTAGGACTCGCGCACGGCGTTGCCGTCCTCGGTCCAGGCCACCACCCACTGCGCGCCCTCGCCCTCGGCGAAGGTCTCGTGGTCGCGTCCGGCGTATTCACCGCCCTCGAAGAACGGCACCATCAACTCGGCGCCGGCCAGGGCTTCGGCGAGGTAGCCGTGCAGGCCCTTTTCGTAGAACCAGGTCTTGGTGTCCTGGGTCTTCTCGTTGCGCAGCACCACCTTCACGCCCGGCAACAGCACGGCCTTGCTGCGCAGCAGGTGGGTGAGTTCGGCCAGCGGGATGGCAGGGCTGTCGAAATACTTGGCGTCGGGCCAGACCCGCACGCGGGTGCCCGATTTCTTGCGGCCGCCCTCGGGGAACGGCGCGATGGGCTCGATGACGTCGCCATTGGCGAAGACCAGGCGGTGCACGCCCCCGTCGCGCCAGACGACGACTTCCAGGCGCGTGGCCAGGGCGTTGGTCACCGACACGCCCACGCCGTGCAGGCCGCCCGAGAAGGCATAGGCGCCGCCGCCCTGCTTGTCGAACTTGCCCCCGGCGTGCAGGCGCGTGAAGACCAGTTCGACGACGGGCGCATTTTCCTCGGGATGCAGGCCGACCGGGATGCCCCGGCCGTCGTCCTCGACCGAGATGCTGCCGTCGGCATGCAGGGTGACCTGCACCTGCCTGCCGTGGCCGGCCAGCGCCTCGTCGGCGGCGTTGTCGATGACCTCCTGCACGATGTGCAGCGGGTTTTCGGTGCGGGTGTACATCCCCGGGCGCTGGCGCACGGGCTCCAGCCCTTTCAGGACCCGGATCGAGGATTCGGTGTATCGCGGTGTGGTGGCCAAGAAGTTATCCCCAACTGCTGTGGAAAAAAACCGACATTTTACGGATAGCGCGAGGATTGTCGCGGTCCGAGCTGGAACGGGCATGAAGTGAGCAGGGTCGTTTGGGTCCGCCCCGCCTGCCGGTGGTATTCTCGATGGTATGCTTTCCTGCGTTACAGTTCCCGTCCCGCACTGCTGGCGCGGAACCACGCGGGACCCAGGCGTTCAACTTTCCGAACCATCTTCGTACCCAGCTCCCCGGGCCCAGGCCCCCGTGCCAGCGCGGCCCGATATCCGCGAGACAATCACCATGAGCGAAAACATCAAGACCGTCAGCGACGCCAGCTTCGAAGCCGACGTCATCCAATCCGGCCAGCCCGTCCTGGTCGACTACTGGGCCGCCTGGTGTGGTCCCTGCAAGATGATCGCCCCGATCCTCGAAGAGGTCGCCGGCGAATACGCAGGCCGCCTGACGGTTGCCAAGCTCAACGTCGACGAAAACCAGGACATCGCCGCCAAGTACGGCATCCGTGGCATCCCCACGCTGATGCTGTTCAAGGACGGCCAGGTTGCCGCGACCAAGGTCGGTGCCCTGTCGAAGTCCCAACTCGCGGCATTCCTGGACAGTTCGTTGTAAACTGCGCCAATATTGTTTTTCTTCGCGCGGGCCCGTCTGTGGCCCGCCGGCATTCCCTCCTCCCTATCCCTTTCCCCCTCAAGCAATGCATCTCAATGAACTGAAGGCGCAGCACGTCTCGCAGCTGCTGGAAATGGCCGCAGGCCTGGAAATCGAGAACGCCAATCGCCTGCGCAAGCAGGAGTTGATGTTCGCCATCATGAAGCGCCGTGCCAAGCAGGGCGAGCAGATCTTTGGCGATGGCGTCCTGGAAGTGCTGCCCGATGGTTTCGGTTTCCTGCGGTCGCCGGATACCTCGTACCTGGCCAGCACCGACGACATCTACATCTCGCCTTCGCAGATCCGCCGCTTCAACCTGCACACCGGCGACTCGATCGAGGGGGAAGTCCGCACGCCCAAGGACGGCGAGCGCTATTTCGCGCTGGTCAAGGTGGACAAGGTCAACGGCGTGCCGCCCGAGTCCATCAAGCACCGGATCATGTTCGAGAACCTGACGCCGCTGCATCCCAACCAGCCGATGAAGCTCGAACGCGACATCAAGAGCGAAGAGAACTTCACCGGCCGGATCCTGGACATCTTCGCCCCGCTGGGCAAGGGTCAGCGCGGCCTGATCGTCGCCAGCCCCAAGTCGGGCAAGACGGTCATGATGCAGCACATCGCGCATGCCATCACGACCAACTTCCCCGACGCGGTCATGATCGTCCTGCTGGTGGACGAGCGTCCCGAGGAAGTGACGGAAATGCAGCGCACGGTGCGCGGCGAAGTGGTGGCGTCGACCTTCGACGAGCCCGCCACCCGCCATGTGCAGGTCGCTGAAATGGTGATCGAGAAGGCCAAGCGCCTGGTCGAGATGAAGAAGGACGTGGTGATCCTGCTGGACTCCATCACCCGCCTGGCGCGCGCCTACAACACCGTGGTGCCCGCATCGGGCAAGGTGCTGACGGGCGGCGTGGATGCCAACGCCCTGCAACGCCCCAAGCGCTTCTTCGGCGCCGCGCGCAACCTCGAGGAAGGCGGTTCGCTGACCATCCTCGGCACCGCGCTGATCGAGACCGGCAGCCGCATGGACGAAGTGATCTACGAAGAATTCAAGGGCACCGGCAACTCCGAAGTGCACCTGGAGCGCCGCCTGGCCGAGAAGCGCATCTATCCGGCCATGAACCTGAACAAGTCGGGCACGCGCCGCGAAGAACTGCTGATCAAGCCCGACCTGCTGCAGAAGGTCTGGGTGCTGCGCAAGTTCATCCACGACATGGACGAGATCGAATCAATGGAGTTCATCATGGACAAGATGCGCGCCACCAAGAACAACGCCGAATTCTTCGACATGATGAAGAAGTAGGACCGGCACAGGCCGGAGGGCTCCTCGCGGCCCTTGCGCCCGCGCAGACGCCAGGCTCGCGCCCCCAGGGGACGGCCTGGCGTCGTCGTTTGCGGCGCGGGAATCGATCCGGCCCGGCCCTCGCGGCCCGGTCTCAGTTGCCCACCGGCTCCGGCAGGCGGTCGGTCGAACGCTCGACCTTCAGGCCGGTGGCCGAGGTATCGATGGGCTCGACCTTGGGGTCCTCCCAGTTGCCGTGCACGCTGTACTCGGCCGTCATGGCGCGCGCCAACGGCGCCTTCAGCAGCCATTGCGTCAGGAACGCGCCGATCCCGATGATCGGATTGACCGCGATGCCCGCGGCAATCGCCGCGCCGCTGGCGTCCAGGTTGGGAATCACCACGGCGTGCAGGTCCAGTTGCTCATTGATGAGATCGGTGGAGCCCGCCAGCACGATGGTCGCGGCCGGGCCCGTCACCTTGAAGCCCTCGGTGCTGACCCGGCCATTGGCAAAGCGCTGCTGCGTGCGCAACGTATCGAAGGGGAAGCCTTCGCGCAGCGCCGACGCCGGATTCAAGTCCAGCCGTGCCAGCCGTTGCGCCGATTGCAAGGAGAGCAGCTCCAGCAGGCGCGCGCTGCGTGACTTCAGGTGCACGAAACGGCCGTTGTCCAGGCTGGCATCCAGCGTGCCCGTGAGATCGGCATAATCGTGCCGCCACGGCAGGTTGCGCCAGGTCAATTCCCCCTTGATCTCGCCATGTCCGCCGCTCACCCGATCGGGGAATCCCAGGCGGCCCAGCAGCTTGCCCAGGTCCGACACCTCCAGCCGCGCATCCGTGGTCAAGCCGCGATCCAGGCCGCTGGTGCGCCAGGTGCCCGTCGCGCTCAGCGTCCCTTCGGGCGTTTTCAGGGTCAGGCGATCCAGCTGCCAGCGGCGGCCACGCTCCTGGTTCCTGCCCTCCAGGTCCAGCTCGCCCAGCTCGCGCCCATACAGCGCCAGGCTATCCACCCGCAAGTCCACGCCTGGCAGATCGGACAGCGCATCCTCGCTGAAATTGGGTTCCTCGTCGCCCTCGGCCTTGGCCGCCGGCGGGTCTTGCGCGCCCGGCTCGGGGGCCGTGCCCAGCGCGAGCCGCTTGAAGCGCGCCGTCACCTGGCCGGCAATCGCGCCCGACGCCTCGCGCCAGGACACCGCCCCCTCGGCCTGTTTGGACGCCAACTCGACCCGCCACTGGTCGGCGGCGGGACGCGTGGCATACAGGTTCGCATCATCGAAGGCATGGCCGCCCATCTGCAATGTTCCCGCCTGCAGCGAGATCCGCTGCAACCCCGGGAACAGGGTTTCGTCGCTGGACGCAGCCGCCTGCGCCGGTTTTGCCGTCCCCGGCCTGGCGGCAGCGCTTGCCGCAGCCCCCGGCACGACGGCGGGCGCCACGGCGCCCTTGCCGGAAAACTCCTCGTCCACGACCTGCCACGCGCCCACGTCGAAGACGGGCACCCGGGCACTGACGCTCATGCCTGCCTCGGGCAGGCTGGCAGCCCGTTCCACGCCCAAGGCGCCGCGCTGGAAGTACGCGCCGCCCTGCTGGCCCATGTGGCGCTCGAACAGCATGTTGATGTTCTCGCCGGCCGTCACGGTCAACCAGCGGCGATTGCCGGGACCGGCATCCTGCGCGGCGGTCCATTCGGCCTGCACGGGCAGCGGCGCAGCGGCCGCCTTGCCGAAAGGCGCGGGGAAATCCAGCGCCAGCCCGCGCAGGTCCGAGGCCACGGAGACATCCACCTGTTTGGCCGCGTTCATCACCAGCTTGCCCGTGTAGGGCGCCTGGCCGCTCAGGCGCTTGAGCCCGGCGGAAGGACTCAATTGCTGGATGCCCGCGGCGCTGACGGTGCCCGTGAACGCCAGGCCCGGCTTGTCGCTGGCCAGCTCGCCATTCAGGCGGAAGCCGCCGCCCAGGAACTGGCCGGTGATGTCATGCGCGGACATGCCCTTCTCGGTGAAGCCCAGCCTGCCGCGCACCTGGCGGAACGGCGGGATATCCGCCCATTGACGCACCTCGCCGCCATCGAACACGACGCTGCCCGCCACCGTCGTGTCGTCCATGTCCAGCAAGGGAATGTCCAGCTTGATGGGCACCTGCCACTGGCCCGTGGCCCGCGTGTCGTCCAGCAGGCCATCGAGCAAGGTGCCCAGCGGCGATGCGCCGGACAGCGCCAGGTAAGCGGCCGCGTCGCCCTGCGACGTGCCTTCGACCTTCACGTGCACGCCCTGCCGGTTCATGTTCGGAATGACGGCCTCGACCGTCTGCAGCGCCACGGCGTGCCGCGGCGTCACGCGCACGAGGCCGCCCTGCGTGCGCAGGCTGAGCGTATCGCGGAGCATCTCGAAGGTCCCGTCCAGGCCCTCCAGACGAGGCCAGCCCTTGCGCGTGGGCCGGGGCGGCGCATAGTCGACGATGGCCCCCGCCACGCTGCCCACCACGCGGAAATTGCCGGGATCCCCTTCGCCGTCGAAGGGGAATTGCGCCAGGTCGCCCCGCACGGTGAACGTCGCCCCGCTGACCTGCCCCGCCACCAGCCCCTGCGACAACCATTGCCTGGCATCGCCGGACACCTCGCTGGGCAGGTAGCGCCACAGCATCGGCAGCGAGACGCGCTCCAGCTGTCCGCCGAGGTCGGCGGTGCCCGCGGAGGAACTGCCTTCGTCGCGCCATTCGCCCTGCAGCGTCGCCCGCAGGTCGTCGTTCTCGATCAAGGCCTGGCGCACGCGCAGCACCAGGGGGCCGTCATCGGGACGGTTCAAGGACAGGTCCGCGCTGACCTCGCGCAGGTCCGGCAGGCCGGGATCGAACACGGCGCCCGCCCGCAACGACATATCGCGCGCGGTGAATTGCAGCGCCAGGCCCTCACGTTCGTGCGTGCGCAGCATCTCGGGCTCCAGTGCGCCCGCCAGCACATCGCCGGGCGCTCCCTGCAGGCGGGCCTGGAAGGCGCCCAGGCGCAAGCCGATGTCCAGCTCATCGCTTTCCATGCGCAGGTCGCGCAGCGCCAGGTCCAGCGTCACCTGCGCCAGCTTGCCTTCCTGCAACTGGCCCCAGGCCCGGAAGGCGGCGCGCCCATGCGCGCCCGTCGGCACGTCGGCCCACGGACGCCAGGCCACCGGTTCGGCATCCTCCAGTTCGGCGTAGACCTGCCCGCGCCATTGGCGCGCGGTGTCACGCAGGTCGCTCAGCGTGGCCAGCGAGAAGAAACTGCGATCGATCGCGGCACGCACGGAAATGCCGCGTGCCAGGGCCGGCGGGGGCGCGGCATCGAGCACCAGCGCATGGCTGAAAGGACCGTTGCGCAAGCGCAGGTGCACCTGCGCCAGCGTCAGCGGCGGCGCCGCGCGCAGGTCATCCTGCCAGACCAGGGTCGCGCCGCGCAGCACGACCTCCTTCTGCGCCGCGATCCATTTCAGCGCGGGATCGTCCAGCGACATGCCCTCCCCGTCGCCTTCCAGCGAGAAGGACCGGCCCGCCGCCCACAGCCGGTTTTCCGCGTCGCGCCGCAGGCGCAAGGCCACGCCATCGATCTGCAGGGAAAGGAAACGCGGCGTCAGTTGCAGCACGCTGCGCCACGACAGCACCCCCGTGGCGGAGGGGATGTCCAGCACCGGCGACGACACCCCCATGTCATGCACGCGCACATCGTGGAAGGCCAGGCGCGGATTGAGCCCGCGCCAGTCGGCCTCGACACGGCCGATGCGCACCTCGCCGCCCAGCGCCTGGCTGGCGGCCTGCTCGATCTGGGGACGCCAGCTGTCGACGCGCGGCAACACGCCATAGCGCAGCACCAGCAGCGTGACCGCAATGGCGAAATAGACGGCCATGGCGACCCAGAACAGCGTGCGGAAGAACGTTTTGGACAAGATGGGAGGCGCGTGGACGGGTTCGGGCAATGCGGGCAGGCTGCCACGCCGCCGATGGCGGCATCGGGGCGAAAAAATTGGGGGCAGTTCAACCTTCCGTTTATACCTGATGGAGAGGCCGCGCGGGCGTTTGTTCCACGGTCCTGACAGCTGGTTACAGGCCGCGTGGCGCCCCCTTGCGGCCATTCTCCATGTCTAATAGCGGCACCGCCACACTTGCCCCCTCTTTCCGCCCCCCACCATGTCCCTGCCCCAGAGTGCCCTGAACTGGTCCGGCCACCTGCGCCGCCGCCTCGCCGCCCGCCCCGCGCTGCAAGACTGGCTTGCCCAGGCTTGCGCGCAACCCGTCACGCCCGCCTCGCTGGAAAGCTGGTTCGCCGAACTGGCCGGCCAGTCCCTGGACGCGCCCGCCCTGGCGGTGGAAGACTGCCGGCGCGTGCTGCGGCAGTTGCGCGAGCGGGTGTTCTGCGGCCTGATCGTGCGCGACCTGGATGGCCGCGCGCCGCTGGAGGAAGTGGTCGGCGCCATGACCACGCTTGCCGACATTGCCGTCGCGCAAGCCTATCGCAGCGTGGCAAGCGATCTGGCCGCCACCCACGGCGTACCGCGCGACCCGCAGGGCGCGCCGCAGGAAATGCTGATCCTCGGCATGGGCAAGCTTGGCGGGCGCGAGCTCAATGTCTCGTCCGACATCGATCTCATCATGCTCTATGGCGAGGAAGGCGAGACCGACGGCCGGCGCCGCCTGTCCCACCACGAGTTCTATGGCCGCCTCACGCAACGCATGATGCCGGTGATCTCCGAGGTCGATGCCCACGGCCACGTCTTCCGCACGGACCTGCGCCTGCGGCCCGACGGCGACGCCGGGCCCCTGGCCTGGAGCCTGGACGCGCTGGAGCTGTACCTGGTGGCCCAGGGTCGCGAATGGGAACGCTATGCGTGGCTGAAAGCCCGCATCATGCCCGGCCTCGCCTTCGAAGGCAGCAATCCCGCTACGCAGCGCCAGCAATTGGAAAGCCTGCGCGTGCCCTTCGTCTATCGCAAATACCTGGACTTCGACGCGCTTTCGGCGCTGCGCGGCCTGCGCGAACGCATCCGCCAGGACTGGCAGCGCCGCGCGCTGGCGCGCACGGGCGTGGACACCATCAACAACGTGAAGCTGGGCGAAGGCGGGATCCGCGAAATCGAATTCGTGGTGCAACTCGCCCAGCTCATCCGCGGCGGGCGCATGCCGGCGCTGCAACAGCGCGGCCTGCTCGATGCCTTGCGCGTGGAAACGCAGGCTGGCCTCATCCCCGCGGCTGACGCGCAGCAGCTCGAAGCCGCCTATCACTTCCTGCGCCGCACCGAACACGCTTTGCAGTACCGCGAAGACGAGCAGACCCATCTGCTGCCCAGCGACCCGGAACGCCGCGCCCAACTGGCCGACGCGCTGGGCATGGAAAGCCCGGCCTTCGAAAAGGCGCTGTCGGACCATCGCGAATTCGTGGCGGGCATCTTCCGCAACGCCTTCCGCATCGCCGGCCTGGGCGATGGCGACGAACGCGCACGCGGCCAGGGCACCGCCGGCCAGCCGGCGTCCGGCAACGGCGGCCGCGGCGACGAGGACCGCAGCGGCGGCGACGTCGAGGCCGAACTGGCCGACCGCATCCAGGAATCCTTCGGCGACGATGCCGCCCCGGTGCTGCAGCGCGCCGAGTCGCTGCTGGCCAGCCATCGCGTGCGCACCCTGCCCGAGACCAGCCGCAAGCGCCTGCACGCCCTGCTGCCTGCCGCGGTCGCGGCGGCGCGCCAGACCACCGCGCCGCGCGAGGCCGCCATCCGCCTCTTCGACCTGATCGAACAGATCGCGCAACGCAGCGCCTACCTGGCCCTGCTGGCCGAATACCCCGACACGCTGGCGCGCGTGGCGCGCATCGTGGCGGCCAGCCCCTGGGCCGCGCAATACCTCACCCAGCACCCGCTGCTGCTCGACGGCCTGATCGACTGGCGTACCCTGTTCGAGCCGCTGGACTTCCCGCAGATCGCCCGCCAGTTGCAGGCGGACCTGAACGCCTGCCGCCTGCCCGATGGCCAGCCCGACATCGAGCGCCAGATGAACCTGATGCGCGACGTGCAGCGCCAGGCCAGCTTCCAGCTGCTGGCGCAGGACCTGGAAGGCGAGCTCAGCGTGGAGAAGCTGGCCGACCAGCTTTCCGCCCTGGCCGACCTGCTGCTCGAGGAGACCATCCGCCGCATCTGGCCGCTGGTGCGTGGCGCCCAGGGCGGCGAGTCGGCCCGCTTCGCCGTCATCGCCTACGGCAAGCTGGGCGGCAAGGAACTGGGCTACGCGTCCGACCTCGACCTGGTGTTCCTCTTCGACGATCCGGCCGAGGATGCCGCCGAACGCTACGCCAAGCTGGGCCGGCGCATGACCTCCTGGTTGTCGACCATGACCTCCTCGGGCCGGCTCTATGAAGTGGACCTGCGCCTGCGCCCCGACGGCGACGCGGGCTTGCTGGCCGTGTCGATGGAAGCCTTCGAGCAATACCAGCAACGCCACGCCTGGCTGTGGGAGCACCAGGCGCTGACCCGCGCGCGCTTTGCCGCCGGCGACGGCGAGGTGGGCGCCCAGTTCGAAGCCGTGCGCCGCGCGGTGCTGCTCACCCCGCGCGAGCCCGAGGCGCTGGCCGCCGAAGTGCGCGCCATGCGCGAACGCATCGCGTCGGGCCACCCCAATCCCGGCCCGGACTTCGATCTCAAGCATGACCGCGGCGGCATGGTCGACGTGGAATTCGTCACGCAATACCTGGTGCTGCGCCATGCGCACGAACACCCGAAGCTGGTCGACAACCTGGGCAACATCACCCTGTTGCGCCTGGCCAGCGCGGCCGGCCTGGTGGACGAGGCGGTCGCCCAGGCCGCCGGCGACGCCTACCGCAGCCTGCGCAAGCGCCAGCACGCGCTGCGGCTGCTGGGCGCGGAGAAGGCCCGCGTGCCGCCCTCGGATGTCGCGTCCGAACGACAGGCCGTGTGCGCCCTGTGGGACGCGGTCATGGGCGAACGCGGCGCCCCGGGCGACGCCACCGGCCTGGGACGCGAGCGTGGCACGGGCCTGGGCCAACCTGGCCCGAAACCGCCCGGCGGCTGATCCGGATCAAGCCCAAGCGGGGCCGCCCGGCTGGCCGGGCGGCGCGCATGGCAGGTAAAATGCGGGATTGGCGCCCAGCTTTTCAATTCCCGCCGCGCCAAGACTCGTTGCCCAGACGCCCCAGACGCCCCATGAGCACTCAAGATCGCAACCCCGCCGCCGACGCCCAACAGGCCAGCCCCGCAAGGGCCGAGGTCCCCGCCCCCACGCGCAAGGCGCTCGCGCTGCCGAAAGGCCGCGACAAGGTGCTGCTGCACTCCTGTTGCGCCCCATGCTCGGGCGAGGTCATGGAGGCCATGCTGGCGTCCGGTATCCAGTACGAACTCTTCTTCTACAACCCGAACATCCATCCGGTCCGGGAATACGAGATCCGCAAGAACGAAAACATCCGTTTCTGCGAAGACAACGGCATCAATTTCATCGACGCCGACTACGACGTCGACAACTGGTTCGAACGCGTCAAGGGCATGGAGAACGAGCCCGAGCGCGGCCCGCGCTGCACGGCCTGCTTCGACATGCGCTTCGAGCGCACCGCGCTCTATGCCTTCGAACACGGCTATGACACCTTCACCAGCTCGCTGGGCATCTCGCGCTGGAAGGACATGAACCAGATCAACGGCTGCGGCGAGCGCGCCGCGGCACGCTATCCGAACATGCTGTACTGGACGTACAACTGGCGCAAAGGCGGCGGCGCCGCGCGCATGATCGAGATCAGCAAGCGCGAAGCGTTCTACCAGCAGGAATATTGCGGCTGCGTCTATTCGCTGCGCGACACCAACCGCCATCGCCGCAGCCAGGGCCGCGACCGCATCGTCATCGGCGTGAAGTACTACGGCCAGGAAGAAGACCTGCAGGACGGGCAGGGCTGATCCGCGCGGCCGGCACCTGAGGCCGGCCCGCTTTCCTACCCGCGCGGCGGGTAGCTCACCTCGAGGATATCCAGCTCATCCACCCCGGCGGGCGTGCGCAGCACCACCGTCTCGCCTTCGCGCGCTTTGGTCAACGCCCGCGCCACGGGGGAAATCCAGCTGATCTTGCCCACCAGCGGCTCGGCCTCATCCACGCCGACGATGGTCACCGTGTGCGACTCGCCCGCGCGGTCTTCGTAATGGACCGTGGCGCCGAAGAACACCTGGTCGCGGTTGGGCTGCAAGGAGGCATCCACCACTTCCGCGATATCCAGCCGCTTGGTCAGGAAGCGCATGCGGCGGTCGATCTCGCGCAGGCGCTTCTTGCCGTACAGGTAGTCGCCGTTCTCGGAGCGGTCGCCATTGGACGCCGCCCACGACACGATCTGCACCACGGCCGGACGCTCTTCATTCATCAGCTGCGACAATTCGGCGCGCAAGCGCTCGTAGCCTTCCGGCGTGAGGTAGTTGCGCGTGCCGGCGGGCAGCGACTGCGCTTCGGGGATGTCGTCCTCGTCGTCGCGGTCGGATTCCTTGACGAAAGCCTTGTTCATATCGGGTTGGAGCAGAGTGGGCCTGACGGGAATGTTAGCCCAGCCCGGGCGCGGCCCGCGCCGGCAAGCGGTGTTTCACAGGCAAGCATATGCAAGTGAAAACTGCGTATTACACCCGGCGGCGCCGGCTACCTAGAATTCCTGCTCCGCAACACTCTCCTGGCTCACCATGTCCCTCGCGTCCCCGCTGCGCACGCTGTTCCGCGCCACCCTTCCCCTCATCCTTGGCCTGGGCGCCACCTGCGCCAGCGCCGAAGGCACCCTGCGCATCGCCTATCAATTCGACGTCGGCGACATCGTGTTGCACGTGGTGCGCGACCAGAAGCTGATCGAGAAACACGGCAAGGCCGATGGCCTGGACATCGCGGTGGACTGGCGGCAGCTGTCCGGCGGCAGCGCCATCAACGACGCCATCCTTTCGGACAGCATCGACGTCGCGTCCACCGGCCTGCCGCCGCTGCTCACGATCTGGGACCGGACACGGAACAGGCAGGGCATCAGGGCCATCGCCGCCCTGGGTTCCTTGCCTGTCTACCTCCTGTCGCGCAATCCCGCCGTCAAGAGCCTGGACGATCTCGGCCCGTCCGACAAGATCGCGCTGCCCGCCACGACCGTGTCGCTGCATGCGCGCCTGTTGCAGATCGCCGCGGCACAGAAACACGGCAAGGCGCAGTTCGCCCGTTATGACGCCTACACCGTCAGCCTGCCGCACGGCGAGGCCACCGCGGCGCTGCTTTCTGGCAAGACCGAGATCAACAACCATTTTTCCAGCCCGCCTTTCTGGTTCAAGGCCCTGAAGGATCCCGCCATCCACAAGGTGACGGGCTCCTATGACATCCTGGGCGGACCGAGCACGCTGAACATCCTGTGGACCACGGGCACCTTCCACGACAAGAACCCGCGTACCGTCGCGGCCTTGCGCAAGGCGCTGGAGGAAGGCCTGCAACGCGTATTGCGCGACAAGAAACGCGCCGCGCAGATCTATGCCAGCCTGGAAGGGTCGAACCTGCCGGTCGAGGAAATCGAAGCGATCATCAGCCATCCGGACGTGCGCTATACGCTGCAGCCGCAGAACACCCTCAAGCTCGCCGAATTCCTGCATGACGTCGGCGCCATCAAGACCAGGCCCACGTCATGGCGGGACTATTTCTTCGAAAGCGCGCTGGTGACGGAGGGAAGCTGAGGCCCCGCGGACACGATCCCGAACAAAAGGCGGCCCGGCCGCCCTTTCCTCATTCAAGCCCAGTCGTGCCAGACGGGTTTCAGGCCGGCGGGCAGCGGCGGCAGGCTGCCCAGGTCATGGCGGCTTTCGCCGGGCCCGTGGAAGTCCGAGCCGCAAGAGGCCAGGAAGCCATAGTGCCGCGCGACGTCCGCGTATTCGCGGTATTGATCGGGACGGTGGCTGCCGGTCACCACTTCGATGCCCTCCCCGCCCAGGTCCCGGAACTCATCGAACAGCGCGCCGAACTGCACGGGGGAATATTTATAGCGGCCCGGATGGGCGATCACGGCCCGTCCGCCCGCGCCGTGGATCCACGCCACCGCCTGGGCCAGCGTGGCCCACTGCATGGGCACGTGCCCGGGGCAGTCGTCGCCCAGTATCTTGTTGAAGACGGTCTGCACGTCGGGGCAATACCCCGCGTCGACCAGGTAGCGCGCAAAGTGCGTGCGGCTGATCAGCTCCGGATTGCCGGCGAAGGGCAAGGCGCCTTCATAGGCGCCCGGCATGCCCATCGCAGCCAGGCGCTCGCCCATCTGCTTCGCCCGGCGCGCACGGCCGGCGCGCGTATCGGCCAGGCCGGCCGCCATCGCGGCATCGGCAGGATCGAAGGCCAGGCCCACGATGTGCACGGTCTGGCTGGCCCAGGTCACGGAAATTTCCACCCCGGTCACGAACCGCATGCCCACCGCCCGCGCGGCATCGCCCGCGCGCGCCAGCCCGCCGATTTCATCGTGGTCGGTCAACGCCCACACGTTCACGCCATTCGCATAGGCGCGTTCCGCCACCGCTTCCGGGGCGAGCAGCCCGTCGGAGACGGTGGAATGGCAATGCAGGTCGTAGATGAGGGGGACAGCGGTGCGCATGGCTTGATTGTAGGCCTAGGCCCGCCCCGACAGGAACGCAGCCACCGCCTCCACCTGGTCCGGCGCCATCAGCGTCGGCGCATGCCCCACGCCCGCCACCTCATGCAGGCTTGCCCGGGTGTTGCGCGCCAGCATCTGCTCGGCAGTGCTGGCAGACAACAGGTCGGACTCGCTGCCGCGCAGCACCAGCAGCGGGCAATCCAGCGCCTCGTAGAGCTGCCACAGCAATTCCTCGCCCGCGGCCGCGGATGCCGGGTCCTGCTGGGCGAAGGGCTGGGCCAATCCCAGGTCGTAATGTTTCACCCAGCGGCCGGCCTGGGGCACATAGACGTGGCGGGCAAGATCCTGCCACTGGGCGTCGCTGTGGGGGCCGAAACCGGCGGAGACAGTGCGCGCGTAAGCCACCGCCTCCTCGAAGCTGTCGAATTCCACCGGCTGCCCCACGAACTGGCCGATGCGCGCCAGCGCGGCGGTCTCCAGGGTCGGGCCGACGTCGTTGATGACCATGCGGCCCACGGCAATCCCCGTGCCCGGCAACTCGCCGAGTCCCGCCGGGGCCGCCGCCGGCGCCAGGCGCGACAGGGCGGCCGAGCCGCCCAGCGCCATGCCGATCAGCCCGCCCATCGAGGTCCCCACCCAGTCCAGCGTGCGCGCATCCAGCCGCGCCAGCAGGGTCACCATGTCGGAAACATACTGCGGCACGGTATAGAACAGCGGATTGCGCAGGCGGTCTGAACGTCCGCGGCCGGCGACATCGGGGCAGACCACCCGGTATTCGGCGGCCATGCGCCGCGCCAGCACGTCGAAATCGCGGCCGGTGCGCGTCAGGCCGTGCACGCACACCAGCACACGGTCGTTGTCGGGATCGCCCCACTCCCAATAGGCCATGCGGTGCAGGCCGGCGGGGCTGGCGCAGGTAACGTAATCAAGACGGGGATCGGACATGGCAAGACTCGGCGGTTGGCTGGGCACGCCGCCCGGCTGACCCAACCTACAGGCTGCGGCCTTCGCGGCGGCGCGGTAAAATACGCAGTTACGCCAAGAATACGCCAAAGGAATGTGCATGGAAGCCGAACGCCAGAACCAGATCGCCGCCCGCCTGTCGGACTACGCCGACCGCGAGCTGCAACTGCGGAGGTATCTTTGACTACGATGCCAAGACTGAACGCCTGCAAGTCGTAAACGCCGAACTCGAAGACCCGGCGGTCTGGAACGATCCCAAGCACGCCCAGGATCTCGGCCGCGAGAAGAAAAGCCTGGAAGACGTCGTCGAGACGCTCTCGGCCCTGGGCACGGGCATCGCCGACGCCCAGGAACTGTTCGAGCTGGCGGCAAGCGACGCCGATGACGACACCCTGCTCGCCATCGAGACGGACGCCGACGGGTTCCAGGAAAAGCTGGAAGCGCTGGAATTCCGCCGCATGTTCGCCAACCCGGCCGATCCGCTGAACTGCTTCCTGGACATCCAGGCCGGCGCGGGCGGCACCGAAGCCCAGGACTGGGCATCCATGCTGCTGCGCCAATACCTGAAGTATGCCGAGCGCAAGGGCTTCAAGGCCGAGGTGCTGGAAGAGTCGGAAGGTGAAATCGCCGGCATCAAGTCGGCCACGATCAAGATCGAAGGCGAATACGCCTTCGGCTACCTGCGCACCGAAACCGGCGTGCACCGCCTGGTGCGCAAGAGCCCCTTCGACTCCTCGGGCGGGCGCCACACGTCGTTCGCCAGCGTCTTCGCCTACCCGGAAGTGGACGACTCCTTCGAGGTCGAGGTGAACCCGGCCGACCTGCGCGTGGACACCTATCGCGCCAGCGGCGCGGGCGGCCAGCACATCAACAAGACCGATTCGGCCGTGCGCCTGACGCACATGCCCACCGGGATCGTCGTGCAGTGCCAGAACGACCGTTCGCAGCACCGCAACCGCGCCGAAGCCATGCAGATGCTGAAGTCCAAGCTCTACGAGCTGGAAATGCGCAACCGCATGGCCGAGCAGCAGAAGCTGGAAGACTCGAAGACCGACGTGGGCTGGGGCCACCAGATCCGCTCCTATGTGCTGGACCAGAGCCGCATCAAGGACCTGCGCACCAACGTCGAAATCTCGAACACCCAGAAGGTGCTCGACGGCGACCTGGACCCCTTCATCCAGGCCAGCCTGAAGCAAGGCGTCTGACCCTCGCGCGCCACGGCCCCGGCCGTGGCGTGTCCTGTTCAAGGAGCGTAGCGGCATGTCCATCACCACCATCGCCATCCTCACCGGCGCGTCGCGCGGCCTCGGCGCCGCGCTGGCGCGCGGACTCGTGCATCCCGGCACGCGGCTCGTGACGCTGTCGCGCAGCGCCGACCCGGCGCTGGACGAGCTCGCCCGCGCCCAGGGCGCCGAGCTGGAACAGGTGCAGGTCGACCTGTCCGACGCCGCCAGCGCGACCCGGGCCGCGCGCCAGGTGTGTGACGCCCTGCCGCGCGACGCCGGGCTGCGCTACCGCCTGGTCAACAATGCGGGCACGCTCGCGCCCGTGGCGCGCGCCGACCAGCTGGACGACGGCGCCGCCATCGCCACCGCCTTCAACCTGAACGTGAATGCGGCGCTGCTGCTGTCCTCGGCCTTCCTCGCCCGGCTCAAGGGCCTGAACGCCGACCGCCGCGTGCTCAACATCTCGTCCGGCGCCGGCCGCAACCCGAACCCGGGCTGGACCGTGTACTGCGCCACCAAGGCCGCGCTGGACATGGCTTCGCGCGTGACCGCCCAGGAACAGGGCACCGCTGGCGCCCGCATCGTGTCGCTGGCGCCCGGCGTGATCGACACCAGCATGCAGGCCGCCATCCGCGCCAGCGACCCCGCCAGCTTCCCCGCGCTGGAACGCTTCCAGCAGATGCACGACAGCGGTGCGCTCAGCAGCCCCGAGCAGACCGCCCAGCGCATCCTCGCCTATCTCGAACGCGACGATTTCGGCACGACCGTCATCGACGACATCCGCCACTACGACTGACCCACTGACGCACCCATCATGACCGACACGACGCCCGCCGCCCCGACCGCCCAGGACGAAAACCGCCTGATCACCGAGCGGCGCGCCAAACTCTCGAAACTGCGCGAAGCCGGCGTGGCCTTCCCCAACGACTTCACGCCGGACGCGCACGCCGCCGACCTGCACGCGCGTTTCGACGAGCAGGAGCAGGAGGCACTGGTGGCGCAGGCCGTCACGGTCAAGGTCGCCGGCCGCATGATGCTCAAGCGCGTCATGGGCAAGGCTAGCTTCGCCACCCTGCAGGACGGCAGCGGCCGCATCCAGATCTACCTGGAACGCGGCACGCTGGGCGAAGCGCCCTACGCCGCCTTCAAGCAATGGGACATGGGCGACATCATCGCCATCGAAGGCACGATCTTCAAGACCAACAAGGGCGAGCTGTCGATCCACGCCACGCAGGCCCGCCTGCTGGCCAAGTCGCTGCGTCCGCTGCCCGACAAGTTCCACGGCGTGGCCGACCAGGAACTGCGCTACCGCCAGCGTTACGTCGATCTCATCATGACCGACGCCACGCGCCGCACCTTCGAGGCGCGCAGCAAGGCCATCGGCGGCATCCGCCAGCAGATGCTGGAGGCCGGCTTCCTGGAAGTGGAAACCCCCATGCTGCACCCCATCCCGGGCGGCGCGGCGGCCAAGCCCTTCATCACGCACCACAATGCGCTGGACATGGAGATGTTCCTGCGCATCGCGCCCGAGCTGTACCTGAAGCGTCTCATCGTCGGCGGCTTCGAGCGCGTCTTCGAGGTGAACCGCAACTTCCGCAACGAAGGCGTGAGCCCGCGTCACAACCCCGAATTCACGATGATGGAGTTCTACGCGGCCTATGCGGACTACCGCTGGCTGATGGACTTCACCGAGACGCTGATCCGCCGCGCCGCCATCGCCGCGGCCGGCACGGCCAAGCTCGAATACCAGGGCCGTGAACTGGACCTGGGCGCGCCCTTCGACCGCCTGACCATCACCGGCGCCATCCTGAAGTACGCCCCGCGCTACACGCAGGCCCAACTCGACGACGTTGCGTTCGTGCGCGCCGAACTGAAGACACTGGGTGCGGACGTCGATGGCCCCGTGCTGTCGCGCGCCGGCCTGGGCGCCCTGCAACTCGCCCTCTTCGAGGAAACCGCCGAGTCGCAACTGTGGCACCCCACCTTCATCATCGACTATCCGGTGGAAGTCTCGCCGCTGGCCCGCGCATCGGACACGCAGCCGGGCATCACCGAGCGCTTCGAGCTCTTCATCACCGGGCGTGAAATCGCCAACGGCTTCTCCGAGCTGAACGACCCAGAAGACCAGGCCGAGCGCTTCCGCGCCCAGGTGCAGGCCAAGGACGCCGGCGACGAGGAAGCCATGTTCTACGACGCGGACTACATCCGCGCGCTGGAATATGGCATGCCGCCCACCGGCGGTTGCGGCATCGGCATCGACCGCCTGGTCATGCTGCTGACCGACAGCGCCAGCATCCGCGACGTGATCCTGTTCCCGCACCTGCGCCGCGAAGACTGAGGACGTGGCCCGGCGATGCTGCTGAAACTCGTCATCTTCGCCATCCTGCTCGCGGGGCTTTCCTATCTGCTGTTCCCCGGGCTGCGCGGCGCCGCGCGCCGGCGCCTGCCCGGACGCATGCGTTTCGTCGTGGCGTGCGTCGCCTGCGCCCTCTTCCTGCTGTCGGCGGGCGCCTCGTTCATCCTGTGGATGGGCAGCGTGTCGGCCACCGCGGGAGGCGGCCACACCGACGGCGCCGGCTACCTCCTGCCGCTGGCAGGCGTGTCGCTGCTGTTGTCGCTGGGCTGTGGCGTGGCTGCGTACCGCTGCCGCTGACAGCCAAGGGCGCTCCCCCGCATGCAAAAAGGCCGCTCACGCGGCCTTTTTGCATTGCCAACGCTGGCACGCGGGCAAGCCGCCTGCGTCCTGCGCCGTGCCGGGTTCAGACGCCCGAACGCTCCACCGCCTGCGCCCAGCGCCGCGCCACCGTGGGCGAGGTCGCGCAGCTGGCGATATCCGTGACCACGCGCACCGCGCGCTCCAGCAGCTGGATATCGGCCTCGTGCTGGCGGGCAACGTGCGGGTCCTCGAAGAAGATGACGCGCTGGCATTGCCGTTCCAGCACGATCTCGGCGATCTGCGCGTCGCCGCCCAGCGGGCCGCTCAGGTAACGCTGCACCCAGGCACGCTCGCGCGGCCAGCCGCGCGACCAGGCCAGCTCGTTCAGCAGGCCGCCCGTGGTGCCCGTGGCCACGCGCTTGGAAAAACGCGACAACAGGTCGAAGTGATCGGCGGCGAACGCCACCATCTGTTCCTTCAGGGCATCGTGGGAGATCAGCGCCAGCGTCTGGCTGGAGAAATCGAAGCTGCGCTGCTGCGCGGCATCCAGCGACAGGCCTGCATGGATGCGCTCGACCGACATCCACTCGATGGCGCCCGCCAGCGTGGAAATGAAGGGACGGCCATGCGTGATGCACTGGCGCTTCAGGGCCAGCGCCTCGGGGAAGATGGACGAGGGGTCCACCGGGTCGATCAGGTAGATGGCGCCATCGAACGGGGCGACGTCATCGCGCCCTTCGGTCACGCGGGCCACCAGCTTCATCAGGCCGCCTTCGCGGCCATAGGGATAGCGGATGAGGCCGGAATAGCCGGGCAGCATGCCTTCGCGCTCGATGGCGTCATGCGTGCGGCCCACCGTGTGCAGTTGCACGCCCAACTGGCGGATCGTGTCGGAGCAGGCGCGCAGCCACTTGAACAACGCCGCGTCGGGCGTCTCGTGGTGGAGGCGGTTGGCGGCCAGGCCGAAGCGCAGGGGGGTGGCGATCATGGACGGAAACACACGGACGGATGACGGGGTATCGATGATACCTCGCCCGCGCGACCGGGCTGCCATAAGGGCTTACCGCGGGGCTTGCCGCGGGCGCGCCCTGTCCGCCCTCGCAGACCGCGACGGGGCTTATTCCGCCTCGTCGATCCAGGCCATCTGGATGGCTTCCAGGATCTTCTCGCCGCTGCGCTCGGGATCGTCGTTGAAACCGGGCAACGCCAACACCCAGGCGTGCAGATCGGTGAAGCGCACGGTCCTGGGGTCCACCTCGGGATGGGCGTCAGCCAGCCCCTCCGCGATCGCGTAGGTATCGGTCCACTTCATCAGTGATTTTCCTTGGCGTGGTTAATCGTGTACTTGGGAATCTCCACGGTCAGGTCGGCGTCGGCGATGCGGGCCTGGCAGGACAGGCGCGAGGTCGAGGACAGACCCCAGGCACGGTCCAGCATGTCTTCTTCGCTGTCGGAAGCCTCTTCCAGCGTGTCGAAGCCTTCCCGCACCACCACGTGACAGGTGGTGCAGGCGCAGGACAGCTCGCAGGCGTGTTCCAGCTCGATGTGGTTATCCAGCAGCACACGGCAGATGGACTCGCCGCGCGGCGCGTTCTCGATGACGGCGCCTTCGGGGCAGAGTTGGGGGTGCGGCAATACGGTCAGTTTCGGCATGGTGGTTCAGGCAAGTTCATCCAGCTTGCGGCCCGATAGCGCGGCGCGGATATTGCGATCCATGCGGCGGGCAGCGAATTCGTCGGTGGCGTCGGACAGCGCCTGGACCCGGGCGCGCACGGCATCGGCGTCTTCCAGCGACTGGGCGCCGGCGGCGTCGGCCAGCGCGGCGTCCACGCGGGCGCGCTCTTCCGTGGACAGCAGGTCGCCGTCGGCGGCCAGCGCGGCCTGCACGGACTCGACCAGCTGGCGGGCATCGACCTGCTGCTCGCGCAGCATGCGGGCCTGCGCATCGGCATCGGCCTGCGAAATGCTGTCGGCCAGCATGCGCGCGACCTCCTCGTCGCTCAGGCCATAGGACGGCTTGACCGTCACCGAGGCCTCGATGCCGGTGGTCAGCTCGCGCGCCGACACGCCCAGCAGGCCGTCCGCATCGACCTGGAAAGTCACCCGGATGCGCGCCGCCCCCGCCACCATGGGCGGGATGCCCCGCAGCTCGAAGCGCGCCAGCGAGCGGCAATCGGCCACCAGGTCGCGCTCGCCCTGCACCACGTGGATGCTCATGGCCGACTGGCCATCCTTGAAGGTCGTGAACTCCTGCGCGCGCGCCACCGGGATGGTGCTGTTGCGCGGCACGATGTGTTCGACCAGGCCACCCATGGTTTCCAGGCCCAGCGACAGCGGCAGCACGTCCAGCAGCAGCCAGTCCTCGCCCGGCGCGCGGTTGCCCGCCAGCAGGTTGGCCTGCGACGCGGCGCCCAGCGCCACCACCTGGTCGGGATCGAGGTCGGTCAGCGGCTCGGCACCGAACAGTTCGCCCACCACGCGGCGCACCACCGGCATGCGCGTGGCGCCGCCCACCATCACCACGCCGCGCACGTCCGCAGGCGCCAGGCGCGCATCGCGCAGCGTGCGGGACACGCATTCCAGCGTGCGGGACAGCAAGGGTTGCGCCAGCGTCTCGAAATGCGCGCGCGTCAGCGTGCCCGCCAGGCATTGGCCATTAGGCAGCTCGACGGTGTAATCGGCGCTTTCCTGCGCCGACAGCGCTTCGCGGGCGGCCCGCGCGGCCACCAGCAAGGCGCGGTAGGCGCGCGGCTCGCGCAGCGCCTGTTGCGCGGCGGCGGGATCGTCCTTCACCCACTCGTCCACGATCAGCGCGTCGAAATCATCGCCGCCCAGGGCCGTGTCGCCGGCCGTGGCCACCACTTCGAACACCCCCTGCGTCAGGCGCAGGATGGAAATGTCGAACGTGCCGCCCCCCAGGTCATACACCGCATAGACGCCTTCGGCATCATGGTCCAGGCCATAGGCCAGCGCGGCCGCGGTCGGCTCGTTCAGCAGGCGCAGCACGTTCAGGCCGGCCAGCTTGGCCGCGTCGCGCGTCGCCTGGCGCTGTGCGTCGTCGAAATAGGCCGGCACGGTGATCACCGCGCCCACCAGCGTATCGCCCAGTGTCGCCTCGGCCCGTTCGCGCAGCGCCGAGAGAATGGCCGCCGACACCTCGACGGGACTCTTGTCGCCCTGCACGGTGCGCAGCCGCACCATGCCCGGCGCGTCGACGAACTCGTAGGGCGCGCGCGAGGCTTGCGCCTCGGCGAGCGAACGCCCCATGAAGCGCTTCACCGACACGATGGTATTCAGGGGATCGCTGGCCTGCAGCGGCAACACCTCGGCGCCGACGGCCACCTCGCCATCCGGCGTGTAGCGCACGGCCGAAGGCAGCAGCGCCCTGCCCTGCGCATCACGCAGGACCTCGGCAACGCTGCTGCGCACCGCGGCCACCAGCGAATGCGTGGTGCCCAGGTCGATGCCCACGGCGAGCTTGCGCTGATGCGGCGCGGGCGACTCACCCGGCTCGGAAATCTGCAGAAAAGCCATATGTATCCTGTCCTGCGCGGCACGCCTGGCAACGGCGGCCACGGTGGGCACCCTTGCCGGGCGCCGCAATTCTTCTTCCGGGCAGACGATGCGCGCGATCAGCGCGGCGACGTCGCGCCCGCCTCCGCGCGCAGCGCCTCGGCCAGGCGATCCAGGAACATCCATTCCCGCACGCGCAAGCCAGCCTGGGCCGCATCCTGTTTTTCGTCGAGCAACGACCCCACCGTCGCCCCGAGCTCACGCTCGGCATCGCGCAGTTCCTCGGCCAACGCCGCGAACTGCTGCGGATCGCCGGACTCGCGCGCATCGTCCAGCGCTTCGCGCCAGGCCATCTGCTGCATCAGGAAATCCGGCGACATCGCCGTATTGCTTTCGGTCTGCAGGTCCACGCCGTCCGTCTCGCACAGATAGCGCGCGCGCTGCAGCGGATCGCGCAAGGTGCGATACGCCTCGTTGGCGCGGGCCGACCATTGCATGGCCACCCGCTTTTCGGCAGCCGAGGCCGTGGCATAGCGATCAGGGTGCACGCGCGCGGCGACGTCGCGCCAGGCGCGCTCGAGCGCGTCGGCGTCCAGCGCGAACGCGCGCGGCAAGCCGAACAGGCTGAAGTGATCGTCAGCCAAGGCCTACACCGTGAAAGATTCGCCGCAACCGCAACTGGCTTTCTCGTTGGGATTGCTGAACTTGAAGCCTTCGTTCAGGCCTTCACGGGCGTAGTCGAGCTCGGTGCCGTCCAGATAGGCCAGGCTCTTCGGGTCGATGAACACCTTGACGCCGAAGCTCTCGAAGACCTGGTCTTCGGCAGCCGGCGCGTCCACGTATTCCAGCTTGTAGGCCAGGCCCGAGCAGCCGGTGGTCCGTACGCCCAGGCGCAGGCCGACGCCCTTGCCGCGCTTTTGCAGGTAGCGGCCGACGTGATCGGCGGCCTGTTGGGTCAGCGTAACGGCCATGATCAGCTCGCGTGCTTGTCCTGGTAGTCCTTGACGGCCGCCTTGATGGCGTCCTCGGCCAGGATGGAGCAGTGGATTTTCACGGGCGGCAGTGCCAGCTCTTCGGCGATCTGCGTGTTGCGGATGGCCATGGCCTGGTCCAGCGTCTTGCCCTTGACCCATTCCGTCACCAGCGAGCTGGAAGCGATGGCCGACCCACAGCCGTAGGTCTTGAAGCGCGCGTCTTCGATCACGCCTTCGTCATTGACGCGGATCTGCAGCTTCATGACGTCGCCACAGGCCGGCGCGCCGACCATGCCGGTGCCGATGTTGGTGTCGCCCTTGTCAAAGGAACCCACGTTGCGGGGGTTTTCGTAGTGGTCCAGAACTTTGTCGCTGTATGCCATGATGATTGCTCCTTACTTTTGAATACCGTCACTACTGCCAGCCGGGGCATTGCGGAGCCGGCTTCGCCGGTCCGCCGATGCCGCCCCCTTGAGGGGAAGGCGCGCAAGCGCCTCGGGGGTGGGACTTGTCAGTGGGCAGCCCACTGGACGGTGTTGAGGTCAACGCCGTCCTTGGCCATTTCCCACAGCGGCGACATGTCGCGCAGCTTGCCCACGCGGCTCTTCAGGAGCTGCACGGCAAAGTCGACTTCCTGCTCGGTCGTGAAACGGCCGATGGTGAAACGGATCGAGCTGTGCGCCAGTTCGTCGTTGCGGCCCAGGGCGCGCAGCACGTAGGAAGGCTCCAGGCTGGCCGAAGTGCAGGCCGACCCACTGGACACGGCCAGTTCCTTGATCGCCATGATCAGCGACTCGCCTTCGACGTAGTTGAAGCTGACGTTCAGGTTGTGCGGCACGCGGCGCTCGATGTGACCGTTCAGGTACACCTCTTCCACGTCCGACAGGCCTTGCCACAGACGGTCGCGCAGCATGCGCACGCGGTCGTTTTCCACGGCCATTTCTTCACGCGCCAGGCGGAAGGCTTCGCCCATGCCGACGATCTGGTGCGTGGCCAGCGTGCCCGAACGGAAACCGCGCTCATGGCCGCCCCCATGGATCTGCGCCTCGATACGCACACGCGGCTTGCGGCGCACGTACAGGGCGCCGATGCCCTTGGGGCCATACGTCTTGTGGGCCGAGAACGACATCAGGTCGACCTTCAGCTTCTGCAGGTCGATCACGACCTTGCCGGTGGCCTGGGCGGCATCGACGTGGAAGATGATGCCGCGCGCGCGCAGCAGTTCGCCAATGGCCTCGATGTCCTGGATGACGCCGATTTCGTTGTTGACCATCATGACCGACACCACGCTGGTGTCGGGACGCAGGGCGGCTTCCAGCGCGGCCAGGTCGATCAGGCCGTCTTCCTGCACGTCCAGGTAGGTCACTTCGAAACCCTGGCGCTCCAGTTCTCGACAGGTGTCCAGCACGGCCTTGTGCTCGGTCTTGACCGTGATGAGGTGCTTGCCGCGCTCGGCATAGAAGTGCGCGGCGCCTTTCAGGGCCAGGTTGTTCGACTCGGTGGCGCCGGAGGTCCAGATGATTTCGCGCGGATCGGCATTCACCAGGGCGGCGACATCGGCGCGCGCCTGCTCGACGGCCTCTTCGGCGGCCCAGCCCATTGCATGGCTGCGGGAGGCCGGATTGCCGTAGTTCTCGTAAAGCCAGGGCACCATCTTGTCGACCACGCGGGGGTCGACGGGCGTGGTAGCCGAGTAATCGAAATAGATGGGACGGGTGGTCATGGGAAAGGCTCCTGAATTCAAGCCGCGGCGCGCGCGGGGCGGGGGCGTTCGGCCGTATTGGCGGTTGCGGTGCCAACAGGCGAGGCGCCACCCAGACGGTCCACGCGCACGGCGGAACACGCTTTTTCCTGGTTGGCTTCCTGAAGCTGGCGCACGCGCTGCTGATCCACGAGGTCCTGCAGCGACACGGAGTCCAGGTAATCGACCATCTTGCGGTTGAGGGTGGCCCACAGCTCATGCGTCATGCACTTGCCGGACTTGCCGTCATTGCCACTCGTACAGTCCCGCTTGCCGCCACAACTCGTGGCGTCCAGCGGTTCGTCCACCGCGAAGATGATGTCGGCGACGGTCACGTTGCGCGCCAGGCGGGCCAGCGAATAGCCGCCACCCGGGCCGCGCACGCTCTCGACGAGCTCGTGCCGGCGCAACTTGCCGAAAAGCTGTTCCAGATAGGACAGCGAGATGTTCTGGCGCTGGCTGATCGCCGCCAGCGTCACGGGGCCACTGTGCTGGCGCAAGGCCAAGTCGATCATCGCCGTCACGGCGAAGCGCCCTTTCGTGGTCAGCCGCATGATGTCTTTCCTTTAGGCCGGGAATGGCAAGGGGGAGTCCCCGCGCCCTTCACCAATACCTGAGCAATTAACTCAAGCATACCAAATTCCCGACTATTTTGCTTGGGTACCTCACGTAAAAAAACGCGCCGAAGCGCGTTTTTTCTGGGAATTCCCGGTCTGGTGGGAATCAGGCAGCCTGATACTGGGTGGCACGCTTGCGCACCAGCTCCAGCACGCCCTGACAGGCGTCCTCGATGTAATCCAGGACCTTGCCGAAGCCTTCCGGGCCGCCGTAGTACGGATCGGGCACAGTGGCCTCTTCGAATTCGTTGGCGAAACGCATCAGGAGCATCAGCTTGTGCTGATACTGCTTGGGGCATTGCTGCTGCATGGCGGACAGGTTTTCCCAGTCCATGGCCAGGATCAGGTCGAAATCACGGAAGTCTTCCGCCGTGACCTGGCGCGCTTCGCGATGGGCCATGTCGTAGCCGCGCTTGCGCGCTGCGGCCTGAGCGCGCGCGTCCGGCGCCTCGCCCACGTGGAAACCATGGGTGCCAGCCGAATCGACGCCGACCACGTCGGACAAACCGGCGTCGGCGACCAAATGGCGAAACACGCCTTCTGCGCTGGGCGAGCGACAGATATTACCCATGCAAACGAAAAGAACCTTGGTCATCATGTCCATAAGTGTGCGGGAAAACCCGCAACAAGGCAAGTTTTTTTTGCACGTGCGCAAGGGCGGTGCAAAAAACATGAAACAAGAATAGTTTCTTTTAAAACAACCGCTTAGCAAGCACCTTTCACTTCCCTGACGAGGCAGGAATCCCCACTTCGGGGCCCAGTTGTCCACAGCTGTGCGCAGTGCAAAAAAGGCCATGCACCGGGGCCTGTCATCAACGTCTGATATGCACCACATTCATGCATATCGGACGTTTCCATTACATGGATCCCTGCCCCAGCAGGGCCTGGTCCTTCAGCTTCTGCAGCGTGTCGCGGGCGGCGGCGGCCTGCTCGAACTCCAGGTTGCGGGCATGATCCAGCATCTGCTTTTCCAGGCGGCGGATTTCTCGCGCCAGGGCCTTCTCGTCGCCCAGCAGGGCCAAGGGCACGTCGTCCGCCTTGGGCTTGAGGGATTCGGCCCCCACGACGCCGTCGATGAGTTCGCGCACGGCCTTGTTCACGCCACGGGCCACGATGCCATGCTCGGCATTGAATGCCTGCTGGCGCTCCCGCCGGCGGGAGGTCTCGTCCATGGCGCGCCGCATGGAATCGGTGATCCTGTCTGCATAGAGTATGGCGTGGCCATTTAGGTTCCGCGCCGCCCGGCCGATCGTCTGGATCAGGCTGCGCTCGGAGCGCAGGAAACCTTCCTTGTCGGCATCCAGGATGGCCACCAGGGAGACCTCGGGGATATCCAGGCCCTCGCGCAGCAGGTTGATGCCCACCAGCACGTCGAAGGTGCCCAGGCGCAAGTCGCGCAGGATCTCCACCCGCTCCACCGTATCGATGTCGGAATGCAGGTAGCGGACCTTCACGCCGTGCTCGGACAGGAAGTCGGTCAGGTCCTCGGCCATGCGCTTGGTCAGCGTGGTCACCAGCACCCGCTCGCCGGCGCCCACGCGCAGGCGGATTTCGCCCAGCAGGTCGTCGACCTGGGTCCGCGCCGAGCGGACCTCGACCATGGGGTCGACCAGGCCGGTGGGCCGCACCAACTGCTCGACCACGTTGTCGGTGTGCTCGTTCTCGTAGGCCGACGGCGTCGCCGAGACGAAGACGCACTGGCGCATGCGCGCCTCGAACTCTTCCAGCTTGAGCGGCCGGTTGTCCAGCGCCGAGGGCAGCCGGAACCCGTACTGCACCAGGGTTTCCTTGCGCGCCCGGTCGCCGCGGTACATGCCGCCCAGCTGGCCGATGGTGACGTGGCTCTCGTCGATGAACATGAGCGCATCGGTCGGCAGGTAGTCGATGAGCGTGGGCGGCGGCTCGCCGGCCGCGGCGCCCGAGAGGTGGCGCGAGTAGTTCTCGATGCCCTTGCAGAAGCCCAGCTCCTGCAGCATTTCGAGGTCGAAGCGGGTGCGCTGCTCGAGCCGCTGCGCTTCCACCAGCTTGCCGTCCTTGACGTAGAAATCCAGCCGCTCGCGCAATTCGGCCTTGATGGTCTCGATGGCGCGCAGCACGGTGTCGCGCGGCGTCACGTAATGCGAACCGGGATAGACGGTGTAGCGCGGCACCTTCTGGCGCACGCGGCCGGTCAGCGGATCGAACAGCTCCAGCGACTCGACCTCGTCGTCGAACAGGGTCAGGCGCAGCGCCAGCTCGGGGCTTTCCGCCGGGAAGATGTCGACGGTTTCGCCGCGCACCCGGAAGGTGCCGCGCGTGAAGTCGGCGTCGTTGCGGGTGTATTGCATGGCCACCAGGCGCGCCAGGATCTCGCGGCGGCCGATCCGGTCGCCAGCGCGCAGGATCAGCACCATGGCGTGGTAGTCGCCAGGGTTGCCGATACCGTAGATGCACGAGACCGTCCCCACGATCACCGTGTCGCGGCGCTCGAGCAGGCTCTTGGTCGCCGACAGGCGCATCTGCTCGATGTGCTCGTTGATGGACGAGTCCTTCTCGATGAAGAGGTCGCGGGTCGGGACGTAGGCTTCGGGCTGGTAGTAGTCGTAGTACGAGACGAAGTACTCGACCGCATTGCGCGGAAAGAACTCCCGCATTTCCGCATAGAGCTGCGCGGCCAGCGTCTTGTTGGGCGCCAGCACCAGGGCCGGGCGGCCCAGCTGCGCGATGGTGTTTGCCATCGTGTAGGTCTTGCCCGAGCCCGTCACGCCCAGCAGGGTCTGGAACATCAGCCCGTCGCGCGCGCCCTCCACCAGTTGGCCGATCGCGCGGGGCTGGTCGCCCGCCGGCGGATAAGGCTGGTAGAGGTGGAAAGGACTGTCCGGGTAGTCGACGAAGCCGCTATCGCTCATGCTAGACTGGTGTGGGGTAAACAGAACATTATCCCCCCCGATCCTGCCAGCGTCCACCCTGCCCTTCCGGCGCATTCCTGCCGCCGCCCGGGGCCCGCGCCGACGCCCGGCCCGATCCAGCCCCTAGAGACACCCCGCCGCGCCGGCCCACGCCGACGGGCAACCGAGATTGAACGACAGCTTTGTCCTCCATCCGTCACGCTTTCCTAACCTCCCCTCCTTTGCGGCCCTAGCGCCCATTCCGCCCTCATGATCTCTCCCTTTGCTTCCGTCGAACTCGCCCCGCGCGACCCGATCCTCGGCCTGACCGAGCAGTACAACGCCGACACCCGCCCCGGCAAGGTGAACCTGGGCGTGGGCGTCTATTACGACGACGAAGGCCGCATCCCGCTGCTGCAAAGCGTGCGCCGCGCCGAACAGGCCCGCCTGGAAGCCGCCGCGGCCCGCGGTTACCTGCCCATCGACGGCATCGCCAACTACAACCAGGGCGCACAGAAGCTGCTGCTGGGCGAAGGCTCGCCGCTGGTCGCCGAAGGCCGCGTGCTGACCGTCCAGACCCTGGGAGGCACCGGCGCCCTGAAGGTCGGCGCCGACTTCCTGCGCGCGTTCCTGCCCGACGCCAAGGTCGCCATCAGCGACCCCAGCTGGGAAAACCACCGCGCGCTGTTCGAACGCGCCGGTTTCGACGTCGTCACCTACGCCTATTACGACGCGGCCACCCGTGGCCTGAACTTCGCCGGCATGACCGACAGCCTGCGCGCGCTGCCCGAAGGCAGCATCGTCGTGCTGCACGCGTGCTGCCACAACCCGACCGGCGTGGACCCCACCGCCGAGCAGTGGGCTGAAATCCTGGAAATCGTGAAGGCGCGCAAGCTGGTGCCCTTCATGGACATCGCCTATCAAGGCTTCGGCGACGGCCTGGAGCAGGACGCCCAGGTGGTGCGCCGCTTCGCCGACGCCGGCCTGACCATGCTGATCAGCTCGTCGTTCTCGAAGTCGTTCTCGCTGTACGGCGAGCGCGTGGGCGCCCTGACCGTCGTGGCCGGCAACAAGGAAGAAACCGGCCGCGTGCTGAGCCAGGTCAAGCGCACCATCCGCACGAACTATTCCAACCCGCCCACCCACGGCGCCAGCGTCGTGGCCGCCGTGCTGAACTCGCCCGAGCTGTTCAAGCTGTGGGACGAGGAACTGGCCGGCATGCGCGACCGCATCCGCCTGATGCGCCAGGAACTGGTGAACAAGGTGAAGGCACATGGCGCCACGCAAGACCTGAGCTTCGTCGTGAAGCAACGCGGCATGTTCTCGTACTCGGGGCTGTCGGCGGCGCAGGTCGAGACGCTGCGTGAAGAATCGGGGATTTATGCGCTGTCGACGGGCCGTATCTGCGTCGCTGCGTTGAACAGCCGCAATATCGACGTCGTGGCGGCCGCGATTGCCAAGGCATTGAAGTAACCCGCCGTCTCCGGCAGGACAGGCAAAAAGGCCCCGAGGGGCCTTTTTGCTTTTCGGGCGGGGCGCCGCCGTCGGCACGAGGGCGCCCGCCCCGGCTCAGACGTCGACGCGATAGCGTTCGATCACCTCGGGCCGCAGGCGGATTCCCAGGCCCGGGGCTTGCGGCACGGCCATGTAACCATCGCGGATGTCCGGAAAACCCTCGGGCAGCTCCCACAACAAGGGGTCGCGCTGGCGATTCGCGAAAATCTCCACGAACAGTGCGTGCGGGTTGGCTGCCATCAGGTGGATGGCGACCTGGGGCTCTTCATGGTGCGCCATCTCCACATTCATGAACCGCGCCATGTCGGCCACGCGCTGCCACTCGGTGATGCCGCCGCACAGCGTCACGTCCAGGTTCAGGATGGAGACACCTCCCTTGGTAATGAGATCCCGGCAGGCCCGCCCGGTGATTTCCCCCTGACCCACGTTGATCGGTATGGACGTCTTGGTCGCCAGCAGCATCAGCCCGTCGGTCTGGTCATACCATTTGACCGGCTCCTCCATCCACCGCACGCCCAGATCAGCCTTTTCCATGGCCACGCAGAACTTCACCGCGTCCAGCGGATGCCAACCCTGGTTGGCATCCACGGTGATGACGAAATCCTTGCCCCCCGCCTTGCGAGCCGCCCGCACCCGCTCGAAATCCTCCTCCAGGGTGGCACGCCCGACCTTCATCTTGATGCCGATGCAGCCGACCTGGCGCACGCTTTCGACTTCCTTCGCGATGGCCACCGCCGGATCGCTGCCGTCCTTGGGGTAGTAGCCACCGATGGAGATGACCGGCACCCGGTCGCGCACACCCCCCAGCAGCTTGTAGACCGGCACGTCGTACAGCTTGCCGCGCGCATCCCACATCGCGTTATCCAGGCAGCTGATGGCCTGCAGCAGGATGCCACGCGGGTGCATGTCCAACTGATGCAGGCCACGATTGCCCAGGTCCAGGTCGATGTTGAACATCGCCTCCCACAGGCGCTGGAAGTCGCGCACGTCCTGTCCCTGGAGCAGCGGCCCCAGATGATCGCGAATGACCTGGACGATCTGCGCCTGGGTGTGGAATTCATCGCCGCCGTAGGTTTCCCCCACCAAGCCGTTTTCCAGATGGACGCGGGTGATGATGGTGGGACGGGTGGCAACCTGATAGGTGCCGCCCTTGAATACCTCCTGGAGCTGCATGTCCAGCGCAATGGCCTCGACGTGTTCGATCTTCACTGTGTCTCCTTGTTTCCGATGAGAGATGGGCGCGGTATCACTGCGGGTCGATACCGGCTTCGCGCACGACGCGCTGCCACTTTTCCTGCTCGCTGCGCATGAAGCGCCCCAGCGCGTCGGCACTGACCGACTCGGCGGGCAGTACTTCAATGCCCTGCTTCTCCAGCGATTGCACGTATTCCTTGTCGGCCAGGGCTTCGGCGTAGGCCTTTTGCAGGACGTCGATCACGTGCGCCGGCGTGTCGGCAGGCGCATACAGCCCGTACCAGGTCGAGGCGAGAAAACCGGGCACTTCCTTTTCCGCCAGCGTCGGAACGCCGGGAAACAGCGCCATCCGTGCCTGCGAGGTCAGGGCCAGCGCGCGCAGGCGCCCGCCCTGGGTCTGCGGCAGCGAGACATTGGTCTGGTCCAGCATGGCGTCGATCTGGCCGCCCATGAGGTCGGCCATGGCCGGGCCCGTGCCCTTGTAGGGCACGAAGGTGTATTGCACCTTGACCACCGACGCGAGATGTTCGGCAGCCAGGTGGGAAGACGAGCCCACGCCCGCCGTGCCGAAGGTGAGCTTGCCCGGATCCTTGCGGGCCGCCTCGAACAGGTCGGTGGCCGTGCGGTAAGGCGAATTGGCGCCCACGAGCAAGGCCATGGGCGTGTCGGGGAAGCGGAACACGGGAACGAAATCCTGGTTGGGGTCGTAGCGCAGCGACTTGAAGAGGGACGGCGCGGCCGCCATGGTCCCGATATGGCCCACGAACAGGGAGTAACCGTCAGCCCTGGCGCGCGCGACCTTTGCCGCGCCGATCGTGCCGCCGGCGCCGCCCAGGTTCTCCACCACGATCGATTGCCCCAGCGCGGCGGAAACCCGTTGCGCGACGTTCCTGGAGACTGCGTCGGTGGGGCCGCCTGCCGCAAAGGGCACGAGCCAGGTAATGGCCTTGGCGGGATAGGTTTCCTGCGCGGCAGCGGTGCCGATGCCGCATGCGGCCAGCGCAGCCAGGAGCAGGCGCTGGACGGTGGTGGTGGACGATGTCATGGTGTCTCTCCCGATATTGTTATGGCCTTGCGCGAAAAGGCGACCAAGGCATGTCCGCATATCGTATCGGCCACGAAACCTTTTAGAATCCCCGAATCCGGAACTTCTCAATACACGATTCGTGGCCGATCACCAGCCCTCGCTCGTCGACCTGCACCTGTTCACCGAAGTCATCCGCCTGGGCAGCTTCGCCCGCACGGCCGACGAATGGGGCATGTCGCCCTCCTACGTCAGCAAACGCATCGGCATCCTGGAACAGGATCTGGGCGTGCGGCTGCTGCATCGCACCTCGCGGCGCCTGAGCGCCACCGCGCAGGGCGAGCAGACCTACGAATGGGCCCGGGAAATCCTGGGAAATGTGCGCCAGCTACGCGACGCGCTGGCGGACGAAGTGTCGGAGCCCCGGGGCCGCTTGCGCGTCAGCTCCAGCTTCCGGCTGGGACGCAATCACGTCGCCCCCGCCATTTCGCTGCTGGCGAAGCGCTATCCCAGACTGGAGGTATCGCTGACGGTGCTGGACCGGCCGGTGGATCTGCTGGAAGAGGGGCTGGACCTGGACATTCGTATCGGCGGCGTGCCCGAGCCGCATCTGATCGCCCACCGTATCGCGCATAGCCACCGCCTGCTGTGCGCCGCGCCGTCCTACCTGGAAGCGCGCGGCATGCCGCAACAATTGGACGAACTGTGCCGCCATAGCTGCCTGGTCTTCCGCGAGCGTGACCAGCCCTTCGGGAATTGGCGGCTGGTCGGCCCCAAGGGCCTGGAGACGGTGAAGGTGACGGGCACGCTTTCCTCGAACAACAACGACATCATTCGCCAATGGGCGCTGGATGGCCACGGCATCGTGCGGCTGGCGGATTGGGATTGCGCGCTGAGCGTGCAGAAGGGAGAACTGGTTCCCGTGCTCCCCGCGTATCGCTGGCCTGCCGATATCTGGGCAGTCACGCCGGGCAGGCTGTCGGAGTCGGCCAAGATCGGCGTGTGCGTGCGCTTTCTGCGCGAACAACTGGCCAACGGCCCTTACGCCCTGCGGCCGGCAGGCATCCCCATGCCCGGCCAGGCAGCCTCCGACAGCGCCCTGTGAGGGCGCGACAGGCTTGGCGCCAGCCGCTCCCGGCGGCCATCGCTTGCAATCCCCCTGCGCATGCCCCACAATCGAGCCTGTATACATATACAGTACGAGAAACATGGCCGCCAAGCTCACCGCCCGTCAGCAGGAAATCCTGGATCTCATCCGCCGCACGCTTACGCAGACGGGCTTCCCGCCCACGCGCGCCGAGATTGCCCAGGCGCTGGGCTTTCGGTCGCCGAATGCCGCGGAAGACCATCTGAAGGCCTTGGCGCGCAAGGGGGCCATCGAGCTGACCGCCGGCGCCTCGCGCGGCATCCGGCTGCTCAACCAGGCGCCCGAGCCGGTGCAGGCCGTGCTGCCCCACCCGGCCCTGGCGCAGATGCTGCTGCCGCTGGTCGGACGCGTCGCGGCAGGCAGTCCCATCCTCGCCACCGAGCACGTCGAACGCGAGGTGGGCGTGGATCCCGGGCTCTTCACGCAGACGCCGGACTACCTCCTCAAGGTGCGCGGGCTCAGCATGCGGGACGCCGGCATTCTGGATGGCGACCTGCTGGCGGTGAAGCGCACCCCGGAAGCGCGCAATGGCCAGATCGTGGTGGCGCGTCTCGATGACGACGTCACCGTCAAGCGCCTGCAGCGCAGCGGCTCGCGGATTGCCCTGCTGCCGGAAAATCCCGACTTCGCCCCCATCGAGATCCAGCCTGGGCAGGATTTCGTGCTCGAAGGCATTGCGGTCGGCCTGATCCGCACCCAACCGCTGCACTAGGCAACACACGCCGCGCACGCCGCCACGGCAGCCTAGTCGCCGTGACGATAACGGTCCAGGTCACGCCGTTCCCGCTTGGTGGGACGGCCGTGGCGGTCTTCCTCAGGCTCCGGCTGCCAGCGGCGCGCCTCTTCCCGCAACAGCCTTGCGGCAATGCTCTCGGTCGTTTCGTCGTACAGCAGGCGCGCCAGCGTGGCCGAGCCGCGCTTTTCCGCCAATCCCCGCACGATCACCCCCCATTGCTGCTGGGCCTGCCCGGTGATGTCGATGCGGTCATCCCGCCGAACGATGCGCGCAGGCTTGGCCCTTGCGCCATTGACCAGCACCCTGCCCGCTTCGACCGCGGCGGTGGCCAGCGACCGGGTCTTGTAGAAACGCGCCGCCCATAACCACTTGTCGATACGCACGCCGTGGCGTTCGTCCTCCTGCACCATCCCGGCTCCTCGCCTGCTCTCAAATGAAAATCCCCGCCTTCCTCGCAAGAAGAAGGCAGGGATCGAATCGCCAGCCTTGGGCCGACGCCCAGGCCGGGATCAGTGCTTGATGACGGGGTCGGCGTCGGCCGGCTTGCCGGCAGCCACCACCGACTCGGCCTTGGCGGGCTCTTCCTCGGGCAGCGGCGTGGGCAGGCGTTCCAGCGCCTTTTCCAGCACCTTGTCGATCCAGCGCACCGGCACGATCTCGAGGTGGTTCTTGACGTTGTCCGGGATCTCGGCCAAGTCCTTCACGTTTTCCTCGGGGATCAGCACCGTCTTGATGCCGCCACGGTGGGCTGCCAGCAGCTTTTCCTTCAGGCCGCCGATGGCCAGCACCTCGCCACGCAGCGTGATTTCGCCGGTCATGGCGACGTCGGCGCGCACGGGGATCCTGGACAGCGCCGAGACGATGGCCGTGGTGATGGCGATACCCGCGGACGGACCGTCCTTGGGCGTGGCGCCTTCCGGCACGTGCACGTGCATGTCGTGCTTCTCGAACACGCTGTCGGCAAAACCCAGGCGGCGGGCGCGGGCCCGCACGACGCTGCGCGCGGCCTCGACCGACTCCTTCATGACGTCGCCCAGCGAACCCGTGCGCTGGATGACGCCCTTGCCGGGCATGTCGGCGACTTCGATGGTCAGCAGATCGCCGCCCACTTCCGTCCACGCCAGGCCGGTGACCTGGCCGACCTGGTTTTCCTTTTCGGCCATGCCGAAGGAATAGCGGCGCACGCCCAGGTAGTCGTTCAGGTTGTCGGCGTTGACCTTGACCTGCACGACGGGCTCGGCAGCCTTCGCGCCGTCGGCCTGCGACTGCGTGAGCAGCTGCTTGACCACCTTGCGGCAGACCTTGCCGATTTCTCGCTCGAGCGCGCGCACGCCGGCTTCCCGGGTGTAGTAACGCACGATGTCGCGGATGGCCGATTCGTCGACAGCCAGTTCCTCGGGCTTCACGCCGTTGTTCTTCATCAGCTTGGGCAGCAGATGCTCGCGGGCGATGTGCACCTTCTCGTCCTCGGTGTAACCCGACAGACGGATGACTTCCATGCGGTCCAGCAGCGCCGGCGGAATGTTCAGCGTGTTGCTCGTTGCCACGAACATCACATCCGACAGGTCGAAGTCGACCTCGATGTAGTGGTCCTGGAAGGTGTGGTTCTGTTCCGGATCCAGCACCTCGAGCAGCGCCGACGCGGGATCGCCGCGGAAGTCCATGCCCAGCTTGTCGATCTCATCGAGCAGGAACAGCGGGTTGCGCACGGCCACCTTGGACATGTTCTGCAGGATCTTGCCGGGCATCGAACCGATGTAGGTGCGGCGATGGCCACGGATCTCGGCTTCGTCGCGCACGCCGCCCAGGGCCATGCGCACGAACTTGCGGTTCGTGGCCTTGGCGATGGACTGGCCGAGCGAGGTCTTGCCCACGCCGGGCGGGCCGACCAGGCACAGGATGGGCGCCTTGACCTTGTCCACGCGCTGCTGCACCGCGAGATACTCGAGGATGCGTTCCTTGACCTTCTCGAGGCCGTAGTGGTCGTCGTCCAGCACCTTCTCGGCGTTGGAGAGCGAGTTGTTGACCTTGCTCTTCTTCTTCCAGGGAAGATTGATGAGCGTGTCGATGTAGTTGCGCACGACGGTGGCTTCAGCCGACATGGGCGACATGAGCTTCAGCTTCTTGAGCTCGCCATCGGCCTTCTTCTTGGCCTCCTTGGGCAGGTGCGCGGCCAGGATCTTCTTTTCCAGTTCCTCGATGTCGGCGCCTTCCTCGCCTTCGCCCAGTTCCTTCTGGATGGCCTTGACCTGCTCGTTCAGGTAGTAGTCGCGCTGGCTCTTCTCCATCTGCTTCTTCACGCGGCCGCGGATGCGCTTCTCCACCTGGAGAATGTCGATCTCGGTTTCCAGCTGCGTGAGGAGCGCTTCCAGGCGGTCGGACGTGCCGAACACCTCGAGCATCTTCTGCTTTTCCTCGAGCTTGAGCGGCAGGTGCGCGGCGATGGTGTCAGCCAGGCGGCCAGCCTCGTCGATGCCGGCCAGCGAAGTCAGGATCTCGGGCGGGATCTTCTTGTTGAGCTTCACGTATTGCTCGAACTGGGCGACGATGGCGCGGCGCAGGGCCTCGGTCTCGGCGCCGAGCTGGGCTTCGGGCGCGATGGGCACGACTTCGCTGGTGAAGTGCGACTCGGCGTCGTCGATGCGGGTGATGCGGGCGCGTTGCGAACCCTCGACCAGCACCTTCACGGTGCCGTCGGGCAGCTTCAGCATCTGCAGGATGCCGGCCACGCAGCCGATTTCATAGACGTCTTCAGGCGTCGGGTCATCCTTGCCAGCCGACTTCTGGGCCACCAGCATGATGCTCTTGCCCGCCTCCATGGCGGCTTCAAGGGCGCGGATGGACCTGGGACGGCCAACGAACAAAGGAATGACCATGTGCGGGAACACGACGACGTCGCGCAGCGGCAGCAGCGGAAGCTCGATCGGTTCGGAGGGCAAGGTCTGGCTGGCAGACATATGGGCTTCCTTCAAGAGTTACGGCGTTTCGGCTGCGGACGGCTGAAAGATCTTTGACAGTTCAAGGGCCGCGAGCCGCTCATAGGTCCGATATGAAGACAATAGCCGAAAAATCAATAGTGGATCGGGATCCCTTCGACGCGCGGTGCCTCGAAAAGCGCCCGCGCCCCTCGGGAGAGGCTTTCCTCGGCAGTCCGTCTGGCCATTGTCCTTGGACGAGGGCCGCAAAAAACGAGCAACCCTGCGTGGCGCAGGGTTGCTCGTGTCTTGCTGGCGTCAAGTCCAGGGGAAGCCGCCGCGGGCAATCGGTGGATTACCCGGGTGGAAACCACCGGCAGATCAGGCCGCGGCGTCGCGGATTGCGCCGCGGTCGGGCTTGGCGGGGGCTTCCTTGGCTTCGTCCGCATAGATCAGCAGCGGCTTGCCGCTGCCTTCGATGGCGGTTTCGTCCACGACCACGCGCGAGATGTTGCCCTGGGAGGGCAGCTCGTACATGGTGTCCAGCAGCGAGGATTCCAGGATGGAGCGCAGGCCGCGGGCGCCGGTCTTGCGCTTGAGCGCCTTGCGGGCGATGGCGCGCAGGGCGGCGGGCCGCACGTCAAGCTCGGCGCCTTCCATGGCGAAGAGCTTCTGGAACTGCTTGAGCAGGGCGTTCTTGGGCTCGGTGAGGATGCTGACCAGCGCGTCCTCGTCCAGCTCGGCCAGCGTGGCGACCACCGGCAGGCGGCCGACCAGTTCGGGAATCAGGCCGAACTTGACCAGATCCTCGGGCTCGACTTCGGAGAACATCTGGCCCACCGAACGCTCGGACTTGGCGTTGACCGAGGCCGAGAAGCCGATGCCGGAACGCTCGGTGCGGTTGCGGATGACCTTTTCCAGTCCGTCGAAGGCGCCGCCCACGATGAACAGGATATTGGTGGTGTCGACCTGGACGAAATCCTGGTTCGGATGCTTGCGGCCGCCCTGGGGCGGCACGGAGGCAACCGTGCCTTCGATGAGCTTCAGGAGCGCCTGCTGCACGCCCTCGCCCGACACGTCGCGGGTGATCGAGGGGTTGTCGGCCTTGCGCGAGATCTTGTCGATCTCGTCGATGTAGACGATGGCGCGCTGCGCCTTCTCGACATCGTAATTGCAGTTCTGCAGCAGCTTCTGGATGATGTTCTCGACATCCTCGCCCACGTAGCCGGCTTCGGTCAGCGTGGTGGCATCGGCCATGACGAAGGGCACGTCGAGCTGGCGGGCCAGCGTCTGGGCCAGCAGCGTCTTGCCCGAGCCGGTGGGGCCGATCAGCAGGATGTTGCTTTTCGAGAGCTCGACCTCGTCACCCTTGATCTCGCCGTGGCGGATGCGCTTGTAGTGGTTGTAGACAGCCACTGCCAGCATGCGCTTGGGCGAGTCCTGGCCAATGACGTATTGGTCGAGGAAGCGCTTGATCTCGGCGGGGGTGGGCAGATCGGAACGAATCGCGGCGCGCGCGTTGGCCTGCGCCTCTTCGCGGATGATGTCGTTGCAAAGATCTATGCACTCGTCGCAAATGAATACCGACGGGCCGGCGATCAGCTTGCGGACCTCGTGCTGGCTCTTGTTGCAGAAAGAGCAATGCAGCACTTTGGCGTCGGCTGATCCTTTCTTTTCGGGCATATGCGTCTAGTGTCTCGGTGAGCGGCACAGGCCGGTGCTGGGACTGCGCCGCAGGAACAGGGCTGCGGGAGAGGGACTGGCCCCGACGCCCGAAGGCATCGAGGACCAGGCCACCAAATCAGGCTTCCTCGGCCCGGTTCGTCATCACCCGGTCGATCAGTCCATACGATACCGCATCTTCAGCGGACATGAAGTTGTCGCGCTCGGTGTCGATTTCGATGCGCTCGATCGGCTGGCCGGTGCGGTCGGCCAGGATGCGGTTCAGGCGCGAACGCAGGTCCAGGATCTCGCGAGCCTGGATCTGGATGTCGGTTGCCTGGCCTTGAGCGCCACCCGAGGGCTGGTGGATCATGATGCGCGAATTGGGCAGCGCGAAACGCTTGCCCTTGGCGCCGGCTGCCAGCAGGAATGCACCCATGCTGGCGGCCAGGCCCGCGCACAAGGTCGAGACCTCGGGCTTGACGAACTGCATCGTGTCGTAGATGGCCATGCCCGCATACACCGACCCGCCGGGCGAGTTGATGTAGAACGAGATGTCCTTGTCCGGATTCTCGGACTCGAGGAACAGCAGCTGCGCAACCAGCAGGTTGGCCGATGCATCGTGCACCGGGCCGACCAGGAACATGATGCGTTCCTTCAACAGGCGCGAGTAGATGTCATAGGCGCGTTCACCGCGCCCAGACTGCTCGATGACCATGGGGATGTAGCCCAGGCCGGTAGGCGTCACCGACTCGCCACCGTACATGGACGCATAGAAATCGGTGAAGCGTTGCATCAGGCAGTTCCCATCAGTTGTTCGAAAGGCACGGACTCGTCGGTGACCTTGGCATTGGCCAGGACGTATTCGACGACATTGTCTTCCAGCACGACGGCTTCGATTTCACCGCGGCGCTGGCGGTCGGACAGGTAGTAGCTGACGACCTGGGCGGGCTGTTCGTAGTTCTGCGCGAACTCTTCGATGCGGGCGCGCACCTGCTCGGGCTTGGCTTGCAGTTGGGCCGACTTGACCAGCTCGCCGACCACCAGGCCCAGGCGCACGCGGCGCTCGGACTCGGCGGAGAAGGCTTCCAGCGGGATCGGCACCGACTCGGCGTTGGGCACGCCGCGCGACTTCAGGTCTTCGCGGGCAGCAGCCACGCGGCCTTGGGCGTCGTTCTCGATCAGGGATTGCGGCACGTCGAACTTGGCGGCGGCGGCCAGGGCGTCCATCACGCTGCTCTTGGTGCGGCCCAGGGCGCGCTGCTTCACTTCGCGCTGCAGGTTGGCGGTGATGTCGGCACGCAGCTTTTCCACGTCGCCTTCGGCCTGGCCGAGCGACTTGGCGAACTCGCTGTCGACTTCCGGCAGCACGGGTTCGGCCACTTCCTTGATGGTGATGGCGAACTCGGCCGTCTTGCCGGCGACTTCCGCGCCACCGTAATCAGCGGGGAAAGCCAGCGGGAAGGTCTTGGTGTCGCCAGCCTTCAGGCCGGTCACGGCGGTTTCGAACTCGGGCAGCATGCGGCCCTGGCCCAGCACGAAGGGGAAGTCCTCGGCCTTGCCGCCGTCGAAGGGCACGCCGTCGATCGAGCCGGCGAAGTCCAGGGTGACGCGGTCGTCGTCCTGGGCGGCGCGGTCGGCGCGGGCTTCGTACGACGCGCGTTGCTTGCGCAGGATGTCCAGGGTGCGCTGGACTTCGGCCTCGCCCACTTCAGCGGTGGCGCGGGTCACTTCCAGCGTCGACAGCTCGGGGAGCTGGACTTCCGGATAGACCTCGAAGCTGGCCGTGAAGGCCAGCGTGCCTTCGGGCACGCCTTCCGTCTTGGGCTCGAGCTTGGGGGCGCCCGCCACGCGCAGCTTGGCGGCGCCGACGGCGTCGTCGAACGCGCGGCCAACCTGGCTGTTGATGACGTCGTAGCGGATGCCGGGACCGTGGCTGCGCTCGATGATCGACAGCGGCGCCTTGCCCGGGCGGAAGCCCTGGACCTTGGCGGTGCTTGCCACACGCTTGAGCTGCGCCTGGACTTCCTTTTCGACATCGGCCAGGGCAACGGCCAGATCAACGCGGCGCTGGAGGCCGGAGAGAGTTTCAACCACAGGCTGCATGAAAAACCTATTTCCCGAAAATGAATGTGTCATGGAGGGATCGGCCAGGCCAGGAAGCCTGATCGATGCCACGAAGTGCCGTCCCGGAGCGTCATCCGCCGTGTGGCGAAGACCAGCCGGCGCCGCGGCGCCAGGCCGGGAAAACCGCAAGCCTGAGGGCCTGCGCGCACGACCAACGGGACATTTTACCGGAAAGTGGGCGGGGTCCGTTCCAGCCCCCTGCATGGGCCGTCCAAGCCCGCCGGGCAGCATGCGGGAAAACGCCATGATGCGTTGCTAGAATGCCGCCCCACCCAGTTTGCCCTTCCCTCGAATCTCCCTCTTGCCGGATGACCGCTCCATCATGAAACCCTCTTCTTCCACGCCCCGGCCGCTGCGCCCGCTGGCATCCATCATCTTCAGCTCACGGTGGCTGCAGCTGCCGCTGTACCTGGGCCTGATCGTGGCCCAGGGCGTCTACGTGCTGCTGTTCCTGAAGGAACTGTGGCACTTGGTGACCCACGCCTCCAGCTTCGGCGAGATGGACATCATGCTGCTCGTGCTGGGCCTGATCGACGTGGTGATGATTTCCAACCTGCTGGTCATGGTGATCGTGGGCGGCTACGAGACCTTCGTCTCCCGCCTGGGGCTGGAGGGCCACCCGGACAGCCCCGAGTGGCTGAGCCACGTGAACGCCAGCGTGCTGAAGGTGAAGCTGGCCATGGCGATCATCGGGATCTCGTCGATCCACCTGCTGCGCACCTTCATCGAGGCGGGCAACATCGGCTCGCCGAACTCGCGCTTCACGGAGACAGGCGTCATGTGGCAGACGATCATCCACATCACCTTCATCCTGTCGGCCATCGGCATCGCCTATGTCGACAAGCTGAGCAGCGCCTCGATGCAGGCCGCCGGCCACGGGCCGCAAGCCGAGAGGCACTGACGCTCACTCGCCGCGCGGGTCTGCCTCGGACTCCGCGGCCATCTCGCCCAGCCATTGCGCGAACGCCGCCAGCACGGGCGGCTGGGGCTGGGCGGGCATGATCAGGTAGTAACCCCGCTCCCGGCGCAAGGGCCTGTCGCAGGCCACCACCAGCTCGCCACGCGCCAGCTCCGCCTCGATCAGCATCGGCGGCATGAGCGCCACGCCCAGGCCGTGCGCGGCCGCGCCCGCCGTCATGGAAAACAGCTCATAGCGCGGACCGTCCAGCACCCGCGGCGCGTCCTGCATGCCCATGGCGTCGAACCACTGCCGCCACCCTTGCGGCCGGGTGCTCTGCTGCAGGAGCGGCAGCTCGGCCAGCTGGCGCGGCGACAGGGTCTGCGCGCCCTCTTCCCGCCCCTTTCCGGCGCGCGCCAGCGCCGTGGCCAGCAGGACCGGGCTGCAGACCGGCACGACCGTTTCCCACATCAGCCGCCGGGCCTGCACGCCGGGCCAGTTGGCGACCTGTTCGGGCGTGCCGGCATAGAGCGCGGCATCGAAAGGCGTATCGCCAAACAGGAAAGGCCGGGTCTGGGTCTCGATGTGCACCACGATGTCGGGATGCCGCCGCGCCAGCCGCGACAGGCGCGGCAGCAGCCAGCGCGTGGCGAAGGTGGGCACCGCCGCCAGCGAGACCGCGCCGCCATGCCCCTGGTGCGCCATCACGTCCAGCGTGTCGCGCTCCAGGCCCTGCAACCAGCGCGCCACCTGCCGGCCGTACTGCCGGCCGGCGGGCGTCAGCGTCACGCCATGGCGCGTGCGGCGAAAGAGCAGCACGCCCAGCTGGGCCTCCAGCGCCAGGATCTGGCGCGACACCGCGCTTTGCGTCAGCGACAGTTCCTGCGCGGCACGGGTATAGCTTTCGTGCCGCGCGGCGGACTCGAAGCAGGACAGGGCCTGGACGGAAGGAAGGTTGCGGCGCATGGCAGGCACTCTACTCCATGTATTCCCAAATCGCATTCCTGGATGCGAACTCCTCGCTTGCCGCCGGGCAGCGCGTGGCACTACGCTGAAGAAGACTTCCAACCTCGTACCAATCACGCATAGATCGGGACGCCTTGCCGGCCCCACCCCGACCCGCCGCACTGGAGACACCATGGCCCACGCCCGCTTTCAATGGGACGACCCTTTCCTCATCGACCAGCAACTGAGCGACGACGAGCGCGCCATCCGCGACGCCGCCGCGGCCTACTGCCAGGACAAGCTGGCGCCGCGCGTGCTGGAACAGTTCCGCCACGAGAAGACCGATACCGCCATCTTCCGCGAGATGGGCGAACTGGGCCTGCTGGGGCCCACCATTCCTGAACAATATGGCGGCCCCGGCCTGAGCTACGTGGCCTATGGCCTGATCGCCCGCGAAGTGGAACGCGTGGACTCGGGCTACCGCTCGATGGCCAGCGTGCAAAGCTCGCTGGTGATGGTGCCGATCTTCGAATTCGGCACCGACGCACAGAAGGCCAAATACCTGCCCAGGCTGGCCAGCGGCGAATGGATCGGCTGCTTCGGCCTGACCGAACCCGACCACGGCTCCGACCCCGCCGGCATGACGACCCGCGCGCAGAAGGTGGACGGCGGCTATCGCCTGCACGGCGCCAAGACCTGGATCACCAACAGCCCCATCGCCGACGTGTTCGTCGTGTGGGCCAAGGAAGTCTCGGCCGGCGGCGCGGTGGGCCCCATCCGCGGCTTCGTGCTGGACAAGGGCATGACCGGGCTGTCCGCCCCCGCCATCCACGGCAAGGTGGGCCTGCGCGCCTCCATCACCGGTGAGGTCGTGATGGACGACGTGTTCGTGCCCGAGGAAAACGCCTTCCCCGAGATCCAGGGCCTGAAGGGTCCGTTCACCTGCCTGAACAGCGCCCGCTACGGCATCGCCTGGGGCGCCATGGGCGCGGCCGAATTCTGCTGGCACACCGCGCGCCAGTACACGCTGGACCGCAAGCAGTTCGGCCGTCCGCTGGCCGCCAACCAGCTCATCCAGAAGAAACTGGCCGACATGCAGACCGAGATCGCGCTGGGCCTGCAGGTTGCGCTGCGCTTCGGCCGCATGAAGGACGAAGGCACCGCCTCGGTCGAGGCCACCTCGCTCATCAAGCGCAACAACTGCGGCAAGGCCCTGGACATCGCGCGGCTGGCCCGCGACATGATGGGCGGCAACGGCATCAGCGACGAGTTCGGCGTGGCGCGCCACCTGGTGAACCTGGAAGTGGTCAACACCTACGAAGGCACCCACGACGTGCACGCGCTCATCCTGGGCCGCGCCCAGACGGGCCTGGCGGCCTTCGCCAACTGATGGGCGCCGCACTGGCCGGCATCAAGGTGCTGGATCTTTCCCGCGTGCTGGCCGGCCCCTGGTGCACGCAGGTGCTGGCCGACCTGGGCGCGGATGTCATCAAGGTGGAACGCCCCGGCGCGGGCGACGACACCCGCCACTGGGGCCCGCCCTTCCTGCGCGACACGCAGGGCCAGGACACGCGCGAGGCGAGCTACTTCACGGCCTGCAACCGCAACAAGCGCTCCATCACCGTGGACATGGCGCACCCCGAAGGCCAGGCGCTGCTGCGCCGGATGGCGGCCGAAGCCGACGTGGTGGTGGAGAACTTCAAGGTGGGCGGGCTGCGCCAGTACGGCCTCGATTACGACAGCCTGTCCGCGCTGAATCCGCGCCTGGTCTATTGCTCCATCACGGGCTTCGGCCAGGACGGCCCCTATGCGGAACGCGCCGGCTACGACCTGATGGTGCAGGCCATGTGCGGGCTGATGAGCGTGACCGGCCAGGCCGACGACGAGCCCGGCGGCGGCCCGCTGAAAGTGGGCGTGGCCGTGGTCGACGTCTTCACCGGGCTCTATGCCAGCAGCGCCATCCTGGCGGCGTTGCATGCGCGCCAGGCCAGCGGACGCGGCCAGTACATCGACATGGCGCTGCTGGACGTGGGCGTGGCCGTGCTGGCCAACCAGGCCGCCGGCTTCCTCGCCACGGGCAACGCGCCCGCGCGCGCCGGCAACATCCACCCCAGCCTGGCGCCGTACCAGGACTTCCCCACGCGCGACGGCAACGTGCTGCTGGCCATCGGCAACGACGGCCAGTTCGCGCGCTTCTGCGCGGCCATCGGGAGCCCGGCGTGGGCGCAGGATGCGCGCTTCGCCACCAACACCGCGCGCGTGCGCCATCGCGACGCGCTGCTGGCGCTGATGGGTCCGGTCATGCTGCTGCGCACCACCGCCGAGTGGATCGCGCTGCTGGAAGACCGCGCCGTGCCTTGCGGCCCGATCAACACCATCGCGCAGGCCTTCGACGACCCGCAGGTCCAGGCGCGCGGCTTGCGCGTGGACCTGCCGCGCGATGCCGGCGACGGCATCGCCGGCATCGCCACGGTGGCCAGCCCCATGCGTCTTTCCGAGACCCCGGTGGATTACCGCCGCGCCCCGCCCGCCCTGGGCCAGCACACCGACGAGGTGCTGCGCGACCTGGGCCTGGACGCGGCCGCCATTGCAGCGCTGAGGGAGAGCAAGGCCATCTAGTCTTTCGCCATCGTGGCGTTCACGCGTATCCATAACAACACCGAGGAGACACCCGCATGATTCGTCGCAATTTCCTGGGCCTGGCCATCGGCGCAGGCCTGCTGGCCGCGCTGGGCAGCCCTGCCCTGGCGCAGTCCGGCTATCCCGCCAAACCCATCCGCCTGCTGGTGCCCTTTGCCGCGGGCGGCACCACCGACCTGATCGCCCGCATCGTGGCCGAGCCGCTGGGCCGCGAACTGGGCCAGACCGTCGTCGTCGAAAACAAGGGCGGCGGCGGCGGCAGCATCGGCGCGGCCGACACCGCCCGCGCCACGCCCGACGGCTACCAGCTGGGCGTGGCCACGGTGTCCACCACGGCCACCAATCCGGCCATCAATCCCGACATCCCGTACGACGTCGCGCGCGACTTCACGCCCATCATCAACATCGCGGCCACGCCCAACGTGATCGCGGCGCACCCGGGCCAGCCCTTCAAGGACTACAAGGGCTTCCTGGAGGCCGTGAAGAAATCGCCCGGCAAGTACGCCTATGCGTCTCCCGGCAACGGCAGCATCACGCACCTGATGATGGAAATGTTCAAGCTCTCGACGGGCACGGACATGATGCACATCCCCTATCGCGGCAGCGGCCCCGCGCTGAATGACGCGGTGGCGGGCCAGGTGCCCATCATCTTCGACAACCTGCCCTCGGCCTTCCCCTTCATCCAGGACAGGCGGCTGACGCCGCTGGTCGTGGCGGCGCCGCAGCGCGTGCCCGCGCTGCCCGACGTGCCGACCTTCAAGGAAGTGGGGCTGGAACCGGTCAACCGCATGGCCTATTACGGCATCGTCGGACCGAAGGATCTGCCGCGCGAGATCGTCGACAAGATCAACGCGGCCACGCGCAAGGTGCTGCAGGACCCGGGCATCCGGCAGCGCATCGAGGCCACGGGCTCGATCATCCAGGCCGGCACGCCCGAGGCATTCGCCGCGCAGATGAAGGAGGAGCTGGCGGTCTACAAGGATGTGGTGGTCAAGCAGAAGCTGACCTTGCAGCAGTAAGGGCAACGCCGGCGAGCCCGCCGGGCGCCCTGCGCGCCGCAATAAAAAACGCCCTCCGTCCGGAGGGCGTTTCGACGTGTGCCGGCGTCTGGCCGGGTCACACGCCAACGCGGTGTCGCCACCGCGATGCTTGCCGGGCTTAGCGGTTGCGGTCCGCCGCGCCCTGGATCTTTTCGCCACCGCGCTCGATGTCCTTGCCGGCACCGTCCACGGTATTGCAGCCGGCGGAGATCGCCGACATGGCCAGCAGCACGGCCAGCACGGGCTTGTTCCAGACCTTGCGCGAGCTGTCGCGCTGGGCATTCATCGGGTTCTTTTGCATGATTTCCCTCCGTTTCCATCATCGAGCGCCGGGATTCGGCTTGGGATCAAAGATAGCCAAGCGCACCGCGGCTGGATGTAAACAAGGGTGTCGGGTATTGAGGAAGTCCCTCGCAATGTGGCGGTTTGCCCCTGGCCCTGCTCGCAACGGTTACAGCTGTCACGCGGCGGCCATACTCGCCGCCGCGTGCCGCGCCGGAATCAGCTGCGTTCGGCGTTCTCGTTCATGCTGGTGAAGAGATCCCACACCGCGATGAACAGCGCGGCAATCAGGGGACCGACGACGAAACCCGTCAGCCCGAAGATCGACATGCCGCCCAGGGTGGAGATCAGCACCAGGTAATCGGGCATCTGCGTGTCCTTGCCCACCAGGATCGGGCGCAGCACGTTGTCCACCATGCCGATCACCAGCACGCCGAAGGCGGTCAACACCACGCCCTGCCAGATCAGGCCCGTGGCCAGGAAATAGATGGCCACCGGCCCCCAGATCAGCCCCGCGCCCACGGCGGGCAGCAGCGACAGGAAAGCCATCAGCACCGCCCACAGCAGCGCGCCCTGGATGCCCAGCACCCAGAAGATGATGCCGCCCAAGGCGCCCTGGGTGATGGCCACCACCACGTTGCCCTTCACGGTGGCGCGCACCACGGTGATGAACTTGCGCAGCAGGTGGCGCTTGTGCTCTTCGCCCAGCGGAATGGCTTCACGCAGGCGGCGCGACAGCGAGGCGCCGTCACGCAACAGGAAGAACAGCAGGTACAGCATGACGCCGAAGCTCACCAGGAACTGCGCGGTGTTCTGGCCGATGTTGATGGCCTGGCCCGCCACGAACTGGCTGGCCTGCACCGCCACGCTGGAGAGCTTGGCCTGCAGGCTGGAGAAATCGCTGACGCCGAAACGCTGCAGCAGCGACAGGATGGGGGCCGGCAAGGCGTCCACCGTCTGCTGGAAATAGGCGCCGAAATTGAGCTGGCCCGAGCGGATGCGCTCGTAGACCGCGGCGGCTTCCTGGACGATGGCGCCGGTGATGAAGGCCAGCGGCAGGATCACGATCAGCAGGCACAGCCCCAGGCTGAGCAGCGCGGCCAGGTTCTGGCGATGCCCGGTGCGCGCCAGGATGCGGCGGTGCAGCGGAATGAAGATGATGGCAAGGATGCAGCCCCAGAAGACCGCGCCGACCAGGGGCCACAGCACCCAGCCGAAAGCGAGCGACACCAGGACCAGCAGGCAGATGAAGGCACGGTAATGGAGGGTGGAGTGGCTCATGAAGGTGATTCGTCGAGTGTCCGGTGGGACGGGGGAAGCTTGGGGCGGGGCCGTGCTGTCCCAATGTACAGGGCGCCCGGGCGGCGCAATTGTAAGGGGGGTTGAGCGCGAAAAACCGCGGGAGGCGGGCGGCGCGGCAACAGAATGTACGGGAAAGTCCGGTTGCGCGGAACAGTGCGGGTATCCGGGGGATGTCCGGAAAAACCGAGTGGAAGGCGATCAGGCTATCGCGACCGATAGCGGCACGCGGTCCAAGCTCTGGAATCCTTCACGCACAGCTTGCCTGAGGGACACATCCTCGGGGCCATATTCGGACCTCAGGACTTCCGTACCCGCATGCATCTCTCGGAAAAACAATTCCCAACGGTAGGCTCCTGATGACTGAACTCTGACGAACAACCTGACCGTGCCCAAGGCGCTAACCTTTCGACTGATAAGCATCGACGACTCACATCAAGAAAGGACAGCAAGGCTGCAATTGAACCGGCTCAAATGCAGAAAGTGTCCGCAATGTACTTGAGCGTCGAATCCAACTCGCGAAAAAACAAAACTTGTTTCAGATGAAATAGTGGCCAGGTGGCACCCGCGAAGGCCCCACACATCAAGGCCATGGGGCAAGCCCATCCCTGGCGGGCGGCGAAAGGGTCAACCGGGTCAACCGTCCGGACGGGCATGCGCGAGACAAAGCCGCGCATCAAACAAAAGGGCCGGTGCCTTTGCTTCAAAGGAACCGGCCCTGCCTTGCGATCGTTCTATCGGCTATCTAGGCCGACGCTGCTCAGACCACCTGGATCTGGGTCGCGCAAGGCCCTTTAGCGCCTTGGCCAGCGACAAACGACACCCGCTGATTTTCCTCGAGCGATTTGTGGCCACTGCCCTGGATTTCGCTGTAGTGAGCGAAGAGGTCCTTGCCACCGAGTTCCGGCATGATGAAACCGAAGCCCTTGTCATTGTTGAACCACTTCACGATACCTGTTTCTTTCTTCAATGTAGATCCTAATAGTACGGAGGAAAACGTCCTCCAACCCCGACTATGGACCTCATCAGATGAGAAAGGTAGCTTAGTTACAAACTAACGCCCGGCAGGCCAACCCGCCGCCGCACTCATGTGAAGCTCGGGTTCGTCCGATGCCCTCTCCCCCACTGTGATGCCAAGGGCGTTCTGCTCGCTTCAGAAGATCACTCTCGCTCACCCGGCTCCGAGCGAAAAGATTGTTTGTTTCACATGACCGTTAGGAGATTGCTTCGGAGAAGCGCACCGTGGGTAGGTGGCGCATCGCCACGCCAACCAAGGACCACATCATGAACGCCCAAACTCAACAGCAAGGCAACCCCGACCAGACGAAGCCAGGTGAGGACAAGCCCGGTGACAAGCGCGGAGACACTCCGAAGGATCCGAGCCAGAAACAAGATGCCTCGCCTGGGCAATCGCGCTCGCACGACGAAGTGAGCCGTGAACAACAGAACCTTCCCGGCGACAAGCAACGTATTTAAGGTGAATGCTCCCTGCTAAGTCAGTTTTTCGGCACTGCGCCTGAGACCGACTTCACGTAGCTTTGGAGGTCATTCACCTGATCCGCCCATCGGGCGGCATCAACAGCCAGGCCTCCATACGCCGCATGGGACGCTGCAAAACCTCCGATCCAGTCGGGCGTCAGGACGTGATCCAGCGCCAGCACACCCTCGAACCCGGTCGTCCGGCGCACCCTTCGCGCCACCGGCGATCAGGTCCTCTCCCCGCGTGAACACAAGATTCCGCGCCCGAGCCAAGACCGCCTGCATCGAGGAGCGCTCCCTCAGCGCCTGCAGCGTCTTGACCAGCCCAGCCACCGACACGCCGGCGATCTCCAATTCGCGCCGGGCCGCCCAGTCCTGAGCCTGCCGCTTGATGCCGAAGCCCTGCCTTCCCGGATACCGGACTTGCTGACCTCCGCCCGCCGGACGTCACCCTGCTTTCAGGCTGGTGTGCCCATCCCCTACCCCATGTCGCGGCCGCCTTGGCGTCATCCTGGCGCAGCACGGCAGGCGATTTAGTTGGAAATCGCCAAAACGGCATGAGATTGACGGTATGCGGGGATTCAAATCGCCCATGAGGTTGGCGATTGTTGGCGTCATGCCAAGATTGTGCGATCAGACGGGTGGTGCGAAGGGGGGGACTCGAACCCCCACACCTGTTACGGCGTCAGGACCTAAACCTGGTGCGTCTACCAATTTCGCCACCTTCGCTTGGGAACCTGCCTGATGCGTTGCGCGATGGACAAAGAGACAAAGCTGTCCATGGGCAATCCGCGATTGTAGCTTGCTTGTTAGAATTCTGCCCCATGAACCCACGTCTCGACGCTCTGCAACCCTATCCCTTCGAAAAGCTGCGTGCCCTCATGGCCGAAGCGGGCACACCGCCGGAGGGCTTGCGCCCCATCGGCCTGCAGATCGGCGAGCCCAAGCACGCTGCCCCGCAGCGGGTGAAGGACGCCCTGTCCGCCTCGCTGGACGGGCTGTCGGTGTATCCGCCCACCAAAGGCGACCCTGCCCTGCGCACGGCCATTTCGCAGTGGATCTCGCGCCGCTACGACCTGCCCGCGCCCGACGCGGAAACGCAGGTGCTGCCGGTGCTGGGCTCGCGCGAGGCCCTGTTCGCCTTCGCGCAGGTGGTCATCGACCCAAGCCGTCCGGCGCGCGTGGTCTGCCCCAATCCGTTCTACCAGATCTATGAAGGCGCGGCGCTGCTGGCCGGCGCCCAGCCCTACTTCGTGAATGCCGACCCGCCGCGCGACTTCGGCTGCAACTGGGACCGCGTGCCCGCCGAGGTGTGGGCGCAGACCCAACTGCTGTTCGTGTGCTCGCCCGGCAACCCGGCCGGCAACGTGATGTCGCTGGACGAGTGGCGCACGCTGTTCGAACTGGCCGACCGCCACGGTTTCGTGATCGCCGCCGACGAGTGCTATTCCGAGATTTACCTGGACGAGGACGCCCCTCCCCTGGGCGCGCTGCAGGCGGCACGCCGCCTGGGCCGCAACGATTATCGCGGCCTGGTGTGCTTCTCCAGCCTGTCCAAGCGCTCGAACGTGCCTGGCCTGCGCTCGGGTTTCGTGGCGGGCGACGCCGCGCTGATCGCGCGCTTCCTGCTGTACCGCACCTATCACGGCAGCGCGATGAGCCCCATCGTGACGGCCGCCAGCATCGCGGCCTGGAACGACGAGGGCCACGTCGAGGACAATCGCGCCCAGTACCGCGCGAAGTTCGATGCCGTGCTGCCGGTGCTGGAACCGGTGCTGGACGTGCGCCGGCCGCAGGCCTCCTTCTATTTGTGGGCGGGCACCCATGGCTCGGATACGATCTTCACGCGCGACCTGTACGCGCAGACGGGCGTGACCGTGCTGCCCGGCAGCCTGCTGGCGCGCGAGGCGCACGGCGCCAATCCGGGCGCGGGCCGCATCCGCATCGCGCTGGTCGCGCCGCTGGCCGACTGCCTGGAAGCCGCCCACCGCATCGCTGATTTCGCGCGGCGGCGGCGCTAGGCGCCAGGGCGGCCCTGCCGCCCGCGCCGGCATCCCGCCACGCATCGCTCTTTTCCCGCGCCTGCTGTTCCGCGCACTCCCATTCCGCATTTCCCTCCGATTACCCATCTGAAGACGCCAGAGCCATCATGACCCTAGACCTGCAATCCACCATCGAACAAGCCTGGGAAAACCGCGCCGACCTGTCGGCCGCCGCCTGCGACGCCGCCGTGCGCGAAGCCGTCGAGTACACGCTGCACGCCCTGGACGAAGGCCGCCTGCGCGTGGCCGACAAGAGCACCGGTGACTGGGTGGTCCATCAGTGGATCAAGAAGGCCGTGCTGCTGTCGTTCCGCCTGCAGGACAACCACGTGGTCGGCCAGGCGCCGCTGCAGTTCTACGACAAGGTGCCGCTCAAGTTCGCCGAGTACGGCGAAAGCGCGTTCAAGACCGGCGGCTACCGCGTGGTGCCGCCCGCCGTCGCCCGCCACGGCGCCTTCATCGGCCGCAACGTCGTGCTGATGCCTTCCTACGTGAACATCGGCGCCTACGTCGACGAAGGCACGATGGTCGACACCTGGGCCACCGTCGGTTCGTGCGCCCAGATCGGCAAGAACGTCCACCTGTCGGGTGGCGTGGGCATCGGCGGCGTGCTGGAGCCGCTGCAGGCCAACCCCACCATCATCGAAGACAACTGCTTCATCGGCGCGCGCTCGGAAGTGGTCGAAGGCGTGATCGTGGAAGAGAACTCGGTGCTGGCCATGGGCGTGTACCTGTCGCAAAGCACGAAGATCTATGACCGCGCCAGCGGCACGATCACCTATGGCCGCGTGCCCTCGGGCTCGGTCGTGGTGCCTGGCTCGCTGCCCTCCAAGGACGGCAGCCACAGCCTGGCGTGCGCCGTCATCGTCAAGCGCGTGGACGCGCAGACCCGCGCCAAGACCAGCATCAACGATCTGCTGAGGGCCTGATGACGCAATCCGCCGTGCTGGCGCTGGTCAAGGACCTGATCGCCCGACCTTCCGTGACACCCGAGGATGCCGGCTGCCAGACGGCGCTGGCCGAGCGCCTCGCGGCCTCGGGTTTCCTTGCCGACACGCTGGCCGAAGGCGGCGTCACCAATCTCTGGCTGCGCCGCGGCACGGCGCAGCCGGTGCTGGTTTTCGCGGGCCACACCGACGTGGTGCCGACCGGCCCGCTGGAAAAGTGGACGAGCCCGCCCTTCACGCCCACGGAACGCGACGGTCGCCTGTACGGACGCGGCGCGGCGGACATGAAAAGCTCGATCGCCGCCTTCACGATCGCGGCCGAGGAGTTCGTGGCCCGGCATCCGGACCACGCGGGCTCCATCGCGATGCTCATCACCTCGGACGAGGAAGGCCCGGCCGTGCACGGCACCGTGAAGGTGTGCGAAGCGCTGGTCGCGCGAGGTGAAAAGCTGGACTACTGCATCGTGGGCGAGCCGACCTCGGGCAAGGCCCTGGGCGACGTGATCAAGAATGGCCGCCGCGGTTCGCTGTCGGGCAAGCTGACGGTGCGCGGCATCCAGGGCCACGTGGCCTATCCGCAACTGGCGCGCAACCCGGTGCACCAGGTGGTGCCCGCGCTGGCCGAGCTGACCGTGCGCGAGTGGGACGCGGGCAACGAGTATTTCCCGCCGACGACCTTCCAGATCTCGAACTTCCACGCCGGCACTGGCGCGACCAACGTCGTGCCGGGCGAAGCGGTCATCGACTTCAATTTCCGTTTTTCCACCGCCAGCACGCCGGAAGGCCTGAAGGACGCCGTCACGCAGACGCTGGACCGCCACGGCCTGGAATACGACATCGCCTGGACGCTGGGCGGCGAACCGTTCCTGACGCCGCGCGGCTCGCTGAGCGAAGCGCTGTCTTCGGCCATCCAGGACGAGACGGGCGTGACGACCGAGCTGTCCACCACGGGCGGCACCTCGGACGGCCGCTTCATCGCCAGGATCTGTCCGCAGGTGGTGGAGTTCGGTCCGTGCAACGCGACCATCCACCAGGTCAACGAGAATATCGAGGTGGCCGACCTGGAACCCCTGAAGAACATCTACCGCCGCACGCTGGAAAACCTCCTGCTGCCGCGCTGATCCTTCCGTACCCTGCCCTGACGCCCTTACCCATGCCCGCTACCGAACGCAAAGAACTGCTGACCCTGCGCGACCTGCTGCGCTATGCCGTGACGCGCTTCAGCGCCGCCAAGCTGGCTTTCGGCCACGGCACCGACAACGCCTGGGACGAGGCCGTCTACCTGACGCTGCACACCCTGCACCTGCCCCCCGACACGCTGGAACCGTTCCTGGATGCCCGCATCCTGCCGTCCGAGCGGGAGCGCGTGCTGGGCGTCATCGACCGCCGCGTCCAGGAACGCGTGCCGGCCGCCTACCTGACGCAGGAAGCCTGGCTGCGCGGCCATCGTTTCTACGTGGACAAGCGGGTCATCGTGCCGCGTTCTCCCATTGCCGAGCTGCTGGAAAGCGGCCTGTCGCCGTGGGTCGATCATCCGGACGACGTATCGCGTGCGCTGGACATGTGCACGGGCTCGGGCTGCCTGGCCATCCTGGCCGCGCTGGCCTTTCCCTATGCGCAGGTCGACGCCGTGGACACGTCCGAAGACGCACTGGCCGTCGCGCGCTGCAACGTGGAAGACTACGGCCTGCAGGAGCGCCTGACGCTGCATCGCAGCGACCTGTTCTCGGCGCTGCCCAAGGCGGCCTACGACGTGATCGTGTGCAATCCGCCCTATGTGAACGCCACCTCCATGGACGCCCTGCCGGCCGAGTTCCGTCACGAGCCGTCGCTGGCGCTGGCCGGCGGCACCGACGGCATGGACCTGGTGCGGCGCATCCTGGCCGCCGCGCCCGACTATCTGACCGAGCGCGGCGTGCTGGTGCTGGAAATCGGCCACGAACACGCGCACTTCGCCGCGGCCTTTCCCGGGCTGGAGCCCGTGTGGCTGGAAACCGAGGCGCAAGGCGACCCGATCCTGCTCCTGACCCGCGAGCAACTGCTGTCGTGATCCGTGCTTCTGGCCTGACCCTGCGGCGCGGCACGAAAGTGCTGCTGGACGCCGCGGACTTCGTGATCAATCCCGGCGAACGCGTCGGCATCGTCGGCAAGAACGGCGCGGGCAAGTCCACGCTGTTCGCCCTGCTCAAGCACGAAATGGACCAGGACGCCGGCACGCTGGACGTCCCGGCCTCCTGGCGCATCGCCAGCGTGCAGCAGGAATACGCCGCCACCGACCAGCCCGCCCGCGAGTTCGTCATCGACGGCGACACCCGCCTGCGCAGCCTGCAGGCCGAGCGCGACGCGCTGGGCGAGGACGGCGACGGCACGCGCATCGGCGAGCTGGAAGCCCTGCTGACCGAGGCCGGCGCCTGGAGCGCGGCGTCGCGCGCCGAACAACTGCTGGCCGGCCTGGGTTTCAAGCCACACGAATGGATGGCGCCCGTCACGAGCTTTTCCGGCGGCTGGCGCATGCGCATTGCCCTGGCGCGCGCGCTGATGGCGCCCTCGGAACTGCTGCTGCTGGACGAGCCGACCAACCACCTGGACCTGGACGCCATGCTCTGGCTGGAACGCTGGCTGGGCGCCTATGAAGGCACGGTGCTGCTGATCTCGCACGACACCGAGTTCCTGGACGCGGTGGCGCGCCACATCCTGCATTTCGACCAGGCCAAGCTGGTGCGCTATCGCGGCGGCTACGAAGACTTCATCACGCAGCGCGCCGAGCGCCTGCGCCAGTCGCGTGCCGCCTGGGATCGCCAGACCCGCGAAACCGCAAGGCTGCAAGGCTTCATCGACCGCTTCAAGGCCAAGGCCTCGAAGGCCAAGCAGGCCCAAAGCCGCGTCAAGGCATTGGCCCGCATGGAAAACCTGGTGCCGCTGCACGCGGAGGCCGGCATCGACATCCGCATTCCCTCGCCCGACAGCATGCCCGATCCGCTGCTGGTGCTGGAAGGCATGCAGGCCGGCTACACCCGTGCGGATGGCGAGCAGACCGCCATCCTGCGCGACGTGAAGCTGATGGTGCGCGGCGGCAGCCGCATCGGCATCCTGGGCGCCAATGGCGCCGGCAAGTCCACGCTGGTGAAGGTGCTGGCCGGCGAGATGGCGCCCCAGGCCGGCACGCGCCAGGCTTCCCGCGGGCTGGAAATCGGCTATTTCGCCCAGCAGCAGCTGGACGTGCTGGACCTGCAGGCCACGCCGCTGGCGCACCTCATGCGCCTGGCGCCCGAGGCCCGCGAGCAGGACCTGCGCAACTACCTGGGCGGCTTCGGTTTCTCGGGCAATACCGTGCTGGACCCGGTGGGCCCCATGTCTGGTGGTGAAAAGGCGCGCCTGGCGCTGTCGCTCATCGTCTGGCAGAAACCCAACCTGCTGTTGCTGGACGAACCCAGCAACCACTTGGACGTGGAGACGCGCGAAGCGCTGGCGACGGCGCTGGCCGAGTTCGGCGGCAGCATGCTGATGGTGTCGCACGACCGGCACTTGCTGCGCACCACGGTGGATTCGTTCTGGATCGTGGCCGACGGCACGGTGCGCGAGTTCGACGGCGACCTGGAGGACTATCGCGACTGGCTGGCCCAGCGCACGGCGCAGGACCGCCGTGAACAGGCCGCCGAGAACCGCGCGCAGGCCGACGGACAGAGCGTCGACCGCAAGGCCCAGAAACGCCAGGAAGCGGAAGAACGCCAGCGCCTGTCGGTGCTGCGCAAGCCGCTGGAGAAACAGCTGGCCAAGGTCGAGGCGGAGATGGAAACCTGCCGCCAGCGCGTGCAGGAACTGGACGCCCGCATTGCCGACCCGGAGCTGTATACGGATGCGCGGCGCGACGAGCGCCAGAAGGTGATGGCCGAGCACGGCGAGTCGGCCAAGCGGCTGGGCGAGCTGGAGGAAAGCTGGCTGGGGCTGCAGGAGCAGATCGAGGCGTTGTCGGCGTCGTAGCGTCTGATCTCGGGAATCCCTGATAGGCCGAGACAAAGGCCGTTGCCATGATCATGGCAACGGCCTTTTTATTACCCAGCCATTAACCAACTTGCCAAATTAAACCTATCAGGTTAATTTGTATGGAAAAGGGCACTCCGCATTGCAAGTTATCGGCAATCAGGGCGATGGTCGAAAGGGGACATGTCCGCACAACGGCTTCCGCACTGGCCGGCGCTGCTGCGCTGGGCCTGGATTTCCGCGGAATGATCAATGTGGTCACCGCACTGACGCCCCAGGACTTCCACAAGAGCATGACCACACACGCCGACCAGCGCATCTGGCAAGACGTGTACCGATGACAGCTATGGGTAAGGTCTATCTGAAACTCACGGTCATTGATGACGTGCTCATCGTGTCCTTCAAGGAACTGTGACCATGCAATGCCCTCTCTGCGCACAGGCGGAACTGAACCATGACACCCGCGATCTTCCCTATACCTACAAGGGGGAAACGATCGCGATTCCGGCCGTGACGGGCGACTACTGCCCCGCTTGCGGGCAAAGCCTGCTCGGCACCGTCGAATCAGCACGTGTCAGTGCGGCGATGCTCGCGTTCAATCGGCAGGTCAACGCGGGCATCGTCGACCCGGGTTTCATCGTCAGCGTCAGAAAGAAGTTGGGCCTGGATCAGCGGGAAGCCGCCGAGATTTTTGGAGGCGGCGTCAATGCGTTCTCTCGCTACGAGAACGGCAAGACCAGACCGCCATTGGCCTTGGTCAAACTGCTGAAGGTGCTGGATCGCCACCCCGATTTGTTGAGCGAAGTGCGCGAGGCCTGATCTGCCCGGCGGATCAACCCAGCAAGGCGTGCACCGCCACGCCCATCAACGCACCGCCCGCCACCAGCCAGACCAGCAAGCCCGCCGCCAACGCCAGCGGCCTGGCACCCGCGCGGCGGATGGCGCCCACCCGCGTGCATGCGCCCAGCGCGGCCATGGCCATGGCCAGCACGAACATCCCCAGCGCCGCGCCCGCCGCACGCAGCGGTTCCGGCATCACGCCCAGGGAATTGACGCCCGCCATTGCCACGAAGGCCACGGCAAACCAGGGCACGGCCACCTTGCGGGCAGCGCCGGCATCCGGCGCATCCTTGCGCGCCAGCCACGCCGACAACAGGATCAGGAACGGCGCCAGCATCATGACGCGCACCATCTTCACGATGACGGCGCTGTCAGCTGCCTGCGGACCGGCGGCGCTGCCGGCCACGACCACTTGCGCCACTTCGTGGAGGGTGGCGCCCACGAAGAGGCCGTAGCTGCGCGCATCGACCAGGCCCGGCCAGGCCTGCTGCAGCCAGGCAAAGGCCAAGGGATAGAGGAACATCGACAGCGTGCCGAAGGCGACGACCGTCGCAATGGCCACCGCGACCTGGTCGGCGCGGCCTTTCACCACGGGCTGCGTGGCGAGCACGGCCGCGGCCCCACAGATGGCGCTGCCCGCGCCGATCAGCATCGCGGTGCCGCGCTCCAGCTTGAAGAGCCGCAAGCCGGCCCAACAGGCCAGGCCGAAAGTGCTGGCCACGACCAGCGCGTCGAGCACGAGGCCGGCGGCGCCCACGGCGGCAATGTCCTGGAAGGTCAGCCGCAAGCCGTACAGGATGATGCCCAGGCGCAGCAGTTTCTGGCGCGTGAGATCCAGGCCAGGTGCTGCGCGTGCGTCCAGGCGGGCCGGCAGCAGTGCCCCGGCCGCCATGCCGAACAGGATGGCCAGCGTGAGCGCGCCCAGGCCACGCGATTGCAAGGCAGGCAGGCTGCCCAGGCTGGTGGCGGCCAGCGCGATGAGGGTGGCCAGCAGCACCCCGGGCGCGTGCCCGCCAATCCAGCCGCCCGGCCAGGCGCCCGCAACCTGGCGCGACAGGCTGGCGGCGGCGAAGGGCGAGGAATGGGCGGAGGTGGGAGGCACGACGAGGACGCTGGCGAGAGGATTCAAGACCCGACGCACGTCCAGGAAGCACACGCGCCGTTCGATATGACCCACACTTTGCCTTTCGCTCGCTTATCTGTAAAACAGGTTATATCGTTATGGCTTAACGAAATAAGCGATAAGCTGTCTGCCTCATGCACCTGACCCTGCGCCAACTCGAGATCTTCGTCGCCATTGCCGAGACCGGCAGCACCTCGGCCGCCAGCCAGCGCATCGCGCTGTCGCAGTCCGCGGTCAGCGGCGCCTTGCGCGAACTCGAGCATCTGCTGGATACCCAATTGTTCGACCGGCTGGGCAAGCGCCTGTCGCTGAACGACACCGGCCGCGCGCTGCTGCCGCGGGCGCTGGTGGCGCTGGAGGCGGCGCGCGACATCACGCGCAGTTTTGAAGCGGGCGCGGCGGCAGGCGGCGCGGCCGGCGAGCAGCCCGTGCATCTGTGCCTGGGCGCCAGCACCACCATCGGCAACTACCTGGCGCCGGCGATCATGGCGGACTTCCTGTCACGCCGGCCGCAAGCCACGCTGGACCTGTTCATCGGCAACACGCGGGAAGTGGCAGCGGCCGTGGCCCGCCTGGAAATCGACCTGGGACTCATCGAGGGCCCGTGCCACGACCCCACGCTGCGGGTCACGCCCTGGCAGGAAGACGAGCTGGTGGTCGTGTGCGCGCCGGGCCACCCCCTGGCCGCCCTGCCCCCCGCCGCGCGCACGCCGCAGGCGCTACGCGCGGCGCGCTGGCTGCTGCGGGAGGCCGGTTCGGGAACGGGTGAGGCAGCAGAGCGCATCCTGCTGCCGCAACTGGATCATTTCGAACGGCCCTTGCGGCTGGGCAGCACCGAGGCCATCAAGCAGGCGGCGGCCCAGGGCCTGGGACTGGCCTGCCTGTCGCGTTGCGCGGTGGAGGACCTGCTGGCGCTGGGGCGATTGACCGTGCTGGACACCCGCCTGGGCACGCTGTCGCGGCGCCTGTATCTGGTGCAGCATCCCGCACGCCGGCTGTCGCCGGGCATGCAGGCCTTCCTGGCCTGCTGCGGCGTCACGACGGAAACCTGAGCCTCGATGCAAAACCGGCGCCCTCAGGCGCCGGTTTCGCTGGTGCCGCACTTGCCGCGTGTGCGTCAGCTGACGATCTCGAGCTTCGCGATACCCAGGGCCAGCGTCTTCATGCCGGCGTCGCGGAACTGGATCTGCGCCTGGGCGTCCTGCGCCGAGCCCGACAGCCCCAGCACGGTGCCTTCGCCAAAGCGCGCATGCCGCACGCCCGTGCCGATGCGGAAGTGCTGGTCGCCCACGGTGACGCCCGTGGTGACGCCACGCGATTCGCGGGGTGCGATGCGGCCGGTGGCGGCGCGGCCGAACGCATCGCCCTGGCGGGAGCCGCCCCAGGCATTGTCCTGCATGCGCGGCGCGGCCACCTTGGGGCTCAGCCACTTCAGATGCTGCTCGGGAATTTCCTGCAGGAAGCGCGAGCGCATGGCGTAGCGCGTCTGGCCATGCAGCATGCGGCTCTGCGCCAGCGTGATGGTCAGGCGCTCGCGCGCCCGCGTGATGGCGACATACATGAGGCGCCGCTCTTCTTCCAGGCCCGAGGCATCCAGGATGCTGTTCTCGTGCGGGAAGAGGCCCTCTTCCATGCCGGTGATGAAGACCGAGTCGAACTCCAGGCCCTTGGCCGCGTGCACGGTCATGAGCTGGATGGCGTCCTCGCCCGCCTGCGCCTGGTTGTCGCCGGACTCCAGCGAGGCATGGGACAGGAAGGCGGACAGCGGCGACAGGCCGGCGGCGAGATTGGGCGCGGCATCGATATCGGCCGACACGCTGTCATCGACGGGCCGCGGCAGGCCCGAAGGCAGGCCGTGGCTGCTGTCCTCGCCCGAGAACACCGCGGCGGCCGTGACCAGTTCGCCCAGGTTCTCGATGCGCTCGGCACCTTCGCGCTCACCGCGATAGTGCTGCAGCAGGCCGCTGTGCTCGATGACATGCTCTACCGCTTCCGGCAGCGGAAGCTGGCGCGTGTCCTCGGCCAGCTGGGCGATGAGCCTGACGAACTGGATCAGGTTCGAGCCGCCCTTGCCGGGCACGCGCGCCACGGTGGCGTTCAGGCTGGCGCCGTCGGCGCGGGCCATGTCGACCAGCGTTTCCATGGTGCGCGCACCGATGCCGCGCGCGGGGAAGTTCACCACGCGCAGGAAGGAGGTGTCGTCGTCCGGATTGGCGATGAGGCGCAGGTAGGCCAGCGCATGCTTGATTTCCTGGCGCTCGAAGAAGCGCAGGCCGCCATAGACCTTGTAGGGAATGCCGGCGGTGAACAACGTGTGCTCGATGACCCGCGACTGCGCATTGCTGCGGTACAGGATGGCGATTTCGCGGCGCTCGCGGCCTTCGTTGATCTGGGCGCGGATCTCGTCGACCACCCACTGGGCTTCCATGCCGTCAGTGGGCTGCTCGATGACGCGCACCGGTTCGCCCGCGCCTTGGGACGTCCAGAGGTTCTTGCCCAGGCGGCCGCTGTTGTGCTCGATCAGCGCATTGGCGGCGTCCAGGATGTGGCCATAGGAACGGTAGTTCTGCTCCAGGCGGATGACCGTGCCACGCGCGTAGTCGCGCTCGAAATCGGCCATGTTGCCGACGTTCGCGCCACGGAAGGCATAGATGGACTGGTCGTCGTCGCCCACGGCGAAGAGGCTGGCGCCACCGCCCGCCAGCAGCGTCAGCCAGCGGTATTGCAGCGTGTTGGTGTCCTGGAACTCGTCGACCAGGATGTGCCGGAAGCGGCGCTGGTAGTGCTCGCGGATGGGCGCGTTGCGAGACAGCAGTTCATAGGCGCGCAGCAGCAACTCGGGGAAGTCGGCCACCCCTTCGCGCTGGCATTGCGCTTCGTACAATTCATAGATCTCGATCATGCGCCGCGTATGGTTGTCATACGCTTCCATCGCCCCCGGGCGCTCGCCCGACTCCTTGGCGTGGTTGATGAAGCGCTGCACGTCGCGCGGCGGATACTTCTCGTCGTCGATGTTCGCGCCCTTGATGAGGCGCTTGATGGCAGCGAGCTGATCGGTGGTGTCGAGGATCTGGAAGGACTGCGGCAGGCCCGCGTCGCGGTGATGCGCGCGCAGCAGCCGGTTGCACAGGCTGTGGAAGGTGCCGATCCACAGGCCGCGCGTGTCGATGGGCAGCAACGACGACACGCGCGTCACCATTTCACGCGCTGCCTTGTTCGTGAACGTGACGGCCAGCAGCCCAAATGGACTGGCCTGGCCGGTTTGAATCAGCCAGGCCATGCGGGTGGTGAGCACCCGGGTCTTTCCGCTGCCCGCCCCGGCGAGCACCAGGGCGTGTTGCGGTTCGAGTGTGACGGCGGCGCGTTGTTCCGGGTTGAGCTGCTCGATCATGCCGCGTAGCGGCGCAGTCGCAGGGCGAACTGCTCGAGGCCATCGATGCCGCTTTGCTGCGCGCGCTGGCACCAGGCCTGCAGGTCATGCAACAGCTGCTCGCTGCTGGCGCTGGAGCTTTCCCAGAGACGGCCCAGCTCGGCGCGCATCTGCACCAGCGTGGCCAGCGCGGGGCTGCGCGTGACGGCCTGGTCGATCTCGGCGCGCTGTTGCGGCTGCAGGCTGTCTTCCGAGATACGGACCCAGTTGCGGGCGCGCTTGAGCACCGACAGCGACTCGCCGTGCTTGGCGGAGGAATCGCCTTGCAGGCGGGCGATTTCCTGCGTGCAGGCACGCTTCATGAGATCGGCATAGCGCGCCATGATTTCATAGCGGTGCGTGATGACGCCCTGCAGCGTGCCCAGGTCGACGGCGGGCTTGCTGCCGGCGGCTTCCAGCTTGAGCTTGGGCGCGACCTTCTTGATCTTGGCCAGGCCGAAGAAACGCAGGATGGAGATGTACATCCAGCCGATGTCGAACTCGTACCACTTGCTCGAGAACTTGGCCGAGGTGCCATGGGCGTGGTGGTTGTTGTGCAGTTCCTCGCCGCCGATGATGATGCCCCAGGGCACGAGATTCGTGCTGGTGTCCGGGCTGGCGAAGTTGCGGTAGCCGACGAAGTGGCCGATGCCGTTGACGACGCCGGCGGCCCAGAAGGGAATCCAGGCCATCTGCACGGCCCAGACCGTCAGGCCCAGGGCGCCGAACAGGGCGACGTCGATGGCCAGCATGATCAGGATGCCGCCCATGCTGTGGCGCGTGTAGACGTTGCGCTCCATCCAGTCATCGGGCGTGCCGTGGCCGAACTTGGCCATGGTTTCAGCGTTGTTCGACTCTTCGCGATAGAGCTCGGCGCCGCGGAACAGCACCTTCCAGATACCGAAGATCATGGGCGAATGGGGATCGCCTTCGCGTTCGCACTTGGCGTGGTGCTTGCGGTGGATGGCCACCCACTCCTTGGTGACCATGCCGGTGGTCAGCCACAGCCAGAAACGGAAGAAATGCGACACCGCGGGATGCAGGTCGAGGCCCCGGTGCGCCTGGCTGCGATGCAGGAAGACGGTGACCGAAACGATGGTGATGTGGGTCAGCACCAGGGTGATGAGCACGACTTGCCACCAGGATACCTGGAGCAGGCCGCCCTTGATGAAATCGAGCGCGTAGGAAAACACGGAATCCATGAATGTCATGAGGTCTCGCTGGTAGATTGGCGGGCAGTGTAGCCCACCTGACAATCCTGTGACAGGTCGTACACGAAAAAGTTTTTGCGCAAAATCAAAGCCTAACTGTTTGTTCTGGCAGGGATTTCAGCGTGCGACCATCAGGAATGTCGGTGCCCGGAATCTGCCGGGCCAGCCGGCCAGGAGAACGCCCGCGTCGCGGGTGGCTGGCCTTGCGGCATATTGGCCGGGGAGAATTCACCCGGTCCGCCGTCTTGATACCTGCTATTTTCCTACGAAATGCCTTCCGTGTCGCCCTTTCCCCCTACTGTCGGGTCTGATTTGTCCATCCCTTGCGCCGCCGCCCCGGGACGCCGCCTCGCGACGTCCCCTTTTCACCACAATCGCGTCCTGTGCGGAAGGAATCGCCTGCGCATGGTGGCCCTGTCGGGCTGCCTGATGGCAGGCCTGCTGCCGGAACTGGCAGGCGCGGCGCCCGACACGCCCGGCATGGAAGGCCCGCGCCGGCATTTCGGCCAGGCCGACAGCACCGCGCCCGTCAGCCTGGCGCGTTACGCGGAAGTCCGCGCGCAGACTTGCCAACCCCTGATGGCGCCGGTCGTGACGCTGGAGGAGCGCCCGGCGGGCGGACGCCTGTGGGTGGCCCAGGGCACCACCGTGCTGCAGGTGCGGGGGTGCCCGCCGCTGAAGACGCCGATGAGCGAGGTGATGTACGACGCCGGCGCCGCGGCCGGCTTCCAGGACGTGGGTTGGCGGGTGCAGTGGCAGTGGCCCGCGCCGCGCGTGGAAACGGTGCGCGGGCGGGTGACGGCCACCGGCCGTTAGTGGGTTAGCTCAGGCGTCAGGCGTCGCGGGGCGGCGCATCCGGCTGTTCGCCGGCATCCGCCACCGGCGCGGCCTCATCCGGCGCCTCGCCGGGTTCGGCGTCCGCCGTCTCCCCACCCGGGGCTTGCTCGTCCAAGGTCTCGCTGGCTGCCGCGCTGGCAGCCTCGATCACCGCCTCGGCCTGCGCGGCCGCCGCCACGCCGGCAGCCGCCTCGGCCCCGCCCTTGCCCGATGCCGGCTTCACACGCTCCAGCACGGCGGCGAAGAAGCCATCCGTGCCATGCACGTCGGGACGCAGCTTCAGGAACGGTCCATCCAGCGTGAGATCGGGCGCGCGCGCGGCCAGGATCTCGCCGGCATCGCGCTGCACGAACTCGGGATGGCGGGCCAGGAAGGCGCGCACCTGTTCCTCGTTTTCCTCGGGCAGCAGGCTGCACGTGGCGTAGATCAGGCGTCCGCCCGGCGCCACGCAACGCGCGGCGCTTTCCAGGATGCGCTTCTGCAGCGCGCACAGCTCATGCAGGGCCTGCACGCTCTGGCGCCACTTCAGGTCGGGATTGCGGCGCAGCGTGCCCATGCCGCTGCACGGCGCGTCGACCAGCACGCGCTGGGCCTTGCCGGCCAGGCGCTTGACGCGCACGTCGTTCTCGCCGTCGATGGCCACGGGCACCACGTTGGACAGGCCGCTGCGGGCCAGCCGCGGCTTGCCGCGGGCCAGGCGCGCGGCCGACACGTCGAAGGCATAGAGCCGGCCGGTGGAGCGCATCAGCGCGCCCAGCAGCAGCGTCTTGCCGCCCGCGCCGGCGCAGAAATCGATGACCATTTCGCCGCGCTTGGGCGCGACCAGCGCGGCCAGCAGCTGGCTGCCTTCGTCCTGGACCTCGATGAGGCCATGCTCGAACTGCGGCCAGCGATTCAGCGGCGGGCGGCCCGACATGCGGATGCCCCAGGGCGAATACGGCGTGGGACGCGGATTGTGCTGCGGCATGCCCTTGACCAGCGCGGCCAGCATCTCGTCGCGCTCGGCCTTCATGGGATTGACCCGCAGGTCCAGGTCGGCCTGCTGGTTCAGCGACTCGCGCAGGGGCTGGGCGTCGGGCAGCAGCGCCAGGCGCTCATCCAGCCAGTCGGGCAGGCTGTCGCGCACGGCGGGCGGCAGCGTATCGAGGTCGATGCTGGTGACGCGCGCCAGCCACTCCTGCTCGGGCGGCGTGAGCACGGCCTTGACCGCCTCGGCGTTGCCCGTATTGTAGAGACCCAGGATGGCCAGGCGGCGCACGGCGTGGCCCACGCCGCTTTCGCCGAACTGGCGGTAACGGCGCAGGTTGCGCAGGATGTCGTAGACCGCCTCGGCCAGCTCGGCGCGGTCGCGCACGCCCAGCTTGGGATGCGCGCGCAGCCAGTGCGACAGCGAGGCGTCGGCCGGGTATTCCCAGGTCAGCACCGTTTCCAGCACGTCGCGCAACTGCTCCAGACGCCAGGCGGCGGGGGCCAGGCGCGGACGCTGCGGCGCGGCAGGCCTGGCGTCCTGGGGCGCGGCGGCGCGACTCGCGAAGTCGCGCTGCTCGGCGGCGTCGACGTTGCGCGGCGCGGTCCAGGCGCCGCGCGCGGGCGGCATGGCCGCGCGCGCCTGGGGAGGCCCGCCACGACTGGCGCCGCCGCGGTCGTTGCGGTTACGGTCACTGCCGCCGTGGCTGTTGCCACCACGGTCATTGCGGTCGCCACCGTAGCGCTCATCGCGACCACGATCGTTGCCCCGTTCCGGGCGGCCACGCGAGGCGTCCTGGCCACCACGCGGCTCCCAGTTGCCACGGCTGTCGCCGGACGCACGGTTGTCACGCGGGGGGCGGTTGTCGTACGAAGGACGGCCATCGCGTGGCGGACGGCTGTCGCCAGCGGGACGGCCATCGCGCGGCTGACGGTTTTCCCATTCGCCGCGCGCCGGCCGCTCCTGGCGGTTCTCGCGCACGGGACGGTCGCCACGCGCCTGCGCGGGCGGCGGCAGGCCGGCGCTGCGCCGGGGGGCCGGGGCGGCGGCGTCATCACGCGGCGCCGGACGGGATGGCGCGCGCGGCGAAGACTCGCGCCCGGAGGTGTCGCGGGCGGCCTTGAAGGCGGACAGACTGCCGCCGCGGCGCGGGGCGTCAGAGGGTTTACGGGTGCTCATTCAGATTCTCCTTGCTGCCACACAACCAGCCGCCGGGCCACGCCCTCGACTTCCACGCGTCCTTCCTCGCCCAGGCGGGCGCGGCCTTCGACCAGCCAGCGCACGGCCAGCGGAAAGACCTCATGTTCCACTTCCAGCACCCGGTCCGCCAGCGTTTCCGCCGTGTCACCGGCCAGCACCGGCACGACGCCCTGCGCGATGACAGGGCCATGATCCAGCACCGGCGTGACGAAATGCACCGTGCAGCCATGCGCCTGCACGCCCGTGGCCAGCGCCTGGGCGTGCGTGTGCAATCCCGGGAAGGCGGGCAGCAGCGACGGGTGGATGTTCACCAGCCGGCCTGCGTAGCGCCGCACGAAACCGGGCGTCAGCACGCGCATGAAGCCCGCCAGGATGACCACGTCGGGCGCATGGCGGTCGATTTCCTCGGCCAGCGCGGTATCGAAAGCCTCGCGGGTGGGGTAGTCACGGTGCGGCACGGCCGCCGTGGCGATGCCCTGCCCGCTTGCCCAGGCCAAGCCAGGCGCGTCGGCGCGGTTGGAAATGACGGCGGCGATGACGGCGGGCCAATCCTGTTCGCGACAGGCCTGGACCAGGGTCTGCATGTTGCTGCCCCGCCCGGAGATCAGGATGACGATCCGGCGGTGCCGCGCTTGCATGGGGGGGGATGAGGACAAAATGGCAATCTCGTTGCGGGCAACCCGAAATTGTAAACTGTCGCCCGTGAAACCCATGCCGCGACTCCACCGTTCCCTGCCCCCGCCCGGCGCACGCCGGCCCTGCGCGCTCACCATCGGCAATTTCGACGGCGTGCACCGGGGCCACCAGGCCATCCTGGCCCATGTCCGCGAGGCCGCCCTGGCGCGCGATCTCGCGCCCTCGGTCATGACCTTCGCGCCGCATCCGCGCGAGTATTTCGCGCTGCTGGCGCACCGGCCCGAGCTTGCGCCCACCCGCATCAGCGGCCTGCGCGACAAGATGGCGGCGTTGGCCGCCAGCGGCATCGAGCAGGTGATCCTGCAGCGCTTCGACGCCCGGCTGGCCGAGATGTCGGCGCAGGACTTCATCGCGCGCCTGCTGGTGCAGGGCCTGGACGTGCGCTGGCTGCTGGTGGGCGAGGATTTCCGCTACGGCCACCGCCGCAGCGGCGACATCGCGCTGCTGCGCGACGCGGGCGCCCGCCATGGCTTCGAGGTGGCCACGCTGGCGGACGTGACCGACGCCGACGGCCACCGCGTGTCCAGCTCCGAGGTCCGCAACGCCCTGGCGGTGGGCGACCTGGAACGCGCGGCGCGCCTGCTGGGCCGCCCCTACCAGATCAGCGGCCACGTCACCCACGGCCGCAAGCTGGGCCGCGAGCTGGGCTATCCCACCCTGAACCTGCGCGTGACGCCGCGTTGCGCCGCGCGCTCCGGCATCTACGTGGTGCGCGTGCACGGCCTGGGCGAGCACGCGCTGCCCGCCGTGGCCAGCCTGGGCGTGCGTCCGACCGTCGAGGACGACGGCCGCGTGCTGCTGGAAGTGCATGTGCTCGATGCCCGCATGGATGCTTACGGTAAACTCGTGCGCATCGAATTCCTGCAGCACCTGCGGGACGAAGAAAAATTCCCCGACCTCCACGCGCTGACCGAGGCCATCGAACTCGATGCCCGGAACGCACGCGCTTATTTCGCCGTTCATGGACTATAAAGACACCCTCAATCTTCCCGACACCGCCTTCCCGATGCGGGGCGACCTGGCCCGCCGCGAGCCGGCCTGGATTGCAGAATGGGAAGCCAAGCGCGTCTACCAGGCCATCCGCGAAATCGGTCGCGGACGCCCGCGCTTCGTGCTGCACGACGGCCCGCCCTATGCCAATGGGCAGATCCACATGGGTCACGCCGTCAACAAGATCCTGAAGGACATCATCGTCAAGTCGCGCCAGCTGGGCGGCATGGATGCCGTCTACGTGCCCGGCTGGGACTGCCACGGCCTGCCCATCGAGAACCAGATCGAGAAGACCCACGGGCGCAACCTGGGCCGTGACGAGGTGCAGGCCAAGAGCCGCGCCTACGCCACCGAGCAGATCGCCCTGCAGATGAAGGACTTCAAGCGCCTGGGCGTGCTGGCGGACTGGGACCGCCCCTACCTGACGATGAACCCGCGCAACGAGGCCGACGAGATCCGGGCGCTCAAGCGCGTCATGCAGCGCGGTTTCGTCTATCGCGGCCTGAAGCCCGTGTACTGGTGCTTCGACTGCCGCAGCTCGCTGGCCGAGTTCGAGATCGAATACGCCGACAAGAAGTCGCAGACGCTGGACGTCGCCTTCGAATGCGCCGAGCCGGAAAAGCTGGCCGCGGCCTTCGGCCTGGCGTCGCTGCCCCAACCCGCCTACGCCGTCATCTGGACGACCACGGCCTGGACGATTCCCGCCAACCAGGCGCTGAACCTGAATCCCGAGCTGAACTACGCGCTGGTGCAGACCGAGCGCGGCGTGCTGCTGCTGGCCGAGGCCCTGGTGGAAAAGGCCCTGGCCCGCTACCAGCTGGAAGGCACCGTGCTGGCCACCGTGGCGGGCGCGGCACTGGACCGCATCACCTTCAAGCATCCGCTGTACGACGTGGATGCGGGCTACCAGCGCGTGAGCCCCATCTTCCTGGCCGACTATGCCACCGCCGATGACGGCACGGGTATCGTGCATTCGGCCCCCGCCTATGGCGTGGACGACTTCCAGTCGTGCATGAGCAATGGCTTCTCGCACGACGACATCCTGAACCCGGTGCAGACCAACGGCGTCTATGCCGACACGCTGCCGCTCTTCGGCGGCCAGTTCATCTTCAAGGCCGCGCCTGTCGTCATCGACACGCTGCGCGACGCCGGCCGCCTGCTGGCCACGGAAACCATCACCCACAGCTATCCGCACTGCTGGCGCCACAAGTCGCCGGTCATCTACCGCGCCGCCGCGCAGTGGTTCGTGCGCATGGACGAGGGCGAAGGCGTCTTCACGTCCGACAAGGCGCCGCGCACGCTGCGCGAAATGGCGCTGGACGCCATCGAGCAGACCAGTTTCTATCCCAAGAACGGCAAGGCGCGCCTGCACGACATGATCGCCAACCGGCCCGACTGGTGTATTTCGCGCCAGCGGTCCTGGGGCGTGCCCCTGCCTTTCTTCCTGCACAACGCCACGGGCGAGCTGCATCCGCGCACCATGGAGATCATGGAGCAGGCGGCGCTGCTGGTGGAGGAAGGCGGCATCGAGGCCTGGAGCAAGGCCACGCCGGAATCGCTGATCGGCGCCGAGGATGCCCAGCAATACACCAAGAGCAACGACATCCTGGACGTGTGGTTCGACTCGGGCACGACGCACTTCCACGTGCTGCGCGGCTCGCACCTGGACGACGAACTGGCCGAAGGCGGCGAGCGCGACCTGGGCCACCACACGCACGGCATCGAGGCCGACCTGTACCTGGAAGGCCATGACCAGCATCGCGGCTGGTTCCACTCGTCGCTGCTGACCGCCTGCGCCATGTATGGCCGCGCGCCTTACCGCAGCCTGCTGACCCATGGCTTCACCGTGGACAGCCAGGGCCGCAAGATGAGCAAGTCGCTGGGCAACGGCGTGGACCCGCAGAAGACCAGCGAGAAGCTGGGCGCGGAAATCATCCGCCTGTGGGTGGCCGCCAGCGACTACTCCGGCGACATCGCCGGCGACGACAAGATCCTGGCGCGCGTGGTCGACGCCTATCGCCGCATCCGCAACACGCTGCGCTTCCTGCTGGCCAACACCAGCGATTTCGATCCTGCCGTCCATGCCGTGCCCGCCGACCAGCTGCTGGAAATCGACCGCTGGGCGCTGGCGCGCCTGGCGCAGTTCCAGGCCGAGACGCTGGCGCACTACGACGTCTACGAATTCCACCCGGTCATCGCCAAGCTGCAGGTGTTCTGCTCGGAAGACCTGGGCGCGTTCTACCTGGACATCCTGAAGGACCGCCTCTACACCACCGGCGCCGACAGCGTGTCGCGCCGTTCGGCGCAGACGGCGCTGTGGCACGTGGTGCAGACGATGCTCAAGCTCATCGCCCCCGTGCTCTCGTTCACGGCCGAGGAAGCCTGGGCGCTGGTCAAGCCGGACGCGCTCACGATCTTCACCGAGCAATATCACCAGGTGCCGGTCGAGGCCGATGCCACGGCGCTGCTGGACAAGTGGGCGCGCGTGCGCACGCTGCGCGCCGAGGTCACCCGCCAGCTGGAAGACGTCCGCACGCAGGGCAGCATCGGCGCGTCGCTGCAGGCGGAAGTGGACATCCACGCCAGCGGCGACGACCTGGCCGTGCTGCAAAGCCTGGGCGACGACCTGCGCTTCGTGCTGATCGTCTCGCGCGCGACCGTGCATGCGGGCGAAGGCGAGCTGCGCGTGGCCATCGCGCCCTCGGCGCACGCCAAGTGCGAGCGCTGCTGGCACTACCGTGCCGACGTGGGCGCCGACAGCAAGTACCTGGGCCTGTGCGGCCGTTGCGTCAGCAACCTGTTCGGCGCGGGCGAACCGCGCAGCGCGGCATGAGCGCGCCGGGCCGCCCCAAGGGCGAAGACCGGAGTGCGCAGCACGCAGGTAACCCGATGAGCGGCCCCGCTCCCACCGGCCAGGCAGACGGCGCCCCGGCGCGCCGGCCTGCCCTCTGGCCGTGGCTGGCGCTGGCGCTGGCCATCATCCTCGTCGACCAGTGGACCAAGGTCTACTTCGACAGCGCGCTGCAGTATGGCGAACGAATCAACCTGCTGCCGATCTTCGACTTCACGCTGCTCTACAACCGGGGCGCGGCCTTCAGCTTCCTCAGCACGGCGGGCGGCTGGCAGCGCTGGCTGTTCACGGCGCTGGGCGTGGGCGCGGCGGTCTTCATCCTGTGGCTGCTGCATCGCAACCGCGGCCAGTTCCGCTTCTGCCTGGCGCTCTCCATGATCCTGGGCGGCGCGCTGGGCAACGTGATCGACCGCACGCAGCACGGCCACGTCATCGACTTCCTGCTGTTCTACTGGCGCGACTGGTACTACCCGGCCTTCAACGTGGCCGACATCGGCATCGTGTGCGGCGCCATCCTGCTGGTGCTGGACGAGATCCTGCGGGCACGCTCGGCGCAGAAGAAAGGCTGACCCGGACGCCGGGACGGCCAAGGCAAAAATGAAGCCACCCGCGGGTGGCTTCATTTTTGCCTGGCTCGACTAAACGGCGCCGAGCAGCCTGCGGGTGAGCAGGCCCCCCAGGTCACGACGAACCTCGCAGATGAGGTGGACGTAGGCCAAGCGATGCTGAACCACGCGCCCCATGCCTAGACCCGCGCCCCCGCCTCCTGCTCCGCCGTCTGCAGCAGCAGGTGGATATAGGTCCCCGCCTCGGTGATGTCGCGGCGGATGGCGGCGGCCACGCCTTCGCCATCCCGATTGGCCAGGGCGCGCAGCGCCACCTCGTGGTGGTCGGCGCGCTTCAGGTAGGGCACGTATTCCGGCAGCACGGCCGTCAGCATGGGGCCGCAACGCAGCCACAGGTTCTCGATGATGTCGTGGATCACCGGCAGGTCTGCCAGCGCATAGATGCCGAAGTGGAACTGCCGGTGCAGGTCCAGGTAGCCCTGGCGCCGTTCCGCGCCGCTTTCCTGCTCGATCATGGTCCGCATGCCTTCCAGGCAGCCGCTCAGCCGCGCCACGTCGTCATCGGTGGCGTGCAGCGCGGCTTCCAGCGCGGCACGCGATTCGATGTCGGCGCGAATGATCGTGAGCTGGCGGAACTGCTCGGCGCCCAGCTGGGGCACGGTTGCGCCGCCGCCCTGCCCGCCCGAGCCGCGTTCGAGCACGCGCTCGGCAATCAGATGGTTCACCGCGTCGCGCACGGGCGTCAGGCTGATGCCCAGTTCCGCGGCGATCTCGCGCAGCAGGATGCGCTCGCCGGGCGCGAAACGTCCCGCCAGCAAGGCATTGCGTAGCTCCGCATAGGCGCGGTCCCAAAGCGTCTGGCGGTCTATCGGTTTGAGCCGGCTGTCTGACACTGGACTGTCTCCCTGGCGCGCATGGCCAATTTTTCCTGAAGGGGATTTGACCACGTTTTTCTATTGTTGTTCGTTATAACAATGCTTATACTGACCCCAGAACACCACAAGCCAGGCATCTGGCATTCCCACAGAGGAGACAAACATGTCCTTGATAAAAAAGGCAATTCTTGGCGCTTGCCTGATCGGCGCCCCGGCGCTGGGCTGGACCGCCGACAGCAACTTCCCCAACCGCGAAATCCGTTACATCGTGCCCTGGAACGCGGGCGGCTCGAACGACATCGCCGCGCGCGCGCTGCAGCAGATCCTGTCCGAGAGCGGCATCAACATGGTGGTCGAGAACGCGCCGGGCGCCACCGGCGCGATCGGGCTGACCAAGGTCGCCAACGCCCCCGCCGACGGCTACGTGCTGGGCATGGGCACCAGCTCGACGCTGGCGCAGATCGCGCAGAAGATGACGCCCTTGCGCAACGAGCAGTTCACCCACATCGCCCGCGTCTCCATCGACCCGCTGATGCTGCTGGTGCCCAAGGACGGCCCGGCCGACGTGGACGCCTTCCTGGCCCACATGAAGGCCAATCCGGGCAAGGTGTCGATCGGCACGCCCGGCACCAACAACCTGAACCACATCTTCGCCGAGATGACCGCGCGCGCCGCGGGCGTGGGCTACGTGAACGTGCCCTATCCCGGCGGTTCGCGCGTGATCGCCGACCTGTCGGGCAAGCAGATCGAGGCCGCCGTGCTCAAGCCCTCGGAAAGCCGCGGCCAGATCGACGCGGGCTATGTGAAGCCGCTGGCGGTGTTCGACACGCAGCGCCTGAAGGTGCTGCCCGACGTGCCGACCTTCAAGGAGGCCGGGCATGACGCCTTCCCCTATGGCCCGCTGGTGCAGATGGCCTATGTCGTCGCGCCCGCAGGCATTCCCGAGCCGGTGCGCCAGCGCCTCATCGAGGCCTTCCGCAAGGCCATCCAGAGTCCCAAGTTCCTCGCCTTCGCCGACCAGAACGGATTCGTGGTGGACGACCTGACCGGCGACGCGCTGGAGAAGGAAATCCAAGCCGTGCAGGGCGCCCTGAACGAAGTGGGCAGCAAGGTCTTCAAGCAATCTTCCAAACCCCAGTGAGGCATCCGTGAGCATCATCAAGAAAGTGACCTGCCATGTCGTCAGCGCGCCGGTCGAGCGTCCCTTCACGTCGTCGCGCGGCTGGCTCTACAAAACCCGCGGCTCGTGCATCGTCGAGATCGAGACCCAGGACGGCGTCGTGGGCTGGGGCGAATGCTACGGCCCCTCGCAAGTCGCCCGCGCCTTCATCGAGAGCCAGTACGCGCCGCGCCTCATCGGCCGCGACGCCTTCGACGTGGAGGTGATCTGGGAGGACCTGTACAACCGCATCAAGGACTATGGCAGCAAGGGCATGTCGATCTCGGCCCTGAGCGGCATCGACATCGCGCTGTGGGACATCATCGGCAAGGTGTGCGGCAAGCCGGTCCACAAGCTGATCGGCGGCGCCTATCGCACCGAGGTGCAGGCCTACGCCACGGGCCTGTACTTCATCGACATGGACCGTCTCATCGAGGAGGCCGTGGAGGAGGCGCAGGGCTATGCCGCCGAGGGCTTCACCGCCGTGAAGATGAAGATCGGCCTGGGCTCGCCCAAGCTGGACATCGAACGCGTGGCCGCGGTGCGCCGCGCCGTCGGCGACGATGTGCGCCTGATGGTGGACGCCAACCACTGCTTCACGGTGCCGCAGGCCATCCGCCTGGGCCGCGAGCTGGAACAGCTGAACGTGGAATGGTTCGAGGAGCCGATTTCCCCCGAGGACGTGGACGGCTACGTGGAAGTGACGCGGGCGCTGGACATGGCCGTGGCCGGCGGCGAAAACGAGTTCACCCGCTGGGGCTTCCGGGACCTGGTCTCGCGCAAGGCCATGGACATCATCCAGCCCGACGTGTGCGCGGCGGGCGGCATCAGCGAATGCCGCAAGATCGCCACGCTGGCCGCCGCGCACGGCGTGGAATGCGTGCCGCATGCCTGGGGCTCGGCGATCGGCCTGGCCGCCACGCTGCACTTCCTGGCCGCCCTGCCCGACCAGCCGCCCAGCTACCGGCCCATGCCGCCGCTGCTGGAATTCGAGCAATGCGAGAACCCCTTCCGCGACTTCCTGTCGGCCGAGCCCATCGTGCAGACTGGCGGCGTCGTGCGGATTCCGACCGGCGCGGGCCTGGGCATCGAGGTCCGGCGCGAGGTGCTGGACAAGTACCGGGTGGCCTGAGCATGCGCTTCGTCTCCTTTCATCGCGAGGACGGCGTCATCGTCCCGGGCTGGCTGCAAGGCGATCCCGACGGCGGCCAGGCGCGCGTGCTGGACGGCGCGCATCCCGCGTGCGTGGCCGTGCTGGACGGGCTGCGGCCCGACATGCTGGCCTGGGTCGAGCGGGGCCTGGCGGAAGTGGGCCAGCGCCTGCAGTCACTGGCGCCCCCGCCCGAGGCCTGGCGGCCGCTGGCCGGGCTGCGGCTGGCCGCGCCCCTGCCCCGCCCGGGCAAGATCGTGGGCGCGGCCTTCAACTACACCGATGCCCTGGCCGAGCGGAACATGACGCCGCCGGGCGAGCCGGTGGTGTTCGTGAAATCGGGCCGCACGGTGATCGGACCGGGCGAGGCCATCGTGCTGGCGCCCGGCGTCGAGCAGGTCACCTATGAGGCCGAGCTTGCCGCCGTCATCGGCAAGCCGGCCTTGCGGGTGTCCCGCGAAGACGCGTTGTCGCATGTGTGCGCCTATGCCGTGTTCAACGACGTGAGCGCCACCGCGCTGGTGAAGGCCGACGGCGGCTTCGTACGCGGCAAGAACCAGCCCACCTCGGGCCCGCTCGGACCGTGGCTGACCACCCCTGACGAGGCCGGCGACCCCATGGCGCTGGACATCGGCCTGAACGTGGACGGCGACGTGCTGCAACGCTCGTCGACCTCGCGCATGTTGTTCGGCCTGGCCGAGCTCATCGCCCATATCTCGGCCCGCATGCCCCTGGACCCGGGCGACGTGATCGCCACCGGCACGCCTGCCGGCGTCGCTGGCGCGCACACGCCGCCGCGCTGGCTGGCGCCTGGCACGACCGTGACGCTGCACATCGCGGGCCTGGGCGGTTTTTCCAATCCTGTCATTGCCGCCGCCGGATAGGCGGCGATTCACGAGCCCACCATGAGCGATCAACCCGCCATCCTGCTGACCAACCCCATCCACCCGGACGCCCGCGCCCTGCTCTCGCCGCACGCCCGGCTGGTGCTGGCGCCCGACACCGCGCCGGACACCCTCAAGCGCCTGGCCGCGCAAGCCGAGGGCATCATCGTGCGCGCCATGCTGCCGCCGGACATCTTCGAGAACGCGCCGCGCCTGCGCGGCGTGGTGCGCCACGGCGTGGGCCTGGACATGATTCCCGTGGAGGCCGCCACCGCGCGGCGCATTCCGGTGGCCAACGTTCCCGGCTCGAACACCACGGCCGTGGTCGAGTACGCGCTGTCGGCCATCCTGACGCTGCGCCGCCGGGTGGCGCGCATGGACGACCTGATGCGCCGCGAGGGCTGGGCCGTCGCGCGTCCGCTGGCCGACGACACGCAGGAAATCGAAGGCAGCACCTGCGGCATCATCGGCCTGGGCGCCATCGGCAGCCAGCTGGCGCGCAAGGCCCAGGCGCTGGGCCTGCGCGTGCTGGGCGTCACGCCGCACCCGGACACCCTGCCCGAGGGCGTCGAAGCCGCATCCCTGGAAGACCTTCTGGCGCGCGCCGACATCGTCGTGCTGTGCTGCCCGCTGACCGAGGCCACGCGCGGCATGATCGATGCGCGGGCGATTGCGCGCATGCGGCCCGGCGCCCTGCTCATCAACGTGGCGCGCGGCCCCATCGTCGACGCGCAGGCGCTGGGCGATGCGCTGCGCGCGGGCTGCCTGGGCGGCGCGGCGCTGGACGTGCACGCGGTCCAGCCGCTGGCGCTGGACCACCCCTTGCGCGACTGCCCGAACCTGCTGCTGACGCCGCACGTGGCGGGCATCACCGCCACCAGCATGCGCAACATGAGCATGGGCGCGGCCGAGCAGATGCTGGCCATCCTGCGCGGCGAGCGGCCCCGCCACCTCGTCAATCCCGCCATCCACGGCTGACCCCACATCGAAGAGGCAACATGAAGATCGCAGACATCCGCGCCGTGCCCATTTCCTTTCCCGTCCCGCCCGAGAAGTCCGTGCGCCTGGGCATCGGCCGCAGCGTCAAGCGCGACGCCGTGCTGGTGCGCGTGGAAACCGACCAGGGCCACGTCGGCTGGGGCGAGGCGCACCACGGCCGCTGCCCCGGCGCCATCGCCCGGCTGATCGATACGACCTTGCGCGAGCTGGTGGTGGGCATGGACGCGCTGGACGTCGCAGGCGTCTGGCAACGTGTCTATCGCATGCAGCTGGCCAGCCACGGCATGGGCGCGGCCGCCGCGCTGGCGCTGAGCGGCCTGGACCTGGCGCTGTGGGACCTGCGCGCGCAGGAAACAGGCTGGCCGCTGTACCGCCTGCTGGGCGGTTCGGCCAAACCCATCAAGGCCTATGCAGGCGGCATCGCGCTGGGCTGGCAGGAACCCGCCGCGCTGGTGGAAGAGGCGCACGGCCTGGTGGCGCAGGGCTACCGCGCGCTGAAGCTGCGCGTGGGCGACACGGCCCGCCGCGACGTGGCGCGCGTGCGCGCCGTGCGCGAGGCGCTGGGCAACGAGATCGAACTGCTGGTCGATGCCAACACCGGCTATACGCTGGACGACGTGCGCCGCGTGATGCCGGCCTACGACGAGCTGGATATCGGCTGGCTGGAGGAACCCTTCCCCGCCTGGGACCGCGAGGCCTACCTCTGCGCGGCCGCGCTGGGCCGCACGCCCCTGGCCGCGGGCGAGAACCACTACACGCGCTATGAATTCGGCCCGCTGCTGCAGGACGGCGCCGTGCGCTTCGTGCAGCCCGACCTGTCCAAGACGGGCGGCGTGACCGAAGCCATGCGCATCGCCGCCATGGCCAGCGCACGGAAGCTCACGGTGAATCCGCACACCTCGGCCACCGCCATCAACATGGCGACATCCATCCATTTCCTGTGTGCGGTGGACAACCCCGGCTACTTCGAAGGCGACGTCACGGGGCTCAACCCCTTCCGCGACGAGATGGCCGACCAGTTGCCCTATGAACTGGACGCGCAGGGCTGCGTCGCGCCCCGCGAAGGTGCCGGCCTGGGCTTGAAGCTGGACCTGGATTTCATCAAGGCGCATCCGCTGATCGAGGGGCCTTGCTACGTCTGACCGCAGGCCGCCTCCAGACGCGGCGCGATGAAAAAAATCGGCCCCGGCAAGCCATTGCCGGGGCCGATGCGCACGTCGGGCAGCGAGTGGCCGATTACTGCGACAGGTTGATGTTCGCGGCCTTGGCGATATCGGCCCACTGCGCGCGGTCCTTCTCCAGGAAGGCTTCGAACGCGGTGGAAGTCACGCCCTTGACCGGCTCGGACCCCAGACCGGCCATCTTCTGCGCCGTTTCCGGCTGGGCCAGCACGGCCTGCAGCGCCTGCTCGTAGGCGGCCAGGATCTCGGCGGGCAGACCGGCAGGCGCGAACACGCCCTGCCAGGTCGGCATGTCGAAGCCCTTCAGGCCCTGCTCGTCGACCGTCGGCACGTTGGGCAGCTGCGGCGAACGGACCAGCGACGTCACGGCCAGGCCCTTGACCTTGCCGTCCTTGACCAGCGGCGCGGCGGTGGAGATGTTGTCCACGGTCATGACGATGTGGCCGCCCAGCAGGTCGGTGATGACGGGCGCGGCGCCACGGTAGGCGGCGTGCTCGACCTTCACGCCCAGGCGGTGCAGCAGCGTTTCGGCGATCAGGTGGTTCGAGATGCCGACGCCGGCGGTGCCATAGGTGGCGGTCGGCGTCTTCTGGAAATAGGCCTTCAGTTCTTCCAGGTTGTTGGCCGGCACGTCGGCGTTCACCAGCACCACGTTGGGCTGGGTCGCGGCCAGGGTGATGGGCGTGAAGTCGGCGGGCTTGTAGCGCGTGCCCTGGGCGTTGATGGCGTAGGTGATGGCCATGGCGCCGGCTGCGCCGATGCCGATGGTGTAGCCGTCGGCGGCCGAGGTGGCCAGGCGTTGCGCCATGATGTTGCCGCCGGCGCCGGCCAGGTTCTCCACCACCACGGGCGCGCCCAGTTGCTTGGAGAGCGGCTCGGCCAGCAGGCGGCCCAGGGTGTCGGCGGAACCGCCAGGGGCGAAACCCACCAGCAGGCGCACGGGCTTGGTCGGCTTCCAGGCCTCGGCGGCAGCGGCCGGGGCGGCGGCGAAAACGGCGGCCAGGCTCATGGCGAGAACGGCGCGGCGAGTGACTTGCGTGAACATGAAAAGAACTCCTACTGACTGATCAGATCTGAATGACGGAATGGGGCAACGGCGATGTCTCCCGATCCTTCCCCTTGCTTGTGCAGCCTTGTTGTTATGCGAGCAAACGGTTCGAGCGTTTCATTCCAGCAATTGCGCCAGCGACTGCGCGACGAGCCGGTTCGACAGCAGTACCGGGCGGCCGCTGGCCTGCGCCACGGCTTCGCGCATCCACGAGGCGTAGCCCATGCAGTGCATGACGATGAGATCGCAGTCGGCCAGCTCGCGGCCGGCGTCGGCAAAGCGTGCCAGCGCACGCGCGCGATCGGGCTCATAGGGCGAGGCATGCGCCAGGCGGCTGGCGCAGGGCAGCTCGCACACCATGTGAAAACCTTCCAGCTGGCTGGCCAGCGGCACCATCAGGCCGACTTTCCGGCAATGGCGCGCAATGCCCGCCAGCGCGTGGTCCACCACCTGCTGCGGCTCCAGCACCAGCGTGCGCAACGTGGCGATGGCCGTGCCGGTGCACAGCGGCACCAGCACGTCGTAGCCCAGCGCGTCGGCGTCGACCATCACGCGTTCCAGCCGCTCCTCGGCCAGCACGCTGTCGAGCTCGACCTGGCTGCCGTCGCGCATGCGCGTGGCGAAGCGATAGGCGCCCGAGCGCGGCGCCATCGCCGCGATGGCGGCGGCGTCCAGGTCATCCAGCGCGCCGAACTCGTCGATGCGCACATGCGCGCCCAGCACCTCGGCCATTTCCGGCACCACGTCGATGCGAGGCGACTGCCCGATGGTGAAGAACGCGACGCGACGCGGGGCGCTCATCGCGCCTCCGCGACGGGCTCGTTGCCCAGCGTCTGCAGATGCGCCATCGAGCCATAGCGCGCCAGCAATGCCTGCTGCTCGGCCTCGTCGACGAACGTCAGGATGCCCTGGCCGTACAGCTTGGCGGCCTCGATGCAGAAGCGCATCGCGACGTCGGCGTCATAGGCGTTCGTGACGCCCGTCGCGCAACCCGGCACCGTGGTCTGGGCGGTCAGCGCCACGCCCACCACCGGGGCATCGGTGACGATGGCGGGCTGCATCAGCGAGTTCACGTGATACAGGCCGTTTTCATAAGGCGTGATGTCCTGCATGGTGAGCGGCAGCGTCACCGGCAGCTCGCCGCTGACCCAGCCCAGCACGTCCAGCAGCGTCTCGGGCAGGCGCAGCAGCCAGCCCTGGCAGGCCACGGGCGTGAGCGCCACGCCGCGATGGTTCACCAGGCGGTTGCCGCGCGTGGTGTCCACCGACAGGATGGCCTGCATGGCCGGGTCCACTTCGTAGGACATCATCTCGCGCATGGGGAACGGCGAGCGCATCATCGGCACGGGATGGTGCGGCCGGGTGCCGGCGCGCGGGCAGATGTGGGTGCGGATGCGCACGGTGCCGGGCAGCACGTCGCCATGATTGGCCATGGCCATCAGCTTGAAGGCGGCGGCCAGCGCCACCACCGCGCCATCCGAATCGGACACGAGACCGGTGACCGCCGGACGCGCGCCGATGCCGCCCAGGCGGCCGACGATGCCCAGTTGCGGCGCCTCGGGATCACTCCCGGGAATGACGATGGAAAGGAAATCCGTGCTCAGGCCGTCGCGGGCCAGCGTGCGCACTTCCACTTCGCAGTTGCCCGCCGCGCGCAGCGCCTGGGCCACCTGCTCGCCCGTGACGTGGGCGGAGGACAGCATTTCAATGACGTCGATGACCTGCTTCATGCCTGGACCTCCAGCGTGTCGGCGGTGAGTTCACGCAGCGGCGCATCGCCCTGCAACAACACGGCGGGCTGGCCGCCCAGCACCGCGACGCGCGTATCCAGCACGTGCAGGCCCGTGCCTTCCGGCAGGCCCACGACCGGGGTGACCGGATCGACGCGGCAGAACTCCGCCAGCCGCTGGCGGCGCGTCTCGCCGCGATGGCCGGGCGGATGCGCCTCGGTGTAGTGCGCGTTGATCTGGAAAGGCACGAGGTTCAGCGCGTCCAGGCCGCCCGGGTCGACGATGGGCATGTCGTTGGTGGTGCGGATGGTGGGGCATGCCAGGTTGGCGCCCGCGCTCCAGCCCAGGTAGCGCGCCTGGCCGCTGCGCACGCGGCGGGCGATCTGGGTCAGCACGCCCAGTTGGCGCACCTGCGCGAGCAGCTGGAACGTGTTGCCGCCCCCGACGATGAAGAGCGCGGCGCGCGCCACCGCGGCGGCGGCATCGGCCTCGCGATGCAGCGACTGCACGGCGATGCCGGCGGGCGCGAGCGCCCCCGCCACCAGGTCGGCATAGTCGTCCCAGCTGCGGGTGACACCCGCGTAGGGCAGGAAAAGCGCGGGCCCCTCGGGCAGGCCGGCGACCAGGTCGCTGATCCAGGGCAGCGCGTGCGTGAGGTAGCCCGCGTCGCTGCTGGAGTTACTCAAAAGAAGAAGATTCATGGAGACAGACAGGAACGATCAAAAAGTCAGGAAACATCGGTGGCGGCCGGCAATGCGCCCGCCCAGTAGGGGTCGCCCAGCCGCGCGCCCAGCGCGCCGACTTCGCGCAGCAACAGCGCGCGCAAGGTCTGCACCTGGTCGTCGGAAATCTCGAAGGACACGAAGGACACGCACAGGCCGCGCAACTCACCGCTGGCGGGATCCCTCACCGCCGCCGCCACTGCGCCGATGCCGGGCATGGCCTCGTCGATGGCCACGGCGCAACGCGCCTCGCGGGCGCGCGCCACGCGCTGGCGCAGCGCCGCCACGCTGGCCGGAGGGTCGCGCCCTTCCCGGCCCGGCGGCAGGGCGCCGTCGTCGCCATACAGGGCGGCAAGCTGCGCATCGTCCAGCCGGGCCAGCATCGCGCGGCCCATGGCGGTGCCGGCCGCCGCGCGGCGCGAGCCCGGCGAAGACAGCACCTGCACCGGATGCGAGCCGTTCAGGCGCTGCAGCACCACGGTTTCCGGGCCATTCAAGGTGGATAGGTAAGCGGTCATGCCGCTGCGCTCGGACAGTCGCGTCAGCACCTCGCGGCAGGCATCGTCCAGCGGCGTGGACGCCTGGTCGGCCTGCACGGCCAGGGCCAGCAGATTGCCAGGCCGATAGCGGCGCGACGCCGGATCCTGGTCCAGCAGGCCGTACAGCTGCATCTGGTTCAGCAGCCGCGAGGCAGAACTCTTGGGCAGGGCCAGGCGCGCAGCGATCTCGCTGAAGGTCTGGGGCCCCACGCCTTGCGCGTACAGCGACAGCACTTTCTGCACACCATCGAGGATGCTCATGGGGGTTGGCCGGAGAGGAAAGAGAAGAGGAAAAAGCGCCGGCCCCTGGACGGGACCGCCTGACGCGGGTCTTGCCACTGAGTGAGTTCCTAAAAATGGAACTCATGTTCCTTAATCTGGAACAAATGTTAGCCAGAGCAGGTGGCAGCCGTCAAGGCGCCCCGACAAACCCGCCGGGTTCACGGACGGGACGGGGCTCGATCTGTCGCATAATGCTGCGATCCATCGAAGGGAAAACGCATGCAAGACTTCGCGCACAAACGCATCGTGCTGGGCCTGACCGGCGGCGTGGCCTGCTACAAGAGCGCCGACCTCGTGCGCAGGCTGATCGAGCAAGGCGCCACGGTCGACGTCGTCATGACCGAGGCCGCCACCCGCTTCATCACGCCCGTGACGCTGCAGGCACTGTCGGGACGGCCGGTCTACACCGATGCCTGGGATGCGCGCGTGCCCAACAACATGCCGCACATCGCGCTGACGCGTGGCGCCGACGCCATCCTGGTCGCGCCGGCCTCGGCCGACTTCCTGTCCAAGCTCGTGCACGGCGCGGCCGACGACCTGCTCTCCACGCTGTGCCTGGCGCGCGCCTGTCCCCTGCTGGTGGCGCCTGCCATGAACATCGAGATGTGGAGCAATCCCGCCACGCGCCGCAACGTCGCGCAATTGCGCGAAGACGGCGTGACGGTGCTGGGCCCGGACGTGGGCGACCAGGCCTGCGGCGAAACCGGCGAGGGCCGCATGCTGGAACCCCTGGCCCTGCGCGAGGAACTGGCCGCCTTCTTCCAGCCCAAGCTGCTGGCGGGCAAGCGCGTGCTGCTCACCGCGGGTCCCACGGCCGAACCCATCGATCCGGTGCGCGTGATCACCAACCGCTCGTCGGGCAAGACCGGCTATGCGCTGGCCCGCGCCGCCGCCGAGGCCGGCGCGCATGTCACGCTGGTGTCGGGGCCGACCGCGCTGACCGCGCCGCGCGGCGTGCGTCGCGTCGGCGTGCAAACCGCGCGGCAGATGCACGAGGCCGTGCTGGCCGTGGCCCCGCTGGCCGATGTCTTCATCGCCGTGGCGGCAGTGGCCGACTGGCGCGTCGTGAACGCCAGCACGCAGAAGATCAAGAAACAGGGCGGCAATGCAAGCGGCCTGCCCACGCTGAGTTTCGAAGCCAACCCGGACATCCTGGCCGACGTGGCGGCCCTGCCCGACGGTCCGTGGTGCGTGGGTTTCGCGGCGGAAACCGAAAACCTGGCCGAACACGCCGAGGCCAAGCGCCGCCGCAAGGGCATCGACCTGCTGGTGGGCAACCTGGCGCAGGATGTGATGGACGCCGACACCACCGCGCTGCAGCTCTTCGACGCACAGGGCGTGCATCCGATGCCGGCAGCCGACAAGCTGACGGCCGCCCGCCGCCTGGTGGCGGAGATTGCCGCGCGCCTGCCGCCGCGCGGGCCGCTCACGGCCTGAGCCGCGCCAGGCCCGGACCGGGGTGCCTGCACGCCCCCGGTCCGGTTCACTTCAGCAGGGTCTCCGCCGGCGCGGGCACCTGCCCTTCACCATTGCGCAAGGACCACTCAGCCAGCGGCAGCGGCGGCTGCGCCTGGACGATGCGCCTGCCCACCTGGCGCAGTTCGTCCACGCCCCCGCGCGAGCTGGCCCAGCGTTCCGGCAGCACCGGACGCCACAGGTCGCCCTGACGGCGCGCCATCACGAAGCGGAAGGTGTAATAGCCGGTCATGCCCATGCGCAGGTCGGTGACGACGAGTTCATCGCCGATGGCATCGTGGCGCAGCCATCCGCCGGTGAACCAGGCCAGGCGGATGTACTGCGGGCTGTTGAGCAAGGGCGGCACCAGCTCGGGGTGCAGCGGCTGGCGCACCAGCTCCGGCTCCTTGCGGTCGAACCAGCTCGTGACGGCCTCGTAGTAGCCATCGCCATCGCGCACCACCACGCGCCACAGCAAGGTATTGAAGGGCATGGGCGCCGAGAACATCGTCTGGGCCCGGACACCGCGCGCGGCCAGCGCTTCCTGCACGCGGGTCTCGGCCATGTTCTTGCCCGCCAGGCTTGCCGCCAGGTAGACCACGCACCAGCCCAGGCACCAGGCCTGTGCCCGCCAGACGCGGGACCCCGCTCCCCAGACCAGGCCGGCGAGCACCGCCACGGTCAATGGCACGGTAAAGAGCGGATCGATGATGAACACGCTGGACCAGCTGGCGGGTATCGGATGGAAAGGCCAGAAGAGCTGCGTGCCGTAGCTGGTGAAGGCATCCAGCAGGGGATGCGTGATGAGCACCAGCCACAAGGCCAGGAACAGGCGCCAGGCGCTGTAGCCCGTATCGGGCCAGCGCTTGCGGATGCCCGCCGTCATGAGCGCGGCAAGGCCCGTCAGAACGAACACGGAATGCGAGAAGCCGCGATGGAAGGTCATGGCGCTGACCGGATCGGCGTAGGAAATCACCACGTCCAGGTCGGGCAAGGTGCCCAGGGCGGCGCCATACAGCAGGGCGCGGCGTCCCTGGAAGCGGCCGAGCAACGCGCCTTGTATGCCAGCGCCGAGCACGGCCTGAGTCAGAGAATCCATCAGTGGTAGCGGTATGAGGGGGGGAGAAGGTTGCGCAAGGCCGCGAGGAACGGCGCGAAAGGCAGCGACATCACGCAAGGAACAATTTCAGGTCGCGTTAAGATACCGCAACATCACAGAGGTTCCACAGGTTCACCATCCATGGATCAATACATTGCCCTGGCGGAGCAGTTCATCCGCGACAACCAGGATTGGGCCGGCCCCATCATCGCCCTCATCACGCTGGGCGAATCGCTGCTCGTGGTCGGCCTGCTGATCCCCGCCACGGCGCTGCTCATCATGACCGGCGGCCTGCTGGGCACCGGCACCTTGCCGCTCACCCCCATCCTGCTGTGGGCCATGCTGGGCGCGGTCATCGGCGACGCCATTTCCTATTACCTGGGCCGCTGGATCGGCCCGGCGCTGGTCCATCGCTGGCCCCTGCGCCAGCAGCGCAGCACCGTGGCCCGCGCGCGGCTGTTCTTCTACCGCTACGGCTTCATGTCCATCCTGATCGGGCGTTTCCTGGGCCCCATCCGCAGCACCATTCCCACGGTGGCCGGCATGATGCGCATGAACCACCTCAGTTTCCAGGCCGCCAACGTGCTCTCGGCCATCCTGTGGGTGCCCCTCATGTTCGCGCCCGGCTACCTGGCCGCGCGCAGCGTGGGCGCCATCGAAAGCGGTTCGCAGGCTACCCTGATCGTCGGCACCATACTGTCGGTCAGCGTGGCGGCCTACGTCATGTACAAGATGGCTCGCAAACGCCGCCAGGCGCCCCGCAAGCCCTGACCCTGCAAGCCCTGGAGTACGCGCATGGCCTTCGAAGGCGAACCCCGCAACGGCGACTACGCCGCCTATATCGACAAGCTGGTCAACAGCGGCAGCCGTGCCCCCGGCCAGGTGCTGAGAGAGCTGGACAGCATCGCCGGCAAGGCGCGCCACGACACCCGTGGCCACACCCGCGCCCGGTCCCGCTGGGAAGATGACGACGTGCTGGATGCCAGCCCCTGGCCCGCCCTGCCGCCCGCCAACCCCGCGCCCGCGCCCGCGCCTGTTCCCGCCGCGCAGCCGCGGCGCGAAGCCGTGCAACCCGTCACGTGGGAGACCCCTGCGCCCGGCGCGACCACGCCGGCGCCCGCTGCCGAAGCGCCGGACACCCTGGCCTCGCGCAACCGGGCGCAGCGCCGCTCGCTGGGCGGCCTGCTGGTCGGCGGCATCCTGGCCTTGTTCGGCCTGAACAAGGTGATCGTCGCCATGGCCAACGATGGCGACGGGCTGGTGGGCGGCATCTTCCTGCTGGTCTTTGCGTGGACCTTCCTGCGCATGGGCAGCAAGAACAAGGCCGGCGCCAGGAAGCCCCTGATGAAGCTGCCGCCGCTCTCCACCATTGCGCGCAAGGACGCCCCGCCGCGCTGATCCCGCCCTCCTGCTCCCGGGCTTCGGACCGGGACGCTTTCCTTGTCTTTTTCCTTGCTTTCAACCATGACGACCGTCGCCCTCAAAGTCCTCGATGAACGCATGCGCGCGCACCTGCCCGCCTACGCCACGCCCGGCTCGGCCGGGCTGGACCTGCGCGCCTGCCTGGACGCCCCGCTGGTGCTGGCGCCCGGCGCCACGCACCTGGTGCCCACCGGCCTGGCCATCCACATCGGCGACCCCGGCCTCGCCGCGCTCATCCTGCCGCGCTCGGGCCTGGGCCACAAGCACGGCATCGTGCTGGGCAACCTGGTCGGCCTCATCGATTCCGATTACCAGGGCCAGTTGATGGTCTCCACCTGGAATCGCGGCGACACCTCCTTCACGCTGGAACCCATGGAGCGCCTGGCGCAACTGGTCATCGTGCCGATCGTGCAGGCCCGCTTCGAGGAAGTGCAGGATTTCTCGGCCAGCGAACGCGGCGCAGGCGGTTTCGGCAGCACAGGCCGGGGCTGACCGGACGGATGCGACGGGGGGGGCTTGCACGCCCCCCTTTTTTTCCGTGTCCTCAGTCGTCGTGCGATTCGTGGGTCGCCACGGCGCCCTGCTTCCAGTAGCCCGCGGCCTTGACCCACTGGCGCGGCATGTTCAGCGTCTCGACCAGATACTGGCGTAGCGCCTTGGCCGTCGCGGACTCCGCCGCCACCCATGCATAAACGCCCTCGGCCGGCAGCGCCAGGCTGCCCACGGCCACGCGCAGCGCATCCACCTCGCCGCCCGCGGGCAGCGCGCGGCGATGCACCCAGTGGACCGCCACGTGCGCCTGCGACGGGAAAGCGATGTGATCCTCGGCATCGTCCACCAGGATGACGGCATGCGCGTGCGCATGCGCCGGCAGCTCTTCCAGCCGCCGTGCAATCGCCGGCAAGGCGGTCTCGTCGCCCACCAGCAGATAGGCATCGAACTCGCCCTGCAGCACGAATGAGCCGCGCGGCCCGCCCACGCCCAGCACCTGCCCGGGCGCGGCCTGGGCGGCCCAGGTGGCGGCCGGGCCTTCGCCGTGCAGCACGAATTCCAGGTCCAGTTCGCGGCGCTCGGCATCGAAGCGGCGCGGGGTGTAGTCGCGTGCGGCCGGACGCGGCTGGCCGGCAGGGAACTCCGGCCCTTGCGCCGTCATCACGGGCAGGACGGGCGTGCGCTGTCCTTCGGCCGGAAAGAACACCTTCACGTGATCGTCGTGCGCCAGGCTGGTGAAGCCGTCCAGGTCCGGGCCAGTCAGCGTGACGCGCAGCAGACGCGGGGTGACCTGGGTCACGCGCGAGACCTCCAGCAGGCGGAAGCGCAGGTCATGGCGCACGCGCTGCGTGGCGCGCGGCACGGAAGAAGCGGAAGAAGCAAGTGTCGTATCGGGGGTCTGCATGAATTCGTATTCCTGTGTGGCTGCGGCGCGCGCGGGGCGCGCTCAGGTTTCGCCGGGAGTGTCGCCGAGGATCTCCACCGTCGCGCGTCGCAGGATGGCCGCGATGCGCACGGCCTCCTGCGGCGTACAGAACGCCGCGCGCGCGTGGACCGCGCGCTTCAGGCCATAGCGGGCCAGCATCAGATCTTCGTGCGTGCCAGGCGCGAAGACCTCCGCACCGTCGCCGCCCTCGAACACGCGGCGCACCTGCGCCATCCGCGTCCCGGTCCGGCGCAGCACGTCCAGGATGGTGTGGGCACGCTCGCGCACTTCGGACAATCGCTGGGTGCCTGCCGGGGTCAACCGATAGCGCTTGCGCCCCGCGGTGGCCTGGGCCGATGCCAATCCCGCCGCGGTCAGGCTGGCCAGCGCGGGATACACCATGCCGGGGCTGGGCTCATAGAAGCCCTCCGAATGCTCGGCCAGCTGCTTGATGAGCTGGTAGCCATGCGAGGGCGCCTGGGCCAGCAGCGCCAGCAGCACCACTTGCAGATCCTCGGCGCCCAGCTTGCGCCCCCGCAGGAACAGGCTGGCGTCCTGGGCATCGGGCGGCAAAGGCGATTGGGCGGAAAGGTCGGACATGGAAGGGTCGGAGATATATCGAGAAACCATATCTTAAGATATATCCGCCACCATTCCCTGCATGCCCCTGCCCCCGGCGCGGGCTTTCCCGCCCGGCGGCTACCGGCCTCACTCCGCTTCGATCACCGCCTGCAGGAACTGTTGGGTGCGCGGCTCCTTGGGGTTGGAGAACAGTTCCTCGGAGGGTGCATCCTCCACCACGTTGCCTTCGTCGAAGAACAGCGTGCGGTCGCAACTGCGTTCGGCGAACTTCATCTGGTGGGTAACGAGGATCATCGTCATCTCGCGCTTGTCGGCCAGGTCCTTCACGATCTGCAGGATCCCGCCCACCAGTTCCGGATCCAGCGCCGAGGTCACCTCGTCGAACAGCATGATCTCGGGCCGCATGGCCAGCGCCCGCGCGATGCCCACGCGCTGCTTCTGGCCGCCCGACAACTGCGCGGGATGGACGTCCTGCTTGTCGGCCAGGCCGACCAGGTCCAGGTAATGCCGGCCCCGCTCGACCGCCTCGTCGCGCGACAGGCCGCCCACGTGGATGGGCGCCTCGATCACGTTGCCCAGCGCCGTCATGTGCGGGAACAGGTTGAAGTGCTGGAACACCATGCCGATCTTGCCGCGCACCTTGCGCACGTGCGCGGAACTGGCGGGACTGCCATCCGGCTGCGTCCACATCGACTCGCCGTCGATCTCGATGGTGCCGCTGGTGGGCCGGTCCAGTGTCATCAGGAGGCGCAGCAGCGTCGACTTGCCCGAGCCCGAGGGCCCGATGATCGAGACCGTCTGCCCCGCCGGGATCTCCAGGTCGATGCCGCGCAGCACATCCACCTCGCCATAGCGCTTGCAGAGCTTGTTCAATCGAATGCTGGAACTCATGGTCTTTCCTCCGTGGGGCGCAACGAACGCGCCTTGGCGATGCTTGGAGCGGCCCGCCCGCTCAGGCGGGCCGCGATGTCTTGCAGGATGCGGCGCTTGGCTCAGCGGCGGCCACGGCGCTGCAGCCAGCCTTCCAGCTGGCGCACGCCAAAGGCGGCCACGAGGCTCAGGACCAGGAACATCACGCCCACGAGCGTCAGCGGCTCGGTATAGCGGAAGGTGGCCGAGCCGATGATCTTGCTCTGCTGCAGCACCTCGACCACGGTGATGGCCGAGAGCAGCGGCGTGTCCTTGAACATGGCGATCAGGTAGTTGCCCAGCGCCGGCACCACCGGCGGGATGGCCTGCGGCAGCACGATGCCCGTGGCCGTGCGCCAGGACGACAGGTTCAGCGCCCGCGCCGCTTCCAGCTGGCCGCGCGGCACGCCCTCGATGCCGGCCCGGTAGACCTCGGCGCAATACGCCGCATAGTGGATGCCCAGCGCCAGCACGCCCGTGGTCAGCGGCGACAGCTGCAGGCCCAGCCCCGGCAGCACGTAGAACAGGAAATAGATCTGCACCAGCAGCGGCGTGCTGCGCACGAACTCGATGACGAAGGCCACCGGGTAGGACAGCACGGCCCACGGCGCGCGCCGCCCCATCGCCAGCAACAGGCCCAGCGTGACGGCCAGCGCCATGCCCAGCACCGTGGCCTGGATGGTGATGACGAGCGCCTGGCCCAGGTCGGGCAGCAGCGAGAACGCGTAGCCCCAATCGAAAATGACGTCCTGGTTCATCGGCCCACCTTGAAGCGTCGTTCCAGCATGCGCATGCCGGCAGTGATGACGAGCGCCGCGGCGAAATACAGCAGCAGCATGAGGCCGAAGACCTCCACTGTCTTGAGCGTTTCACTGCGCAGCAACTGGCCGCGGAAGGTCAGGTCGGTGATCGTGATGAGGGACACCAGCGCGGTGTTCTTCAGCAGTTCGATCATCAGGTTGGTGGCGGGCGGGAGCATGGCCGGAATGGCCTGCGGCAGCACGATGCGGCGAATGATCTTGGCGCGCGTCATGTTCAGCGCCACTGCCGCCTCGCGCTGGCCTGCCGGCACGGCCATGACCGCGCCGCGCACCACCTCGGCGCCATAGGCGCCTGCGTTCAGGGCCAGCACCACGATCCCCACCAGCAAGGCAGGCAACTGGATGCCGAAGAGCGGCAGCACGAAGAAGAACCAGAAGAGCTGCACCAGCGCGGACGTGCCGCGGAACACCTCGACATAGACCGAGGCGGGCCAGCGCAGGAAGCGCTGGCTGGACAGGCGCCCGAGCCCGGACAGGATAGCCAGCGGAATCGCCAGCAGGGCCGCGCCGACGGTGATCTGGACCGTGACCCAGAGCCCCTGCAAGAGCGGCGGAAGTAATGTCTGCAAACCGTCATCCATGAGGGTGTCCCTTCGTCACTGGCCGCACAGCTTGGCCGCGGTCACGTCGCCCGGCAACTCATCACGGGTGAAGCCGAAAGGCTCGACCAGCTTGGCATGCTCGGGGGTCCCGATGAACGAGGCCAGTTCCTTGTTGAAGGCCTCGGTGAATTCGGTGTCGGCGTTGCGGAACGCAAAGGCGCCATAGCCGCGCAGGTCCACGCCGTCGATGTTGGGCTCGGTGAAGGGCTCGGCCTTCTCCAGCGCCTGGTCGGTGACCTTGTTCATCAGGTCGTTGACGGTCAGCGCCGTGGCGGCATAGACATCCGCGCGCCCGCCCTCCACGCCCGACAGGGCGCTCACGGGATCGGGGAATATGATCACCTGGCCGCCATCGATGCCGACCTTCTGGGCGTACTCGGACTGGATGGCGCCCACCACCACGCCCATCTTCACGTCGGCGTTGTTCTTGATGTCGTCATAGCTGTGCAAGCCCTTGGGGTTGCCCTTCTTGACCAGGAAGCCCTCGCCCACGCCATACGACGGGTTCGAGAAACTGGCCTGCTTGCAGCGCTCGGGCGTGATGTACATGCCGGCGGCAATGATGTCGAAGCGCCCGGCCTGCAGGCCCGGGATCAGCGAGCCGAACTCGGTCAGCACGCCCTCGACCTCCTTCACCCCCATGCGCCCGAGGATCACGCGGGCGATCTCCACGGCCTCGCCGGTCACCTTGCCGCTGGCGCTGTCCATGTAGGCGAACGGCGCCTCGTTGGCGTAGCCGATGCGGATCTTGCCCGAGGCCTTGGCGGCCTCCAGGGTGTTCTGCCTTGCCGCGGCGCGGTTGTCAGTGCTGTCCGAGCAGGCTGCCAAAAGGCTGATGCCACACGCCAGGACTGCCCATTTCAGGGCTTGCTTCATGCTGTTTTCCCCTTTTTCCGGTTCTCACCCGGGAAAAATGGTACGGCACAAAATCATTCTTGTTCAAATCAATTTGTCACAAATGAATTGAAGCCCCCTGTGGGCTCGCTGCCCTGCACAATGAAAAACGGGCCTGGCGGCCCGTCACATCAGTTACACAATCCCGCCCGCCAACCGCCCAGTATCCGGGGCGGACGCGGCGTGACGCGCGATTACTGCCCTGCGTAGCGGAATTTCCCGTCACGGATGACGCCCATCACGCGGGCGCGCGCATCGAAGCCCTGATGGTCTTGCGGTGACAGGTTCAGCACGCCATTGGGCACGGCCAGGTCGCGCGTGGCTTCCAGCGCATCGCGCAAGGCCGCCCGGAAGGCGGGCGTGCCAGGTTGCGCCCCGCCTGCCAGCGCGCGGCGCGCGGCATCGTCCAGCAGCACCCAGGCGCCCCAGGCGTCGCCCGCGAACTGCGTCAGCGTGTCGGCGCCATAGCGGGCCTCGTATTTCTCGGTGAAGTCCAGCGCCACCTTGCGCACCGGATTGTCGGCCGGCAGGCCGCGCGCCACCACGCCCGGCCCCGTGGGAAACAGCGTGCCCTCCACGTCCTTGCCGCCCAGCTGCAGGAACTCCAGCGTGCCGATGCCGTGGGTCTGGTAAATGACGCCCTTGTAGCCGCGCGACGCCAAGGTCTTCTGCGGCAGCGCGGCCGGCGTGCCCGAACCCGCCACCAGCACGGCATCAGGCTTGGCAGCCATGAGTTTCAGCGCCTGCCCGGTCACCGACGCATCGGTGCGCTGGAAGCGTTCCTGCGCGACGATGGCCGGATTGCCGGCCGCGGCATCGTTGAAAGCCTTCCACCAGCTGTCACCGTAGGAATCGCCAAACCCGATGAAGCCCACCGTCTTCACGCCATGCGCCCGCATGTGCTCGACCAGCGCGCCCGCCATCAGCGAATCGTTCTGCGGCATCTTGAACACCCAGCGGCGGCGCGGATCGCTCATGGGTTCGATGATGGAGGCCGAGGCCGCCAGCGCGACCAGCGGCGTGCCCGTTTCGTTCGCCACGTCCAGCCCGGCCAGCGCGGAGGCCGTGATGTTCGGCCCGACCAGCGCGTCCACCTTGTCCTCGGCCGTCAGCTTGCGCAAGTTGCGCACCGCCTGGCTGACGTCGGTGCCGTCATCCAGCACCACGTAGCGGGCGGGCTGCCCGCCCAGCGTGGCGGGCCACAGGCGCACCGCATTCTGCGACTGGATGCCGATGGCCGCCGCCGGCCCGGTCGAGGCCAGCGTCACGCCGATGGTGATCTCGGCATGGGCTGCCGTGGACGCCATGGCGGCGAGCGCGAAAAAGGCAAGGAAGCGGCGGGAAGACAGGCGCATGGCGGAAACCTTGGGGTCGGAAGACACAGGGGGATGCAATCCGCCATTTTGCCCCAAGCGGCCCGGGGACCATGCACGAGGCGATGGGCGGGTTCGATGCACCGCAGTGAGACACCGCAGTGGGACACCGCAGTGATACACGTTTGGTAGCGAACCGAAGCGCCCCGAGCACGCTGGCGCGCCCATGCCCCAGTTACCATGGGCCCTGGCTCGTCCCATGCAACCTGAACAGGAGATTCCGTCATGAAGAAAACCGCAAGCGCCGTCTGGCAAGGCGACCTCAAGACTGGCAAGGGCACCATCTCGACCGAGAGCGGCGCGCTGAAGGATCAGCCCTATGGCTTCAACACCCGTTTCGAAGACGCCCCCGGCACGAACCCGGAAGAACTGATCGGCGCCGCGCACGCCGGCTGCTTCTCGATGGCCCTCTCGAACATCCTGGGACAGAAAGGCGCCAAGGCCGAGCGCATCGACACCCGCGCCGAAGTGACGCTGGACAAGGTGGAAGGCGGCTTCGCCATCTCGGCCGTGCATTTGATTTTGCGCGCCAAGGTGCCGGGCCTCTCGGCCGCCGATTTCGATGCGGCCGCCAACGAGGCCAAGACCGGCTGCCCCGTGTCCAAGGTGCTCAACGCCAAGATCACGCTGGACGCCAAGCTCGAGTCGTAAGGACGCTGGCGCAATACTTCCGTCCGCGGCCGCAGGCCGCGGACGGCACCCTGATCAAGGCACGCCTGTTTGCCTGGCGGGCCTCTCAGGCCTTCAGCGCCTCGACCAACGACCGCTTGGCCTGCTCCACCGCATCATTCGCCTTGGCCTGCGCCTGCTGCAGTGCGGCGATGCGGTCTTCCTCTTGCGCCAGCATGCGCGCATAGCGCTGCCCGAGTTCGCTGTCGGCGGCCACGGCGCCCAGGTTTTCACGCACGCGTGACTGGTTCGCTTCCGCCTGCTCTACCGCCTGCACGGCTTGCGCCAGGCGCTGTTCGGCCTGCGCAACCGTTGCGCGGCGCTCCGCCAGCGTCTTCAGGCGCGCGGCGGCAGCCGCATCCAGCGCCCTGCCCGACCACGACAGCAGGGTCGGCGCATCCAGGTCCAGCAAGGCGTAACGCTGCGACACCGGCCTTTCGGCGACCGTATCGATCTTGCCGTTCTCGCCCGCCTTCAAGCTCAGTTTCAGGCGATGGTGCGTGGCCGTCTGTCCCACCAGCGACGGAGAGGCGAAGGTCCAGCCCGAGACGCGCGGATGCTCGATCAGCACGGTGCGCGGCGCATCCGCCGCGCCCTGCACGGTATAGGTGGTGCTTTCCCGGCTCAGGCGCCGCACCTGCAGCAGCCCATCGGCCAGGGTCACTTCGGTAATGGGTTCGCCCCGCTCGCGGTTCGTGGTGATGGTCACCTTGCGGTCCTCGGCGAAACTCGCCAGGCGCGACTCGCCCGCAGGCAGGCCCGACAGCTGCGCATCGCCGACATGGCCGTCGCGTGCGTCGTACACCGTCAGCAGGCCCGCAGGCAGGCTGCCCTGCGAGGTATTGTCCAGGGAGATCGCGGCCACGGGATGACGGCTGGCGCGGCCGGCGCGATAGACCGACAGGCGTTCCGCCGGCAGGGCCACGTCCAGGAAAGGCACCGACAGGGTCTTGCCCGCGGGCAGGTCCACCGGCAGCGGCAGGCGGTAGCTTGCCGAGATCTCGCCCTCTTGCGCAGCCGCCGTCGCCGCGGCCCGGGCGACCGGCGCGGGCGCGGGCGCGGGGCGGCCCATGCCACCCTGGGCGCGCGCCATGGCCGCCGGCGCCGGTGCGGGCGGCGGCGCGGCCTCCGCCATCGCCTGGAACCCAGGCCCCGCCGCGTCGGCCATCATCTCGGCATAGTCATCGGTGGGCGGCGCCTCGGCAGCGCCGGCGGCAACCGGCACGTCCTGGCGCGCATGCCAATAGCGCTGGTGCAGACGCTGCGCCAGCAATACAGACGCACCCGCGGCCAGCGTCAACGTCACGCCCTGCCAATCCTCGGCCGTGGCGTTCTCGACCACGGCCCAGGCCTGCAAGCGCGCCTTGCCCGGCTCGTGGCCCGACACCAGCCGATAGGACGCCTTCCAGACCGGCGCGGCCACGACATAGCTGATGCCGACGTCGCGCTTGCCCTCGCCCGCCAGCGCGATCGAGATCGTCCGCACGCCATCGGCACGGGCCTGTCCGCTGATGCGCGCGGCGTCGGCGATGCGCTTGCGCAGGGTGTCGTCCTGGATGTCGAGCGTCGCGTCCGGCCCCAGGCGCAAGGACTGGACCTGGCCGCTCTCGCTCATCATCGAGAGGATATGTTCGACACGCGGTTCGGCGGCCGTGCCGCCATCGGCCTGCGCCACGCCCAGGATGCGACCCTGCACCGTGCGGCCGCCCGAACTGGCGCTGGCCGGCACCCCCTGCAAGGCGGCCGCGAGGCCGGCGATCGACGCCATGTCCTGCTGGGAAAACGGCAAGCGGCCGAAGGTTTCATCCACGGGCGACAGGCCATCGAGCGTCATGCCCCCGACCGTGCCCTTGGGATCGCGCACGACCAGGCTCTTGAGCACGTCGTCCACCTGCGCCAGCGGCACCTCGATGCGCAGGCTGCCGGGCGCGCTCCATTCGACGCGGCGCTGCACTTCCGCCACCCCGCCCGAGGACAGCGTGATGGCATGGATGCGGGCCTCGGGCTGGTCCTGGGCCGTGGCGGGCACGGTCCAGATCATGGCCCCTGGCAAGGCTGCCAGCGCCAGGGCGCGGCACAGCGGCCGCAAGGAGGGACGGAGAATGGTGGACATGGACCGCGGCTCCCGGCCAGCACGGAAGGGCCGGCCCAGCGCGCCGATTGTAGTGCGCAGGATTGCCGCGCACGCTGACTGGAACATTCAGTACCAAAAAACACCCCCACGCCGCGCCTGCGGCTGAAGACGTCAGCAGTACTCGGCGCCACAGGCCCTGAAGCACCAGGCCAGGGCAACCGCGCCTTGCATCGCCTGGTTTTGGTGCTGCATCGCTGCAAGACCTCTTGCCATATTCGCGCTTCACCCGTGGCGATGCCTTGCTTAGACTGCGCTCAACCCACGGGCATCAAGCACCGTCGGGAAAAACAAAGAAAACTGATCAAGAGGAAAATTCATCATGGGCACCAGCGCTGTCCCGTGGGATGCTATCCATGCACGCCCCGACTTTGACCGACTCGTAAGAGAACGACGCGCCATCACGCTGCGCTTGCTTGCCGTAAGCATGAGCGCCTTTCTCTCCATTCCCCTTATCTCGCACTCTCTCCCTCACTGGTTCCACACGCAGGTCATCGGGGAAATCAACCTCGGCCTGCTGTTCCTCGTTGGCCAATATGCCATTGGCGGCGCGGTGGCTTGGCGCTATTGCGTGCAGTTGCGCCGCCTGGACGCGCAAGCCGCCGAACTCGCCCGGCTTGCGCTCGACGGCACACCCTCCCACACCCCGCGCTGACAAGGAAAGAATCATGAAACAACGTCTTGGCAAGACGGGTGCGGGCTTGGCGCTCGGGTTGGCGGCCTCGCAGGCTGCTCAGGCGCAGACAACGACCCTGGTATCGGACAACAACCGGCTCATGACCTTCGGCATCTTCGCCGCCCTGGTGTCGTTGACCATCTTCATTACCTACCTGGCGGCCAGGCGAAATCGCGGCGTCGGAGATTTCTATACCGCCGGGGGCGGCATCGCCCCCCGCATGAACGGACTGGCCATCGCGGGCGACTATCTGTCGGCCGCGGCATTCCTTGGCGTTTCCGGCCTGATCGCGCTGTACGGCCTGGACGGCATCATCTACCTGGTCGGGTTCTTCGTATCCTTCATCCCGGTGCTGATCCTGGTCGCCGAACCGTGCCGCAACCTGGGCAAATACACGCTGGGAGATGTCCTCGCCTTCAGGAACAGTTTCCGCGCCACAAAGTCCGTCGTCGCGATATCCAGCATTCTGGTTGCCCTCTTCTATATGGTTCCGCAGATCGTGGGAGGCGCGGTCATCATCCGCGCAATGATCGGCGTGCCCTACGAGACCTCGGTGATCGCGGTCGGCGTCCTGATGCTGATGTACGTCATGTTCGGGGGAATGCGTGCCACCACCGCGGTGCAGATCCTCAAGGCAGCACTGCTGATCGGGTTCTGCTTTGCGCTCGTGTTGCTGTCATGGATCCCCTACGGCTTTGACATCAGCCATTTCTTCCGTGACGTCGCCGCCAGCCAAGGCATTCAGCGACATGTGCTCGACACGCTGATGGGCGCCAATTCGGCACTGAGCCCGCAAGAGGCCGGGCAGCGCTTCCTGCAGCCCGGCCTCTACCTGAAGAATCCGCTGGAACAGATATCGCTCAGCCTGGCATTGGTGCTGGGTACCGCCGCGATGCCGCATATTCTCATGCGCTTCTTTACCGTGGCGGATGCCAAGAGCGCCCGCAAATCCGCCTTGTACGCCATGTTCGCCATCGGCCTGTGCCATCTGCTGATCATCGTCATCGGATTCTCGGCCGCGTTGAACATTGGACCGCTGGCCATCCTTGGCCTGGACAAGGGGGGCAACCTCGCGGCGCCGATGTTGGCGCAATTCCTGGGCGGAGGTCCTGAAAGCCTGCTCGGCAACCTCATGCTTGCGCTGGTCGCGGCGGTGTCCTTCGCGACGATCGTCGCCGTGGTCGCAGGCCTGACGCTGGCGGCTGCCTCCTCGCTTGCGCACGATGTCTATGTCGGCGCCATCCGCGGAGGGCAGGCCAGCGAGCGCGAGCAGGCCAATGCGGCGAGGATCGCCACATTGGCCATGGCCATCGTCTCGATCCTCGCCGGCATTGCGGCAAAGGGCCAGAATGTCGCGCAACTGGTGGGCCTGGGCTATGCCGTGGCAGCGTCGGCCAACCTGCCCGCCTTGGTCATGACGCTTTACTGGCGTCGTTGCAGCACCGCCGGCGTCGTGGCCGGGGTGGTGGGAGGAACGCTGCTATCCATCGGACTGGTGCTCGCCTCGCCAAACATGACCTACCCATTGCAGCAAAAGGCCCAAGCCGTCGCCGAGCAAACCAAACTCGAACGCAGTCTCCAACGTGCCGAGCGTGGCGAGTTGACCGCCACGCAGGAACAGGTCGCGGCATGGCGACGGGATGCCGACGCGGCACGACAACGCGCCGCCGCGATTCCACCCGATGCGACAAGCATCCTGGGCCTGAGCGAGCCGCTCATCGACTTGCGCAACCCAGGCCTGATCTCCATTCCCGTTGGATTCCTGCTGGTGCTGCTCTTTTCCTTACTGTTCCCCAGCAAGCATTCGACCGCGCGCTGGAGCGAGTTCGCCGTCCGCCGCGAGACGGGTATCGGCCTTGCCCGCCCCTCGGCCCATTGACCAGCCCCCTGATTGCCAAGGAATCCTCATGTCACTGCCAAAAGTAAAAGTCGCTGCCGCCCACGCCGAGCCTGTCTATATGGACAAGGCCGCCACGGTGCAGAAGGCACTCTCCCTCATCAGCGAGGCCGCAAGCAACGGTGCCGAGCTTGTCGTCTTTCCCGAATCATTCATACCGGGCTTTCCAATCTGGGCTGCGCTGTGGGCGCCCCTCTACAATCACGACTGGTTCAAGCGGATGGCCGCGAACAGCATACTGATCGACGGACCGGAGATGGCCGCCATCCAGGCGGCAGCCAAACGTCATGGCGTTTTCGTTTCCCTGGGGTTCAGCGAAGCGGCCGCCTACAGCCTGGGCTGCCTATGGAACAGCAACGTGTTGATCGGCGACGATGGCCTGATACTCAACCATCACCGCAAGCTCGTTCCGACCTTCTATGAAAAGATGGTATGGGCGCCTGGCGACGGCCATGGGCTGCGCGTGTCGGATACCCGCATCGGCAAGATCGGCGCCTTGATTTGCGGCGAAAACACGAATCCACTGGCTCGCTACTCCCTGGCGGCACAGGGCGAGCAGATCCACATCTCGGCCTGGCCAGCCATCTGGCCCACGCGCAAACCTGGCGCCCAGAATTTCGACAACGTGGCGGCCAACCGCATCCGCGCGGGCGGCCATTCATTCGAGGCAAAGGCTTTCGGTGTCCTCAACGCTGGCTTCCTGAGCAAGGCGACCCTCGACTGCCTGCTGGAAGGCGGTGACGAGGAGGCACGCGAAGTACTGGAACGGACGCCGCGCGCGGCAACGCAGTTTCTGGACCCGACAGGTGCCGTCATCGGCGATACCTTGCAGAACGACGAGGGCCTGGCCTATGCGCACTTCGACCTGGACGACTGCATCGAGCCCAAGCAATTCCACGACATCGTTGGCTATTACAACCGCTATGACGTCTTTGACCTGTCGATCGACCGGCGCCGGATTCAGCCCGCGTCGTTCACGGACGACAGGCTGACCTCTGTCTCACGCCATCAACGACAGGACACGACGCTGACGCCCCAGGAGACCGTGCCTACGTTGGCTTGATCCCCGGCGCGCAAGGGTAGTCGCGCCGCAATATCTCGCGCAGGAATCCCGTCACGGCCTTGACGCGACGGGAGTACTGCTGGTCTCGGTGCACGGTCAGCCAGATGATCCGCGGCACGCGGATTTCCTGCGCAAGAATCGGCGTCAGGCCGAATCGCTCGGCTCGGGCGAAGGTCGGCAGCATCACCAGGCCGGTCCCGGCGGCGGCCGCGAACATTTGGGCAAGCATGCTGGTCGAGTGAAACACGACCTTGGGATCTTCCACCCCCTCGCTCAACCAGCGCACGGTGTCCAGCTGCACCAGATCGTCCACGTAGGACACGAAGACGTGCCGGGAAAGATCGGCACGGGAAGCCGGACGACCGTGCGTAGCCAGATACGCCTCGGAACCATACAGGTGAAGCTGGAACTCACCGACGGGGGCCGCCTCGAGGCCTCTTCCCTCTGATGGAAAAAAACTGAGAAAGACATCCGCCTGCCGCCGATTGACGTGCACGAGCTCCGCCGACGTCAGCAGTTCCACCTCCAGCGCGGGATGGCGCCTGCGCAGCTCGGCGAACGCGCCGGACAGATAGAGCGTGGCGATGCCCTCCATGGTTGCCACGCGCACCCTCCCCGCCACGTCCTGCTGGGTGCCGCTCAATGCCTCGGCGAAACCCAGCGCCCCTTTTTCCATTGCCTGGACGTGCTCCAACAGTTCACGCCCGCGTGGTGTCAGGTGGAAACCCTGGTGATCCCGCGTGAAGACCAGCTCGCCGATTGCCTGTTCGAGATGGGAGATGTGCCGGCTGGCGGTGGACTCATTCACGCCAAGCCGACGCGCTGCGGCACTCAAGGTGCTCGCCTGGCCCACTGCAAGAAAAATCCTCAGATCGTTCCAGTTCAAGCGGTTCAGGTTCATGGCGGATCGGCACGGATGATCAGGAACCCAAGGATGCCCGAATATCCCACCAGCGTCGACAGGACGGCCCAATCTTCACGAACCCCGGCTCACCATCGATGGTGAGCCGCCCTCGCGGCCTTCAGCCCGCCAACACAACCTCGGCTTCACGCGCCCGCGCCGGCGCGCGCCGCATCGTCTGCGTGCGGGCATAGCGCGTGTGCCAGGAGTAGGCCTCGTCCAGCAGGTGCGGCGTCTGGCCGCCCGCGCGGCGACAGGCGCGCTGGAAGTAATCCTTCAGGTCGGCGCGGTAATCCGGATGCGCGCAGTGCTCGATCACGCGCAAGGCGCGCTCGCGCGGCGCCAGGCCACGCAGGTCGGCCAGGCCCATTTCGGTCACCAGCACGTCCACGTCATGCTCGGTGTGGTCCACGTGCGGCACCATCGGCACCACGCTGGAGATGTCGCCATCGCGGGCCACCGACTTGCTGACGAAGATGGACAGGTGCGCGTTGCGCGCGAAATCGCCCGACCCGCCGATGCCGTTCATCATGTGCGTGCCGTTCACGTGCGTGGAGTTCACGTTGCCATAGATGTCGAACTCCAGCGCGGTGTTCAGGGCAATGATGCCGAAGCGCCGCACGATCTCGGGCAGGTTGCTGATCTCCTGCGGACGCAGCACCAGCCGTGAGCGGTAGAAGTCCAGGTTCTCGATGACGCGCCGGTAGACCGGCTCGGACAAGGTCATGGAGGCGGCCGACGCGAAGGCCAGCTTGCCGCTGTCCAGCAAGGCGATGGCGCTGTCCTGCAGGACCTCCGAATACATCGTCAGGCCCTGCAGGTCCGAGTCCTCGAAACCCTGCAGCACCGCGTTCGCGATGGTGCCGATGCCTGCCTGCAGGGGGTGCAGCGTGGCGGGCATGCGCCCGGCGTGTACCTCGTCCATCAGGAAACGATTGATGTGCCCGGCAATGGCGCGCGTCTCGTCGTCGGGCGGCAGCACGTTCGAGGGGCTGTCGGGCTTGTCGGTGAAGACGATGGCGGCGATGCGCGACGGATCCACCGCGATGAATGGCTGGCCGATGCGTTGCGCCGGCGAGGTCAGCGGCACGGGCTGGCGCGCGGGACGGTCTTGCGGCACGTAGATGTCGTGCAGGCCTTCCAGCGCCTCGGGCATGCTCAGGTTGATCTCGACGATCACCTGGCGCGCCTGCTGCGCGAACTGCGCGGAATTGCCCACCGACGTCGTGGGCACGATGCCGCCGGTCTCGGTGATGGCGACGGCCTCGATCACCGCCACGTCGATGGGCGCCAGATGGTGGCTGCGCAACTGCTCCACGGTTTCGGAAAGATGCTGGTCGATGAACATGACCTCGCCCGCATTGATCTTGCGGCGCAGGCTGCGGTCCACCTGGAACGGCAGGCGGCGCGCCAGCACGCCGGCCTCGGCCAGCAGCCTGTCGGTGTCGTGGCCCAGCGAGGCGCCGGTGATCAGCGTGATGTGCAAGGGATCGTGCGCGGCGCGCGCGGCCAGGGCCTCGGGCACGGCCTTGCAATCACCCGCGCGGGTGAAGCCGCTCATGCCGACCGTCATGCCGTCGCGGATGAAGCCGGCGGCCTGGGCCGCGCTCATGACCTTGCCATGCAAGGCGCGATGGCGGATGCGGGTAAGGGACATCCCAGTCTCCTGTTTCTGTTTCTGATGGGGATGAGCCGAAGTATAGGAATCCTGGAACCATCGTTTTATGACTTAAAATCATTGATTCCAGTCGTATTTTTCATGCCATTGCCCGCGCCCGGCTTGCGCCTCGGCGCCCTCTTCCCCATGGATCTCCGCGCCCTGCGCTATTTCGTCGAGACCGTCCGCCAGGCCAGCTTCACACGCGCGGCCGACGCGATGTTCCTCACGCAGTCCACCATCAGCAAGATGATCCGCCAGCTCGAGGACGAGGTCGGCGCGCCGCTGCTCATCCGCGATGGCCGGCGCATCGTGCCCACCGACACCGGCAGGATCGTCTATGAGCGCGGCCTCCAGGCGCTGGCGCTGATACGGCAGTTGTCGGTGGAAGTGCAGGACGTGGCCGAATTGAAGCGCGGCGAATTGCGCCTGGGCCTGCCGCCCACGGTGAACCTGCTGTTCACCGACGCGGTGAAGGCCTATGCCCAGGCCTATCCCGGCGTGCGCCTGCAACTGCACGAAGATGCCGCCCCCGAGATCGCCCGCCGCCTGGATGCGGGCGAGCTGGACGTGGGCGCCATCGTGCTGCCGGTGGACGACGGCCTGGACCTGCTGACGCGCCCGGTCGCGCGGCATCCCGTCTGCGCGATCGGCGCGCGGCACTGGCCCTGGGCCAAGCGCAAGACGCTGCCGCTGGCCGCGCTGCGCGACACGCCGCTGCTGTTGCTCTCCGATGATTTCGCGCTCACGCGCCTGTTGCGCCAGGCTTTCGCGCGCGCCGGCATCACGCCGCGCGTCGCGACGCAAAGCACGCACTGGGAGTTCCTGGTGGACATGGCCTCGGCCGGCCTGGGCGTGGCGCTGCTGCCCGCGCCGCTATTGCGCCGGCTGCAGACCGACGACCTGGCCGTGGCGCGCCTGGCCCAACCCGCGCTGCATTGGCAGATCGCGCACGTCTGGCCGCGCGAACGCTATCTTTCGCACGCCGCGCGCGCCTGGCTGCTGACCTGCGATGCCGTCATGGGCGCCGCCGGCACGGCGCGCGGCAGCGTGGCCGCCAAAGCCCCCCGGCCCAAAGTCCGGGGGGGTGGATAGCCGGGGTGCCGCGCAGCCGGCCTTGCCGGTCCGCCAGCACCGCCCCCCCCAGGGAAGGCGCGCGAGCGCCTTGGGGGCAGCTAGATCTCGCCGAGGTAGGCTTCCCGCACTTTCGGGTCGTGCAGCAACTGCTGCGCCGGCCCCTGCAGGATCAGCTCGCCCGATTCCATCACATAGCCGCGATGGCTGTTTTCCAGGGCCAGCTTCGCATTCTGCTCGATCAGCAGGATGGTCACGCCCTCGGACGCGATGGTGCGCACGACCTCGAACACCTTCTCGACCATCAGCGGCGCCAAGCCCATCGACGGCTCGTCCAGCAACAGCAGCCGGGGACGCGCGATCATGGCGCGGCCCATGGCCACCATCTGCTGCTCGCCGCCCGACAAGGTGCCGGCGGACTGCTTGCGGCGCTCGGCCAGGCGCGGGAACAGCGAGAACACGCGCTCGGTATCCCGGCGGATCTGGGCCGGGTCACGGCGCGTATACGCGCCCATGGCCAGGTTTTCCTCGATGGTCAGCTGGCCGAAGATGCCCCGGCCCTCCGGCACCATGACCAGGCCCTTGCGCACCAGCTCGAACGAGGCCGTCCCGGTGATGGCCTGGCCGGCATAGTGCACCTCGCCGCCCGCGACAGGCACCAGCCCGCAGATGGCGCGCAGCGTGGTGCTCTTGCCGGCGCCGTTGGCGCCGATCAGGCAGACCAGCTCGCCTTCGCCGACGGTGAGATCCACGCCGCGCACGGCGCGGATGCCGCCATAGGCGACCTGCAGGCCACGCAGGGCCAGCAGGGGTTGGGCAGTGGATGCAGGGGGTTGCTTCTGGCTCTGCACGCTCATGCCTCGCCTCCTGGAATAGTCTGGGCGTCGTGGGCCGCGCCCGCGCCCAGGTAGGCCTCGATCACCTTGGGATTGCGCTGGACCTCGGCCGGGCGTCCCTCGGCCAGCACCTTGCCGTATTCGAGCACCAGCACGCGATCGCACAGGCCCATCACCAGCTTCATGTCGTGCTCGATGAGCAGCACCGTGATGCCGTCGGCGCGGATCTTCTCGATCAGCTGGCGCAACACCACCGTTTCGGACGCGTTCATGCCGGCAGCGGGTTCGTCCAGCGCCAGCAGCTTGGGCTCGGTCGCCAGCGCGCGGGCGATTTCCAGGCGGCGCTGGTCGCCATAGGGCAAGGACCGGGCGACGTCGTTGGCGCGATGGCCGATGCCGACGTAATCCAGCAACTCATGCGCGCGCGCCTCGATGGCGGCTTCCTCGCGGCGCGTGGCGCCGGTGCGCAGCACCGCGCCCAGCACGCCGCCGCGGGTGCGGATGTGACGGCCGATCATCACGTTCTCGATGGCGCTCAGGTTGCCGAAGAGACGGATGTTCTGGAAGGTCCGGGCCAGGCCCAGCGCCGCGATCTCATGGGGCTTGCGGCCCGTCAGCGCCTGCCCGCCGAAAGTGCAGGTGCCGCTTTCCGGGATATACAGGCTCGTCAGCACGTTGAACAAGGTGGTCTTGCCCGCGCCGTTCGGACCGATCAGGCCATAGATCTCGCCCTGCCTGATCTGGAAGCTGACGTCAGACAGGGCTTGCAGCCCGCCGAAGCGCTTGGACAGGCCCTGGGCCTGCAGCAAACTATCGCTCATGCCTGGCCTCCCTTGCTCGACAGTTCACGCTTGCGCACGGCCGAGGGCCACAGGCCCGCGGGACGGAACAGCATCACCAGCACCATCGCCAGGCCGAACATCAGCATGCGGATGCCCTCCGGATCCAGGACGACGGCGCCGAAGATCGCGTGCTGCAGCGGCTCGACCACCGCGCGCAGGAACTCCGGCAGGCCGGCCAGGATGATGGCGCCCAGGATCACGCCCGGGATGTGGCCCATGCCGCCCAGCACCACCATGCACAGGATGGAGATGGATTCGGTCAGGCTGAAGCTTTCAGGGCTGACGAAGCCCTGCATGGCCGAGAACATCGCGCCCGCCACGCCGCCGAACGAGGCGCCCATGGCGAAGGCCAGCAGCTTCACGTTGCGGGTGTTGATGCCCATCGCCTTGGCCGCGATCTCGTCTTCACGGATGGCTTCCCAGGCGCGGCCGATGCGCGAGTTCTGCAGGCGCACGCAGATCAGCAGGATGATGAGCGTGAAGGCCAGCAGCAGGTAGTAATACTTCTCGGGCCCGGTGAAGCGCATCCCCATGATGGTTTCCGCCCGGCCGAAGGTGAAGTCGCCCACGGTGAAGGCATCGATGCGGTTGATGCCCTGCGGACCGTTGGTGATGTTCACCGGCGCGTTCAGGTTGGTCAGGAAGATGCGGATGATCTCGCCGAACCCCAGCGTGACGATGGCCAGGTAGTCCCCTCTCAGTTTGAGCGTGGGCGCGCCCAGCAGCACGCCGAACAGGCCCGCCAGCGCGATCGCGATCGGCAGGATGGCCCAGAACGGCAGGTGCAGGCCGAAATGCGGCGACGCCAGCAATGCCCAGGTGTATGCGCCCACCGCGTAGAACGCGATGTAGCCCAGGTCCAGCAGGCCGGCGAAGCCCACCACGATGTTCAGGCCCAGGGCCAGCATCACGTAGAGCAGCGCGAAGTTCAGGATCCGTACCCAGCTCTGGCCGGCGGCGCCGACGATGAAGGGCAGGACGGCGAGCAGCACGCCGATCAGCGCGATGGCCACGAAGGCGCGCGCCGAGGTCGGACGCTTGAGCGTATGGGTCATCATGCGCGGTCTCCTACGCGTTCGCCCATGAGGCCGGAGGGACGGAAGATCAGCACCAGCACCAGCACCACGAAGGCGAAGACGTCCTGGTAGTGGCTGCCGAGGAAGCCGCCGGTCAGGTCACCGATATAGCCCGAGCCCAGTGCTTCGATCACGCCCAGCAGCAGGCCGCCCAGCATGGCGCCGCCCAGGTTGCCAATGCCGCCCAGCACCGCTGCGGTGAAGGCTTTCAGGCCCAGCATGAAGCCCATCGTGTACTGCGACACGCCGTAGTAGGTCGTGACCATCGTGCCGGCGACGGCGGCCAGCGCCGAGCCGATCAGGAAGGCCGCGGCGATGACCGTGTTGATGTTGACGCCCATCAAGCCGGCCACCTCGCGGTTCTGCGCGGTGGCGCGCATGGCGGTGCCCAGGCGGGTACGATGGACGACGAAATGCAGGCCGGCCATCAGGGCGCCGGCGGCGACCATGATGAACACCTGCAGGCCGCTGATGCGCGCGCCCATCACGGTGTAGACCTCGGGCTGGATGATCTGCGGGAAGCTCAGGTAGTTGCGGCCCCAGATCATCATCGCCAGGTTCTGCAGGATGATGGACACGCCGATCGCCGTGATCAGCGCCGCCAGCCGCGGCGCCCGGCGCAAGGGCCGGTAGGCGATGCGCTCGGCGGTCCAGCCCACGGCCATGCAGGCGGGAATGGCGATGGCCATGCCCGCGGCCAGCACCAGCCAGGCCGACATGTCGGGGTGCGAGGCCACGAGCGACCCGGCCACGATGGTCACGATCATCGCGCCGATCATCACCACGTCGCCATGGGCGAAGTTGATGAGGCCGATGATGCCGTAGACCATGGTGTAGCCCAGGGCCACCAGGGCATAGACGCTGCCCAGCGTCAGCCCGTTGATTATCTGTTGCAGGAATATTTCCATGCTGCGCCTTTACTGCCTGCGCGGTGGCAGGCGGGACAGGTGATCGTTGAAGACCAGAAGGGAAAGGCAGGCCGCCGCCCGGACGGGCGCGGCTGCATGCTTGGCCGGGGACGCCGTGGCGCCACCCGGCCGACTCACTCGGGAAGATTGCGTGGCAGGCCTCAGTTGGCCTGGCTGACCATCGTTTCGACCATTTCCCACTTGCCGCCCTTGACCTGGTAGATCGTGACGGAGATTTCCTTCAGATCGCCACGGGCGTCGTAGGCGATGTGCTCGCTGGTCGCGCCCTTGCGGCTCAGCTTGGCCAGCTCGGGCAGGTACTTGGCGGGATCGGCCGACTTGGCGTTCTGGATCGCGGTGATCATGTTCCAGGCGCCATCGTAGGCGTAGGGCGCGTACACGCCAGGCGCCTTCTTGAAGCGGGCCTGGTAGGCCGCCTCGAAGTCCTTGCCCGCAGCCATCTGCGCCAGCGGCACGCCGGCCAGCGACGCATAGGTGCCGTCGGCGGCATCGCCGGCCAGCTTGATGAAGGTGTCGCTGCGGGTCATTTCACCCGAAACCAGCGGCGCCTTGATGCCCAGCGTGACGATCTGGCGCTTCATCGGACCCGATTGCGCATCCAGGCCACCGAAGAAGATGGCGTCCGGCGCGGCGGCGCGGATGTTGGTCAGGATCGAGGTGAAGTCGTTGGCCTTGTCGGTCGTGTACTCGCGGCGCACGATCTGGCCGCCGGCGGCCTTCACGGCCTTCTCGACCTCGTCGGCCAGGCCCTGGCCGTAGGCGGTGCGGTCGTCGATCAGCGCGACCTTCCTGGCGCCCAGCTTCTCGACGATGAACTTGCCGACAGCCGACCCCTGCTGGGTGTCGCTGGTCATCATGCGGAAGGTCGTGTCGTATTTCTGCAGGGTGTATTCCGGCGAGGTCGCCATGGCGATCTGCGGCAGGGCTGCGTCGTTGTAGACGCGCGAGGCCGGGATCGTGGTGCCCGAGTTGAAGTGGCCGAGGATGCCGTTGACGTCTTCGTCGACGAGCTGCTGCGCGACCTGCACGGCCACGCGCGGGTCGGCCTGGTCGTCCTTCGACACCAGCACGAACGTCGCCTTGCCGCCGTCGATCTCGATGCCCTTCTTGTTGGCCTCTTCCAGCGCCAGCGTCAGGCCGTTCTGCATGTCTTCACCGTAGTGCGACTGCGGACCGGTCAGCGGCGCGGCGAAGCCGAAGCGCACATCTTTGGCGTACGCCGAAGCGCCTGCCAGGCCAAGGGTCGCGACGCAGGCCGCGACGATGCTTTGCTTGATCTTGTTCGACTTCATGTTTCCCTCCTGGATTTGTAGAAAAAACTCCGGTCACCTCGGCCGGGCCCGATCTGTTTGATGGCGGGCTGGCCGGTGCGGCGGATTATAGATATCGAATCAACGGAAAGCCCCGCATATCCACACGAGGCTTCCGGCCTGGCACCACAACAACGGAAACTGCGATCAACCGATGGTCATGAGGCTGGCGTTGCCGCCCGCCGCCGCCGTGTTCACGCTGACCGAGCGCTCGGCATACAGGCGCTCGACCGCATAGCCCGCGCCGCCGGCCAAGGCGGCCGACGTGAGTCCCTGCACAGACACGATGGCGCCGGCGCGCGCCGCCACCCGGCGGTTCAGCGCAAGCAAGGCATCGCCATCGCCTTCGAACAGCACGGCCTGGAAATCGGCCTCGTCGACCTGTGTCTCGGCAACTGTATCGACGCGAGACCTGGCGTCAGCCGGCAGGCTGGCGATCAGGGCGCTTGCGGCATCGCCGTCGACGAAGCGCGCGCGGTTGCCGCTGGCCTGGACCGCGTCCCACTGGGCGCGGGCGCCCGCCTCGGTCGCGGCCACGCACAGTACCGTGCCGCGCGGCACCAGCGACCAGGTATTCAATTCGCCCGTCGGGCCCGGCAGGATCACCGACAGGGCCGGCCCCGCGCCCTTGATCACGGCAGGCAGGCCTTCCGGCTTGCGTGCCAGCAGGCGCAGCAGGTAGAGCGGGCCGCCGGCCTTCGGGCCCGTGCCCGACAGGCCCTCGCCGCCGAAAGGCTGCACACCCACCACGGCACCGATGATGTTGCGGTTCACATAGACGTTGCCCGCATGCACGCGCTGCGTCACCTGGGCGATGGTCTCGTCGATGCGGGTGTGCACGCCGAATGTCAGGCCGTAGCCGGTGCCGTTGATGTCGTCGATCAGGGCGCCCATGCCGGCGCGCGGGAAGCGCACCACGTGCAGCACGGGACCGAAGACTTCGCGCTTGAGGGCGGACAGGTCTTTCAGTTCGATCAGGGTGGGCGCGACGAAAGTGCCGTGGCGGCAGCCTTCGGGCAGCGGCAATTGCTCCACCCGCTGGCCCGCGCTGCGCATGCCTTCGATATGGCTGTCGATGATCTGCTTGGCCTCCGCGTCGATCACCGGCCCCACGTCGGCGGACAGGCGGTCCGGGTTGCCCACGGCCAGTTCACGCAGCGCGCCGCGCAGCATGTCCAGCAGGCGGTCGGCGATGTCTTCCTGCAGGCACAGCACGCGCAGGGCCGAGCAGCGCTGGCCGGCCGAGTCGAAGGCCGAGGCCAGCACGTCGAAGACGACCTGCTCGGCCAGCGCCGAGGAGTCGACCACCATGGCGTTCTGGCCACCGGTTTCGGCGATCAGCGGGATCGGCTGGCCGGCATCGTCCAGGCGGTCGGCCAGCGTGCGGGCGATGAGCCGCGCCACGTCGGTCGAGCCGGTGAACATGACGCCGCGCACGCGGGCGTCCGAGGTCAGCGTGGCGCCCACGGTCTCGCCGCGACCCGGCAGCAGTTGCACCGCGCCACGCGGCACGCCGGCGCCGTGCAGGATGGCCACGGCCTGGGCCGCGATGAGCGGGGTCTGCTCGGCGGGCTTGGCCAGCACGGTGTTGCCGGCAGCCAGCGCGGCGGCAACCTGCCCCACGAAGATCGCCAGCGGGAAGTTCCAGGGGCTGATGCAAACCACCGGCCCCAGCGGACGATGCGTATCGTTGGAGAAATCGCGCTCGATCTGCAGGGCGTAATAGCGCAGGAAGTCGACGGCTTCGCGCACTTCGGCGATGGCGTTGGGCAGGGACTTGCCGGCCTCGCGCACGATCAGGCCGAGCAGCGGCTGCATCTGGTCTTCCAGGCCTTGCGCCGCGCGGCGCAGGCATTGGGCACGCTCGGACACGGGCGTGGCCTGCCAGATGGGCGCGGCACGCGTGGCGGCATGCAGCGCGGCTTCCACGTCGGCCGCATCGGCTTCCACCACCTGCCCCACCACGTCGCGGTGGTCGGCGGGATTGCGCACCGGCAGGTGGCGCTCGGCCGGATAGGTCTGGCTGTCCTGGTCCAGCAGCGGCAAGGCTTGCCAGGTCGTGGCGGCGCTGGCCAGCAGCGCGGCCGACAGCGAGGCCAGGCGGTGTTCGTTCGACAGGTCCAGGCCCTGCGAGTTGGCGCGTTTCTCGCCCGCGGCTTCATAGAGCTCGCGCGGCAGCGGGATCTTGTCATGCGGCGCGCCCAACGGCTGGATGCGCGAGGCGACCTCCACCGGATCGGCCACCAGGTCCTCGACCTTCACGTCCTCGTCGCCGATCAGGTTCACGAACGAGGTGTTGGCGCCGTTCTCCAGCAGGCGGCGCACCAGGTAGGCCAGCAGCGTTTCATGCGTGCCGACCGGCGCGTAGACGCGGCAGGGACGGTTCAGCCTGCCTTGCGCGAGCGCGCCGGTGACTTCCTCGTACAGCGGCTCGCCCATGCCGTGCAGGCACTGGAACTCGTACTGGCCGGGGTAGTAGTTCTGGCCGGCCATGTGATAGATGGCCGACAGCGTCTGCGCATTGTGCGTGGCGAACTGCGGGAAGATGGCTTCCGGCGCGGCCAGCAGCTTGCGCGCGCAGGCCAGGTAGGACACGTCGGTGTAGACCTTGCGGGTATAGACCGGATAGCCCTCGAGGCCGTCGAGCTGGGCGCGCTTGATCTCGCTGTCCCAGTAGGCGCCCTTCACCAGGCGCACCATGATGCGGTGGCGCGTGCGGCGGGCCAGGTCGATGACGAAATCGATGACGTAGGGCGCGCGCTTCTGGTAGGCCTGGATCACGAAACCGATGCCGTTCCAGCCTTCCAGCTGCGTGTCGGCGCACAGCGCTTCCAGCAGGTCCAGCGAGATTTCCAGGCGGTCGGCTTCCTCGGCATCGATGTTCAGGCCGATGTCGTAGCGGCGCGCCAGCAACGCCAGCTCGGTCACGCGCGGCAGCAGCTCGGCCATGACGCGGTCCTGCTGCGAACGTGAATAGCGCGGATGCAGGGCCGAGAGCTTGATGGAGATGCCCGGGCCTTCATAGATGCCGCGGCCGTTGGAGGCCTTGCCGATGGCATGGATGGCCTGCACGTAGGCGTCGTGATAGCGGTCGGCGTCCTCGGCCGTGGTGGCCGCCTCGCCCAGCATGTCGTAGGAATAGCGGAAGCCCTTGGCTTCGAACTTGCGGCTGTTGGCCAGCGCTTCCGAGATGGTCTCGCCGGTGACGAACTGCTCGCCCATCATGCGCATGGCCATGTCCACGCCCTTGCGGATGAGCGGCTCGCCGCCCTTGCCGATGATGCGGGTCAGCGCGCGCGACAGCGATTGCTCGCTGCTGGTGGAGACCAGCTTGCCCGTCAGCACCAGGCCCCAGGCCGCGGCATTGACGAACATCGAGGGCGACTGGCCGACGTGGGCATGCCAGTCGCCGCGGCTGATCTTGTCGCGGATCAGCGCGTCGCGCGTGGCGCGGTCGGGAATGCGCAGCAGCGCTTCGGCCAGGCACATCAGCGCCACGCCTTCCTGGCTGGACAGCGAGAATTCCTGGATCAGCCCTTCCACGCCGCCGCCGTGGCGCTTGGCGCGCAGGGCCTGCACCAGCTTGATGGCGGTGGCCTGCGCGCGCTCGGACTGGGCGGCGCGCGCCTGGCCGATCATGAGCGGCACGCACTCCTGTTCAGGACGGCGATAGGCCGAGGTGATGGCGGCCCGCAGCACCGATTGCGTGGCCACGCCCTGGGCGAATTCGATGAAGGGTTGGGGTTGCACGTCTTGCGCGGCGTCGGCGTCTTCGGGTTGCGCCTCGCCATTCGACAGGTGGGAGAGCTCGGCCGGCAAGCGCCCGGATTCGATTTGATCGAGATACGAGAGCACCGCCTGCTTGATGAACCAGTGCGGGGTACGCCCCACCTGTTCAGCCGCCGTGCGCAAGCGCGCACGCAGTGCTTCGTCTACCTTGATTCCGAGCGTGGTGGTGGCCATGTCGCCTTCTGTTGTCCGTGAAAAACCCCAAATCGGGATGGCGGGATTATTCGCCAGTCGCCCTTCGAATTTAATAAGGGTTTACCCTTTAGGTTGCACTTTTTCGATGTTGCGGTGCAACCTGACACGGCAATAAAAAACGCGTGCACCGGCTTGGACCTGTACACGCGTTTTCGGCGGTGGCGACCCGGGCGCGGGGCTACTCCACCAGTTCGACCTCGGGCTTGCTGGCCTTGTCCACCTTCGAGGGTTTGGCGGGCGTGTCGCCGTAGCTCAGTTGCACCGCCTCGCTCTCGTCGATGTCGACCGTGACCGTGCCGCCATCGACCAGCTTGCCGAACAGCAACTCGTCGGCCAGCGCCCGGCGAATGGTGTCCTGGATGAGGCGTTGCATGGGACGCGCCCCCATCAGCGGGTCGAAGCCCTTCTTGCCCAGGTAGTCGCGCAGCGCTTCGGTGAACGTGATCTCGACGCGCTTCTCGTGGAGCTGGTCTTCCAGCTGCATCAGGAACTTGTCGACCACGCGCAGGATGACCTCGCGGCTGAGCGGCGCGAACGAGATGATGGCGTCCAGGCGGTTGCGGAACTCGGGCGTGAACATGCGCCGGATCTCGGCCATTTCATCGCCCGTGGCACGCGAATTGGCGAAGCCGATGGACGGCTTGCCCAGCGCCTCCGCGCCCGCGTTGGTCGTCATGATCAGGATGACGTTGCGCATGTCGGTCTTGCGGCCGTTGTTGTCGGTCAACGTGCCGTGGTCCATGACCTGCAGCAGGATGTTGAAGACATCGGGATGCGCCTTCTCGATTTCATCGAGCAGCAGCACGCAATGCGGCTGCTTGGCGACGGCCTCGGTCAGCAGGCCGCCCTGGTCGAAGCCGACGTAGCCAGGAGGCGCGCCGATGAGGCGCGACACCGCATGGCGTTCCATGTATTCGGACATGTCGAAGCGCAGCAGCTCGACGCCCAGCGTGAAGGCCAATTGGCGCGCGACTTCGGTCTTGCCCACGCCCGTCGGGCCGGAGAAGAGGAAGGAGCCGATGGGGCGTTCGGGCTTGCCCAGGCCGGACCGGGCCATCTTGATGGCCGAGGCCAGCACTTCGATGGCGGGTTCCTGCCCGAACACGACGGTCTTGAGGTCGCGTTCCAGCGTGGCCAGGCGATTGCGGTCATCGGTGGACACCGACTGCGGCGGAATGCGCGCGATCTTGGCCACGATGCTTTCGATCTCGCCCTTGCCGATGACCTTCTTCTGGCGCGAGCGCGGCAGCAGGCGCTGCGCGGCCCCGGCCTCGTCGATGACGTCGATGGCCTTGTCCGGCAGATGGCGGTCGGTGATGTGGCGCGCCGACAGTTCGGCCGCCGCGGTCAGCGCGGCGGCCGAGTAGCGCACGCTGTGGTGCGATTCGAAGCGCGCCTTCAGGCCGCGCAGGATCTGCACGGTCTGCTCGACGCTGGGCTCGGGCACGTCGATCTTCTGGAAACGGCGCGACAGCGCCGAGTCTTTCTCGAAGACGCCGCGGTATTCGGTGTAGGTGGTGGCGCCGATGCACTTCAACTGCCCCGACGACAGCGCCGGCTTGAGCAGGTTGGAGGCATCCAGCGTGCCGCCCGAGGCCGAGCCCGCGCCGATCAGCGTGTGGATCTCGTCGATGAACAGCACGGCGTTGGGATTGGCGCGCAGCTGCTTCAGCACCGCCTTCAGGCGTTGCTCGAAGTCGCCGCGATACTTGGTGCCGGCGAGCAACGCGCCGATGTCCAGCGCGTAGACCTGGGCCTGCGCCAGGATTTCCGGCACGTCGCCGCGCGTGATGCGCCATGCCAGGCCCTCGGCGATGGCAGTCTTGCCCACGCCGGCCTCGCCGACCAGCAGGGGGTTGTTCTTGCGGCGGCGGCACAGCACCTGGATGACGCGCTCGACTTCCTGCTCGCGGCCGATCAGCGGATCGATGCGGCCAGCCAGGGCGGCCGCGTTGAGGTCCTGCGCGTATTGGTCGAGCGCCGACTGGCGCGACTCGGCATTTTCCTCGGCGGGCGGCGGTTCCTTGGCCGGGCTGCTGGACTCGACCTGGGTCTGCTTGGTGATGCCGTGCGACAGGAAATTGACCACATCGAGGCGCGTCACGCCCTGCTGTTGCAGGTAATAGACGGCGTGGGAATCCTTCTCGCCGAAGATGGCCACAAGCACGTTCGCGCCGGTGACCGGCTTCTTGCTGGCGCCGCCGGACGACACGTGCATGATGGCGCGCTGGATCACGCGCTGGAAACCCAGCGTGGGCTGCGTGTCCACTTCGGCGCCGCTCGGGATGACGGGCGTGTTCTCGGTGATGAACTGGCGCAGGTTGCGGCGCAGTTCGTCCATGTTGGCCGCGCAGGCGCGAAGCACTTCCACCGCGGACGCGTTGTCCAGCAGTGACAGCAGCAGGTGCTCCACGGTAATGAATTCATGCCGGGCCGAACGGGCCTCGACAAACGCCATGTGCAGGCTGACTTCAAGCTCTTGAGAAATCACGCTTCCTCCGTCTTCCAATCGAAGCGGACCAGTAAATCCACGCTTCCTATTCTATGCCGTTCACGGCACAACACCAGCGATTTGGAATGTCGCGCTGTCGTGGCGCCCCTGCGCGTCCATGACGGTGGCGACATACGTGCCATTACGCGACAGTACCAGGGTCTGGACCGCTGCCTCGGCGCCTTTGCGCGCATCGCTGCGTGCCACGATTCGACCATCGAGCAGCCACCAGAGTTCTCCCCGGGTGCCTTCCGCGCCCAATGCCAGCCGAACCTCGCGCTGGCCTGGTGGTGGCCGCAATACTGCATGTGGGGCCACCCCGGTCAGACGCAAGGGCCCGTCGGCGGGTTCGGCGTAGGCCGGGAACGTGGGCGGCACGGTTTCATTCAGCGACCAGGCCGCGCGCCGTTGCGGACAGACGCCGTCCGGCGCCCGTTCGGGCGTGACGCCCAGTGGCCAGCACGTCGTGACGGGCTGCACCGTTACAGGGCGGACACGCCAGGCCATGCCGGTGCCTGCGGGGCCTCGCGGCAATGCCGCCGCCAGGTCCTGCAGCAATGGCGCCGCCACGTTCGCGCCAAAAAAACCCGGATTGGGCGTGCCGTCGGGCCGCCCGACCCAGACGCCCAGCGTCCAGTTGTCGGTCACACCCAGCGCCCAGGCATCGCGGAACCCGAAACTCGTGCCTGTTTTCCATGCCAGCATGGCGCCCGACTGCTGGAACGGCCGGTCGGGATGGCCGCCCCCTTCCAGGATGTCGCGGATGATCCAGGCAGCGCCCTGGCTCATGATACGCGACTCCCTGAACGGCTGCCCTTCCTCCAGCCGCGGCCGGCCCGCCAGCCCGCCGCGCGCCAGCGCCCGATAGGCGCCTGCCAGCTCTTCCAGCGTGGTGCCGCCGCCGCCCAGGATCAGGCTGAGATTGGGCACGGCGCCCGCGGGCATGCGCAGGCGCACCCCGCCCGCCTGCATGGCCGAGGCGAAACGGGCCGGCCCCACCCGGTCCAGCAGGTCGACGGCGGGCACGTTCAAGGAACGTTGCAAGGCCTGCGCCATGCTCACCGGTCCGGAAAACGCGGCCTGGAAATTACCCGGAGCATACCCGCCAAAAGACAGGGGGTCGTCGCGCAGCAGGCTTTCGGAATGCACCAGGCCGTCATCCAGCGCGAAGCCATACAGGAACGGCTTGAGCGTGGAGCCGGGCGAGCGCACGGCCTGCACCATGTCCACGTGGGCATAGCGGGAATCATCGCCAAAGTCCGCCGAGCCCGCATAGGCCCGCAGCGCCAGCGTGTCGTTGTCCATGACGATCACGGCCGCCGAGACACGCGGCGGCAGCAGATCGATGCGATCGAGCAGCATGCCTTCGACCGTGGCCTGCATCTCGGCATCCAGTGTCGAGGCCAGCACCTCCTGCCCTGCGGGCGCGCGCCGGCGCAGGCGCTCGGCCGCGAGCGGCGCCAGCCAGCGCGCGCGCAAGGGCGGCGCCACGACGTTCTCGAGCCGCGCATCGGCCACCCGCGCCTCGGTCCAGCCGCTGGTCTGCACCATGCGGGCCAGCACCTTGTCGCGCGCGGCCTGCGCGGCCTCGGGATGGCGGTCGGGACGCAGGCGGGACGGCGCCTGCGGCAGGGCCACCAGCAGCGCGGCCTCGGCATCGGTCAGGCGCGCGGCGGGTTTGCCCAGCCACAGGCGCGCGCCCATTTCGACGCCTTCGACGATGCCCCCCATGGGCGCCCGGCTCAGGTACAGGGAAAGGATCTCGTCCTTGCCGTAATGCAGTTCCAGCTGCAACGCGCGCAAGGCCTGGCGCAGCTTGGCGGACAGCCGCCGCGAATCGGCGCCCGCCAGCGCGGGGTCGATCAACCGCGCCACCTGCATCGTCAAGGTCGAGCCGCCCGAGACGATGCGGCCGTTCCACAGCCATTGCCAGGCGGCGCGCGCCAATGCGACAGGGTTGATCCCGGGATGCCAGCGGAACCAGCGGTCCTCGTAATCGAGCAGGATCTGCAGATAGCGCGGCGAGACATCCTTGGCGGTCACGGGATAGCGCCAGACGCCGTCGGCGCTGGGCCAGTTGCGCAAGGGCTCGCCGTGCCGGTCGGTGACCACCAGGCCGCCCTGCGCGCGCGGATCGGGCAAGGGAAAGGCGCGGTCCAGCAGGATGATGCCCAGCACCATCAGCAGCAGGACGAGCAGGCCGCGCCGCGCGGCCTGCCGCCAGCTTGCGGCGGAACCGTTCACCCGCCCGACTTCGAGGCAGGCTGCCGGTCGCGCACTTCCACGGTGCCCCAGCTCGCGCCCACGCCGCGCAGTTCGGGCCGGTACATGTCCTCGGCCTCGACGGCGGGCACCGTGTAGCGGCCGGGCGACACCACGCGCACCATGTAGAAGATATCCAGCGTCTGGCTGTTCAGCTCGGCGGCGGCCACGAAGCGATCATCGCGGTATTCGGTGTGCTTCACGCGCGAATCCGACAGCGCAGCCTGCACGCGCTTGCCGCCCAGGGTCCAGTCCTGCATCTGCGGCCCCTGCACCAGGTTGATGTTCTCGACCTCCAGGCCTGCCGGCACGCGGTCCACCACCAGCCCGTCGGCGATGCGCTGGCGCGCCGTGGCCTGCAGGCGCACCACCATGACGTCGCCCGTGCGCAAGGCATTGCCATCCCACACGCGGCCATCGGTGTGATACCAGGTCTTGCGCAGGGAGATCGGGTCGTGGCGCTCTGCGGGCGGCGCCATGGGATAACCCTGCAGGTCGATTTCGGCGAAGAGCGCCTCCTTGCCGGTGTTGCGCAGCGTCAGGCCGCTTTCCAGCACGGCGGCACCCACCGACAGCACCCGGTCGTCGGTGCCCGTTTCCGTGCGCGGCGTGGCGCCAGGCACGCTCAGCTCCGCCGACCAGGGCTTGCCCGCCCCACCGCCGGCCGCGCGCGCGGCCAGCAGCAGCGAGACCTGTTCCTGCGTCGACAGATAGCTGCGGCCGCCCAGGCGGCTTGCCGCTTCGGCCAGCAGGTTCTCGCGCTGCGGATGCGCCAGCTTGTGGCGCGCCATCAGCGCATAGGCCATGGCGTAGTCACGCACGGCCGACCCGTAGTCGCCCAGCCAGGTGTAGCCCGTGCCACCGAAACCATAGGTGCGTTGCATGGCGGCATCGACAGCCTGCCGGGCGCGCCCTTCGTCGCCCGTCAACTGGAAGGCCACGGCCATCTGAATGAGGGGCAGCGGCGAGCGCGCGCGGTCCTGGTAGTCGTCGTACAGCACACGCAGACTGGCAAGCGGCGCCTTGCCTTCGCGCGCCAGCACCAGCGACACCGCGGCCAGTTCAGCAAAACGCTGGTGGCTGTCGCGCAGCAGGTTGAGGTCGCGCGACTCGTAGCGGCCGGTTTCCAAGGCCTGTTGCGTACTTTGCGGCAAGGTGCCGAAGCGGTTGGGCGCCTGGCGCAACTGCGCCATCAGCCAATCGCGCGTGCGCGCCAGGGCGCTGTCGGGCACGCTGAAGCCCTGCTCGCGCGCATCCAGCAGGAAGCTTTGCACATAGGCGCTGGTCCAGAGGTTCTGGCTGCCCTCGCCCCAGGTGGAATAGGCGCCCGACCCGCCGCGCATGCCCGACAGGCGCGCCAGCGCGCCTTCGATCCTGGCGGCGCGGACCTCCTGCGTCTGCGCGGGCAGGCCTGCCAGGCGCGCGGCCTCGTCGTCCAGCACGACGTAGGGCATGGCGGCGCTGACGGTCTGCTCGGTGCAGCCGTAGGGATAGTCCAGCAGGTCCTTGACCAGCTTCGCGACGTTCAAGGGCGGACGCGACGAGACCGTCACGGCCAGCGTGGCCGAATCCATGTGCAGGTCATCGCCGAACGCCACCGGCAAGGCGCGCGACTCGCCCGGGGCGAGGCGCAGGCGCAGCACCTCGCGGCGCGGCGCATAGGCCGGCTGCACGGTCAGTTCGGATTCGCGCGTGATGCGCACGGGCTCGGGGCCGCCACGCGCCTCCAGGTTCAGCGTGATCTTGCCCGCGCCCAGGGAGCCGGTGGTGGTGGCGGTGAAACGCAGCGTGCTGCGCTGGCGCGGCTTGAGCGTGACCGTGCGCGCGCCGTCGGCGATGGCCAGCGGATTGGCGGCCGACAGCGTCACCGACACCTGCTGCGTGGTCTCGGTCATGTTGCTGACATCCAGCGCCACCGCCGCCTGGTCGCCCGGCGTGATGAAGCGCGGCGTCGACAGCTCCGCCACGATGGGCGCGGCCACGACCATCTCGGCATCGGCATGGCCATAGCGTTCATCGGTGAACGCCACCGCCATGAGGCGCAGCGTGCCGTTGAAATCGGGCAGGTCCAGCGGGATCCGCGCGCGGCCCTGCTCGTCCAGCGCGACCACGCCCGAGAAGAGATCCACCAGCTTGACCTTGCGCGGCAGGCTGCGCGTGTCGCCGCGCAGCGCGGCATCGCCGCCCCACTTCAGCCGGCCGCGCGTGCCGTCCATCTTCTCGATCAGCTTGCCGTACATGTCCAGCAGCTCCGGCGCATAGCGATGCTTGCCGAAGAAGAAATCGAAGGGATCGGGCGTCGCGTACTGGTTGATGTTCAGGATGCCCACGTCCACGGCCGACAGCGTGACGTGCGCGGTCTTCGCGCCCTCGCCTTCGACCTGCACCTGGACCATCGCCTGGGTTTCCGGACGCACCTTGGCCGGCGCGTCCAAGGCCACCTTCAGGCCGCGCGCCGTGGTGTCCAGCGGCAGGTGCACCAGGCCGACGGCGCGTGCGGGCGTGACCCGGTCACCCGTGCTGCCAGGCCGGAACACGGTGGCCGAGACATAGAGATCATGGCGGCGCCATTCGTCATTCAGGGGAATGTCGATCTGCGTGCCGTCGGCCTTCGCATCGACCCACTTGCTCCAGAGCAGCGTGTCGCCCTCGACCGTGATCAGCGCGCGGCCATCATGCGGCGGGCGGAACGTCAGGCTGACGGGCACGCCCGGCTTGGCGGGCACGCGCGCCAGCTGCATCTGCACACGGTCGGGCCGGTTGCCGATCTCGTCCGCGTTCTGCGCGTCCCAGCCGGCGTAGAAGCGATAGCGCAGCGTCTGTCCGGTTTCCGGATCCGTGATTTCCAGGCGGTAGCGTCCCCAGCCCACCTGCAGCGAGAACGGCATGCGGATGTGCAGGGGCAATTGCCGCGACTCGACCAGTTCGTCGGTATCGGTATAGCCGCTGTTCCAGCCGCGGTTGTCGTCGTAGCGCCAGTAGTATTGGCGACGCTCGTGATACAGCCGCATTTGCGCCGCGGCCAGCGGCACGATCTCGCCGCGCGCGTCCACGCGCACGGCCTCGAAGGCCGCGCCGCTGGACTCCCGGGTGACGTCGCGGTCGAACAGCGGGCGCACGGCGATCAGCTTGTCCGCCGGCCAGACGGAACGCTCCAGCGAACGCACGACGGGCCGCCCGCCCGACTCCAGCAGGCTGGCCGACAGGCGCAGGCGCATGGGCGAACGCGCGCCCTCCACGCTGGGGTCGATATCGAGGCTGGCGCCGCCCTGGGCATTGGTCTCCTTCTCGGGCAGTTCTTCGTAGCGCCGCGTGGCATCGTCCGCCACGTCGCCGAAGATGAAGCCCGGCCACTGCGCCGGCAAGGCCACGCGGTCACGCCGCACCTGCAGGCTGGACAGCAGGCGCATGCCGTCGGCGGGCGCGCCGTACAGATAGTCGCCCTGCACCGCCACCGTCCAGTTCTCGCCCGGCGACAACACGCCCTGGCCGCCATCGAGCGCCAGCTTCATGCGCTCGGGCAGGAACTCCTCGACCTGGAACTTCCAGCTGGCGTCCGGCACGCGCGCGGCCGGATCGACGCGCAGTTCCAGCGTCCAACCGCCCGTCGGGGCATCGGCGGGCAGCGCGATCGCCTGCTGCACATAAGCGGCGACCTTTTCATCGCCCTTCCAGGTGCCGGACTGCGACACCTTCCCGTCGGGGCGCTTGATGCTGTAGGACAGCGGCGCAGCCGGCAAGGCGCGGCCATCGGGATCGCGCGGCAGCACCGAGACATGGAAGCGCTCGCCGGGGCGATACAGGTTGCGGCCCGCGTAGACGAAGACGCTGTTGGCACGGGCCGGGTGGCCGCCCACGTCGAACTCGGAGAGATCCAGCGCGGGTTCGCCCAGCGCCAGGACCGTCATTTCCTTGCCGCGCAGCGCGCGCAACACGCGCGCCCTGCTCAAGTCGCCGGTCAGCGTGGCATGGCCCTGGGCATCCGCGCGCGCGCGGGCCAGCACTTTCGCGTTGTCGTCCAGCACCTCGACGTCCACGTCGGCCAGCGGCGCCCCCGAGGACAGCGACACGGCGAAGGCCTCCAGCTGCCCCGCATAGCGGCGCGCGTGCAGGCCGATGTCGCTGACATAGAAATAGGTCACCTGGTAGTCATAGCGGAAGCGGCCGGGCTGCGACATCACGGCCACATAGATGCCCGGTTCCTTCAGCGGGGCGATGGTCTCGACCGGCAGGAAGGTGACGTGCCGGCGGTTCGGCTTGTCGTCGGTCAGGAAGCGGCCCTGGTACACGCTGGTGGTCAGGTTGCGCAGGCGGTCCAGGTCCCATTGATCGACCGACCCCTTCAAGGTCCGGTTCGACGAATAGCGCCAGTTGCCGCCCTCTTCGTCGTAGTCGTCATCGTCGTCCGAACGCGTCGCGCCGATGCCCAGGACGTTGCTGAAGAACTCGGGCACCTTGTCCGGGGCCACGCGCAGGAACTGCACGTCGACCTCGGGCTGGTTCACCGTGGTCACGGGCAGGCCGCCGTTCTGGCCGGCGGGCAGCACCACGCCGCGGCTGGCGAAATAGAAGGAAGGCGGCATCGCCTCGGTATCGACCACGCAGCGCAGGCCTTCCGGCAGGGTCGTTCCGCCCTGGGCGGCCAGCTCGCGGCCCAGGGTGATTTCATAGCGCCGCTCGGGCTGCACGTAGGGGAAATAGATGACGCGGGGGTTCTCGCCCATCGTCCAGCTGCCCTGGACAGGCTGGCCGCCGCGGGCAGGCGCGTCGCTCAGGGCAAACGGCGTGCCAGGCTGGGCACCGCCCTGCTTGGCCTCGTCGGCCCGGCCCGCCTCCGAAGGCGCCTCGCCCGTGTCGATCACGCGCAGATTGCCATCGAGCTTGCGGCGCCCATCCACCGGCTGCGTGAAGGTCACGGCCAGCGCCAGCGAATCATTGAATTCGCGCGCCTGGCAGGTGACGGCATTGAACGGATCGGGATCTCCGATGGTGGAGCCCGGCGCCGACCCCGCGGCGGGCGAAGGCCGGTGCTGCGACACGTTGACGACGACCGGCGCCGCGTCGGGGCTGGCGCCGAGCCGGCCTTTCCCGGCCCACCAGCCCACCGCGCCCGCACCGGCGCACACCACCGCCACAGCGGCAACTAGACCCCAGGAAAAGCGTTTGCTGGCCACCGCGACGACTCCTGCTTCTTATATATAGATATCTAGAGGAAAAAACCGGAAAAACAGGCCGTTGCCGGCCGCCGAGCAAACCGGGGCGCCGCGGACCGGCAAGGCGGGTCCGCCAACGATTCCGGGAAGAGGCGCGAACGCGCCTGGGAAGGATCTAGTCGTCCACCGGCTCCATGATGCACTGCAGGGGATGCTGGCGCGCCTGGGCGTATTGGCCGACCAGGGCAATCCGGGTGGAGGCGATGTCGCGGGGGTAGACACCGCAGATGCCACGCCCTTCATGATGCACTTGCAGCATGACGCGCGTGGCCTGTTCGATATTCTTGCCGAAGAACTTCTGGAGCACCTTCACGACGAACTCCATGGGGGTGTAGTCGTCATTGAGCAGCACCACCTGATACATGGGCGGGGGTGCGGGCGGCGCAAGTTCGGGCTCCACGACAGTGTCGTGCTGAGGGTCGTAGCGTGTACTCATGATTCCGGCATTTTAGGAAAAGCGCGCGTGCTTGTGCGCATCCAAGCGTAAAAACCGGCTTGCGGCCACGGGATATCTCCGCCGCTCGCCCCCGGTTTCCTGCCTGAAAATGCGACGTTCGCATGCGTAATAACCATACTTGACGCACCTGTCAAACGTGCGCATCATCAGTTGCTTCCGGAGGTTCCGCAACGCGGGGGCCCCCTGGAAGCAGATGCTTGCCGGCGGGACCCGGTGGCAAAAACCCATGATGAACAATATGTGAGGCAGTCCGCATGTCTGAAACGACCGCAACCGCCAGCCAAGGGGATACACCCAAATCGACCGGCATCGTAAAGTGGTTCAACGATGCCAAGGGATTCGGATTCATTACTCCCGACGATGGCAGCGAAGACCTTTTCGCGCATTTCTCGTCCATCCAGATGAATGGATTCAAGACCCTGAAGGAAGGACAGAAAGTCGCCTTCGAGATCATCCAGGGGCCCAAGGGCAAACAGGCGCTGAACATCACGGCAGCCTGACCCGCCAGCCCTCGCGGCCCGGTCCGGCGGTCCGGCCCAAAACCGGACCGCCGCGGTGTATAAACACCGCATGACACGCATCCGAACCTTTTTCCGCTCGGACCGGCGCCTGCACGCGCTGCTCGCCTGTGCCGCGCTGCTTCCCGCCTCGGTCTTCGCCGCCTCCGGCGCGCTCCCCTTGCGCGAGCTCACGGCCGGCATGCACCGCATCCACGCAGAAATCGCCGACACCGACGCCAGCCGCACACGCGGCCTGATGCGACGGGAATCGCTGGCGCCCAACCACGGCATGCTGTTCATCTTCCAGGACAGCGACACGCGCTGCTTCTGGATGCGCAACACGCCCCTGCCGCTCACCATCGCCTTCCTCGACGACGCGGGCCGCGTGGTGAACCTGGCCGACATGGCGCCCCATACCGAGACGCCGCACTGCTCGGCCGAACCCGTGCGCTACGCGCTGGAAATGGAGCAGGGCTGGTTCAGCCAGCGCGGCATCCAGGCCGGCGCCCGGCTGCAGGGGCTGCCGGCAGCCGGCCGCTGAGCGGCCTGCAAGCCCCCGCCTGTCTCTCGGCGCACACCGCTGCGCGCCGCGCCTGTTCACGCCGCGCCGTCTTCCGGTGTGACGTCCCGCACGTCGACCTGCGCCTCGCCCCGAGCGAAACGCAGCGATAGCCGCGCGCCGCGCGCGAGCGTCCCGGCATCGCGCACGATCCGCCCATCAGTGTCTCTTGCGATCGCGTAGCCGCGCGCCAGCGTCTGCTGGGGATCCAGGGCCCGCAACTGCCCCGACAAGGCCTGCAGGGCGGCCTGGCGGGCCGGCGTGAGCCGCCTGCCGGCCTGGGCCAGGGCTGCCTGCACCCGCGCCAGGCGTTCCGCCGCGCGCCGCACGTCCGGGCGACGGTGCGCCAGCCGGGTATGCAATACCTCCAGGCGCGCTTCGCGGCGGGCCAGCGGCCGGCGCGCTGCCACGCCCAGGCGATGGCGCAGGGCATCCAGCCGATCCCGCTGATGCGACAGGCGCTGGCCGGGCGACGTCAGTTGCGCGGCGGCCCGGTCCAGGCGCTGCGCCGCGCGCTCCAGGCGGCGCTGCTGCGTGCGGGCCAGGGCGCGATTGGCCTGCGCGACCCGTGCCAGCCACTCGCCGCGCGGCGTGGCGGCCAGCTCGGCCGCCGCGGTGGGCGTGGGCGCGCGCAGATCGGCGACGAAATCGGCAATGGTGAAATCGGTTTCGTGCCCCACCCCGCTGATGACGGGGATGGCGCTGTCCAGGATGGCGTAGGCCAGCGCTTCGTCGTTGAAGCTCCAGAGATCCTCGATGCTGCCGCCGCCTCGCACCAGCAGCAGCGTGTCGACCTCGGCGCGCGCGGTCGCCGCGCGCACCGCGGCCGCCAACCTGGCGGCCGCGTCGGCGCCCTGCACGGGCGCCGGATAGATCACCACCGGGATATGCGGGGCGCGGCGGGCCAGCGCCGACAGGACATCGCGCAAGGCGGCCGCCTGCAGCGAGGTCACGACGCCGATGGCGCGCGGCAAGGCCACGGGCTCGCGCTTGCGCTCGGGGTCGAAGAGCCCCTGGGCAGCCAGCTTCTCCTTCAGCCGCAGAAAGGCCTCGTAGAGACCGCCCTGGCCCGCCGGCCGCATGGCGTCCACCTGCAGCTGGTAGTCGCCGCGAGGTTCGTAAAGCGACACCCGGGCCCGGATCTCGACCTTGTCGCCCGCCCGGGGGGAAAAGGAGACCGCCTGGGCGCGTCCGCGGAACATGACCGCGCGGACGGCGGCCTGGGGGTCCTTCAGGGTGAAATACCAGTGGCCTGATGCGGCCTGGGTGAAATTGGAAATTTCGCCCGACACCCAGACTGCCGGAATGCTGCGATCCAGCAACTGCCCCACCGCTTGGTTCAACTGGGCAACCGTCAGGACAGACCGCGCCAAATCGTCATTTGTGACCGAAAGTCGTGTTGTCATAAGGCTGAGCGCAGAGGGAGCTGTCCACAGGCCGGCGGAGCGGGGAACGGATGATACAACAGCCACCGATTTGGCCCAACCCTGCCATATGCCTTCAAAAAAACCACGCAAGTCGTTGATTTACAAGAAAACACGGGAAAACGGGCAATGCGTGCCCTGAGCGCGTACCGGCGCGCAAGCCCTATCCACGCGTACTCCGGCCGACTTGCACACAGAATTATCCACAGAATCTGTGGATAGTTTCGGCGCGGATCAAACGCCGGGGGCAACCTCCCGTAACAGGGGCTTGCCGCCCCGCGCCGATGCACTATCATTGCCAACCTGTCGCCTGACCGGCATGCCGCCGGATCGCCCAGGAGCTCCCGTCTTGCTTTCCATCCTCCAAGATGCCGGCTGGCCCGTCATCCCCCTGCTGTTCGCCTCGGTACTGGGCCTGGCGCTCATCATCGAACGCCTGCTGGCCCTGCGGCGCGCCCGCGTGCTGCCGCGCGGCCTGACCGAACAGGTGCTGGACATGCTGCGCCGCCGCCAGGACACGCCGGAAGCCCTGTCGCGCCTGGCCACCAACTCCCCGCTGGGCCGGGTGCTGGCCGAGGTCGTGCGCAACCGCCACCTGCCGCGCGCCGAACAGCGCCTGGCGGTCGAGGATGCCGGCCGCGCCGAGGCCCACAAGCTGGGCCGCTACCTGTCCGGCCTGGGAACGATCGCCGTGGTGGCGCCGCTGCTGGGCCTGTTCGGCACGGTCGTGGGCATGATCGAGATCTTCGGCGCCTACACCCCCGACGGCGGCGACCCCGCCCAGCTGGCGCGCGGCATCTCCGTCGCGCTGTACAACACCGGTTTCGGCATCCTGATCGCCATCCCGGCCATGATCTTCCACCGCCACCTGCGTGCCCGCGTCGAGGATTTCCTGCGCGACATGGAGACGGCCGCCGCCCGCCTGGCGCGGGTGCTGGCCCGCGACGAGGGCGTGTCGTGAATTTTGGCGATCCGCGCGCCGGCCACGAAGAACTCGAGATCAACCTGATCCCGCTCATCGACGTCCTGCTGGTGGTCCTGATCTTCCTGGCGGCCACCACCTCGTTCATGCGCCAGAGCGCGCTGGAAGTCGCCCTGCCCCGCGCCCAGGCCGACGCTGCCTCGCCCCCCCAGGCCCTGGACATCGCCATCAGCCGCGATGGCCGCTATGCCCTGAACGGCGAGCTGCTGGAAGCCAGCGGCGCAGCCGCCATCGCCCAGGCACTGGCGCGCGCCGCCGCGGGCCAGGCCGATGCCGTCCTCGTCATCAATGCCGACGGGCAGGCCAGCCACCAGTCGGTCGTCGACGTGATGGAAGCCGCCCGTGAAGCCGGGATCGCGCGCGTGAACTTCGCCGCGCAGCGCGCACCATGACCATGGGCCGCGGCACAACGCTGCTCCAGCGCCAATGGCAGACCGGCGGCTGGCTGTCCACCCTGCTGCGCCCGCTGTCCTGCCTGACGGGGCTGGCCATCCGGCTGCGCCGCCGGGCGCACGCGCAAGGCTGGCGCAAGACCTGGCGGGCCCCGGTGCCGGTCGTCGTGGTGGGCAACGTCTATGTCGGCGGCACGGGCAAGACCCCCGTCACCATCGCCGTGGTGCGCGCGTTGCGCGAGCGCGGCTGGCGCCCTGGCGTCATCAGCCGGGGCTATGGCGTGAAGATCGGCCCCGCCCCGCGCAGCGGTCGCGGCACGCTCTCGGCCGACGACTTCGGCGACGAACCTGCCCTCATCGCCCAGGAAACCCAGGTGCCGGTCGCCGTGCACCCGCAACGCCCGCTGGCCGGCAAGGCCCTGCTGGCCCGCTGGCCCGACGTCGACGTGATCGTCTGCGACGACGGCCTGCAACACCTGCCGCTGGGGCGCGACGTGGAAATCGCCGTGGACGACGAGCGCGGCGTGGGCAATGGCCTGCTGCTGCCGGCCGGCCCGCTGCGCGAACCGCCCGCACGCCTGGACACCGTGGACGCCATCGTCACCAATCGCAGCATGCACGCCACGTCCGACAGCGCGGCAGGCGCGGCCCTGGGCGTGCCCTACCGCAGCGACATGCGCCTGACCCCCTCGCGCTACGTCAACCTCGTCTCGGGCGAATCCCTGTCTGCGGCCGACTTCATCGCGCGCTATGGCGCCACGCCGCTGGCCGCCGCCGCCGGCATCGGCCAGCCCGAGCGGTTTTTCTCGATGCTGCGCCACGCAGGCCTGAACCTGGTGCAGACCCTGCCCCTGCCGGATCACTACGCCTATCACGGCTCGCCTTTCGATAGCCTTCAAGCCGAAGGCGTGCTGATCACCGCCAAGGACGCGGTCAAGTGCGCGGGCCTGGGCGACGAGCGGCTCTGGACCGTGCACGCCGACACCGCGTTCTCGCGCCCGGCCCTCTTCGACTGGCTCGACGTCCGCCTGCGCGCCGCCGCCGCCCAGCGCCGGCAGCGGCACACCCAGCCCCCCCCCGCGCCCGGGAAAGTCGACTAGAATTCCTGGATGGAATCCCGTCTGCTCGACCTGCTTGTCTGCCCCGCCTGCAAGGGCCGCCTCCACTACGACCGCGCGCACTCGGAACTCGTGTGCCGCGGCGATCGCCTCGCCTATCCCGTGCGTGACGGCGTGCCGATCCTCCTGGAAAGCGAAGCCCGCCGCCTGGAGCCCCAGGCCGAGCGCCCGCCCGCCCAGCCTGCCTGAACCGTGGGCTTCATTGCGCTGATCCCTGCCCGTGCAGCCTCCACCCGGCTGCCCGACAAGCCCCTGGCCGACATCGGCGGCAAGCCGATGGTGGTGCGCGTGGCTGAAAGGGCCCAGGCCTGCGGCGCCAGCCGGGTGCTGGTCGCCACCGACACGCCGCGCATCGCGCAAGCGGTCCGGGCGCACGGCCATGAGGCCCTGCTCACCCGCGCGGACCACCCCACCGGCACCGACCGTCTTGCCGAGGCCGCCGAGCAACTGGGCCTGGACGACGCGCAGATCATCGTCAATGTCCAAGGCGACGAACCTCTCATCGAGCCTGCGCTGATCGACGCCGTCGCGGACCTGCTGGCCCAGCGGCCCGACGCCGCCATCGCCACCTGCGCCTGCCCGCTGGCCGATGCGCAGGCGCTTTTCACGCCCAGCATCGTCAAGGTGGTGTGCGGCGCAGACGGCCGGGCCCTGTATTTCTCGCGCGCGCCCATCCCCTGGGCCCGCGACGCGTTGTCTGACGGCGCGCAAAGGCTGGCCCCCGGACTGCCCGCCTGGCACCACATCGGCCTGTATGCTTATCGCGTCGGCTTCCTGCGCCGCTACCCTTCCCTGCCGCAAGGCGAGCTGGAGCGTTTCGAGTCGCTGGAGCAGCTGCGTGCGCTGGAGCACGGTCATACCATCGTCGTACACAAGACGCCGACGCCGCCTGCGGCGGGCGTGGATACGCCCGAAGACCTGGCGCGCGTGCGTGCCGTCTTCGCAAATAAGGTATAAGAAAGGCTCGCCGCCATTTTCGCCCCACGGGCTCCGGCCTTTTATAACCAGAATGGCGAAACTTAGCGGCGTAAATCCTGCATAATCGCCCCGATTTCACAAAAACAGCGTTCTTACTGGAGCACTCATGCGTCTCATCCTGCTCGGGCCGCCCGGCGCCGGCAAAGGCACCCAGGCGGCCTTTGTCACTCAGCAATACGGCATTCCCCAGATTTCCACGGGCGACATGCTGCGCGCCGCCGTCAAGGCAGGCACGCCGCTGGGCCTCGAAGCCAAGAAAATCATGGATGCTGGCGGCCTCGTGTCGGATGACCTCATCATCGGCCTGGTGCGTGATCGCCTGAACCAGCCCGACTGCCAGCCCGGTTATCTGTTCGACGGCTTCCCCCGCACCATCCCCCAGGCAGATGCGCTGAAGGATGCGAACATCGGCCTGGACTTCGTGGTCGAGATCGAAGTGCCCGAGAGCGACATCATCGAACGCATGAGCGGGCGCCGCGTGCATCCGGCCAGCGGCCGTTCGTACCACACGCGCTTCAACCCGCCCAAGGTCGAAGGCAAGGACGACGTGACCGGCGAAGCGCTGGTGCAACGTGACGACGACCGCGAGGAAACCGTGCGCCACCGCCTGTCGGTCTACCGCGACCAGACGCGTCCCCTGGTGGACTATTACGCCAGCTGGGCCGCCAAGGACCCCGCCGCCGCGCCGCGCTACCGCAAGATCTCCGGTGTCGGCAGCGTCGAGGAAATCAAGTCGCGCCTGTTCGCCGCCCTGAAAGACTAAGTTCCCATCGTGCCCAGCCTGGCGGCGCGCCCCGGTGCGCGCCGCCGGCAATCCCCCCTCCCGCCCGCCAGGGCAAGAGGCGTCACGCGCCGCGCGGCGCAGGATCGGCCAGGCGCCTGTCCATCGGGGTCCATCCCCTGCCGCGCGTGCCCGCCACGCCAGCCAGGAAACAGACATGGACATCACCAACAAGGTTTTCATCGTGACCGGCGCGGCCTCTGGCCTGGGCGCAGGCACCGTGCGCATGCTGGTCGAACAGGGCGCGCGCGTCGTGCTGGCCGACCTGCAGGACGCGGCTGGCGAGGCGCTGGCCGCCGAACTCGGCCAACGATACGTGCATTGCGACGTGACGAAAGAAACGGATGCCCAGGCCGTGGTGGCAGCCGCCACCGCCCTGGGCCCGCTGTTCGGCCTGGTCAACTGCGCGGGCGTCGCCCCCGCCGCCAAGACCGTCGGCAAGGACGGCGCCCACCCGCTGGAACTCTTCCAGCGCACGGTGGGCATCAACCTCATCGGCACCTTCAACATGCTGCGCCTGGCCGCCACCGCCATGGCCGGCAATACGCCCGAGCCCACCGGCGAACGCGGCGTCATCATCAACACCGCCTCGGTCGCGGCCTATGACGGCCAGATCGGCCAGGCAGCCTATGCCGCCTCCAAGGCCGGCGTGGTCGGCATGACGCTGCCCATCGCCCGCGACCTGGCCCGCAACGGCATCCGCTGCGTGACCATCGCGCCGGGCATCTTCGGCACGCCGATGATCTTCGGCATGCCGCAGGAAGTGCAGGACTCGCTGGCCGCCAGCATTCCCTTCCCGTCCCGCCTGGGCCGCCCGGAAGACTATGCCAAGCTGGTGCGCCACATCGTCGAGAACGACATGATCAACGGTGAAACCATCCGCCTGGATGGCGCCATCCGCATGCCGCCGAAGTAACATTGCGCCTTCAAGTCAGCCCTAGAAGTCCGTGCAATGAGTCTGCTCCGCTCGGCGGCCACCGTCAGCAGCTTTACCCTGCTGTCGCGCATCACCGGCCTGGTCCGTGACGTCATCATCGCCCGCGCCTTTGGCGCGGGGCCGCTGACCGACGCCTTCTGGGTCGCCTTCCGCATCCCCAACCTGCTGCGCCGCCTCTTTGCCGAAGGCGCCTTCGCCCAGGCCTTCGTTCCCATCCTGGGATCGGCCCGGGCCGAACACGACGAAGCCGCCGTGCGCGTGCTGCTGGACCGGGTCGCGCGCGTGCTGACCTTCGTGCTGATGGCCATTACCGTCATCGGCATGCTGGCCGCGCCGTGGGTGGTCAGCATCATGGCAACCGGCCTGCGCGACGCCTCGCGCGCGCAGGACTTCGATGCCGCGGTCTGGATGACCCGCACGATGTTCCCCTACATCGTCTGCATGTCGCTGGTCGCCTTTGCGTCGGGCGTGCTGAACACCTGGCGCAAGTTCGCCGTGCCGGCGTTCACGCCGGTGCTGCTCAATGTGGCGATGATCGCCAGCGCCATCTGGCTGGCGCCCCGCATGGCGCAGCCGGTCTATGCCCTCGCCGTCGGCGTGATGGCGGGCGGCGTGGCGCAGTTGGCCGTCCAATGGATTGCACTCAAGCGCCTGGGCCTGGCACCGCGACCCTCGCTCAAGCTGCGCGAAGCCTGGCGCGATCCCACCGTGCAGCGCATCGTGAAGCAGATGGCCCCCGCCACGCTGGGCGTCTCGGTGGCACAGATCTCCCTGCTCATCAACACCAACATCGCCACCTGGCTGGCGCCCGGCAGCGTCTCCTGGCTGTCCTTCGCGGACCGCCTGATGGAATTCCCCACCGCGCTGCTGGGCGTGGCGCTGGGCACGGTGCTGCTGCCCAGCCTGTCGCAGGCCCACGCCAAGGGGGCCACGCAAGACTACAGCGCCCTGCTCGACTGGGGCCTGCGGCTGGTGCTGCTGCTCGGCCTGCCGGCGGCCATGGGCCTGGCCCTGCTCGCCGACGGCCTGGTGGCCACGCTGTTCCACTATGGCCGCTTCGAGGCGGCCGACGTCATGCAGACGCGCGCGGCCGTCATGGCGTATTCGGTGGGGCTCGTCGGCATGCTGGCGGTGAAGATCCTGGCGCCGGGCTTCTATGCCCGCCAGGACATCCGCACGCCCGTGCGCATCGCCATCGCCGTGCTGATCTTCACCCAATTGCTCAACCTGGTGCTGGTGCCCGCGCTGCAACACGCAGGCCTGGCGCTGGCCATCGGCCTGGGCGCCTGCCTGAATGCCGGCGTGCTGCTGCGCGGCCTGCTCACGCGCGGCATCTACACCCCGCGCCCGGGCTGGGGCGGCTTCGCGCTGCGGCTGCTGCCCGCGCTGTTTGCCATGGCCGCCGCGCTGTACGCGGCCGACCAGTGGATAGACTGGATCGCCCTGCAGGCCACCCCGCTGCGGCGGATCCTCTACCTGGGCGGCGTCACCGGCGGCGCGGCCGTGCTGTATTTCGGGGTGCTCATGGCGCTGGGCATCCGGCCCGCCGATTTCCGCCGCCGGCCACGCACGGAAACGGCCGATGCCCCGCCTCCCGGCGAAGCGCCCTGATCCGATTTACCCAGGAAAAATACCGTGCCAGGCATTTTTACGACGCCCTTCCCTGCAAAGGGCTTGCTCTCACAGCTGGAGTTGCTATAATTTAATGCTTTGCTAGGCCCGTCGAGGTCGCCGCACGGACATCAATGTCCCCGGAAGGTCCACGACGCAGAGATCCCGTCGCGACTTCCCGCTGGTTGAACATACCAGCCTCCAGCCCCGACTCGACCCACAGGGCATAGCGCCAACAGACACCAGACAGACTCCAAGACACACATGGCCAATACCGCCCAAGCCCGCAAGCGCGCACGTCAATCGGTTGTGCGCAACCAGCACAACTCTAGCCTGCGCTCGATGCTGCGCACGGCCATCAAGCGTGTGCGCAGCGCCATCGTCGCCGGCGACAAGTCGTCCGCCGCCGAAACGCTGCAGAAGGCCACGAGCGTCATCGACCGCGTGGCCGACAAGAACATCATCCACAAGAACAAGGCCGCTCGCCACAAGAGCCGCCTGGCTGCCGCCGTCAAGGCAATGGCCTGAGCTGGCACATCAGGTCGAAAGACTGGTGTGGCTGCCTCCGGGCAGCATGAAGTGAAAAAGGGGCTTCCAGCCCCTTTTTTCATTGGCCTTTCCCTCATGCGCCGAAGACATCCTCGGCACCGCATGACACCAGGGGTGAAGTTAAGGGTTAAAGTGAGCGGCTTGCTTGTCAGCAAGTTGTCCTTCCCTTCCACCCCCAGCATGAGAGTCCAATGACGACCAAACCGCGCGTTCTCCAGATCGGCCCGCTGGCCGGCTCCCCCTCCGCCCAGGAACGGCTGCAGGCCAGCTACACGCCCCTCGAACTGTGGAAGCAGGAAGACAAGGCAGCCTTCATCGCGCGTGAAGCCCAGGACGTGCGCGTCGTCGTCACCACGGCCAGCTTCGGCTGCCCGGCCGACGTCATCAACGCCCTGCCCAAGCTGGAAGCCATCTGCAGCTGGGGCGTGGGCTATGACAGCATCGACGTCGAGGCTGCCCACGCCCGCAAGGTGCTGGTCAGCAACACACCGGACGTCCTGACCGATTGCGTCGCGGACCTGGCCTGGGGCCTGATGCTGGGCGTGTCCCGCCGCATCGCCCAGGGCGACCGCTATGTGCGTGAGGGTTCCTGGGGCCAGGTGCACGGCGCCTTCCCGCTGGGCGTGCGCGTCAGCGGCAAGAAGCTGGGCATCGTCGGCCTGGGCCGCATCGGCGAGGCGATTGCCCGCCGCGGCACCGGCTTCGACATGGACGTGCGCTATCACAGCCGCCGCCAGCGCAACGACACCGACTATGGCTACGAGGCCTCGCTGGAATCGCTGGCCGCCTGGGCCGACTACCTGGTCATCGCCACGGTGGGCGGCCCCAGCACGCGCCACCTGATCAACGCACCCGTGCTCGACGCGCTGGGTCCCCAGGGCATTATCGTCAACATCGCGCGCGGCTCGGTCATCGACGAGGCTGCGATGGTCGAGGCGCTGTCGTCCGGCAAGCTGGGCGGCGCAGGCCTGGACGTGTTCGAGCATGAACCCAAGGTGCCCGATGCGCTGAAAAAGATGGACAGCGTGGTGCTGCTGCCGCACGTGGGCAGCGCCACGCTGGAGACGCGCGAAGCCATGGCAGGCATGCTGTTCGACAACCTGGCCAGCTTCTTCGCCGACGGCAAGGTCATCACGCCGGTCTGAACACGCGGCCAGCGCAAGGACGACACGGGGCAGCCGCCAGGGCTGCCCCGTGTGCGTTCAGGCCAAACACCGTAACGGTATTCGGCCAGCCGCATTTCCATCGGTCCCAGGTAGCAGCGCACGGCACGACACACCCATCGGAGCGCAAGTATTCGCGATTTCAGCCGTGACACCGCACTAACTGCCTTCCAATTGCCCTTGGCCCTTTTTTGCGCTTTGCCGCATGAGATTCAGGAGCAACGATATGCCTTGCGCACTGCCTGGAAGCCCATCCTGTTCGGTCACGCAACCGGCGATTTCAAGATCGATGAGGCCGTGAATCGTCGCGTAGATCAAATTGGCCAGCGCGCGTGTCGGCGTGGCCGGCAGCACCCCTGCCTTCTGGCCATCCTGCACAAGGCCGATGACTGCCTCGAACGCGGCCGTCCCGGCCGCTTCGAGCGCGCTCTCGGCCAGGACAATCTCAGGTTTGCTGAACATCAGGCGATAGCGAGATGGGTAGCGGCAGCCGTAATCAACAAACGTAGCCAAGCCGCGGCGCAGGCGCTCTGAAGCCGAGCCATCGCCGCTGCGCGCCGCCTCGACGCCAGCGGCCAACAGCGTGAGGTCACGCTCGACGACCCCTGCGAGCAGGTCATTGCGGTCCACGAAATGCCGATAGGGTGCGTTGTGCGAAACGCCCACCGCCTGGGCAACGGCCCGCAACGTCACGACGGACTCGCCGCCTGCATCCAGCAGGCGCGCGGCTTCGGTGAGCAGCCTCTCTCGTGTATTCAATCAAGTCTCCTGTACCGTGGATGGCAAACCCACCAGTGCCTCTGAATCGGTCCAGAGTTTGCGCGCAAGTGTACTGTCGTAGGACATCGCCGACGAGCGCTGTTCAACCCATTGGCCATTGCATGATTGAATGTACTTGGCCGAGGCGTCGGCGAACTCGGGATCGATGGCGAGCCTTGCCAATACCTCCCCGGAGAAGGTCAAGCTGCCCATGGTGACGCCCATCCGCTTGACAAGCCATTTTGCAAAACCGGTACGCGCCGCCCACTGCATCAATGGCGGTGCCGTGCGTGCAAGGTTGGTTTCGACGATCAGCCCCGGATCGAACGCGATGGACAGGATGGAGGAACCCCGGGCGCGCAAGCGGCGATCCAACTCGTAGGCGTACATGATCGTGCAGAGCTTGGAGGTGGAGTAACGCTGACCGGGCGACAGCGGCTTGCCTGCTTTGCCCTCATTGGCCAGCCTCATCGCATCCGGCAAGGCGGCCCTGCCCACCATCTTGCCATCCATCGTGGCGGGGTCATGCGTGCCGCTCGCGGTGAACACAATTCGACCCTCTGGCTGGATGTCATCAAGCAGGCGATTGACCAGCATGAAGTGCCCCAGGCAATTGGTCGCGAACGTCTTTTCATAGCCTTCCGGGCTGTATTGGATAGGCCCCATGAACTGCGCGCCCGCATTGAGCAGCAGGGCTTGCAAGGGGGCGATGGCACCATCGCGCACAAGCTCTTGTACAGCCTTTGCAGCCGCGGCCACGGACGCCAGTGAACACACATCCAAAGCCAGGGCCCTAACGGTGACCCCGTACGTTGCGCCAAGCTCCTGCGCTACCGCGCTCACCTCGGCGTTGCTCCGCCCGCCCAGAACGATGTCGACTCCCCCGCGCCGGGCAATGGCCGTCGTTGCGTGCAAGCCGAGGCCTTTGTGGCCTCCCGTGATCAAAACAGAGGGCATCAAGGTTCCTTTGTTGACAATGTCAACTCGACAATATGCCCGCATGTTGACGCTGTCAACTTATTTTGAGGTCCGAACCGCAGCCCCCGGTACAGGCGCCGCCTTTTTGCCTTGGGGGCCCGGCGACAAAAAAAGAGCCAGGCCTGTCACCAGGGCTGGCTGAGTCCGGAGAAAGCCCGGCCCTACTCGCTTTAAATTTAAACAAAATGGTCAAGCAAGCACGCGACGCCCGCGGACACCGGGGCGCCGGGGTGCTAGACCGTGCGTTCGCTGGTCTTGAGCCCGTTGTCGCGGGCGAAATCCATCACGAACTTCCAGGCCAGCGGCTCGAGGTCGCGCAAGCGCTGATCCACCACCACGCAGCGCTCGCCGTCGATGAGGACGGGAACGACATAGGGCGAATAGGTCAGGTGGTTGCCCGCCGCGCCGGGAGGCCGGAACGAAGCCATCACGCCCGCCAGCCGTTCCGCCCAGTCGCTGGGGCGAAAGCGGTGGCCGTCCTGCGTGACGCCGTGAAGAATGAATTGCCTGACGTTCTGTGTCATGAAATACCGTATCGGGGCTAGCCTTTTCCGCCTGGCGGTTCATATGGCCTGCGCCGCGGATTGTATATGATTGACCCTTTCGGCACCCCGTCGTTCGCGTGAAGCGCGCAACGATCCGCCACTCTTCTTTTCCGCAGGAGTCCCGCATGTCTTCGTCCCTGGCCAATATCTACGCCCGCCTGCCTGTCGCCCTGTCCCACGGCAAGGGCGTCTGGGTGTGGGATACCGAGGGCCGCAAGCTGCTCGACGGCCTGGCCGGCATCGGCGTGTCCTGCCTGGGCCACGCCCACCCCAAGCTCGTGGGCGCCATCACCGAGCAGGCCGCCAAGCTCATCCACACCTCGAACCTCTACGAGGTGCCCGAGCAGACCGCCCTGGGCGAGCGCATCGCCGCCATCGCCGGTATGCAGGAAGTGCTCTTCGCCAACAGCGGCGCCGAAGCCAACGAAGCCGCCATCAAGGCCGCCCGCTACTACGGCCACAAGCAAGGCAATGAATTCCCCCACATCATCGTGATGGAGTCGTCGTGGCACGGCCGCACGCTGGGCACGCTGGCCGCCACCGGCAGCGAGAAGGCGCGCAAGGGCTTCGGCCCCCTGCCCGAAGGCTTCATCCAGGTGCCGTACAACGACCTGGCCGCCGTCGCCGCCGCTGGCGACAAGGAACCGCGCGTCACCGCGGTGCTGCTGGAAGCCCTGCAGGGCGAAGGCGGCATCCGCCCGGCCGACGTGGCCTACCTGCAAGGCCTGCGCAAGCTGTGCGACGAGCGCGGCTGGTTGCTGATGCTCGACGAAGTGCAGGCCGGCATCGGCCGCACGGGCAAGTGGATGGCCTACCAATGGGCAGGCATCGTGCCGGACGTCGTCACGCTGGCCAAGGGCCTGGGCGGCGGCGTGCCCATCGGCGCGGCTGCCTTCGCGGGCCGCGCCACCGGCGTCTTCGGTCCCGGCAACCACGGCACCACCTTCGGCGGCGGGCCCCTGGTCAGCGCGGCAGCGCTGGCCACGCTGCAGGCCCTGGAAGACGAAGGCCTGCTGGAGAATGCCGCCACCGTCGGCCAATACCTGCAGGACAGCCTGGCGCAGGCGCTTGCCGGCGTGCAGGGCGTGGCCGAGATCCGCGGCCGCGGCCTCATGATCGGCATCGAGCTCGACCGCCCCTGCGGCGTGCTGGTGCGCCGCGCGCTGGATGCGGGCCTGCTCATCAACGTCACGCGCGACAAGGTCGTGCGCCTGTTGCCGCCCCTCATCCTTTCCCGCGAAGAAGCCGACTACCTCGTCGGCCAGCTCGTGCCGCTGATCAAGCAATTCCTGGCCGAACAAGCCTGACCGAACCCGGTCCGCGGCAACCCGCCACGGACCCCGTAGCCCCAGCAAAACCGGATCCAAGATGACGAACGTTTCCCCCCAGAACGGCCCGCTGCGCCACTTCCTTCAATTCCGCGACCTCAGCCGCGGCGAGATCGACTACGTGCTGCGACGCGCTGGCGTCATCAAGGACAAGTTCAAGCGCTACGCGCCGCACCTGACCCTGCATGACCGCACGCTGGCCATGGTCTTCGAGAAGGCCAGCACCCGCACGCGCGTGTCGTTCGAGGCCGGCATGTACCAGCTGGGCGGCTCGGTCATCCACCTGACCACCAACGACTCGCAGCTCGGCCGCTCGGAGCCCATCGAGGACACCGCGCGCGTGGTCTCGCGCATGGTCGATCTCGTCATGATCCGCACCTTCGAGCAGACGCGCATCGAGCGCTTCGCCTCGCACTCGCGCGTGCCGGTCATCAACGGCCTGACCAACGAGTTCCATCCCTGCCAGATCCTGGCCGACATCTTCACGTTCATCGAGCACCGCGGCGCCATCCAGGGCAAGACCGTGGCCTGGATCGGCGACGCCAACAACATGTCCTACACCTGGGTGCAGGCCGCCGAGCTGCTGGGCTTCCGCCTGCACGTCTCGACGCCGCCGGGCTACGAGCTCGACGCCACGCGCGTGGGCGGCGTGTCGGAGGACGTGCTGCGCCAGTTCGCCGACCCGCGCGAGGCCTGCGCCGGCGCCCACCTGGTCACGACCGACGTCTGGACCAGCATGGGCTATGAGGACGAGAACGAGGAACGCCGCAAGGCCTTCGCCGACTGGTGCGTGGACGCCGAACTCATGCAGCTGGCCGCCCCCGACGCCCTCTTCATGCACTGCCTGCCCGCGCACCGCGGCGAGGAAGTGACGGGAGAAGTCATCGACGGCCCGCAAAGCGTGGTGTGGGACGAAGCCGAGAACCGCATGCACGTGCAGAAGTCGCTGATGGAGTTCCTGCTGCTGGGCCAGCAGGACTGAGTCTTTTCCTCGGCAGGCAAAACAAGGGGGCGCTTCGGTGAAGCGCCCCTGGCGGATGCCGGCGCCGCCGGGCAGCCAACTGCCAGGCCACGAATGTCATGGACGGGGGCTGCACGGCCTGCGCTGTTGCAGGCACGCCCCTTCCCTTGCCAGCCACCGAAACAAACGCGCTAGAATGCAAGGTTGACCGGCCATTCACGGGCTTTCCCTCAACATTCGCGGCTGAACGCCCGGCACCCCGCCGACACGCAGGCCGCCAAGACCCCAGGAACAATGAGCACTATCCTCCCCCATCTTCCTTCCGGCCAAAAGGTCGGCATCGCCTTCTCGGGCGGCCTCGACACCAGCGCAGCGCTGCTGTGGATGCGCAAGAAGGGAGCGGTGCCGTACGCCTACACGGCGAACCTGGGCCAGCCCGACGAGCCCGACTACGAAGAAATCCCGCGACGCGCCAAGGAATACGGCGCGGAGAACGCCCGCCTGATCGACTGCCGCAAGCAGCTGGTGGCCGAAGGCATTGCCGCCCTGCAAAGCGGCGCCTTCCACATCTCGACGGCCGGCATCACCTACTTCAACACCACCCCCATCGGCCGTGCCGTCACCGGCACGATGCTGGTGGCCGCCATGAAGGAAGACGACGTCAACATCTGGGGCGACGGCAGCACCTTCAAGGGCAACGACATCGAGCGTTTCTACCGCTACGGCCTGCTGACCAACCCGGAACTGAAGATCTACAAGCCCTGGCTGGACCAGACCTTCATCGACGAGCTGGGCGGCCGCGCGGAAATGTCCGAGTACATGCGCGCTGCCGGCTTCGACTACAAGATGTCGAGCGAGAAAGCCTACTCCACCGACTCGAACATGCTGGGCGCCACGCATGAAGCCAAGGACCTGGAGTACCTGAGCTCCGGCATCCGCATCGTGCAGCCCATCATGGGCGTCGCGTTCTGGCGCGAAGACGTCGCCATCAAGGCTGAAACCGTCAGCGTGCGCTTCGAGGAAGGCCAGCCGGTCGCCCTGAACGGCGTCGAATACGCCGACCCGGTCGAACTGATGCTGGAAGCCAACCGCATCGGCGGGCGTCACGGCCTGGGCATGAGCGACCAGATCGAGAACCGCATCATCGAAGCCAAGAGCCGCGGCATCTACGAAGCCCCGGGCATGGCGCTGCTGTTCGCCGCCTACGAGCGCCTGGTCACCGGCATCCACAACGAGGACACCATCGAGCAGTACCGCGACCACGGCCGCAAGCTGGGCCGCCTGCTGTACCAGGGCCGCTGGTTCGACCCGCAAGCCATCATGCTGCGCGAAACGGCCCAGCGCTGGGTGGCCCGCGCCATCACCGGCGAGGTCACGCTGGAACTGCGCCGTGGCAACGACTACTCGATCCTGGACACCTCCTCGCCCAACCTGACCTACCAGCCCGAGCGCCTGACCATGGAAAAGGGCGAATCGATGTTCTCGCCGCGCGACCGCATCGGCCAACTCACCCTGCGCAACCTCGACATCGTCGACACGCGCGACAAGCTGGTCACCTATGTGAAGGCGGGCCTGCTGGCCCCCACCTCCGGCTCGGCCCTGCCGCAGCTGAAGGACGGCAACGACAAGTCCTGATCGGTCCTGCGCCGACAGCACGGACCCCGCCGGTGGCATCCAGCCCGGCGGGGTTTTTCTTTGTCCTGCCCGATCTGCGCCGGCAAGGCGCCATTCAGCGCGCCAGGCCCCGCAGGCAGGCCGCCTGCAGCAAGGCCCCCAGCGCCGCCACGGCGGCGGCCCCGGTGGCAAGCGACCACGCCGGCCACTGCACCGCCAGCATGAGGCCCCCCCCCGCCGCGCCCAATGCACTACCGAGATACAGGGCTGACTCGTTCAAGGCCACCGCCACGTTGCCATCCCCCTGCCGCTCGCGGCATTGCACAAGCAGCTTGTTCTGCGGCACCTGCAATGCCCAGCCGACGGCGCCCCACACCGCGATCGGCAACAGCGCCCCCCAGGGGCTCACGCCCACGGCCAGCGGCAGCACGGACAGGGCCATGGCCAGCAAGACCATGATGCCGAGCGTCAGCCATGGCGCACGGACCCGGTCGGCCAGGAGTCCCACCAGGAAACTCCCCACGATGCCGCCCAGGCCCCACACCCACAGCGATGCCGTCAAGGACACTGAACCGCTGCCCTCCCCCGGCACCAGCAAGGCAGCCAGATAGGTATAGAGCCCCAGGCTTGCGATGGCGGCCAGCAGCGATACCGCCAGGATCGCTAGCACCTGCCTGTCGGCCAACAAGGCAAGCTTGCGCGACAGGGGCAAGGCGGCCGCAAGCGGCAGGGCCGGCAATCGCGCGGCCAGCCCCGCGCAGGCCAATGCGCCCAAGGCGGCGACCAGCCAGAAGGCCGCCTGCCATCCGAGCCACCCGGCCAGCAACAGGCTCAGCGGCACGCCCAGCACGGTGCCGCTGGCCATGCCGCCCATGATGATCGCAATGGCCTGCCCACGCCTGGCAGGCGGTGCGACCGCGGCCGCCGCACCGATGCCCAGCGCCAGATAGACGCCCGCCCCCACGCCAGCCGCCGCGCGCGCCAGCAGCAGCGCGGACAGGCTGCCCGCCAGGGCACTGGCGGCATTTGCCGCCACGAATATCGCCAGCGCGACCAGCAGCGCGGTGCGCTGGCCTCGCGGGGGCAATACCGCCACGGCCACGGGCGACCCCAGGCCATAGGCCAGCGTGAAGGCCGTGACGAGCTGCGCGGCCACGGCCAATGGCACGGCGAACGAGGACTGGATCAGGGGGATGAGCCCCGCGGTCATGTACGAGGCCATGCCCAGCGCGAAGGCGCCCAGGGCGACCAGGACGACCACCGCCATGGGCCCGGCCTGTGCGGCCGCGGGGGAGGGACAGCGGGAAATATCGGAATGCAGGGACATCGTGCTTGCTCTCGACCAGGAAAGCGCACATTCTGGAAGCCTTGCCATCCCATTACAATTTAGCCATTTATGCTATTGCTTAAAGCGACAGGCTCCCATGCGTAACCTCGCTCGCAACCGGGGCGAACTGGCCGCCTTTCTTCGCGCGCGCCGCGAGCGGCTTTCGCCCGCCGAAGCCGGGCTGCCCGCCTCGACCCGCCGCCGCACCCCCGGGCTGCGCCGCGAGGAAGTCGCGGCCCTGGCCGGGGTCGGGCTCACCTGGTACACCTGGCTGGAACAGGGACGCGAGATCGGCGTCTCCAGCGCCTTCCTGGACAACCTGGCGCGCGTCCTGAAGCTGGACGCAGCCGAGCGCCGGCATCTTTATCTGCTGGCCCATGAACGTCCCCCCGCTGAATCGGGCAAGACCTGGTGCGTGGTGCCACCGCCCATCCTGCGCCTGATGCATGACCTGGCGCCCCATGCGGCCTTCGTGCTGAACCTGCGCTGGGATGTGCTGGCCAGCAATGCCGCGGCCAATACCCTCTTCGGCTATGACCGCCACGCGCCCGCGCGGCGCAATCTGCTCTGGCTGCTGTATACGGACCCCGCCTTGCGCGAGACGCTGGCGGATTGGGACGCCGAGGCGCCGCGCATGCTGTCGAGTTTTCGCCGCGACTATGCGCGCGCCACGCAGGAGGCCGACATCCTGGCGCTGCTCGCCGAACTGGAAAAGGTATCGCCGGAATTCAAGCAGGGATGGCGCCAGCACGACGATGTGCATGCGCCCTGCGCCGGCGTGCGCCGCTTGCGGGTGGCCGGCAAGGCCGAACCCTTCGAACACAGCACGCTCACCATCGACGCCGACCGGCACTTGCGGCTGGTGGTCTACGCCCGCCAGGAAGCCTGACGGCTTCTGCCCCTACAGCTCCACCTGGATGCCCATCTCGACCACCCGGTTCGGCGGAATCCGGTAGAAACGCGTGCTGCGCGTGGCGTTGCGCGCCATGAAGGCATACAGCCGTGCCAGCCAGCGCGGCATGGCGCCGGCTTTCCTGCCCAGCACGATGGTCTCGCGCGACAGGAAATAGGACGTCCGCATGGGCGCCAGCGCGATCTCGGAATGGTGCTGCGCAATCGCTTCCAGCGCGCGCGGCACGTCGGGCTCTTCCATGAAACCGTAGTACACCACCGCCTGCCAGCTGGAGGCGCTGAGCTTGTCGACCTTCAGCCGTTCCTGCGGATCGGCATAGGGCACGTCCCGGATGCACACCGTCAGGAACAGCACGTGCTCATGCAGCACCTGGTTGTGCTTCAGGTTGTGCAGCAGCGCCGGCGGCGCGACCCCTTCGCGCATGCTCATGAAGACCGCCGTGCCGTCCACCCGGGCAGGCGGATAGTTTTCCAGCTGCACCATGAACGCCTGCACCGGCAGGCGGTCGCGGTGCTCGATCTCGGTCAGGATGGCGCGGCCGCGCCGCCAGGTCATCATCAACGTGAAGATCGCCAGGCCCACGGTCAGCGGCATCCAGCCGCCCTCGTGCATCTTGGCCGCATTGGCGCCGAACAGCAGCAGGTCCAGCACCAGCAGGAAACCCAGCACCGTCCACCACGCCACCCGGCGCCAGCCGCGCGTGCCGTGCGCCAGCACGGCGAAGGCCAGGATGGTGGTGACCAGCATCGTGCCCGTGACCGCGAAGCCATAGGCCGAGGCCAGCGCCTCGGAAGAACCGAACAGCAGCACCAGCGCAATGACGGCCACCAGCAGCAGGCGATTGACCTGTGGCAGGTAGACCTGGCCCTGCTCGCGCGCCGAGGTGTGCTGGATATCCATGCGCGGCCAGAAGCCCAGTTGCACGGCTTGCCGGGTCACGGAATAGGCGCCGGAGATGACGGCCTGCGACGCCACGATAGTGGCGATGGTCGCCAGCACCACCAGCGGCCATTGCGCCCAGCCCGGCGCCATCAGGTAGAAGGGGTTGCGGATGGCGCCGGGGTCCATCAGCAGCAGCGCGCCCTGGCCGAAATAGCACAAGGTAAGCGCGGGCAGCACCAGCACGAACCAGGCGCGCCGGATGGCCGGGCGGCCGAAGTGTCCCATGTCGGCATACAGGGCTTCGGCGCCCGTCAGCGCCAGCACCACGGCGCTCAGCAGAAGAAAACCCGTCCACGGATCACGCGCCACGAAACGCAGCGCCCAGCGCGGATCCAGCGCCTGCAGCACCTGCGGATGCTCGGCGATCTGCGCGATGCCCAGCGCCGCCAGCGTCAGGAACCAGACGATCATCACCGGGCCGAAGAGCCTGCCCATGGCTGCGGTGCCATGCGACTGCACGGCGAAAAGCAGCGCCAGCACCGCCAGCGACAGGGGCACCACCCAATCATCCAGGGTGTGCGACACCACGCCGATGCCCTCCAGCGCGGACATCACCGAGATCGCCGGCGTGATCATGCTGTCGCCATAGAAAAGCGCTGCGCCGAAGATGCCCAGGCCCGTCAGCACCGCGCCCAGCCGCCCTCCTCTTCCCCGCAAGGCCAGCTCCAGCAGGGCCAGAGTGCCGCCTTCGCCACGGTTGTCGGCGCGCAGGATGAGCATCACGTATTTCAGCGACACCACGATCATCAGCATCCAGAACAGCAGCGACAGTACGCCCAGCACCGTGTCCGGCGAGAAGTCCTGCAAGAGCGTCATGCAGGCGCGCAAGGTATAGAGCGGGCTGGTGCCGATGTCGCCATACACCACGCCCAGCGCACCGATGACCAGGGCGGCCCGCGGCGTGGCGGCGTGGGCGGACTGGCTCATGCGCTGCGTTCCTGCCGGGTGAGCTGGGCGCCGATGCGCGGGCCGGGGAAAACCACGCTCAGGCGCGTGCCGGGATACTCCGGCCGGCTGACGAGATTCCAGAACGCGCCGTGCGCGCCCGCGATCTCGCGCACGATCGCCAGCCCCAGGCCGGAACCGCCTGCCGCCGAGCGCGGCGAACGATAGAAGGCCTCGAAGACGCGCTCGCGTTCATCGGGCGGAATGCCCACGCCGTCATCCTCGACCGTCAGGGACGGCGGATTGGCGCCCACGTGCAGGCGGATGCGCGTCGCGCCTTCGGCATAACGCAAGGCATTGTCGATGAGGTTGCCCAGCAATTCGCCCAGCAGCAAGGCATCGGCATCGATCCAGGCGGGGGTGTCGGGCGCGATCAACTCCAGGTCGATATGCTGCGCGCGGGCACGGCCCAGCCAGGTGGCGCCGGTCTCGCGCACCCACTCGCACAGGTCCAGGCGCACGAAGCTGTCCTGCGGACGGATGCCGGGGTCGGCGCGTGCCAGCACCAGCAACTGCTGCCCCAGGCGGATCATGCGGTCGGTGACCGACTTGATGCGTTCGGCCCGGTCGCGCACGTCGTCCGACAGCGGGCGCGCCAGCATCAGCTCGGACTCCAGTTTCAAGCCGCTGAGCGGCGTGCGCAGCTGGTGCGCGGCATGTCCCACGAAGCGCCGCTGCGCGGCCAGGGCGGCCTCGAGCCGCGCCAGCAATTCGTTGGTGCGCGCCACCATGGGCTCCATTTCCAGCGGCAGGCCCACCACGTCCAGCGGCTGCAGGTCGTCGGCGGAACGCTGGCGGATCGCCTCGGATAGATGGTTGACGCCGCGCAGCCCCGAGCGCACGCCGGCCACGACGACCCAGGCGAACAGCAGCAGCAGCACCGTCTGTCCCAGCACCATGAGCCAGAAGATGTCCTCCAGCACCCAGTCGGAGATGTCGAGCTTGTGGGTGATGACCCAGATCGCCCCCAGGTCCAGCACCACCAGCAGCAGGATGGCCGGCAACAGCCGCACCACCAGGTGGCGGGCCAGCGAACCCGCGGGCAGGATGGGCTTGCGCGCGCCGTCCTCGGGATCAGCGGGACGGCGCGGCGCAGGAGAGGGAGGAAGGGAACGCGTGGGCATGGGCGTGGGCGTCCCGCGGCCGGAGCGTCAGCTCAGGTGGACGCGGCGGACTCGACGTCCAGCAGGTAGCCGAAGCCCCGCACGGTCTGGATGCCGGCGCCCGTGCCTTCCAGGCGCTTGCGCAGGCGGTAGACATAGACCTCGACGGCATTCTCGCTGAAGTCGGCATCCCAGGCCGACAGCGAATTGACGATCTGCCGCTTGGTGACGACCCGGCCGGCGCGGGCCATCAGCATTTCCAGCACGGACAGTTCGCGCACCGACAAGGCGATGCGTTCGCCGTTGACACGGACTTCACGGCCGACGGTGTCGAAGACCAGCGGGCCGATTTCCAGCAGCGGCTGGACCTGGCCGGTACGGCGGCGCGCCAGGGCGCGCACGCGCGCGGCCAGCTCGGGCAGGTCGAAAGGCTTGGTGACGTAATCGTCGGCGCCGGCATCCAGCCCAGCCACGCGATCCTCCAGCCCATCGCGGGCGGTCAGGATCAGCACGGGGATGCTGTTGCCCTCCCCTCGCAGGCGGCGCAGGATGTCCAGCCCGCTCATGGCGGGCAGGTTCAGGTCCAGGACCACCAGTTCATAGGATTCGCCTGCCAGGGCGCTGAGCGCGGGCTCGCCATCGGTCAGCCAGTCGACCGCATAGCCCTGGTCGGACAGGAATTCCTGCAGCGCATGGCCCAGGGTGGTGTCGTCTTCGATTACTAGTACACGCATGCCGCGATTCTAGCGCCATCCTTTGAGCGGCGCGCTTCCTGAAAGACAAAAAACAACGGGCCGCCCCAGGGGCGGCCCGTCAAGACGGCCGGACTGCCTGTTGCGCTCAGGGCGCGGCAGGCGTCTGCACCGCGGCGGCGCCCGTGCCCGTCGGCGCGGCGGCGGCAGCGCCATCGGCCGAGGCCGGCTGGGTCACGAAGCCGATACGGGCCATGCCGCCCCGGCGCGCGCTGGCCATGACCTTGGCCAGCACTTCATAGCGGGTGTTCACATCGGCACGGATACGCAGTTCGGGCTGGGGCTTTTCACCCGCGATCGCCGCGAAACGCGCCTGCAGCGCGTCCACCGCCACGGGCTGCTCGTCCCAGAAGATCTGACCGGCGTCGTCGATGGCCAGGTCGATGACCTTGGGCTTCTCGTCGATCTGCTCGGCGCTGACCTGCGGCACGTTGATGCGGATCGAGTGCGCCATCAGCGGCGCCGTGATGATGAAGATCACCAGCAGCACCAGCATGACGTCGATCAACGGCACCATGTTGATCTCGGACATTGCGTGGCCGCCGCCCGACTTGCTGTCGAAGCTGCCAAAGGCCATTATTCGCTCCCCTTGCTACCCGGCACCGAGCGGCGCAGGGAACGCACCTTGCTGTCCGGGAACACCACCTGCTGGCCCGTCGAGAGGAAGGCGAACAGGTCGTGCGCGAAGGCGTCCAGGCGCGCCAGCAGCACGCGGTTGCTGCGCACGAAGGTGTTGTAGGCCAGCACCGCGGGAATGGCGACCGCCAGGCCCAGGCCCGTCATGATCAGCGCCTCGCCCACCGGGCCGGCGATGCGGTTGATGGTCATGCCTTCCGACATGCCGATGCCGACCAGCGCGTGGTACACGCCCCACACCGTGCCGAAGAGGCCGACGAAAGGCGCCGTGGAGCCCACCGAGGCCAGCACGGTCAGGCCGTTCTCGAGCTTGGCGGTTTCCTCGTCGATCACCTTGCGCATGGTGCGGGTGACGAACTCGCCGTTGGAACCGATTTCCTCCAGGCGCGTCGCGCCATACTTGGCGTGGTGCGTGCGCGCATGGACCGCATGGCTGGTCAGGTGCGAGAACGGGTCGTTCACGCCGTGGGTGCGCATTTCGTTCTCGACGCTTTCCAGCGAGGTCGAGTTCCAGAACGTGTTCAGGAACTGGCCTGAACGGCGGCGGGTGCGCATGTTCGAGATCGCCTTGACCACGATGAGGTACCACGTCACCAGCGACATCACGATCAGCACGATGAAGAGCCCCTTGCCCACCATGTCGCTTTGCGCAATGAAGTGCATGAAGCCCATCTGCGCGTCGGCGGCGGCGCCCCCCACGGCATTGGCCGCGGGCGCGAGGCTGTCGACGAGGGGTGCCGCAGGTGCAGCGGCAGGCGCAGCGGGCGCGGCAGCCGGCGCCACCTCAGCGGTGGAGGGAGTGGCCTGCGCCAGCATCGCGGCGGCGGCTTGCATCAGAATGGACATGTGATTACCTCAGGACAAAATCGTAGGGGACGATGGTTTCGGCGGGATACGGCACGCCGTTCTCGGTATAGGGCTTGAAGCGGCCTTTGCGCACGGCGTCCAGCGCGGCCTCGTCCAGGCGCGGCGAACCCGAGGACTTCTCCACGGTCGCGCGCTCGACCCGGCCTTGGCGGTCGATCAGGATACGGATCAGCACCCGGCCTTCTTCGCGGCGCAATTGCGAAGCGCGGGGATACACCGCCATGGGCTGCCCGCCCAGGTAGTCGATGCGGCCGATCTGGCGGCGCTCATCGGGCGGGGGGCCCTGCTGCGGGCCTTGCGGCTTGCCTTCGCCTTGCGGCGTGCCGCTGGGCGGGGTTTCCACCTTGGGCGGCGCGGGATCGGGCTTGATCTCCGGCTTGACCTCGGGTTTCTTCACCTCGGGCTTGGGTTTCGGCTTGGGCTTGGGTTTCGGCTTCGGCGGCGCCTCGGGCACCGGCGGCGGCGTCACCTCGGGTTCGGGCTCAGGTTCCGGCTCGGGCTCTGGTTCTGGTTCCGGTTCGGGCTCGGGTTCCGGCTCGGGTTCAGGCTGCGCAACGGGCGCGGGCGGTTCGGGCAAAGGCTCGGCCTTGGCCTCCTGGGGATCGGGGCCGATTTCCACGAATCGCACCATGACGGCTTCGGGCTCAAGCATTTCGGGCTTGGAGCTGGAGGCCGTGAACAGGGCGGCAATGACCGCGGCGTGCAGGACCAGCACGGTCGTGCCGGCCACGATGCGCAACGCGGGGGAAAACTGCGATGACGCCCAGGCAGAACGGGAATGAGGCATGCAGGAGTATGCGTGAGAGCGGCAGCCCCTGGCACGCGAGCGCCCGGCAGCTGGCCAGTGAATCCAGCCAGAGATAGTAATTTAAATACGACTTATTCGCAAACAAGTTGCAGCAATTCCGCTTGTGGCGTATCAAGGGCGCGCGAACAGGCGCGGCGCCAAGCCGAAAGCAGAGCCGGGATCCCAGGGGGAAAGAAGCAAAAGGGAAAGTAAGTGGTGGGTGCTACAGGGGTCGAACCTGTGACCTACGCCTTGTAAGGGCGCCGCTCTACCAACTGAGCTAAGCACCCCTTTTGCGAATGGCAAGCCAGCGCGTTGCGCGGGCCAGGGGCCACTTGATGCGTACCGGCGGATGGCCCGCAACGGTGTCGTGGAAGACTGCCTGTGACGCCCGGGAAAACAGAGGCTTTGCAACCCGGCGATGCGCTGCCCCATGCAGACAGCGGCGCCACAAAAAACTACGCGGTCCGGATTCTACCGGACCGCGTAGTTTGGAGCAAACCGCGGCACGCCGCGGTTTGGCGCATCAACACTTAGTTGACGGCGTCCTTCAGGGCCTTGCCCGGACGGAACTTCGGCACCTTGGCCTTCTTGATCTTGATGGTTTCGCCGGTGCGCGGGTTGCGGCCGGTGCGCGCAGCGCGGGCGGTCACGGCGAACGTGCCGAAACCCACCAGGGTGACCGTGCCGCCCTTCTTCAGGGTGGTCTTGACGGCGCCGATCAGGGCGTCCAGCGCACGGCCGGCTGCAGCCTTGGAGATGTCGGATTTGCTGGCAATGTGGTCGATAAGTTCGGTTTTGTTCATTACAGGTTTACCCCTCACAAGGTACAAAAATACAAGGTTTGTCGTTCAGCATAGCCGGCCCGCAATCGGCCCGCGGATTCACGCGCGGGACGCTTGCGTGGCATAACAGAAACGGGCTGCCAAGCAAAAAAGTTTTGAAGCCGCTGAATTAAAGCCACCACACCGGACGAAACCGCGCAAACGTTCCGTCTCGGCGCAGAGGCGTATTAGGCCTCGCCCCCAGGCGGCTGTCAAGCAAAAAACACACGACAAGCCGCGTGTTTACTGGCTTTGCGCCGCATCAACGTCATTTGAATATGACTGTCAGTTGCCATGCCCGCAAGCGCAAAAAAACGGGACGAAGCCAAACCGATCAGGCACCGCGCAGCGCGCGGTCAAAATCGTCGATCAGGTCCGCTTCGTCTTCAATGCCGATCGACACGCGGATCAGGCTGTCGGCAATACCCATTTGGGCGCGCCGTTGCGCACCCATCTCGTAATAGATGGTGTGCGCCGCAGGCAAGGCCAGCGTACGGGTATCTCCCAGATGGGTTGCCAGCGCAACGACCGACAGACGGTTCAGGAAATCGAAGCAATCGATGCCCTCGGCAAGCTCGATGCCCATCAGCGCGCCATGGCGGCCACGGAACAGTTCGCCTGCGCGGACGTGCTGCGGGTGCGAGGGCAAACCCGGATAGTGCACGCGCGCCACGCCCGGATGCTCGACCAGGTAGCGGGACAGCGCCAGCGCGTTGGCGCAGGCACGGTCCATGCGCAAGGCCAGCGTCTCGGCGCCCACTGCGATGCGATGCGCGGGCTCGGCGGCCAGCGTGCCGCCCATGTCGCGCAGTCCCTTCTTCTTGATCTGGGTAAGCCCCCAGGTGGTCGAGGGCCCGTTCTGGTAGGACTCGAAAATGTTCGGATGCCCCTTCCAATCGAAGAGCCCGGTGTCGGTGACCGACCCGCCCAGCGCGTGGCCGTGGCCGCCGATGTACTTGGACAGCGAATTCATCACCAGCGCGGCGCCCGCGTCGCGGCCCTTGAACAGCCAGGGCGACGTCAGCGTGTTGTCGATGACGTAGACCAGGCCCGCGCGGCCGCACAGGGCGCCGATGCCCATGAGGTCGGCGATCTGGGTGCCGGGGTTGGCGATGGTTTCGACGAATACCATGCGGGTGTTGGGCCGGATGGCGGCCTCCACTTGCGCAACGTCCGTGGCGTCGACCATCGTTACCTCGACGCCCAGCTCCTGCAGCGTGCCCAGCAGGCTGTTCGTGTTGCCGAAGATGTACTGGCTGGACACCAGGTGATCGCCGCGGCGCAGCAAGGTCGTGAAGATGGCGGCCAGCGCGGCCATGCCGGTGGCGAAGGACACCGTGCCGGCGCCCGACTCCATCGCCGTGATCTTCGCCTCCAGCGCCATCGTGGTGGGCGTGCCCTGGCGCGCATAGCTGAAACCGGACTTGCCCTGGAACACGGCCGTCAATTCGCGCGCGTCCTTATAGGCATATTCCGAGGAAGGGTGCATGGGCTTGTGGACCGCGCCATGTTCGACGCCCTGGCGACGGTCGCCGTGCAGGATGGTGGTGGTAAAGCCGTGCTTGCTCATGATGCAACGTCCAGGTGCTTTCTTTATTTATTGGCGGGGTGGCCGCCGCCCGGCGGCCACCGGTATCAGGGCTGGCGCTGGCGCACCGTCTCGTACAGGCAGACGGCGCTGGCCACGCTGACGTTCAGGCTTTCGACCGACCCCTGCATGGGGATCTGCACCAGGCGGTCGCAGGTCTCGCGCGTCAGGCGGCGCATGCCCTCGCCTTCCGCGCCCATCACCCAGGCCATGGGCAGCTTGGCGTCCACATCGTGGATGGTGTCCTGCGCCTGGTCATCGGTGCCGACCAGCCAGACGCCGCGATCCTTCAGCTCGCGCATGGTCCGCGCAAGATTGGTGACCATCAGGTAGGGCACGGTGTCGGCCGCGCCGCAGGCGACGCGCGCCACCGTGGCGTTGAGCCCCACCGCGCGATCTCGCGGCGCGATGACCGCGTGCACGCCCGCCGCATCGGCGGTGCGCAGGCAGGCGCCCAGATTGTGCGGATCGGTCACGCCATCGAGGATCAGCAGGAACGGCACGGCGTTCGCCGTCTCCAGGACTTCATCCAGGTCCACGGCCAGGCTGCGCGCGTCGGCCAGCGCCACCACGCCCTGGTGGCGCGTGCCGCGTGCCAGGCCATCGAGGCGCTCGGCATTGACCGCATGCACCGGACGCTGCGCGCGCTCGGCCTGCTCGAGCAGGGACAGCATGCGCTTGTCGCGGCGCTGGCCGTCGTAATAGATGTCCTTGACCGAGTCGGGCGCGTGGCGCAAGCGCGCCACCACCGCATGAAAACCGGCCAATACCTGGGATGCTGCCATGTCGTCCTGAAATGTAAGTCGTGTCGATAGGAAGGATAGTAGTGGATGGGCGGACATCCGCCCGCCCATCCCGCCGTGCTGCCGTTACCTGCGCTTGCGGCTGGCGGACTTCTTGCCCGCCGGCGAGGCCGCCGGACGCGCCGCCTGCTGCGCGCTCTTCTTGGCCTGGGCGCGGCGCTCCTTGGCCGTGGTGCCGCGCAACGGCGCCGGCTTGGCGGAGGCCGCCTTCTTCACGCGGCGCGGCGCGGGCTCTTCGCCGCGGCCCGCGGCGCGGCGCAAGGCGTCGAAGCTCGTGCCAGGCACCAGGCGAAACTCGATGCGGCGCGCCTCCAGGTCCACGCGCGACACTTGCACCTGGACCTTGTCGGTCAGGCGATAGCGCATGCCGGTGCGCTCGCCACGCAGTTCGTGCAGCGCCTCGTTGAACTGGAAGTATTCGCCGCCCAGCTCGGACACGTGCACCAGGCCTTCGACGTGCAGCGTCTCGAGCGTGACGAAGATGCCGAAGCTTGCCACGCCCGTCACGCGGCCGCTGAAGGTCTCGCCCACGCGTTCCTTCACGAACCAGCACTTGAGCCAGGCCTCGACATCGCGCGAGGCCTCGTCGGCGCGGCGCTCGTTGGCCGACAGCAGCAGGCCCAGGCGTTCCCAGACGGCATGCTCCTGCTCGCGCGCCGTGGCGGCCAGCGCGACGGCGTGGTTTTCCACCTGCGGCACATAGCGGCGCGTCTGCAGCAGCGACTTGATGACGCGGTGCGTCAGCAGGTCGGGATAGCGGCGGATGGGCGACGTGAAGTGCGTGTAGGCGTCGTACGCCAGGCCGAAGTGCCCGACGTTGTCGGGGCTGTACATGGCCTGCTGCATCGAGCGCAGGCACATGGTCTGCAGCAGCTGGTAGTCCGGCCGCGCGCGGGCGGCTTCCAGCAGCTTCAGGTAATCCTTGGCGGTGGGATCCTCGCCGCCGCCCAGCGACAGGCCCGCGGTGCGCAGGAACTCGCGCAGCGCCTGCAGGCGCTCGGTGGTCGGTCCTTCATGGATGCGGTAGAGCCCCGGATGCTTGCTGCGCGCCATGAAGTCGGCAGCGCAGGTGTTGGCCGCCAGCATGCACTCCTCGATCAGCTTATGCGCATCGTTGCGGACGTAAGGCGCGATCTGTTCGATCTTGCCCAGTTCGTTGCAGACGATCTTCGTCTCGATGGTGTCGAAATCGATGGCGCCACGCGTGCGGCGCGATTGCGCCAGCAATTGATAGAGTTCATACAGATCCTGCACATGCGGCAACACGCCCGGCAGCGAACGCGCCGCCGGCCCCTCGGGTTGCTGCAGCGCCCCCCACACCTGGGTGTAGGTGGTGCGGGCGTGCGAGTGGATGACCGCGTTGTAGAACTGGTAGGCCGTGATCGTGCCGGCCTTGGCGCCCGAGGCAGGAATCACCATGTCGCAGACCAGCACCAGGCGGTCGACGTCGGGATTCAGCGAGCACAGCCCGTTGGACAGCTTTTCCGGCAGCATCGGAATGACGCGGCGCGGGAAATAGACGCTGGTGCCGCGCTCGACGGCGTCGGCATCGAGGTGGTCGCCAGGCTGGACGTAATGGCTGACGTCGGCGATGGCCACCAGCAGGCGCCAGGCCGGGCGCTTGCGCGAGCCAGTGCCCAGTTCGATGGCTTCGCAGTAGACCGCGTCGTCGAAGTCGCGCGCGTCCTCGCCGTCGATGGTGATGAACGGCACGTCGCGCAGGTCGATGCGGTCCTTCAGGTCGGACTTGCGCACGACGTCGGGCAGGCGGTCGGCCTGCTTCAGCGCGCCCTCCGAGAAATCGACCGGCACGTCGAACTTGCGCACGGCGATCTCGATTTCCATGCCGGGATCGTCGATCTCGCCCAGCACCTGCGACACGCGGCCCAGCGGCTGGCTGTGGCGGGTGGGCTGCTCGATGATGTCGACGGTGACGACCTGGCCATGCTGGGCATCGCCGGTTTCACCAGGCGGCACCAGGATGTCGTGCTTGATGCGCTGGTCTTCCGGCACCACGATGGAGAGGCCCCGCTCGTTCAGGAAGCGGCCCACCAGCTTGTTGGTGCGGCGCTCGATCACCTCGACGATGGTGCCGTCGGGCTTGCCGCGGTATTCGCCGGTGGGCTTCACCAGCACGCGGTCGCCGTGCAGCACCTTCTGCATTTCACGCGGCGACAGGAAGATGTCGGGACCGGCGCCGTCGTCGCGCACCAGGAAGCCGAAGCCGTCGCGGTGGCCCAGCACCTTGCCGGGCACGAAGTCCAGTTTGTTCGCCAGCAGCAGCACGCCCTTGCGGTTGGGCATCAGTTGCCCGTCACGCTCCATGGCGTTCAGGCGCCGCTCGAAGCCCTTCAAGGTGCCCGGGCGGGTCAGTTTCATGCGCTCGGCCAGTTCGGCCGGCTCGAGAGGTGCGCCCGCGTCCCGCAAGGCAGCCAGGATGGCCTCGCGACTGGGGACGTCAGGGTCGAAGTCGGGGGGGAGATCGGGCGAAACCGACGCGGTTCTGTTGTTACTGTTTGCGTTACTGTTCGATCGATTTGCCAAAATTGAAAAGTCTCTTATATAATGCGCAGCTTCGGAAGTTTAGCACTGCAAGTACGCGGCACTGACGACCGAAGCGCTAGACCAGATTGCTTTAGAGCCCAGGTGGCGGAATTGGTAGACGCGCATGGTTCAGGTCCATGTGCCGCAAGGTGTGGAGGTTCGAGTCCTCTCCTGGGCACCACAAGATTCTAAAGCAAGCAGTAAGGCAAAGCAGCAAAAAACCGGGCAGGCCGTATCGCCCTGGTTTCAGCAAGGCAGTAAAACAAGCAGTGAAGTGATGCGTTAGCAATAACAAGTCAGCAGTGCCCAGGTGGCGGAATTGGTAGACGCGCATGGTTCAGGTCCATGTGCCGCAAGGTGTGGAGGTTCGAGTCCTCTCCTGGGCACCACCCAAACAGCATCACGCAGGTCGCGTCATCGCGCTTGCACAAACAGAAACCCGCGATGGCGGGTTTTTTGTTGTCCGGCCCTCTCCACTAAAAGGCCACTAAAGGCCAGCCGATGCGCGCCGTTAACGTCAGGCACGCGCCTTTGCGCCATGTGTCTCGACAAGAACAACGCATAGGTGGGTAATGGGAGGTTTCTTCCTCGATTCGTCGGTCGACGCGCTACAGCAGGTCGCCGGCACGCATAACTCGTGGCTGGTGGCACTCTCCATCCTGGTGGCGATCTTTTCCGCCAGCATGGCCCTGCAGACCACCCATATCGCCCGCGCCTCCGATCTCCCCCTGCACCGCCAGATCGCCATCGGCACGGGCTCGTTCGCGCTGGGCGGCGGCATCTGGACCATGCACTTCATCGGCATGCTGTCCTTTGAACTGTGCACCACGGTCCAATACGACCCCGGCCTCACGCTGCTCTCCATCCTGCCAGGCTGGGCGGCATCGTGGGTCGCGCTGCAGATACTCGCGCGTCCCCGCGTCTCCACCCCCCACCTGATACTGGGCGGCGTGCTGGTCGGCGCGGGCATCGGCACCATGCACTACAGCGGCATGGCCGCCATGCAGATGGCGCCGCAACTGCGCTACGACCCTCTCATGTTCGCCCTCTCGCTGGCGGTGGCGGTGGGCCTGGCCATCCTCTCGCTCTGGATCCGCTTCCGCCTGCTGCGCACACGCCTCACGCAAACCCAGCGCCTGGTCGTGGCCGGCACCGTCATGGGCCTGGCGATCTCGGGCATGCACTACACCGGCATGGCGGCCGCGCGCGTCATCGGCATGAGCGAGACGCCGCAGATCGCGCTGGTGTTCAACAGCACCTTCGTCTCGGTGATGCTGTCCACCTTCACCATCACGCTCACGGTGTTCGTCACCGCGGCCAACGGCCTGCTGCGCTATCGCCAGCTGTACCGGAAGATGGAGGACAGCGAGTCCCGCATGCGCGCCGTCGTGGAGACGGCCGTCGACGGCATCCTGACCATCGACGGGCGCGGCATCATCCAGGCCTTCAACCCGTCCGCCGAGCGCCTCTTCGGCTGGCAGGCGCGCGAGGTCATCGGCCGCAACATCAAGATGCTGATGCCGGAACCCGACCAGTCGCGCCACGACAGCTATCTCAGCAACTACCTGCGCTCGGGCGAGGCCAAGATCATCGGCTCGGGCCGCGAAGTGACCGGCCTGCGCAAGGATGGCAGCCTGATTCCCATGCGCCTGGCGGTGGGCCAGGTCGACCTGCCCGGCGAAGCGCTCTTCGTGGGCTTCGTCAGCGACATCACCCAGCGCAAGGAACTGGAATCGTCGCTGCGCGTAACGGCGGCGCGCGCGGAACAGGCCGCCACGGCCAAAAGCACCTTCCTGGCCACGATGAGCCACGAAATCCGTACACCGATGAACGCCATCATCGGCTTCACCGAACTGCTGCTGAAAAGCGAGATGAATGCGCTGCAGCGCAGCCACCTGAATACCGTGCGCCAATCGGCGCGCTCGCTGCTGGCGCTGCTCAACGATATTCTCGACACCACCAAGCTCGAGCGCGGCACCTTCCAGCTGGAGGGCCTGGACTTCTCGCTGAAGGCGGTGGCCGAACAGGTGATCGCCTCGCTGCGCCTGAGCGCGCAGGCGCGCGACCTGACCCTGACGCTGGACTATCCCGCCGACATGTCGCCCTTCTACAAGGGCGACCCCCTGCGGCTGCAACAGGTGCTGACCAACCTGCTGGGCAATGCGCTCAAGTTCACCGAGCAAGGCCAGGTAACGCTGCGCTTCGCCACCCTGGACGGCATGGTGCACATCCAGGTCAGCGACACCGGCATCGGCATGACCCCCGAGCAGGCCGACAAGATCTTCGAACCCTTCGTGCAGGCCGATGCCTCCATCAGCCGCCGCTTCGGCGGCACCGGCCTGGGCACCACGATCGTGCGCCAGCTGGTGGAACTGATGGGCGGGTCCATCCGCGTGGAAAGCGAAATCGGCCTGGGCAGCACCTTCCATGTCCTGTTGCCGCTGCGGCTCGGACACGCCCCGGAACCCGCGCGCGCCGACAGCGACAGCATGCCGCTGCCGCCGCTCAGCATCCTCGCGGCCGACGACGTGCCGCAGAACCTGGAACTGCTGACGCTGATCCTGCGTGACGGCGGCCATCGCCTCACCATCGCGCGGGACGGCAACGAAGTGCTCGCGCGCTTTGGCGAGCAGCGCTACGACGTGGTGCTGATGGACGTGCACATGCCCGGCACTGACGGCCTGGACGCTACCCGCCACATCCGCCAACGCGAACAGGCGCAGGGCCTGACGCCCACGCCCATCATTGCGCTGACGGCCAGCGTCATGGATTCGGACCGGCGCGCAGCGCGCCAGGCCGGCATGGACGGCTTCGCGGTCAAGCCGCTGGACGCACCGCGCCTGATCGCGGAAATCGCACGCGTGCTGGCGGGTGATCGCCTGCCGGCCCAGGGCGCGCGCAACCCGTCAGCCCGGGCCCAGGCGGCCCGCCAGGCCATCGACTGGCCCGCCGGCATCGCCCTGTGGGGAAGCGCCCCGCGGTTGGCACGTGCCATCGAAGGCTTCCTCGCCCAGCAGCCCGAGCGCCATCCGCTGCCCAAGGACACCGAAATTTCGCCTGACGGGGCCGCCGCGCTGGAGAGCCTGCATGGCCTGCGCGGCGCTGCCGGCAACCTGGGAATGACCGTCGTGGCCGACATCGCCGCCCAGCTGGAACTGCGCATCCGCGGCGGGCAGCGCGAGGACCTGGGCCTGCACATCGAGGCGCTGCGGCAGGCGCTGGCCGATGCCGACGCCGCGCTGCATGCCTCGCCAGCCCTGGCCGAGGCCCGGCAGCACCCTCCCAGCCCTTGCGTGCCGCGCGCCGAAGTGCGGGCCCGCGTCGATGAGCTGCTGGACTGCGTGGACCGGGGCGAACTGAACGATGCCGCGCTGGAAGCCGTCTGCGAACACTTGCGCGCCAGCGGTGAACCTGCGCTGTGCCATACCCTGCGCGATGCTCTGGACAGCTTCGAATTCGACGACGCCAGGAAAATGCTTCGCACCCTGCAAGACCGGCTGGACCGGGACGACAAGGACTCGCCATGACCCAGTTGCGAGACACGCGCCAGACCCTGCTGCTGGTGGACGACGAACCCATCAACCTGCAGGTGCTGAACCACACCCTGCAGCAGGACTACCGCCTGCTGTTCGCCAAGGACGGCAACAAGGCGCTGGCGCTGGCGCGCGCCGAGCTGCCCGACCTGGTCCTGCTGGACATCATGATGCCGGGCACCTCCGGCTATGACGTCTGCCAGGCCCTGAAGGCAGACCCCGCCACCGCCGGCATTCCCGTCATCTTCGTCACGGCGCTGACCGGCGACGCGCACGAGGAGCGCGGCTTCGCGCTGGGCGCCGTGGACTACATCACGAAGCCGTTCAGTCCCGCCATCGTCAAGGCGCGCGTGCGCACCCACCTGTCGCTGGTACAGGTCGACGTGCTGCGCAACACCCGGCTGCAGATCGTGCAATGCCTGGGCATGGCTTCCGAGTACAAGGACAACGAAACCGGCATGCACGTGGTGCGCATGAGCCACTATGCCCACCGGCTGGCCCTGGCGGCGGGCTACACCGCCGCCCAGGCCGAGGACGTGCTGCACGCGGCGCCCATGCACGACGTGGGCAAGATCGGCATTCCCGACGCCATCCTGCAAAAACCCGGCAAGCTGACGGGCCCCGAATGGGACGTCATGCGCCGTCATGCGGAAATTGGCGCGCGCATCATCGGCGAACACGAAACGGGCCTGCTGCGGCTGGCCCGCACGATCGCGCTGCACCACCATGAGAAATGGGATGGCACGGGTTACCCGCAAGGCCTGCGCGGGGAGGAAATTCCGCACGTGGCGCGCATCGTCGCCATCGCCGACGTGTTCGACGCCCTGACCAGCGCCCGCCCCTACAAGCCCGCCTGGCCGCTGGAAGAGGCGCTGGACCTGATCCGCCGCGAAGGCGGCAAGCATTTCGACCCCGTGCTGGCGGAGCTGTTCCTGGGCTGCCTGCCCGAGATCCTGCTGATCAGGGAGCGCTGGGCCGACCGGGAAGGACTGTTCGACGACCTGGCGGCGGCCCCCTCGGTGGCCGCCGCCGCGGCAGCGGCAGCCGCCCAGAGCGCGTCGGAGACGCTCCGCCCCTCAGCCTGAGCCCGCCCGTCTACAGGTCACGCACCATCAGCACGTGATCGATGCCTGCTTCCTCGAAGGTCTCGCCTTCGGCCTGGAAGCCGTGGGCCTCGTAGAACCCCTGCGCGTGGGTCTGCGCATGCAGCGCCAGCTTCCGGTGAGCCAGCCCCCTTCCCTCTTCGATGAGCGCGTCCAGGATCAGGCCGCCGACACCCAGGCCACGCGCGGCGCGGCGCACCGCCATGCGGCCGATGTGTCCGTCCGGCAGCAGGCGGCCCGTGCCCAGCGGCTCGCCGTTTTCGCCGTAGGCCACGGCATGGACGGACACCGCATCCATGTCATCCAGCTCGATGTCGGCCGGCACCGCCTGCTCCAGCACGAAGACCTCGTGGCGCACGCCATAGGCGTCATCGCGCAGCCGGTCCCAGGTGCCAAGGACGATGCGGGGAGGAAGGGCTTGCGGCATGGAAAGGAAGGCTCCGGGTCGGATGGAAGCCGTATTATCGCCCGCCGCGCTTGCTCCAGCCAGGCTGGGACGATACGCTGGCACGCGACGCGGGACCTGGCCAGCCAGGCTGCCCGCCGTCCTGAACAGCAAGGCACGCCTAGGAGAAATGACGATGAATGTCCTGGTTCCCCGCTATGCCACCCTGGCGCTCGTCGCGCTGGGCACGCTGGCCGGTTGGTTGCTGGCGGGCCGCGGCCTGGGGTGGCTGTGGCTCGCCCTGCCCTGTACGGCCTTGCTGCTGCTGGGCCTGTATGACCTGGCACAGACGCGCCACGCCATCCGCCGCAACTATCCGGTGCTGGGCAACCTGCGCTTTCTCTTCGAGCTGATCCGGCCCGAGATCCGCCAGTATTTCCTGGAGGACGACACCAACGCCGCGCCGTTCTCCCGCGCGCAACGCTCGCTGGTGTACCAGCGCGCCAAGCAGGAAATCGACAAGCGTCCTTTCGGCACGCAGCATGACGTGTACGGGGACGGCTATGAATGGATCAACCATTCGATGACGCCCACGCAGGTCACCGACAGCGACTTCCGCGTGACGGTGGGCGGCCCGGACTGCACCCAGCCCTATGCCATGTCGGTGCTGAACATTTCGGCCATGAGTTTCGGCGCGCTGTCTGGCAACGCCATCCACGCGCTGAACGAAGGCGCGCGCCAGGGCGGCTTCGCCCACGACACCGGCGAGGGCGGCATCAGCGTGCACCATCGCACGCCGGGCGGCGACCTGGTCTGGAACATCGGCTCGGGCTATTTCGGCTGCCGCGACGAGCACGGCGGCTTTTCCGACGAGGCCTTCGCGCGCAACGCCACGCTGCCGCAGGTCAGGATGATCGAGATCAAGCTGTCCCAGGGCGCCAAGCCCGGCCACGGCGGCATCCTGCCCGGCCCGAAGGTCACGCTTGAGATCGCGGAAGCCCGCGGCGTGAAACCCTGGCAGGACTGCAATTCGCCGTCCGCCCACGGCGCCTTCCGCAACCCGATCGAGCTCATGCACTTCGTGGCCAGGCTGCGCCGCCTGTCGGGCGGCAAGCCCGTGGGCATCAAGTTCTGCGTGGGACACCCATGGGAATGGTTCGCCATCACCAAGGCCATGCTGGAGACCGGCATCTCGCCAGACTTCGTCGTGGTCGACGGCGGCGAAGGCGGCACCGGCGCCGCGCCCGTGGAATTCGTCGACCACGTCGGCACGCCCCTGCGCGAAGCGCTGCGCCTGGTGCACAACACCCTGGTGGGCGTGGGCCTGCGCGACCGCGTGAAGATCGGCGCCTCGGGCAAGATCATCTCGGCTTTCGACGTGGCACGCACGCTGGCGTTGGGCGCCGACTGGTGCAACGCGGCGCGCGGCTTCATGTTTGCCATCGGCTGCATCCAGGCGCAGGCCTGCCACACCGACAAATGCCCGACGGGCGTCGCCACGCAGGATCCGCTGCGCCAGCGCGCGCTGGTCGTGCCCGACAAGTCGCGGCGCGTGGCGAACTTCCATCGCAACACGCTGCACGCGCTGGCCGAACTGCTGTCGGCCGCCGGCATCTCGCATCCTTCGGCATTGCGCCCGCACCACATCGCACGGCGCGTGTCGGATGGCGAAGTGCGGCTGCTGTCGGCGCTGGTGCCCGACCTGATGCCGGGCGAACTGCTGAGCGGGGAGTTCCGCCACACGATCTATCGGGCGGCCTGGCCCATGGCCCGCGCAGACAGCTTTGCACCTGCCTATGACCTGGGGGATGCGCTGTCACGCATGCATGCGGCGTCGGCAAAGGCCGAGCAGGCGGCCTGATCGCAATCAGGCCGCGGGGGGAGAGGATCAGGCGCTGGCGGACGGCAGGTGATCCGTGCCATTCGTGGCCACCGATTCATCCACCCTCATCACGGCCGCCGAGTCGCGAGCGGCGCGCACGGCCTGCGCGGCGGACGCACGGCGGGGCGCAACGCCCCAGGCCGCGCGCATGAGGCGCCACAGCAGCGCGGCGTACATCGGCACGGTCAACCAGGCGCCGCCCAGCAAGAGGTTGCGCGTGGCGAGATCCTGCGCGGGGAACGGGCTGCTGGGCAGCAGCATGAGGCTGAAGGCGGTATTCACGCCCACCACCACTGCCGTCATGCCCGCCAGGGCGACGCGGCGCTCGGCGCGCGTGGGGTGGCGCGTGTTGGCGCGCAGGTAGCGGCGGCATTGCCAGGGCACGATCAGCCACAGCAATGCGATGGCCACGACCGTGTCCGGCACCCCGGCCAGCGTCGCGGCGATGAGCCCCAGGCACATCGCCGGGCACCAGCCCAGGCAGAATCCAACGAGTAAGCGCACGACTGCCATCCTGGCTCCGCGATTCCGGTTTTATTGTTGCTCCTTGCTTACTAGACGCTTGGGCGCTGGCAAAAGTGCAAGTTGTCATAAAAGATTCATCATGCGGAACTAGGAGAGGAAACGCCCAGTTACGCATCCTGGGTGCCCTGAGGTCATTCCTCCCGGCTGCGATGCGGACGGTACCCATCCGGCCGGGCGCATCATGCCCGCGAACATTACGATCGTAATGTTATGCTGCCGCCATGTGCGCAGACATCCATCGCCCCAAGCAGCCCGACCTCGTGCGCGCCCGCCTGCTGGCGGCCGGCGCCGCTCTGCTCGCCCAGGGAGACGCCGTCTCCATCGGCAAGGTCGCCGCACTGGCGGATGTCACCAAGGGCGCGGTCCAGCACCACTTCGCGACGCGCGACGCGCTGGTGCAGGCCATCTACGACGATCTGCTGGCCAGGTTCGAGCGCCAGCTGGCCGACTGCACGACGGCGCGCTCGCCCGCCGGCCGCTATGTGCAAGCCACGCTTGCCCTGGCCACCGACCCGGCCCCCGCCGCGCTGTGGCGCGCCCTGCTGGCCGCCTCCGCGGCCGAGCACCGCGTGGCGCAACGCTGGTCGGCCTGGGTGGCGTCGGACCGTGCGAAGGAAGGATCGAACGCGAACAAGCTCATTGCCCGCCTGGCGGCGGACGGCCTGTGGCTGTCCGAGACACTGGGCACCTATTCCCTGTCCGACGCCGAACGCGCCTCGCTGGCACGCGCGCTGCGGACGCTTGCCGATGATGAAGAGGACACCAACCGATGAATCCGTATGTCTTGCTGGGCGGCGCCATCGTCTTTGAAGTGGTGGCGACGACGTTGCTGAAGGCCTCGGATGGGTTTTCACGCCTGTGGCCGAGCGTGGGCACGATCCTGGGCTATGCCGTGTCGTTCTACCTGTTGTCGCTGACGCTGAGGACGGTGCCGACGGGGATCGCGTATGCGATCTGGTCGGGGGTGGGCGTGGTGCTGATTTCGCTGGCTGCCTGGGCGGTGTACGGGCAGAAGCTAGATACCGCGGCGGTGGCGGGGATTGCGCTGATCGTGAGCGGGGTGCTGGTGATCAATCTGTTTTCGAAGGCCGGGCATTGAAAGGAGCCCTCCGCCCAGCGGCCTGCGATTGCTGGCAGCGCCCGCCCGGCGGCCCCCCCCTGCCGGCGGGCCCATGCCGCGATCAATCCCACCAGACGATGGTCAGTGCGTATTTCACTTCCTTGCCGTCGACGATGCGGACACGGGTTTCGTAGTGCTCGTCGTCCGTGTTGACCATGGCATTCCATTCGGCCACGTCCACCCACTCGCCGGTGGGAAGGGGTTCCTGGACCCATTCAGGACTGCCTCGGTCCCAGTCAACGGTGTAATGCTCAAGCTTGTCCATGTTTTTCTCTTGCCCCATGCATCCGAGGCGTGTCTGTCAGTGGGTGGGAAGGGAAATGCTGTCTTTGTCGCGGGCAGGTCCAACGGAAACAATTCCGAAAGAGAGTGAGCGTTTGAAATCAGCCATCCGGCCAAGTTCCGGCCCTCGCCTGCCCAAAAAAGGCGGCAATGCCAGGACAATACCTGCCCACGCCCAAAACAAAAGCGCCCGCTTACGCGGGCGCCCTTGAGGATACTGGTGGCGCATCCCTGATTCGAACAGGGGACCTGCGGATTATGATTCCGGGCGTCGTTCGGGGCTGCGGACCGCACCAGCATTAGCCAAAAGCGGTATCTCTGTCCAATATTTTACCCGACTTTTCACGGCCTCCCGCACGCGTTCATGCGGGTCTGCGCCGGTTTATTGAACAGCCACCGAGGGGGTGCTGTTGGGGTCTACGGTCCCCCGCCACCGCGCCTTCACGTAGATTTCGGTCGTCTTCACCGACTCGTGCCCGCACAGAACCTGGATCTTCTCCAGCGGCACGCCCGACAGCCACATGTCCGTGGCGCCCTTCCCTTTCAGGTCGTAGAAGCCCATCGGGCCGGAAAGGCGCCCCGCCTTGATGCACTTGTTGACATAGCGCCGCAGCATCGCGCTGATCCCGTCGTAGGTGTAGGGCTCCCCCTGGCGCGTGTGGATCAGCCGATAGCCCGGCCCGGGCAGCGACCCATCGGCCGGCAGCAGCGACCGCACCAACTCGTCCAGGTCAGGCGTCAGCAGGATATCGACCACCTTGCCGGTCTTCCCCTGGTCGTTCCGGAGCACCTTGCGGATCTCGCCGCCGGGCTCGCGCTTGCGCACGATGTTGGCGGCGCCCCAATCCAGTATGTCCTCGGGGCGCTGCAAGGTCCGATAGATCAATTCCATGAACGCCCGCACGCTGGGCATGGCGATCTTGGAGACCGCGGCATATTCGTCGTGCTCGACATACCGGTCCCGCTTGCTCTCCGGGTTGCGCTCCACCCCGAAGCATGGGTTGGCGCGCACGCCGGCGTCGGGCTTGCGCATCATCCAGGTGAAGGCCGCGGACAGCACTGCCATTTCCCGGTTCCCGCGCACGGCCCGGTCTGCCTCCGCTGAAAGGTCCAGGTACTCGCCCACGTGGTGGGCCTCCACCTGGTGGGGTAGCATCCGACCGAAGTAGGCCTTGAGCGGCTCGACCGCCGACGCATAGTCGTCATAGGTCCGCTGGGATATTCCGCGGCGCTTTTTCGGCAAGCCGATGCGGCGGCGACAGTGCGCCAGGAACTGGCCCAGCCAGTAGCCGACCGTCCCCACCCCTCCCGTCGGATCGTTGTACAGGTTGCCTTGCTTGATCGCCTTCGCCAGGTCCGTGCCCAGGCGCTCCCATTTCCCATCAGGGTGTGCGTAATAGAACGCCCCATGCCGCAGGTAGACGCGCCGGGGCAAGCCCAGGCTATCGTCCTTACGCTTTCGACCCATTCTTCCTGACCCTTTTACTCAGAAACTCCGCCAGCGCGGACCTGTCCGGCCCAGCAGCTTGCTCTGCCGCGCCGTCATCATTGGCCGCCGGCGTGCCGCCAGCCATCACGCGTTCGAACTCGCTGCGCGCCACCAGGGCGCGACCATCTGGCCGGCGCTGCACGTTCATCCCCAGCCGAGCCAGGTAACGCACCTGGGCTTTCGCCTGCCGTAACGGGCGACAGATCTCGCTCACCTCTTCATCGCTCAGGTATGGCAACGCCATCATCGCCTGCTCCTCCCCATCTCCTGAATTTCACTCTCCAGCGCCGATATCTCGGCATCGGCCTTGCGCGCCACGCGCGCAGCTGCCATCCGCATGTCCTCCTGGCCAGCCCAATAGGCCGCCGCCTGATCCCTGTGCCGGCCGGGCAGCGCGCGTGGGATGGCGCTCACCTGTTGGGCGAACGTCCCGTGCCGCTCGTGCCGCATGGCATAACCGATCAACCAGCCAACCAGTCCTCCGGCCAGGGCCATCAGCACGTGCACGCCGCCATACCGAAGCGCGTCAAGCATGCTCACCCCCTCGCACTGCAAGCGCCGTGACAATGGGCCGCACCCAGATGGGCGTGCTGGTCAGCTGGAAAGACTCGCCGCCGGCGCGCGACAGCAGAACGGCGCGGCCGATCTCTTCGCCCATGGCCTTTGCGGCCTTGCGCGGCACAGCATTGCCGATACGCTCGCGCCATGCCTGGTCCGAACTGCCGAACAGCACGAACGGCTCGGGGTTATCGTGCCGGGCCCGCTCGCCGGCCTCGGCGTAGTCGTCAGGGTCGTAGATCGACTGCAGCGCGGCCAGGTCCAACGTCGTGAACGGACGGTGCCAGGTGCCGTCGAGCGCCCGGATCACGCAGACCATCTTGTCCGTGGGCGCGGGCATGCGCCAGTCGGCTACGGACCAACGGCCGTTGTCGTGGCAAGCCGATGCCGACACAGCGCCGGCAGGCTGCTCAGGATCGACCACACCATAGTGCCCGCCGGTCAAATAGTTGTCGCCACGCTCGCGCGCCATTCCAGGGCGGGGATCCGCGACGGCAAACGCGCCCTGCCCCGTGGTGCTGCCACCGATGACAGCATTGGCGGAGTCCGCATAGCCGGTCACCCCGTACTTGGCAAACCCTTGGCCCCCGCGTGGATCGCCCACGGCGTATGCGCCCATGTCGTCGCCACCGATCACCGTGCCGGCAGCCTGGTCGTAGGCCGTGACAGGGTATTTCGTGAACAGCCTGCCTTGCGCCGTCGGGCGCGGATCGGCCACGCACTGACCGGTGCCGTGGGCGCCGGTGACGGCGCGCGCCTCGCCGTCATAGGGGACGATGCGGTACTCGTTGGAGTGCTTGGCCGGGCCGCAGTGGCGCGGGTCCGCCACGCTGAACGTGCCCTGACCTGGGCTTTTCACACCAATGACAGCGCCAGACGTGTCCTGCATCCGCAGGACGCCATACTGCTGGTATTGCGCGGCGCCGTCGCGGGCGCGGATGTCGGCTACCGCGTAGCGGCCATTGCTGGGCAGGGATTCGCCGCCCACCGCGCCCATGGAGTCGTGCCAGTCGTTGACGCCATAGCCGGACGAGAACACCTCCTGGCGCACGTCCGCAACGCTGTAGGCACCATTTGTCGGTCGGCTGCGGCCTCCAATCACCCCCGTGCGGTCGGCCCAGTCATGGACACCCAGCATTCCGCGGTGCGCCTCAGGCACGATCAGGTAGTCGCGCAGATGCCCGTTCTCGACTGCCAGGCGGTTCAACGAGCGCCAGTCCTTGCCCGGTTCCACGAACGCCAGCCTGACCCACGTTTTCCAGTTCAGGCGGGGGATGCGATGCATCGGCCCTTGCGCGGGGTCGCCAGGCAGGCCATAGCGGCTCAGTATCTCGCCCACCGAACGCAGCGGGCGCTTCGGCGGCTCGTAGATGAACGCGGGCACCTTTTCGGCGTGGCGCGCGATGAGCAGGAAGCGCTTGCGGCTCTGCGCCAGCCCGCCCAGCTCGCCGCAGTCGTGGAAGGTTTCGCGCACGACATAGCCATAGTGGCGCAGCAGCTGGATGATCTGGTCCAGCAGCTCGCGCCCACGGGTGGCGATCAGCGGCACGTTCTCGAACAGGATCACTTCGGGCGGGTCGTCGGCCCACGCCTCCAGCATCAGCCACACGGCGCGCAGGGTCAGGCGGTTCAGCGCGATGTAGCGTACCGACTGGCTGCGCACCTTCGGCAGCAGGCCAGAGAATCCCTTGCACGGCGCGCTGATGAATACGATGTTCGGGCGGCGGTGGCCCGCGGCCACGTGCAGGTCCTGCGGCAGAACTTGCAACCATCCCGGAGGCGGCTGGTGTCCGTGAAATGCGACGTACTGATCCAGATCGAACAGGTCGCGCACCATGCAGGGCACGCCCGTCAGCATCTGGAAGTCTGCCGCGCCGGCCGGGTCGACGTCGATGCCGCCCAGCGTGACCATGCGCCCCTGCATTCCAGGGATCTCGGGCCGCGCATCCTGAAAGCCAGCAGCGCCGCTACCGGATCCCGCGCACAGGTGAAAGTGGTTGATGTCGCTGACGGCCATTACGCGGCCTCCCGCAGTTGCTCGCCCACTAAGAGGCGTCCGCCCTCGATCCAGTGCGAGACATAGGCGTCCGTCGGCGCGGCGGTGGGCGCCTTGAGCGTACCCAGCAGGATGACCGTGTCGACGCGCCCCGCCACCGCGAGTTCGTCCAGCAGATCGAGGACCTGGCCGCGCCCGGCCATGTTGAGAATGTCGAACGCATCCAGCAGCGCGACGCGCAGCCCGGACAGTTCCGCCAGGGCCAAGGCCAGGATGGTGTCGGCCCGCCACTGCGCCGAGGCGGACTGCTGGCGGTAGAACCGCGCACCGCAGCGGATGGTCAGGTCATCGTCGATCGACACCGGCGTCCAGCCCGCCAGCGTGGACAGTTCGCCCAGCAGCTTATTGACCGGGCCCAGCGCCGCGGCCAGCAGCTCGCTCGGGATTCCATCGGGCGCCATCGCCTCCGACACCTTCAGCCACTGGGCGACCTCGGCATGGTGCGCGGCGGCCGCTTGGGTCTTCCCGTCGCACTCCTGCACGACGCGCTGAGCGTCCAGCAGGGCCTGACGGCGCTGCTGCACCTCGCGCTGCGCGATCTGCAAGCGCTGCAGTTCGGCCTGCGCTACTTGGACGTCGGCAGGTTCCACGCACTCGACCGCGCTGGCGTCCTGGTCGGCGGCAGCGGCTTCGACGGCGGCGATATCGCGCTTGTCGTTCGCCACCGAGCGCTTCATCAGGTCGCGTGACTCGATGGCCTTCGGCAGCGCCGCAGCGGCCTCAGGGTCGCCGCTGGCGTCCAGCTTGCCATGCTGCCGCTCGTACTCCGCGATGGCGCCTTTGACGTCAAGGCCGATCCCGAAGGCCACATTCTTCGACGCTTCCGACGCCCACAGTTGAGCGAGGCAGCGCGCCAGGTCGTGCACCAGTCCCTCGCGCGGCCCCGTACCGGCGCGTGCCTGCAACGCGGTCACCTTCCCTTCCCACTCGGCCAGCCCAGCCTCGTCGGTTGCCAGCTTCGTGCGCAGCGACGGCAGCTTGTGCGCCTGCGCCTCGCGCCGCTCGGCCTGCGCCTTCCTCGTGGCGTAGGCGTTCGACTTTTCGCGCAAGCCGCCCAGGTGCTGCTGTTGCTCGCCCACCTTGGTAGACAGCTGGTCGAGCTCAGCCGACAACGTCGTCAGCATGGCCTGGTCGAAATCCGGCTTGGCCGCCTGCCAGCCTTCCGCCTTCTTGCTGCCCCACGCCTCGCCCGTGACCGCGCGCCAGTTCGCTTTCGCATCCCTGGCCTTTCCGTCTGCGAACTCCTTCGCCGCAGGGAAGCCGGCCCTAAGCATCGGCAGGATGCCGCTGGCCAGCGTCTCGTCGCAGCCGCGCTCCTTCAGCTTGCCCAGCACCACGGCGCTGCTGGCGCTGGTGCCTGTGACCCGGAACATCAGCGTGCGGCGATCATCCGCGCTGGCGGCAGCGAAGCGCCTCGGCTCCAACACGTACGGCAGCGCCGGATGCTCCGTCTCGGGCAGCGTGCCGTGTTGCTTGCCGTCGGGCAGCAGCACCGACACGCCGCCACCTGCCGTCTCGACCGTAATGACGCCGTCAGTGGCGCCGTCGGTCACCAACTGGCCCATGTCCTTCTTGTAGTCGACGCGGCCGTTCTCGCCCAGCAGCGCCATGCGGATGGCCTCGCACAGCGAACTCTTCCCGGCCTCGTTGTCCCCGCCCACCAGCACCAGCGGCGTGGTGATAGGCAGGTGCACGGCGCGCAGGGATTGGAAATTCTGGATCTCGATGCTCTGGATTTTCATGATGCCCCCACAATGGAGAAGACGGTGTTATTACCGCTGGTGGAAATCTGGAAATTGGCGGCTTGCTGGGCCAGGTCCAGGCGGATGCCGCCCAGTGAATAGGTCAGGTCACCGATCAGGCCGGACAACTCGCCGGCCATCAGGTTGAAATCAGCGGCGAACCGCTCGGACTCGGCCAGGCCTTCGCGGTCCTGGGCCTGGGTAATGAGGTCCAGCGCCACGATGCGCTTCAGGTGCAGGCCGTCGTCCAGTAGGAACGCGACGCGGTCATTCCAGGTCAGGCCCAGCAGGACGCATTGCTTGCCGCTGTCGATGTGGTGGGTGACCTCGGAGGGGTCGACGGCCTGGCGCTGGTAGCGCACGACCGCGCCAGCGTCGCCAGCGCTGCGCAGCTCGACGTCGGTGTCGATGGTGAAACAGTCCGGCGCGACGTCCGACTGCAGCCATGCGGTCATGGCCAGGGCGGGATTGGCGCGCACCTGGAATGGCTCTGCGGGGAACGGGTCCACGCACTTACCCAGCGCCCCCAGCACCAGGTCGCACTGGCTCGGCGTGGCGCTGTCCACCACCAACGTCCGGCCGCGCGTGTCGACCCACACGCGGATCTCCTTCTGCTGGCGAAAGGCCTGGGGCAGCATGTCGTCGCGGACCGCCTCTTTGATCTCCTTCATCTGCCGGCGGCCGGGCTTATGGCCCTGCTCTTCCTCCAGCTTGGCGGCGCGTTCGCGGACCATCAGGTCCACGGCGGCCGCCGGCATGACGCGCTGTTCAACGCGCAGGGTCAGCAGGTAGTGCCCTGCCGAGTCATAGACCAGGTCGGTATCCGGCGCGGGCGGCACCCAGCCGACCGACTCCGCCTCCATGGCGCCGCAGGGGGTGAACGGGACGGCGGCCAGCTGGTCGGCCAGCGCGGCCGCGCCCGGCTGCCACGCGTCCGCCAGGCGGTAGACGCTGGCGTTGCGGAAAAAGACCTTGTTCAACATGGCCGCCTCCCGCCTTACTCGGGTGCCGCGCCGCTACGGCGGCGGGTGGTGCGCTCGGGCGTCGCCGGCGTGCCCGCCAGCGCCTTCTTGCGCTCTTCGTAGACATGGCGCAGGTCGGCCTGCTCGTCAGGATGCTCCACCTCCTGAATGAGGTCAGCAGCGACGTCGAGCACGTCCAGCGCGTCGGCAGCGCGCAGCTTCGCCACAACCTGGTCGAACGTGACAACGAAGCCGCCCAGGCCACCTTGCCCGCCCTGCCCTCCGGCATCCTTGTCGCTTGCATCGCCCGCGCTGGGCGCGGCGGCTTCTGCCGTCCTGGCGCCCTGCTCCGCCTTGACCGTCGCATCTTCGACGTCGGCAGCAGATACGCGGGAGCGCGGAGCGGGTTCGCCGCCAGCGGGGGCACCAGGGCGCAGGCTCTCGACGTCGACACGGATCGTGCCGTCCGGGCCTGCGCTGGCCTCGATGATGTCCTGGGCCTCTTCGACCGTTTGCAGGCCCATCAGCAGCTCGGGCGCGTAGAGCTTCCCGAAGAAGGACGCCGTGCGATAACGCAGCATGACCTCGTCCATGGTCTGCCACTTGCTGCCATTCTTCGTGTACCAGCCCTCGAGCACGGCCATTTCGATGGACACCGCGGGCGATTCGATGATCTCGCCCGTCTCCTTCTCGATGGCCCAGGCCACGCACACCTTGTCGTTGATCTTGACCTTCCCGACCCTGGTCTTGCGCTCGCGGTCTTCCCAGTAGGTCGACTTGTATTCAATCTCGCGCTCGCCGCGGCTCTCGATGCGGAAGCGCAAGGGCGAGAAGCGGCCACATCCGTTGATCGCCGCGATGATCCACTGCGACGACCAGGACGGGCGTCCCTCGACGATGTAGAGGTTCTGCATGACCATGAGCGGGTCGGCGCCCATGCGCTGTGCCATGTTCAGCGCCACGACAGAATTCGCCAGCGCGTTCGGGTTCTCACGGCTCTCAGTGACCTTCCCGTAGCGGTCCAGCTTCTCGATGGTCTTCCGATAGGCGACCGGCACCAGCGTGCTGCTGGACAGCAGGTTTGCGGCGCGCTGCATGAGTTCGAAGCTCTGCAGGCTGCCGAAACCGGGGGCGACCGCCGGCAGATTGGCCTCGGCCGGAGCGCGCAGCGCCGCCGTGGTGGTTTGTTGTCCGTTGCTCATGGTCATCCTTTGAAGAGGCAGGTGGCCCAGCGCGCGCAGTATTTGGGGCTGCACAGGACGCTGGAAGGGTTTGGCGGGAACATCCCGGTGCGGAACATGGCCGCGGCGTGCTCGATCAGGCCAGGGCGGTCGTCGTCGCCCACCATCACGCGGCGGGCATCGAAAATCGGGCTGAGCGCGATATCGCCGGACTTCGAGCCTGTCGACAGCGCGAGGATCTGGGCGCCGATGGTGCGCACGCCCTTCGTTTGCTCGTACATCAGCTGATAGGTGCCGGTCTGGGCGGCGTGGCCGCGCGTCGACGCCTGGCCGTTCTGGATCGCCCGCGCGCCGGTCTTGTGGTCGGTCACGGTGACGCCGCCTTCAGCCTCGGCCACCCTGCCCCGGTCCATGGTCCCGGTCAGGCGGATCTGGATGCCGTGGCCGCAGTCGATCTCGAGCGGTTCCAGCTTGGTTTCGACGTCGACGTAGACCAGCTTCGGCGCGACCTCCAGGCAGTAACGCGTGATCAAGGTCAGGGCGATGCGCTCGGCCTCGGCCAGGCTCAAACCGTCCTGCGACATGTCGACCTCGCGGTCGGGGTTGCGCAGTTCGGCCAGCGCGGCGCCGGCAGCATCGTCGGCGGTGCAGGCCTCGCCATTCAGGCGCGCCAGGTCGAACGCCGCTGTGCCGGCGTGGACGGCCGTGCCCAGCTGCGCGCGCATGCCGCCAGCCTTGCGCATGCCCAGCATGTGCGTGCCTTCCCAGGCATGAGCGCAATCGAACAGGCGGCCCCAGCTGCTGGCGCGCACGGTGAAGGGATCACGTTGCATGGCTGTCTCCGGCGGTCGCCGTGCGGTGGCGGGACTGCTCGGCTTCCTGTTCCATTCGGAACGCGGCGGCCTCGTCGCGCTGCTGCACGATGCTGTAGCCCTGAACCGCGCACGCGATGGCCAGGACGGCCACCCACGAATCGCGGTCGGTGATGAAAGCGACGAAGTCGCGCACGTCAGGCCTCCACGCTCTCGGGAGCCGCCCACTCCAGCAGCGCATCGCGCTCGAGCGTCAGGCGGGCGATCTTCTCGGTGGCGCGGCGCAGGGCCGTGTCCATCGTGGGCGGCAGCGAATGCTCGCTGGGCACGTACGGGCGCCCTGCCAGCGCCGCCTCGGCGCGGCTGACGATCCAGCGCGAGCGCCGGGTCTGCGTGCGGCTGGCGCGCGCCGTGCGCATGATGTGGTCCAGCGCGTCGCGCACCAGGAACACCTCAGCCGGCATAGCGGCCGCGCCGACCGCCGCTGCCGCGATGGCGTGACTGGACCCGTTGGCCTGGGCGTAGCGCTGACACGCCGCCTGGAAATCCGGGTTCAGGGCGATCTGCTCGATCAGGGCGCGGCTCATGCCTGCCCCGCTGCGGTGGCCTGCGTCGCGGTCGTCTCGTCGATGCGGGTGTAGGGGTAGAGATCGGCGTGCGGCTTGATGTGCCGGTAGAAGTGGCTGCCGACGGACTCAGCGCCCGCCAGCGCGGCGAACACATCGGCGCTGACGCCCGAGTAGTGATACAGCGCGCCGCGCTTGCCGGCCTTGTCGGCGAAGCGAATCGCCATGCGCGAGGTGGCAGGGTCGTGGCCGATGGCCGCAATCTGGGAGGACTGGACCGGCTTCAGGGGAATGCTGGGCGTGATCATGCGTGGTGGCTCCAAGGACGCGGCCGAAGTGGCGCGATGGAGAAAACTATAAGGCACACCTAATCAAACATCAATAGGCACACCTAACTATTTTGGCGCCAGGCGAAAAAAAACCGCCCGGAGGCGGTTGTCTTGGAAGTGCGATGGACACCTCCGCTCGGGCGAATAACTCTGCGCAGCTATCCCAACCCCGAAAGGACTATTCGGCTCATGCTGCCGCTTCCCCTGTCCCAAAACCCGGCGAGTTAAGACGTTCCTCGACGTCCTCAATGAAGTTCATGACCAACTGGATGGGTTGCTGATCAGGGTGACGATCGTTCCAAATCATTTCGTCAATTTTTAGGTGCACAGCATCCCCCACCATCTGCTGGCGGCGATTGGACAACGACCAGTGCATTTGGGCCCTAGTTGCATCGTCTATATCGACCCACAACGTGAACTGCTTACCATCAGGACGCGTACCACGGAGCGCGTGATTGGCTCGGTAGGATAAGCCTGTCTTGGGATCTTGCCGGAACTCTGCCCGCGCAGCGTCGGCAAATTGCGCCGAAAGAAGGTCTCTCGGTGACTTGGGCTTCGGCAAGGTAACGCCCCGCTTAATCGCCCAGTCTGTCAAATGATCCATGTCGATAGTCTTGTTGCCAGTCTCCGACTTATAGAGCTGCATCAAGGCTTGATATCTTTCGTTCCGTGTCATGCTGAAGTCCGCTTTTTAACGAATACCCACAGGGGCAATGTCACCCCAGCCATCAACAATGGCGCTTGGCAACACGCTGCTTCGAATCTTCGCCAAATGCCCCCTGAACAACTCATAGCGACCCGTCTTGAACTGGATCTGACCAGCAATTAGAGCCGGGTGGACTCCGAGCACTTTCGCCAATCCAAGGAAATCTCGCTCAGGAAAGAGAGGAGCTTTTCTTGCAATGAAGCTATCAATCCGAGCCTGAGGCGCACAAAAGTCCGAAGCAGCCTTATTGGCAACTATTTCCTCTTGCTCCACCGGCTGATCACCGCCCATATCGAGGTCAAGAATAGGCTCCGACATTCCGTGACCTTGGAGCACATGCTCCAGCTCGTGGCGCAACACAAACCAGAAATTATCCATACGGTCGAATCTGAGCGACATACCGATTACGGGCGAATGCGGGTTAAGCCAAAGGCACGCCCCATCGATCTTTGACCCTTTCAGGCCTTCAACAAAAACCAGACGTATCCCGCACTCTGAGAGTATGCGCGGCACATGCCGTGCCTCTTCAGGAGCGCTGAGCAAGGCCTTAAGCTTGGGCAATGCAGCACGAGCACGCTCTTCGCTGTACCGGGGGGCTAGCACTTCCGCAGCGATCTGCCGAACCCTAAAGAGCCAAGCCATCTGCAGATGAGTTGCCTGACTCAACGCGTTGGTCTTCTTCGCCGCATGAGGCAGTGTCTTGATATCGCCAATCGTCGGCACACCGAAGAATTTTGCGATAGACGCCTCGACTGCTGGCATGTCCTTTATATCGGATGCATCAAGCCATCGTCGCTTGATCATCTCTGCTACCGGCAACCCACTAAAAAGCTCCGCACGAGCGGCTCGTAAGGGATCGGGACGAGCGACCAAGCTCGCCCGCGCCAAGTCGAATTCCTGCTGAAGATCCAAAAATCTCCGAGCCTCAACTCCGAAAATTTCTTGCAAGATCAAAGCTATATCGGCAGTGACCGTTTGCTTGCCAGAGATCAGCTTGTTGGTGGTGGACTCGCTAATTTCCAAGATGGCAGCCAAGAGCTTCTGCGTCCACCCGCGTTCCGCGAGAAGAGACTCAATCAGCTGACCAGGGGTTTTGAACTCACTCATCATGCGTAGATTCTAGCGAAATTTCGAAATTTCGCAAGTTTTAGGAACGTCTATAAACCGCCCTCTGGGGAAGAGGAGCTCTGAAAATGCAAAAGCCGCTCGAAGGCGGCTTGCGGACTTGCTACACAGGTGAACCTATTTGGCAGGGGTGGGAGCTGGAATCGTGGGCACCTGGATCACCACCGGGGCAGCCGCCGGCTGTTGGGAAGCGGCCTGGAAGGTAGTCACCGTCATCTGCTGGATGCCAATGGCAGTAGCAACACATGCGACTAGCACGGTCACTGCAGCACCAACCAACCACCAGCGAAGATTGGTAGTCGATTGCTTCGCATCCTGGAGGCGCTCCATCATCAGATCGAGCTTGCCATCAATGCGCGCAACTCGACCATCCATGCGGGCTTCCATGGCTTCAATCTTGGCGTCGAACTCTGGGCGGGAAACGTATTCCATATGGTGATTGTCGTTCCTCATTGCTGCTGGCACAACCGTGGGCTTGACTATTTCAGCAATTTCGGCCTGAAGCTTGGCTAAATAGTCCTTAGTCTCACTGATATCTTCCCAGGCTTTCATTTTTCCATTGCCTCTTGGAATGCCCTCATCACCTTCAAGGTACCCTGGTTCTGCTCCTTCATCTTCCCTATTACTTCACCAATAGCCTCAATCAATTGCTTCTCGGGGGGCAGGTCCCCTGCCTTCAACAACTCCACAATTTTTTCAATAAATGCAATGCTTGTTTTGTCGGAGGCGTGAAGGCATCCTTTGAGCCCCTCAGCGAAGTCTGTAATGGCTGTGAAATGCTCCGAGCGGATACGTACGTATCCGTCGGAGTCGGGTTGAGCTTTTGGAAAATCAAATTCTTGTGTCATAACTGCCTCAACCAACAACGTTGGTGTCTTGATTGATTTGAATGTGCACTTGCGGTACCTCAGCGCTAGCAATTGGGACCGAGTGCACACGCCATGCTTGACGGGCGCGTTAGCTACTAGCGGATTTGCCCTTCCCAGCCCCGATCATCGACGCACCCATTGCGTCGAGTCACCCTCGCGTAGCAACCCTCCAGCCCACACCACACGACCTAGGATGCGCACGAGCGCATCACCTTCAAGCGCGATATCGGGATAGCTGCTGTTCGCCGAGCGCGCGAGCCACTTGCCAGTGCGCTGATCCCGCGTGACGGTCTTCACGATCATCTTGCCGTCGTAGTTGATGGCGTAGACGCTGTTGGGCACAAGCGAACGCACGTCGACGGCGTCGCTGGGCACAAGCAGTAACGCGGAGCCGTCCGGAATCTGAGGCTCCATGCTGTTGCCTTTTGCATACACCACGCGGCCACGGCCGCCATCGGCGCCAACAGAACGAAGGAATGATCGGCGGAACTGGATGGCGCCCGTCTCGAGCTCGTGCTCGTTCTCGATGCCCTCACCTGCGGCCAGGCGCACCTCGCCCAATTCCACCACTTTCTCGAACCGATCATTAGCGGCGGGCGGCGTACCAGGCGAGACGTTGGCTACAACACCGCCGCGGTCTTGCACGCGTGTGGGCAGATCAGCAGCCTCTGTAGGCTTCCAGCCGGCCTCCCACGGCATCGGCTCTCGCAGCACCATCGGGAACGGATCACCAGCATCGTCCAGCGAGACCGTGCTCCCCCTCTTCTCCTGCGGCTTAACCGGCACGATCAGGTCTTGCTGCACCTGCGCCAAAGCTAGCGCCAGTGCGCCCTGCAAGCGTTCCAACTTGGCAGGGGGCAGAGCCTCGATTGCTTCGCGGGGGACAGCAGGGAAAGGCCAGGCGGCGCTGTCCAGCTGCGTGATCTCGGCGGCATGGTGTTCAAGGTCAGTGGAGTTCCTCTTCCCTCGCCCTTCTGAAAGCCATTCTTTTGAGACACCTAAGAAGTTGGCAGCACGAACGAGGCTGACGCCTTTGAGACTCTTAGTTTTTCCAGTGAACCAGCCATGAACGGACGGGGGCTTAACTCCACATGCGCGGGCGAGATCGGCCTGGCTAGCGCCAGGCTTTTTTGCAAGGGCTTCAGAGAGCCGTTCTGCGAGGGAAGACATTAGTTAAGCCTAACAGCAACAGAGTTAGGTGTGCCTTGACACAAAAGTAAGGTGCGCCTAATAATCATCACATGGACACCAAACATCCCGACTCCAACATCATCGATGCTCTCGGCGGGACCTCCGCCGTCGCCCGCCTATGCAGAGTGAAACCGCCTTCTGTTTCGGATTGGCGAAAAGACGGCATCCCTGACGCACGACGTATGTTTTTGCAGGCGATCCGACCTGACGCGTTTCCGGCACCGATCACCACCACCCCGACCACCCGAACGGAGGCGGCGTGATGCGACCGGGCGCAGGCATGCGCCTATTTTCGGCCCAACGTAAGCAACTTCTGCTGCGCTGGGCACGCCGAGTGTTTTTCACTCTGGTGTATGTGACTCTTTTTTCGGTGATGTCTCCATATCATCAGTGCTTCTTTTGGGGGGTGTGTTTTTCGCAGGAAGAGCCGCGATGCGCCTAAAAAAGGGAAGCGCTTGGAACATAAGTGAAAGCAGCATCGATAAGACGACCAAAAGGCTAGTCATCTCTTTTTTTGGCATGGAGCCACTCTCGTCTTTCGCCACAGCCACGATTATTACGGTCACAAACAAGGCCAAAAGCAGAATTGGCAACAGCACTCTCAACTGCGCATCTATTTCTCGATACAGAACAGGGTCCTCTCGCGCCGTCTTTATCAGCCAGATATATCCGGCACCAAATGCCGGCAGCAGAAGCCCCAATAAAAACTCCCAGTTCATGCCCTGCCCCTTGTCAAAAACTGCGCTGTAGGAGCCAGCAGTGTATCGACCTGGAACCGGGCCCCATATGTAAACCCCTTGCTCCTCGCCCTGTCTGCCACGGCCTGCAGCCCCTCCGCCCGGAGGCCTCCCCTGACCGCGGCAGCACCCAGAACCACCACGGGCCGAACTCTACCGGCCATGAGAGCCAAAAGCATGCGAAACAAGTCGCACAACTCGCTGATATCCATCGTGCGCAGTCACGTGTCCGAATGGCGCAAGGAAAAGGGCTGGTCCCGAGAGACCGTCGTGGCCGAGATCGTGGCCGCCCACGAGCGCATCGGCGGTGAGGCCGCCAGCGGCATCCGCTTCGAGCCGAACACGCTCGACACCTTCGAGCGTATGAAAGTGAACGCCGACAGGGTCTTCCGCTGGCTGGACGACGAGGGCAAGGACACGAACCTGCTGCCCAGCAACTTCCTGCCGTCGATCCTGGAGGCCATGCCGCACATGATCCGCCGGCACTGCCTCGACGAGATCCTGCGCCCGTTGGGCCTGGGCGTGCGCACGCTGGAGGCCGTCGGCAGCCAGGCCGTGTGTGTAGGCCAGATGACCAACCTGCTGCGCGAGCAGTCCGAAGCCGCTGCGGCCACGGCCGAGCTGCTGGATGGCAACGCCACCCCCGACGAGCTCGAGCGCGCCCACCGCGAACTCTCCGAATCCATCGTCACCACGCGCAACGTGCGCGCCAGCATCGAATCGCAGCTGGCCGGCATGGGCATCGTCAAGGAACCGACCCAATGAAGCCCACCACCAAGCCCCGCATTCATCGCGTGCCACCGAGCGCGCGCAATCGGTCCAAGGCGCCCCGATATCGCTGCACCGGAAGCGGCAGCGACGCCTACGGCCCGACGCCTGAACTGGCGTATGAACGATGGGAAAAAAAGCACGTCGCGCGCCAGGAGGCGCTGGCCATCGCAGCCCGCGAAAAGGCCGATATCGCCGCCCGCGCGGTGCCGGCGCGCACGCCTACCCCCTTCCGCCCGCTCGGTCTGGCCAGCGCCGGCGGCTTGGGCGCGATGGCCTGGCGCCTGGCTGCCGCGCGCGCCGCTGCTGATCAGCCGTCTAGCCCGTCAATGCACGGTAAACCACAGGTTCAGTGATGGCCTTTCTCGAGCCCTTCTACAAATGCAACGGCCGAGGCGATGCGGTGACGCGCCTTATCAATCCGCTCCATGGCGCGGCTGACCGTCTCGATCAGGTGTGCAGATGCCCCCGGCCTTCGCGCGAATACTTCCGCCAAATAAAAGTGACCCTTGGCCTCCACAATTGCCCGAGCAAAAGCCGGATCAAAGCAGGCAATAGAACTATGGTCGACTTGGTCCAAAAACCGCCTCGCCTCCAAGACATCATCAAGCAAGGCGAGATAACCCTCGACCTCGGTTTTCTTGTCGTTTTCAGCCATGGACAGGTCGGAACTTGCGGACCAAACCTGCTCCTGGGTATCGAACGTTCCAGCGTCGAAGAGACCGTTGATTGCCATGGCCCGGCGGTGCTCCAGCCTCCTGATCGAGTTTTCGATCAACTCCATGCGACCGCGATGGGCGCCGAGAATCTCATTCAGCCGGGTGCCAAGATCCAGCACATTCACCAGCAGATTTTCAGCAGCCAACATTTCGAAGGCGCCTGCTCGCCTTTCTACGTTCGACGCCTGCCTGTGGGACCAAATGGCGATTCCTATCGCTGCGGCGGCAGCCAAGCCAGAAAACAACGCGCCAGCCCATTCACCCCAGCTGCCCCAGCTTTCGGCCGTCGGCCAGGTCGGCCATCCGCGGAAAATCACAGCGACAACTCCCGCGATCAGCAGCAGGATGAGCCAGTCAATCAACTGCCCATTCAACAGTGGGCGAGGCAGGCTAAGACACTTCTCCCTTTCCCGCTTGCTCCCTTTGCTGCTGGAGAAGCCTGCGCAGGCGATCGCTGGCCGGTACAGCACCGTAGTACCCAGCCGCACGGACATCTGCAGCCACGTCATTTCCAAGACCGTTCGCGTGAACGAGGTCACTCTCAATCAACCTCGCCAAGCCGAGCGCGTAAGAGCTGGCCATCCTAATTTGCTGCTGAATAACGGGCTCAGGCGATGGGTCTTGAGCTGCACTCATGAGCGCGTCGCAAAAAACGGGCAATGTGCCGATCACACGAGCCAGCGCTGCAGCGCGATCGGGCCCCAAGTGCGACAGCCTTTCGAGATGCGCTATGGACAAGGTGAGCGCCGGTGCCACTGCAATTGTCCGCATCTGCTCAAGCTTGATGGCCCCCTCGAGCGTCCCAAATTGCCCTTTCAATTCCGGGCGCTCCAGTTCGTGAATGACCGTCGTAATCCGCTGCAGCAATGCGACACACTCTGGTCGAACGAACGAATTGAGGACATGCCTGGCTTCATGCTGTTCCATTCTGCGGCGCCGAATGTCCTGACTACCAAGCCATACCGCTGCGCCCGCGGCGGCGATCGTCCCAAAAGCGGAAAGCCAGCCAGCGGCAGCCCCCTGAAGCAACAACCAGTCTTCGATATTCACGCTTCTGACTCCTCCACTATTCCCGCTGGATCGTATCCGATGACGAGCCGGGAACCAGTCACGTGTCCGGCAAGGACGGTTTGCGTATGACACGACCTGCCCCCTACCCCTCCGACACCCGCGCCAAGGGCTGGCGCTTCGAGCTCGATCTCGAAAGGATTCGCCAGTCCGACACTTGGGCACTGGCCGCCCCGGAGATCCGCCCGTGGCTTTTCATGCTCTGGGCAACCGCGTGGGAACAGACGCCCTGCGGCAGCCTGCCCAACGAGGACGAGCTAATCGCCGCGCGCATCGGCATGCCCCTGGACCTGTTCCAGGCTGCCAAAGGCCGCCTCCTGCGCGGCTGGTGGCTTGCTGATGACGGCCGCCTGTATCACGACACCCTGGCCGAGCGCGTGCAGGACATGATCGAGCGCCGCGACGGCGAGAAGAACCGCAAGGCCGAATACCGCGAGCGCGAGAAGGCAAAAAAACAGGCTGCAGCTGCTGCACTGGCAGCTGGGAATGGTCCCAATCCGTCCCAGGGGAATCCAGAAATGTCCCACGGGACAACCACGGGACTCCCGCAGGATTCCACTGGGAGGGACGCTACCGGAACCGGAACCGGAACCAGTAATACAAAAGAACAAGCAGCGGCGGCATCTTCCTCGCGTGCGAGCGGGTGCGAGGCTGGCACCCCGTCGTCGTTGTCGCCTGACGAGGTCAACGCTAGGGCTATCGCCCTGGTGGCCCTGCTGCGCAGCCTGGAAAAGGACCGAGGGAAGAAACCCGCCGGCAACAGCGCCGATCCTCGCGTCGCGGCATGGGTCAATGCCGGGGTGACCGACGCCCAGCTGCGCGAGGCGCACGCTAACGCCGTCGATGCCCGCGGGGATGACCCCAGCACGATCCACCCGGGATTCCTGGACGTGTTCCTCGCCCAGGTGCTGAACCCCATCGCGGGCGAAAGCCGCGTCAGGAAGCCCACGCCCACCGAGCCCCTGCTGTGGGCCACGACTTGGACCGGCGTGGTGCAGAAAGGCCAAGCCCTCGGCATTGCCCAGCACGATGGCGAGCCCTTCCCCGCCTACAAGGTCCGCGTGCACAAGGCCGCCGGCGTCACCGACGCCGACCGTCGCCGCATGCTCGCCGACTACGGAGCGTCGATATGACCGCCCCTGTCACCTGCGTCACCTGCTCGAACTTCGACCTGCGCAAAGCCGGAAAGCTGGCCCCCCACGGCTTCGGCGCCTGCGCACACCGCCAGGTCGGTTGCCTCACCAGCAACAGCTATCCCCGCTCCTGCCACCTGCACAAGCCTGCCGCCCCCGCCCTGGTCGACAGCCGCGTGCGCTGGCTGGAAAAAAACCTCCCCTCCAACCCCTCCACCACACGGAACGCCTGATGGCACAACAGATCAAATTCACCGTCCCCGGCGTCCCTCAGGGTAAAGGCCGGGCCCGCTCTTCGGCGCGCATCATTCCCGGCAAGGGCGGCAAGCCCATGGCCATCACGCGGCACTACACGCCCGAGAAAACCGTGGCCTATGAAAGCCTCATCCGCTACGCCGCGGCCCAGGCCATGGAAGGCCGCCCGCCCTTTACCGGCCCGATACGGATGGAAATCGACATCGTGTGCCCTGTCCCGGCATCCTGGTCCAAGGTGCGCCAGCGCCGCGCCCTGGCCGGCGAGATCATGCCCACTGTCAAGCCCGACGGCGACAACGTCGAGAAGGCGGTCAAGGACGGGATCAATGGCTTGGTCTACCGCGACGACGTCCAGGTCGTGCAGGATTTCAAGGTCAAGACCTACGGCGAGGTCCCTGCCGTGCATGTGCGTGTGGCCGAACTGCAGGGCGTCGAGAGCGCTCAGGGAGCGAAGCGCCATGCGTGACGTGACCATGCCAGCCCGGGAGCCGGGCACGTTCTCATGTCCCGAGCACGCGCTGTGCGTGGCTTACGCCATGCTGGCCATGCCCATCGAGCCCAAGAACGCCACGCAGATCATCTGCGAGGCCCTGCAGGAGCAGTTCGATGTTGAGTACGAACGCAAGTCCCTGAGCGGCCTGACGCCGCACGACTGGCACGCGCAGGCCGTGTTCGTGACGAACATCCTGCAGCGCACGCTGGGTGACAACGTCGGTTTCCACATCCTGCGGGCGCAGTACAGCACCGGCCAGGAGGGCGCCGTCAGCGCGCGGCGGGTCTCGGAATGGCTGAATGGCGACGCCGCCGAAGGCTCGCGCGAGCGCGAGCTGACCGACCTGCTCGTGACCAACATCCTGCGGGGGCGCCCGCGCCTGCGTGACCTCTCGGACAGGTTCGACCTACCCTACTCGGCCATCCAGCGCGCCGGCAGCGCTTATCGCGTCCTGGTGGAATCCAGGCGGCGTGCGGCACTGTTCCGCCTGGACATTCGCATGCGCGACGCAGGCATTGTGATGGACGCCGAGGGGCACGCAGTTCCTACACCGCTTGACAACGTGAATCAGGATATGCAAAATTCGCCCATACTCGTAGCAAGTCCGCCCTGAAAAAAAGCCCCGCGCGCAAGCCGGGGCTTTTTTGTTAGGTTTGCGGAACTAAGCTCGCCCGTACCCACGCTGCCTTAGCCTTCAATATCGTCTGTGGCGGTGACAAGTCATCCGCAACATAGAAATACCGACACTCGACCTCTTTAGTCAAAGGGTTGTTACCGACTCGAGTTTCAAGTCTGTAGCCCGGCCCATCTGTCACAACTCCGCACGGCACCCCTCTCTGCAGAAGCGGGATTGCCTGGCCGTCTAGGCTGCCACCCAGACAAACGGCGTACAAGGCACTATCTTTATCCATCCCAAGTCCCCGTCAGGTTGTCAGCGAAACGAAATTAGATCCGTGGCGCAACGAATCAACTGCACTTAACTGTCTAAAAATAGCACATCGCCTCTTGATAAGGCGACACAGTAGACACATGCCCACCGAACGCCCACGCCCCGCTCTGACTGACGCACGCTGCTTCGCGCCGGCGCCCGAGGTGATGGCCTGGATCGAGCGCGAAATCATCGCCCCCACGGGGGCGCTGCACAACCCGGACCACGCCCACCTGCAGGACGCCGACCTGGCCATCCTGTGGGCGGACCAGGCCCTCGAGAAGGCGGGCCGCATCGTGCTGGGCCAGGCTGAGCAGGTCATGTTCCGCGCAGGCGGCTGGCAGAAGACGCGCCAGGAACAGCAGATGGTGGAATGGTTCGGGCGGGTGCCCGCCTTCCTGATCACGCTGGCCGCCGACTACTGCGCCAGCTGCAGCGACGTCGAGTTCTGCGCGCTGGTCGAGCACGAACTGTCACATATTGCGCAAGCAACCGATGAATTCGGCGCGCCGAAGTTCACGCGCGAAGGACTGCCCAAACTCATGATCCGTGGCCATGATGTAGAAGAGTTCATCGGTGTAGTTCGAAGGTACGGCCCATCTGCAGAGGTAAAGCGAATGATCGAGGCGGCAAAGAGTGCGCCGACGGTGGCGCGCACCTCGGTAGCTGCAGCCTGCGGTACCTGTCTGAGGGTTGCGTAATGGTCGAAATCTGGAAACCGATACCTGAATGGCCGAACTACGCTGTCAGCACCAAGGGGCGCATACAGCGACTCGTCGATGGCCGGGGGACGAGAGCAGGCAATGTGCTCTCGGCATTTCTGGTCTGCGGCTACCCCTCGGTCAATCTTGTTGCTGCCGGCCGCCGCCAATCGGTGCGAGTCCATCGCTTGGTCGCGCAGGTATTCCTTCCCCGCCCCGCAGGCGCCTCAGAAGTCAACCACATCGACGCCTCGCGTTCGAACAACGACATCTCCAATTTGGAATGGGTAACGCCATCCGGTAACCGCCTCCATGGCTATGCCAAAGGCGCGTGCCAGGCCAAGGGTGAACGTAACGGCTACAGCCGGATGACCGAGGACGCAGTACGAGAGGTTCGGAGGCGCTCGCCTCTGACGCCGATGGAAAAACGAGCCCTCGCGCGCAGGTTCGCCGTCTCGCCTGCGACGATAGCCGACGTGGCAGCTCACAGAACCTGGACCCACATCTAATCGATGCTGAGACCTATATCGATGTGCGTCGCCTATTGGCCGCCGCAGGCCAGGCGGCACGGGTACCCGCGCTGAACATCGCACGGGCGTGCGGCTGCTGCCTCTAACCTAAAACGGGATATCCCCGGGGGGCTGAATCTTGCCCCCTTTTTTCGCGGCGCGAGCGGGCAGGATGTACACAGCAGCCAACGTATGCTCAACGACGTCTACTGCGTTCCACAAGTCGCTCAGCCGCTGCGGACCGGCTTCGTGCGCTGCTGCATTACCAAGGGCGCGCACTCGATGCAAAATATCAGCACCCGCTGGGGTCAAAATTTTGGAATCCCGGAGGGAATTAATTTTCTCGACGAGGGTTTTTCCAGCCGCCTCCTGATCGTTGCATATCGCTTCCACAAGCGTCCGTAAGCCCATAGCGGCCAGCATACGCATGTTGCCGAACATCGCGGAAAGGACCTCTTTATAGACCGCTCCTACAACGGGCGGCAGATCGTACGAATGTTTAAGCGATTTTCGGCCGGCCTGACGCGGTGGCAGATAGGCGACGTCGTATAGCTGGTCCCGCTCTCCAGTATCTGGATTTTCAGCAAAACTCATTTCGTCCGAGGCCATAGTCTGCGAGGTGAGCGTCTCACACCCCCTGCATTGGAGGACTCTGTGGGCAATGCTTGTGCTTAATATCGGATCGTGTTTTACCTGCTCGACCATTGCGAGGACGTCGTGATTTGTGTCAGTGCCGCAAAGGTTGCACAGCAACCTAACCCGGTCATCTGTCTGCACTGAAACCTTTAATGTCGAATCTGGCATTTGTAACCACTCAAGAAATAGCCTTGCTGCTTTTTAGCAAGCTTTATGCCCATTCGCCATGGCAAAGCTGACCGACACCCACAAGCGATTCGTCGTCCAGGCCCTGGCGCGATATGAGTCCCCCCAGGACGTCGCCGACGCCTTCCAGGACGAATTCGGCATCGAGGTGCACCGCGCGCAGATGGCGCAGTACGACCCGACGAAGGCGTCCGGCAAGGACATGGCGCCCAAGTGGCGCGAACTCTTCAAGCAGACCCGTGAGACCTTCAAGGCAGCCGTCGACGAGATTCCCATTGCGCAACAGGCATTCCGCCTGCACAGGCTCGGCAAGATCCACGACCGCCACCTGCAGCGCGGCAACCTGGTCGGCGCGGCCTCGATCCTGGAACAGGCCGCCAAAGAGGTCGGCGGCGCATTTACGAACCGCAGGGAGCACACCGGCGCCGACGGCGGCCCGATAGAACAGAGAACGGTGGTGGCAGATGAAAGTAAAGTCGCCGCCGCCATCGACGAGCTCGAGCGAAACTACTGACCCCGCGGTGCTTCGGTGCGTGACGCGCCTCAAGTGCGAGCGCGATCACCTCTTCTTCAGCCGGTACTTCTTCAAGCACCGTCAGGCCATCAAGTTCAGGGTCAACTGGCACCACGACCTGATCGCCGAGAAAGTCCAGGCGATCATCGACGGCCGGATCAAGAATTTGGTCATCAACGTGCCCCCGGGCTCGTCCAAGACCGAGTTGGTGGCCATCAACCTGATGGCGCGAGGCCTGGCGCGGAACCCGCGCGCCCGGTTCCTGCACATCAGCTACTCGGACGACCTGGCGCTGCTGAACTCGCAGACGGCCCGGGAGCTCGTGCAGTCCGACGAGTTCCAGGACCTCTGGCCGTTGGCTATCGCCGACGACGCCAAGTCGAAGAAGCGCTGGAACGTCCTGGTCGACGGCAAGAAGGCCGGCGGGGTGTACGCCGTCTCGCTGGGCGGCCAGATCACGGGTTTCCGTGCGGGCCACATGGCGCCCGGCTGGCAGGGTGCCATCGTCATTGACGACCCCCTGAAGCCTGAGGACGCCTACAGCAAGACCAAACGGTCAGCAGCCAACCGCAAGCTGCTGTCCACGGTGAAGAGCCGCCGGGCAAACCCCGACACGCCGATCATCGTGATCATGCAGCGGCTGGCGCAGGAAGACGTCACCGGGTTCATCCAGGCGGGGAACCTGGGCCCGGACTGGGACCACGTCGTCATCCCGGCCCTGATCGACGACGCGTATGTCGCCAAATTGCCCGCGCATCTGCGTGACCAGGTCGACAGCAGCGAGCGGGACAAGGACGGGCGTTTCAGCTATTGGCCCTACAAAGAGCCGCTGGCCGAGCTGCTGGCAATGGAGGCCGGTGCCGGTACCGATGTCGACGGCGCACGCGTGTCGCGCTACGTGTTCTCGGCCCAGTACAAGCAACAGCCCTCACCAGAGGGTGGCGACATCATCAAGGGCGAGTGGTTTCAGCGCTACAGCGTGGTGCCACGCCTCAAGTGGCGCGCCGTGTACGTCGACACGGCCCAGAAGGCTGCGGAGCACAACGACTACACGGTGTTCCTGCACGCTGGGCTGGGCGAGGATGGCCGGGTGTACCTGCTGGGCCTGGCGCGCGGCCGCTTCGACGCCGTCAAGCTCGAGCAGCGCGCCAAGGATCTGTATGCCGCCTGGAGGGTGGCAACGCCTTACAACGGCGCCGCCCTCCGGTATTTCGCCATCGAGGACAAATCGAGCGGCACCGGCCTGATCCAGCAGTTGAAGGCACGGCATGCGATCCCTGTGAAGCCGCTGCAGCGCTTGCCTGGACAGGACAAGTACAGCCGCACCATGGACGTGCAAGGGTTCCTGGAGAGCGGTTTTGTGGCCCTGCCTGAGGGCGAGTCCTGGGTAGCAGGCTTCATTGAAGAGGCCGAGGCCTTCACCGCCGACGACTCCCACGCCCACGACGACCAGGTCGACACCCTGGTCGATTGCGCTGCCGACATGCTGGCCGGCGCTACCTCAATGCTGGATGCCCTATGAGTTCGAACAACCGCCGCCGCGCGCGGCGCAGCCCCTCCGCGCGTATCGGCGACGGCCTGGCCTCGATGGCCACCAAGCTCGGCTCACGTCAGGAAGCGCTGCGCTACACACGCGGGAAATCGCTGACCGACGACCGCGCGCAGTTGCTGGCCATGTGGCTGGAAGACTGGATCGCGCGGAAGATCTGCGACCGCAAGAGCCGGGACATGACCCGACGCTGGCGTGAGGTGAAGTCGAACAGCCTGCCGGCTGACGCCATAGACCGCTTCCAGAAGCTGGAACGCAAGCTGCACGCCCGCGAGATATTCCGCCAGGCCTGCCAGTGGGCGAGCCTGTACGGCACGGGCGGCGTGCTGCTGATCACCGACAGCGAGAACATCGAGCAGCCGCTGGGCGCGGGCGAACAGGTGCTACGCCTGCTGGCGATCGACCGTCACGCCATGTCGTCCAACGGGGCCGAGACCGTCGACGTGCTTTCGCCCAACTTCGGCATGCCCGACTACTACCGGATCAAAGGGTCAAAGGAAATTCACCACAGCCGGATGATCGTGATCCGCGGCGGCGAGAAGCCCCTGTCGGAGCCAAACCGCCACTGGGGGACTTCGGACCTCGAGCCCGTGAACGCTGCTATTCGCCGCTTCGACCTGCTGAGCCTGAACATCGGCGAGCTGGTCGGCGAAAGCAAGCTGGACATCTTCAAGATGGAAAGCTTCGCCGACAAGATCGCCGCGGGCCTGGAAGACCAGGTCACCGAGGTGATCGCCGCCGTCCAGCGAATCAAGTCGATCACCAACAGCCTGCTGCTGGACAAGCAGGCCGAGTACGAACAGAAGGAACTGACCTTCACCGGGTTGAAAGACCTGATGGTCGAGTTCCGCAATGCGGTGGCCGGCGCGGCGGACATGCCGGTGACGATCCTGTTCGGCCAGAGCGCCAGCGGGTTTGCTTCCGGCAAAGAGGACCTGGCCGCCTACTACGACGGCATCAACGGCCTGCAGGAAAGCCGCCTGCGGCCCGCACTGGACAAGCTCGACAGCGTGCTGGCGCGCCAGGCGCTGCAGAGCGAACTGCCGGACGACTGGTGGTACGAGTTCCCCAGCCTGAACGTCATGACGGATGCCGAACGGGCGACCACCTTCGAAACCTTCGCACGCGGCGCAACTGCGCTGATCGGTGCCGGGGTGATCCGTGAGGACCAGGCCGCCAGCGAACTCAAGCAGTCGTCGTTCTTCGACAACATCAGCGACGACGATATCAAGCAACTGAAGGCAGTCGGCGGCCCCCTCCCCGGCACTGGTGGCGATCCCTATGCACTTGTCCCAAGTCCTCCAGCAGCAGCGGGCGGGCAAGCACCGTCACCGGCAGCTGCGCCCGGCAACCCCCTCCAAACGCACTGAGGTCTGGTATCGCGCCCAGCTTCTGGCGATGGTCGCGGCCATGCGCGCGGAGGTCGAGGGTGCCCTGGCAAACGTCACGGTAGGCGACCGCCGCCGGGATGAGCCCGCGCAAGACGGCTCGGCCATCGCCCTGGCCTTTCACCGGGCGTTGGACGCCGCGCTCGAGCGGCTGGCCCGGCAGCAGGTCGACCCGATGGTGCAGCGCCTGTCCGTGGGCATGATTCAGCGCGCCAATCAGCAGAACCATACCCAGACCGTCGAGGCCATCCTTCGCGCAATGGGCGTCGACGTCGGGGCCTTCGTGCTGGTCAGCCCGGCGATCAGGACGGCCATCGACGCGGCGGCGCTGGAGAACACGGCGCTGATCCGCAGCATCGCCAGCCAGTACCTGGACAAGGTCCGCGCTGCCATCGGCGTGGCGCAGGTGGCGGGCCGTCGCGCATCGGACGTCGCACGCGAGATCCGCGAAATCGGTGGCGTCACCGAGTCCCGCGCGCGCCTGATCGCCCGCGACCAGACCGCCAAGCTGAATGCCTCACTGACGCAGGCCCGCCAGACCACGCTGGGCATCAAGCGCTACCGCTGGTCCACGTCAGGCGACGAACGGGTGCGCGAGTCGCACCGAGAACTGAACGGTCAGGTGTTTTCCTGGGACGCTCCTCCATCCGTCGGCCACCCCGGCCACGACGTGCAATGCAGGTGCGTGGCCATTCCCATATTCGAGGACGACCAATGAAAAAGCAGCTGCTGGCCGACGTGAAGCTGTCGGCCCGGCGCAAGACCCCGCAGGGCTACATGGTGTTCCCTGGCTCCGTTCTGGGGCGCACGGGGATCCAGGAATATGACGGCGAGGAAGTCGGCGGCACCGCCGGCGAGATCGTCGGCCTGGACAGGCCCGAGGCCGAGGTGTTCAGGCCCGACGCCATTTCCAGCTTCGAAGGCATGCCGGTCACGCTGAACCACCCCGAAGAGCTCGAGGTGCTGGCAGTGACCTGGCGCCAGCACGCCGTGGGGGTCGTCATCAACGTGCGCCGTGAGGGCGATCTGCTGGTGGGTGACATCTGGGTCTACGACCAGCGCGCCGTCGACGCCATCGAGCGCGAAGGCATCGAGGAGCTGTCGCTGGGCTACTCCAGCGACCTGGAGGAAGGCGGTGCCCCTGGCGCGCACTTCACCCAAACCAACATTCAAGGAAACCACGTTGCGATCGTCCCGAGAGGTCGCTGCGGTGAGGCATGTCGTCTCGGAGATCAATCAAGGAAACCCATCATGAAACTTCTGGATGCGGTGCTCGGACGCCTTGGCCTCACCAAGCCGACCGACGCGCAAAAGACCCAGCTGGCGGACACCATCACGAACCTGGGCGTCGACCCCGATAGCACGGTCAAGACCGACGAGCCGCCCACGCCCAAGGGCGATGAAGACAAGCCGGCGCCCAAGGCGGACAACGACGACGCCACCAAAAAGGCCGACGAGGACGACGCCGCGCTGGCCGCCGCCAACGCCCGCATCGCCCAGCTGGAGGCGCAGCTGGCCGCCAACACCGCGACGCAGGCCGACGCCGAAGAAACCCGCGTCGTCGCCGCCGATGCCGCGCTGCGCTTCCCGCAAGTGCAGATCGCTGACGCCGCCAGCGCCCGCGTCATCCGCGAACGCGTGGTGGCCCACAAGGGCCTCTACACCGCGGACGAGGCGAAGAAGCTGACCGACTGCGACCTGAAGGCGGCCTATCAGGCCGCGCGCACGCTGCGCGACAACTCGCTGGGCCGTGCCCTGCTGGGTGACGGCAAGGCCGAACCGACCAAGGTCGTTGACTACAACTCGCTCTATCGCAAGGGAGCCTGAGCATGTCCTACAAGGAAAGCAACACCCTGGCCTTCGCGGGCCAGATCTCCAAGGTTGGCGAAGCACTTTCGCGCGCCACCGGCGAACAGAACGTGGGCGCCACGGTCGTGGCCGCTGGCCGTTTCGTGGCCATCGCCTCGCCGCACGGCATCAAGGCCCTGTCCGCCGTCACCGACCGCCTCGCGGGCGTGGTCGTGAAGTCTCACCTGCAGACGACCTACCAGCAGGACGAATACCTGTCGGTGGGCAAGGTCGGCCACGGTGACGGCATCTGGGTCGTGTTGGAAGGCGAGGCCCAGCGCGGCGACCTGGTGCACGTGCGCGTGGTCGCCGGCGAGGACCTGCCTACCGGCTCGGTGTCCGCCGCGGCAATTGCCGACGGCGAAACGCCGCAATCCATCGAGACCGACCTGGTCATCATCAACGTGGCGGACGGCCTGGCCGAAGTCACCCGCAAGGAATAAGCGATGAAATTCACCCTCAACGATGGCCTGAACATCCTGGTGCCCGCGCTGGCGGCCTTCCGCGAACAGATGGTCGAGGAAAAGTATCCCGAGATCGTTTTCCCGCAGTTCGTCCACGTCGACAACTCGGGCGGCACCGGCCTGACCGACAAGATCCATTTCGAGGTCGAGTCGGCCAGCGACCTGGACAATGGCCTGATCGGCGACAAGACCACCGACGTGGATACCGTCGACGTCGAATTCGCTGACCGTCGCTCGCCCATCGTGGCGTGGGCCAAGGGCGTGACCTACACCCAGCGCGAACTCGAGGTCTGCGCGCGGCTGAAGATCGACGTGGACACCCAGAAGCTGCGCGTGCTGCGCCAGAATGCCGACCAGACGCTGCAAAAGGTTGCGTTCGTCGGCCACGGCCGCGACAAGCGCATCAAGGGCCTGCTGAACGGCACCGGCATTGCCGCCAAGCCCATCAAGGTTGCCAAGCCGTTCGAAGAAATGACCGGCGACGAAGCGGCCAGCTGCGTGGTCGACATGTTCAAGACCGTCCTGGACAGCACGAAGCTGATCGCGGCGCCCGACACGATGGCGCTGCCCATGATGGACTTCGTCGAACTCGCGGTGAAGCCGCGCGGCGAAGGCCGCGACACCTCGGTGCTGGAATACGTCCGCGAAAAGCTGAAGGCAGCCGCCGGCAAGCCGGTCGAGATCAAGGGCATTCCCCTCACCTACGCCGACAAGGCTGGCGCGGGCGGCAAGAAGCGGGCGATTGCCTACATCAACAGCCCGCAGCACGTGGTGTTCGACATCCCCGTGCCGCCTGACCTGCTGGACACGCAGCAGAAGGGTCTGCTGGCCTGGCAGACGGGCATGCGCATGGACTTCGGCGGCGTCTCGTTCCTGGAGACGCAGTCGGCGGTCTACGCCGATTACTGACGAGGGCGCCATGGCAACCCCGACCCCGGCCGACCTCAAGACCCGCTACCCCGAGTTCTCGGACGTCGACGACGCCCGTGTGAAAGCACTGATGGACGAAGCGGCGCTGGAAATGTCGGTCCGGGTCTGGGGCCGTCTCTATGCCGTTGGCCTGCTGGCCCTGGCGGCGCACAAGCTGAAGGTGTCCAGCCGGAAGCGCGGAGGTGACGGCGCTGGCGCCTTGCCTGGCCCAATGACGTCCAAGAAGGCGGGCGAAATCCAGGTGGGCTACGCATCCGCGCCGATGACCAGCACCGACGATGCTTACTTCGCCGGCACAGCCTACGGGCAGCAGTACCTGCGACTGCGCCGATTGGTAGCTATTCCCGTGGGGGTGTCCAGATGAAGAAGGCCAAGCCCCGGATTGAAAAGAATTTCGATGCCAGGAAATTCAAGGCCCTTGAGGACCGTCTGACGGAGCTCGCCCGCAAGCACGTCGTCGTAGGCATTCCGGCCAGCAGGAACACCACCAGCGAACGAAGCGGCTCGCTGGCCGAGATTGCTGCGACGCATGAGTTCGGCTCTCGCAACGGAGACATCCCTGAGCGCGCACCGCTGCGCTCGAGCATGGTCAAGAACCAGGCCAAGTACATCAAACTGAACGAAAGCAACTTTCGTGACGTGCTGAACGGAAAAATCAGCGCGGACCAGGCCATGAACATGCTGGGCATGGCGGCCGCGACGGACGTCCAAGCCACGATTGCTGAAGGTTCGTTCACCCCCCTCAAGCCCGAAACCATCCAGCGCAAGGGCTCCAGCAAGCCGCTAATCGATACGGGCCAGTTGCGACAGTCCATCACCTATGAGGTCCGGTCCTCCCAAGTAAAGGGAGAGAAAGATGATTGACGTCTCGGAGATCTTCGACGACCCGGAGTTCCTGTCCGAAATTGGCCTGCGCCGCAGCACTGGGCAGCGCCAGGCAGATGGGACGTGGAGCGGTACCTATGGCGCGGCCGTGCCCACGGAAGCAACCGTCCACCCGAGCAAGCCCGATGACCTGCAGCTGCTGCCCGAAGGGGAAAGGCACCTGCCCTCCCTGAAGGTGTTCACCGAGGCGCCACTGGCCGCCGGTGACTTGATCGACTACCAGGGCCACACCTGGCGCGTCGCCGCTCTGGGCGACTGGAGTGCCTATGGATTTCACAACGCCGTCGCCGTTCGACATAGCGGCCCTGCGCAGCCTGCTGCGGGAGCTTTTGTCGTTGCCTGAAGGTTCCGTCCGCCCAGCGGACGACCCGGGCCCCACCGGCGATGCCCCTTTCCTGACCGTCCGCGAGCTGCTGTCCACAGCCAGGGGCGCGGCCCGCCGGGATTTCGATGGCGACGACGAGGTCGAGACCATCAGCCAGTCGGTGCAGGCAACCATCAGCGTCAACGCCTACGGCACCAATGCCCTGGCGCTCATGCGCAAGGCGCGCATGGTGCTTCGGTCCAGCCGAGGCCTGTCCGCCATGCGCCGGCAGCGCTTCGGCCTGGTGCTGACAGGCGACGTCCGCAACCTCTCGGCCGTCGTCGGCGCTGGCCAGGAAGAGCGGGCACAGATGGACCTGACCATTTCCTACACCCACACCGTCACTGTCGGGCAGCCCCGCATCGTGTCGGCGCCAATCACCGCCCGCACTGACACGGGCATTGTCCGCGAAACCATCGTCTCGGAGACCTGACCGCAATGTCCCTCCCCCTTTCTCAGATCGTCAACGTCCAGCTGAACACTCAGCCGGTATCGTCGCCCCGGCGCGACTTCAGCCTGCTGGCCCTCTTCACCAGCGAGCTGGCCCCTTTCACCGGCAACATCCACTACCTCGAGGTGGCGACTCAGGCCGACGTCGAGACGGCCTTTGGGACGGATTCCGATACCGCCCGCGCCACCCTGCCCTTCTGGTCCCAATCGCCCAAGCCCACGCGCATGCTGATCGCGCCGTGGCGCACGACCGGGGAGCAACCCCAAACCGTCGCCGCCGCCATGGCAGGGCTGACGGACCGCTACCCCGACTGGTATGCCGCCGTGTTCGTGGGCACGCTGTCGGACCAGCAGATCAAGGACGCCGCGGCATGGGTGCTGGCCGCCGACAAGAAGGTGCTCGGCCTCACGACCACCATCGCTGACCACATCGAAAACGACACGGCGCTCTCGCCCTTCGCTGATCTGGCCAGCCGCGAAAGCTATCGCACGGTGGCGCTGTACGACAAGGACGATCCGCACGCCATCATGTCGTGCCTGGCACGTGTCCTCAGTGTGAACTTCGCCGCCAACAACAGCACCATGACGATGAAGTTCAAGCAGCTGCCGGGGGTCAGTGCGGACAACATCACGCTCACCGAGGCCAACAAGTGCAAGGCCCTGGGCCTGAACTTCTATACCTACTTCGACCAGTCGGCCATGCTGGCCGAAGGCACGGTCATCGGCGGGCGCTTCTTCGACGAGATCCATATCCTGGACTGGTTCGTCGACGCGGTGCAGAAGGAGGTTTTTTCCACCCTCTACCGCTCGCCCACCAAGATCCCGCTGACCGACGCGGGCACCGCGCGCTTGATCGCCGCGGTGCGCAAGGTCTGCCGCGAGGGCGTGAACAACGGCGCGTTCGCGCCCGGCGTCTGGAATGGTGACCCCTTCGGCACCCTGGCCGCCGGCGACCGCCTGGACGACGGCTTCTACGTCTGGGCGGACACCGTCGACAACCTCTCCACGTCCGACCGCGAACAGCGCAAGGCGCCGCCCATCCAGGTGGCGCTGAAGCTGGCGGGCGCCATCCACAGCGCGGACATCATCGTCAACTTCGACCGCTAGGAAACGCACCATGCAATTCGACCCCAATCAGATCTCGCTGCTGCTCAGCGGCGTCGAGATCAAGGACTTCGCCGACGGCGCCGACGTGATCGCTGTTTCCCACTCCGGCCCGGCCGGCGCCTACACGATGGGCGCGACCGGGCGCGGCGTCTTCATCGCCAACGCAGATCGCTCCGGCACGCTGACGCTGAAGCTGCTGCAGCATAGTGACGACAACAAGTACCTGTCCGACCGGCTTGCCGCACAACGCAACTCGCTGAAGACCTTCGAGCCGCTCACGCTCGAGATCCGCGACCTTCTGAACGAAGACCAGGCCACCGGCCTTCGTGGCTACTTCACCGACCTGCCCACGTTCACCCGTGGCGCCGGTCACAACACCTCGACGTGGGTTATCGCGTTCGAGACCATCACCATCAAGAACGAGAAGGGTCTGTGATGCAGAAAGAACATCGACTGGAACTGAAGGGCGCCACCTATGTGATGCGCCCCGCGAATGCCACCGCCGCTTGGCGCGCCCTCAAGGCCGCTGGCGCCATCTTCAAGGGCATGGCCGTTTCCTCTGACAGCAAATCCGTGGACGTGGGCGTCCTGCTCGGCAATCTGGGAGACCCTGCTGTCGCTGAAATCGAGTCCCTGGTGTTCGAGCACACCAGCGTGATTCCCTCTGACGGCCAAGGTCAGCCCTTCAAGCTGTCGGCGCGGCTGGACGAACACTTCAACACCTGCCGCGACCACATGATCCCCGTCCTGATCGCTGGGGTCCGCTACCAGTACGCCGATTTTTTCGCCGGCGCCGCGCCGGCCCTGTCGCAGGTGAAGGCGCGATTCCAAGCCCTGGCCAGCTGACAGACTGGTTCCTCTTTCTGCCCGTCATGCGGGGCCTCTGCACGCTGCATGAGCTTAGAACGGTCTACACCCTCTCCGACGCCCTCGACCTTCACGACGCCATCGCCGACTGGGACGAGCTACAGCGCGCACAACAACCAAGGTCCCCCCAACCATGATCCTCGACGAGTTTTTGGTACGCCTCGGGGTCATCACAGACCCGAAAGACCTGGGCGATTTCAAGTCAGGCTTGCTCAGCGTCGGCGCGGTGGCCAGCGCTGTGGTGGGAACTGTCAGCGCCCTGGCTGGAGGCATCGGTGCCTTCTTTGGCGCGGCGCTGGGAAGTCTGGACAGCCTCAACGACCTGGCGCAGGACACGGCCACGGACCTGGGCTTCATCCAGCAGCTGGGATACGCCGCGCAGCTGAGCGGCTCGTCCGTCGAAGCGGCCAACGCGTCGGTCCAAGGCCTGGCCCGGACCATCGGGGAGGCCGCGTCGGGCGTGGGCCGCGGCGCTGAATCATTCAAGAAGCTGGGCCTGACGGCCAAGAACACGGACGGATCGGTAAAGGGCGTCGCCCAGATGCTCGAAGATGTGCGGGCCAAGATGGTTGGCCTGTCCAGGGCAGAGCAATTGTCGCTGCTGTCCAAGCTGGGGATCGACCCGAGCATGGTCGGGCTGCTGAGCAGCACCAACGCCGAGATGCTGACGCTGTTCGAAGAGGCGCAGGCGCTGGGGCTTGTCACCGCCGACGGCGCCGACGCCGCTGGCGAGTTCAACGACACCATGGACCAGATGAACATGGTGATGGGAGCATTGCGCACGAACATCGCTGTCGGCCTCGCGCCAAGTCTCACCGCCTTGGTGGGCCGATTCCGCGACTGGATCGTCCGCAATCGGGACCTGATCCAGAACGGGCTCAGCAAGACCGTGGAATGGATCCTGGCGATCTTCAACGCCATCCTGAACTTCCTGCGCGCCATCGACCAGGTCATCGATGCGACCATCGGATGGCGCGCCGCCCTGCTGCTGCTTGTTGCGGGTCTGGTCTTGATGAAGCGAGCGGCCATCGCGGCATTCGTCACGAACCCGGTGTTCCTGATCGCTGCAGCCATCGCTGGATTGATTGTTCTAGTCGATGACCTCATCACCTACCTGAAGGGCGGAAAAAGTGCTTTCGACTGGTCATTCGCCACGGGGCTGTTGAAGGACATCAGTGGCCACCTGGAGAACCTCACACGCGCCGTCGGCGTGTTCTGGGACCGATGGGGCAGCACCATCATGGGCGGCCTTGCCAGCCTCTGGAGCGCATTCAAGGGGTTCCTGGCGTGGCTGGTCAACGCTGTCGCCGCCGCATTCGCTCTGCTCACTGGCGATTGGGAGGGGTTCACCAAGTATGGCCAGGCGGCCATGGCGGGCCTGCTGCAGTATGTGACCGGGATATGGGAGGCCATATATGCCGTCGCGAAAGTCGTGTTCGGTGCGCTGGGAATCGACCTCGATGGCGTAGCCGCCGCCTTTTCGGCAGCCTGGGATGGTCTGGCCGCAGGGTTCTCTGCAGCCATAAACACCGTCACCGACCTCTGGGACGGGGCTATGGGAGTCATCATGACCGGCGTCGACAAAGTCCGCGGCGCGCTGAACTGGATCGGCAAGAAGCTGGGGCTGAGCAGCGACAGCGTGGTGACGGTGGCGCAAGAGGCGGGGAACGCGGCGGACTCTGCACAGCGCACGGCCGCCGGCGCCAGCGCAGCAGCAGCTGCAGCCGCAGGGGCGCCGCTCGGCGGCCAGCCAGCCCAGGCAGGCGGCACCGTGAACATGCAGAACCAGTTCAACATCACCACGAACGATCCGAAGGCGGCCGCGACGCTGGCGGCCGATGCTGTCGCCCGCCAGCAGGCCCAGGCATCGCGCAACGTCGACGGCCCCTACAAGCTGTAAGGATCCACATGGCCACGCAACCCGTTTCCATCCGCGCGATCGACAACATCACGCTGGACGCGGTGGTCTCCGAGGGCCACACGTCGACGCTACGCATCTCTGATAACCCCATCGAGTCTGGCGCCGATATCGCAGACCATGCGACGCTGGAGCCGCGGTCGCTAGCGATCACAGGTGTTGTCGTCGACTACGAGCCCCAAGAGGGCCGCGCGGCGTCGTCATCCCTGGCCGGCGTCCGGCCCGCGCCCGGGTTCCTCGACAGCATCCCGCTGCCTGCCGCCGTCAATACAACGTCACCAGCCGCGCAGTCCTATGCGGCGCGGGCGCTGACGTCCTTCCGGGAAGGGCGGACATCGCAGGCGGCAGCGCCTGGCGCCGGCCTGGGCACGCGCCCGCAGCGCGAAATCGCGCCCTGGATGACCGGTGGCCAAGTCACCAACAACGCCGACTCGTCAGGCACGGGGGACCGTCTCCAGCGCGTGTACGACTCCCTGCTGGCGCTTCAGAAGTCGGGAAAAACTGTGACTATCACGACAGGCCTGCGGCGCTACGACAACATGCTGCTGCAGATGGTCGCGGCCACGCAGGACCAGGACGGGTCTGCACAAATCAGCATCAACGCGCGCGAGATTTTCATTGTGAAGTCCCGCACGGTCAGCGGGGTGCGCGTGGCAGGAACCAGCCAGTCCGGCCGGGCTGGGTCGCAGGCTGCAGACAAGGCGGACCGAGGCAAGACCCAGCCACAGGAAAGCAGTGACACCAGCCTGCTGGGCAAGATCAAAGGCGCTGTCGGGGGGGACGACTGATGCAGCGCGTACCCGTTGACGCCCACCCCTATCAAGAACAGTCATTCGAGATCGGCGACCGCCGCATCCGGCTGACCCTGCGTTTCAACGCCATTGGCGAATTCTGGGCCATCGACGTCTTCGACGAGGCGGCTCAGCAGCATGTGGCGCAGGGCCTGGCGCTGGTTGTCGGCGTGCCGGTGCTGTGGCGCAGCACGGTGCCCTACTTCTTCTGGGTCACCGATGAGAGCGGCGCCAACCTGGATCCCGCCCGCCAGGACGACTTGGGGCTGCGCTGTTTGGTCTATGTCGGGCTGAAATCGGAGGTCCTATGACCCAGCAGTTTGGCCGTCAGTATCGGCTCGAAGTGGGCAACGCCACGGCAGGCATTGCCATTGATGGCCTGCGCGTGGCCTTCGAGGTATCGAAAACCATCGACTCGAAGCCCAACCCGGGGAAGATCCAGATATGGAACCTGAACCGCTCCAACATGGCGGCGCTGCTGGACGGGCGCTACGACCGCGCCAGATTGTGGGCTGGCTACGAGACGATGCGCGTGCTCTATGCAGGCGACATCGTGAAGCCGCGCATCAAGCGCGACGGCATGGACTTCGTGCTGGAGCTCGAATGCGGCGACGGTGAGGTCGACCACCGCACCGCGCGCGTGTCCACCTCTCTGGCGGGAGGCACAAGAAATAGTGACGCGCTGCGCGCCGCGGCTTCCAGCATGGGCAGGGCCACGCCTGGCGCAATGGACGTGCCACGCGACACGATCCTGCCACGCGGCCGGGTATTGAACGGCGCAGCCCGGGACGTGCTTACCGACCTGGGAGCCGACCAGGATGCCGACTGGTCGGTACAGGACGGCGAACTGGTCTTCATCCCGACAGACAAGGTGCTGCCAACCGACGCGGTGGAACTGTCTCAGGAAACCGGCATGGTGGGCGGGCCAGAGGCCACCGACAACGGCCTGCAGCTGACCTGCCTGCTGAATCCGGCCCTGGCCATCGGCGGCCTGGTTCGTGTGCGCTCGATCCTGCCGTGGTTCGACGGCGACTACAAGATCGTCGCGCTCCAGCACAGTGGTGATGCCCTCGGCGGCGACTGGCTGACCAAGATCACCGCCGTGGGCGGGAAATTCAAGAAGATCGAGTCCAAGTCATGAGCCAATTCCAGCAAGAAACCCCATCGCTGGATGCAGCAAGCCGGTCCATCACCAACGACGCGGTGCGGCGCCTGCGCACGGCGCTGCCCGGCAGAGTGGTGTCGTTCGACCCGGAGCGGCAAACCGCCGTCATCGAGGCCATGACGCACCAGGTGCTGCAGGATGGCGCCGCGGCGGCCATCCCCCCACTGTTGGACGTGCCAGTGCAGTTTCCGCGCGCCGGCGGCTTCGTCATCACCTTCCCCGTGAAGGCCGGCGACGAAGGGCAGATCATCATCAACGACCGTTGCATTGATGGATGGTGGCAATCCGGCGCGGGAGGCGCGCCGCTGGCGCACCGGCTGCACGATCTGAGCGACGCCACATTCATCCCGGGGATCACCTCCCTGCCCCACGTCGTCCGCGATTTCGCCACAGATGCCGTGGTGCTGCGCAACCTGGACGGCGACGCGTACGTGCGCCTCGGCGAGGATCGGCGCATAGAAATCGGCGGCGAGCTGCTGACTGTGAAGTGCCCCGCCGTCTTCGAAAAGGTCGTCACCTACCAGGACGGCATCGACGGCACGGGCGGCAGCAACGGGAACCGCCTGCGGGGTGGGATGACCCTCGAGGGAGGCCAGGTCACCCACGACGGCAAGAACATCGGTTCCACGCACGGTCATACGGGCGTGGCCGCCGGCGGCGACACATCAGGGGGGCCGGCATGAGGGTAAGGCGCCTCGACAGCAATCACGATTGGACGTTTGGCCGCGGGCGGGCCTGCTATGCGGGCACGTCGGAATCGGTCGCCCAGCGCGTCAAGACACGGCTCCAGTCCTTCATCGTGGACTGGTTCCTCAACCTGGATCACGGCCTGCCCTGGCTCGCTCGCATGGAGCGGCCGGCAGACCTGGACCAGGTGGAACTCGACGTAAAGCGCATCACGCTCGAAACCGAGGGCGTGGCCGAAATCCTTTCCTACGAGCAGGACCTGGACACGCGCACACGGGTCCTCCAAATCCGGCTGCGCGTGCGCGACATCTACGGCGCTGAGCTTCCGATCACGGCCACCCGGGCATAGCCCCACCAACACCAACGAGATCACCATGGGACAGCTAACCCCTCAAGGGTATGTAGCTGAGCGTCTGGACGCCATCTTGCGCGACCTGGACGCCGGCTTTCGCGCCATCTACGGCGCCGACATCAACCTGGACCCTGACAGCCCAGACGGCCAGATGCTCGGGCTGATCGCCCAGGCGAAGGCGGACCTGGAACAGCTGGGCGAGGCCATTTACAAGGCATTGGATCCCGACCACGCAGCCGGAGCGTGGCTGGAACAGCGCGTGGCCTATGCCGGCCTGCTGCGGCGTGGCGCGCGCTTCAGCTATCTGCGCGGTGCACTGCTGACTGGCACAGCCGGACGGGAGATTCCCGCCGGCGCGATCATCGAGGACGAATCCCGCGTGCGCTGGCAGAGCGTCACCACTACCGTGCTGGGCGCCGATGGCCAGGCACGCGCCGACTTCCGGAGCGAAGATGCCGGCCGATTCGAACTGCCCGCGGGCGCGTCCATCGCGATGGTGACTCGCGTGTTGGGCTGGGACGCTATCGAGACACTGGCTCCGGCAGAGGCCGGCGACGACGAGGAAACCGACAGCTCACTGCGCGGGCGTTTCTTCCGTAGCCGCGCGCGGTCTGCCCAGAACAGCGCGGACGGCATCGTGGCCGCCCTGCTGGCGCTGCCGGACGTCCGCGACGCCGATGTGCTGGAGAACTACACCAGCGTTGAGGACGCCAATGGCGTACCGCCTCACAGCATCAACGTGATCGTCGATGGCGGACTGGATGCGGAGATCGCCCGCGCAATCTGGGACAAGAAGACGGGCGGCACCGGTATGCGTGGCGACACGACAGTGGCCGTTCTGGACCGCCGCCAGCGCCCGAGGCGCGTGCGGTTCGATCGCCCCTCCCCGGTTGCCTGCCGGGCCTACCTGGAGGTTCGCCGCAGCGCCACCTTCACCGCCATCGACACCGATGCGATTGCCGCCGCGCTCGCGGGAACACGCTTCGCCTTCGGTGAGCACGTGGAACTGACCCGCCTGTACTCGCCCATCAACTCGGTACCTGGATTCTGGGTGCAGACATTGCGGATTGGCCGCGTAGGCGAGCCGCTGGCGGAAGCGAACGTCGATATCGGCGTGCGCGAGCAAGCGCGCTTCGCCACCGCCGATATCGAGGTGCACGTCCTATGACCTACGACAAGCTGCTGATCTGGCAGTACCAGGACAAGCCCCGGGCCTCGGCCACGGCCGCGCTGATCGACGGCATCTTCACGGACACCTGGCGCGGACTGGCGCAACTGCCTTTGGCGCTGAGCATCGCCCATGCCGAGGGCGCGAACCTGGACTTGGTGGGCAAACACGTGGGCCAGTCGCGTGTGCTTTCGGGACTGGCGCCGCGCGGCCTGTTCGCATTCGCTGGCGCGCCTGGCGGGCTCGGGTTCCGGCGTGGGCAGACCGGCGGCGGAAAGTGGTATCGGGCGGGCGACCCCGTCACCGCGTCGGTGCGCCTGGACGACGACGACTACCGCTTCCTGATCCGCTGCCGCGTGGCCCGGAACTACATGACCGGCACGATCGAGAACATGACCGACATGCTCGAGTTCATCTTCGGGGCGGGCAGCACGGCCTACGACCAATTCGACATGTCCGTGTCGGTCCTAATCCAGGCCCAGGCCATCACGGAATTCAAGCGCTACGCGATCACCACCCTCGACATCCTCCCGCGACCTGTCGGCGTGAGCATCAAGTTCTATATGGCGCTGCCTCAGGTGGCGTTCGGATTCCGCGGCGCACCTGGCGCCGCCGGCTTCAACAACGGGGTATTTGCGAGGTTTCTCCAATGACGATCTATCAACGGCCCGACGAGCGGGTTTTTTCCGAGAACGCCCAGCCCGGTGAGGTGCAGGAGTTTCCCGACGTCCCGCGCGGCTGGGGCGTCGCCTTCGAGCAGAGCGAAGGCAAGCCGCCCATGGAATGGTTCAACTGGCTGCACCGCCGGTTCGACCGCGCGTTGCGCTATCTGATGCAGCGGGGTATCCCCGAGTGGTCCATCACCGAGGACTATCCGGTGCATGCGCGCGTGCAGCACAACGGCGCTACCTATCGCGCGCTCGTCCCCTCGGTTGGCATCGAGCCCGGGACCTCTGTCATCACGTGGCGCCCTTGGGCCAGCAGCAGCGCCAGCGATATCGACGCGGGGGTCCTGGCTGTGGCGCGTGGGGGGACTGGCCTGACCGGGGTCGCAGTTGGCGACGTGCTCATGGGCGGCGGCAACAATACGGTCATCGGCCGCACCATGCAGCAGTTGCTGAAGGATCTCGGTGGTATTGCAACCGAAGCCGAGGCGCAGGCCATGACGCGTAATGACGTCTTTATGACGCCGGCCATGCTGAGGGCGGCCTTTATGGGTCCGAACTTGAACACGGGCACTCAGGGATTCATGCGGCATCCCAGTGGCCTTATCGAGCAATGGGGCCGCGTCGACGTCGTCCCGGGCACGCGTTCACGCGTCACGTTCCCCATTACCCACCCGACCGCGCTACTCAATTTCCAACTGGTCAACCCCGCCGGCACGACTTCCGGGTATGCCGACCGATTTGCCGGCTGGCCTGAATATTCGCTTGCCTGGGCGGACGTGGTTCTCAGCAATCAAGCGGGCCACGCAACCGTCTGGTGGCGCTCTCTCGGCATCTAAAGTAGAGGAACCCAAATGTTCTACATCGAGTTCGACGCGGCCGGCCTATTGATCGGCCGATACACCACCATGATTCACGGGGAGAGCATCCCGGCGGGCGCAGTGCAGGTCGAGGAAACCGTCTTCGCACAGACCATCGCAGAGACGGATGGCATCTGGAAGTGCCTGCCTGACGGCAGCATCGTGAAAACCCCCGTACCGCCTCCTACTGCCGATGAGCTGGCCCTGGCAGCCTCATCGGATCGGCGCGCGTTGCTGGCCGATGCAGCACTGCACATCGCGCCGCTGGCGGATGCCGTGGAGCTGGGGACGGCAACCGAGCAGGAAGCCGCCGCATTACTGGCCTGGAAGCAATACCGCGTGGACCTCAGCCGCATCGAACAGCAGCCCGAGTACCCGCACTCCATCGAATGGCCGCAGCCGCCGGACTGATCCCAGGTCCGCATGTCCGCAGTTTCCTAAAAAAACCTTAGCCCGCATCTCGCGGGCTTTTCTTCGTCTGTTGGAGGCGCCATGCCCCAGAGGATCATCAAGATGCAAACCGAGATCGCTTCGGAGGCCACCAAGGCCACGCCGCCCGCAGCCGTGGCAGCCGTCGAGGCTTTGTCCCATGCTGGGCTCGGCCCAGTTGGCTGGGCAACCATTGTCTACATCGCCCTGCAGGCGGCCTATTTGCTGTGGAAGTGGCGGCGCGACTACCTGCGTGACCGCAACGCCGGGGAGGCAGGGTGATGAGCATCAGTACACGAATCGCCGGCGGCGTGATCGCAGCGGCTATCTCCTTGGTGGCGGCGTGGGAGGGACGGTCCTTGATCGCCTACGCCGACCCCATCGGGATCCCGACCATCTGCGAGGGCTATACCCACAACGTTCGCCTGGGCGACACGGCCACGCCCGAGCAATGCGATGCGCTGACTCGTCGGGAGGTCGTGGCCGCGCTGGCCGTGGTCGACGCCTCTGTGCGTCACCCCTTGCCTGACGGCGTGCGCGTGGCGCTTTCCTCGTTCGTTTACAACGTCGGCCCGGGTGCCTACCAAGGGTCGACGCTGCTGCGCCTGCTGCGCGCTGGCGACCTTCGTGGCGCGTGCAACCAGCTGACGCGCTGGGTGTATGCCGGCGGGAAAAAGCTGCGCGGTCTGGAGCGGCGACGCGCCGCAGAGAGGGAAATATGCCTTTCCGGACTTTGATGGGAGGCTGGCGCGGATACGTGGCTGCTGCTGCCAGCGCGGCCATTCTTGCCGGTGGGACAGCCTGGACCATGCAGGGCTGGCGCTATGGCGAGCGCATCGCCGTCCTGGAGCGCGACCAGGAGAAAGGGCGGGCCGACGCCAACGCTGCTGCACTGTCGAGCCTGCGGACCGACCTCCAGACCATTTCCGACGCCGCACGCCGGGCTGTCGCCGATGCCTCGGCGTTGCCTGGCCGCATCGGCATCATTTCCAAGGCCCTGAAAAATGCGATCCCTCTGCCTGCTGGCTGCCGTCCTGACGATCTCCGGGTGCGCAGCCTCACCGACGCAGTACGTGCCGCGAACGATACCGCCGCTGGACAGCCAACTGGCCGCTCCGTGCCCGGTGCTGCCCGACCCGCCGCAACGCCCTGACGATTACGACGCCTGGCAGCTATGGGCGCAGGACCGGGTGTTGGTGGCGTATGGGATCTGCGCCGCTCGCCATCGGGAGACAGTGAGGGCGTGGCCGCAGGACTGACAGGTGGGGGTCACTTCCTGTCGCGGAATGGCTCAAATAGCCGGGCGTAGTCGTCGGGGTCGTGAGGCGGCGGCGCGGCCTTTCGCTTGCCGGTCGCGGCAGGCTCAAGCGTCAGCTTTTCGGCGCGCCTGCGCTGCACCACCGGCACCTCATCCAGGTCAGCCTGAGCAACACCTGCGACGGTGGCATTGATTCTGGGGTTGGGCCCCAGCGACGCCATCACCTGGTTGAACCGCAGCGCCAGGGCCTGATAGTGCCGGATCTCCCATAGCAGCCGCCACGTGTCGGTGCCAGGCTGGGACCGTGCAGTTATCTCGTGTAGCTCGTTGTCGGTTAGATAGGGTCGGAATGGCATGGGAATGCACTGTTTATTCATACAGTTTATTCCAGGAAAATACGGCGACGGATCAGCGGGGCTCCCGCTCTGCCACTCGGTCCGCAGGGTAGGCATGCAGGAAATCGCGCGACGCGCTGGCGGGGGCTGTCAGCCAATCGAGTTAGGTGCCATCTCTCGGCCTCATCGAGCATCGCTCCGGCGATCAGAAACAATTTCGAAAGAGAGTGAGCGTTTGAAATTGGCGGGCCATCCCGGCCTTGGCAATGAATCCAGCCGGCCCGGCCATCGATCCTTGGGCGGCCCCCACATGTCCCGAGCGGCGGCACTGGATAGAACACTGGATATTTGACAGTGTCCAATATTCTGTTCAATAAACGCCCAAAACAAAAGCGCCCGCTTACGCGGGCGCCCTTGAGGATACTGGTGGCGCATCCCTGATTCGAACAGGGGACCTGCGGATTATGATTCCGTCGCTCTAACCGGCTGAGCTAATGCGCCTTCGGAAAACCGAAGACCAAGATTCTAGCACGGTTTTCCCGATTTGCATCAAGCCCGTATGTTGGCCGGGCCACGGGCCAATCCGGCGCGATACGGGCGCTTACGGCTCGTAGCCAACCGCACAGCCCCCGCGGGGCGGTGATCGGCACAATGAACACATTCTCCGGACTTCAGAACTTCTCAAAGGAGCCACGATATGTTCAGCCTTCACCGCAACAAGCCCGTCCGTCATCGTGACAACATGGAACGCAGCTTCCGCGACCTGCTTTCGAGCACGGAAGACCTGCTGCGCTCGACCGCCGCCCACACCAGCGAGGAAGTCGACGGCGCCCGCGCCCGACTGAAGCGCCAACTGGCTCACGCCCGCGAACGCGCCCATGACTGGGAAGAAGTGGCCCTGGCCCGCACCGGCCAGGCCGCGCGCGCCGCGGACGACTACGTGCACGCCAATGTCTGGAAGTCGGTGGGCGCGGTGGCCGTGGTCGGCATCGTCATCGGCTGCCTGGCCGCATCGGCCTGCCTGGGCAAGCGCTACTGAACACGCCCGACAACGCGGCGGCGCGGGGCTCGCGGCCTCGCCTGCCGTCGCGCGGCCCCCAATGGGCACCCGAATGGGCCGGGCACTGACACAAGGAGACCGACATGTCCTTGATTGTGGCAGCACGCTTCGAGACCTTCGATGCCGCGCAGGCGGCAGCCGGCAAGCTCTTCGCCCAAGGCTGGGCCGAGGACGCCATCAACATCTTTTTCGTGAATCCGCCCGGGGCGCATGACCGATACCCGGTAGGGGGCGACCGCGCGGTCGATCCGGATGCGAAGGGCGCACAGAAAGGCGCGTGGAGCGGTGCGGCCCTTTGCGGGGCCGTGGGTGCCGCGATCGGCGCCGGCCTGCTCGCGCTCGTCGGCGGCGCGGGCTGGGGCCTGGTGGTGGGCGGCGCGCTGGGCGCCTACCTTGGGGCATTCGCCGGGGCATTGCTGCTGGCGGGCCGGGGCAAGGCAGCCTTTCCCTCGCTGGCTGGCGAAACGTCCCCCGCCAAGGTCCGCCCGGCAGGCGTCCTGCTGGCCGTGCACGTCGAAGCAGGCCAGCAGCAGGACGTGGCCCAAAGGCTGCGTGAACTGGGCGGCTCCGACGTGGAGCGGGCGCAGGGCCGCTGGCGCGAGGGTCGCTGGGTGGACTTCGATCCCGTCGAGGCGCCACAGCCCGTCACGCCTGGCGACGCGCCGCCCAATGCGGGCGCGCCCATGCGCTAGACACCCGCTTGCGGGTCAATGATCCATGTGAATCAGTACGGCACTTCCCCATTCCGAGACAGGAGAATCACCATGAGCACGCTCAAGAAAAACCCGGAAAGCGCCGACCAGGACAAGCAGCGCAAGGAAAACGAAGGCCCGGGCGCCTTCACCCAGGAGTTCAAGGAAGAAGGCACGGCCAGCGACCTGAAGCATGGCGGCTATCAGAAGCCCGGCCAGGGTGGCTACCAGGGCAGCTATGACGAGGGCAAGTTCGAGCACCACCCGCTGGCGCCCGACGCCGCCGAAGAGGCCCGCAACGCGCCCACCGACAGCGACGTGAAGCTGATCGAGGACGTGCGCGCCCGGCTGGCGGAAGGCGGCCCTTTCCTCGATGCCCATGACCTGAACGTGAGCGTGGAAGGCGGCCGCGCGGTGTTGACCGGCAGCGTCGCCGAGGCGCATGTGCGCGAGGACATCGAGGCGGCCATCGCCCAGTCGCCTGGCCTGGCCGGCGTGGACAACCGCATCGCGGTGCGCTGAATGTGAATGCGCTGCGAGGCTTGGGGGCAGCGGCCGCCTGCGCGCTGCTGACCCATTGCGCTTCCGTGCCAGGACCGGAGGTCCTGGCCGAGCAGCGCGCGCAGGTCCAGGCAGCGCGGGAGTCCGGCCAGGAAGGCTACCAGCGTGGCCGTGACATCGTTCGCGATGCCACCAGCAGCAAGCAGGATGACTTCCTGGCCTTGCACATGGCGGTGGAAGAAGCCGTCAGCGCGCAGCCGCTGTGGCCGCGCAATTCGGTGCGGCTGCTGACCGATGGCCCCGCCACTTACAAGGCGATGCAACAGGCGATCCGCGCCGCGCGGCATTCGATCCGCCTGGAAACCTATATCTTCGACGACGACGAGATCGGCAACCTGTTCGCCGACCTGTTGATCGAACGTGCCCGCGCCGGCCTGGACGTGGCGCTGATGGTCGATGCCATCGGCACGCTGGCGGCCAGCGAGGAGATGTTCGCGCGCATGCGCGATGCCGGTGTGCAGGTCGTGGTGTTCAACCCCCTGAATCCGCTGGCGGCCAGGGCCGGCTGGTCGGTGAACGAGCGCAGCCACCGCAAGATCCTGGTCACGGACGGCCGCGTGGGCTTCCTGGGCGGGATCAATGTGAGCGGGGTTTACGCCTCGTCCTCCCTGCTGGGCAAGCGCGACTCGCAGGAAGCGAAAGGGGCCGACGACGCGCCCTGGCGCGATACGCACGTGGAGATTCGCGGCCCGGCGGTGCAGCGCATCGAGGAAGTGTTCCTGGAAGGTTGGAACGAACAGAAGGGGCCGCCCATCGCGCAGCGCCAGACGCTGGGCGCCGCGTCGGCAGCGGGTGACCTGACGGTGCGCATCCTGGCCAACCAGCCCGGCGAGGAAGACGGCTACACGGTATATCTGACGCTGATGTCGGCGCTGCAAAGCGCGCAGAAGCGTATCTGGATCACGATGGCCTATTTCGTGCCGGACCCGGCGTTCGTGCAGGCGCTGCAGGAAGCCTCCCAGCGCGGCGTGGACGTGCGGCTGATCCTGCCTGGCTTCACCGATTCGAAGCTGGTGTTCCACGCCGGCCGCTCGCACTACACGTCGCTGCTGAAATCCGGCGTCCAGCTGTATGAACGCAAGGATGCCCTGCTGCATGCCAAGACCATCGTGATCGACGGCGTGTGGTCGACGGTGGGCTCCAGCAACCTGGACTGGCGCAGCTTCGCGCTGAACCACGAGATCAACGCGGTGATCCTGGGCACCAGCTTCGCCAGGGAAATGGAAACGCTGTTCGAGCAGGACCAGCAGGCGGCCGAGCGCGTCACGCTGGAGCAATGGCGCTCGCGTGCTGCGGGTGACCGCCTCATGGAAGGCTTCTCGCGCCTGTTCGAGCGCTGGCTTTGAAGTGTCGGCCCCTGCCCCGCAACCCGTCAGCCCGGGCGCGATTTCCATGAGGAACTCCGCCATCACAACAATCGGCGGCACACCCCTGTGCTAGCCTGTTCCTGACCGATGGCCGTGCCATCGCCCCGAGGAGTCCCATGCTGCCCCAGACCCTGTCCGAACTGGACGAGATCCGCGACCGCTGCCTGAAACTGGTCCAGCGCAAGGCCCTGCTGTCGGCAGGCGCCGCGGCCGTGCCCGTGCCCGGCCTGGACGTGGGCACCGACGTGGCCATCCTGATGCAGTTGCTGCCCCAGATCAACGAGCGTTTCGGCCTGAGCGCCAAGCAGATCGACGCACTCAGCCCCGACACCCGCAAGATCCTGACCGCCAGTTCGGTCAGCCTTGGCACCGAGTTCCTGGGCCGCGTGCTGACCCCGCAACGCGTCATCACGGTGCTGCAGAAACTGGGCGTGAAGAAGCTGGCGGGCAAAAGCGCCGCCAAGATCGTGCCCATCGTGGGCAGCGCCGTGGCGGCCACCGTCAGCTACGTGGTCCTGCGCCGCATCGGCGTGAAGCACATCAACGAATGCTACGAAGTCGTGCGGCGCACGCTGATCGCCGAAGGCCATCGCGACGTGATAGAGGTCGACGCCGTGGAAGTCCCGACGCGCACCCGCTGACTTCCGCATGTCACCGCCCGACACCGCCGCGCCGCCCGCCTACCGCCCGCCCGCCCTGCCCCGGCCCATGCTGCCCGCGGGCAGCCACCTGTTGCGCCTGGCGCCCAACCCGTCAGGGCGCGACCTGGCCGTGGGCGATATCCACGGCCACTTCTCGAAGCTGCGCGACGCCCTGGCGCGCGTGGGCTTCGACGGCGCGCGCGACCGCCTGCTGAGCGTGGGCGATCTCATCGACCGCGGGCCCGAGAGCGAGCGGGCGCTGGAATGGCTGGCGCAGCCCTGGTTCCATGCCGTGCGCGGCAATCACGAGGACTATCCGGTGCGCCTGGTGCGCACCGGCCTGGTGGACAGGGAGAACTACGCGCGCAACGGCGGCGGCTGGTTCCTGGCCTTGCCGCCCGAGGCGCAGGCGCGCCACGCGGCGGCGTATGCACAACTCCCTTATGCCCTGTCGGTGCCGACGCCGCAGGGGGAAGTCGGGATCATCCACGCGGCGTCCCCTTCGCGCGATTGGCAACGCGTGGCGCAGGCGCTGACCTTGCGCAGCGCGCGCGGCCTGGCCACCTGGTCCCGCCGCAAGGCGCAGGAAGGAGACACCACGCCGATCGCAGGGGTACGCGCCGTCGTGGTGGGCCACCAGCCCATGGCAGACCCGCTGGTGCTGGGCAACGTGCACTACATCGATACGGCGGGCTGGACGCCCGAGGGGCGCTTCACCCTGCTGGACCTGGCGACGCTGCAGCCCGTCTGAACGCGACGCTCAGGCCAGCGCGTGCTGTCCGCGCGCAGCCGATGCCGCGGCCACCGGCGCATCGGAAGACACATAGGAAAACGCCACGCGCTTGACGTTGCACAGCAGCTCGTACGAGATCATGCCGGCGGCCTCGGCCACGCGATCCACCGGCACCTGCGCGCCCCACAGCTCGACCTTGCTGCCCACGCCGGCCTGCGGCAGGTCGGTCAGGTCGACCGTCATCATGTCCATCGACACCCGCCCGAAAAGCGGCGCCAGTTGGCCGTCCACGGCAACCGGCGTGCCGGCGGGCGCGTTGCGCGGGTAGCCATCGGCATAGCCCATCGCAATGAGGCCCACGCGCGTGTCGCGGCGCGTGACGTCGCGCGCGCCGTAGCCGACGGGCTCGCCGGCGGGCAGCGTGCGCACCGCGAAGATCTCGCTTTGCAGGGTCATGACCGCGCGCAAGGCATCCTCGCCCTCGCGCGGCAGCATGCCGCCAGGGTCGGAGCCATACAGCATGATGCCCGCGCGGCCCCAGTCGCGCCGGGCGGGGGACCAGCCCACGATGCCGGCGGAATTGCACAGGCTGCGCGGGCCGGGCAAGGCGCCCACGGCGGCGTCGAAACAGGCCACCTGGGCGGTGGTCATGTCGCTGGCGGGTTCGTCGGCGCGCGCGAAGTGGGTCATGAAACCGATCTCGCCCACGGCCGGCAGCGCGCGCAGGCGCGCATGCGCCCACTCGACCTGCGCAGGCGTGAAGCCTGCACGGTGCATGCCCGAATCCACCTTCAGCCAGACCTGCAGCGGCCGCGTGTCGCGCAGGCGCTGCAGCATCTCGATCTGGACGTCGCTGTGCACGACCAGCGCGCAATCATGGCGCGCCGCCTCCTGCGCATCGTCATCGGAGAACGCGCCTTCCAGCACCAGGATGGGACCGTCGATGCCTGCCATGCGCAGCAGCGAAGCTTCCTGCATGAAGGCGACCGCATAGCCGTCGGCCAGGCCTTGCAAGGCGCGGGCGCAGGCGATGCTGCCATGCCCATAGCCATTGGCCTTCAGCACGGCCATCACCTGACCGCCGTGCAGGCGCCGCGCCAGGGCGTAGTTGTGGCGCAAGGCATCCAGGTCGATCAGCGCGCGGGCGGGGCGGGTCATGCGGGCACTCCGTGAAATACGAACATCAGATGCAATGGTACTCGCCCCGGGCAGGATGCCCGGGGCGGCGGATGAGACACAAGGACGAGGGGGGCGGCAAGGCAGCTCGCCCGCCCCTTTTTTCAGGCAGAAGCGCCGACGGCGTGGCGTGAGACGCCGGCCCGAGGCGCGCCATCGGCGCCGTAGCGCGAGATGTCCAGGCCTTCGGTGGAAATCTCGGGCTTGCGGCCCATCAGCAGGTCGGCCAGCAGGCGGCTGGAACCGCAGGCCATGGTCCAGCCCAGCGTGCCGTGGCCGGTGTTGAGATACAGGTTTTCGTAGCGCGTGCGGCCGACGATGGGCGTGCCGTCCGGTGTCATCGGGCGCAGGCCGGTCCAGAACTCGGCGCGCGCGACGTCGCCGCTGCCCGGATACAGATCGTTGACCACGCGCTCCAGCGTCTCGCGGCGACGCGGATTCAGGCGCAGGTCGTAGCCCGAGAGCTCGGCCATGCCGCCCACGCGGATGCGGCCGTCCAAGCGCGTGACGGCAACCTTGTAGGTCTCGTCCAGCACCGTGGACGTCGGCGCGGCGGCCTCGTCGGTCATCGGGATGGTCAGCGAATAGCCCTTGACCGGGTACACCGGCAGGTCCAGGCCCAGCGGCGCCAGGAAATCACGGGTGTAGCTGCCGAAGGCGGCGACATATCGGTCGGCGCGCAACACTTCTTCGCCCAGGCGGACGCCCGCGATCCGGCCGTTCTCAACCATCAGGCCGTCCACCTGCTGGCCCGTGCGGAACACCACGCCTTGCGAGGCGGCCAGCTCGGCCAGGCGGCGCGTGAACAGATGGCAGTCGCCGGTTTCATCGTTGGGCAGGCGCAGCCCACCCGCCAGCTTGTCCAGCGAACGCCGCAGGCCCGGCTCGATTTCGGCCAGGCGGTCGCGCGAAATCAGTTCATAGGGCACGCCGCACTCTTCCAGCACGGCGGTGTCGCGTTGCGCGGCCTGCATCTGCGCCGGATCGCGGAACAGCTGCATCAGGCCTTTCGTGCGCGACTCATACTGGATGCCGGTGTCGTCGCGCAGCGCGCGCAGGCAGTCGCGGCTGTACTCCGCCAGCCGCAGCATGCGCTCCTTGTTGATGGCATAGCGCTCGGAAGAGCATTCGCGCAGCATGCGGGCGATCCAGCGCAGCTGATAGGCGCTGCCGTCGGGACGGATGGCCAGCGGCGCATGGCGCTGGAACATCCACTTCAGCGCCTTCATGGGAATGCCGGGCGCGGCCCACGGCGTGGAATAGCCCGGCGAGACCTGGCCTGCGTTGGCGTAGCTGGTTTCAAGCGCCACGCCAGGCTGGCGGTCGATGAGCGTCACGTGCGCGCCCTGGCGCGCAAGGTAATAGGCGGACGTCACGCCGATCACGCCGCCGCCCAAGATGACCACGTTCATGGCATTCCCCTGTTGTTTGGTGTAAGTCAATTCGGCTAGTCTATGGACAATTCCCTAGTTTTTTTTCCTGTTTTATGGGCCCCAAACAAGAAATAAGTCATGGCATCCTCCAGAAAAACCCCGGCCGGAAGTGAAATTCGCCCACTGGACAGGATCGACCGGCAGATCCTGGACATCCTGCAGAAAGAGGGCCGCATCCCCATCAGCGAGCTGGCCGGGCGGGTCAATCTTTCCACCACGCCCTGCTCCGAGCGGGTCAAGCGCCTGGAACGCGAGGGCATCATCATGGGCTACCACGCCCGGGTGAATCCGCAGGCCGTGGGCAAGGACCTGCTGGTCTTCCTGGAGATCAACCTGTCGGCCAAGTCGGGCGACGTCTTCGAGAAAGTGCGCCGCGAGCTCATGGAAGTGCCCGAAGTGCTGGAATGCCACCTGGTGTCCGGCGAGTTCGATTACCTCGTCAAGGCCAGGCTGGGCGAGATGCGCGCCTATCGCCGGCTGCTGGGCGAACTGTTGAAGCGCCTGCCCGCCTCGGCCTCCTCCCGCAGCTACGTGGTGATGGAGGAGGTCAAGGAAACGCTGTACCTGGCGCTCTGAGCGGCGCGCTCAGGTCTTGCGCCTGACCGCCTTGCCCTTGCCCGGCGGTTTTCCTGGCACCGCGGCGGGTTTCACTTTCTCCCTGGTCTTGCTCCTTGCCTTGACGGGCGCGGGCGGTGCCGCGGGCTTGAAGCGCCCGGCCTGGCGGCTGGCGACTGCCGGCACTTCCCGGCCCACGATGCCGCGCTGCCGCGCCCACACGATGGCGGCGCTGCGGCGGTTCACGCCAATCTTGCTGTACAGCGAGGCCACGTGATTGCGTATGGTGTTGCGTGACAACTGCAATTCCAGCGCGATCTCGGTGTCGGTCAGGCCCTGGCACATCAGCCCCAGCACCTCGCGTTCGCGGGTGCTCAGGTCGGCCAGCTCACCCCCTGCCTGACGCGCCTCGGTATGCGGCATGCGCAATTGCGCCAGCTTCTCGATCACCGTGCGGCTGAACCACGAGGTGTCCTGCATCACCGTCTGGATGGCGGCATACAGGTCGGCCTCGGAACGCTTGCGCTCGCTGATGTCCTGGTACACGGTCAGCACGCAGGCGATGTCATCTATCGTGACCACTTCGGCGGAAACGAGGCAATCGAGCGTGCTGCCATCACTGGCGCGCAGCACCGCTTCCAGGCCGCTGATGCTGCCCGTGGCGCGCAGCGCGCGTGCCGCCTCGCGATAGGCGCTGGGGTCGACCCACAGGGTGCCCGCCGCATCGGCGCGGCCCACGATGTCCTCGGCGGCATATCCCGTGACCTTGACGAACGCATCATTGACTTCGAGATACTGGCCTTCGAGCGTATCCAGCGCCATCGGCACCGGCGCCAGCCGGAAGGCCCGCGAAAACCGCTCCTCGCTCTGACGCAAGGCGATCTCGGCGCGGCGGCGCGATTCCAGGTCGTTGTAGGTGAAAAGCATGCACTCGTGCCCACCGACGTCGATGGGCTGGCCCGCCACCACCACCAGCTTGTTGCCGCCCCCCTTGATCGTCAGCAGGGTCTCCGTCTGGGGAATGGTGCGGCCCTCGCCCAGGCGCGCCAGGGCGCGCTCTCGGCCCGGGCCCGCGCCCAGCACGCCGATTTCGCGTGCCTTGCGGCCCAGCAGGCTGTCGCGCGAATAACCGGTCATTTCCATGAAGCCCTCGTTGACCTTGATGCAGCGCATGTCGTCCAGGCGGCAGATCAGGGCGGGCGCAGGGTTCGCGGCAAAGGCGCGCTCGAAGCGCTCCTCGGCGCTATAGCGATCCGTCTCGTCCAGGCAAACCAGCACCATGCCTTCGGTCACGCCATCGCTGTCCAGCAACGGCAGGCTGCGCAGGCGATGCACGCGCATCGGCGCATCCGCCTGGCCCTTGCGCGTAACCTCGACCACCACGTCGGTGAAGGCCTCGCCCGCCAGGGCGCGGTCCATGGGATAACGCGAGGCAAGCAGCGGCTTGCCATTGCGGTGGCGCAGGGCGTAGTGCTTGCGAAAGCCCGCGGCGGTGCCGCCCAGCTCCAGCAGGTTGGCCGCGCCATACATGGCCAGCGCGGTGTCGTTGGCCCAGGCGATATGCCGGTTGGTGTCCAGCAGGATGATGCCCTCGATGAGTCCATCGATGATCTCGAGCAGGTGCCTGCGCTCCGTCGTGAACGCGGTGGTCGATTGCTGCATCACTCCTCCGTTAGTGCAGGGCTACCGGTACAAAAGTACTAGAGAGAGTGGTGCGCCGTCCTCTGTCGCAATAGACGGGCACACATTAATGTCTTCGTTGCGTCTTTCCCGAATGAAAGCGTCAGGATGCAAGAAGGAGCAACGATGAAGCAGCCACCCCGCCCCGACCGCAAGCCAGAGGAGGTTCCCGCGCTATTGCCTGAAGAGGACACCCAACCCGCGCCTATCCCCCTGCCCCCCGACGACCCTGTCCCGCCCGTGCGCAAACCTCCCAAACCCGGCGAGGCAGACGTCTTCACGGATTTGGCGCGGCGCCGTCTCGCCGCGCATCGCGCCCATGGTTCAGGGACAGCAGCATCGCGGCAAATACCCGCGCAGCCGGCGCAAGCGGCACGGCCGTGCGCTGCACCAGACTGATGTCCGCGTGCGGAATGGGCTCGCGCAAGGCGAGTGCCTTCAGTTCACGGGTGAAGGTGCCGTCCTCCACCACGAAACCCGGGCCGAGAAAGAGATAGTCGGTCTCGGCCACCAGCTTCAAGGTATCCAGCAGGGAATCCACCGTGACCGCCACGTTGGGCTTGGCCATGCCGTGCGCGGCGAACCAGTCGCCCAGGCGGTTCGACGGCGTGCCAGATGGTCCCAGTGGCCGCGTGTTGATCCATTGCGCCTGCGCCAGCGCCTGGATGGACGTGGCATCCGCCAGCGGGTGGCCGCGCCGGCACAGGATGGCGGGCCGCGAATCGCCCATCTTGGTGCTGGACAGGTCGCTCATGTCGCTGGCCTGTGACACCAGCGTCACCGCGAAATCCAGCCGTCCTTCGCGGATTCCCGACAGCAGGGCCGCCGAGGGGCCGCTGGCCAGGTGCACCTGCACCTTGGGATAGGCCCAGCGCAATTGCTGCAGCGCCGCCGGCACCAGCCGCGCGCAGGCCTCTGACGAGGCCCCGACGCTGATGCTGCCCGACAACTCCCCCTTCAGGTGGCTGAACTCCTGCTCGGCGCGGTGGCACTCCCCCAGGATGATGCGCGCCCGCGCCAGCAACGTATGCCCATGATCGGTCAGCACCACGCCGCTGCTGGCCCGCACGAACAGCGTGGTGCCCAGGGAGTGTTCCAGCCGCCGCAACTGCTGCGTGAGCCCGCTTTGCGCGATACCGAGACTTCGGGCGCCTGCCCGGATGCTGCCGTGCTCGACGATGGCCACGAAGGCCCGTAATTGGTCCAAGGTCATTTTCTGGCCTTTTTTGGGCGAAAAACTGCGGATTCCGGCTGGTTTCCGGGGTTTCGGCAGGGACGTGTCATGCCGTTGTCATGGGAATTACCCCGATAATCTTTGCTTATCATGATAACGATATTCGCATCTTACGAGATCGCATTGGCTTACTTAGACTGCATCGCATGGCCCACCTTCCGGGCCGGACCGACACGCAGAAAGGGCAAGCAAAATGAGCAAGGATCTGTTCAAGCGCGGAGAGGAAATCCGCAATGAGGTGCTGGGCGAGGCCTACGTCAAGAATTCGGCCGCCGTCACCGACGCCTTCAGCGAGCCGATGCGCACGTTCGCCATCAAGAACCTGTGGGGCGACATCTGGGACCGCCCCGGCCTGGACCGCCGCAGCCGCAGCATGATCAACCTGGCGATGCTGGCCGCCATGGACCGCCCCGCCGAACTGAAGATCCACCTGCGCGGCGCCCTGAACAACGGCGTCACCCGCGACGAAATCCAGGAAATCTTCCTGCAGGTCGCCCTGTATTGCGGCGTGCCCACCGGCAGCGACGCCACCCGCGTCGCCCGCCTGTTCTTCGCCGAATTCGACGCCGAAAAAGCCAGCGCATGAGCACCGACGCACGCACCCTGGCGCCGGAGCGCCTCTACGCCGCCCTGATGGGGCCCGACGCGGTCGTGGGCTCGTATGTGTCGGGCAAGCTGGTGGCAGGCACCGGCCAGGCCATCGACCTGGTGAACCCGGCAGATGGCACGCCGCTGCTCAGCTACCAGGACACGACGGCCGACACGGTGCGCGCGGCGCTGGAAGACGCCCGCCAGGCACAACGTGTCTGGGCGGCGAAGCCCGCCCGCGAGCGCGGCATCGTGCTGGCGCGCCTGTCGGCACTCGTCGGCGAACACGCCGAGGCACTGGCCCGGCTGGAAGCCTGGTCGACCGGCAAGGCTGTGAAAGGCTGCCGCGCGCAGGTGGGCGCGGTCGCCGAGAGCTTCCGCTACTACGCGGGCTGGGCCGACAAGTTCGCCGGCAAGGTCACCCCCGTGCCGGGCGGTCAATTGAACTACACGCTGCGCGAGCCCCTGGGCGTGGTGCTGCAGATCATGCCCTGGAATTCGCCGCTGTACCTGGCCGGCGGCAGCATGGCGCCCGCGCTGGCCACGGGCAATGCCGTGCTGCTCAAGCCCTCGGAACTCACGCCGCTGTCCTCGCTGGTGCTGGGCCGCCTTGCCATCGAGGCAGGCCTGCCCGCCGGCGTGCTGCAGGTGGTCAACGGCCTGGGCCAGACCGTCGGCCCCGCGGCCATCGAGCATGAGGCCACGCGCAAGGTCGTGTTCGTGGGCTCGACCCAGACGGGCCGCCGCGTGAACAGCGCCGCGGGCTTGCGGCCGATCCCCTGCCTGCTGGAACTGGGCGGCAAGTCGGCCAATATCGTCTTTGCCGACGCCGACATCCCGGCCGCGGTGGATGCCGCCGTGATCGCGGCCTTCGCCAACACGGGCCAGAACTGCGCAGCCGGCTCGCGCCTGCTGGTGCAGCGTCCCGTCTACGACCGCTTCGTCGCCGAACTGGCCGTGGCGTCGCGCCGCTACAAGGTCGGCGCGCCGCTGGACGACAGTTCGGATTGCGGCCCCCTCAACAACCTGGCGCAGTACCGCCGCGTGTGGGACATGATCGCCATGGGCCTGGCCGAAGGCGCCGAGCTGGCCGAAGGAAAGGCCGCGCCCGACGCCGATGCGCAGGGCTACTACGTGCCGCCCACCATCCTCAAGCACGTGAACAACGGCATGCGCATCGCCCGCGAGGAAGTGTTCGGTCCCGTCGTCGTCGCCATTCCCTTCGACACGGAAGAAGAGGCGATCACGGTGGCGAACGACAGCGAGTTCGGCCTGGCCGGCGCCGTCTGGACGCGCGACATCGCCCGCGCGCACCGCGTGGCGGCCAGCGTCAATGCCGGCATCTTCTGGATCAACATGTACCGCGAGATGCACGCCTCCACACCCTTCGGCGGCTACGGCAACAGCGGCTACGGCCGCGGCAGCGGCGAGGAAGCCCTGCACGAATACACCCAGACGAAGAACGTCTGGGTCCCCTACTCCCACGGCGCCTGAAACGCCTTCTTCCTTACACGGACACCCAAGAACATGAGCAAGCTTTCCACCATCGGCGTCATCGGCCTGGGCAAGATGGGCCGCGGCATGGCCAACTCGATCCAGCGCGCGGGCCTGTCGGTCATCGGCCTGGACGCCTACGCCCCGGCGCGCGAAGCCTGCGCCGCCGACGGCCTGCGCGTCACCGACTCGCTGGCCGAACTGGCCGGCCTGGCCGACGCCATCGTCCTGTCGCTGCCCAACTCCGACATCGTGCGTGCGCTGCTGGAAGGCCCCGAAGGCCTGATCGCGCTGGCTCGCCCCGGCACGATCCTGATCGACACCACCACCGCCGATCCGAAGACCATGCAGGCGCTGATCCCGGCGCTGCGCGAGGCCGGCGTGCGCTTCGTCGACGCCCCCGTCAGCGGCGGCCCGGCGGGCGCGGCCAAGGGCGCGCTGACGATGTTCATCGGCGCCGCCGCCGAGGACCTGGAAGCCGCCACCCCGGTGCTGGCCGCCCTGGGCGAGAAGCGCTTCCATATCGGCGAGGCCGGCGCGGGCTATATCGCCAAGCTGGTGAACAACCTGCTGGTCGCCTCGCACCTGCTGACCGCCAGCGAAGCCTTCCGCATCGCCGAAGCCGCGGGCGTGCGCACCGAGCAATTGCTGGAGTCGATCAATGCGGGCTCCGGCCGCAGCGGGGTCACGCTCTACAACTACCCCAGCCGCATCCTGAACCAGGGCTTCGACTCGGGCTTCACCATGCAGCTGATGCGCAAGGACGTGCGCCTTGCGCAATCGCTGATGCGCGAATCGGGCCTGGACCTGCCGGTCAGCCGCACCGTCGGCGCGATCTGGCAGGGTAGCGACAAGGAACTGGCCGACCAGGAAGATTTCAACCGTATCGTTACCATCGATACCAACCAACGTCAGGCGCACTGAACGCCTCGACGAAACAAGGGGAAAACAGCATGAAACATGCACTCAAGACCATCGCGGGCGCCATGGCGCTCATCGGCGCCACCTTGGCCGGCGCCGCCCACGCAGCCTATCCGGAGCGCCCGATCAAGCTGATCGTGCCCTTCCCGGCCGGCGGCACCACCGACACGGTGGCGCGCTTCATCGCCCAGGGCATGGGCGAGAAGCTCGGCCAGTCGGTGATCGTGGACTACAAGGCTGGCGCGGCCACCATCATCGGCGCCGACAGCGTGGCGAAATCCGCGCCCGACGGCTACACCCTGCTGATGGGCACCGCCACCACGTTCACGCTGAACCCGATCCTGTATCCCACGCTGCCCTACGATCCGCTCAAGAGCTTCGCGCCCATCGGCGTCATCGGCACGACGCCGCTGGCCGTGATGGCCTCGCAGAACGAGCCCTCGACCGACATCAAGAGCCTGATCGAGAACGTCCGCAAGGACCCCAGCAAGTATTCCTACGGTTCGCACGGCAACGGTACGCCCGTGCATTTCGCCGCGGAAATGCTGTGGTCGGCCGCCAAGGTCAAGGTCACGCACATTCCGTACAAGGGCTCCTCGCCCGCGCTCAACGACCTGATGGGCGGCCAGATTCCGCTCAGCTTCGAAGCCTTGCCGGCCGCCATCGCCGCCGCCAAGGGCGGCCGCGTGAAGATCCTGGCCGTCACCAGCGACAAGCGCTCGCCGCTGATGCCGGAAGCCCCGACCGTGGCCGAAAGCGGCTATCCCGGCTTCTCGATGCAGACCTGGTTCGCCATCGTCGCCCCCAACGGCGTGCCCCAGGACGCGCAGGACAAGCTGAGCAAGGCCCTGTCCGACACGCTGGCCGACCCGGCGCTGAAGGAAAAGCTGAGCGCAGTCGGCATCCAACCCGGCTACGAGCCGCCTTCGGGCTACGTCTCGCGCGTGGAAGGCGACATCGCCAAGCTCACGCCGATTGCGCGCGACAACAACATCGAACGCAACTGAGCGATGGCGGGGGCCGCACATGGCCCGCGCGTACGCTTGAAATCCACCTCCCTATTGCACAGGCCGGCCCCGCGCCGGCCTGTGCGCCTGATGCCGCCATGTCACGATCCCAGTCCCTTGCTCTGGCCGCCGCCTATTTCGATGACGGCCGATTCCTGTCCGACCTCGAGCGGCGCGTCGCCTGTCCCACCGAAAGCGACGGCGGGACAGTGCCGCCGTCGCTGGCGCAGTACCTGCGTGACGAGATGGCGCCCACCCTGACGCCGCTGGGCTTCGACTGCCAGATCCTGCAGAATCCCTCGCCGCGCGGCGGCCCGCTGCTGATCGCGCGCCGCGTCGAAGACCCCGCGCTGCCGACCGTGCTGACCTATGGCCACGGCGACGTGGTCAACGGCCAGGTCGGCAAATGGCGGGCAGGCCTGGCGCCGTGGCGCGTCACGGTGGAAGACGGCAAGTGGTATGGCCGCGGCACGGCCGACAACAAGGGCCAGCACACCGTCAACCTGGGCGGGTTGGCGGCCGCCATCGCCGCCCGCGACGGCAAGCTGGGCTACAACGTGACGGTCCTGATCGAGACCGGCGAAGAAGCCGGCTCGCCCGGCCTGAACGACTTCTGCGCCGCCCAGGCCCAGGCACTGGAAGCGGAACTCTTCATCGGCTGCGATGGCCCGCGTGTGCGCGCCGACCTGCCCACGCTCTTCCTGGGCTCGCGCGGCATGGTGAATTTCACGCTCAGCCTGCGCTGCCGTGAGCGCGCCTATCACTCGGGCAACTGGGGCGGCGTCATCACCAACCCGGCCACGGTGCTGGCGAATGCGCTGGCATCGATGGTGGATGCGCGCGGCGTGCTGGGGGTGGAAGGCCTGCGCGCGCCCGCCGTGACGGATGCCGTGCGCGCCGCGCTGGACGGCCTGCCCATCGGCGGCGATGTGAACGATCCCGCGCTGGACCCGGCCTGGGGCGAACCTGGCATGACGCCCGCCGAGAGGCTGGTGGCCTGGAACACGCTGGAAGTGCTGGCGTTGGGCGCGGGCTCGGCCGAGCGCCCCGTCAACGCCATCCCGCCCGCCGCGGTGGCGCATTGCCAGCTGCGTTTCGTGGTGGGCACCGACTGGACGAACCTGGCGCGGCACCTGCGCCGCCACCTGGATGAGCGGGGCTTCCAGGCCATCGACATCGACGTGACCATGCAGACGGCGGCGACGCGCCTGGACGTGGAACATCCCTGGGTGCGCTGGGCACAAGGATCGTTGGCCGGCACCACCGGCGACGCCCCCGCCGTCATGCCCAACCTGGCGGGCTCGCTGCCCAACGACGCCTTCGCCGATGTGCTGGGTCTGCCCACGCTGTGGGTGCCGCACTCGTATCCCGCCTGCGCGCAGCACGGCCCCGACGAACACCTGCTGCCCGCCATTGCCCGCGAGGGCCTGCAGATCATGGCAGGCCTGTATTGGGACCTGGGCGAGGCCGGCGCCCCCTGGCGGGCCTGAGGCCACGGTCTGGCGTGGCCTGACAGCGCGCGCATCTTGCGTTGCCGCAATCCAGGCAACCCATCCTGCCGCTAGAATGCGCGGCATGTCGACGCGCAACCGCCCAGCATGGATGCCATGGCAGCAAGCCCGCTTGCTGCTGGGCTTGCTGCTGCTGTCGGTCATCGCGCGCGGGGCGATTCCCGCCGGCTACATGCCGGATGCCGCCGCCCTGAAGCAGGGGCGCATCGAGATCAGCCTGTGCGTGGCAGGCCACGTCACCAGCGTGCCGATGTGGCTGGACGCCGGCTCCAAGGACGGCGGCCTCGAAGGCAATGACGCTTCCGCCGAGACCTGCCCGTTCTGGCTGCATGCGCACCAGCAGGCCGCCATGCCCGCCACCGCGCCGGCCATCGCCCTGCCTTTGCCGCGCACGCTGCCGCCACCGGCGCCTCCCCCTTTCCTCGTCCTTGCCGCCCACGGTCCGACCGGACCACCGCTGGGCTCGCGGGCGCCGCCCCAGGTCTGATCGCGAACACCGTAGGTAACCCAGGCACTGCCGCGCCTGGCCGCCTGCCGGTTTCCGCCGCGGCGCAATCTTGCCGCGCGTGCGTGTCATGCGCGCCTCTCCCAAACCCTGGCCGTTGACGGCTCGCCGCACCCTCTCATGCGCCGGGCCATCGCGCCCGCCGCTACGCGCCTAGCCGCTGTCGGCGGCAGGCGCGCGGCCACAAGGACAGACCTGGATTTTCACCATGCCCAAGCATCAACGCTTTTCCCGCAACTACCTGGCCACGGCCCTGGCCTGCCTGGCCGCCGCCCCGGTGGCCGCGGCCTCTCTTGATGTGCTCAACCCGGTGGTGGTCACCGCCGTGGCCCCCGAATCGCCACTGACCTTCACCACCGATCCCAAGGCCCCCCGCCAACCGCTGCCCGCCAGCGACGGCACCGACTACCTGAAAACCATTCCCGGCTTCTCGGCCATCCGCAACGGCGGCAGCAACGGCGACCCCGTGCTGCGCGGCATGTTCGGCTCGCGCCTGAACGTGCTGGCCAACGATGCCGCCATGCCCGGCGCCTGCCCGGCCCGCATGGACGCGCCCAGCTCCTATATCTCGCCCGAGACCTTCGACCGGCTCACGGTCATCAAAGGCCCACAGACCGTGTTGTGGGGCCCGGGCGCATCGGCAGGCACCGTGCGCTTCGAGCGCGACACGCCACGCTTCGACGCGCCGGGCGTGCGCTTCGACGGTACGCTGGTGGGCGGCTCGCATGGCCGCAACGACCAGACCGTGGACCTGACCGCGGGCGCGGCCAAGGGCTACGCCCGCGTCACGGCCAACCACTCGCAGGCGCAGGACTACCGCGACGGCAACGGCGACCGCGTGCCGTCGAAATGGGACAAGTGGAATGCCGACCTGGCGCTGGGCCTGACGCCGGACCCGGACACCCTTGTGGAACTGAGCGCTGGCGTGGGCGACGGCCGCGCGCGCTATGCCGGCCGCAGCATGGACGGTTCGCGCTTCCGGCGCGAAAGCCTGGGCCTGCGGGCCGAGCATCGCGTGAACAGCGGCCTGCTGGAAAAGGTGGAAGCGCGCCTCTTCCACAACCGTGCCGACCACGTGATGGATAACTACACGCTGCGCGCGCCTGATCCCATGAGCGCCATGCCCACGGCGATGGCCGCGAACGTGGAACGCAGCACCTGGGGGGGACGCATGGCCGCCACCCTGCGCGTGGCCGAGCCCGCCACGCTCACGGTTGGAACGGACTTCCAACTTAGCCGCCATCGGCAGCGCAGCGGCAGCGATGTCGACAACTATCGCTACCAGGCCTGGACCAAGGATGCCGATTCGCGTCAGGCGGGCGTCTTCGGCGAGCTGGAGTGGGCCACTGGCGAACAGGGCCGGATCATCGGCGGCGCACGCCTGGACCGCGTGTCGGCCAAGGACTTCCGCGCCACGGATGGCGGCATGATGATGCCCATGCCCAACCCCACTGCGAACCAGCGCCGCGCGCGTACCTTGCCCGCCGGCTTCCTTCGTTATGAGGAAGACCTGCACGGCCTGCCCGCCAGCTGGTATGCCGGCATCGGCCACGTGCAGCGTTTTCCGGACTACTGGGAGCTGTTCTCGCCCAACGCGGGCCCGACCGGCAGCGACAACGCCTTCTCTGGCGTGCTGCCGGAGAAGACAACGCAGTTGGATCTGGGCGCGCAGTATCGTGGCAAGGACGTCGATGCCTGGATATCGGCCTATGCCGGCGTGGTGCGCGACTACATCCTCTTCACCTATGTGCCAGGCGGCATGATGGGCGCGAGTTCGCGTGCGGACAATGTGCAGGCCCGCATCGCGGGCGGGGAAACCGGCGTCACCTGGCGCTTCCGGCCGGCCTGGCAAGCAGGCGCCACGGTGGCCTATGCCTGGGGCGAGAACCGCAGCGACGGCAGGCCGCTGGCACAGATTCCGCCGCTGGAGGCGCGGCTGAACCTGGCGTATGACGACGGCACGTGGTCGGCCGGCGCGCTGTGGCGCCTGGTCGCGCCGCAACGCCGGGTGGCGACAGGCGTGGGCAATGTGGTGGGCAAGGACTTCGGCCCCAGCGCGGGCTTCGGCATCCTGTCCCTGAACGCCGGCCTGGCGGTCAACAAGCAGGTCAGCCTGGCCATCGGCGTCGACAATGTGTTGGACAAGGCCTACAGCGAACACCTGAACCTGGCAGGCGACGCCGGCTTCGGCTTCCCGGCAGACACCAGGATCAACGAACCCGGCCGCTCGGTCTGGGCAAGACTGCAAGTGAAATATTAAAAACCCGCCAGAAGAAGCTCAGCAATCAGGGGTGCAGTGGAGCCGGCTCCGCCGGTCCACCAGCACCGCCCCCCCGGGGGGGGAGGCGCGCAGCGCCTCGGGGGGGGTCACCGCTTAGGCACGGTCCAGAAATAGACCATGCGGCCGTCGACGTTGACGGTCTGGTCGGGCTTCCAGTCGCCCATGTCGAAGGCGTGCGACACGATGCGCGTGCCCGGCTTCAGCGCCAGCAGCTTCGGACGCAGCTTCAGGTTCAACGAGTTCAACAGATAGAGGCTGATGACGGTGGCTTCCGACAGGTCCTGCTCGAACAGGTCGGCCTGGATGAACTTCACCTTGTCCGTGACGCCGTTTTCCTTGGCGTTGGCATTGGCTTCCTCGATGCGCTGCGGATCGATGTCGAAGCCCACGCCGCGCGTGCCGAAGCGCTTGGCCGCGGTCACCGGGATGATGCCGTTGCCCGAGCCCAGGTCATACAGCACGTCGTTCGGGCCGACCTTGGCCACGTCCAGCATGGCGTCGACGACTTCCTGCGGCGTCGGCACGAAGATCACGTCGGGCGTGCGCGAGGGGGCGTTCTGGGCCGAGGCGGTGCCGGCAAGCAGCGCGGCGCCGGCAAAGGCGGACAACCAGGTCAGGGGACTTTTCACGGCTAGCTCCTAAGAGGGTAAGGCAGGAAACAACGCAGGGAAATCGAGACGGCGTCAGGACGCCTTGCCGGGATCGCTGGCGGCGGGCGGCGTACGGCGGAACAACAGCAGCACCGCGCCCAGCAGCAGCACGCCGATGCCCACGAACGCGCCCATGCCCGTGTACATCACGCTGGAATACAGCAGGTAGGCGCAGATGGCGACGAAGACGATGGGCGTGAAGGGATAGAACGGCACCTTGAAGGGACGCGGATGATCGGGCCAGCGGCGGCGCAGCACGAAGAGCGCGATGCCCGTCAGCATGAAGAAGAACCAGAACACCGGCGCGGTGTAGTCGACCATGGTCGAGAAGCCGCTGCGGGTGATGGCGCCCAGGGCCACCAGCGCCAGCGAGATCAGGCCCACCGTGACAAGCGCGTTGGTGGGACCATCGTGGCGTGCGTTCCAGCGCCCCAGGAAGCTGAACATCGGCTCGTCGCGGCCGAAGGCATAGATGGTGCGAGCCCCCAGCAGGATGGTGGCATTGGCGGAGGTGAGCGCCGACACGGCGATCAGCACGCTGATGATGCGCGCGCCGCTCTCGCCCATCAGGGCCCGCAGCATGTCGGCGGCCACCGCGTCGGTGGCGCCCGCGCCCTCAAGGCCCAGCACCCGCACGAACGCAAGGTTGACCAGCAAATAGGCAATGGTGACGATGCCCAGGCTCCAGCACAGCGCGCGCGGCAGGTTGCGGTTCGCGCCGACGGTCTCGGCAGACACATAGGCCGCTTCGTTCCAGCCGCCGTAGGTCAGCATGACGAAGACCAGGATCAGGCCCCATTGCGTCGCTTCGCGCGTGGCCGGGCTGAGCGCGCCCACCGCCTGCGGATCCGGCGTCATGAAGAGACCCGCGCCGATGATGAAGAGCACGCCGCCCACTTCCAGCAGGGTCAGGAAGTTCTGGGTCCATTTGCCCGACCGCAGACCCACCAGGTTGATGGCCGTCAGCACCAGCACCATGCCCGCCGCGTACAAGGCGGAGGAATACTCGCCCAGGCTGTAGACCTGCGTGGCGTAGTCGCCGAACACGAAGCCCAGCAGCGCGATGGAGCCGGTGGGAATGACGGTCAGCCGCGCCCACGCGAACAGGAAGGACAGCCGGTCGCCATAAGCCAGCCGCAGGAAGTGGTAGTCCCCGCCCGTGTTCGGATGCGCGGTGGCCAGCTCGGCATAGCAGAGCGCGCCCGCGATGGAAATCAGTCCGCCCAGCAGCCAGGCGAACATCATCTCGGTGACGGAATGGGAGTTGGCCGCCACCAGCGCGGGCGCGCTGAAGATGCCCGCCCCGATCACGATGCCGATGATCAGGGCCATGACGTCGATCGTGCCTAGCAGGCGGCGCGGCGCGGTGTCGGGGGCGGCGGATGACGGGGAGGATGCTGCGGGACTTGCACTGGTGGGCTGGGCGACTTCGCTCATGGGTATCCGTGTGAAGGGCATGTCAGGAGGGAACGCAAAACGGCTTGCGGCAGCCTGGGTCCCTGCGCATGGCAGGGAGAAGGCCGCCGCGGCCGCCGCCCGGTGCAAGCGGGCGGCACTGTCCCGTCAGAAAGGGTTTTCTCCGGGAAGTTCCCATTTTCTGACTGTTTGCTTAAAAAATCGGTAATTTTTCTTTGCCGCCCTGCGCGCGGACGCATCACCGCAAGCCGCGGCCGTCCCGCCGCGGACACGCCAAGTGCGCTAGGATGCCGGCATGAACAGCACCCCTCCTCCTCGCGCGCCGGCCTTCCCGCGCGGTTTTGCACCATCCTGGGGCCACGAGCGCGCCGATTGCCGCGGCGATCGCGCGCTGGGTTTCTTCATCGACGACCTGCATCGCGTGCTCTCGCAGCACGACGACGCCCGCGAAGGCGGCGCGCTGGCGCTGATTCCCGCGCAACAGGCCGTCGACGCGCTACTGCGCCGCTATGTCGAGATCGGCGCTTCCCCCGCCGCCTTCAACGGCCAGACGGTCACCCTGCGCCAGGGCGCGGACCAGATGGGCGTCGCCCAGATCGTGCCGGTGTTCTCCCCGGGATTGAAAGAAGCGCTGACCACCCTGCTGCGCCGCAGCCCGCCCGCGGACCGCAGGCAGTAAGAAAACCGCCGATACCGGCGGGCGTGCGTCCCGCCACGTCACCCGCAAGGAATGCCATCGTGCCAGCCAGCTTCAATCCCCCGGTCCGCGTCTGGGACCTGCCCACCCGGCTGTTCCACTGGGCTCTCGTGGCCTGTGTGACCGGTGCCCTCGTCACGATCAAGCTGGGCGGCACCTACATGGACTGGCATGTGCGTTTCGGCCTGGCCACCGTCGGCCTCGTCGCCTTCCGGTTGGCCTGGGGCCTCATCGGCCCGCGCTACGCGCGCTTCGCCACCTTCCTGCGCGGCCCCGTCGGCGTCTGGCGCTATCTGTCGGGCAAGGCCCCGGCACCCGCCGGCCACAATCCGCTGGGCGCATGGTCGGTGATCGCCATGCTGCTGGTTATCGGCTTCCAGTCCGTCAGCGGCCTCTTCGCCAACGACGACATCCTGACCCAAGGCCCGCTTGCCCACACCATCGACGGCAGCCTGTCGGGCACCCTGACCTGGCTGCATTCGCAGAACGAATGGATCATCTACGGCCTGATCGCGCTGCACCTGCTGGCCATCCTCTGGTACACGCTGGTGCGACGCAAGCGCCTGGTGACCCCCATGGTGACGGGCAACGCCCGCGCCAGCGACCTGCCCGAGCGCGCACCCGCCGCCGAGGATGGCCCGTCCGTGTGGCTGCGCGCCATCGTGCTGGCGGCGGCCGCCACCGCGCTGGTGCTGTGGATCAATGCGCAGCAGGCGGCGATGAGCCTGTCCTTCTGAGCCTCGTGCGCATCGCTCGCCGCGCATGAAAACGGCCCCGATGGGGCCGTTTTCATGGGTGCCGGAAGCGCAGGCTTCAGCGGCGCTGGCGGTAGGAGTCGTGGCAGGCCTTGCAGCTGGCGCCGACGTCGCCGAAAGCCGCGCGCAGCTGGCCCAGGTCGTTGCCGTCGGCAGCCACGGCCAGCTTGGCCACGCTGTCGTTGAAGCGCTGCTGCGCCTTGCGGAAACCGGCTTCGTCGCGCCAGATCTCGGCCTTGGCGCCGCCGCCTTCGGTGCCCGCGCCGAACGCCGCCCAGGGCAGGCCTGCCAGCGTCTGCAGCACCTGCACATTGGCCTTGATCTGTGCCGGGTCATGCGGGGCGTCGCCCTTGACCACGGGCGCCATGCGGCCGAAGTGCGAACCGATGAGCGTGAAGGCCGACTGGCGGTACTTGACCGCGTCTTCCGGCTTGGCGAACTGGGCGGCGGCCGGCGCGGACCACAGCGCGCCGGCGACCGTACAGGACGCGGCGAACAGCGCGAGGATTTTCTTCATGGATACTCTCCGAAGCAGGGAAGAGACTGAGGGAAGAGACTGGCGTTGACAAACAAAACGGGCCTGGCCGGACCAGCGGGAAAGCCTCCCGCCAGCCTTGCCAGGCCCATCCGCGCTGGCGGCGCGGCAGGCATGGGCAATGCGCGGGGCTTGCCCGCGCCGCCCGACTATACCTGCTGGGCCAGCGTCACGGCCAGACCCACGTAGCTGCGCGGGGTCATGGCCAGCAGGCGTCCCTTGGGTTCCGCCGGCAGGTCCAGGCCCTGCACGAACTCGCGCAATGCGTCTTCGGTGATGCCCTTGCCGCGCGTCAGCGCCTTCAGTTGCTCGTAGGGCTGCGGCAGGCCATAACGGCGCATGACGGTCTGCACCGGCTCGGCCAGCACTTCCCAGCACGCGTCGATGTCGGCATCGACCGCGACGGCGTTCAGCTCGAGCTTGCCCAGGCCGCGCAGGCAGGCGTCATAGGCCACCATGCAGTAACCCAGGCCCACGCCCAGGTTGCGCAACACCGTGGAATCGGTCAGGTCGCGCTGCCAGCGCGAGACCGGCAGCTTCTCGGACAGATGGCGCAGGGTGGCGTTGGCCAGGCCCAGGTTGCCTTCCGAGTTTTCGAAGTCGATGGGGTTGACCTTGTGCGGCATCGTGGACGACCCCACTTCACCTTCCTTCAGGCGCTGCTTGAAGTAACCCAGCGAGATGTAGCCCCAGACGTCGCGGTCCAGGTCCAGCACGATGACGTTGGCGCGCGCGATGGCGTCGAAGAGCGCGGCCATCCAGTCATGCGGCTCGATCTGGATGGTGTGCACGTTCTGGGTCAGGCCCAGGCCCTTCAGCACGCCGGCCGAGAACGCGGGCCAGTCGATTTCCGGATAGGCCGAGACGTGGGCGTTGTAGTTGCCGGTGGCGCCGTTCAGCTTGGCCAGCGGCTGCACCGCCGCGATGGCGTCGATGGCGCGCGCCAGGCGGGCGGCGACGTTGGCGAACTCCTTGCCCACGGTGGTGGGGCTGGCCGGCTGGCCGTGCGTGCGCGACAGCATGGGCTGCGCGGCGTGCGTGCGCGCCAGCTCGGCCAGCTTGGCGTGCAGCGTGCGCAGTTGCGGCAGCACCACCTGGTCGCGCGCGCGGGTCAGCATCAGCGCGTGCGAGGTGTTGTTGATGTCCTCGGACGTGCAGGCGAAGTGGATGAACTCGGCCGCGCGGTCCAGCTCGGCGTCGCCGGCAACTTGCTCCTTCAGCCAGTATTCGACGGCCTTCACGTCGTGGTTGGTGACGCGCTCGATCTCCTTGATCCGGCCGGCGTCGGCCTCGGAGAAGTTTTCCACCAGCGCCAGCAGGCGGGCGCGGGCGGCGTCGGAGAAGCGCGGCAGCTCGGGCAGGCCGGCGTCGGCCAGGCCAATTAGCCAGGCCACCTCGACTTCGACGCGGTGCGCCATGAAACCTGCCTCGGACAGGAGACCGCGCAGGGCGTCGCCGCGCGAGGCATAGCGCCCGTCCAGGGGAGACAGGGCGTTGAGTTGGCTGAGCTGGGCGGCAATCTGCATGATGTGAAAAAGAGACAGAAATCGAATCCGCAATTTTATCACCCGCCCCCCTCCTCCCCTGACGCCCAAAACCAGTGTGCCAAGATAAACTTGAAGCGCCTGATTTGCCGAAGCCTCGTCACCCAGGCAAAATGCGTCCCCCTTCGGGAGCCGCAAGCCCATGTGACGGGATGGCGGCACAGTTCTGTCGCAGCGACGTTCGCTGCCAATCCGCCACGGCTTGCACCTGCCGCGGCCTCTTGATTTGCAGGCCCAATGAAACTCATCGGTTCCCTCACCAGCCCCTATGTCCGCAAGGTGCGCGTCGTCCTCGCGGAAAAGAAACTGGACTACCGTCTCGAACTCGAAAACGTCTGGGCCGAAGACACGACCATCCAGCACTACAACCCGCTGGGCAAGGTGCCCTGCCTGGTCATGGAAGACAACGGCGCGCTGTTCGATTCGCGCGTCATCGTCGAGTACCTGGACACCCTTTCCCCCGTCAGCCGCCTGATCCCGCAAACCGGCCGCGACCGCGCCGCGGTGAAGTGCTGGGAAGCCATCGCCGACGGCGTGCTCGACGCCTGCGTGCTGATCTTCAAGGAGAACCAGCGCCCCGAGAACCTGCGCAGCGCCGAATGGATCGCGCGCCAGTACGGCAAGATCCACGCGTCGCTGGCGGCCATGGACAAGAGCCTGGGCGACAACGCGTTCTGCCAGGGCGTGAACTACTGCCTGGCGGACATCGCCGTGGGCGTCACGCTGGGCTACCTGGACCTGCGCTTCGGCGACCTGGACTGGCGCGCCGGCCACGCCAACCTGGCCCGCCTGTACGAGAAGCTCTCGGCCCGCCAGTCGTTCATCGACACGGTGCCGCCGCGGGTCTGAACGCGCGATTTGTCCAACGGAAAGCCGAGCGGGCATAAACCGCTGAACTGCGCTAACCGCAGCGACTCGCCGTCACACCACCTTCTTGACTTCCGCTCAATTCAGCGCCCCTGGCACAGGGTCTGCGGCGGGGCCGAGTGGCGCACTGCGCACGCTCGGCTACACCGACCAATACATATCCTCGTACCGCTCGATCAGGTCCTGGTCGACCAGGCGCAGCTCAATCTGGTTGGCGACCTCGATATGCTTGGGGTTGTCCAGGGAAAACACGTCGTTCGCAACGCTGACGATAAGCGTGCCAGTTTGTTTTTTTCCAGGTGCCGGCAACGGAATCAGTGCCTCCGCCTCCGGGACCTGTTCGACCGTGATGATCCGAGGCAGGTAGAGCATCCATCCGGCCCCTGGCTTGTCCTTGAATACCTGATGGCGAGAGTAAAGCGGAGGTGCGACGGAAACGTACTGTGGAGGAAAAAGGGCGACTATTTCCTTGACGATCGCTATCACCGAGGTGACTTTGCCAAAGCCACCGTTGTGTCCACTTGAATAGGAAAGGGAGAAGGTGCAAGGTTGGCCGACGCTATTGGCTTCCACCGCTAAAGAGACGCTTTTTGATTGTTTCTCCGTCCCGTTCCAGATCGCCGCGAACGTGAAAGACTGGTCCTCTCGGAACTCCTCCTTTAAAACAGCAAGCAATGCGGTTGAAGGCTCAGCCCCCTCAAAAGCTGGATAGAGAAAAGCCTCTTCCAACGTATCCCCTTGGGCAAACCACTGAATCTCCCGCTCTGAGTGCTCTTCCAACAGCAAGGTAATGACGCGCATTCGGCGCAGCATCTCGGCGAAATCATCCGATCGAAGCGTGGGGTCTCGGAATTGACACTGGATGAGCATGAATAACCTATGGGGCGAGTACCGATTCGATACGCATTGAAGTCAGGAAGGGCGCCATGACCTCCCACATTTTGGGTGTCTGGAAATACCACCGCAACCTGGCGGGCGGCGAACTGTTGCACACGGTCGCTTGCCGCCTGGCCTCGACTCGCAACCACCCATATCCTTTGAACCACCCGTAGACGTTGCCTTCGGCGTCGACAAAGTTGTCGTAATTCCCCTTGGTTTCCTGTAACAGGCACTCTCCGGGTTGGAATCCATCGAAATGCACTCCCATCCAAAGCCACTCATCACTCCAGCGACAGCTCACTGTGTCGAAAGGGAACCCGGTGATTCTGGCTTGGTAAGTGTAGGCGTTCCAGTTCACGCCATGCGCCCGCCTGACGATCACGCCCATGTCGGGCGGGCATTTTTTGCAGGCCTCCGCCGTGCATGCCATCTCACGATCTGTCGCCTTGGCCCCTGGTTTGGCCTCGCTGTCATCGCGCGGCGTGTCGCCCGGCAGGCTGGCCGCGCCGCCGACCACGGCGCCCGTCGCTGCGCCCACAGCCAAGCGACCCGCAGCCGCCGCCAGCGCTTCGGCCACCCACGTCGCTATCGGTACCGCCAATGGTCCCGGCATGTCACCTCACTCCTTGTCGTGGCCTGGCCCCGCACGGCGCATCTGCCATTGCATGACTTGCATGTAGTCATGGAAACGCTGGTCGGGTGGCCGGCCCGCCTTGGCCATCCATGCGCCGAACCCCGGCTGGGTGTAGAAACCCGGCACCATTGCCTCGGTCCTGAGGAAGTTGACTAGGTTGGCATCGGCGTCAATGCCCAAACCGCGTGCCGCCTTCAACGACGCCGACAATCGCGCTGTCAGTCCAGCCTGGGGCAGTCCCGGATATTCGCTGAGCAAATCCTGCTGCACCCCCAGGACAAAAGTTTCAGCATCGATCTCGCCCAGGCCGGCGAGTTGTTGGGCAGTGAACTCAAGCTGCATCGGTGGGATGAATCCTGGTCAATTTCCCCGTGCACTGGGTCAGCCATCCATGCACGGGCGCAAAAAACTCGGCGCGTTGCCTCTCGGACAGCAATCCGAGAATCGCCCCACTCACCCTGGCATCGTAGTGGCGCAGCAGGGCCAGTTTTCCGGAAGGCAGGCGGACATTCAAGCGTTCGCGCAGCGCGTCAGCCAGATCTGAAAGGGGGTAGGCGCTGATCAACCAGATCAAGCCTTCCTCGCTCTCGGCCAGTACGCCCAGCACCGCCCGATGAGGGCCGTTTTGATCTGTGGCCTCCAGTAGCCAAGGCCCCGCGTGGGCAAGCACTTGGTCGGGCGTGCCATCGAATAAAGCGGCGGATGATTCGGACCGCGACAACGCATCATTCGGGCTGACGCGAGCATGCGTCAGCCCATCGACCAGCCCGTAGAGCCGCAGCGGATAGCCCATCCGTTCTTGGTGGGCTGCCAAGCAGCGCGCAATGTCCTTGCGCATCTTGGCCTAACCCCGCCCCACGGTGGTCGCTGCATTGCGCGAGGCGGCTTCCAGGCATTCCAGACAAAGCGTTTCACTTTGCAGCGAGGCGCTGTTTTCGGGAGTGCCGCCCCCTCAGCCTCTCCGATACGAGCCACGGTCTGCGATGCGATCAACACCGCCCCGCAGGCGGTACGCATGCCTTCGACCGCCGTCTCTTTATTCATGAAAGTGTGGCGCCGGCCCGTGTCGGGCAGGATCGGGAAAGCTCCCTTGCATTTCGAGCACATCACACGATGCCCGACAAGGGCAATTTCGCGCCCGAACAGCACGCCCATGGGGTGCCCTTCGATCACGATCCGCCCATGGGACGTGGTGTCGCCTTTGCGGATAATTGCGCGTCCAGCCATGTCGCCCTCCCTGTTACGGAGCGCAATTTACCGCGAAATTCCATACAATGGAAGCCACGCGATTCCACCAGCGATTGCAGACGGAGTTCGGCGCTGGTTGCTTTAGCCAGATCGTCAAAAAGAACGTGGCCTAAGGGGGCGCTGCACGTTACAACGAAGGGCGAGGGCACCGCGCATGCGGTGCCTTTTTATGTGCGCAAACGAGGCTCATGCCCCCACGGCAAACGCCACCCAGGCCTTGTAGAGCATGTAGGCGGCGAGCAGGAACAGCAGGCCGCCGAACACCTTCTTCAGCGACCCCACCGGCAGGCGATGCGCCACCTTGGCGCCTTGCGGGGCCAGCAGCACGCTGACCGCCACCACGGCCAGCAGCGCGGGCCAATAGATGTAGCCCAGCATGCCCGGCTGGCTGACATCCTGCGACAGGCCCGCATAGATGTAGCCGATGCTGTTGGCCAGCGCGATGGGAAAGCCCAGCGCCGCGGACGTGGCCACTGCCTGGTGCAGGGGCACGTTGCACCAGGTCATGAAGGGCACGGACAGGAAACCGCCGCCCGCGCCGACCAGGCCCGACAGGAAGCCGATGCCGCCGCCCACGGCGGTGGTTCCCACCGGCCCCGGCATCTGGCGCGTGGGCTTGGGCTTCTTGCCGTTGATCATGCTGTAGCCCGAATAGCCGACGAAGAGCGCGAAGAAGAGCGAGAGCCAGGCGGTGTTGAGATAAGCGAAGACCGCGCCGCCCGAGAACAGGCCGCCGATGATGATGCCCGGCGCCATCGCCCAGACGATGTTCCAGCGCACGGCGCCCTTCTTCTGGTGGGCCCAGACGCTGGAAAGCGAGGTGAAAAGGATGGAGGTCATCGAGGTAGCGATGGCCGCATGCACGACCAGATCCAGCGGCATCTTCTGCCAGGTGAACAGCATGGTCAGGAACGGCACCATCAGCATGCCGCCGCCAATGCCCAGCAGGCCGGCGGCGAACCCCGCGACGGCACCCAGCGCGAGCAGACTTACCAGAAACAACGGATCCACGACTTCCCCTCTCTTTTTTGACTGTAGATAAAACCCGAGGCCTCCGCCAGGCGAGGGCCCGACATCACACGATGATGCCGCCGCCCAGACAGACGTCGCCATCGTAGAGCACCGCCGACTGCCCCGGCGTGACCGCCCACTGCGGTGCGTCGAAATCCAGCGCGAAGGTCTCGCTGCCCGCAACGGCACGCAGGCGGCAGGCCGCGTCGGCCTGGCGATAGCGCGTCTTGGCGCCATAGGCGCCCGCGGCCGGCGGCTCGCCAGCGATCCAGCTGGCATCCTGCGCCGAAAGCGCGCGCGACAGCAGCCAGGGATGGTCATGGCCCTGCACGACGTACAAGGTGTTGCTGGCCAGGTCCTTGCGCGCGGCGTACCAGGCATCGGCCGTGCCATCCTCGCGCTGGCGGCCCTTCACGCCGCCGATGCCCAGGCCCTTGCGTTGTCCCAGCGTGTGGAAGGCCAGGCCCTGGTGCTTGCCCACCTCCTTGCCGTCCGGCGTGCGGATGGGGCCCGACTGCGTGGGCAGGTAGCGGTTCAGGAACTCACGGAACGGCCGCTCGCCGATGAAGCAGATGCCGGTGGAATCCTTCTTGGCTGCGTTGGGCAAGCCGATGTCGGTGGCGATGCGGCGCACCTGTGTCTTGGGCAGCTCACCCAGCGGGAACATCGTGCGCGCCAGTTGCGCCTGGTTCAGGCGATGCAGGAAATAGCTCTGGTCCTTGCTGGCATCCAGCGCCTTCAGCAGCTGGCGGCGCGGGCCGGCGGGCGTATCCACCGTGCGGGCGCGGGCATAGTGGCCCGTGGCGATGAACTCGGCGCCCAGGCCCATCGCGTGATCCAGGAAGGCCTTGAACTTGATCTCGGCGTTGCACAGCACGTCGGGATTGGGCGTGCGGCCGGCGGAATACTCGCGCAGGAAATCGGCGAAGACGCGATCCTTGTATTCAGCGGCGAAATTCACCGCCTCCAGGTCCACGCCCACGATGTCGGCCACGCTGGCCGCGTCCAGCAGGTCCTGGCGCGTGGAGCAGTATTCCGAATCGTCGTCGTCTTCCCAGTTCTTCATGAACAGGCCGACCACCTCGTAGCCCTGCTCCTTCAGCAGCCAGGCCGTGACGGAGGAATCGACGCCGCCGGACATGCCGACCACGACGCGGCCCTTGGTGGGACGCGCCGCGCGGGCGGGACGGGAAGACGGGACGGCATCCGCGGACGCGACGCCGGACTCGGAAACAGGGGCACTGCTGCTGGTGGTCATGGGAGCAGGAAAGCGATACGTTCAGCCCATCATTCTAGTTGAGGCGCCCGCCAGGCTCCGGATTGACCCGCCCGGCAACGCGCCCGCGCCCGGTCCGATCCCTCAGGCGGCCAGCGGATCGGCCTCCACCTGGGTCAGCAGCCAGGCGCGGAAGGCCTGCAGGGCAGGCAGGTTGGCCTTCTGCTCCGGATAGCACAGGTAATACCCTTGGCTGGCCAGGATGGGCAGGTTCACCGCCACCTCCAGCTTGCCGTCGCGCAGCTCGTCCTCGACCAGGCAGCGCGGGATCAGCGCAAGCCCGAAACCGGCAGCGGCGGCCTCGGTCAGCAGCGAATACTGGTCGAAGCGCGAACCCTCCCAACTGCGGGCCGAGGCGCAGCCGGCGCGCTCGAACCATTCGTGCCAGCCCTGGGGAGCCGTCGTGTGATGCAGCAGCGGATACCGCAGCAGATCGGCGGGCTGCCGCTCTCCGCCCGCGATCAGTTGCGGCTTGCAGACAGGCACCACTTCTCGCCCGCCCAGGTAATCGGCGCGCGCGCCCGGCCACAGCCCTTCGCCATAACGCACGGCGGCATCCAGCTTGGGCACCGAGAAGTCATAGCCGCGATGGTGCGGCAGGAACTCCATGCGGATGTCGGGGCGCAGGCGCAGGAAGGCGTTCAATCGGGGAATCAGCCACTTGGCGCCGAAGGTCGGCATGCTGGTCAAGGTCAACAAGCCGCCCTGGCCGCGGTGCGACAGCAGGTCCAGGCTGGCCGTCTCGATCTGGTCCAGGCCGCCCTTGATCTGGCTCAGGTATCCGCGTCCAGCGTCGGTCAGCATCAATCCTTGCCTGACCCGCAGGAATAGCTCCACGCCGACCGTCGCCTCCAGGCTTTTCACCTGCTTGCTGACCGCGCCCTGCGTCACGCACAATTCCTCAGCCGCACGGGTAAAACTGCCATGCCTGGCGGCGGATTCAAAGGCGATCAGTTCGGTCAGCGAAGGGCAGAAACGGCGCATGAGGCGTACTTTTTGCAGTGGCGCTGAAGGCAGGCTTGCCCTCAGCCATGAAATTAAGTCATAGCTTAGGGAGATTTTTTCGTTTGTACAAACGCCGCCGGGCGGACAAGAATGCCCTGTGTGCTTGACGCGAGCCCACGCCCCGCGCCCTGGCCGCATCCGGACGCGGGGTCCAGACAACCGCCGTCCTACGAAACCATATCAAGGGGAATCCCATGCAAGACCGCCGTACCCTCCTGAAGGTCTGTGCCGCCGCCGCGCTGACCGCCTCCGTCTTCTCCGGCGCCGCCGTGGCCGCCGACAACTACCCCAACAAGCCCATCCGCCTCGTCGTGCCCTTCCCGGCAGGCGGCACCACCGACCTGGTCGGCCGCCTGTATGCCGACAAGCTCGGCCAGGCGCTGGGCCAGACCGTCGTGGTCGAGAACAAGGGCGGCGCGGGCGGCTCGATCGGCAGCAGCTACGTTGCCAGCGCCGCCCCCGATGGCTACACCCTGGGCCTGGCCACAGTCAGCACCCACGGCATCAACCCGGCCGTCTACCCCAAGCTGCCCTTCGACGTGCTGAAGGACTTCACGCCGATCTCGAACCTGGCCGCCGTTCCCAACATCATGACGGTCAACCCGACCCGCGTCGCCGCGCGCAACATGGCCGATTTCGTGAAGGCCGCCAAGGCCGAGCCCGGCAAGTACACCTATGCGTCGGCCGGCAACGGCTCGGTCTCGCACATGATGGGCGAACTGTTCAAGAGCGCCTCGGGCACCGACCTGATGCACGTGCCCTACCGTGGCGTCGGCCCGGCGCTGAACGACGCGCTGGCCGGCCAGGTCGACGTCATGTACGACAACCTGCCCTCGACGCTGCCGCACGTGCAGGCCGGCAAGCTGATCGCGCTGGCCGTCGCCACGCCCAAGCGCGTGGCCGCCCTGCCCGACGTGCCGACCTTCGCTGAAGTGGGCCTGGCGCCCGTGAACGATCCTTCGTGGTTCGGCCTGGTGGCGCCCGCCAATCTGCCCAAGGAAATCCTGGACAAGCTGTCGGCTGCCGTGAAGCAGGCCGCCGCCGATCCGGCGGTCAAGGAGCGTCTGGTCAGCCTGGGCGCGGAGCCCGTGGGCAACAGCCCCGACGCCTTCGCCAAGCAGATCGCCGACGAGGTCGAGAAGAACAAGCGCATCGCCAAGACGGCCAACATCAAGATCGACTGACCCCCGTCGCCACAGCGAGCAAGGCACCGCGGCACCGGCCGCGGCGCCCACCAACCGCCGGCCGCAGTCCGCGCCCGCCACCCCTGGCGAGCGCGGGGCCGGCAGCGAGGCCCATCCCCATCATGCTGATTACCCATCCCCTGTCCTACCGGCTGGACGCCCCCGACGCCTTTCCCGACACCGACATCGCCGCGCCGCTGGTGCTGGACTCGCCGCACAGCGGCACCGCCTATCCCCCTGATTTCCGTTCCGTCATCGAGCCGGGCGTGCTGCGCACCGCCGAGGACACCTGGGTCGGCGACCTCTGGAGCGACGCGCCGGCCATCGGCGTGCCGCTGCTGCAAGCGGCCTTCCCGCGCGCCTACATCGACGCCAACCGCGGCCTCGAGGACATCGACCCTGAACTGCTGGAGGAAGCCTGGCCCGAAGCCCTCGAGCCGTCGGCCAAGGTAAGGCTGGGCAAGGGCCTGATCTGGCGCCTGCTGGATGACGGCACGCCACTCTATGACCGCAAGCTCTCGCTGGCCGAAGTCAGGCACCGCATCGAAGCCTGCTGGAAGCCATACCACACGCGCCTGCGCGACACGCTGGACGAGACCCACCGCCACTTCGGCAAGGTCTGGCACCTGAACTGCCACTCCATGCCCAGCGTCGCGGGCAAGTTCGCCACCGACCAGCCCGGCCTCGTCCACCCCGATGTCGTGCTGGGCGACCGCGACGGCAGCACCAGCGATCCGGCCTTCCGCGAGTTCATCGCCGCCTGGCTGCGCGAGCGGGGCTACGGCGTGTCGGTGAACGATCCGTACAAGGGCGTGGAGCTGGTGCGGGCCTATGGCGATCCGGCCAAGGGCCGCCACAGCGTGCAGATCGAGCTGAACCGCAAGCTGTACATGGACGAGGTGACCCTGCGTCCGAACGAACGCTACGCCACGCTGAAGAACGACCTCTGCGAACTCACGCTCGCGCTGGCCGCCTGGACGCTGGCGCAGGTGTGAAGCAGGCGGGCCTGCCGGCCCGCCATCGATGCCTTTACAGCACGAAGACCACGGTCACGCCCTGGGCGTGATCGGGCGACACCTGCAGGTTGCCATCGGCCTGCGTCAGGAACGACACTCCCGCCTGGGCCAGCACGCCGGCGGTGCGCGCCAGGTCCGCGACGCGGAAGCGGATCACCGCCAGGTGCGGCAAGGCACGCGGCGCATGCCGCTGCCCGTGCGCCAGCCAATCCACGTTTCCCGGCTCGACCGCGATCAGGCTGGCGCCCGGCATCTCGAGCCGCCATCCCAGGCCGTAAGGCGCCACCGGCACGTCCAGCAAGGCCCCATAACACTCCAGGTCATGCTCGGGCGTCTCCGACACCAGCACCAGCGCATCCAGTCCGGTCACGCCGTTGGGATGCGAGTCATAGCCCGGCCGCCAGGCCACTTCGGGCGTGTAGTGCTGGCACGCGAAGGTGTGCGCGCCGGGCGTGCCCGCGGGCGGCATGTCCAGGGTGCGAAACCGCGCCTCGGCCTGCCGGCCGTCCAGGTCCACCGGCCGCGAAAAATCGCGGACCTCGCCCGGCGTCATGCCCGCCACCAGCAACTCGGCATGCGCGCCTTGTGCATCGTCGGTGCGCAAGGCCAGCGCGGCCAGGCCAGGCCCTCCCGCCTCGAGAAAACGCGCGAAGGCAGGCGCGCCAGTGAAGCCAGGCGGCAGGCCCAGCAGCTCCAGGTAGTCCTTGCCGAACATGGCGCAATGATTGGCCGAGCCCAGGGAATGGTGGCCGCGCGGCGTCAGGTTGAATCCCAGCGCCTCGTAGTCGCTGACCGCCTGATCCAGGTCGCCCACGACGACGACGACGTGATCGATGCCGTTAAGGTGATTGCGCATGCTGCCTCTACCTCCTGCCGGCCCGGCTGGCACGCCGGGCGTGTTGGGAAAATAGCTGCATTCAAGCATACGCCGCGCGCCCTGCGTGGGCGATTGACAAGTTGAAACACTTGCCGCCGGATTTCGCATCCGCGGGGGACGAACCGGTGTCTCAGGCCCGGGCGGGCGCCCGCGACAAAGCCTCGTCCACGGCCTCGATCCAATGCCGCACCGGGGTCTCGGTGCCCCCCTGCAAATGGCCGATGCAGCCGACGTTGGACGATAGGATGACATCCGGCCGGGTCTGGCCGATCGCGGCAAGCTTGCGGTCGCGCAGCGACCCGGCAATCCCGGGATTCATGACCGAATAGGCGCCCGCCGAGCCGCAGCACAGATGCGTGTCCTGAAAGGGTTGCAAGGCGAAGCCCAGGTCGGCCAACAGCTTCTCCGTCAGGGGCCGCAGGCCCTGCCAGTGCTGCAGGGTGCAAGGCGGATGAAAAGCCGCCCGGCGCGCGTGCAGCGACGTGCCCAGGCGTTCGCGCAAGGTCGCGGCGTGTGGCGCCACGAGCTCGCTCACGTCGCGCACCAGCGCCACGATGCGTTCGGCCCGGGGTCGATAGACCGGATCGGCGCGCAGGTGATGGGCATACTCACGCACCATCGCGCCGCAACCCGAGGCGTTCATCACGATGGCCTCGACGTCGCCCCGTTCCACCAGCGGCAGCCAGGCATCGATGTTCGCGCGCATCTGCCCCAGCCCGGCCTGCTGGTCATCCAGGTGGAAATTGACCGCGCCACAGCAGCCCGAGCCCGCCGCCACGCGCGCGCCGATGCCGATGGCGTCCAGCACGCGCACCGTGGCCGCATCCACGGTGGGCATCATGGCGGGCTGCACGCACCCCGCCAACAGCAGCACCTGCCGGGCGTGCTGTTCGCCACGCGGCACCACGCCCACGGGACGGCGCAACGGCACCTTGCGGCGCAAGGCCGGCGGCAGCACGCCGCGCAGCGCCTGCCCCAGGCGCAAGGCCGGCGCGAACAAGGGGGAGTTCAAGCCTCGGCGCAAGGCCGCGCGCTTCATGCGTTCGGCCAGCGGCCGCTGCACGCGCTCCTCGACCAGCGCGCGCCCGATGTCGATCAGGTGGCCGTACTGCACGCCCGACGGACACGTCGTCTCGCAGTTGCGGCAGGTCAGGCAGCGGTCCAGGTGTGTCTGCGTGGCGCGCGTGGGCGCCTCGCCTTCCAGCACCTGCTTGATCAGGTAGATCCGGCCGCGCGGGCTGTCCAGCTCGTCGCCCAGCACCTGGTAGGTCGGACAGGTGGCCGTGCAGAAGCCGCAGTGCACGCAGCGCCGCAGGATCTCGTCGGCCTCCCGGCCTGTCTCGGTGTCGCGCGCCCACTCGGCAAGATTGGTCTGCATGGATCAGAGGCCCGGAATCATGCGCCCGGGATTGAATATCCCCAGCGGATCGAATTCTTCCTTGAGGCGGCGGGTGATCGCGGCCACCGCCGGCGCCAAGGGATGAAAGACGCCATCGGCGGGCCCGCCCGCCTCGCCCGCGCGAAACAGCGTGGCGTGGCCGCCTACCTGCGCGGCCGCGGCCCGCAAGGACGCAGCCGACAGGTGCCCGCCCGCCAGCCAGCGTTGCCCGCCGCCCCACTCGATCAGCGTCGGCCCCAGGCCCAATGGCGGCGTGGTGGGCGGCACGGCCAGCCGCCACAACGGGCCCTGCGCCAGGAAGGGAAGCGTGTGCTCGCGCAGGCCTTGCCACCACGCCTGCGCCTCGCCCTCGGCCATGAGTTCGCCACCCAGCAGGCGCCGCGCGCCGTCCACGGCGGCCGGCGCCCCCGACAGACGCACCGTCAGGATGCCGCTGTCCGCCGGCCCCTCCGCCTGGCGCCAGGCCGTCGCGGAAATGGGCAGCGGCTTGCCGCGCCAGGTGCCGAACTGCGCCAGCGCCTGGGCCTGTCCCATCTGCAGGCGCAGCGTCGCCTCGGCGATGGGCCGCGGCACGACCTTCAAGGACACGTCCAGCAACGCGCCGAATATGCCTTGCGAGCCCGCCAGCAGCCGCGAGACGTCGTAGCCCGCCACGTTCTTCATGACCTCACCGCCAAAGCGCAGCACCCTGCCCTGCGCATCCAGCAGCCGCGCGCCCAGCACGAAATCGCGCACGCCGCCCGCCGCCACGCGGCGCGGTCCGGCCAAGCCGGCCGCCACGCAGCCGCCCACGGTCGCATTCGCGCCGAAATGCGGCGGTTCGAAGGCCAGCATCTGGCCTTGCGCGGCCAGCGTGGCCTCCAGCTCGGCCAGCGGCGTGCCGGCGCGCACGGTCACCACCAGTTCCGACGGCTCATAGGTGACCACGCCGCGATACACCGTCATGTCCAGCACGTGGCGGGGCTCGCCCTGCGGGGCGCGGCCATTGCCATAGAACGCCTTGGTGCCACCGCCGCCCACGTGCAGCGGACGATGCGCGGCGCTCGCGGTCATGACCTGGTCGCACAGTTCGGACAACACGAATTCCATGCGGGCCTCCGTGCCTAGAACCGCGACAGTTCGGGAAAGGGCAAGGCGCCATGGTGCACGTGCATCTTGCCGTGCTCGGCGCAGCGCGCCAGCGTGGGAATCACCTTGTCCGGATTGAGCAGGCCGCTCGGGTCGAAGGCCGCCTTCACCGCCTTGAAGGCATCCAGCTCCTCGCGCGAGAACTGCACGCACATCTCGTTGATCTTCTCCATGCCCACGCCGTGCTCGCCCGTGACCGTGCCGCCCACCTGTACGCAGAGCTCCAGGATCGCCGATCCGAATTTCTCGGCACGGCGCACTTCGTCGGGCTTGTTGGAATCGAACAGGATGAGCGGATGCAGGTTGCCGTCGCCGGCGTGGAAAACATTGGCGCAGCGCAGGCCGTATTCGTCCTCCATCTGCTGGATGGCCGACAGCACGCGGGCCAGGTGCCGGCGCGGAATCGTGCCGTCCATGCAGTAGTAGTCCGGCGAGACACGGCCCGCGGCGGGGAAGGCATTCTTGCGGCCCGCCCAGAAGCGCAGCCGTTCGGCCTCGGTGGTGGACACCTGCATGCGCGTGGCGCCCACGCTGGCAAAGACGGCCTCCATGCGCGCGACCTCGTCGGCCACCTCAGCGTCGGTGCCATCGGATTCGCACAGCAGGATGGCCTCGGCCTCGAGGTCGTAGCCCGCGCGCACGAAGGGCTCCACCATCGCGACCGCGCGCTTGTCCATCATTTCCAGGCCGGCGGGGATGATGCCCGCGGCGATGACCGCGGCCACCGCGTCGCCGGCCGACTCCACCGACGCGAAGCTGGCCATGATGACCACGGCGCGCGCCGGCTTGGGCACGAGCTTGACCGTCACTTCGGTGACCACGCCCAGCATGCCCTCGGACCCGATGAAGGCCGACAGCAGGTCCGGCCCCGGCGCATCGGGCGCCAGGCTGCCCAGCTCGACGACGTCGCCGTCCATGGTGACCATGCGCACGCGCAGCACGTTGTGCACGGTCAGCCCATATTTCAGGCAATGCACGCCGCCGGAGTTCTCGGCCACGTTGCCGCCGATCGTACAGGCGATCTGGCTGGATGGATCGGGCGCGTAATAAAGGCCATATGGCGCGGCCGCTTCGGAAATCGCCAGGTTGCGCACGCCCGGCTGCACCACGGCCGTGGCGCTGGGCAGGTCGATGCGCACGATGCGATTGAACTTGGCCAGGCCCAGCAGCACGCCCTCGGCATGCGGCATGGCGCCGCCCGACAGGCCGGTGCCTGCCCCGCGCGCCACGACCGGCACGCCCAGCCGCTTGCACAGGCGCAAGGTCTGCTGCACCTGGGCTTCGGTCTCGGGCAACACCACGGCCTTGGGCAAGGCGCGGTACAGCGACAACCCATCGCACTCGTACGGCCGCGTCTCCTCTTCGCGGTGCAGGATGCAATGCGTGGGCAATATCCCCTTGAGGGCCGCGATCAGTTCTTGTTGGGTGGGCGACGCAGGCGTGGCCGCGATGCCTGTCTCGACGATGGCGCTCATGCAGGGAAGATATCCTGGACCACCACGCTTGCGCAGGCCCGGATTTTCCCTAGGGACGGGTCTTCCCGAGGCGCTTGCGCGCCTCGTTGAAGCGTTTCCTTACCAAGACACGATCTTGCCGGGATTGAGAATGTTGTTGGGGTCGAAGGCGTGCTTCAGGCTGCGCATGAGCGCCAGCGCGTCCTCGCCATGCTCCTGAGCCATGAACTGCATTTTGTGCAGGCCCACGCCGTGCTCGCCCGTGCAGGTGCCGTCGGCCTCGATGGCCTGGCGCACGATGGCATGGTTGATGCGCTCGGATTCGTCCCATTCGGCCTGGCTGTCCGGGTCCAGCAACATCAGCACGTGGAAGTTGCCATCGCCCACGTGCCCCACGATGGTCGAGGGAAAGCTGGCCGCGGCCAGGGCCTGCGCCGCGGCGCCCACGCACTCGGCCAGACGCGAGATCGGCACGCACACGTCGGTGGTGCTGGCGCGGCACCCCGGGCGCAGCTGCAGGCCCGCGAAATACGCGTTGTGCCGCGCGGTCCACAGGCGGTTGCGGTCTTCCGGGCGCTCGGCCCATTCGAAGTCCTTGCCGCCATGCTCGCGCGCCAGGTCCTGCACCAGGCCCGCCTGCTCCTGCACGCCCGCAGGGCTGCCATGGAACTCGAACACCAGCATGGGCGACTCGCGCAGCGTCATCTTGCTGTGCAGGTTCACGCTGCGCACCGCGGCGGCATCCATGAACTCCACGCGCGCGACCGGCACGCCCAGCTGGATGGTCTCGATCACGCACTGCACGGCGGCGTCCAGCGAATCGAAATTACAGACCGCCGCGGCCACGGCCTCGGGCTGCGGATAGAGCCGCACGGTGACTTCGGTGATGATGCCCAGCGTGCCCTCGCTGCCCACGAACACGCGGGTCAGGTCGTAGCCCGCGGACGACTTGCGCGCGCGGCTCGCCGTGCGGATCACGCGGCCATCGGCGGTGACCACCGTCAGGCTCATGACGTTTTCGCGCATCGTGCCGTAGCGCACGGCGTTGGTGCCCGAGGCGCGCGTAGCGGCCATGCCGCCCAGGCTGGCATCCGCGCCCGGATCGATGGGGAAGAAGAGACCCGTGTCGCGCAGGTTCTCGTTCAGCTGCTTGCGGGTCACGCCCGCCTGCACCGTGGCGGTCAGGTCCTCGGCATTGACCGAGACGATCTGGTTCATGGCCTGCAGGTCCAGGCTGATGCCGCCCTCGATGGCCAGCAGATGGCCTTCCAGCGACGAGCCCGAACCATAGGGAATCAGCGGAATGCCGTGCGCGTTGCACAGGCCCGCGACGAAAGCCACGTCATCCGTGCCCTGGGCGAACACCACCGCGTCGGGCAGCATGGCGGGATAGGGCGACTCGTCGCGGCCGTGGTGCTCGCGCACGGCCTCGGCGCGCGACAGGCGGTCGCCGAAGCGCGCCTGCAGGGCCTCCCACATGGCATCGGGAACGGGGCGGCGCAGGCGCTGGCCTTCAGTCAGGGCATTCATTGGGGGTCTTCCTGGCGGGTATTTCTGGCCGGTATTGCTGGCGGATACGGGCGCCGCCTCGGGCGCCACCGGATAGCGGCCCAGTATACGCCCGGCGATTTCCCGGGCGTGCGGGCCGGCCCAAGCGGCGCCGGCCCTCTGCTGTCCGACCATCGGCCGGGGAGCCTTTTGCCGCCGGGCCGCCCCAAGGCAAATGCGCCCCCCCCTCGGGGGGCAGCAAGCCGAAGGCGCAGCGTGGGGGCACCTTACTTGCCGGTGCTCGACAGGGCCGACCGGCGACCCTGCACGGCTTGGGCCAGGCGCTCCAGTACCTTCACCGAGGCATCCCAATCGATGCAGCCGTCGGTGATGCTCTGGCCGTAGACCAGCGGCTGGCCGGGCACCAGGTCCTGGCGGCCGCCCACCAGGTGGCTCTCGATCATCACGCCCACGATGCGCTGGTCGCCGGCTTCCATCTGGCGCGCCACGTCATCCATGACCATCGGCTGATTCTCGGGCTTCTTGCTGCTGTTGGCATGGCTGGCGTCGATCATCACGCGCTGCGCCAGGCCTGCCTTGGCGATGTCCTGGCAGGCCGCCTCCACGCTGGCCGCGTCATAGTTCGGCGCCTTGCCGCCGCGCAGGATCACGTGGCAATCCTCGTTGCCCTCGGTGGAAACGATGGCCGAGTGGCCCCCCTTGGTCACCGACAGGAAATGGTGCGGCTGTGATGCGGCCTTGATGGCGTCGACCGCGATCTTCACGTTGCCATCGGTGCCGTTCTTGAAACCGACCGGGCACGACAGGCCCGAGGCCAGTTCGCGGTGCACCTGGCTTTCCGTGGTGCGCGCGCCGATGGCGCCCCAGGACACCAGGTCGGCGATGTATTGCGGGGTGATCATGTCCAGGAACTCGCAGCCGGCCGGCACGCCCTGGGCGTTCAAGGCCAACAGCAGCTCGCGCGCGCCGCGCAGGCCCTTGTTGATGTTGAAGCTGCCGTCCATGTCCGGATCGTTGATGAGCCCCTTCCAGCCCACCGTGGTGCGGGGCTTCTCGAAGTAGACGCGCATGACGATTTCCAGCTCGCCGCGCAGCTTCTCGCGCAGCGGCAGCAGGCGGCTGGCGTATTCGTGGGCGGCCTTGGGATCGTGGATCGAGCAGGGCCCGATCACCACGACCAGGCGGTCGTCCATGCCGTGCAGGATGCGGTGCAGCGCCTGGCGGGTGCCGTGCACCAGCTCCGACACGGCGGGGGTACACGGGTACTCGCGCATCGTGTGCGAGGGCGGGGCAAGCTCCTTGATTTCACGGATACGTTGATCGTCGGTATTGTGTGACACGGTAAGGCTCCAGGGGTCGGTCATGCAGGGTCAGGGTTCGGCGCCGACTTCTGGAAAAGCCCGCCAGACACGGCTGGCGGACGAAAAAAAACCGCCAGCGGTTTCCGCTGGCGGCTTTTTCAGGAATCGGACTAGGCTTTAGGCTACGCGCGATCCTTCCTCCGCCAGCGGCATCGGAAAAGCAAAATAAAAATAAAATCGGGCGAACGCGTTTTGCATAGTGCAGCGATGGTAGCACGGTTTTTCTTACTGCCAGTGACAGTCGCATGACGGCAAGACACCCCCCGCCAGGACAAGCCCGCCGGCAGGGCATGCTAAAACCTGCCCATGACACGCCTGAAAACACTGTCGCGCACGGGTCTCGTCTTCACCGCCCTGTACTTCACGGCCTTCTTCGCACAACCCTCCCCCGGGAACTGCGGCTTCCTTGGCTGCGACTTCGGCAAGTACCTGCTGGCCCTGCCCTGGAATGCGCTGATCCCGACTGACTGGCTCACGGAGAAGCAAGGCTCGCACCTCGGCGCGATGGTCAATGCCGTGCTGATGTATCAACTGGGGCGTTTTCTCGCCTGGTTCACGCGCAGGGCGCGGGAAACCCGCGCAGACATCCGTGACGCCCAACGTGGCCCCCCTTTGGCACCGCCGCAGGCACCCACGGTCAAGGTCCAGCCGAAAGACCCCGCCTGATTCAGGCCGTCCCGCCCACCGTCAGCCCGTCCATGCGCACGGTCGGCATGCCCACGCCCACCGGCACGCTCTGGCCGTCCTTGCCGCAGGTGCCCACGCCGCTGTCAAGCGCCAGGTCGTTGCCGATCAGGCTGACCTGGTTCATGGCCTCGGGACCGCTGCCGATGAGCGTCGCGCCCTTGACCGGATAGGTGACCTTGCCGTTCTCGATCATGTAGGCCTCGGAGGCCGAGAACACGAACTTGCCGCTGGTGATGTCGACCTGGCCGCCGCCGAAGTTGACGGCATAGAGACCGCGCTTGACCGAGGCGATGATTTCCTCGGGCGGCGTCTGGCCGGCCAGCATGTAGGTATTGGTCATGCGCGGCATCGGCAGGTGCGCGAACGATTCGCGCCGGCCGTTGCCGGTGGCGGCGGTCTTCATCAGGCGCGCGTTCAGCGTGTCCTGCATATAGCCGCGCAGGATGCCGTCCTCGATCAGGACGTTGCGCTGGCTGGGGTTGCCCTCGTCATCGACGTTCAGCGAGCCGCGGCGGTCGGGCAGCGTGCCGTCGTCCACCACGGTGACGCCCTTGGACGCCACGCGCTCGCCGATGCGGCCCGAGAACACGCTGGAACCCTTGCGGTTGAAGTCGCCTTCCAGGCCGTGGCCCACGGCCTCGTGCAACAGGATGCCGGGCCAGCCCGAGCCCAGCACCACGGTCATCTCGCCGGCAGGCGCCGGACGCGCTTCCAGGTTGACCATGGCTTCATGCACGGCGCGCTCGACATAGCCGCGCAGGACATCGTCGGTGAAATACGCCAGGCCGCTGCGTCCGCCGCCGCCGCCATGTCCCATTTCACGGCGGCCATCGCGCTCGGCGATGACGGTCACCGACAGGCGCACCAGCGGCCGCACGTCGGCGGCCAGGCGGCCGTCGCTGCCCGCCACCAGCACCACATCGTATTCGGCGCCCAGGCCGGCCATCACCTGGATCACGTGCGGATCGCGCGCGCGCGCCATCTTTTCCACGCGCTCGAGCAGCGCGACCTTCTCGGGCGCGGTCAGCGTGGTCAGCGGATCGATGGGCGGGTACAGCGCCAGGCCGGGCGCGGAGGACTGCGCCGCCACGCGCGCCTTGCCGGCGCCCTGGCGCGCGATGCTGCGCACGGCATGCGAGGCCGACATCAGCGCATCGGACGACAAGGTGTCGGAATAGGCGAAGGCGGTCTTCTCGCCGCTGACGGCGCGCACGCCCACGCCCTGGCCGATGGAGAAGCTGCCGGTCTTGACGATGCCTTCTTCCAGGCTCCAGCCTTCGCTGCGCGTGTACTGGAAATACAGGTCGGCGTAATCGACCTTGTGGGTGAATATCTCGCCCAGCGCGCGCGCCATGTCGGCCTCGGTCAGGCCCCAGGGGTCGAGCAGCAGCGACTTGGCGGTGGCGAGGCTGGCGATGGCGGGATCGGTAACTTTCATCAGGTCAGGACTTTGCTCTAAAGGACACGGTGGCGCCAGGCCGGCAAGGAGGTTCGCACGGACTCCAGGCGCTCGGCATCTATCGTACCTCCAACGACGCCCGGACCTTCCGGCAGGACGTCCAGGATATCGCCCCACGGGTCGACCAGCATGGAATGCCCCCACGTGCGGCGGCCGTTGGGATGGCGCCCGCCCTGCGCCGGCGCCAGCACGTAGCACTGGTTCTCGATGGCCCGCGCGCGCAGCAGCAGCTCCCAATGGGCCTGCCCCGTCGTATAGGTAAAGGCCGCGGGCACCAGCAGCAGGCTGGACGTGCGCAGGGCCCGATAAAGCTCAGGAAAACGCAGGTCATAGCACACGGACAGGCCGACCGTGCCACCGGGGCTCTCGAAACTGCGGACTTCGCCGCCTGGACGAATGGCCAGGGACTCATCGTACGACTCCTGTCCGCGCGTGAAATTGAAAAGATGGATCTTGTCGTAACGCGCGCATTGGGTGCCGTCCGGATCGAAAACCAGCATCGTGTTGAATACCCGGTCGGGATCGGGAGAGCGCAAGGGCAAGGTGCCGCCCGCCAGCCAGATACCGTGCCGGCGCGCGGTTTGCGCCAGGAATTCCTGTATCGGACCGCTGCCCTCTTCCTCCTGGATCGCCAGTTTGTCGCGGTCGGCCCGCCCCATGAAGCAGAAGTATTCGGGCAGCGCCACCAGCCGCGCGCCTTGCGCCGCGGCCGTCGCAATCAACTCGCCTGCCTGCGCCAGGTTTTCGTCGCGATCCGGCGTGGAAACCATCTGTACGGCAGCGACATGAAAATGTCCGTCGGGACTTGTACTGCAGGAATCAGGCATGTTCGTTCCATCTGTTGAGGAAAAAATATAACAAAAGGCTTAAAACCCGTCATTGGAAAAGCCACAGAATACAAAATCAAACATTTTCAGGGTGTTAGCGCGCAGGGAAAATGTCCTTTGTATATATAATTCTGGCATTCGCCAAACAGGATGGTAAATACCCGACGTGCTGTTTGGCGAGCATCCACTCACTAAAGGAATACCAAATGGCCCGCGAATCCTATTCCCTGCTCCAGGCGAAGATCGAGAAGGAAATCAGCAAGCTGCAAAAGAAAAAGGAATCATTGCAGGCAAAACGCCGCAAGCCCGTGATGGACTCGATCGTGCGCTCCATGCGTGAATATGACATCTCCCCCGAAGACGTGGCCACCGCTTTCGGCAAGACCGCAGCCCGCCGCGGCACCGCCAGTGGCGCCGCCCGCAAGACCGGCGCCGCCGTCGCCAAGAAAACCGTCGCCCCCAAGTACCGCCATCCCGACACCGGCGAAACCTGGAGCGGCCGTGGCAAGCCCCCGCGCTGGCTGGCAGCCGCCGAGGAACAAGGCGCCAAGCGCGAGTCTTTCCTTATTCAGCAGCCGGCAGCCTGAGCCGGCTCATGCCGTCCCGGTTGAAGGACCAGCAAAAAGGAGCACATCGTGCTCCTTTTTTTGCGTGCTCGTTCTTGAAGCAGGCGCCAGCCGGGCACGTGTTCAGTCGGTGCGGTAACGCACCTCGCGCTGCTGGCCGTTATTCTGCGGAAAATCGTCGAAAATGGCCCGAACCAGATAAGGCATGAGGCGCACCATGTCATCCGAGCGGCCCAGCGACATGGCGCTGGCGCGATAAACCTCCGCATTGTTGCGCGTGGTGTCGCGGATTTCCACGGTCAGGGTATTGCGCCAGGCTTCCATATTCACGGGCGCCCAATGCGGGCCGTAATAGCCGACGCCGCCCCAGCCGCCCCCCCAGCCACGCCGCCCGTAGTAGCCATACCCGCCAGGATAGGCAAAATAGGGATCGAAGAAGGGATCACGCGGCTCGGCCACCGTCACCTGGGTGCGTTCGCTGCCATAGGTGAAGCGCACGGCGAAACGGGCCGACTTGGGGTCCTGCCCTTCGACCAGGCCGGTGGCGCCAATGGCGGCGCGCACCATGTCGCGATAGGTCTGGTACTCCAGCGACTCGCCCAAGCCATTGGCTGGCGTGTCGAAACGGTAGCTTTGCCCTTCGACGCCGGCCGGCCATTGCTGGAACGTGGTGACGCGGGCGGACAGCGTGGAGGCGCAACCCGACAGCAGCAATGCGCAACCGGCCAGGGCAAGACGCCCCAGCGAACGGCGCCAAAGCCAGGAAAGCCCCGCGGAAAGGACGTCCGCCCGGGCGGAAGGAGAATGCTGGAGAGACTGGGACATGGCAACCTCGGCTACATGCACGCGCCGTCCGCCGCTGCGGACCTGGCGCGCTGCAATCATCGCGCTGTAATAATGATACCCACGCTTGGACCGCGCCGGCGTTCCAAAGTTTTACGGCCTGCGCACGGCCTGGTAAGCAGCAGGTAACAGCCCGGCCCGGGGCAGGATTGCCCCCGCCCCCGGGTCTACAATGGCGGCTTGTCGATCCAGGCCAGGTCTTATGCGCACAGAGCAAGCCGTTACCGTCGCCCGCGGCGACTACCTCCCCTACCCCTACGCCATTCCCAGCATCGCGCTGGAATTCGACCTGGACCCTGCGCGCACGCGCGTGCTGTCCCGCCTGTCGATCGAACGCCAGCCCGGCGTGCCCGCCGATACGCCGCTCGCGCTCAAGGGCGAAGACCTGGCGCTGGTATCGGTGGCCGTGGATGGAAGCCCGATCGCGGAAGGCGGCTACACGGTCAGCGATGGCGTCCTGCGCCTGACCGGCCTGCCCGCCGCCTGCGAAGTCGAGATCGTCAGCGACTGCCGCCCCGCCGAGAACTCCACGCTGATGGGGCTCTATGTGTCCGGCGCCAGCCTCTTCACGCAGTGCGAGGCCGAAGGGTTCCGGCGCATCACCTGGTTCGCCGACCGACCCGATGTCATGTCGCGCTATCGCGTGACCCTGCGCGGCACGCGTGCCGACTACCCGCTGCTGCTGTCCAACGGCAACCTGGTCGATGCCGGCGACCTGCCCGACGGCCGCCACCAGGCCGTGTGGGAAGATCCCCACCCGAAGCCCTGCTACCTGTTTGCCCTGGTCGCCGGCAACCTCACCTGCCGCGAACTGCGCACCCGCACGCGCTCCGGCCGCGACGTGCTCCTGCAGGTCTACAGCGACCCCGGTTCGGAAAGCCAGACCGAGTGGGCGCTGGCGTCGCTGGAGCGCTCGCTGCGCTGGGACGAGGACCGCTTCGGGCTGGAACTGGACCTGGACCGATTCATGGTGGTCGCCGCACGCGACTTCAACATGGGCGCCATGGAGAACAAGGGCCTGAACATCTTCAACGCGGCCTACGTGCTGGCCGATCCCGACACCGCCACCGACGCCAACTACCTGGCCATCGAAGCCGTGATCGGCCATGAGTACTTCCATAACTGGACCGGCAACCGCGTCACCTGCCGCGACTGGTTCCAGTTGAGCCTGAAGGAAGGCCTGACCGTCTTCCGCGACCAGGAATTCACCGCCGACATGATGGCGCGCGGCCAGGACGCCGCAGCCGCCGCCAGCGCGCGCGCCGTCAAGCGCATCGACGACGTGGCCACGCTGCGCGCCGCGCAGTTCCCCGAGGACGCCGGCCCCATGGCGCACCCGATCCGCCCGGAAAGCTACCAGGAGATCGGCAACTTCTACACCGCCACCGTCTACGAGAAAGGCGCCGAAGTCATCCGCATGCAGCACACGCTGCTGGGCGAGGCGGGCTTTCGTGCCGGCATGGACGAGTACTTCCGCCGCCATGACGGCCAGGCCGTGACCTGCGACGACTTCGTCGACGCCATGGAATCCGTCTATCGCGACCTGCACCCGGGCCGCGACCTGTCGGTCTTCCGCCGCTGGTATCAACAGGCGGGCACGCCACGCGTGTCGGTCACGCTGGACCACGACGCCGCCGCGCAGCGCTGCACCGTCACGCTCAGCCAGCGCAACCCGGCAGTGGGCGTGGAAAAGCAGGATGCCGCGGCCCAGGAAAAGCCGCCGCTGCACATTCCCTTCGCGCTGGGCCTGCTCGATCCGCAAGGCCGCGCCCTGCCGCTCACGCTGGACGGCAAGACGCAGGAAACCGTGCTGCTCGAGCTCACCACCGCCAGCGCGCAATGGACCTTCGAGAACATCCCCGCGCAACCCATCCCCTCGCTGCTGCGTGACTTCTCGGCGCCCGTCATCGTCGACTATCCCTGGACCGATGCGGCGCTGGCGCTGCTGTCGGCCCACGACAGCAATCCTTTCGCGCGCTGGGAAGCGGGCCAGGAGCTCGCCACGCGGCAGATCCTCGCCAACGCCGCGCGCCACCAGGCAGGCGAGCCGCTGGCGGCCGACCCCACGCTGGTCGACGCCTGGCGCGCCACGCTGCGCGACCCGAAGCTGGATGCGGCCTATCGCGCCCGCGCGCTGATGCTGCCGTCGGAAAAGACGCTGGCTGAACGCATGCAGCCCATCGATCCGCCCGCGCTGGCCGCCGCGCGCGACTTCCTGCGCGCCGAGCTGGGCCGCCAGCTGGCGCAGGACTGGCGCGCCGCCTACCAGGACAACCAGACGGAGGGCGCGTTCTCGCCCGCGCCTGGCCCGGCGGGCCGCCGTGCACTGAAGAACCTGTCGCTGGCCTACCTGATGGCCGGCGACGCAGCCGCCAACCAGGCGCTGGCGGAAACGCAGTATCGCGGCGCGGCCAACATGACCGACCGCATGGGCGCGCTGAGCGCACTGGTCAACGAAGGCAGCGGCGACGCCGTCGGCCAGGCCATCGCCGACTTCCACACACGCTGGCAGCACGACCCGCTGGTCATCGACAAGTGGTTCGCCTTGCAGGCCACCGCGCGCGGCACCGACGTGGCTGCCGCCCGCGCCCTGATGGCGCATCCTGCCTTCACGCTGCGCAATCCCAACCGTGCACGCGCGCTGGTGTTCCAGTTCTGCCTGAACAACGCCCGCGGCCTGCATGCCGCCGATGGCGCCGGCTACGATTTCTGGGCCGAGCAGGTGCTGGCCCTCGACGCGCTGAATCCCGAAGTGGCCGCGCGCCTGGCGCGCGCCATGGACAACTGGGCCCGTTATGCCCCGGCGCTGCGCACGGGCATGCAGGCCGCGCTCGGCCGCGTGCGCGCGCATGCCGGCCTGTCGCGCAACGTCGCCGAGATCGTCGCCAAGGCGCTCGACATCTGATTCCCTGAAACCGCCACTTTTATCCCGACGCCATGAAACGTAAAACCCTCACGCAATACCTGGTCGAACAGCAGCGCCAGGCCGATGGCCTGGGCGCCGAGGTGCGCCTGCTCATCGAAGTCGTCGCGCGCGCCTGCAAGTCCATCGGCCACGCCGTGGGCAAGGGCGCGCTGGGCGGCGTCCTAGGCAGCCTGGACAGCGAGAACGTGCAAGGCGAAGTCCAGAAGAAGCTGGACGTGCTCTCCAACGAAATCCTGCTGGAAGCCAATGAATGGGGCGGCCACCTCGCCGCCATGGCCTCCGAGGAAATGGAAACCATCCACGCCATTCCCAACCGCTATCCCAAGGGCGAATACCTGCTGCTGTTCGATCCGCTGGACGGCTCGTCGAACATCGACGTGAACGTCTCCATCGGCACCATCTTCTCGGTGCTGAAGGCACCCACCCACGTGGCCGGCGCGCCCGTCACCGAAGCCGACTTCCTGCAGGAAGGCAGCCGCCAGGTGGCCGCGGGCTATGCCGTCTATGGCCCCCAGACCATGCTGGTCCTCACCGTCGGCAAGGGCGTGGTGGGCTTCACGCTGGACCGTGAAATGGGCTCCTGGGTGCTCACGCACGAAAACATCCGCATCCCCGAGGACACGCGCGAATTCGCCATCAACATGTCCAACATGCGCCACTGGGCACCGCCCGTGCGCCGCTACATCGACGAATGCCTGGCTGGCGCCACCGGCACGCGCGGCAAGGACTTCAACATGCGCTGGATCGCCTCGATGGTGGCCGACGTGCATCGCATCCTCACGCGCGGCGGCATCTTCATGTATCCCTGGGACGCGCGCGAGCCGGGCAAGCCGGGCAAGCTGCGCCTGATGTACGAAGCCAATCCCATGAGCTTCATCGTCGAACAGGCCGGCGGCGCGGCGGTGGACGGCGTCAACCGCATCCTGGACATCAAGCCCGGGCAGTTGCACCAGCGCGTGGGCGTGGTGCTGGGCTCGCGCAACGAAGTCGAGCGCGTGGCGCAATACCACCGCGAAGCCGGACAATAGGCCTTTCGGCCTCGGCATGAAGAACGGCGCCATCAGGCGCCGTTCTTCATGCGCGCCCGCAACGGGCGCTGCAATGCGTCATTCGACCACGCGCTTACTTCACTTCCTCGATGCGGTCGACGCGATCCTTGTTGACCTGCACCTTGCGGCCGTCTTCCTCGTACGAATAGGTGTTCGAACGCTTGTCGTACTCGGGCGCGTCGGCGGTCACGGTCTGCGAGCCGTCGCTCTTGGTCACGATCGAGGGCGAGGAGCAACCGGCCAGAACGCCAGCGCCGGCCACGGTCAGGGCAAGAGTCAAGGTCTTCAGGGTCATGATGATCTCCTAGGCGATGAATGCGAAGTCATCTTAGAAGCAGCGCGCCAGGCTGGCCGTAACCGGATGTCTGCAAACGCCTTCCGACTGTAAGAATCCTCCCCTGCCCCAGGCACCGCTTGCGCAATCCCCGCCAGGCTTGGCCCGCTTGCGCGCCGGGCCGCTCCTCGCCGCCCGGAAATCCTGCCTGCGCGGGGAACACACCGACACATATTGAGGCCGCCACGCCACGCCGGCGCTTGCCGCGCCGCGGCTCAATCCAGCGTCAGGACCGTCGCGCCCGTGGTCTTGCGGCTGCTCAGCGCGGCCTGCGCCTCGCCGGCCTTCGCCAGCGGATAGCGCTGGTCGATGCGCACCGCGATCTTCTTCTTCACGACCAGCGAGAAAAGATCATCGGCGGCAGCCTGCATCTTGGCCTGCGTGTCCACGTAGCTGCCCAGCTTCGGGCGCGTCAGGTAGAGCGAGCCCTTGTCGGCCAGGATGCCCAGGTTCACGTCGGTGACCGGGCCCGACGCGTTGCCGAAGCTGACCATCAGTCCGCGCGGCTCCAGGCTGTCCAGCGAGGCCAGCCAGGTGTCCTTGCCCACGCCGTCATACACCACCGGCACCTTGCGCCCGCTCGTCAGTTCCTTGACGCGCTCAGCGACGTTCTCGCGCGAGTAGTCGATGGTCTCCCAGGCGCCATGCTCGCGCGCCAGCGCGGCCTTCTCGGGGCTGGACACCGTGCCGATCAGCTTCACGCCCAGGGCGCGCGCCCATTGGCAGGCGATCAGGCCCACGCCGCCGGCCGCGGCATGGAACAGGATCGTTTCGCCGCCCTGCAGGCGATAGGTCTGGCGGAACAGGTATTGCACCGTCAGGCCCTTGAGCATCAGCGCGGCCGCCTCCTCGAAGCTCACGCCCTTGGGCAGCTTGACGACCTGATGGGCCGGCACGTTGCGCGCCTGCGCGTAAGCGCCCAGGGGGCTTTGGCCGTAGGCCACGCGGTCGCCCACTTTCAGGTGTCCCACCTTGGCGCCCACCGCCTCGACCACGCCCGCGGCCTCGAAGCCCAGGCCATGCGGCAGCGGATGCGGGTAAAGACCCGTGCGGAAATAGATATCGATGAAATTCAGGCCCACCGCATGCTGGCGGATCGTCACCTCGGTGTCGGCGGGCGGCGCAAGGACGACATCGGCCACCTTGAGAACCTCGGGACCGCCGTGCTGGTCGATGCGGATTGCCTGGACTGTCTTGCTCATGTCTAGCTCCTGAACGCGCGATGAACTGGGAAGGAGATGGCTTGCGGCCGGACACGCCCGGCCGCGAGGGAAAACAGATGCACGCCGCCGACTTTACCGCTTGCGGCGGACGCTGAGAACAAAGACCCCGGCCATGACGAGGACGGTCCCGGCCAACTGCCAGACGGTGATGGGCTCGTCCAGCAGCCAGGCGGCCAGGAACAGCACCGACACCGGGCCGATCATGCCCACCTGCGAAGTGGTGGGCGCCCCCACGCGGGCCACGGCCCACATGATCATGAAGACGGGCGCCACGGTGTTCAGCGTGGCATGCACGACCGACCAGCCATAGACCGGCATCGGCTGGATCACCTGGGACGTGCCGTGCACCACGAAGAACTGCACGATGCAGGCGAGGCTGGAGACCGTCATCGCATAGGCCACGAGGCGGGTCGCCCCGACCTTGGCGATCAGCTCCCCGGAGCCGATCAGGTACAGCGCATAGGTCAGCGCCGACCCGAGCACGAAGAGAGAGCCCTTCAGCACATGGTCGCCGCCGAAGCTCACGTCATGCGCGAACACCAGCACCACGCCGGCATACGACAGGGCCAGCGCCACCCACTGGGCGCGCGAGATCTGCCGTCCCAGCCAGAACGCGCTGATGAGCAGCACCATGGTGGGCGCCAGGAACAGAATCAGGCGCTCGAGCCCGGCGCTGATGTACTGCAGGCCGATGAAGTCGAGGAAGCTGGACAGGTAATAGCCCATCAAGCCCAGCGCCGCCAGTTGCAGGCTGTCGCGGCGGGTGAGCCTGGGCTGCAGCCCGCGCCGCGCGCGGCGGGCTTCATACCATCCGATGGCAAGGAAAAAGGGCAGCGAGAACGCCATGCGGAAGGCGATGACGGTGACGGCGTCCACGTCGTAGCGATAGGTGAGCTTCACCACGACGGCCTTGGCCGCGAACAGGATGGCGCCCAACGCGGCCAGCAGGATGCCGATGCTGCGGGCGGACAGGATGACGCGCGAGGCAGCGCCGCCAGGACCGGATTCTGGATTCATGCGATGATTTTAGTCTCCGCCCTCTTCATGCGGGCCCCGTTTTTTCCCGTCTCCGCCCATTCCGCCGGCACACGCTTCCATGCAGCATCGCAACGCCCTCCTCTCCATCCACGCCGCGGCGGTTCTCTTCGGCCTGACCGGCATCTTCGGCGAGTTGATACAGGCCAGTGCTGCCGTCATCACCTTCGGACGCGCGCTGTTCGCCCTGGTCTCGCTGGCGGCCTTCGCCCGGCTGCGCGGCGTCCCGCTCAAGCGCGGCATCGACGCGGGCAAGCTGGGGCTGCTCGCCGTCTGCGGCATCCTGCTGGCCGCGCATTGGGTCACCTTCTTCATCGCCGTGAAAGTGGGCGGCATCGCGGTGGCCACGCTGGGCTTCGCCAGCTTCCCCGCCTTCACCATGCTGCTCGAGGGCCTCTTCTATCGCGAGCGCATCCGCCTGGCGGAATGGGGCGTGCTGGCGCTGGTCTCCCTCGGCCTGGTGCTGGTGGTGCCCTCGTACGACTGGGCCGACCAGGGCACCGTAGGCCTGGCCTGGGGCCTGTCCTCGGGTTTGTCCTTCGCGCTGCTGGCGCTGTTGAACCGGCGCAGCGCCAAGGGCGCCGACCCCGTGCAGGTGGCGTGGTGGCAGAACCTGGCCGTGGCATTGTCGGTGGCCGCCTTCGCCGTGCCCGAGCTGCATGCGCTGCGCACGGCCGACTGGCTGTGGCTGGCCGCGCTGGGCGTCTTCTGCACGGGGCTGTCGCATTTCCTGTTCGTGTCCAGCCTGCAGGTCATCAAGGCCCGCACGGCCGGCCTGGTCATCGCGCTGGAGCCGGTCTATGCGATTGCCGGCGCCTGGCTGCTGTTCGGCCAGGAACCCAGCCCGCGCATGATGCTGGGCGCCGCGCTCATCATCCTGGCCATCGTCCTGCCCGCGCGTCCCAAGTGATGCGCGCGCCGGCGCCCGGCGACCAATCCGCTTGACAGAAACTGACTAGGCAACTAAATTGGCCGGCATGTCTACCCCGTCGACCGACCCCCACAGCACACCCGCCGCGCATTACCGCGGCGATAGCCGCTGCCTGTCCAACGACAGCATCGGCTACCTGATCAAGCAGGTCTACCTGTCGCTGAACCGGGTCATCGACAAGGAAATGGCGCCGCTGGAGCTCACCGCCATGCAGTGGCGCCCGCTCATCATGGTGGCGCTGCGCCGGGCGGAAACCCCGGCCGAGCTCGCCCGCCTGATCGGCGTGGATACCGGCGCCATCACGCGCACGCTGGACCGCCTGGAAAGCAAGGGCCTCCTGCGCCGCGTGCGCAGCAGCGAAGACCGCCGCGTCATCAAGCTCGAAATGACCGAAGCCGGCCAGGCCACCAGCGAAAGGATTCCCCCGCTGCTGGCCAGCGCATTGAACCTGCACCTGCGCGGCTTCTCCAACGAAGAGGCCGCGGTGCTCGGCGGCCTCCTGCGACGCATGATTGCCAACGGCGGCGAGCTCAGTTGACGCCGTTTTTTTTCCCTATATATTTGCCTAGTCAGATTCGAACCAGTCAAACACTTTCAGCCATTTGTCAGCATGAAAAGACTGCTTGCCCTCCTTCCCCTGCTCCTGGCCACCGGCTGCGCGCAGATCGCCCCCGGCGCCACGCCCGCCGACCCCGTGGACGCGGCCACCCTGGGCCTGGTCGCCAGCCCGGTGCAATGGCCCGCCGCCGACTGGTGGCAGCGCTATGAAGACCCGCAACTGAACCGGCTGGTCGAGCAGGCAGTGGCCGGCAGCCCCTCGCTGCTTGCCGCCCAGGCGCGCGTCGCGCAGGCCAACGCCGCCGCAGCCCAGGCCCGCGCCGACCTGCTGCCCTCGGTGACCGGCAACTACGGCCTGACGCGCCAGCGCTACAGCGGCAACTACATCTACCCGCCGCCCCTGGGCGGCTCGGTCGGCACCGACAACAGGCTGGCGCTGGATTTCAGCTACGAGATCGACTTCTGGGGCAAGCACCGCGCCGAACACGAAGCGGCGCTGTCGCGGGTGCAATCGGCCGAGGCCGAAGCCCGCGCCGCCCACAACCTGCTGGCCAGCGCGGTCGTGCGCAGCTACCTGAACCTGCAGAACGCCTTTGCCCAGCAGCAGGTCATCGCCGACACGGTGCGCCAGCGCGAGGACGTCGCCCAGCTGACGCGCGACCGCCAGGCCGCCGGCCTGGACACCCAGGTGGAAGTGAAGCAGGCGGAATCCGCGCTGGCCGCGGCCAAGGTGGAAGCCGTGCAGGTGCAGACCCGCCTGGCCGTGGGCCGCAACCAGCTGGCCGCCCTGGCCGGTGGCGGGCCCGAGCTGGCGCGCGGCATCCAGGCCGCGGCGCTGCGCCGCCTGCCGCTGGCCGTGCCCGACACCCTGCCGATCGAACTGCTGGGCCACCGTCCCGACGTGGTGGCCGCGCGCTGGCGTGCCGAAGCCGCGCGCAAGGACATCCAAAGCGCGCGCGCCGCCTTCTATCCGAATGTGAATCTCTCCGCGTTCCTGGGCTTCGCTTCGCTGTCCACGGGGAACCTGCTGAACGCCGGCAGCCGGATGGCCGGCATCGGCCCGGCCATCAGCCTGCCCATCTTCGAAGGCGGCCGGCTCAACGCCGCGCTGGCAGGCCGGCGCGCCGAGAGCGACCTGGCGGTGGCCGACTACAACGACACGGTGCTGACCGCCGTACACCAGGTGGCCGACGCCGTCGATGCCCTGCGCCTGCTGGGCGACGAAAGCCAGGCCCAGACGCAGGCGCGCGCGGCCGTGGAAGAAGCCTACGCGCTGGCGCGGGACCGTTACCGCAGCGGCCTGGGCAACTACCTCTCGGTCCTGATCGCCCAGGACGGCGTGCTGCAGCAACGCCGCCAGGAAACCGACCTGCGGCTGCGCGGCTACCAGCTGGACGCCGACCTCGCCTATGCGCTGGGCGGCGGCTATGCGCCCGACGCATCCTGAACCCATCCAATCCCCGACCTCTCACTTCGACCGGCAGATACGACATGAACGCTCCCGCCGCCCCCCGCCCCGCCGCCCGCAAGCGGCTCCTGATCCTGGCCGGCATCGGCATCGCCGCGGTCGCCGTGGCTTACGGCGCCTGGTGGACGCTCGTGGCTTCGCACTACGAAGCCACCGACGACGCCTATGTGCACGGCAACCTGGTCCAGATCACGCCGCGCCTGGCCGGCACGGTGGTCGCCATCGAAGCCGATGACACCGACACCGTGCGCGCCGGCCAGCCGCTGGTGCGCCTGGACGCCGCCGATGCGGACGTCGCCCTGGCGCAAGCCAAGGCGCGCCTGGCCCAGACCGTGCGCCAGACCCGCACCCTGTACGTGCAGAACGATGCGCTGGACGCCGACGTGAACGTGCGCCGCGCCGACATCAGCCGCGCCCAGGCCGAGCTGGCCCGCGCCCGCAGCGATTGGCAACGCCGCCAGGCGCTGTCGAAATCGGGCGGCGTCAGCGGCGAGGAAATCCTGCACGCCCGCACCGCGCTGCAATCGGCCGAATCCGGCCTGGCCCAGGCCCAGGCACAACTGGCCGCGGCGCAGGCCAAGCTGGCCACCAACCAGGCGCTGACGCAAGGCACCGACGTGGCGCACCATCCCGATGTCCTGCAGGCGGCCTCGGCGCTGCGCCAGGCCTGGCTGGATGCCTCGCGCGCCACGCTGCCCGCCCCCGCGGACGGCATGATCGCGCAGCGCAGCGTGCAGGTCGGCCAGCGCGTGGCGCCCGGCACGCCGCTCATGACCGTCGTGCCCCTGGACCAGGTATGGGTCGAAGCCAACTTCAAGGAAGGCCAGCTGCGCGAGATGCGCGTGGGCCAGCCTGCCACCGTCGTGGCCGACCTCTACGGCAAGTCGGTCACCTATCACGGCACCGTCGTGGGTCTCGACGCCGGCACCGGCAGCGCCTTCGCGCTGCTGCCCGCGCAGAACGCCACCGGCAACTGGATCAAGGTCGTGCAGCGCGTGCCCGTGCGCATCGCACTGGACCCGGAAACGCTGCGCCAGCATCCGCTGCGCGTGGGCCTGTCCATGAACGTCGAGGTCGACGTGTCGGCCGAGCCCGCCTCGCCCCCCACTCGCAGCGGCCCCGCCCTGTCCACCCGTGCCTTCGATGCCGAGTCGGCCCAGGCCGACACGCTGATCGAACAGATCATCACCAGCAACCTCTCGGCATGAGCACGCCCGCCAACACCGCGCCGGCGCCAGCTGCACCCGCCACGGGATCGCCCGCCGGCCATCCGCCGCTGGAGGGCGCGCTGCGCGTCATCGGCTCCGTCGCCCTGTCGGCCGCGGTGTTCATGAACGTCCTGGACACCTCGATCGCGAACGTGTCCATCCCCACCATCTCGGGCGACCTGGGCGTGAGCGCCAGCCAGGGCACCTGGGTCATCACGTCGTTCGCGGTGGCCAACGCCATCACCGTGCCGCTCACCGGCTGGCTCACGCAGCGTTTCGGCCAGGTGCGGCTGTTCCTGGCCTCCACGCTGCTGTTCGTGCTGACGTCCTGGCTGTGCGGCTTCGCGCCGTCGCTGGAAGCACTGGTGCTGTTCCGCGTGCTGCAGGGCGCGGTGGCCGGCCCCATGATCCCGCTGTCGCAGGCCTTGATGCTGGCCAGCTTCCCCAAGGAGAAGGCGGGCATGGCGCTGGCCATCTGGGCCATGACGACGCTGGTCGCGCCCGTGGCCGGGCCCCTGCTGGGCGGGTGGATCTCGGACAACTACACCTGGCCCTGGATCTTCTACATCAACGTGCCCATCGGCCTCTTTGCCGCCTGGGTGGTCTGGCGCATCTATCGCCACCGCGAGTCGCCCACGCGCAGCCTGCCCATCGACAAGGTCGGACTGGGCCTGCTGGTCGTCTGGGTCGGCGCGCTGCAGATCATGCTGGACAAGGGCAAGGAGCTCGACTGGTTCGCCAGCGGCTTCATCGTCGGCCTGGCGGCGCTGTCGCTCGCCACCTTCGTCATCTTCCTCATCTGGGAACTGACCGACGCCCACCCCATCGTGGACTTGCGGCTTTTCGCACAACGCAATTTCACGGTGGGCGCCGTCACGCTGGCCGTGGCCTACGGCGTGTTCTTCGGCGGCGTGGTGCTGCTGCCGCTCTGGCTGCAAAGCTACATGGGCTACACCGCCACCTATGCCGGCCTCGTGACCGCGCCGGTGGGCCTGCTGGCGATCCTGCTCACGCCCGTCGTCGGCAAGATGATCGGCCGGGTCGACCCGCGCCGCCTGGTCACCGGCGCCTTCCTCATCTTCGCGCTGGTCTGCGCCATGCGCGCGGGCTTCAACACCCAGGTCGACATGCGCACCCTGATGATCCCCACCATCATCCAGGGCGCGGCCATGGCGGCGTTCTTCGTGCCGCTGACCTCCATCACGCTGTCGGGGCTGGACCCCTCGCGCATTCCGGCGGCGTCGGGCCTGTCGAACTTCCTGCGGCTGACGGCCGGCGCCTTCGGCACCTCGATCGCCACGACCGTCTGGGAAGACCGCGCCACGCTGCATCATGCCCAGCTGGTGGAGGTGGCGCGGCCGGGCGTGCTCGCCTTCGACCAGACGGTGGCGGGCATGCAGGCGCGCGGCCTGACGTCCGAACAGGCGCTTGCCACGCTGAACCGCATGGTGGATGCCCAGGCCTACACGCTGTCGGCGCTGGACATCTTCCATGCCTCGGCCATCATTTTCCTGCTGCTGATCGTGCTGGCCTGGTTCGCCCGGCCGGCCCGCTCAGGCGGCGCGGCATCCGCCGAAGCGGCGGGCGCGCACTGAGTTTCAACGGCGGCGGCGGCCCAGCAAAGACCCCAGCAGGCCGCGCGCCAGTTCGCGCGCCACCTGCCTGGCGGTGCTCTTGGCCACGGTCTGCACGACGCCGTCGCGGCGGCCGCCACGCGGACCGGTGGAGCCGAACAGCACGTCGCTCACCTCGTCCATGAGCCCGCGCTCGGCGGGTTCCTGCTTGGGCACGCCCGCCGGCGCGCGGCGCGTGGCGGGCGCCTCGGCTGCCGGTTCCGCGGCAGGTGCCGGCGTGGGCGCCGCCTGGCCCTTGCCCGCGGGCGCCGCGCCATTCACCCGCGCCATCAGCACCTCGTAGGCCGACTCGCGGTCGATCACCTGTTCATACTTGCCCCCCAGGCCGGACTGGCTGCGCAGCGCCTGGCGCTCGGCATCCGAGGCCGGACCGATGCGGCTGCCGGGTGGCATGATCCAGGCGCGTTCGGTCGGCGTGGGACGGCCCTTGGCATCCAGCACCGACACCAGCGCCTCGCCCACGCCCAGCTCGGTGATGGCCGCCTCGATGTCCAGGCCCGGATTCGGCCGCATGGTCTGCGCGGCCGTGCGCACGGCCTTCTGGTCGCGCGGCGTGAACGCGCGCAGCGCGTGCTGCACCCGGTTGCCCAGCTGGCCCAGCACCGCATCGGGGATGTCCAAGGGGTTCTGCGTGACGAAATACACCCCCACGCCCTTGGAGCGCACCAGCCGCACCACCTGCTCGATCTTGTCCAGCAGCGCGGGCGGCGCGTCGTTGAAGAGCAGGTGCGCCTCGTCGAAGAAGAAGACCAGCTTGGGGCGGTCCAGGTCGCCGGCCTCCGGCAGGGTCTCGTACAGGTCGGCCAGCAGCCACAACAGGAAGATGCCGTAGAGCCGGGGCGACTGCATCAGCTTGTCGGCGGCCAGGATGTTGACGATGCCGCGGCCCGTAGCGTCGTTGCGCATGAGGTCGGCGATGTCCAGCATGGGTTCGCCGAAGAACTGCTCGGCGCCCTGCGACTCCAGCCGCAGCAGGCTGCGCTGGATAGCCCCCACGCTGGCCGAGGACACATTGCCGTAGCGCAGCTTCAGGGTGGCCGCGCGCTCGGCGACGTCCTGCAGCATCGCGCGCAGGTCCTTCAGGTCGAGCAGCAGTTGCCCTTCGTCGTCGGCCACCTTGAAGACGATGTTCAGCACGCCTTCCTGGGTGTCGTTCAGCTCCAGCATGCGCGCCAGCAGCAGCGGCCCCATGTCGGACACGGTGGCGCGCACCGGATGGCCCTGCTGGCCGAAGACGTCCCACAGCACCGTGGGGCTCGCCCCCCAGGCGGGCTCGGGGATGCCGTGGGCGGCCAGGCGCTCCTGCATCTTGGGGGACGAGGCGCCCGCCTGCGAAATGCCGGTCAGGTCGCCCTTGATATCGGCCAGGAACACCGGCGTGCCCCGCCGCGAGAACTGCTCGGCCAGCACCTGCAGCGTCACGGTCTTGCCGGTGCCGGTGGCGCCGGTGATGCAGCCGTGGCGGTTGGCCATGGCGGGCAGCAGCGCAAGCGCGCCGTGCTCGCCCTGGGCGATGGCAATGGGATCGGTCATGGTCGTGCCCCTGGTATCTGGCATGGGCGCCTGGAGGGCGCCATCACCGCCGAGTGTAGCGGCTCGGCGCGGGGTGTGGGCGACGCGCTAAAATACATGGTTCGCCCGGCAGCCCGGGCCCTGCATCGCCAGGGTCGCATGGCCGTCCCGGCGCCAAGAAGCAGTCTCAGACAACCGCAACCAACCTGTCCGACGGGCCCAGCCCGCGGCACTTCCAGGATCACCCAGGACCATCATGGCCGGACACTCGAAATGGGCCAATATCCAGCACCGCAAGGGGCGCCAGGACGCCAAGCGCGGCAAGCTGTGGACCAAGATCATCCGTGAAATCACCGTCGCGGCGCGCGCCGGCGGCGCGGACCCCGACAGCAACCCGCGCCTGCGCCTGGCATGGGACAAGGCCACCGCGGTCAACATGCCCAAGGACAACATCCAGCGCGCGATCACCCGCGGCGCGGGTGGCGCCGACGGCGACAACTACGAGGAAGTGCGCTACGAAGGCTACGGCCTGGGCGGCGCGGCGGTGCTGGTCGACTGCATGACCGACAACCGCACCCGCACGGTGGCCGAAGTGCGCCACGCCTTCGCGAAGAACGGCGGCAACCTCGGCACCGAAGGCTCGGTGGCGTTCCAGTTCAAGCATTGCGGGCAATTCATCTTCGCCCCCGGCACCTCGGAAGAACAGGTCATGGAACTGGCCCTGGAAGCCGGCGCCGACGACATCGTGACCGACGAGGAAGGCGTCATCGAAGTGACCTGCGAGCCGCCGGCCTACCCGGCCGTGCGCGCGGCCTTCGAGGCCGCGGGCCTGAAGCCCGAGGTCGACGGCGTGGTCATGAAGGCCCTGAACGAGACCGAGCTGGCAGGCGAAGACGCCGAACGCATGCAGAAGCTGCTGGACGTGCTGGAATCCCTGGACGACGTCCAGGAGGTCTACACCACGGCCGTGCTGGACGAGACGGCCTGAGCTGGGCCGCATTGATTTTCTTGCGTCGCTTGCGGCCTGCCGCAATTGACGCGCCCCGCGTCCTCCGGGACGCCCCCTGCACTGAACACACATCATGAAATTGCTGGTTATCGGATCGGGCGGCCGCGAACATGCCCTCGCCTGGCGCCTGTCGCGCTCGGCCCGCGTGCACAAGGTCTTCGTCGCCCCGGGCAACGGCGGCACGGCCCGCGACCCCAACCTCGAGAACGTCGACATCACCGACCCCGAGGCCCTGGCCGATTTCGCCGAACGCGAAGGCATCGCGCTGACCGTGGTGGGCCCCGAGGCCCCGCTGGCCGCGGGCGTGGTCGACGTGTTCCGCGCGCGCAAGCTCAAGATCTTCGGCCCGACGCGCGCCGCCGCCCAGCTGGAAAGCTCGAAGGACTACGCCAAGTCCTTCCTGATCCGCCACAACATCCCGACGGCGGCCTACCAGACCTTCACCGATCCCGCCGCCGCCCACGCCTACATCGACGCGCAAGGCGCGCCGATCGTCATCAAGGCCGACGGCCTGGCCGCCGGCAAGGGCGTGGTCGTGGCCACCTCGCTGGAAGAGGCCCACCAGGCGGTCGACGCCATGCTGGGCGACGGCTCGCTGGGCGCGGCCGGCGCGCGCGTGGTCATCGAGGAATGCCTGGAAGGCGAGGAAGCCAGCTTCATCGTGCTGGTCGACGGCCGCAACGTGCTGGCGCTGGCCACCAGCCAGGACCACAAGCGCCTACAGGACGGCGACCAGGGCCCCAACACCGGCGGCATGGGCGCCTATTCGCCCGCGCCCGTGGTCACGCCCGAAATGCACCACCGCATCATGCGCGAGGTGATCCACCCCACCGTGCAGGGCATGGCGCGCGACGGCATCCCCTATACCGGCTTCCTGTATGCCGGCCTGATGATCGCCCCGGGTGAAGACCCCGCGCGTCCCATCAAGGTGCTGGAGTTCAACTGCCGCATGGGCGACCCGGAAACCCAGCCCATCATGATGCGCGTGAAGAGCGATCTGCTCGACGTATTCGAGCACGCCGTCGAAGGCACGCTGGACCAGGCCGAGATCACCTGGGACCGCCGCACCGCGCTGGGCGTGGTGCTGGCCGCGGCCAACTATCCGCAAACCCCGCGCAAGGGCGACGTCATCGAAGACCTGCCCGCCGACAACGACGACTGCATGGTCTTCCACGCCGGCACGGTCCAGGACGGCGACGCCATCAAGACGGCCGGCGGCCGCGTGCTGTGCGTCACGGCCCTGGGCGACTCGGTGCGCATCGCGCGTGAAATCGCCTACGAAACCATCGAGCGCGTGCGCTTCGATGGCCGCCAATACCGCAGCGATATCGGCTGGCGCGCCCTGAAGCGCACGCCCAACGCCCGCTGAGCCACGGAGCCCGCCTGCCCGCATGACTACCCTGCCGCTGTCCAACGTCCGCGATTACCTCCTTGACCTCCAGGCGCGCATCGTCGCCGAACTGGAAGCCATCGAAGAAGGTCCCTTCCGCAGCGATGCGTGGCAGCGCGTCGAGGGCGGCGGCGGGCTGTCTCGGCTGCTGGAAGGCGGCCGGGTGTTCGAGCGCGCAGGCGTGCTCTTCAGCCATGTCCAGGGCAAGACGCTGCCGCCCTCGGCCAGCGCCCACCGCCCCGAACTGGCCGGGCGCGCCTGGGAAGCCACCGGCGTCTCGCTGGTGCTGCATCCCCGCAATCCCTACGTGCCCATCACGCACATGAACGTGCGCTGCTTCGCCGCGCTGGCGCAGCCTGGCTCGCACGAGCAGGACGTGTTCTGGTTCGGCGGCGGCGGCGACCTGACGCCCATCTATCCCTACGAGGAGGACGCGGCCCACTTCCACCGCGCCTACCGCGACGCACTGGCGCCGCACGGCGAGCAGTACTACCCCGCCTACAAGAAGTGGTGCGACGAATACTTCTTCCTGAAGCACCGCAACGAGACCCGCGGCGTGGGCGGCGTGTTCTTCGACGACCTGAACGCCCCCGGCTTCGAGGCCAGCTTCGCGCTGACCCGCGCGGTGGGCGACGCCTTCCTGCCGGCCTACGCGCCCATCGTCCAGAAACGCCTGGCGCTGCCCTACGGCGAACGCGAGCGCGACTTCCAGGCCTACCGGCGCGGGCGCTACGTGGAATTCAACCTGGTGTTCGATCGCGGCACGCTGTTCGGCCTGCAATCGGGCGGCCGCACCGAATCCATCCTGCTGTCCATGCCGCCCATGGCCGCGTGGCGCTATGACTGGCGCCCCGAGGACGGCACGCCCGAGGCGCGCCTCTACGATTACCTGAGCCCGCGCGAATGGCTGTGACCGCCGCGCAGCCCTCGTCCACGCCGGGCGCCAAGGCCCGCGTGGGCTTGCTGGGCGGCAGCTTCGACCCCATCCACGTCGCGCACGTCGCGCTGGCGCAGGCCGCCCTGCGCGAACTCGCGCTGGACCGCGTCGACTTCATCCCGGCGGGCGAACCCTGGCAGCGCGCGCCGCTGCAGGCCAGCCCGGCCGACCGCCTCGCCATGCTCGAACTGGCCATCGCCGGCCTGCCCAGCCTGGCCATCAATCCGATGGAACTGCAACGCCAGGGCGCCACCTATACGCTGGAAACCCTGCGCGCGCTGCCCGCCGGCCCCGACTACATCTGGCTGCTGGGCGCCGACCAGCTGGCGAACTTCTGCACCTGGAACGGCTGGGAGGAGATCGTCGAGCGCGTCACGCTCGCCGTGGCCTCGCGCCCCGGCACGCCGCTGGCCGCCCCCCAGGCCCTCACCGAGCGCCTGCGCGGCCTGCAACGCAGCCTGCTTGCCCTGCCCTTCACGCCCATGGACGTCTCCGCCTCGGACATCCGCCAGCGGCTGGCCCAGGGCGTTTCCACCGCGGGCCGCCTGCCCGCCGCGGTGGCCGATTACATTGCACGGCACGGCCTGTACCAGTCCGCCGCCGCTCCCTTTACCCGCACTTGACCCGCAAGCCGGCCCCACCGCCGGCACGCGTTATATTCCCGCCTATGGACATCCAGAAAATGCAGCGCGTCGTCGTCGACGCGCTTGAAGACGTGAAGGCCCAGGACATCAAGGTGTTCAACACCACGCACCTGACGAGCCTGTTCGACCGCGTGATCATCGCCAGCGGCACCTCCAACCGCCAGACGCGCGCGCTCGCCAACAGCGTCGCCGACAAATGGCGCGAGAACGGTGAGCGCGTCATCGCCATCGAAGGCGAAGACACCGGCGAATGGGTCGTGGTCGACCTGGGCGACATCGTCGTCCACCTGATGCAGCCCGCCATCCGCCAGTACTACAACCTGGAAGAGATCTGGGGCGGCAAGCTCGTGCGCATGAAGCTGCTGCCTGACGGCAACCGCGGCGGCGCCAGCCAGGACGACGGGTCCTGACGGTGAAGCTCATCGTGGCGGCCGTGGGCAACAAGATGCCGGGCTGGGTCGAGCAAGCCTGGAACGACTATGCCAAGCGGCTGCCGCCCGACTGCGCGCTGGAACTGCGCGAAATCAAGCCTGAACCCCGTACCCTGGGCAAGACGCCCGCCCAGATGATGGCCGCCGAGGCGCGCCGCATCGAGTCGGCCTTGCCCGACGGCGTGCTGCGCGTGACGCTGGACGAACGCGGCCGCGACCAGACCACCATGCAGCTCTCGCAACGCCTGTCGGGCTGGCGCGAAGGCGGACGCGATGTCGCCCTGCTGGTGGGCGGCCCCGACGGCCTCGATCCCGACCTGAAGGCCGCCAGCGCGGAAAGCCTGCGCCTGTCCTCCCTGACCTTGCCGCATCCCATGGTGCGCGTGCTGCTGGCAGAGCAGCTCTATCGTGCCTGGGCGATCCTGACCAATCATCCCTATCACCGAGCCTGATTCCGCCATGCGCCCTGCCTCGCCGCACCCCTCGGCCCCGCCCCCGGCGCACGCCTCCGCTCCCGCCATCGTCCACCTGGCCTCGGCCAGCCCGCGCCGCCGCGAGTTGCTGTTGCAGCTGGGCGTCCCGCACGAGGTGCTGGCCGTGCCCGCGCCCCCTGGCGAAGACGAGCCGCGCCTGCCCGGTGAATCGCCGCATGCCTACGTCTGCCGCACCGCGCGCGAGAAGGCCATGCGTGCCCTGCGCTGGCGGCGCGAGCAAGGCCTGCCCGCGCTGCCGCTGCTGGCCGCCGACACCTGCGTGAGCCTGGACGACGAGATCTTCGGCAAACCCACGGATGCCGCCGACGCGGCCCGCATCCTGCGCAAGCTCTCGAACACCTGCCACGACGTGCGCACCGCGGTGGTCGTGGCGCACGACGGCGCGCTCTTCGAGATCCTGTGCGCCTCGCAGGTGTGGATGCGCGACCTGCTGCCCGCGGAAATCCAGCGCTACTGCGCCACCGCCGAGCCCTATGGCAAGGCCGGCGCCTATGGCATACAGGGCCTGGCCGGCGCCTTCGTGGCGCGGCTGGACGGCAGCTACACCGGCGTCATGGGCCTGCCGCTGTGCGAGACGGCGGCGCTGCTGGCGCGCGTGGGCATCCAGCGGCCCTGAGCCATCCCGGCCCTGGCGCAGGCGCGCCAGGCGGCGCGTCACGCCTTCGGCCCAGGCCCGGGCCTTTGCGCGCCACATATTTTTATACCAATCGATATAAAAACATTGACACCCGCCCCCTCCTCTTCGTAGCATGAATTTTGTAGTGATCGACACACATTAAATTCATCCCGCCGAGCCCACCCGGCTCGGCTGCAACGGAGAAAGTCATGAAGGGAACATTGCACGGCAAGGTCGCGCTCGTCACGGGCGGTTCGCGCGGATTGGGCGCCACCCTCGCCAAGGCACTCGCGGCGGAGGGCGCGGACGTCGCGATCAGCTACGCGTTTTCGGCCGGCAAGGCGGAGGCGGTGGTCGGGGCGCTGCGCGCACAGGGCGTCCGGGCGCAGGCGATCCGCAGCGACCAGGCGGATACGCGCGGCGCCAAGCCCCTGATCGACCAGGTCATCCAGCACTTCGGGAAACTGGACATCCTGGTGAACAATGCCGCGATCGCGGTCCAGGGCCAGACAGTCGACGACCCCGCGCTCGATACGGCCAGGCTGGATCATCAATGGCAGGTGAACGTGCTGGGTGCGATAGCGACGACGCGCGCGGCGGCACCAGTGCTGCAGGATGGCGGCCGCATCCTGTTCATCGGCTCCCTGCTGGGCAGTCGCGTCCTCTTCCCGGGTGCCGCGGATTATGCGGGCACGAAAGCCGCCATCGCCGGCTACGCGAAAGGCGCGGCCCGTGACCTGGGCAGGCGCGACATCACGGTCAACGTCATCCAGCCCGGCGTGATGCCGACCGACATGGCCCAGGAAGTGCTCGGCGACGACGTGCCGGACGCGCTGCTGGACCTGCACCCGATACGCCGGATCGCGACGCTGGAGGAAGTGTCGGCAATGGCCGTCTTCCTGGCCGGGCCCAACGGGGGGTACATCACCGGCGGCGTTATCGACATCGCGGGCGGCGCGGGCATCTGACGCCCGCGACGCGATGCGCCGCCCTGCCATGGACGGTGCATCGCGCAAGCAGTGCGTATCAGGCGCGCTGCGGGGCCAGCGACACCGGCGAGGCGTGCGCCGGAGCAGGCGATGCTTCCGGCGCGGGCACGGCAGGCAGGTCGCCGGCCATCGCACGGTCCAGTTGCTCGCGGTCCAGCTCGTTTTCCCAACGCGCCACCACGATCGAGGCCACGGCATTGCCGGTCAGGTTGGTCAGCGCGCGGCACTCGGACATGAAGCGGTCCACGCCCAGGATCAACGCCATGCCGGCCACGGGCACGGCGGGCACCACCGACAACGTGGCAGCCAGCGTGATGAAGCCCGCGCCGGTCACGCCGGCGGCGCCCTTCGAACTGATCATGGCCACCAGCAGCAGCAGGACCTGGTCGGTCAGCGACAGCGGGATGTCGCAGGCCTGGGCAATGAACAACGCGGCCATCGTCATGTAGATGTTGGTGCCGTCCAGGTTGAACGAATACCCCGTGGGAACCACCAGGCCGACCACCGATTTGCCACAGCCGGCGCGCTCCAGCTTCTGCATCAGCGTGGGCAGCGCGGCTTCCGACGAGCTCGTGCCCAGCACCAGCAGCAGTTCCTCGCGGATGTAGCGGATCAGCTTCAGGATCGAGAAGCCGTTGTAGCGGGCCACCGCGCCCAGCACCACCAGCACGAAGAGCAGCGAGGTCAGGTAGAACGTGCCCACCAGCATCGCCAGGTTCACGACCGACGAGATGCCGTACTTGCCGATCGTGAAGGCCATCGCGCCGAAAGCGCCGACCGGGGCAGCCTTCATCAGGATCGCCACCAGCTTGAACACCGGGGCGGTGATGGCGTGGAAGAAGTCCAGCACGGGCTTGCCGCGCTCGCCGACCAGGGCCAGCGCGATGCCGAACAGCACGGCCACGAACAGCACCTGAAGGATGTCGCCCGAGTTGAAGGGGCTGTAGATCGTGGTCGGGATGATGTTCATCAGGAAGCCGACCAGCGTGGAGTCATGCGCCTTCTCGACATAGGTCGAGACCGCCTTGGTGTCCAGCGAGGCCGGGTCGATGTGCAGGCCGTGCCCCGGCTGCACGACGTTGGCCACGATCAGGCCCACGATCAGCGCCAGGGTCGAGAACACCAGGAAGTAGCCCATGGCCTTGCCCGCCACGCGGCCCACCTTCTGCATGTCGCTCATGCCGGCGATGCCGGTCACCACCGTCAGGAAGATCACCGGGGCGATGATCATCTTCACCAGTTTGATGAAGGCGTCACCCAGCGGCTTCATGCTCGCGCCCAGGTCCGGATGGAAGTGTCCCAGCAGCACGCCGATGACGATTGCCACCAGCACCTGGACATAGAGAAGTTGATAGAACTTGAGCTTGCGCGCAGGCGTTGCTGCGGCGTTGGGCGCGTCGATCATGTTGGGCTGTCCCCACCTGGTGCTTCTCGCCAGCCGGTCTGGATAGGAGGCCGGCGACCAAGCATCTGTTGTTGAATAAGCGCGCGTCCCGGTGTGATGGGCGCGCGCCCCGCACGGCTGTCATGCCGCGTGGACTCTCCAATGCAAGCCGCGTGCCAACGGAATAACCTGAATCACGATCAGGAATAGCCTTGATTCATAAAGGAAATTTTTTCCTTTCCCGGTTGAGATGACACAAACTTGGCGAAATTCCGCCAAATTCCGCCGTAGAATGTGCGGAAATCCGCACAACCTGCGTCCGTGACTTCGCATGCCCACCCGCTTTCGCCTTCCTCCCCGCGTCTCCCGCCGCGGCGCCTGGCTGCTGTTCGCGCTCGCCGTGATTGTGCTGGCGCTCACCTGGACCAGCGCCGGGCGCGTGGGCAGCGTGACGGCCCACGAACGCGTCATGGCCCAGGCCCAGGCTGTCGCGCAGGGACAGGCGCAACTGCTGGAAAGCGAACTGAACAAGTTCCGCACGCTGCCCTTCGTGCTGGCGCAGGACCGGCAATTGCGCGATGTGCTGCGCCAACCCACCGGCGCCGCGCTTGCCACGCTGAATGCCAAGCTCGAAGGCCTGCCCGCGGGCACCGGTGCCTCGGTCGTCTATCTGCTGAACCAGGACGGCCTGGCCATCGCCGCCAGCAACTGGCGCACGCCCACCAGCTTCGCAGGCGTGCACTACGGTTTCCGGCCGTACTTCAAGGACGCCTGGCAGCACGGCACGGCCGACTATTTCGCGCTGGGCACGGCGAGCCGCCTGCCCGGGCTGTACCAATCGCGCCGCATCGACGACGACAACGGCCAGCCGCTGGGCGTGCTCGTGGTGAAGGTGGAGTTCCATGGCATGGAGACCATCTGGCACAAGCTGCCGCAACGCTATCTGGTGCATGACGAAGAAGGCATCATCCTGTTCGGCAGCCAGGCCGACTGGCGTTTCCTGACCCTGTCGCCCGTCACCGCCGAACGCGCACGCGTGCTGCGCGACAGCCTGCAATTCGGCGACGCGCCGCTCACGCTGCTGCCCTGGCGGCAGGTGACCGGCACGCCCGGCGAAGTCGTCATCCAGGGCACGCGCTATGCCGAGGCACGCCAGGCCATCACCGGCCTGGGCTGGACCTTGCGGGCGCTGGTGCCGGTGGCGCCGGTCTATGCCGAGGAAATCGCCGAAACCCGCCAGGCCTCCTTGCTGGCCTGCCTGCTGGCGCTGGCCGTCGCCGCCACCTGGCTGCTGTATCGCCGCCGCCGGCAGGATGAACTGGCCCTGCAAAAGCGCCAGCGCGCCACGCTCGAAGCCCTGGTGCAGGCGCGCACCGAGGCGCTGCGCGACAGCAATGCCCAACTCACCACGGAAATGGCCGACCGCCAACGCACCCAGGCGCGCGCCCGCGCCTTGCAGGCGGAACTGGAGCAAGCCAACAAGCTGTCGCTGCTGGGCCAGATCTCGGCGGGCGTGGCCCACGAGATCAACCAGCCGCTGGCCGCCATCCGCACCTATGCCGAGAACGCCACCGAACTGCTGCGCCAGCAGCGCCCCGAGCCTGCCGGCCAGGCGCTGGACACCATCGTGTCGCTGACGGAGCGCATCGGCCACATCACGGGCGAGCTGCGCGGCTTCGCCCGCAAGCCGCTGGCCCAGGACGACGCCGTGCGGGTGCGCGACGCGGTCGACGGCGCGCTGCTGTTGCTGGCCCCGCGCGCCAGGCAGCTGGGCGTGCGTCTTTACGCCACCGACGTCCCCGACGGCCTGCTGGCCCAGGGCGAACGCGTGCGCCTGGAGCAGATACTGGTGAACCTGCTGCAGAACGCGCTGGATGCCTTGGCCGGCCGCGACGACGGTTTCCTGCGCGTGCGCGCCTGGGAGGCTGACACCCGCCTCTACATCGAAATCAGCGACAACGGCCCGGGCCTGTCCGCCACCGCGCGCGCCACGCTCTTCACGCCCTTTTCCTCCGAGCGGCCGGCCGGATTGGGACTGGGCCTCGTCATCAGCCGCGACATCGCCCGCGAACTGGGCGGCGAGCTCGATGCCGTGACGCCGCGCGATGGCGGCGCCACCTTCCTTCTCCAACTTCGAAAGGCCGACGCCGCATGAACGCCGCCCAGCATGTTTTCTTCGTGGACGACGACGCCGACCTGCGCCAGGCCACGATCCAGAGCCTTGCGCTGCATGGCGTGCAGGTGACGGCCCATGCCAGCGCCAACGCTGCGCTGGCCGCCCTGCCCCCCGACTTCGACGGCGTGCTCGTCACCGACGTGCGCATGCCCAGCATGGACGGCCTGCAACTCTTCCAGGCCGTGCGCGCCCGCGACCCCGACCTGCCCGTCATCCTCATCACCGGCCACGGCGACATCCCCATGGCCGTGCAGGCCATGCAGCAAGGCGCCTACGACTTCCTCCCCAAGCCCTATGCCAGCGCACGCCTGCTCACCGCCGTTCGCAACGCCTGCGCCCAGCGCCGGCTGGCGCTGGACAACCGGCGGCTGAAAGCGCAGGCGGCCGCGGTCGACGACGACCTGCCGCTCATCGGCGAAAGCCCGGCCATGCAACGCCTGCGGCAGACGCTGCGCCACATCGCCGACGCCGACGTCGACGTGCTGGTCGAAGGCGAAACGGGCGCCGGCAAGGAAGTGGTGGCCGCGTCGCTGCATCGCCTGAGCCGGCGCGCGCCGCGCCCCTTCGTGGCACTGAATTGCGGCGCGCTGCCTGTCACTGTGATCGAAAGCGAACTGTTCGGGCACGAGGCCGGCGCCTTCACCGGCGCGCACAAGCGCCGCGTGGGCAGCATCGAATACGCCAGCGGCGGCACCCTGTTCCTCGATGAAATCGAAAGCATGCCGGCCGCCGCGCAGGTCAATCTGCTGCGCGTGCTGGAAACCCGCGCGGTCACGCCGCTGGGCAGCAACGAACTGCGGCCGGTGGACCTGCGCGTGGTCGCGGCCACCAAGGTCGACCTGGGCGACCCGTCGCAACGCGGCGACTTCCGGGCCGATCTCTATTACCGCCTGAACGTGGTGACGCTGCGCCTGCCCGCCTTGCGCGAGCGGCGCGAAGACCTGGCGATGCTGTTCACGCACTTCTCGATGCGCGCGGCCGCGCGCTTCAAGCGCGAGCCGGTGCTGCCCGACGGCGCGATCCTGGACTATCTGCATGGGCACGACTGGCCGGGCAATGTGCGCGAACTGGCGCATTACGCCGAACGCCAGGTGCTGGGCCTGGCTGACGCCCTGATGCCGCAGGCCTCGCCCGCGGACGCCGAGGAAAGCCTGCCGGCATTGATGGAAAAGCACGAAGCCGGCCTGATCCGCCAGGCGCTTGCCCGTCATGCGGGCGACGTGCGCGCCACGCTGCAGACGCTGGGCATTCCCCGCAAGACCTTCTACGACAAGCTGCAGCGCCATGGCATCGACCGCAGCGCCTACCAGCCAGGCAGCCCGCAGGCAACGGCCAACCGTCCTAGTAGGACCCCGCCAGCTTGTCGATGATGGACTGGCGGATGTTGTCGATGTGTCGCATGGTCTCGGCCTGCGCCGCCTGGCCGTCGCCGCGCGCCAGCGCATCGATCATCGCCATGTGCTCGTCACAGACCGGCACCATGCGGTTTTCCAGCCGCTTCAAGGAAAACATGCGGGTTTTCTGGCGCAGGTTCGCGATCATGCCGGCCAGCAGTTCGTTGCCGCAGTAATCGGAAATGAAACCGTGCAGCTCGGCGTCCAGCTGCTGGTGCAGCGGGTCACCGGCGGCGCCGTGTTCCATCAGCCACTGGATGCGCTCGCGCAGGTCGGCCAGCTTGTCCAGCGGCACCTTGCCCGCCGCCCTGGCCGCGGCATCTCCCTCCAGCAGGCGCCGGATATAGAGCGCTTCCATCAGTTCCTGCAGCGTGACCTGCCGCACGAACAGGCGGTTGTTGGATTTGCGTTCCAGGAGCTGCTCGCCTTCGAGCCGGTGCATGGCCTCGCGCAGGGGCGTGCGTGACACCCCCAGCCGCACGGCGAGCATGCGCTCCTGAACCTGCTCCCCCTGCCTGAGCTCGCGCGACAGGATCATGTCGACCAGGGCGTCATAGGCCTGGTTGCCCAGCCCCCGGACGCCGCTGGCGGCTTCCTGGCTTTCTCTTTCCATTGTCTGGCTCATATCCATGGGCGTGATTGTGCACGATCCGTGCCAGCTTGGAACCGGTACAAAACCAGGCACGGATATTGCTTGTACCACTGGCATTATAGTGGAATCTAGGTGGTATACCGGATGTACATCGGTAGCCACATCCCCCAAGCTGAGTCTTCCCGACACCTGAATCCGAGCCGCCATGTCCGCCCCTCACGCCATCCTCTCGAACCGCCTGGCCGCCGCCCGCCCCTCCGCCACGGGCGCCGTCTCCGAACTGGCCCGCCGCCTTGCGGCCGAAGGCCGCTCCATCATCAGCCTGAGCGAGGGCGAGCTGGATTTCGACACGCCCGCGCACATCCAGTACGCGGCCATCAAGGGCATCATCGGCGGCCAGACCCGCTATACCAGCGTCGGCGGCACGCCGGCCCTGAAGGCAGCCATCCAGCGCAAATTCCGCGACGACAACGACCTCGACTATCAACCTTCGGAAATCATCGCGGCCACGGGCGCCAAGCAATTGCTGTTCAACGCCTTGCTGGCCACGCTGAACCAGGGCGATGAGGCACTGGTTATTGCACCATTTTGGGTCTCGTACACCGAAATGGTGCAAATCGCGGACGGCACGCCAGTCGTCATCACCCCGCCCGCCGGCGATCATTTCAAGCTGACGCCCGACCTGTTGGCCGCGCACATCACGCCCAATACCCGCTGGCTGATCCTGAACGCCCCCTGCAACCCCTCGGGTGCGCTGTACTCCCGTGAAGAACTGGCGGCGCTGGCCGACGTCGTGCGCAAGCATCCCCGCATCCTGGTGCTGTCGGACGACATCTACGAAAAGATCCTCTACGAAGGCAGTTTCACCTCCTTCGCCCAGGCAGCGCCCGACCTCAAGGACCGCGTGCTCACCATCAATGGCGTGTCCAAGAGCCATGCCATGACCGGCTGGCGCCTGGGCTACGCCGGCGGCCCGGCCTGGCTCATCAAGGGCATGGAACTGCTGCAGTCGCAAAGCACCAGCAACCCCAGCTCGGTCAGCCAGGCCGCCGCCACCGCCGCGCTCGACGGCCCGCAGGAATTCCTGGACGACTGGCGCGACCGGCTGCGCGTGCGCCGCGACACCGCCCTGTCCATCCTGGCCCAGACCCCGCTGCTGTCCATCAGCCGTCCGCCCGCGGCCTTCTATCTGTTCGCGGACTGCGGCAAGGCCATCGGCCTGCGCACGCCGCAAGGCCAGGTCATCGGCAGCGATCTCGACCTTGCCCGCTACCTGCTGGAAGAGGCCGGCGTGGCGGTCGTGCCCGGCACGGCTTTCGGCCTCGCCCCCTACCTGCGCCTGGCCTTCGCGTTGTCCGACGAACGCCTGAAGCTTGCCTGCGAACGCATCGTCGCGGCTTGCGGCCAACTGGCCAAGGCGTGAGCGTCATCGTGGCCGAAACTTCCCCGTCCCTGCGAGACTGGCAGATAGAGCCGGTCGGCGACCGCTGCGTGCTCGTGCGTCTCGGCCAGGTGGTCGACGCAGGCACCAGCCGGACCGTGCACGCCGTCACGCGGCTGCTCACGGCCAGCCAGCTCCCCGGCGTCGTGGAGGTGGTGCCGGCTTTCACCACGGTCGCCGTGCATTACCAGCCTCGCGCCTTCCCGCGCGAGGCGGGCCCGGCGTCCGAACAGCTCACCGCGCAACTGTGGCGCCTGCTCGAACAGGACCTGGCCGAAGACGCCCGCACCGGCCGCGTCATCGAGATCCCGGCCTGTTATGGCGGTGAATTCGGCCCCGACCTGGAAACCGTGGCGCGGCACTGCGGCCTGGCCGTGGAAGAGGTCATCGCCCTGCACAGCCTGGCGCCGTTCATGATCTACGCCTTCTTCTTCACGCCGGGCCAGCCTTTCGCCGGCCCGCTGGACCCGCGCCTGCAGATCGGCCGCCGCGCCACGCCGCGCACGCGGGTCGAAGCCGGCACGATCTCCATCGCCAACGGGCTCACGGCCATCAACCAGACGGCCTCGCCCAACGGCTGGAACGTCATCGCGCGCACGCCGCTCGGCCTCTTCGATCCGCAAGCCCAGCCGCCCGCGCGCCTGCGCCTGGAAGACCGCATTCATTTCCGCCCCGTCACGCCAGAGGAATACCGGGACCTGCAGGAGGCGCGCGCATGAGTACGATGCGAGTCGAACGCCCCGGCCTGCTCAGCACGCTGCAGGACACCGGCCGCTATGGCCAGCAACAGTACGGCGTGTCGGTCAACGGCCCCATGGACGAGTGGTCGCACCGGCTGGCCAACGCGCTGGTCGGCAATCCTGAACAGGCCGCCGTGCTGGAGTGCACGCTGGGCGGCCCGCGCGTGGTCTTCTCCGAAGACACGCTCATCGCCGTCTGCGGCGCGCGCCTGCCGGTGACGGCGGGCGGACAGGCCATCCCGCAGGACCGTGCCGTGCTGCTCAAGCGCGGCACCGTGCTCGACCTGGGCTTGCGCCAGGACGGCGCGCGCGCCTACCTGGCCGTGCGCGGCGGCTTCGCCCCCGAGCCCGTGCTGGGCAGCCGCAGCACCAATCTGCGCGCGGGCTTCGGCGGCCACGAGGGACGCGCGCTGAAAGGCGGCGACCGCGTGGCGCTGGCGCCGCGGCGCGCGCTGCCCATGCTGCCCATCGAACGCCGGATGGTGCAAAGCGGCTTGCCGGTGCTGCTGGCCCCGGCCATCGACACCGCGACAGCCCCTCGGCCGGACACGGCGATCCGCGTCATCGCCGGCCCGCACTGGCAGGCCTTCACCCTCGCCGCGCACCACAGCTTCACCACGCAGCCCTACGCCGCCACGCAACAGTCCGACCGCATGGGCATCCGCCTGAAAGGCGAATCGCTGTCGCTCATCGCGCCGCTGGAACTGGTCTCCGAAGCCACGGTGTTCGGCGCCGTGCAGGTACCGCCCGACGGCCAGCCCATCGTGCTGATGGCCGACCGGCAAAGCGCCGGCGGCTATCCCAAGATCGGCTACGTCGCCAGTGCCGACCTGCCCCTGCTGGCCCAAGCCATGCCGGGCGATGCCCTGCATTTCACCCTTGTCGACCAGGCCCAGGCGGAAGCTGCCTGGCTGGCCGCCGAGGATCGTCTCATCCAAATACAGGAAGCGGCCGCCCTTGCCCTGCAACGGTAGCGGACCGCCCCAGCCCCCAAGGAGAAAACAACGTGCCAACACTGGACATCAACTGCGACATGGGAGAGAGCTTCGGGCCCTGGGTCATGGGCCAGGATCTCGAACTGCTGGCCCACATCACCTCGGCCAACATCGCTTGCGGTTTCCACGCAGGCGACCCCGACGTCATGCTGAAGACCGTGCGCGGCGCCATCGCGCACGGCGTGGCCATCGGCGCGCACCCGGGCCTGCCCGACCTGCAGGGTTTCGGCCGGCGCGTCATGGCCATGAGCCCGGACGAGGTCTATGCCCTGGTCGTCTACCAGGTCGGCGCGCTGCAGGCCTTCGCCCGCTCGCAGGGCGGCAGCCTGCACCACGTCAAGACGCATGGCGCGCTCTACAACATGACGGCCAAGGACCCGGCGCTGGCCGAGGCCGTGGCGCAAGCCGTGCACGACATCGACCCGGCCCTGCCCATCTACGTCGCCAATGCCGCCATCGCCGCGGCCTCGGAGAAGCTGGGCCTGCCGACCGTCTACGAAGTCTATGCGGACCGCAGCTACCAGGACGACGCCACGCTCACGCCGCGCTCGCAGCCGCACGCCATGATCGAGGACGTCGACCAGGCCATCGCGCAGGTCAAGCGCATGGTCAAGGACGGCGTGGTGCGCGCGCTGTCGGGCAAGGAAGTGCCCATCCGCGCCGACACGCTTTGCATCCATGGCGACCAGCCTGGCGCCGCCGTCTTCGCGCGCACGATCCGCGCCGCGCTCGAAGCCGACGGCATCACGATCCGCAGCACCTGACCCCACACCCCGACGACGTTCCCGCCTCTCCCATAACAAGGAATGACCGCATGACCTCCGCAGCCAACCTCTCCTCCTCTTTCCGCGCCAAGCGCCCGCTGCTGTCGATGGCCCTGGCCGGCATGCTGGCGCTGGCCGGCGCCAACGCCTTCGCCCAGACCCAGGGCGGCACCCTGCGCGCCATCGTGCAGCCCGAGCCGCCCATCCTCATGCTGGGCCTGAACCAGCAGATCCCCACGCAATACGTGGCCGGCAAGATCTATGAAAGCCTGCTGACCTGGACGCCCGCCATCGAGCCCGCGCCCGGCCTGGCCAAGTCGTGGAAGATCTCCGACGACGGCAAGCTCTACAGCTTCGAGCTGCAATCCGGCGTCACCTGGCACGACGGCAAGCCCTTCTCGGCCGACGACGTGGTGTTCTCCATCGACAAGTTCCTGCGCGAAGTCCACCCGCGCGCGCGCGTCATCATCAACCAGTTCGTCGAGTCGGTCACCGCCACGGCCCCGGACAAGGTCGAGATCCGCCTGAAGCAGCCCTTCGCGCCGTTCCTGAAGGCCTTCGTCAGCGACAACATGCCCATCGTGCCCAAGCACATCTACGAAGGCACCGACTTCCGCAGCAACCCCGCCAACCAGACGCCCATCGGCACCGGCCCCTTCAAGCTGAAGGAATGGCGCAAGGGCTCGCACATCATCCTGGAGCGCAACCCCAGCTACTGGCAGAAGGGCAAGCCCTACCTGGACAGCATCGTCTTCAGCGTGATCCCCGACGCCGCCTCGCGCGCCGTGGCCTTCGAGCGCGGCGACGTGCAGGTGCTGCGCAGCGGCGACGCCGACAGCGTGGACGTGCGCCGCCTGCGCAAGCTGCCCAACGTGGAATACACCACCAAGGGCTGGGAAATGTTCTCGCAGCAGTCGTACATCCAGATGAACCAGCGCAAGCCGCCCTTCGACAACGTCAAGGTGCGCCAGGCCGTCATGACCGCGCTGAACCGCAAGTTCGTCGTCGACAACATCTTCTTCGGCCTGGGCAAGGTCGCCACCGGCCCCATCTCGTCCGGCACTCCGTTCTATGACGGCAACGTGCGCGCCTACGACTTCGACATCAAGGCCGCGCGCGCCCTGATCAAGGAATCCGGCGTCGACCTGTCCAAGACCCCCATCAAGATCCTGTCGTATCCCTACGGCGCCGTGTGGGACCGCCTGGGCGAGTACACCCGCCAGAGCCTGGAGCAGGTCGGCTTCAAGGTCGAGATCGAAGCGGCCGACTCGGGCACCTGGTCCAAGCGCGTCTCGGAATTCGACTTCGACCTGACCTTCAGCTTCACCTCGCAATACGGCGACCCCGCGCTGGGCGTCTCGCGCCTGTACCTGGCCCGCAACATCGTCAAGGGCTCGGCCTTCGTGAACAACCAGGGCTACAACAACCCCGAGGCCGACAAGCTGTGGGACCTGGCCGCCACCACCACCTCGAACGACGAGCGCCAGAAGCTCTACACGCAGATCCAGCAGAAGCTGGTCGAGGACGTGGCCAACGGCTACCTGTTCGAGATCGAGAACCCCACGCTCTACAGCAACAAGGTGCACAACCTGGTGAAGTCGGCCATCGGCCTGCATGACACCTTCGCCGACGTGTACATCGAGAAGTAAGCAGCACCGCAGTACCGGCCGGGGCGCCGCGCCCCGCGCGCAAGACGCGCCCCGGCCTGACGAACACAAGGGGATAACACCGCATGCAGACTCTGTCCTTCCTGATCTCGCGCCTCGGCAAAGCCGTCTTTGTCGTGCTGGGCGTGGTGATCATCAACTTCATCCTGATCCGCATGGCGCCGGGCGACCCCGCCGCCGTGCTGGCAGGCGAATCCGGCTCCTCCGACCCGGCCTACGTGGAACAGCTGCGCGAGCAGTTCGGCCTGGACCAACCCCTCTACGTCCAGCTCGCCACCTACCTGAAGGGCGTGGTGCAGCTGGATCTCGGCTATTCCTACCGCGAGCGCCTGCCGGTCTTCGACCTCATCATGGACCGCTTGCCCGCCACCCTGCTGCTCATGGGGTGTGCCTTCGTGTTCGCCATCACGCTGGGGGTGCTCTTCGGCATCATCGCCTCGCGTTGCCGCTACCAGGGCAAGCGGCCCTGGGTCGACAGCGTGCTCATGACCGGCTCGCTGCTCATCTATGCCACGCCGCAGTTCTGGCTGGCGCTGCTCGCCATCATCTTCTTCTCGCTGCAGCTAGGCTGGCTGCCGCCCTTCGGCATGGAGACCATCGGCAGTGGCTACACCGGCTGGGCCCGCGTGAAGGATGTCGCCGCGCACCTGGTGCTGCCCACCATTTCGCTGGGCTGCTTCTTCATGGCGGTCTATGCGCGCCTGACCCGCGCCTCGATGCTGGAAGTGCTGGGCATGGACTTCATCAAGACCGCCCGCGCCAAGGGCGTGCCGGTCGGCCAGATCATCCGCCACCACGCCTTGCGCAACGCCCTGCTGCCGGTCGTGACGTTCGCGGGCATCCAGCTCGGCCAGATGGCCGGCGGCGCGGTGCTCACGGAAACCGTGTTCGGCTGGCCCGGCATCGGCCGCCTGATGTTCGATGCCCTGATGCAGCGCGACTATCAATTGCTGCTGGGCGTGTTCCTGGTGACCTCGACCATGGTGGTGCTCTTCAACCTGCTCACCGACCTGATCTACCGCTTTGTCGACCCGCGCATCCAGGGCAGCTGAGAGAGAGACACACACATGACCTTCCTGAAACGATTCCTCTCCAACCGCGGGGCCGCCCTGGGCGCCGTGCTGTTGCTCGCCGTCATCCTCACCGGCTGCTTCGCCAGCTTCTGGTACGAAGGCTCGCCATGGATGATGGTGGCCCAGCCCCTCATCGAACCCTTCACCGATCCGGCCTATCCGCTGGGCACCGACATGCTGGGCCGCGACATCGCCGCCGGCCTCGCGCACGGCGCCCGCGTCTCGCTCATGATCGGCGTCATTTCCACCCTGGTCGCGGTGTTCGTCGGCATCCTGGTGGGCGCGCTGGCCGGCTACTACGGCAAGTGGGTCGACGACGTGCTGATGCGCGCCACCGAGTTCTTCCAGACCGTGCCCCAACTGGCCATGGCGATGGTGCTCGTGGCCATCTTCAAGCCCTCGCTCTACTCCATCGTCGGCGCCATCGCGATGGTGTCCTGGCCGCCTGTCGCGCGCCTGGTCCGCTCGGAATTCATGTCGCTCAAGACGCGTGAATTCGTGCAGGCGGCCGTCGTCATCGGCCAGCGTCCCAGCCGCATCATCCTCACGCAGATCCTGCCCAACACGGCCTCGCCCATCATCGTCACCGCCTCGCTCATGACGGCCACCGCCATCCTGACCGAATCCGCGCTGTCCTTCCTGGGCCTGGGCGACCGCAACCTGATGAGCTGGGGCTACATGATCGGCGCGGCCCGCACCATGCTGCGCGAGTCGCAGTGGATGAGCCTGTGGCCCGGCATGGCCATCATGCTCACCGTGCTGGCCATCAACCTGATCGGCGAAGGCTTGAACGACGCCCTCAACCCGCAACTTCGCAAGCGTGGAGCGTGACAGCATGACCCAAGACAACGCCACCACCCAGCCCGCAGCCGCCCAGCCCGCGCTGCTGTCCGTGCGCAATCTCAGCATCGCCCTGCCCAAGGGCGGCGACCGCGCGCACGCCGTCAAGGACGTGTCCTACGACATCCGCGCGGGCGAGATCCTGTGCATCGTGGGCGAGTCCGGTTCGGGCAAGTCCATGAGCGCCAACGCCATCATGGGCCTGCTGCCCGACTACCTGCAGCCCGAGGGCGGCCAGATCCTGCTCAAGGGCAAGGACCTGCTGACGCGCCCCGAACACGAACTGCGCGCCATGCGCGGGCGTGACATGGCCATGATCTTCCAGGAGCCGCTCTCGGCGCTCAACCCCCTGCAGACCGTGGGCGAACAGATCGCCGAGGTCATGCAGGTGCACAACGCCTATCCGGGCGAGGCGCGCGAGCAGCGGGTGCTGGAGCTGCTGCAGTTCGTCGGCCTGCCCGACCCCGCCACGCTGCGCCATGCCTATCCCTTCCGCCTGTCGGGCGGCCAGCGCCAGCGCGTCATGATCGCGATGGCGCTCGCGCTGGAACCGCAACTGCTGATCGCCGACGAGCCCACCACCGCGCTGGACGTCACCACCCAGGCCCAGATCCTGGCGCTCATCGCCCGCATCCAGAAAGAGAAAGGCATGGGCGTGATGTTCGTCACGCACGACTTCGGCGTCGTGGCACAGATCGCCGACCGCGTGGCGGTCATGGAGAAAGGCATCCTGGTGGAACAGGGCACGGCCGATGAAGTGCTGAATCGTCCGCGCCATCCATACACCCAGCGGCTGATCGCCGCCGTGCCGCGCCAGCGCGCGGGCGACGCCGGCCGTCCCGAACCCGAGGGTTATCCGGTACTGCGCGTGGAGAACCTGAACAAGACCTACGTCACTGGCGGCGGCCTGTTCCAGAAGAAGCGCGAAGTGCATGCGGTCAACGACGTGAGCTTCAGCATCCGCCGTGGCGAGACCGTGGGCATCGTGGGTGAATCGGGCTCGGGCAAATCCACCATCGGCAAATGCCTGTTGAAGCTCATCGACATCGACGGCGGCCAGATGGTTTTCGACGGCACCGACATCGCGCCGATGCCCGAAGCGCAGTTCCGCCAGCACCGCCGCCACATCCAGATGATCTTCCAGGATCCCTTCGCCTCGCTCAACCCGCGCCACACCGTGGGCCGCATCCTGTGCGACGGCCCGCGCGCCAACGGCGTGCCGCGCGAGCAGGCCGAAAGCCGCGCGCGCGAACTGCTGAAGCTCGTCGAGCTGGACCCCTCGGCCTTCGACCGCTACCCCGGCGAGTTCTCCGGCGGCCAGCGCCAGCGCATCGGCATCGCCCGCGCGCTGGCCATGGACCCGCGCCTGATCGTGGCCGACGAGTCCGTCTCGGCGCTGGACGTGTCGGTGCAGGCGCAGGTGCTCAAGCTGCTGCACGACGTGCAGCAGCGCCTGGACCTGGCGCTCATCTTCATCACCCACGACCTGCGCGTCGCGGCGCAGATCTGCGACCACATCCTGGTCATGCACCAGGGCAAGGTCGTGGAACAAGGCCCGCCCGCCCGGATCTTCGACGCCCCGCAGCACCCGTACACGCGCCAGCTCATCGCCGCCGTCCCCGGCCGCGACTGGGATCCTGGCGCGGCCGTGGAGACATTCACCCAGGACAACGAGAGGGCGCTGAGCCCCGCATGACGATGATGGAACCCGATATGGCCCTGGCCGAAAGCCTCTTCACGCAACTGCGCGCGGACAGCTTCGACGGCGTGGGCATCACCCGTGACACCTATGGTCCCGGCGAACAGGCCGCGCACGACCTGCTGGCGCAGACCGCGCGCGACCTGGGCCTGGAAATCCGGCGCGATGCCGCCCTCAACCTCTACCTGACCCTGCCCGGCCAGGACCGCCAGGCGCCCGCCGTCATGACGGGTTCCCACCTGGACTCCGTGCCGCGCGGCGGCAACTACGACGGGGCGGCCGGCGTGGTGGCCGGCATGGCCGTGCTGGCCGGCTGGGTGCGCGCAGGCGTCCGCCCGGCACGCGACGTCACCGTCATGGGCGTGCGCGCGGAGGAAAGCGCGTGGTTCCCCGTGTCCTACGTGGGCAGCAAGGCCGCCTTCGGCCTGCTGGACCCCGCCGCGCTGGCAGCCCCACGGGCCGACACCCAACGCGCCCTGTCGGACCACCTCGCCACCCTGGGCGGCAACCCGCAAGCCGTCGCGCGCGGCGAGGCCGCGCTGCGCCCCGAGGCGCTCGACTGCTTCGTGGAACTGCACATCGAACAAGGCCCCGTGCTCATCGGCGAAGGCGACACGCTCGGCGTGGTCACGGGCATCTGCGGCAGCCACCGCTATCGCCAGGCGCAGGTCCTCGGGCGCTACGCCCACTCCGGCGCCGCCCCACGCGGCCACCGCAGCGACGCCGTGGTGGCGCTGGCCACGCTCATCGCGCGCCTGCAGGATGCCTGGCGTGACATGGAAGCAGCCGGCCACGAGCTCACGCTCACCTTCGGCCAGGTCTACACCGACGCCCAGCAGGCCGACTTCAGCAAGGTGCCCGGCCAGGTCAGCTTCTGCGTGGACATCCGCTCGCGCGACACCAACAGCCTGCGCCAGATGGATGCGCACGTCCAAGGCATCGCGGCCGAACTGGAGGCTGTGCACGGCGTGCGCTTCGACTGGGGCGCCACCTCGGGCAGCCAGCCCGCCATCATGGACGAGCGCCTGCAGGCGGCCCTGCACGCGGCCGCCGATGCCATCGGCGCCCCGTCGCGCAGCATGCCCAGCGGCGCCGGCCACGACGCGGCCACGTTCTCGAACCAGGGCGTGCCCACCGCGATGCTTTTCGTGCGCAACGCCCACGGCAGCCACAACCCGGACGAGGCGCTGGACATGCGCGACTTCACCGCCGCCACCCGCGTCCTGGGCCAGGTCCTGGGCCTGCGCGCAGGCATCGCACGCGCCGGCGCGCCCACCGCGTCCTGACACCCGACCTCCGACTTTCCGAGACTCAACGCCCATGCCCACCTGCGTCATCGCCCAACCGATACACCCCGTCGGCGCGCAACTGCTCTGCGCCGCCGGCATCGACGTCATCCAGGCGCCCGGCCCCGACCTCGCTTCCGTGCGCAGCGTCATGGCCAATGCCAACGCCGTGCTGGTGCGCGACAGCCTGCCCGCCGACCTCATCGACGCCGCACCCGGCCTCTGCGTCATTGCCAACCACGGCACCGGCACCGACAAGATCGACGTGGCGCGCGCCACCGAACTCGGCGTGCCCGTCGTCTATACGCCCGACGCCAACGTCCGCGCAGTCGCCGAACACGCGCTCACCCTGATGCTCGCCACCGCCCACCAGGCCGCGCAGGCCGACGCCGCCACGCGCCGCGGCCACTGGCGCTTCAAATACGAACAGCCCATGCTCTCGCTCCATGGCAAGACGCTGGGCATCGCAGGCCTGGGCCGCACCGGCCGCATCCTCAGTGAAATGGCCTCGCGCGGGCTTGGCATGCGGATCCTGGTCTGGTCACCCAGCCTGCCCGCGGACGAAACCCTGGGCGAGGGCGTCACGCGCGTCGACAGCCTGGAGGCGCTGCTGCAGGCCTCGGACGTCGTCGCGCTGCACCGGCCCTTGCGCGCGGACACGCAACACATGCTCAATGCCGCTACCATCTCACAGATGAAACCCGGCGCCATCGTCGTCAACACCTCGCGCGGCGGCCTCATCGACGAGGTTGCGCTGGTCGAGGCGCTGCGCAATGGCCGCCTCTTCGGCGCCGGCCTGGACGTCTTCGAGCAGGAACCGCTGACGGCCGACTCGCCGCTGGCCGGCCTGCCCAACGTCGTGCTCACGCCGCACGTGGCAGGCTCTTCGCAGGAAGCCCTGCATGCCACGGCCAGCCAGTGCGCCGAACAGATCATCGCCGTGCTGAACGGCCAGCGCCCCGCGCACATGGTGCGCCCTGAAGTGTGGGACCGCCGCCGCCAGCTCTCATCCCTGCCCGTTCGCGAGGACCACGCATGACACGCCCCATCATCACCCTGGAACAAGGCACGTTGCCCCTGCTCATCTCCATCCCCCATGGCGGCGAATGCCTGCCCGAGGCGCTGGCCCAGCGCATGACGCCCGCCGCCCGCAAGCTCACCGACACCGACTGGCACCTGTCGCGGCTCTACGATTTCGCGCGCGCCATGGGCGCCTCGATCCTGCAGGCCAACTACTCGCGCTACGTCATCGACATGAACCGCCCGCGCGACGGCAGCAGCCTGTATGCCGGCCAGACGACCACGGGCCTGTGCCCCACGGAAACCTTCCGCGGCGAACTGATCTATGCCGACGGCCAGGCGCCCGACGACGCCGAGACCGCCGAACGCGTCGCGCACTACTGGGTGCCCTACCACGATGCCCTGCGCGCCGAGCTGGATCGCCTGCGCCAGCAACACAGCCAGGTGCTGCTGTGGGAAGCCCATTCCATTGCCAGCGTGCTGCCCCGTCTCTTCGACGGCCAGTTGCCCGACCTCAACATCGGCACCTACAGCGGCGCGGCCTGCGCGCCGGCACTGCGCGACGCCGCCATCGCCGCGGCCAGCGACAGCGGCTACACCTGGGTGGCGGATGGCCGCTTCAAGGGCGGCCACATCACCCGGCATTACGGCCAGCCGAAAGACGGCGTGCATGCCGTCCAGCTGGAAATGGCCCAGTGCCTCTACATGGACGAAGACGAGCCCTACGGCTATCGGCCAGACCTGGCCGCGCGCGCCCAGCCAGTCGTCGAGGACATGATCCGCCGCGCCCTGGGCGCGCTGGGCACGGTGCGCTGAACGGAGCCCGCATGATCGACGCCTCTCTCATCCAGGACCTCGCCAGCCAGCTGCGCCGCCTTGGCGTGGAACGGCTGGAAATCGGCGTGTCCGATTGCGTGGCGCACCTGCGCCTGCCGCTCGATACGGCTGCCGGCGCAGCGCCCGCGCACAACCCTGCTCCCGCCGCCACGCCAGCCGTCACCGTCCGCAGCGAAGGGCTGGGCCTGCTGCGGCTGAGCCACGACGCGCAATTGACCCAAGCCATCCAGCCCGGCGACAAGGTGGAACAAGGCCAGCTGCTGGCCTTGCTCGAACTCGAAGACACGCTCACGCCCGTCCTTGCTCCGCAAGCCGGCACGATCGACAGGGTGCTGGGCCACGACGGCCAGTTGGCCGACTACGGCATGGCGCTCTTCACGTTCGCGTCGCCGCCCGCCACCGCAAGCACGGCGGTCGAAGAGCAGGCCGCAGGCGCCCGCGCGGCCCTGCCCCAGGCGCGTACCGCGGCAGCCTCCGCCTCGCAGACGCACACCGTCCTCTCGCCCATGTCCGGCACCTTCTACCGCGCGGCCCGCCCCGGCGCCGATGCCCTGGTCAGCGTGGGCAGCCGCGTCGAGATCGGCACGCCCCTGTGCGTGCTCGAGGCGATGAAGATGCTCAACGAGCTGCCAGCGGAGCACGCCGGCAGCGTCGGGCAGATCCTGTGCGAAAACGGCCAGCTGATCGAAGCCGGCCAGCCCCTGTTCGTCCTGACCCTCGAGGAGACACGCGGTGTTTCGTAAGATCCTCATCGCCAATCGCGGCGAGATCGCGCAACGCATCCAGCGCGCCTGCCACGAACTGGGCATCCAGACCGTGATCGTGCACGCCGAGGCCGACCGTGATGCCGCCTATGTCCGGCACGCCGACGAAGCCCTCTGCATCGGCCCCGCCCCATCCGCCCGCAGCTACCTGAACATTCCGGCCATTCTTGCAGCCGCCCGCCTGACCGGCGCACAGGCCGTGCATCCTGGCTACGGATTTCTCAGCGAGAACGCCGGCTTCGCCGACGCCGTCGAGGCCGCGGGCCTGGCCTTCATCGGTCCCACCGCCGCCGCCATCCGGACAATGGGCGACAAGGTCCAGGCCAAGCAGGCCATGCTGACTGCCGGCGTGCCTTGCGTGCCGGGCACCGAAGGCGAACTGCCCGATGACCCGCAAGCCATCCTGGCCGCCGCCCGCAAGATCGGCTACCCCCTGATCGTCAAGGCCGCTGGCGGCGGCGGCGGCCGCGGCATGCGCGTCGTGGAGGCCGAAACCGCGCTGCTGGCCGCTGTCGAGACCACCCGCGCGGAAGCAGCGGCCGCCTTCGGCAACCCGGCGCTCTACATGGAGCGCTTCCTGCAACGGCCGCGCCACATCGAGATCCAGGTGCTGGCCGACACGCACGGCAACGCCGTCTGGCTGGGCGAACGCGACTGCTCCATGCAGCGCCGCCACCAGAAAGTCATCGAGGAATCCCCGGCGCCGGGGCTGCCCGAGGGCGCTGTCGCCGCCATCGGCGAGCGCTGCGCGCAAGCCTGCCGCACGCTCGGCTACCGCGGCGCCGGCACCTTCGAGTTCCTGTACGAGGACGGCCAGTTCTACTTCATCGAGATGAACACGCGCCTGCAGGTGGAGCACCCGGTCACCGAGCTCACCACCGGCATCGACCTCGTCCAGATGCAGATCCGCATCGCCGCCGGCGAAGCCCTGCCCTGGCCACAGTCCGCCATCCAGCGACGCGGCCACGCCATCGAATGCCGCATCAATGCCGAGAACCCACGCAGCTTCCTGCCCTCGCCCGGCCGCATCACGGAATGGATCGCGCCCGGCGGACCAGGCATCCGCGTCGACTCTCATGCCTACCCGGGTTACATCGTCCCCCCTCACTATGATTCAATGATCGGCAAGTTCATCGCGTATGGAGACACGCGTGAACAAGCCCTTGCACGCATGCGCGTGGCCTTGCGGGAGACCGTGGTCGCGGGTATCGACACCAACATCGCCTTGCATCGGGACCTGTTGACGGACCCGGTGTTCTGCGAAGGCGGCGCGGGTATCCATTACCTGGAGACCTGGATCGCGTCGCGCACGTCCGCGTCGGGCTGATTGCCCACGCACCCGCCGCGCGGTGTCACACCGCGCGGCGGTTCAGCCAGACCACCAGCGCCCACGCCCGGGCGGCACAAGGAGACAAAAGGAAACCATGAACGCAATCGAACAGAAATTCGCCAGGCTTTCCACCGACAACGCACCCGGCCAGGAGGTCCGCCTGCGCGCGGAGGGCAGCCAGCCGCAAGCCAAGGGTGAGAACCTGCCCGGCACGCCCGTCGATTTCTCGCACGGCGACGTCAACGACTCCGCCTTCGCGCCCACGCCGGGCTCGCTGGAGGCCTTCGTCGATGGCGTCCATCGCGGCGGCGAACAGGCCTACACCGAATACCGCGGCGGCGCCGCCCTGCGCGAACGCGTGGCGGCCCACCTGAGCACCTTCACCGGCGCGCCGGTCTCCGGCGACCGCGAACTCATCATCACCCCGGGCACGCAGGGCGCGCTGTTCCTGGCGATCGCGGCCACCGTCACCGCAGGCGACAAGGTCGCCATCGTGCGCCCCGACTACTTCGCCAATCGCAAGCTCGTCGAATTCCTGGGCGCGGAAATCGTGCCCGTCGACATGGACTACCTGGGCAACGACGTGCGTGCCGGCCTGGACCTCGGCCAGCTCGAAGCCGCCTTCAAATCGGGTGCCAAGACCTTCCTGTTCTCCAATCCCAACAACCCCGCCGGCGTGGTCTACAGCAAGGAAGAGATCGCGCAGATCGCCGCGCTGGCCAACCAATACGGCGCCACGGTCATCGCGGACCAGTTGTATTCCCGCCTGCGCTACACGGGCACCGAATACACCCACCTGCGCGCGACCGCCATGAATCCGGACAATCTCATCACCATCATGGGACCGTCCAAGACCGAGTCGCTCAGCGGCTATCGCCTGGGCGTGGCCTTCGGCGCCGCCCGACTCATCGACCGCATGGAAAAGCTGCAGGCCATCGTGTCCTTGCGCGCGCCGGGCTACTGCCAGGCCGTGCTCACCACCTGGTTCGAAGAGCCCAAGGGCTACATGGACACGCGCATCGCCCAGCACCAGGCCATCCGCGATGACCTGCTGAAAGTGTTGCGTGGCATCGAAGGCGTGGCCGCCCGCACGCCTCAGGCCGGCAGCTATCTGTTCCCGCGCCTGCCCAAGCTCAGCGTCCCGCCGCTCGATTTCGTGCGCCTGCTGCGCCAGCAGGCCGGCGTCATCGTGACGCCCGGCACAGAGTTCAGTCCCCACTCGGCCGACAGCATTCGCCTGAACTTCTCGCAGAACCACCAGGCTGCCGTCCAGGCCATCGAACGCACCGCCACGCTCATCGAACGCTACCGCGCTTGATGCAGCTGGGTGCCATGAAAAAGGCAGCTCCCCGGCGCTGCCTTTTCATTTTCAGGGTTGATTGCCTGCGTTGCGCTCAGACAGGCGGCGCCGGCCGGCTCAACACGTACGCCGCGCAGGCAGCCATGAACATGCCCACCACCGTGGCAAGCGGCCATTGCGGCCGCACACTCAGCCAGAAGATCACATACCCCGCCGTCATACCTGTGCAAGCCAGCGCCTTGCCCTTGCGGCTGATCGCGCCATTGCGCTGCCAATCGCGCAGCGTCGGCCCAAAGGTGGGGTGGTTCAGCAACCACGCCTCCATGCGCGGCGACGAACGCGCCATGCACCACGCAGCCAGGATCAGGAAGATCGTCGTCGGCATCACCGGCAACACCGCGCCAATCAGGCCCAGGCCGATGAAAAGAAAGCCCAGCACCAGATAACAGGCGCGTGCCAGCCGGCTTTCAGGCACCAGGCGATGCGTGGCCGCCACGTCCGGCGGGTCTTGCGGCGGCACCTTGCCTTGCCCCGCCGTCGCAGGCGTCACCGCCGAGCAGGCAGGATCGGCGGCGCCACGCGCAGCCGAAGGCAAATCATCTTGAGAGTGGGAGGGATCCATGGGTTCCGCCGTGCTCCACCTTGGCCACAAGGCCGGAACACGCTAGTCCCGGACATTGTAAGCCTGGGCCGGGAACACTGAATCTGTTCGGGCACGAGATCTGGTCGCCCAAAAGCAAAACCCCATCCGGTTGACCGGATGGGGTTTTGGGGATAAGAGCCTGACAATGACCTACTTTCACAGACGTCCGTCCACTATCATCGGCGCGAAGGCGT